>Ga0209810_1000108_pt1 | contig 253693 bp, 235 predicted proteins | sample Coa_R1_7_FD_187159 | JGI IMG/M metagenome (GOLD analysis project Ga0209810, IMG submission 187159) | Surface soil microbial communities from Centralia Pennsylvania, which are recovering from an underground coalmine fire - Coalmine... | ecosystem: Environmental > Terrestrial > Soil >...
AAGTCGCCGCGCTAACCCGCAAGGGAGGCAGGCGCCCAAGGTATGGTCCCTGATTGGGGTGAAGTCGTAACAAGGTAGCCGTAGGAGAACCTGCGGCTGGATCACCTCCTTTCTAAAGGAAAAGGCAGCGCTCCCGCGGAGCGGTGCGCGGGCGTGGCTGCCGCGGTTCGGCGCTGAACGGGTTCTGGCAGGTCTCACCCGGTTGTCCGGAGCAGCGAACCCCGGGCAGAGCCCACCACACAGTTAGAACGTAAAGAGTTAGAATCCTCCCCTAACGTCAGCGCTGTTTCGTTCAGAAAAGAGAGACAGGACTATTTCGTTGGCTGTGTCTGTGTCTGCGCCTGCGGCAGGCTTGCCAGGAATTGCTCGCGGGTGACCGTGGGCGCAACGCGGAAGACCTTCTCGAGGATCTTCTCCCGCTCCTCGGCCGTGCTCGCCGCCAGATAGCGCTGCCGGAGCTTGCGCAGTTTTTCTCTGCGATGGCGGCGCCGGCGAATCACCTTCCAGCTATGAACTCCACTCATCTCCGCGAAAACCTCCCGCCCCAGTTTCGGCGCGGCACTGAGGCCCGCTGCAACGCCAGGCCGTACCCGGGAACGAAGCTGGTGGGCCTGGGTGGACTCGAACCACCGACCTCACCCTTATCAGGGGTGCGCTCTAACCACCTGAGCTACAGGCCCGGCAGGGGTGCATCTTAGCGGTCGCGACAAAATCCGGTCAAGCGCCACACCTCAGAAAAACGGCGCCAGCGCAATCACGTCCATCTCGATCCGGACGTCCCGTGGCAGCCGCGAAACTTCCACCGTCGAACGGGCCGGCGGATCTTTCGGAAAATACCGCGCGTAGACTTCGTTCATCGCCTTGAAATCGCTCATGGACTGCAGATAGACCGTCGTGCGCAGCACTTTTTCGAGCGACGATCCTGCCGCTTCCAGGATCGCTTTGATGTTCTCCAGTACCCGTTCGGTTTGTTCCACCACGCCCCCTTCGGTCACCGCGCCCGTGGCCGGGTCGATGGCGATCTGTCCGGAAACGAAGACCAGGCCCTGGGCCCGCACTGCCTGTGAATAGGGGCCGATGGCCCGGGGCGCACGGTCGGTCGAAATGATCTCACGCATAGCAGCGTCCTCCCCAGCGTGTTGGCCTGCGGCCGCCGGATGCCCCCGTCAATCTCCCGGCAGCTCGCGGGTCGTGCTCCACCGTTTAAAAATGTCCCCCAGCTCGCGGCCGGTTTGCAGCTCGAGAGCTGCACGCAACTCTCCGAAGCCCACCGGTCGCCCGTCCTGCAGGCGGGCCAGCCTGCCGAGTGCCTGTTCCACCGGCTGTGGCCCGAGCCGGCGATCGAGTGCGAGAAAATAGAGCAGCCCGCGAAGGGCCTCTGCACGCGACTGGCTGCTCGTACCGCCAGTCGCTTCGAACTCCCGGTATTTGTGCCGGGCCTCGGCCTCTGCCTGCTCCAGCAGGCTGCTTCCCGAGCGCACCTCCCGCGCCCGCAGCAAAAGAAACTGTAAAGCCCCTTCCTCGAGCAGCGGCCGTAGCTCAGGCCGGGTTCGCAGCGCCCCGCCAATCCACAACCGTGCCACCAGTTCGTCCGCCTGCTGCTCGAGCCTCCCCGCCGAAAGGGCCCCTTCCAGTGTACCCGCAGGCACGGCTACCACCGAGCCCCGTGCAACCTCTTCCGCAACCCCCGTGCCCATCGGAGTCGCTTCCACCACGTCGAGTGCACGCAGGCGATAGGGAAGCCGCCCGAGCAACCCGCGGAACAGCTCGTAGCTCTGCTCGAACTCCGCAGCCATCTGCCGCGCTGCCCCGGAGGAAAGCGGTTTCTGCGTCAGCAGGCGAACCGACAAATGCCGGCCCCGGAAGCGCTCGAGAAAGTACGGCCCGACCACCAGCACCGGCTCGGGATCTCGCAATCCCACGTCAAACTTCCGGGACCGCTCTCCCGCCGGGAGCTGCACGAGATGGCCGCCCAGGGCGACCACCCACCCGGCAGGCCCGCTCACCTCGATATGCAGCCGGTCGGCTCTTTCCGTGCCGCTCGCCAGCAGCCCGGGCGGCCGCTCGACCCGCAGCATCCAGCTTTCGGGTAGGGCAGCCAGCGGCGCCGCAGGCAGCACCAGCTCGTAGTCCAGCTCCAGTCCTTGCACGGCCCGCAGCGCCCACTGCGGAGTGAAAGAAAACGTGACCCTGCCTGTCTCCGTCATGGCGCTCGCCTTGCCGTCCTCAGTGTTCGCCCGCAGAACCCGCGCTGCGGCCGGCAGGGCAATCGTCAGATGCGGCAACGGGCGGTTGCCGGTATTGCGCACGCGCAATCGCGCCTGCACCTCGACCCGCGTGCTCGTTGCCGCGGCATCCACCCGCAGCGCCAGGCTTTCCTTCTGTACCCGAACGCTCGGGCCGAGCGGCACCGCACACCCGCTGGCCGCAACTGCAGCAATCACCAGTGTTATCAGCCGCAGGCGCATCGCGCCCATTCTAGCCCGACAGGCACAGGGCCAATGGGAAAGACCGGGGAAAGGTCAGACGTTGTAGACGCGCTCGGCGTCGAACACACCCGGCACGCGCCGAATATCGGCGAGGATGCGCTCGAGCTGTCGCCGTTCGGTCAGATCGAGCACGATCTCGATCCGCGCACGCATCTCCGAGCTGGTGCTTTCGAGCGATCGAATGTTGGCGCCGGCATTGCTGATCGCAGCGGTAATTCCCGCCAGAATCCCCGGCCGGTCTTCAGTGAACGCCCGCAGCCGGACCTGATAGACTCCGGCGGGCACCTCGGCCCACTCGACTTCGATCCGCCGATCCGTCTCGTAGAGCAGATTTTCCACATTCGGGCATTCGGCACTGTGCACGGCCACGCCGCGCCCGCGGGTCACATAGCCGACAATGCGATCGCCAGGAATCGGATTGCAGCAGTGCGCACGGTAGACCAGCACATCGTCGAGCCCGCGGACCCGGATGGCGCACTCGCGCATGCCCAGCAGCCGGCGCACCGCGCTGCCGAGGTGGGGGCGACTGGCGGGTTTTTCGCCCAGGGGCTGTCCGGAGGCCCGGGCGAGGATCTGCCGTGCCGACCACTTGCCGAACCCGATGCCCGCGTAGAGGTCCTCGAGCTGCCCGCAGCCGTAATCGGCGCTCAGGCGTGCCAGCTCGGGCTCGAGCTTTTTCACGGCCAGCCCCAGCTCCCGCGCTTCCTTCTCCAGCAACCGGCGCCCCAGCTCGGTGGCCTGCCGCCGCTCCTGCAGGTTCACCCACTGGCGAATCTTGCTCCGGGCCCGCGAGGTGCGCACAAAGCTCAGCCAGTCGCGGCTCGGCCCGTGACCCTTCTGGGTGAGAATCTCGACGACGTCGCCGTTGGCCAGCCGGTACCGCAGCGGGACGATCTGCCCGTTGACGCGCGCCCCCACGCACTGGTGCCCCACCTCGGTGTGGATCGCATAGGCGAAATCCACCGGCGTCGCTCCGCGCGGCAGCACGATCACATCGCCCCGCGGCGTGAACGTGTACACCTCCTCGGGATACAGGTCGATGCGGAGCGTCGAGAGGAACTCGCTCGGCTCCTCCATCTCCTGCACCCACTCGATGAGCTGGCGCAGCCAGGCGATCCGCTGCTCGTCCTGCTCGGAGCCGCTGGCACCCTGCTTGTACTTCCAGTGCGCGCACACGCCGTACTCGGCAATGCGGTGCATCTCCTGCGTGCGAATCTGCACCTCGAAAGGCTGGCCGGCCCGCATGACGGTGGTGTGCAGCGACTGGTAGAGGTTGGGCCGGGGCATGGCAATGAAATCCTTGAAGCGCCCCGGTACGGGCGGCCAGAGCTGGTGAATCACGCCCAGAGCTGCATAGCAGTTGCGCACTGAATCGGTGATGATCCGCACGGCCAGCAGGTCGTAGATCTGGTCCAGGGTGCGCTGCTGGCGCTGAATCTTCTGGTGAATCGAATACAGCCGCTTGATCCGTCCTTCGACTTCGGCCGGAATGCTGTTCTCCACCAGCTTCTTGCGAATCGTGTCCTGCAGCTCGCCGAGCAGCTTTTCGTAGAAGCGCACCCGCGGCTCCAGCCGCCGCCGCAGCTCCTGGTAGGCCTCCGGCTCCAGGCAGGCAAAGGCCAGATCTTCCAGCTCGGCCCGCATGGCGCCCATGCCCAGCCGGTGGGCAATGGGCGCGTAGATTTCGAGCGTTTCCCGCGCGATGCGCTGCTGGCGCTCGGGCGGCAGATAGGCGATGGTGCGCATGTTGTGGAGCCGATCGGCCAGCTTGATCAACACCACGCGCACATCGTTGACCATCGCCAGCAGCATCTTCCGGAGGTTCTCCGCCTGGCGGGTCTCCGGAGCCAGCAGGTCCAGCCGGCTGATCTTCGTCGCCCCCTCGACCAGCCGGGCCACCTCGGCACCGAACAGCTCGCGAATTTCCTCCAGCGTCGTGCCGGTGTCTTCCACCGTGTCATGCAGCAGCGCCGCCACCAGCGTCGCCACGTCCAGACGCATATCGGCCAGGACGTGTGCGACCGAGAGCGGATGACTCAGGTAAGGCTCACCGGAAAGGCGGGTTTGCTCGGCGTGATGCTCGGCGGCGAAGTCGTACGCGCGGCGCAGCAGGTCCAGATCCTCTCCGGGACGACTCTGCCGGACCTTTTCAACCAGTTCGATGAACTTCAGGTCCAGCTGCCGCCGCGCCAGCTGCCCGGTTTTGGAATCGGCAAACATGCGCCCGCCTGCGGACCGGGGTCCGCCGGCAGCTCAGGAAGTCTTCGGCAGACCTTCCTTCTGCTTGATCTCCTTGATGCGATCCACCAGCGCATCGGCCTGCCGCAGAAGCGCCTGCCGCTCCTCGGCTGATTCCACCATGTCGGCCTTCTGCCGGTAGAGGAGGTTCAGATAGGCCATCGCGTCCACGTAGTCGGGCTTGAGCTCGAGCGCCTTGTTCAGCTCCTGGATGCCTTCTTCGACAATCGCCTGATACTGGTTGGCAAACTGCTCCCGCAAACTGGCCGGCAGCGGCTCGTCTTCCTTAATGGGCTTGCCGCGCCGCGGCAGGTTGGCGTTGTATTTCTCGCGCATCTCGCGGTTGGCCCGGTATGCCAGCGTCCAGTCAATGACCCCCACCCAGTAGTAAGGCTGCGGGTCGTTTGGCGCCAGGCGGATGTGCTCGAGGTGGTACTTCTTGGACTCTTCGAGCAGCTTGGGGTTGTAGGGCGTGGTCCCCATGTTGAACAGCATCGAGCCGATCCCGTCAATGGCGCTCAGGTTGTTGGGGTCCTTTTCGAGCACCCGCCGGAATTCCTCGATGGCCTGTTCGCCCTTGCGCCGGTTTTCCTCCGACGGCGCACCCGGGATGAACTGGCTCGCGTAGGCGGTGGCCAGATACAGCCGTGCGGTCACCAGATTCGGATCCAGATCGGCCGCCTGCTTGAATTTTTCGATGGCCTGGTCGAACTGACCGGCCTTGTAATCCTCGACGCCGCGGTTGAGCAGGTCGCGAGCCTTGAGCTTGTTACACCCGGCCGCCGCTCCCAGCCCGAAGACCAGAAACAGCACAACCACACTCCGCTTGGCGCGTTCACCCGCCTGCATCGTTGCCTATCCTCCGGAAATCGGCCCTGAGGCCGGAAGCGGTGGCTACTGTCCTTCTTCGACCTTGTTGGTCAGCAGCCCGACTTTCTCGACCCCGGAAGAGGTCATGATGTCAATCGCCCGGGCCACGTCGGCATACTGCACGTCGGGATCGCCCTTGATGAAGGCCACCCGGTCCCCTGGCGCCCTCTCCTTGAACACCGCCTCCAGCCGCGGCCCGAGCTGATCCCAGGTCACCGGCTCCTGATTGATCTTCAGGCTCCCGTCGTTCAACACCTGCACGACGATCGTGCGCTCCGGTGAAGGTGCCTGCTGCTGATTCGGCGGAGCCGGCTGGGGCACCTGGGCCTGCAGGCCCTTGGGCGTGGTGGGGGTGATGACCATGAAGATGATGATCAGCACCAGCAGCACGTCAATCAGGGGCACCACGTTGGGGTCCGACATCTGCCCCTTTTTTCCGCCTACCTGAATCGGCATGGCTCTTCCTCTCCTCGGGCCGGACGCTCCCCGTGCTGGCTAACCACCGGTCTGCGGCGGCGGTGGTGGCGTCGGCCGGTTCAGCCGCTCGGTAATCAATCCGAGCTGATCCACCCCGGCGGCCCGCACCTGGTCGACCACCTTGACGACATCCCCGTACTTGGCCCGGTAGTCGCTCTTGATGTACACGGTCTTATCCAGCCGGCTGGAGACCCGGTCCCGCACCTGCGAGGTGAGCTCGTCGAGAGTGACCTTTTTGGTTCCCAGATAGACGGTCCCGTCGCGGGTGATCGAGATCAGCACCGCGTCGTCCTTGTCTGCGTCGGGCATTTCCCGCGGATTGCTGACCCGGGCCAGGTCCACCGTGACCCCCTTCTGCAGCATGGGCGTCACGACCATGAAAATGATCAGCAGCACGAGCATGATGTCGGCCATGGGGATGACGTTCGGCTCCGACATCGTCTCGCCCACTTTGGGCTTGTACGGCATGCTACCCTCTCCGGCCCGGGCTAGCTCTTGCGGGCGGCCCGGCGCGTGATGAAGTAGTTGATCAGCTCCATCGAGGAGTTGTCCATCTCGACGTCGAACGCCTCGACGCGCCCGTTAAAGTAATTGTACGTCCACACCGCCGGCACCGCCACAAACAGACCGAGCGCGGTGGTCACCAGCGCTTCGGCGATACCGCCGGCCACCGCCGAGAGCCCCGTGGCCTTTTCGGCCTCGATGCCCTTGAAGGCGTTGATGATGCCCACGACGGTGCCGAACAGTCCGACGAAGGGGGCCGTGGCACCGATCGTGGCCAGGCCGCCCAGGCCGCGCTTGAGCTCGGCGTGGACAATCGCGATCGAGCGCTCCAGCCCGCGCTTGGCGGCCTCGATCACCTCATCCTCGGGCACCTGCGCCGAGGCCGCCTGGAACTCGGCCAGACCGGTCGCCACCACCTTGGCGATGTGGCTCTTCTTGTTGCGCTCGGCGATCGAAATGGCCTCGTCCAGCTTGTTGTCCTTCAGCGCCGGAGCCACCTGCTGGACGAACAGCCGGGACTGTTTCCGGGCCGCGCTGTACATCAGCGCCCGGTCAATCATGATGGCAATGGACCACACCGACATGAAGAACAGAATGAACACCACCGTCTTGGCCGGGATGCCCATCCGTCCCCACATGCTGCGGAGGTCCCAGGACGCGCCGGCCTGGAGCAACCAGAATCCGGCGACGGTCAGCTTGGCAAGCATAGGGTTTTTCCTCCTGTCCTCGTTCGCTCAATCTCTGGCGTTGGCCCAGCGGGCCGGCTGCCAGCTCTGGCCCGTCGGATTTACCCGCCCAGCGTAAAGACCACGGTAATCGTCGTCTCCACTTCCACGGGCTCGCCGTTCAGCAGCGTGGGTTGATAACGCCACTGCCGCACGGCGTCCAGCGCCGCCTGGACCAGCAACGGCGGTCCGGAAATCACCTGCAGCTCCTTCACGGTTCCATCGCGGGCAATGATGGCATGCAGCACCACCTGCCCCTGAATGCGGGCGGCCTTGGCAATTTGCGGATAGATGGGAAGCACCCTGTGGATCAGCTTGGCTTCCTGCACCTGGCCGCCTACCTTGATGATCTTGGGCGTCTCCGGTTTCGGTGGCGGAGGCGGAGCCGCCGGTCCGGTTCCTCCCAGAATGCCGCCCAGCACGCCGCCGGCAGAGCCGCCCGGAACGCCGCCCACCACGCCTCCGGTCACTCCGGTGAACTCCGGCGGTGTCTGCTCATCCTTGACAATGGTCACCTTCTTGGGGATGACCTTCGGCGCCACCATCTGGTTGGCAATGAACTTGGGCACCACGCGGGCCACCTTGACCACCTTCGGCGGTGGGGGAGGCGGGGGAGGCGGCGGCGGGGGCGCCACCAGCACGCTCGCGAGCATCGCCTTCGGCAGCGCCTGCGTGTAGATCAGGGGGATCAGGATCAATACCGTCAGGACGAGCAGTTGCAGGGCCGCCGAAACGAAAATCGTCCACCGGGTATTCGTTCGCCGGCGCTGCCCACCCGAAATGACCAGCTCGTCAAACACGGCCTACCTCCTCCCGGCCGCCGTCAGCCGGCGGTCACCCGCCGCTCTGGCCGGCCGGTCACCGGACCCACCCATCGCGGGGCTGCCCGCCCGGCTTCCCCGATATCGGTTCCACAGCACCACGATCGGCGCCGCAATCCCGAAGCTCGAATAGGTTCCTACCACAACTCCGACCACCATGGCAAAAGCAAACGCCCGCAGCACCTGCCCGCCCAGCAGGTACAGCACCAGCACGGTGAGGAACGTCAACCCGCTGGTCAGAATCGTCCGCGACAGCGTCTGGTTGATCGAGCGGTTGACAATCTCGGCGAACGGCTCGCGCCGCATCAACCGCAGGTTCTCCCGCACCCGGTCGAAGATCACGATGGTGTCGTTCATCGAATAGCCGACCAGCGTCAGCAGCGCCGCAATCACCGTCAGCGAAATCTCATAGCGAAACACGCAGAACAGCCCCAGCGTGATCAGCACGTCGTGGAACACCGCCAGCACGGCTGCCGCGCCATAGACCAGCTCGAACCGGAAGGCAATATAGACGAGCATGCCGCCGAGCGCCAGCAGCGTCGCCAGCAGTGCCTGGCGGCGAAGCTGCGCCCCGACGCGCGGCCCCACGATCTCCACATCCCGGATGGCAAACGGCCCGGCATAGAACCCCTGCGCAAGACTGCTCACCACGGCAGCCGGCACACCCGGAGCCTGGTTCAGCTCGGCCAGATCGCGCACCAGCCCGCCGCGCTCGGCATCGCGGAAGTGCACCAGCGCCTGCGCGATCTGCTGGTAGCGCGTGCCGGCGGCCAGCCCCAGCCCGAGCGGGTCATGGCGCGTGAGATAGTCAGCCAGTTCGGCCGCGGTGGCGGCATTGAAATCGGCGCGCCCGGCCGGACCGGGAAACGCCTTCTGCAGCGCTGCCAGAATGGCCGCGCGGCCCGCATCGATGCGCTCCTCGGTGCCTCCCCGCTCCTCCAGACCGATGACCACGTCGTTGCGCGAGCGAGGATCGGACAGGTCGCGGATCTGCTGGATGACGCTGTTGCCCAGCCCCTCGGCCGCCAGGGCCTGCCGCAGCCGGTCGAGCGGCGGTGTTTCGGCAAAGCGCACGTAGACGAGCGTGCCCCCGCGAAAATCAATCCCGTAGCGCAGGCCCCCGCCGCGCCACCACGCCACCAGCCCCACCACCAGCAGCAGCGCCGACAGGGTGGCGAAGTACTTCGCCTTGCCCATCCAGTCAATGTTCGGATTGTGGAAGAACTCCATCGAGCCGCCCTGCCTCTTGCCTTCCTCTATTCATTAAGACGCTGCACAGACCCTCTCCCGTGGTCTAGATACTGAGCGCCGCCTCACGGGGCATCCGTCCGAGATGCCAGTCGAAAATCGCGCGCGAAACGTAGATCGAGGTGAACACATTGGCCACCAGACCGATGACCAGCGTGACGGCAAAGCCACGCACGGGTCCGGTTCCGAACATGAACAGGAAAAACGCCGAGACCACCGTCGTCACGTGCGTATCAATGATGGTCAGAAACGCGCGATCGAAGCCCAGATCCACCGCGGACGCATTCGCCTTGCCCGCGCGCAGCTCTTCGCGAATACGCTCGAACACCAGCACGTTGGAATCCACACCCATGCCGATCGTCAGGATCACTCCGGCGATGCCCGGCAGGGTCAGCACGGCGCCGAAGTAGGCCAGCGCCGCCAGCAGAATCACCAGATTGAGGATCAACGCCAGCACAGCATTGACGCCCGACAGCCGGTAGTAGATCACCAGAAAGACCATCACCGCCAGCAGGCTGATGATCGAAGCCCGCAGCCCCGCCCGGATGGAGTCGGCACCGAGCGAGGGTCCCACGGTCCGCTCCTCCAGATAGCGAATCGAAGCCGGCAGTGCGCCGGCGCGCAGCACCAGCGCCAGGTCCCGCGCTTCGTCCTGGTTGAAGTTGCCGGTAATTTCTCCAGAATCCTCGATGCGGCTCTGGATCACGGGTGCCGAGACCACGCGGTGGTCGAGCACGATGGCCAGCCGCTGCCCCACATTGGCCTCGGTGAACGGGCCGAAGCGTCGTGCGGCATCGCGCGAGAGGGCAAAGCGCACCTCCCACTGGCCGGGCATCTCCGGATTGGGCGCCGCATTGGCGCTGCGGAGATCCCGTCCGGTGACCACCGCGCGTCGCTCGAGCACGTAATAGACCGTCGCGGCCCCCTGCGCCGCCGAACCTTCGGCCTGCCCCGGCACGATTTCCGAATCCGGCGGCAGCACACCACCGTGCGCGGCCAGCGCCTCGGCTTCCGACGCGTAGGGGCCGTCAATGACCCGCCGCAGCTCGAGCTGTCCGCCGGCCTGAATCACCGCCTTGGCGCGTGCCGGATCGGCCTCACCCGGCAACTGCACCAGAATTTCGTCTTCCTCCCGGCCGGTCGGCGCGATCGTCGGTTCGGTCAATCCGAGCTGATCGATGCGCCGGCGAATGGTTTCCACGGCCTGTTCCATGGTCTGCCGCTTGATCTCGGCCACCACCGACGGCTTCATCGTCAGCATGTAGCCGCTGGCCTGGCCGGGCGCCACCGCCAGATCCCACTCGGGAAACTGTTCCTGCACCAGGCCGCGAAACCTGGCGGCACTGTCGGGAGCCACGTCGGCCACCAGAATCTGTGTGTCGCTGACGCGGCGAATCTCCCCGTAGTGGATGCCGCGCTCCCGCAAAAGCGCCGTGAGCTGATCCACCGCCCGGTTGCACTCGAAGGCGACGGCCTCGTTCACCTGCACCTGCAGGACCAGGTGCGTGCCCCCCTGCAGATCGAGTCCGAGTTTGATCTGGTGGCGGAAATTATCCTTGACCTGCTGCCAGGAGGTAGGAAAGCTGGGCCGGCCGAACAGCCCGTAGAGGCACAGCAACACCACCAGGACGATGAACAGCGCCTTCCACTTCAGATTCGGACTCATGACCGCCAGTCGTGCGCGGGATGCTCCCGGCCTTCACCCCTCCCGTGATTCTGGCTGCAGCCCGGCCACCGCCGACCGCAGAACGCGAATCTTGACCTGGTCGGCGACGCGCAACTGCACGACATCTCCTTCGAATCCCACCACCGTTCCCAGCACGCCACCGGTCGTAATGACCTTATCGCCCGTCTTCAGGTTTCGCTGCATTTCGGCAAGCCGGCGCTGGCGCCGCTGCATCGGCAGCACGACCAGCAGGTAGAAGACCACCACGACCAGCAGCAGGGGAACAAGCGCCACCAGTCCGCCGCCCGGCTGGGCCTGCGCCACCAGACCCATCGCATGCCTCCACATGGTCGTCCTGCGCGGGAATTCCGGCTGCCCGTGCCCTCGGCCTCCCTGATATGCCTTCAGCCGGCTCGCTTACCGTGAACCGGGATCCTCTGCTTGCAGGCGTGGCTGAAGACGGGAGCTGAACGCAGCAAGATTCCCAAACCTGATAGCCTCGCGAATTTTTCGCATCCTGTCAAGGTAGAAGTAGAGATTGTGCCAGGTGTTGAGGATCGCGCCCAGCATCTCGTTCGCCAGGTAGAGGTGGCGGAGATAGGCGCGCGAATAGCGGCGGCAGACCGGACAGCCGCAGTGCTCGTCAATCGGGCGATCGTCATCGGCATAGATCGCGTTTTTGATCAGCAGCCGGCCGGTGTGCGTGAACAGGCAGCCGTTACGTGCGTTCCGCGTCGGCAGCACGCAGTCCATCAGATCCACACCCAGCGCGACCAGATCGGCCAGTTGCTCGGGCCGTCCCGCGCCCATCAGGTACCGCGGGCGATCGGCCGGCAGGCGCGCCGTGCTCTCGGCGACCATGGCCAGCGTCAGCTCGTAGGGCTCTCCCACGGCCAGCCCGCCAATGGCATAGCCGCCGAAATCCATTTCGACTAGACGGTCGGCCGACTCGCGCCGCAGCTCCGCATAGACGCCGCCCTGCACAATCGCCAGTTGCATCTGCCGGGTGGGATCTCCCACCCGCGCGAACCAGTCCCGGCTGCGCCGGGCCCACAGCGTGGTGCGCCGCACCGCCTCCCGCACGCGCTCCCGGCTGGCCGGATACTCCACGCACTCGTCGAGCACCATCGCCAGGTCGGAACCCAGCGCCGCCTGGACCTCCACGGCCCGCTCGGGCGTGAAGAAATGCTCGCTGCCGTCCAGATGCGAGCGGAAGCGAACGCCTTCGTCGCTCACCTCGCGCAGCGCCGCCAGGCTGAAGACCTGGAACCCTCCCGAATCGGTCAGGATCGCCCGCGGCCAGCTCATGAACCGGTGCAGCCCGCCCAGCCGCCCGATGCGTTCGTGCCCGGGCCGCAGGTAGAGATGGTAGGCGTTGGCCAGCAGGATTTCGACGCCCAGCTCTTCGAGCATCTGCTGGGTCATGCCTTTGACCGTCGCCGCCGTGCCGACCGGCATGAACGCCGGGGTTTCGATCACTCCGTGCGGGGTGGTCAACCGTCCCAGCCGGGCTCCGGTCGGATCGGTCGCCACGATCTCGAAACGAAAACTCATGGCGCACAGTCTACCCTGCCGGACGCCGTGTGCAGGGCAGGGGCCGCCGAACCGGGTTTCGCGAGCGCACGGGTTGGGGCAAAATACCGCCGGCGCAAAAACTCTGCGCCGCAGGAGAAAACGCGATGCAGACGCTCCTACCGGGCTGGGCGACAGCCCTCAATCATCATCCCGCCTTCGTACATTTTCCGCTGGCGCTGTGGCTGACGGCGCTGCTGCTGGCCGTGGCGTCGGCCGTGAGCAAGGATGGGCGCCTGCGGCAGTGTGCCTACGGGCTGCTGTACCTGGGAACGCTGGCCGGTGTGGCGGCCGTTCTCACCGGTCTCAATGCGGAGCGTTCGGTGCCTCCCGGCCCCGTGCGCGAGGTCCTCGAAACGCACGAAGAGCTCATGCTGTCCAGTCTGGCTCTGGCGGCCGGGCTGTCGCTGTTCGCCTATTTTGCCGAGCGGCGGCCCACGGTCTGGCTGCGGCGGATTGTTCTGGCAGGTCTGGTCGTGCTGGCCGTGCTGGTCCTGCTCGGTGCCGATCGCGGGGCCGAGATGGTCTATCGCTACGGGGTCAGCGTGAACTGGTCCACGGCGCTGCCCCGGCCCTGAGGCCGCCACCCGGGCCGGCTCTAGAAGTCGCGCGCCGGCCCTTCCAGAAACACCCGCAGCTTGCGGGCACGCGAGGGATGGCGGAGCTTGCGCAGCGCCTTGGCCTCGATCTGCCGGATGCGCTCGCGCGTGACCGCAAACGACTGCCCGACCTCTTCGAGCGTGTGCTCGCTGCCGTCCTCGAGGCCGAAGCGCAGCTTGATCACCTTCTCCTCGCGCGGTGTGAGCGTCTTCAGCACCGCCCGCGTCTGCTCGCGCAGGCTCATGTGAATGACCGCATCCGAAGGCGATTGGACGTGCCGGTCCTCGATGAAATCACTCAGATGAGAATCTTCCTCCTCGCCAATGGGCGTTTCGAGTGAGATGGGTTCCTGCGCGATCTTCAGAATCTTGCGCACCTTGGCTTCCGGCATCTCCATGCGCCGGGCCAGCTCGGCCGCGGTGGGTTCGCGGCCCAGCTCCTGCACGAGCTGGCGCTGCACCCGCACCAGCTTGTTGATGGTCTCGATCATGTGCACCGGGATGCGAATCGTCCGCGCCTGATCGGCAATGGCACGCGTAATGGCCTGGCGGATCCACCAGGTGGCGTAGGTGGAAAACTTGTAGCCCCGCCGCCACTCGAATTTCTCCACCGCCTTCATCAGGCCGATGTTGCCTTCCTGAATCAGATCGAGAAACTGCAGGCCGCGATTGGTGTATTTCTTGGCGATCGAAACCACCAGGCGGAGATTGGCCTCGATCAGCTCCTTTTTGGCGCGTTCGGCTTCGGCTTCGCCGCGCTGCAGCAGTTGCAGGGAGCGCTTGAGTTCGCCCAGGCTGGTCTGGTTGGTGAGCTCGACCTCGCGCAGTTCGCGCTGGCGCGAACGTAGCGCCTGGCGCGCCTGCGCGGCCGATTCGCCCCGGCCGTGCTCGGCCCGCCGCTCCAGCCGCCCGGCTTCCTTTTCGACCGCCTCCAGATGTTCGACCGTCTGGCGCAGCCGGTCGGCCAGCCGCCGCCGCTCCTGCGGGTGAAAATCAATCTCGCGCACCAGGCGGGACAGCCGCACGCGCGCCCGCCCCAGCGCCCACCGCGCACGGATCCAGCGCCGGCGCCGCTCGCGCGGCGTCTGCGCCAGCTTCTCGGCCAGCCGCACCACCTCGTGATACAGCGTCTCGATCCGGTTCAGCCGCTCCATCGCCTGCTGCGCCTTTTCTGCCAGGCGCTGCTCGCCCAGGTCGTCGTCGAAATGGACCACGTCGCGGATCGAGCGCCGGCCCTGCCGAATGTCCTCGGCCACCGCCAGCAGCTCCTTCCACACCAGCGGCGAGCGCGAGAGAACCTTGAGGACCAGCATGCGGCCGCGCTCGATGCGGCGGGCAATGGCCACTTCGCCCTCGCGCGTGAGCAGCGGCACGGTGCCCATCTCGCGCAGGTACATGCGGACCGGATCGTTGGTTTTTTCGAGCGGGCCTTCGAGCAACGCCAGCTCGTCGGCAAGCAGTTCCTCGCGGCCGGCCTCGTCGAGCGCCACGCCGGCCGTGCCCGGCGCGTCTTCGTAGAGGTCTATGCCGTGACGCTCGAAGGCCGAGAAGAGATCGTCGATTTCATCCGAGGCGTGCAGCTCGGCTGGCAGTGCTTCGTTGACCTCGTCATAGAGCAGATACCCGCGCTCTTTGCCCGTGTGAATCAGTTGCCGGACCTGATCGTATTTATCCTCGATCCCCACGGTGGCCTACCCCTCGCCGGTCGAAGGGGCAACCGAACGTCCCGGCCGGCACGCCCCGGGCAGCGCGCCGAGAAAGCACCCCGCAGCAGCAATGGCCCGTCGCATCGTCAGAACGCCCACCCGCTGGCGTGTTCCACCCGCCTTCGGCTGCCCGAAAGATTTCGCTCACATTTGACACAGCGGCTGCCGCTTCGTCAACCCCGCGTGCCGTAAATGCACCGCAGGCCGGCCCCGGCTACTGGCCCTCCAGCGCGCGTCGCAGCTCGCGCACACGATCGAGCAGGCGCAGGTGTTCGCGCTGCGCAGCCGCTTCCGGGTGCTGTTCGAGACGGCGAATTTCCTCCTGCAGCCGCTGCAGCTCGCGCTCCAGCCCCCTCCGGCGCAGCACGCCCAGGCACGCCTCGACCTCCTCCAGGTTTGTGGGCGGGCCGGCGTCAAAAGCCAGCTCGAACAGCAGCTCCCGCTGCTCCGCCTCCCATGCCGAGGCCTGCTCGAGCAGCGCGGCTGCGCCCGTGCCCGCAGCCACGGCCGGCAGCAGCTTCTCCAGCAGCGGTTCCGTCTCGAGCCCGCGGTGCAGTTCTTCCTCGATCAACCGGCGCGCCAGCCCGGCCCGGACGCTGTCCTCGGCCTCGAGCAGCAAACGAATCAAGCGCCGCTCGACCGGTGTGATCCGCGCCGCGACCAGCGCCGGCGGGAGCTCGACGCGGGTTCGGCCCTCGCCGGCAGCTTCCCGCAGCGCCTCGCGCAGCACGGCAAACTCGATGCCCAGGTCCGAAGCGATCCGGCTGGCCCATTCCAGCCGCGCCAGCCGCGAAGGGAGATGCCGCAGGTAGGGCAGCAGAAAATTCACCGCACGCAGCCGCCCTTCCACACCCGCCGAGGCCATCTGCCGCGCCCGGTGGATCAAATACTCCAGATAGCGTGGCGCCCGCGCGAGCAGCTCGCGGTAGGCGTCCGGCCCGTGGGAGCGGAGGAAGCTGTCCGGGTCCGTCTTCTCTCCGGGGGCGGCGGGCAGAACCAGCACGCGCACGTCGAAGTCGCTGCCCAGCAACAGCGCCAGCGAGCGTTCGGTGGCTGCCTGGCCGGCCGCGTCGCGATCGAAGTTCACCACCAGCCGGCGCGCATAGCGCCCCAGCAGGCGCACCTGCGCTTCGGTGAGACTGGTGCCGCAACTGGCCACGACCGGTTCGAGACCGCCTTCGACCAGCGCGATGGCATCCATGTAGCCTTCGACCAGAATCGCGTAGCCCTCGCGCCGGATGGCCTCACGGGCGCGGTCGAGGTTGTAAAGCAGGCGGCTCTTGGAATAAATGGGCGTTTCGGGCGAGTTCAGATACTTGGGCTGCTCGTCGCCCAGCGCGCGCCCGGCAAAGGCCACCACGCGCCCCTGTTCGGTGGAAAGCGGAAACATGATCCGCCGGCGGAACCGATCGAGCCAGAGGTTGCCGTCGCGCACGAACAGGCCGGAAGCTTCGAGCACAGACGCCGGGAAACGGCGGCGGAGCTGGCGGTAGAGGGCATCGCCCGCCGCCGGTGCATAGCCCAGTCCAAAGCGACGGATCGTCTCGGGCTGCAGGCCGCGATCCTCCAGATAGGCCTGGGCGACCCGGCCTTCGGCGGTTTCGCGCATCTGCCGCGCGAAAAACTCGGCGGCCTCCTGATGCACGGCCAGCAGCGCACGCCGCAACTCCCCACTGCCCGAGGCGCCGCCAGGCCTGCCTCGCACTGCCGGAAGCTGCAGCCCGCACTTCTCCGCCACCACGCGCACCGCCTCGGGGAAGCTGCACTTCTCCATCTCCATCACGAAGCGAAACACGTCCCCGCCGGCGCCGCACCCGAAACAGTGATAGATCTGCTTGACCGGATGGACCGCAAAGGAAGGCGTTTTTTCCTGATGGAACGGGCAGAGCCCCAGATAGTTCTGCCCGCTCTTCTTCAGCCGCACATACTCACCGATGACGCGGACAATGTCCGCCTGCTGCTTGATGCGATCGGCGAGCGATCCCGGCTCGGCCATTGTGGTTGCAGTATAGCGCGCGGGCCCTCAGGTCCTGAGCGTGACCACGGTCACCGCCTCGCCGCCCCGTTCGGGCGCCTCGGCCGCCATAGCGTCCACCAGCGGATGCTCTTTTAGAAACTGCCACAACCCGCGGCGCAACGCGCCGGTGCCATGGCCGTGCACGATGCGCACGCGTCGCAGGCCGGCCAAAGCCGCCCGATCGAGAAACCGGTCGGCGAGCCGGCAGGCCTCTTCCACCGTGCAGCCAATCACCTCGAGCGTGTCGGTGGCGGCCGACACCTCTTCAGCGGCCCCCGGGCTGCGGTGCACCTGCACGCGCGGCCCCGCCGTGGGTCCTTCCGGCGCCGGGCCCAGCACATCCCGGCTGGCCACGCGCAGACGGAGCGGACCGGCCTGCACTTCTAGCTCGTCTCCCCGTCTGCGCCGGATCCACACCGGCTGCGACAGCCCGCGCACCCAGACCCGGTTTCCGGGTTCGAGCGCTTCCGAAGATACAGGGCCGCGCACGCCGCTCGATTCCGCACCCCTCGGGGCTTCCTCGTCGGAAGCGCCCCCGCGCAGCGCCTCGACTTCCGCCGCGGCCTGCGCCCGCAGGCGCGCCACCGCCGCCTCCACGCGCCGCGCGGCACGGTGGCGCTCGCGCGGTTCGCGCAGCGCTGAGAGGACGCCGGCCGCCTCGCTCTGCCAGCGCTCCAGAGCCTGCTGGAAGGCGGCCTCGAGCGCCGCCAGCCGCTGCTGCTCGCGCCGGGCCCAATCGGCTGCCAGCGTGGCTCGCTGCTGCCGCAACTGTTCCAGCTCGGCCGTCAGCTCCTGCTGCTTGCCCTCGAGCTCCTCGCGCAACTGCCACAGGCGCTCCAGCAGCGCGGCCGCTTCTCGTGCCGCCGGCTCCAGCTCGCGCTCGGCCCGCGCCAGAACAGCCTCCGGCAGGCCGAGTTGCCGCGCCATGGCCAGACCGCAGGACAATCCCGGCAGCCCGACGCGCAGATGGAACGTGGGCTGCAGCGTGGCCGGGTCGAACTCCATCGCCGCATTGGCGACCCCGGGCGTGGCCGTAGCCCACAGCTTCAACCGGTCGTGGTGTGTAGTGGCCAGCGTCCGCGTGCCGCGGCTCCGCAGCTCTTCCAGCAGCGCCACCGCCAGCGCCGCTCCTTCTTCGGGCGCTGTGGCCGTGCCCAGCTCGTCCAGCAAAACCAGCGAATCTGCGGTGGCCGACGTGAGAATGTCCTTCCAGTGGAGCACATGCGCGGAAAAGGTCGAGAGGTCGTCGGTCAGCGACTGTTCGTCGCCGATATCGGCCAGCACGGCATCGACCAGAGGCAGCCGGGCCTGGCGGGCAGGAACCGGAATGCCACTCTGTGCCGCCAGAACCGCCAGTCCCACTGCCTTGAGAGCTGCCGTTTTGCCGCCGGCGTTCGGTCCGCTGATGAGCAGGATCCGCTGTTCGCGCGCCAGTTCGAGATCGAGCGGAACAATTTTCCGTCCACGCCGGTCGAGCGAGCGCTCGAGCAACGGATGGCGCAGCCCGGCCAGTTGCAGCGCGCCCTCGGGATCGAACGAGGGCAGGCAACCGTCGAAGCGCTCGGCAAATCGCGCGCGGGCGCCTGTCGCATCGAGCCGGCCTGTGGCGTCGGCCATGCGCTGCAGGCGGTGGCGGTGCTGCCGCAGACGGTCGGTCAGCCCGCCCAGAATGCGCGCCTGCTCGCGCGCCTCGGCCTCCCCGAGCGCCACCAGTTCGTTGTTCAGCTCGACCGTCTCCAGCGGTTCGATGAACACCGTCTGCCCGCTGCCGCTGGTTCCGTGGACCACGCCGGGAACCTGCGGTCGCAGGGCCGCCCGCACGGGGATGACGTAACGGCCCGCGCGCAGCGTGATGTAGTGTTCCTGGCCGTGCTCGGTGATGGTGGCCAGCCGGCGCTCCAGTTGCTGCTGGATCTGGCGGCGCAGGTGGGCGCGCGCGGTACGAATGCGCTTGAGTTCGGGCGAGGCGTCGTCGGCCAGTTCGCCGGTAGGCAGCAGCACCCGGCGGATTTCCGCAGCCAGCGCCACCGGGCCTGCAAGCACCGCGGCCTCGGCTGCGAGCAGGGGGAAGCGCGCGGCCACCGCCTGGAGTTCCCGGTGGACGGCAGCCGCCGTTTCGATGAACGCCGCAGCGGCCTGCAACTCGGCCGGCTCGAGCACGGCCCCGGCCACACTCAGACGTTCCAGCCAGGAGGCCGGCTCACCGGCACCAGAAAAATCCAGCCGACCGCCCTCCGCCAGCAGCCGTCGCGCTTCCGCGATGCGGGCGTATTCCTGCTCCAGCCATTGCCGGTCGGTCGTAAACGCCAGCGCCTGCAGGGCACGGCGTCCGGGCGGGCAGGTGGCCGACTCGGCCACCAGTTCGACCAGAGCGGGGAATTCCAGCAGTTCCTGGGCAGAACGCCGCACGCAGAAGCATTCTAGCGCCGATCCTGCAGATGGCTGAACAGGTAGTCCGCCGCTTCGACCGGCGTGCGCGCAAAGCAGAACTCCGGCAGACCTCCGCGGCCGCCTTCGCCCGGCGCACCGGCGGGCTCGGCCCGGGCCACATGCTCGATGACGGGAAGCCAGAAGGAACCCAGCAAAGCGCAGGGCCGCCGCTCGGCCAGCCGCTTGTTCTGCAGCTCCCACACCACCGCCAGCTCTACCAGCGTGCCCGTACCTCCGGGACACACGACGTAACCCTGGCCGCACTCGATGAGTGCGAACAGCCGCTGCTGCCAGGTCTCGACGACCACTTCCTCGGCCACCCATGCATTGGCACGCAGGGCAAAGATGCGAGCCGTGATGCCGATGGTGTGGCCGCCGGCCTCGCGCGCACCTCGACTGACGGCCTCCATGACGCCGCCGTAGCCGCCCGTGCACACAGTCAATCCGCGGCGGGCAAGCTCGTATCCGAGCCGCTGCGCCTCCTCGTAGATCGGATCGCCCGGCAGAAGGCGCGAGCTGCCAAACACCGTGACGACGTGACCCTTCATCGCGCTTCCCGCCGCTCAGATCGCCGTGCGGGCACGCCGAGCTCCGCCACCATGGCCTTCGCCAGCTCGTCTATCAAACCGGTCATCCGCTGCTCGGGCGGTGTACCGTTGACCAGGATCGAGAACACCAAACGCTCGCCCGCCAGCGTCGTGGCGTAGCCGGAGAGCGCGGCCACGTGCGCCAGCGTCCCCGTCTTGGCCTGCAGGCGTCCGGCTGCAACCGAATCCACCATGCGCTTCTCGAGCGTGCCGTCCCTGCCGGCCACCGGCAGACTCGCCGCGAGCACCGGCCCCCAGCTCTGGCCGTCGGCATAACGCAACAACTGCACTACGGCGCGCGGCGTCACCTGGTCGTAGACCGACAGCCCCGACCCGTCTACCAGGTGGACGCCGGCAGCGATACCGGCGGCTGCAAGGAATCGCTGCAACTCCTCGATCCCTCTCTCGCGCGAGCCCTCGCCGGTACGCTCCCGCGCCACCGTGCGCAGCAGGCATTCGGCGTGCAGGTTCTGGCTGACCTTGTTGAGGTAGGCCACGGCCTGTGCCAGCGGTGGCGATGTGTGCACGGCGAGCACAGCCGAAGTCGGCGGCGCCGGCTCGAAGGCATGGCGCGCCCGCGCCGTGCCGTACACCGTCACGCCGTGCTCCTCGAGCAGACGCAGTAGCAGCGCAGCGGCAAACTCGGCAGGCTGGTCCACGCCCAGCTCGAGTTTCGCCGGCGGAGCCCCCAGAGCCAGCCTGCCCGTCAGACTGATCTCCCGACTGCCCGGCTCGCGGTGCAGCCGCAGGCTGGCCGGCGTGCCCGCAGCAGCCGTCGCGGCGTAGCAACGGAAACGGTAGAAGTCCGCCCAGGGCCGCACCATGAATTCCACCGGCGCACCCTCGCTCTTCCCCGGCGCCACCTCGACCTCGAGCGCGTTGTCGGCCACTACCAGTGCACTGACGGCCGCGCCGTAGCCGGCGATCAAATCGTCCACGGTCCAGCCGGGCGGATAGCGTTCGGGAACGAAAAAGCTGTCGTCGGCCACGACGTCGCCGGCAACCTGCCGCAGCCCGCCCTCCACGGCTGCCTCGACCAGCTCGGCCAGCACCCGTTCGGGAGGGCCCTGCGTTTCGGGATGCTCGCCCACGGGGAATACGCGGTTTGACAGGTTGGGATCGCCACGGCCCACCAGCACCAGGTCTCCCTGCAGCGTGCCCTGGGCATCCACATGCCCGGTGGCTTCGAGCGTTGTGCGGAAGCGGTAATCGGGTCCCAGCGTGGCCAGCGCGAGTGCCGTGGTAAACAGCTTGGCGTTCGAGGCCGGGGTGAAGTAGCGGTCGGCATTGTGCTCGTAAAGAACCTGACCCGTCTCCCGGTCGGCAATCAGTACGCCCCAGTCGGCTGCGCTGCCCGGACCTCTGAGAAAGGCTTCGGCGCGCTCGCGGAAGCGGCGCACGTCGGCCCGCTCGCGCCGGGCGGCCGGCCAGACTGCCGTTGCCAGCAGCACCCAGACCAGTGCAGCCGCAGCCCGCAGCGACCGCCGCGACATTCCACTCACCCCTGTCTCCACAGGCCCCTTATAATGCCGAACGAAGCAAAGACCTGCCAGAATCGGTGCAGCATCCGTGCTGCCCGAAGCATCTAAGCCAGAGGTGGCTGGAATCTCCCGCACCCTCCAGGAAGGAGCTCTGCCATGTACCGATGGAGCTATGTGCTGTGCGCCGTACTCGCCTTCAGCCTTTCGGCCCGCGCCGATGACGCGATCGAGAAGCGGCTCCAGGCCAGCGGCGAAGTTCTCAAGGAAATTCTCGACATGCCCGATTCGATCCCCAAATCGCTGCTCGACAAAGCCGACTGCGTGATCGTGCTGCCGTCGGTGAAAAAGGCCGCCTTCATTTTTGGCGGCAGCTACGGGCGCGGAGCGATGACCTGCCGGGGCGGCGCTAATTACCGGGGGCCCTGGAGCGCACCGACGATGATGGTGCTCGAAGGCGGGAGCTTCGGCCTGCAGATCGGCGGCCAGGCCACCGATTTTGTCCTTCTGGTGATGAACGCCAAGGGAGCCGATTCGCTGCTGGGCAGCAAGGTGAAGCTCGGCGCCGACGCCTCGGCAGTCGCCGGGCCGGTCGGTCGAGCCGCCGAAGCCAGCACCGACGTGGCGATGCGAGCGGAAATCTTGAGTTACTCGCGCTCGCGGGGACTCTTCGCCGGGGTCTCGCTGGCCGGTGCGACCCTTCACGCCGACCGCGAGGCCAATCAGAAAATCTACGGCCGCGACATCGAACCGAAAGAAATCGTCCACGGCAACATCAAGCCGCCGGCCGCCGCTTCGGTGCTGCTGAGCGTGCTGACCAAACACTCCCCGCATCCTGACTGACGCCTGTTGCGCGGTGCCTTTTCGCCCTGCTATACCGACAGGCGAGCATGGCGGCGACCCTCTGCAGCCTCTGCAACCGCAGCCGTGGCCGGCGTCTGTGCCCTGCGCTGAGCCGGTTCATCTGCGCTCCCTGCTGCGGTGCGGCACGTGAGACGACGCTCGATTGCCCCGATACCTGCCCGCACCTCCGCGCCGCCCATGCCTGCGAACTCGAGCAGCTCGATCCGCGCAGCGTCGAGCCACCCTGTCCCGAGGTTCGCGTTCGCGAAGAGACCCTCCGGCAGCATGCGCCTCTGCTGGCCGCGCTGGCACGGGCGCTCACGGCGCCCGCCGACCCGATCCGCCCGACCGACACCGACGCACGCCAGGCTCTCGAAGCGCTCACCGAGACCTGCCGAACCCGCGCCGCCGGCATCCTCTACGAGCAGCCGCCAGCGCATCCGGCCGCGCGGCTGCTCTACCAGCGCCTCGCCGCCGTGCTCGAAAACTACCGCCAGAACCGGCTCACCGGTGCCGGCGCGCTGCGCGATGGCGAGGCGCTCGAAATCGCCGTATTTCTGCTGCGTCTGGCGGTGACGCGGACCAACGGGCGGCCGCGGGCGCGCGCCTTTTTGCGCTTCCTGTCGGACTGGCTGCCCGGACAGAGCCAGCCGGAAGAGGCTCCGCGGATCGTTCTGGCGTGAAGCGAGTCAGTTCGGCCGGCCACCCGCGATGGAGGGCACGAGCATCACTTCGTCGCCGTCGCGGAAGCGATACTCGCTGCCGCCGAGAAAACGAATGTCTTCCTCGTTGACGTAGACGTTGACGAACGGGCGCAGCGCTCCCGAAGCATCCCGCAAATGCGGCCCCAGGGCCGGATGCCGCTCGGTCAGCACATCGAGCAACTCGCCGAGCGTGGCGGCGCTACACTCCACCGTGGCGGTTCCGTCGGTGAACCGGCGCAGCGGCGTCGGAATCAACACGCGAATTGCCATGACGAACTTCCCTCCCTGCAGCAGGCGCTGCCAGCCCGGCGGCGCCTGTGAACAACTGTGGCAGCCAAGGTAGCAGAATGCAGCGGCCAAACCAACTCGAGGCGGCTTGTCTTCAGCCGTCCTTTCGGGCACAATAGCGCCGTATGGCAGCCCCAGCCCAGATGCAGGCAGCAGCACGCTGTTGCTGTTATTGCCCGGCGTCTGGGGCGGGGTGGCTGCCGAGCTGAACGCTTCGGTTCCCAGCAATCCTGAAAGGCCCGCCGCCGGACGCCATATCCGGCGGCGGGCTTTTTGTTTTTCTCGCGCGCTGGAGGAGCCGAGCCTCTGCGGCAGCGCCAGCCAGGGGGAGACGACAATGGCCGCTACCGTCTATCTGGTCGGAGCCGGACCGGGCGATCCCGAACTGCTCACGCTCAGGGCCGTGCACGTGCTCCAGCAGGCCGAGGTGGTCTGTTACGAGGAAGCCGCTGCCGCCGTGGTGCTCTCTGTAGCGCCGCCCGGAGCCGACTGCCGACGCCTGCCCGCTGACTTCGATCGCGGCTGGTTCCGCACCCATGTCATTGGCCCGGCACGCCTGGAGCGTCGCGTGGTGGTGCTGAAGACGGGCGACCCGCTGGTGTTCACTACCGCAGCGGAAGAAATCGAGGAACTCCGGGCGGCAAGCGTGCCGTTTGAAATCGTTCCCGGCATCACGGCTGCACAGGCGGCTGCGGCGGCTGCTGCCGTTCCTCTGACCGACCGGCGCTGGGTATCGCATCTGGTGTGGACAACGGCCAATCCGACCGAGGGCAGCCGGCCCGAGGATCTCCTGTCCGGCGCCGCTGCAGAAACAACCTGGGTCGTTTACTCCCCGGGGGAAGAGTATCTGGATTTGGCGGCAGAGCTTCTGGCCGCTGGCCTCGACGAGGACACACCGGCAGTTGTGGTGCAGGCGGCGAGCCTGCCCTCGCAACGCATCCTGCCCTCCACTCTGGGTAGCCTGCCCGAACTGGGCCCGCTGCCGGAGCCGGCCATCGTGTTCATTGGCGGCGTGGCCGCCTACGCCGAGCCCCCGCGGGAAGCCGTTGCCACACGGCTCGCCGAGCGGCCCGCAGTCGCCGATGCTGGCAACTCCAGCCAGCCACGGTAGAGCGCCAGCCCTACGGCCGCATCCATCCCCCATCGCTCGAGGCACCGGATCTCCCACCAGGAGCGAATCCCGCCGGCGGCAATCACCGGCAGCGGCGTCAGCCGCCGCAGTTTCCGGAACCACGCGAGCGGTGCGCCCGCCAGAGTTCCTTCGGTGTCCACCGACGTGCAGAGAAAACCCGCACAGTAAGGCTCCAGCTCCGGCAGCGCGCGCTCGGCCGGCAGCGCCAGCTTCTTCCGCCAGCCTTCGACGACCACAGCGCCGCCGCGCGTGTCCACGGCGATGATCACGCGCTCGCGCCCGACCCGGTGCGCCAGGCGCGACAGGAACCGGTGATGGACACCGTGTCGGGTGAAGGCCGCCGTGCCGACAATCACCTGTGCGGCACCCCAGTCCAGCACGCGTTCCACCCGGCGCAGCGTGCGCAGCCCGCCGCCGACGCGAATCTGCGGGCCACCGGCGCGCGCCTTCCGGCAGAGCGCCCGCACCAGCCGCCAGTTGCTCCCGCGGCGTTCGGCCGCATCGAGATCAATTACATGCAGCCAGGGCTGACTCCAGAAGCGCTCGGCCACGGCCATGACATCGCGCAGCCGCAGCACCCGCCGGCGGCCGCACACGCGCTGCACCACGCAGCCACGCTCGAGATCTATGCACGGAATCAGCACCCGTCACCTCACGTCCGCACCGGAATTCCGTGCCCGGCCAGATAGCGTTTGAGCTGGGGAATCCCGACGCGCGCTTCGTGGAAGATCGAGGCCGCCAGTGCCGCATCGGCACCACCCGCGGAAAACACCCGGTAGAAATCCTCGGGCGTCTCGGCGCCTCCGGACGCAACGACGGGCACGGTCACCGCGGCGGCCACCGCCGCGGTGAGTTCGCAATCAAAACCGAGCCCGGTGCCGTCGCGATCGATCGAAGTCAGCAGAATCTCCCCGGCCCCGTAGCGAACGGCCTCGGCCGCCCAGGCGACCGCATCGCGTCCGGTGGCCTCGCGCCCGCCGCGGATGTAAACCTCCCAGCCCGGCCCGCGGCGTGCCGCATCAATGGCCACCACCACCGCCTGGGAGCCGAACGCCGCCGCCAGCTCGGCAATCAGTTCGGGCCGCAGGACGGCGGCCGTGTTGACGGTTATCTTGTCCGCTCCGGCGCGCAGCAGTGCCCGGGCGTCGGCCACGCTGCGCACGCCGCCGCCGGCGGTGAGCGGGATCGCTATCTCCCGGGCCACGCGAAAGACCGTCTCCCGCAGCGTGTCTCGGCCGTCGCGCGAGGCGGCGATGTCGAGCACGACCAGCTCGTCGGCGCCTTCGTCCTGATAGCGCCGGGCCAGTTCGCCCGGATCGCCCATCGTCCGCAGGCGCCTGAAGCGGATGCCCTTGACCACGCGCAGCCCGTCGGTGTCCAGGCAGGGGATGATGCGCCGGGCGAGCATCAGCGGGCCAACTCCAGGAAATTGGCCAGCAGGCGCTGGCCCGCTTCGGCCGACTTTTCCGGGTGAAACTGCACGCCGTAGACGCGGTCGTGCTCGACGGCAGCCGCAAACGGCACACCCGAGCTGGCAACGGCCACGCAGCTCGGATGCGCCGCGGGCAGGGCATAGCTGTGCGCAAAGTAAAACCAGCTCGCCGCACCGATCCCATCGAACAGTGGGCAGGGTCGGATGGTCTCGACGCGATTCCAGCCCATGTGCGGCAGCCGCGGCATCGCCGGCAATCGCTCCACCTCACCCGCCAGCCAGCCCAGCCCGGGTACCGCCGGCGCTTCAGCACTGGTGCCAAACAGCGCCTGCATGCCCAGGCAGATGCCGAGCAGCGCGGCACCTTCATCGACAGCAGTGCGCAGCGCGGCAGCCAGCCCGGTGCGTTCGAGCGCCTGCATCAGCACGGCGAAATGGCCCACGCCCGGCAGCACGATCGCACGCACCCCGTCAAGCTGTGCGGGCCGCCGCACCCGCCGCACCCGCACGCCCAGGCGCAACAGCGCCCGTTCCACCGAGAGCAGGTTGCCGGCACCGTAGTCAATCACCGCGACCGTCACAGCAGCTCCTTGGTGCTGGGAAGCATGCGCGCCAGGCGCCGGTCCCGCGCCACAGCGAACCGCAGCGCCCGCGCGAAGGCCTTGAACAGGGCCTCGACCCGGTGATGTGCCGAGCGCCCCTCGAGCAGCCGCAGATGCACGGCGGCACGCGCCCCGCGCGCAAAGGCCTCGAAGAAATCCGGCAGCAGGGCGGTTTCGAGGTCGCCGATGCGCGCCGCGCCCGCCCGGAAGCGGCACACCGCGCAGGGGCGGCCGCTGAAGTCCACGGCCGCCACCGCCAGGGCTTCGTCCATCGGCATCAGGAAGTAGCCGGCGCGGAAAATGCCCCGCCGCGTGCCGAGCGCGCGATCGAAACCGAGACCCAGCACCAGACCCACATCCTCGACCGTATGGTGCTGGTCCACGTGCAGGTCTCCCCGCGCCCGCAGCGTCAGATCGAAGCCACCGTGGCGCGCGAGCTGTTCCAGCATGTGATCAAAAAAACCGATCCCGGTGCTCACTGCCGCGCGCCCGTGCCCGTCGAGCCGGAGAAGCAGGCGGATGTCGGTTTCGGCCGTGCGCCGCTCCAGTCGTGCCTGCCTCAGTCGAGCCACCGTCGCACTCCTCCCGGCGCAGCGAGCACGGCCAGCGCTCCCCGGGCGCGCAGCACGCGCACGCGTTCGCGGCGTGCCGGCTCGCCCGGACCCAGCACCGCCAGGAAAGGCACGCCTGCCCGGCGCGCCGCCAGCGCATCGTCGGCACTGTCGCCCAGGTAGAGCGCCTGCTGTGGGGCACGCCCGTCGAGCAGGCGCAGCAGCCCCTCGGGATGCGGCTTGGGACGGCGCACGTCTTCGAGCGCCACCAGCGCCGAAAACCACCGCCGCACTCCGAACCGTTCCAGCGTGTAGAGCGCCTGCTGCCGCGGGCGGCCGGTGAAAATCGCCAGCTCTGCCCGACCGGCCAGTTCCTCGAGCACGGGCCGGCTCAGCCGCCACCGTTCCAGGCGGATGTAGCCGTCGAAATTGCGCCCGCTGTAGAGCCGCTCGAAGTGGTCGCGCACGGCGGCCAGCGATATCCGAACCCCCAGGCGACGAATCCACGCGCGGGTCAGCTTCCAGTCGTCGTTGTAACCGGCGCGCGCCTTGAAGGCGCCGATCCCGGCAGCCGCGACGCGCCGGCCGGTGAAGTGCCGCACGGTTTCGAGGATGGCGCGGTGATAGGAGCGGCGGACGTCCACCAGCACGCCGTCCATGTCGAAGACAATCAGCGGGCGCCGAGGCATTGCGGAAGCACCTCGAACAGGGTTTTCATCTCGGCCGGCGTACCCACGGTAATCCGCACCGGCCCCGGGCGCCCGAAATCCTCCGACCGGTCGCGCACCAGGATGCCGCGACGCTCGAGCGCGGCCACGACAGCCGGTGCCACCGGGCCGAAGTCGGCGAGCACGAAGTTGGCCGCGCTGGGCCAGGCCGGAATTCCCAGGCGCTGCAATCCGGCCAGCAGCCGCTGCCGCTGGCGAATCACCGCACGCACGCGTCGCTGCTCCTCCCGCCGGTCGGCCGCTGCGGCCAGGGCTGCCTCGACCGCTACCGCACTCACGCTGTAGGGCGGGCGAACCCGGCGGAGCAGGTTGGCCACCTCGCGGTGTGCCATCAGGCAGCCCACGCGCAGGCCCGCCAGGCCCGCAGCTTTTGAAAACGTCCGCAGCACCACCAGATTCGGCCTGCCCACCTCGGCCACCAGCGAGACCGCGGCGAAATCGGCGTAGGCCTCGTCCACCACGACCAGTGTCGCCCGGGCCGCCTCCAGGATTTGCAGCAGCGCCGGCCTCGGCAGCACCGTTCCGGTGGGATTGTTGGGATTGGCCAGGAAGAACAGCCGCGGCGGCTGGCGGTCCAGCCAGCGGCAAACGCGTTCGATGGGAAACTCGAGGCGCGGCCCGTAGCGCAAGGCCACCACGCGTGCGCCGGCTCGCTGGCCGTACCAACGATAGAGTGCAAAGGTTGGCTCGACGATCAGCACGCGGGCACCGCGCTCGAGAAACGCATCGGCCAGCAGGCGCAGTGCGTCATCGGCACCTGCGGTGAGCAGCAGCTCGCCGGGGCGCACGCCGAACCGGCGTGCCAGCTCGCGCTCGGCCCCGGCATACTCGGGGTAGCTGGCGATGGAGGCGGGATCGAGCCGGCGCAATCGCTCGAGCACGCGCGCGGCGGGCCCGGTGGTGTTTTCGTTCATGTCGAGCCGGATGCGGCCCCGCCGGCCTTCGCGCGGTGCCCGGTAGGCGGGCAGCGTGCTGAGCTCCCGGCGAAACGGCACCACCAGAGTCATCGCCGCACCTCCACCGCCCGCGCGTGCGCCGGCAGGCCTTCGGCTCGCGCCAGTGTCACGACCGTGCCGGCCAGGCGCTTGAGCCCCTGCCGGTTCAGCCGCTGTACGCTGATCGGACGCAGAAAATCCAGCACCGAAAGACCACCCCGCACCCGCGCCCAGCCCGAGGTGGGCAGGACGTGATTGCTACCGGTGGCGTAATCGCCCGCCGGCTGCGCGCTCCAGCGTCCGACGAACACGCTGCCTGCCGCGCGCACCTGCGGCAGCAGCGCCGGTCCGTCAGGCAGACTCAGATGTTCGGGAGCGAAGCGATTGGCAAACTCCACCGCTGCCGCCAGGTCTTCGGTCAAATACACCGGTCCCGAGCGCGTCAGTGCCTGCCGCGCCGGACTCCCCGGACCAAGCGCGGCCAGCCCGCGGCGCAGATGCTCCAGCACGCGCTCGGCCAGCTCGCGGGAAGGCGTCAGCAGGAAGGAGACCACGTCCGGGTCATGTTCGGCCTGCGCCAACAGGTCGGCCGCGATGGCCTGCGCTGCGGCCAGCCGGCTGGCGATGACCACCAGCTCGGTGGGGCCGGCCAGCAAATCCACGCCAACGCGGCCGGACACCAGGCGTTTGGCTGCAGTCACAAATCGATTGCCCGGCCCGCAAATCTTTTCGACTGCGGGAATCGTTTCGGTCCCTGCGGCCAGGGCCGCGATCGCCTGCGCGCCGCCCAGCCGGAGCACCCGCCGCACACCCAGCAGGTGGGCCGCGGCGAGAATCTCGGGGGCCGGCCGCGGGCACACGACGACGATCTCGGCCACGCCGGCGACGCGTGCCGGGATCACCGTCATCAGCAGCGTCGAGACCAGCGGGAAGCGGCCGCCGGGAACATAGCACGCCACGCGATCCAGCGGCCGCCAGAGCTGTGCGAGGCGCACGCCGGGCTCGACGCGCAGTTCGCTCGGCCGCGGAAGCTGCCAGCGCGCCACGCGTGTGATGTTGCGCGCCGCATGCGCGATGGCGCGCCGCACCGGCCGTTCCAGTCCGCGCACGGCCCGCTCCAGCTCCGGCTCCGGTACCCAGAACTCCCGAGGCTCCAGCCGTACACCGTCGAGCCGCGCCGTCCACCGGCAGACCGCCCCATCGCCGCGCCGCCACACGTCGTGCACAATGCGCGCGGCCACCGCCTCGGCTTCGCGGTCGCGCCGGGCACGCCGGGCCAGCAGGCGCGCGGCCACGCCCGCCGTCAGTGGCTCCAGACGCATCACAGCACCACCTTGTTCAGCGGATACTCCACAATGCCCTGCGCCTGCCGCTGCTTGAGCTGCGGGATGATCCGCCGCACGATGCTTTCCTCCACCACCGTGTTCACCGCGACCCAGGCCGGATCGCTCAGCGGTGAAATCGTGGGCCGCTCCAGCGCCGGCAGCACTTCCAGCACCGCGGGCAGATGCTCGCGCCGCACGTTCAGCATCAGCCCCACCCGGCCCATCGCGTTGACGGCGCCATCCAGCAGCAGCGCCAGATGCTCGATCCGGGAGCGCGTCCAGGGATCCGCCCAGGCGGCGTGGCTGGCGATCAAAACGGTGGCCGATTCCAGCACGGTATCGACGATGCGCAAACGATTGGCGCGCAGCGAGGCACCCGTTTCGGTGATCTCCACGATGGCATCGGCCAGCCGCGGCACCTTGATTTCCGTCGCGCCCCAGGAGAATTCCACCCGTGCCCGCACGCCCTGGCGGCTCAGATACTGCTCGGTCGTGCGGACCAGCTCGGTGGCAATCGTTTTGCCCTCCAGCTCGCGCACCGACTGCACGGGCGAGTCCTCGGGCACGGCCAGCACCCACCGCACGCGCCCCAGACCCTGCTTGGCGTAGGCCAGTTCGAGCACTTCGCGGACGTCGGCGCCGGTTTCGGCCACCCAGTCGCGGCCGGTGAGGCCGGCATCGAGGGCTCCGGCGGCCACGTAACGGGCCATCTCCTGCGCCCGCACCAGCAGGCATTCGAGCTCGGGATCGTCCGTTGCGGCGGTATAGCTGCGCGCGCTGATCGTGATGCGCCAGCCGGCACGTTCGAGCACCCGCAGGGTGGTCTCCTGCAGGCTGCCCTTGGGGATGCCCAGTCGCAGCCGCCTCATGATGGCCTCACTCCGTAGACCGCCGCCGGATCGAACGACCGCGCCTCGATCGTTTCCAGCCGCCCGTCGCCGTGCAGCCGGCGATAGAAACAGGAGCGGTAGCCTTCATGGCAGGCGCCCGGCCCGGTCAGCTCGACCCGGACCAGCACCGTGTCGGCGTCGCAGTCGACGCGCAGATCCAGCACGCGCAGCCGGTGTCCGCTCGATTCGCCCTTGCGCCAGAGCTGCCCGCGCGAGCGGCTGTAGAACGTCACCTCGCCGCTCGCCAGCGTCTGCGCGAGGGCCTCGCGGTTCATGAACCCCACCATCAGCACCTGCCCGCTCGCCGCCTCCTGGACGACGGCGGGCACCAGTCCGTTCAGTTTCGAGAAGTCCAGTTCCATCGTTTTCAGGCTCCAGAAACAAAAAGCCCGCCGGCGCTTGCCGCGCCGGCGGGCCGATGAGTTCGTTATCTCTGCGCTAGCATCGCACCCGCGGGCACGGCACGACCCCGTGGTGATGATGCCGATGATGTGCCCGCGAGAACATCGCTAACGCAACGTCGCTATCTTAGGGGGTGGCGCAGAACGCGTCAAGTCGCCGCGGAGGCTACCGCGGTGCAGCGGCGAACGCCGCCGTTGTCCGCCTTCAGGCAGCGCACTTCGGCAGCCACGCCGTGCCGCTTGAGCCGCCCGGCAAGCTGCTGCCCTATGCATTCGCCCGTGCCCTGCGCCAGCGCCATGACCGTCGGCCCGGCCCCGCTCAGATAAACGCCTCCCACATCAGGTGCCTGCCAGGCCAGGCACTCCTCGAGGCCTGCGAGCAGAGAGGCGCGATAGGGCTGGTGAAGCCCATCGGCGAACAGTTCGGGCCTGAGCGCGAAGCGGCCTGAAAAACACGATGCCACCACGACGGCCAGACGCTGCAGGTTGGCCACCACCTGCGCGCGCTCGTACCGCCGCGGCAGAACCGCGCGTGCCTGCACCGTGGGCAGAGGCCGATCGGGAATGACCGCCACGAATTCCAGCCATTCCGGCACCTCGATGCGTTCGACATGCAGTCGGCCCTCATGAGGACAGACGGCCACCAGCCCTCCATGCCAGGCGGCAGCCACGTTGTCGGGATGCCCTTCAATCCTGGCCGCCAGCGGCAGCACGAACTCTTCCTCGGGCTCGCGCCCGCAGGCCTCACAGCCCAGCAGAATGCCGGCCAGCGTGGCCGCTGCACTCGAGCCCAAACCTACACCGACCGGAATCTCGCTGGTCACCTCGATGCGGCCGCGCGGGCACGGCCTGCCCAGCGCTCGCGCCGTCTGCGCGAGGGCCTCGAGCAGCCGGCTGCGCCGGTCCAGAGGAACCCGTTCGGCATGCGGCCCGCGATAGATCAGCTCCAGGCGACGCCCGCCCCAGAAGGCTCTGGCCCGCAGGTAGAGCTGCAGCGCCACGGCCAGACAGTCGAAGCCGCATCCAAGATTGGCCGAGCTGGCCGGCACGATCACGACACTGGTTTCCGCTGCTGTGCTGCCCGTCTCCATTGCCTAGTTCGCTGCCGGCAGGCCGGCCGTCTCGAGGACCGCTTCGAAGGCGGCCAGCCGCGGTTCGACTTCAGCCAGCACTTCGAGCCGGCCCGCCAGAGCATCAGTCGTTTTCAAACCATTACCCGTGATGAGGAGCACCGTTTCGTCTTCGGGCCGGATGCGTTCCTGCGCGACCAGCTTTTCCGCCGCGGCCACAACCACCCCGCCGGCGGTCTCGGCAAAAATCCCCTCTGATTGCGCCAGCAACTCCATGCCCGCCTGCAGCTCGGCATCGGTAGCCAGCTCGGCCCAGCCGCCCGAGGCCGTGATGGTCTCGACCGCCGCGAACCCATCGGCCGGGTTGCCGATGGCCAGCGAATGGCAGATCGTGTTCGGACGCTCCGGCTCGGGAAACGCGCGGCCCTGCTGGACGGCGCGCACGATGGGTGCGCATCCGGCCGGCTGCGCGCCAAAAAAGCGCACCGGTTTGGGCTCGACCAGCCCCAGCGCCGTGAGCTCGCGAAACGCCTTGGCCACGCGGCTGATCAGCGCGCCTCCGGCCATCGGTGCCACCACGCAGTCCGGCAGCCGCCAGCCGAGCTGCTCGGCAATCTCAAACCCCAGCGTCTTCGATCCCTCGGCGTAATAGGGACGCAGATTGACGTTCACCAGCGCCCACTGAAAGCGATCCGCCACCAGCGAACACAGCCGGTTGACCTGATCGTAGCTGCCGCGCACGGGAACCACGCGTGCGCCGTAGACCGCCGTTGCCAGGATCTTCGTCGGCTCGATGCCGGCGGGAATGAAAATCCACGCAGGCATGCCGGCACGGCTGGCCTGTGCGGCGACTGCATTGGCCAGATTGCCGGTCGAGGCACAGCCTGTCACCGAAAGCCCAAACGCCCGGGCCCGGGCCAGCGCCACCGCCACCACGCGATCCTTGAAGGAAAGCGAGGGCAGGCACACGGCGTCGTTTTTCACCCACAGCCGGCGCAACCCCAGCTTTGCCCCGAGCCGCGGTGCCAGGAGCAGCGGCGTCCATCCCACCGGTAGATCCCCGCGGGCCTGTTCGGGAACGGGCAGCAGCTCCTGATACCGCCACAGATCCCGCGGGCGCTGCTCGATCTTCTGCCGGCTCACGGCGCCGCGCAATCGCTCCAGCGCAAACTCCACCTCGAGCGGGCCCAGGCAGTCCTCGCAGATGGCCACCGGCCGGTTGCCGTGGCTGCGGCCACACTGGCGACAGCGAAGCTCGAAAAGCTCTTCCATCCAGCCCTCCAGAGGCGTGCAGTCGGATCCGGGCCGGGCGCGTGCGCGACGACCGCACACACCACAGCCGCTGAGTACGCTCGCTTCAGTGCAGGCGTCTCATGTTCCCCGGAAACCGGGGCGGGACGTGGCACCGCGTCCGGCTCGCCGCCGGACCGGTTGCCGTGGCGTCATCGGGCCCGTTCCCTCGGCCACTCTGCATGAGACTCAGATCGGCAGGACCTGAGCTCGCAACCGCCACTCAGCCTAAATGGAAGCAGGCGCAGCGCGCAAGCCATCTCCAGCGAACGGCTGCACTGCGCGGGCAAACGGCGCACAGCAGGCATCCGATGGCAGCGCCTACTTGACGACCACCACCTCGACCTGCCCCTGGCGGTCGAGAATGTTGACGCTCACGTCGTCGCCCACCCGCACCACCGAGAGGTCCACGCTGGCCTCACCGGCGCGCAAATTTTCAATCCGCATCTCCGGAATCGAGGCCGGCAGAAACGGCCGCTCGAAACGAATCTGCGGCACCCGGCCCCCCGCCGCGCGAATCCGCAGTCCCAGGCAGGCCTCCAGAAGAAGAAACACCGCACCGGCTGCCCACGCCTGCGGCGCACAGGCCACCGGATACAGCGTGGGACCCTCGCCCGGCCGCCGCGGGAAACCGCAGAACAGCTCCGGCATGCGGTGTAGCTCGAGGAACAGGGAGGCGTCGAAGAGCCCGGTGAAGATGCGCTGGACGCCCTCGGTGAGTCCGTAGCGGGCCATGCCGTGAGCGATCAGGGCATTGTCGTGCGGCCAGACCGACCCGTTGTGGTAGGCCATGGGGTTGTAGCGAACCTCGGTGGTGGCCAGCGTGCGGATGCCCCAGCCGGAGAACTGCTCGGGACCGAGCAGCGTGCGGGCCAGCCGCGCCGCCCGTTCAGCGCTCACGATTCCCGTCCACAGGCACTGCCCCGCATTGGAGGACCGCACCAGACAGGGGCGCTTCTGGCCGTCGAGGGCCAGCGCATAGCTCGAGAGCTCCTCTGACCAGAAGGCCTTCTCGAAGCTCGCGCGCAGGGCCTCGGCCCGCGCTGCATAACGCTCGGCCGCCTCGGCCAGACCGAGTGCAGCGGCCATCTCGGCAGCGCGCCGGTAGGCCAGAAACGCATAGCCCTGCACTTCGCAGACGGCAATGGGCCCTTCGGCCAGCGTGCCATCGGCATGAAAGATGGCGTCGGGCGAATCCTTCCATCCCTGATGCACCAGACCCCGTGGCGAGCGCCGGGCATACTCGATGAAGCCGTCGCCATCGCGGTCGCCGTAGCGCTCCATCCACTGCAGCGCCGCTTCGATGTGCGGCCAGAGCTCTTCAAGCAGGCCCCGGTCGCCGGTACGCCGGTAACAGGCTCCGGCGACGGCGACGAACAGCGGTGTGGCGTCCACGCTGCCGTAGTAGCGCCCGAAGGGAACTTCGCCGAGCGCGGCCATTTCGCCCTTGCGCATCTCGTGGAGCACCTTGCCAGGTTCGGCCTCCGCGTCGGGGTCGTGTTCGCGGGCCTGTGTGGCCGCAAGGAACCGCAGTACGCCGCGTGCAATCTCCGGGTCCACCCACAGCGTCTCGAGCGCCGTCACCAGGCCGTCGCGCCCGAAGACGGTGCTGAACCAGGGAACGCCGGCATAGGGATACGGCCCGTGCTGGGTTTCGGTGAGCATCATCTGCAGGTCCGACAGCGAGCGACCCACCCAGTCGTTGAGCTCTTCGTTGGCCGTGTAGATCCGGCAGGCACGTTCGCGGCGGTCCTGCTGCGCCTGCCGCGCCTGGCTGGCGGCGGCCTGAAGGGCAATGATCGGAGCCGATTCCCCGATCTCGCAGGCGATGGTGACCAGCACAGTGGTCTCCGCGTGCGGGGCCAGGCGCAGATCCATCTCGAGCCGTCCCGGGGCGAGCTGACCCGGAGCCGGACGCGGCTCGACGCGCAGGCGCGTGCGCCGGATCTGGCCGTCGAGCCCTTCATAGCCCAGAACCACCCAGTCCTCGCCTACCTCTTCGGCCAGCCGCCGACCCCGCCGGTCCCGCCGCAGCCCGCGCACCTCGAAGACGTCCACAAAATCGCTGTCGAACTCCAGCGCAAAACTCAGCTCGACCGGGGCCAGACTGTAGTTGGTGAACCGCAGCTCCTGATAGCAGGTGCCCCGCCAGAGGAACTGCTGCCGGCTGATGTGCAGCGTGCCGCGCGGCAGCACGACGCGCCCGTTGACGTGCAGATCCGGATTGGTCAGATCGGCCCGCAGCGCCAGATTGTCTTCGCGCACGCTCGAACTGAGCAGCAGCGGATGATGCCCGGCCAGTGTCAACACCAGACGCGAGAGGAAGCGCGTCTCCTCGTGATAAATCCCCTGGACCCCGGGACCGGCGACGCCGATGTCGCCCTGGCAGTCGAAGATGGCGAACGAGTCGCCATCCTTGAGCACATGCGTGCGTTCGCGGACCAGCGAAGAAGTGGCCAGGATGTAGTAGTGCTCGCCGACGCGAATGACTTCCTCGACGCGTGGTTCCGGCATAGGAGCGCTCACCCGTGTGTCCGTGGTGGTGGAGCTTACCGCATTCCCGGGCGGGATGCGGACGGCGCCGGAGCAGGCCGTCAGCCGGCCGTGCGGAGGCCGGCCGCTGCCGGCTGCACAACGGCCGGGCGCAGCCCGGCGCGCCGGCTGCGGCCGAGCAGCGCGCGGTAGACCTGCAGATAATCCCGGCACATCCGTGCTGCCGTGAACCGCTGCTCGAACACCTGCCGGCACATCCGCCGGTCCAGTTGTCCCACCTGTTCGATCGCACGCACGGCCTGCTCGACCCCGTCCACGATGAATCCGGTCACGCCATCGGCGATCAGCTCCGGCACCGACCCGCGGCGGAAGGCGATGACCGGAGTGCCGCAGGCCAGCGCCTCGATCATCACCAGCCCGAAGGGTTCGGGCCAGTCTAGCGGAAGCAGCAGCGCCAGCGCGTTGCCCAGAAACTCCTGCTTTTGCGTTTCGCCGATTTCGCCGATGAACTCGACCAGCGGCCCCTGCAGCAGCGGCCGCACCACCCGCTCGAAGTAGTCGCGGTCGGCGCGATCCACCTTGGCCGCCATCCGCAGAGGGACGCCGGCCCGCCGGGCGATCTCAATCGCCGTGTGCGCACCCTTTTCGGGGGAGATGCGACCGAGAAAGGCCAGATACTTCCCCGGAGTTGGCTGCAGGCGATAGAGATGCTCCGGCAGACCGTGATACACGGTGGCGACCCAGTTCAACCACGGCAGCGGCCGGCGCTGCGCATCGGAGATCGACACCACCGGCATCTCGCTGAACTCGCGGTAGAGATAGGGCAGGTCGGCGATGTCGAGCCGGCCGTGCAGCGTGGTGACCGTGGGGACCGGCAGCCGCCGGCTGAGCGGAAAATGCAGATAATCAATGTGGAAGTGAATCAGATCGAAGGTATCGGCAAGCTGCGCGACTTTCTCCAGCTCGACGATGTGGTAGGCCAGGCTGTCCTGCACCGAGGCGTCGAGCCGCAGCGCCCGCGGAGCACACGGCACCAGGCGGGCCGAAGTGATCGAGTCGCCACTGGCAAACAGCGTCACCTGGTGCCCCTGGCGCACCAGCTCCTCGGTCAGATAGGACACCACACGCTCGGTTCCCCCGTAGAGCTTCGGGGGAACACTCTCGTAGAGGGGCGCAACCTGTGCGATCCTCATGGGGAAGCTCCCGTCGAAACCCGGGGAATCAGCGCGGAACGCAGTCCCGGCTGCGTTCCGCACTATTAGATGCGGCCGATCGCCTGCGGTTGCGCCCGGCCGGACAACGCGGCGGCCACCGGATGATTCTCACTGTTGATTGACTATTGCAAGCGCCGGGCAAGTTGCGTATGTTGAAGACACGCGCGCACACGCGCCGCTGTTGCTTTGAATCGAGGAGAGGCTATGGCAAAGAAGACAACCGGCAAGGCCAAGGCGAAAAAGAACAACGCCAAGGCTGGCAAGAAAGCAGCCAAAAAGGCCGGCAAGATGTAACGGGGGGCGGGCTCTGTCCCGCCCCTGCTTCCTCGGCGGACGGCGGCCGGCACTGCGCACGGCCACTGCAAGCGCTGAACCGCCACTCGTGCAGTCCCTTCCGTCTCCATCCCTGCTCCTGCCACCGATTCCCTGCAATTCGTTCGGTTTTTCTCCTGCTGACGCTAACCGTGCACTCTTTAGTCGCCGCCATCCCTGCCGCTGCGCAGCAAAGTCGCGCCGAGCTTCAGGTCGTTGTCAAAGATGAAACCGGGGCACCGGTTCCCGGCGTTCTGCTGAAACTCACGAACGCCCAGGGGTCTGCAGGCGAAGCCAGCACCGATGCCGCCGGTCGGTGCATCTTCCTTGCGCTGCTGCCGGGCACCTATCACCTGCACGCAGAAAAGAACGGATTCTACCCGCCGGCACCTCTGGCCCTGACGCTCGAGCCGGGCGCCCGGCGTAGTGTCCAAATCACGCTCGCCCACGTGCAGGAATACCGTGAGCGCGTCGAGGTTCGCTACACGCCGCCGCCCGTGGACCCCGAGCAGACCACGGCGACCGGCACGCTGACGGCAACCGACGTCGTCAATCTGCCGTACTCCACCAACCGCGACTACCGCAACGCTCTGCCGCTTCTGCCCGGCGTCGTCGGCGAGCCCAACGGCCAGATCCACGTGGATGGCTCGGCGGTGGCGCAGGTGGACAGCCGGCTCGACGGCTTTGCCATCGCCCAGCCCGTGACGGGAAATCTCGACCTGCGCGTGAGTCCCGATGCGGTGCGTCAGGCCGAGGTGCAGACGGCGCGCCTGCCCTCGACCGCCGCGCGCCCGGGCGGCGTGCTCGAGCTGGAAACGCCCATGGGCGACGACCGCCTGCGCTTTTCGGCAACCGATTTCATTCCCTCCTTCCAGACCCGGCGCGGCCTGCATCTGGAAAGCCTGACGCCCCGGATGACGCTTTCCGGACCGCTGCGGCGCGGCCGCGCCTGGTTCTACGATGCCGCCGACGGTGAATACGACCTCACCGTCATCCCGGAGCTACCCGCCGGCGCCGACACGGCACCGCTGTGGCGCTGGGGCAATCTCCTCAAAGGCCAGGTCAACCTCACCACGCACCATCTGCTGTCGGCCGCCATCGTGCTGAACCATCTGCGTTCACCGCGGCAGGGCCTGGGAGTCTTCAGCCCGCTCGAGACCACCACCGATCTGAGCCAGTGGGCCGAGATGGGCTGGGTGAAAGACCAGATCGGAGTCGCCCGCGGACTGCTCGAAATCGGATTCGCCTACACCTCCTACGACACCGCCGAACGTCCGCGCGGGACCGCCCCGCTGGTGCTGCTGCCTGACGCCGAAGCCGGCAACGCTTTCCAGACCCGGCACGCCACGGCCCGCCGCCAGGAGGTGCTGGTGCAGTGGTTTCCTGCCGAGCTTTCCTGGCACGGCACGCACCGGCTGACGCTGGGGCTGGACGCCGATCGCGTCAGCGACCACGAGCTGCTCGAGCGCACACAGATCGACATCGAGCGTGCCGATGGCACGCTCGAACGGCAGGCGAGTTTCACCTCACCGCTGCGGCTGGCGCGCACCGATCCGCGCCTGGGCCTGTACGCACAGGATGGCTGGGAGCCGTTGCGCGGCCTGGTCGTCCAGGCCGGCCTCCGCGTGGACCGTGACGGCGTTCTCGATGCCACCGCGGCTTCGCCCCGGCTCGCCGCCAGCTATCTGATCGGGCGCTCCGGTACGACCAAGCTGACGGCGGGCGTGGCGCTGCTCGACGACCTGCCCGAGCTGGCCCTGCTCGACCGGACGCTCGAAGGCACCCGGCAGGAAATCTTCTTCGCTGCCGACGGCCACACGCCGCTGGGCCCCCCGGTGCTGATTCAGTTCCTTCCGCCGCAACACGCGCTGCCGCTGCCCCAGGTCCTCACCTGGAGTGGGGGGCTCGAGCGCATGCTCGGCCCGGTGCACCTGCAACTGGACTACCTGGCCCGCCGTGGCCGCCACGGCCTCGACTACCAGTTCGTCCCGCAGGACACGCTGTGGGCCTTTCGTCTGGAGGATCGCCGGACCGACCATTACGACGGCGTGCGGCTGACCGCGCAGTTTTCCCTGCGCAACCGCTACCCGCTGCTGGTTTCCTACACGCGTTCTCGCGCACACTCGAACGCCGTTCTCGACCCCACGCTGGCGTCTCCGCTGTTTGCCGCGCAGCAGGGCGGCCCGCTGCCCTGGGATACGCCCAACCGCCTGCTGAGCTGGGGCTGGCTGCCGCTACCCCGCAGGTTCCAGCTTGCCTACACGCTCGACTGGCACACGGGCTTCGCCTTCAATGCGGTCACGCAGGCGGGCCAGCTCGTCGGGGCACCCGACCGGCTGCGCTTCCCCGACTTTTTCTCCCTCAACCTGCACGTCGAGCGGCGCTTCCGGTTGCTGGGGTTCGAGTGGGCGCTGCGCGGCGGCTTCGACAACATCACCGGCCGGCGCAATCCGACCGCCGTCGTCAACAGCGTGGACTCGCCGCGCTTTCTGCAGTTCGCCGGCATTCGCGGCCGCGCCTTCACGGGGCGGATTCGCCTGCTGGGCCGCCACTAGCCGGAGGGCTGCACTCGCGCGCCGGCGGGCGATGGTGCTAGAGTGAAGAAGCCGCAGGAATTCTCTGTGGGGAGCCAACGCCGTGGAGAAGCCCGCAAGTTTGGCCGGTTCGGCCGACCGCACGGAAACGCGCCGCGACTCGCTCACCGTCATCGACAATCGCACCGGTAAAACCTACGAGCTGCCGATCGTGCACGGCTGCATCCGTGCCACCGATCTGCGCAAGATCAAGGTGGACGATGCCGACTTCGGACTGATGTCCTATGACCCGGCCTTTCTGAATACGGCGTGCTGTATCAGCCGGATCACCTACATTGATGGCGAGCGCGGCATCCTGCGCTACCGCGGCTACCCCATCGAGGAACTGGCGGAAAAATCCACCTTCCTCGAAACGGCCTACCTGCTCATCCACGGCGAGCTGCCCACGCGGAGCCAGCTCGAGGACTGGACCTATAACATCACGCACCACACCTTCATCCACGAGAGCATCAAGAAGTTTCTCGACGGCTTCCACTACGACGCCCATCCCATGGGCATGCTGATTTCCACCGTGGCGGCGCTGTCCACGTTTTACGTCGAGGCCAAGGACATCTTCAATCCCGAATCGCGCCGCAAGCAGACCTACCGGTTGCTGGGCAAGATGCCCACCATCGCCGCCTTTGCCTACCGCCACAGCCTGGGCCTGCCCTACGTCTACCCGGACAACGATCTGAGCTATGCCGGGAACTTCCTGAACATGCTGTTCAAGACGACCGAGCTGAAGTACCGGCCGAATCCCACGCTCGAGCGGGCGCTCGACGTGCTCTTCATCCTGCACGCCGACCACGAACAGAACTGTTCGACCAACGCCATGCGCAGCGTGGGCAGCTCGCACGTGGATCCCTATTCGGCCACCGCCGCCGCCTGCGCCGCCCTCTACGGGCCCCTGCACGGCGGAGCCAACGAGGCCGTGCTGCGCATGCTGATGGAAATCGGTTCGGTCAGCCGCGTGCCCGACTACATCCGCCGGGTGAAAGCGGGCGAGGTCCGGCTGATGGGCTTCGGCCACCGCGTCTACAAGAACTACGATCCGCGCGCCCGCATCATCAAGCAGGTCGCCTACGAGGTCTTCGACGTGATGGGGCGGAACCCGCTGCTCGATATCGCGCTGGAAATCGAGCGCATCGCCCTCGAAGACGACTACTTCGTCACCCGCCGCCTCTACCCCAACGTGGACTTCTACAGCGGCCTCATCTACCAGTCCATGGGCCTGCCGGTGACGATGTTCCCCGTACTGTTTGCGATCGCCCGCACCGCCGGCTGGATCGCGCAGTGGGAGGAGATGCTGGCCGATCCGGAGCAGAAAATCGCGCGGCCCCGCCAGGTCTATCTGGGCTACGGCAAGCGCGAGTACATCCCCATCGACCAGCGTGTCTGAAGCGAGCCGATGCCGGGCTACTGGCTGTTTCTGACCGATCCGGCCGACTATTCACTCGAGCGCCTGTTCACCCGGGACCGGGAGGTCTGGGACGGGGTGTTCGGCACCGCAGCGCAAAAATTTCTAGGCCAGGTGCGGCGGGGCGATCGGATCATCGGCTATCACACGGCTCCCGACAAGCAGGCACGCGCCGTGCTGGAAGCCGTCAGTGATGCCTACCAGAATCCCGAGCTGCAGCAGAAAAACTGGGTGGTGGATGTCCGCGGCGTGCAGCTCTTCCCCCGCCCGGTGCCACTGGCCGAGCTGCGCAGCAGTCCACGCCTGCGCCAGATGTATCTGTTCCGCCTGGTACGCCCGATCGCCGTTTCCCCTCTGACGGCTGCCGAGTTCAACGAGATCTGCCGCCTTGGCGGTCTCGAGCCTGCCGGAGCCGGCGGACGTAGCGGTCGGCCTCGCGCGTCGGCCGGGGGATCCGGTGGCCGTCGCACACCGCCAGGGTAAGTTCGACCGCTCGCGGCAGGCTGATCCGGTGCCCGATCGAAACGAAAATCGGCCGACAGCCCGCGCGCGTTCGCACCACGGCCCCGATCGTCTCTCCTTCGTCCAGCAGCGGCGACCAGCTTCCTGCGGCTGAAGCCGGCTCGGTGTACTCGCCAATCAGGCGCGATTTGGCGCAGCCCACCGTCGGCCGGTCCAGCAGCACCCCCAGATGGCAGCTAATCCCAAACCGCCGCGGATGGGCATAACCGTGGCCATCGTAGAAGACGAGATCCGGGAGTTTCTCGAGCCTGCCGAAGGCCTCCAGCAGAACCGGAATCTCACGGAAGCTGAGCAGGCCGGGGATGTAGGGAAACTCGAGCGGCCGCACCGCCCAGGCTCGTTCCAGTTCTTCGAGCCCCGGGAAACCGAATACCACGACCCCGGCAATGACCTGCTTGCGAATCGGGTCAATTCCTACATCCGCCCCGGCAATGCGCCGCAGTTCGGGAAGCCGATCGGTGCGCTCCACCCGCCCGCGCAGCTCGAGCTGAATCTCCCGGGCACGTGCGGGGGTGACCGACCATTCGTTGAGCGGCATCAAGACCAGCATAAGTCCGGCCCTGCGGCCGTGCAAGAACGTCCTGGCGCTAAGTCCTATGTTTTCTTGTAGCTATGAAACAAGGCGGTTTGACCCCTTCTGACTTTTCTGATAGTATTGCGACGATGGCACGCGCCGGCAAGCCCGGGGGCGGGCGCCCATCCGGAGCTGCTACCCCACGCAAAACACGCAGGACTGGCTCAAAGCCAGCGTCGGGATCCCAGGCGGCAACGCGGGGAGGGGCCTTGGACTCGGCCAACCCGGAGGTTCAGCGTCAGCTCCAGCTCTACGAGCAGGCCATGGAGCTGTTTCACAAACAGAAACTCTATCGGGCCAGCCAGCTTCTGGAAAAGGTGGTCGCCGGCCCCAGCAAGGAACTGGCCGACCGGGCCCGCGTGCATCTGCGCATCTGCCAGCGACGGCTGCAGGAACCGGCAGCGCCCGTGCTGCGCACGGCCGACGACTTCTACCATCACGGGGTGGCGATGATGAACCTCGGCCGCTGGGACGAAGCCCGGCAGGCCCTCGAGAAAGCCCGCAAAATGGCTCCGCGTGCCGATTACGTCGTTTACGCGCTGGCCGCCCTGGATTGCCTGACCGGGGAGACCGAATCGGCCCTGGAGAATCTGCGGCTGGCCATCGAGCTGCGCCCGGAGAATCGCTACCAGGCCCGCAACGACGAAGATTTTTCCTACCTGCAGGACGACCCGCGGTTTACCGAGCTGCTTTATCCGGAACGCGAAGGGCCGCTGGGCTGAGCCGCCGGGCAGCGGGTGTTCTTGCCTGTCCCCGCAGGGGCTTCGTATACTGGCCCACCGCGTCACAAGCAGAATCCCGGCCGCGAAACAAACGCCCCGTGCGGGCTGAACAGCGGCCGGACGAGGCTTCCCATGGGAACACAGGCGGCCATCAACGAATACAATGTCTACGAATCGGCCGAGGCCCGTTTCGAAATCGCGGCCCGCAAACTGGGCCTCGAGGAAGGCCTCTACAAATACCTGAAGTACCCCAACAAGGAAATCACCGTCTACATCCCCGTCGTCATGGACGACGGTCGGCTGGAGGTCTTCATCGGCTATCGCGTCCAGCACTCGCTGGTGCGCGGGCCGTGCAAGGGCGGCATCCGCTATTCGCCCCAGGTGACCCTGGACGAAGTGCGCGCGCTGGCAAGCTGGATGACCTGGAAGTGCGCGGTCGTCAACATCCCCTTCGGCGGAGCCAAGGGTGGCATCATCTGCGACCCCGAAAAGCTTTCGCCGGCTGAACTCGAACGCATTACGCGGCGTTACACGGCCGAACTCTCCGAATGGCTCGGGCCCGACCGCGATGTCCCGGCACCGGATCTGGGCACCGACGAGCAGATCATGGCCTGGATCATGGACACCTACTCGATGCACGTCCGGCGCACCGTCACCGGGGTCGTGACCGGCAAGCCGATCGATCTGGGCGGCTCGCGCGGGCGTCGCGAGGCGACCGGTCGCGGGCTGCTGATCATCACCAATCGCGCCCTGGCCCGGCTGGGCATGAAGATTTCCGGCTGCCGCGTGATCATTCAGGGCTTTGGCAACGTCGGCGCCACCGTGGCGCGCTTGATGCACGAATCCGGCTACCGGGTCATCGGCGTCAGCGACGTCCACGGCGGCCTCTACAACGAGAACGGCATCGACATCTCGGCCCTCTACGACTGGGTCCACGGGCAGAAGAAGCTGCTGGTGGACTTCCCCGGGGGCGAGCGCACCAGCCCGGACGAAATCCTGTTCCGGCCCTGTGACGTGCTCATCCCGGCCGCCATCGAAAACCAGATCACCAGCGCCAACGCCCATCGCGTGCAGTGCCGGATTCTCTGCGAGGGCGCCAACGGTCCCACTACCGTTCTGGCCGACGACATCCTGGATCGCAAGGGCATCTTCGTCATGCCCGACATCCTGGCCAACGCGGGCGGCGTGACGGTGAGCTACTTTGAATGGGTGCAGGACCGTCAGGGGATGTTCTGGCGGGAATCGGTCGTCAACCAGCGTCTGCAGGAAGTGATGGAGCACAGCTTCGACGAAGTCCTGCAGTACGCCGAAACGCACCGCGTCAACAACCGGATCGCGGCCTATATGCTGGCGATCGATCGCGTGGCCAAAGCTTTACGCCTGCGCGGCATCTATGCCTGAACCACTCCGCGGCGGGCCCGGCAGCGGCAGCGCCGCTGCGACCGAAGACCCGCGCCGGCTGCTCTGCCGGATCGGAGCCCTGCTCTACCAGCGGGGCTTCGTCATCGCCACCGACGGCAACCTTTCCGTGCGCCTCGATGGCGCGCGCATCCTCGCCTCCCCCACCGGTCTCAGCAAGGGCATGCTCGAACCCGATGACCTGGTCGTGGTGGACCTGGAGGGTCGGGTCCTCGAGGGCCGGCACGCGCCGTCCTCGGAACTACCCATGCATCTGCTGATCTACCGCAGCCGGCCCGATGTGGGCGGCGTCTGCCACGCCCACCCGCCGGTGGCCACGGGCTTTGCCGCCGCCGGCGTGCCGCTCGACAAAGCCCTGCTGGCCGAAACCGTGCTCGAACTGCAGCAGGTGCCGCTGGCTCGCTACGCCACTCCGGGAACCCGCGAGCTGGCCGAAACGCTGGCGCCGCTGATCACCCGGCACAACGCGATCCTGATGGCCAATCACGGCGTCGTCACCTGCGGTCCCGACCTGCAGACGGCCTACTTCCGCATGGAGCAGGTCGAGCATCTGGCCCGCGTGACGCTGGTGACCGAACTGCTGGGACGCCAGGCGCTGCTCCGCCCGGCCGACATTCAGCGGCTGCTTGCGCTGCGGCAGGGCGAAACCACCGAAGCCGCCACCGAAAATGAATCCCCCGCCGGCATTCGCCAGCGTGTCGAAGCCCTGCTGCGTCAGGCCCTGCGGTTACTCCAGCAGGACCGCTGAAACGCGCCGGCGTTGACAGCCTGCCCGCTACACCTCAATAATCCCCGCAGATGATCGGCCGGTTGAGCGGAATCCTGGTGGAGAAGCACTCCCACCTGATCGTGGTGGATGTCGGTGGCGTCGGCTACGAACTCCAGGTGCCGCTCTCCACCTCGGCCGCGCTGGAGGACCCGCCGCGCTCGGTCACGGTTCTGGTGCGCTGCCTGCTCCGCGAGGAGCAGCTTCTGCTCTACGGCTTTCGCACCCCGGCCGAACGGCAAATGTTCGATCTGCTGATCGGCACCAGCGGCGTGGGTCCGGCGCTGGCCCTGCGGGTACTTTCGGGCCTTCCGGTCGAGGAGTTGCTCGCCGCGATCCGCGCCGGCCGTGTGGACCGGCTCATGTCCATTCCGGGCGTCGGGAAGAAGACCGCCGAACGCATCGTGGTCGAGCTGCGCGACCGGCTGAGCGCGCTCGAGCCGGCCGCAGCTCCGGCAGCGCCAGCCAGCGCCACCGGCCCGGCCGAGGACGTGGTCTCCGCGCTCATCAATCTCGGCTACGACCGCCGCGAGGCGGAAGCGGCGGTGCGCAGCGTGGCAGGCGGGGCCGGCGATTTCGAGACGCTGTTCCGGGCCGCGCTGGCGGCCCTGAGCGCCCGGAAAGCCTCTCGAGCGGAGAAATAGGCCGTGGCGCGACCCAGAGATCGCATCGTCTCCGCGCAGGTCTCCGAGGAAGACGCGCGCATCGAGGCCAGTGTCCGCCCGCAGCGCTTCGAGGAGTTCATCGGCCAGCAGCGCGTCAAAGACAATCTCAAAATCGCGGTCGAGGCCGCCCGCTCGCGTGGCGAAGCCCTCGACCACGTCCTGCTCTACGGCCCGCCGGGCCTGGGCAAGACCACGCTGGCCCACATCCTGGCGCAGGAACTGGGCACCTCGATCAAGTTCACTTCAGCACCGCTGCTCGAGCGCAAGGGCGACCTCACGGCGATCCTCACTGCGCTCGAGCCCCGCGAAGTGCTTTTCCTCGATGAAATTCACCGCCTGCTGCCCGCGCTCGAGGAAATCCTCTATCCCGCCATGGAGGATTACCGGATTGACCTGATCATCGGACAGGGTCCGGGCGCCCGCGTCCATCCCTACCGGCTGAACCGGTTCACGCTGGTGGGCGCCACCACGCGCGCGGGCCTGCTGGCGGCGCCGTTGCGGTCCCGCTTCGGCATCGTTCACCGGCTCGATTTCTACACTCCCGAAGAGCTCAAGGAGATCGTCCTGCGGTCGGCGCGCATCCTGGAGATTCCCGTGGACGAAGATGGCGCCGAAGAGATCGCCCGGCGTAGCCGCGGCACGCCCCGCGTCGCCAACCGCCTGCTCCGCCGGGCCCGCGATTTCGCCCAGGTGCGCGCCAGCGGCCGCATTACGCGCGACGTGGCCCGCCGGGCCCTGGACATGCTCGGAGTGGATGAAAACGGCCTCGACGAAATGGACAAAAATCTTCTGCTGACCATCATCCGCAAGTACCGCGGCGGCCCGGTCGGCCTCAACAGCATCGCTGCCTCGCTCGGCGAAGAAGAGGATGCCATCGAGGAAATCTACGAACCCTACCTGATGCAGGTCGGCCTGCTGCAACGCACGCCGCGCGGCCGTGTAGCCACGGCCAACGCCTACGCCTACCTGAACGAGACGCCCCCGGGCACGCAGCCCGCCCTGTTCCGCCCCTGAGCCGGCCCATGGCCGAGCTGTGGCGCACGGTCTACCTGTCGCTGGGATCGAACGCCGGTGACCGCCGCAAGAACCTCCAGCGGGCCGTGGCTGCGCTCGTGGCCGCCGGCCTTCGCCATCTGCGCTGCTCGTCTCTCTACGAAACGCAGCCTTTGGGCGGACCCCCGCAGCGCTTTTTCCTCAACGCCGTCGTCGAAGCCCGAAGCTCCTGGATGCCCCTGAGCCTGCTCCAGCACCTCAAGGCCATCGAGCGCGCCCTCGGTCGCCGCCCCGGGCGCCGCTGGGGCCCGCGACCGATTGACATCGACATTCTCTTCTATGGCGGGCTGCGCATCCGCCATCCGCAACTCCAGATTCCCCACCCGGAGCTTTACCACCGCCGCTTTGTCCTAGTGGGCCTGCACGAGCTCGCACCCCACTGGCGCGATCCGGCAACGCATCGTTCGATCCGCGAGCTGCAGGGATGGGCAGCCGGGCCGGGGCTGGTTCGCAGGGTGGAGGGGCCGGAGTGGTGCCGCGGGAAACAGGGGTCTTGACAAGGCGAATAAAAAGGGAATATAATGGCCCCCTGCGAGACGCGCCATGCCGGCCCAGGCTACCTCCACATCTCACCCGCCGGCGCTGCCACGGCGGGCTTTCCACAAAACCCAAACGGCCTCGGGCACGCCGGCCTCCCCGCCGGCGGGCATGGCGCGCCTCGCTGCTGAAGCCACGCCCGCCGGTAGCCGTGCCGGTGTGGAGTATTTCTTCCTGCCCGTCCGATCCCTCATCAACCGCTGCGATTCCGACCGCGTTCCCTTTCGATGGACCATCAACCCCTATCGCGGCTGCGAATTCGGCTGCCGCTACTGCTACGCCCGCTATACGCACGAGTACATGGAGCACACGCCGGCAGAGTTCGAGACCCGGATTTACGCCAAGGGGGGTGCCGAGCGGCTGCTGGCCGAAGAATTGCGCCGGATGCCGCCGGGCGAGCACATTGCCATCGGCACTGCCACCGATCCCTATCAGCCCGCCGAAGGCCGTCTGCGGATCACGCGGGCGGTGCTCGAGGTTCTCGCCCGACGCGTGGGCCTCGATCTTTCCATTACCACGAAATCAAACCGCATCGAACGCGACCTGGACCTGCTCGTGGCGATTGCGGCACGGTCGCGGCTGGTGATCAACATCACCGTGACCACGCTGGATGCACGACTGGCGCGGCTGCTCGAGCCGCGCGCACCGCGCCCCGATCTGCGCCTGCGTGCGCTGGCCCGGCTGCGTGCGGCCGGCCTGGCCGCCGGCGTGTTTGCCATGCCGATCCTCCCGGGCCTCACCGATGAAGAGGCCGCGCTCGATCGGCTCGCCCGCGCTGCGGCCGAACACGGTGCGTTGTGGTTCACCGCCGGTCCGGTGTTTCTCATGCCGGCTGCGCGCGAGACGTTCTTCGGCTTCCTCCGCCGCCACTTCCCACATCTGCTGCCTCGCTACCGGCAGTGGTTCGAAGCCACCGGCTACGCGCCGGCGGCCTACCGGCAGGCGCTCGCCGAGAAACTTGATGGACTCCGGCGCCGCTACGGTCTGGCCTCCGGTCCCTGCCTTCCCCCGCTGCCAGTACGGCAACTGTCGCTGGCCTGGTAGCAACGCGACTTGCAAACTGCCCGCAGCCGGCTAACATCTAGCCCTTTGCGGCCCGCGGGTCGCCCGTGGACCCCGGACCGGATTTTCGGCAATGGAGGCAGCCCGTGAAGCACTACCGCTGGGCAGGTGCAGTGACGCTGGCGATCGGGGCTCTGGCCGTGGCGGCGGCCGTAGCACAGAATCCGCCGCTACGCGGTTTCTCCCCCGAATCCAGCCAGCAGCAGCTTCGCTGGGAACAGATCTTCCGGCGGCTCCCGCAGGCCGACCGTATTCGCGAGTTCTCCTACATCCTGAGCCGCCAGCCGCACGCCGTGGGCCAGCCCTATCAGGAAGAAAACACCCGCTTCCTGGTCTCCCAGTTTCAGCAGTTCGGTTTCGATACCCATGTCGAAACCTTCTGGGTGCTGTTTCCCACGCCGCGGGAGCGGCTGGTGGAGCTGATCGAGCCGACGCACTATCAGTTGAAGCTCCGCGAACCGCCCGTGCCAGAAGATCCCGACTCCTCCGATCCGGGCCAGCTGCCCACCTACAACGCCTTTTCGATTGACGGGGACGTCACCGGCCAACTGGTCTACGTCAACTACGGCCTGCCGGAGGATTACGAGCAACTGGAAAAAATGCACATTGACGTGCGGGGGAAGATCGTGCTGGCCCGCTACGGGCGGAGCTGGCGGGGCATCAAGCCCAAGGTTGCGGCTGAGCACGGCGCCATCGGGTGCCTGATTTATTCCGACCCGCGCGATGACGGCTACTTGCAGGGCGACGTCTTCCCGCGCGGCCCCTATCGCCCGCCCGACGGCGTGCAGCGGGGCAGCGTGGCCGACGAGGCCGCCACCTGGTCTGGCGACGCACTCACTCCCGGATGGGCCGCGACGAAGGATGCTCGCCGGCTGAGCTTTGATGAGGCGCGGCGGTTCTTCACCAAAATTCCCACGATGCCTATCTCCTATGCCGACGCCCAGCCCCTGCTGGCCGCACTGGCAGGACCGGTCGCACCGCCGGAGTGGCGCGGAGCGCTGCCGATTACCTACCACATCGGTCCCGGGCCGGCGGTGGTGCACCTGAAGGTGTCGTTCAACTGGACCCAGCAGCCGGTGCGGGACGTGATCGCGGTGCTGCGCGGCAGCACCTGGCCCGACCAGTGGGTCGTCCAGGGCAACCACTACGACGCCTGGGTCAACGGTGCCGATGACCCGGTCAGCGGCATGGCCGCCCTGCTCGAAGAAGCCCGCGCGCTGGGCGAACTGGCCCGGCAGGGCTGGCGGCCCCGCCGCACCATCGTCCTCGCGGCCTGGGATGGCGAAGAGCCCGGGCTGCTCGGTTCCACCGAATGGGCCGAAGCCCATGCCACCGAACTGGTGGACAAAGCCGTTGCCTACATCAACTCCGACAGCAGCACCCGCGGCTTTTTGAACATGGGCGGTTCCCACACGCTCGAGAAATTCTTCAACGAGGTGGCCCGCGACGTGGACGATCCGCTCACCGGCCAGTCCCTCTGGCAGCGCCTGCGCGAACGCCGGCTCGAACGCGCCCGCAACGACGCCGAACGCCGGGCCATTGAAGCGCGCGCCGATCTCCGCATCGAAGCGCTCGGCTCGGGTTCCGACTACGGCGCCTTCCTCGACCATCTGGGCATCGCCGTGGGCAACTTTGGCTTCGGTGGCGAAGGTGGCGGTGGCGTCTACCACTCCATCTACGACGACTTCTACTGGTACACCCACTTTGGCGATCCCGACTTCGTCTACGAACGCACTCTGGCCCAGACACTGGGCACGATGGTGCTCCGGCTGGCCGATGCCGATGTGCTGCCGTTCGAGTTCACCGATCTGGCCGACACGATCGGCGGCTACGTCCGCGAGCTACGGGAGCTGCACGACCGTTCGGCCGGAGCACCGGCGATGGACTTCGGGCCGCTCGAGGCTGCAGCGGACCATCTGCGGCGCGCCGCGGCCGACTATGCCGATGCCTACCAGAAGGCCGTCACCTCGGGCGCCCTGTTCCGTAAATCCCCGGCCGAGCTGGAGGCGCTGAACCGGCTGCTCTATCAGGTGGACCGAAAAATGACCACGCCCGAAGGACTGCCCGAGGGCCGGCAGTGGTACAGGAACCAGATCTACGCACCGGGCCTCTACACGGGCTACGCCGTGAAGACGCTGCCGGCGGTACGGGAGAATCTCGAGCAGAAGCGCTGGTCGGAAGCCGCCGCGCAGATCCCGGTGCTGGCGCGCGTGCTCGAAGCGATCAGCGCAGAGATTGAAGCTGCCCGCGCCCGGCTCTGAGGCCGTCGCTAGACGGTCGCCGTTTCCCGGTACTCGCCAAAGACGCGGCGCAGGGCATCGGCAATCTCACCGACGGTGGCATAGGCCTCGACGGCGTCGAGGATTGCCGGCATCAGGTTTTCCTGGCCGCGTGCGCGCCGCTCGATTTCCTCGAGCGCCCGGGCGACGCGCGCGCCGTCGCGACGCTGCCGCAGCGCGCGCAGCCGCTCGATCTGCGCCTGTTCCACCGCGGGATCGATCTGTAGCAGCGGAATCGGCCGGCGCTCGTCGGACTGGAACCGGTTGACGCCCACCACCGTGCGCCGGCCCGTCTCGACGGCAAGCTGATCTTCGTAGGCGGCGCGCTGAATCTCCCGCTGGATGTAGCCGCTCTCGATGGCCGCCAGCATGCCGCCCATCGCCTCGATCCGCTGCAGGTAGGCTTCGGCCTGCGCTTCGATCTCATCCGTCAGCCGCTCGATCGCCCAGGCCCCGCCGACGGGATCCACCGTGTTGGCCACCCCGCTTTCGTAGCCCAGAATCTGCTGGGTGCGCAGCGCCAGCAGGGCCGACTGCTCGGTGGGCAGCGCCAGCGCCTCGTCCATGGCGTTGCAGTGCAGCGACTGGCATCCGCCGAGCACGGCGGCCAGCGCCTGCAGGGTCACGCGCACCAGATTGTTTTCCGGTTGCTGCGCCGTCAGCGCGCTGCCCGCCGTCTGCGCATGGAAGCGCAGCATCATCGAGCGCGGCTCGCGCGCCCCGAAGCGCTCGCGCATCAGCCGCGCCCAGAGCCGCCGTGCGGCGCGGAACTTGGCCACTTCCTCGAGCAGGTCGGTCTGCGCCGCAAAGAAGAACGACAGCCGCGGCGCAAATTCGTCCACCTCGAGCCCGGCCGCGCGCGCCGCCTCGACGTAGACGGTGGCGTTGGCCAGCGTGAAGGCCACCTCCTGCACGGCCGTGGCCCCGGCCTCGCGGATGTGATAGCCCGAAATCGAAATGGTGTTCCACTCCGGCAGATGGGCACGGCACCAGGCAAAGATATCCGTCACCACCCGCAGCGCCGGCCGGATGGGATAGATGTAGGTGCCGCGGGCGATGTACTCCTTCAGGATGTCATTCTGGATCGTGCCGGAGAGCCGCCGCAGGTCGGCTCCCTGACGGCGCGCCACCGCCACGTACAGCGCCAGCAGGATGGCCGCGGTGGCGTTGATGGTCATCGAAGTCGAAACGCGCTCGAGGGGAATGCCGCGGAAGAGCAGCTCCATGTCCTCGAGCGAATCAATCGCCACGCCCACCCGGCCGACCTCGCCTCGCGCCAGCGGATGGTCGGAATCGAGCCCGATCTGTGTGGGCAGATCAAAGGCGACCGAAAGACCGGTCTGGCCCTGCGCGAGCAGGTAATGGAAACGGCGATTGGATTCCTCGGCGGTCCCGTAGCCGGCATACTGCCGCATGGTCCACAGCCGGCCCCGGTACATCGTCGGATGAATCCCGCGCGTGAAGGGATACTGGCCGGGGTAGCCCAGCCGGCGATCGCTCCAGCCATCGGGCAGGTCATCCGGCGTGTAGAGCCGCTGCAGCTCGATCCCGGAGAGTGTGCGAAAGCTTTCCTCGCGTTCGCCGGTGACCGGAGGGTTCGGGGTGGCCTTCTGTTCTGCCATGTTCGCTCACCGCAGCCGGCGCGCCTCGCGGAAGGCGTCCACGCCAAAAAAGCCCATCAGCAGGGCATAGGCAAAGGCCACCGCCGCCAGCGCCCGGCCCGCCGGCTGTTGCCACTGCCGCCAGCCGGCCAGCGCCCCGGCGGCGGCGAAGAACAGGAACGCCGACCCTGTCAGCTCGTAAAACAGCTGCCTCAGGGTGCGCCAGAATCGCTGCCAGGGAGCCGCACGCATCGCTTCTGCAATTGTAGTACAGGGCACCGGGCGGGAAAGAAGTTCTTCACCGGCTTGTCACTGTTCGCCGCGAGTCCTACAATTTCAGCAGCGGTCCAGTAGCGCTCGGGGAGGTGAGCCGGTGCATCTCGATGAGCACCTCAAACAACTGTTACGCGAGCAGGGGCAGGCCATCAACGAAACGGTCTCCGAGTCCGACCGCATTCTCGAAGCCATCGCCAACGTCCGGGCTGCCGGCTACGACGTGCTGCTGAAGCTGGACGCGACGGTAGGCCTGGCGCGGCGCGACAGCCGGCCCTCGCGCATCACGCTGGGCGATCGGCGCTTTCTCGAGTCGCTCCGCATCCGCGTCGACGAGGAGCCGGCCGAGGACGAGGCCCTGCCGCGGGTCGAGTTCACCGCGCAGGACGTGAAGTTCCTGAAGTCGTTGAAAATTTCCCTCGATGAGCCGTCCTAACCCGAGCGGGTTGCTGCTGGGCGTGCTGGCCGCGGCGCTTGTGGCTGCAGCACAGCACCGGCCGCTGCAGCCGTTCCGGGGCGAAGTGCTGCGCGCCGATACGGTGAGCCTCACCGTCCGCGACCGCCGGGATCCGCGCCGCATCCGCACCTTCCACTACGCCCCGACGCTGCGCCCGAAGATCCTGCACCTGTTTGAGCGAGAGGGCATCGAGCCGGGCAGCCGCGTCGAGGTGCGCTACGATCCGGCCCATCCTGAGGTCGCCACCGACGTCCGCATCCACCCGCCCCGCCATGCACACGACAGCCGCCCATGAGGCGTGAGCCTGCAGTTGCCGGTCTGTTCTACCCCGCGCAGCGGGAGCAGCTCGAACGTTTGCTGGACACCTGCCTGGGTCCGCCGGCGGTAGAACCCGAGCCAGCCGTAGCCTGCCTGGTGCCGCACGCCGGCTACATCTATTCGGGGCCGGTCGCAGGTGCCGTCTACCGGCGCCTGCTTCTTCCCCGGCGGTTCATCATCCTCTGCCCGCGCCACTATCCGGTAGGGCAGCCGCTGGCCATCCTCAGCTCGGGAAGCTGGCAGACGCCGCTCGGCGATGTGCCGGTGGATACCGCGCTTGCGCAGGCCCTGCGGCAGGCCTGCCCGCTGCTCCGGGAAGATGCCGAAGCGCACCGCATGGAGCATTCCCTCGAAGTGCAGTTGCCGTTCCTGCAAAGGCTGCTCGGAGAATTCCGGTTCGTCCCGGTGGCGCTTGGCACCGCCGTGCTCGCCGCGCTCGAAGAGCTGGGACGGGCGGTGGCCCGCGTGGTGGCCGGAGCCGGCGAGCCGGTGCTGGTCATCGCCAGCTCCGACATGAACCACTACGAAAGCGATGCCGTCACGCGGCAGAAGGACCGCCGGGCCATCGAACGCATCCTGGCACTGGATCCGGCCGGCCTGTTCCGCACGGTGACCGAGGAAGAGATTTCGATGTGCGGGTTTGCCGCGGCGGTGGCCATGCTGACGGCTGCGCGCGAGCTCGGAGCCAGCCGCGCCGAACTGGTGCGTTACGCCACTTCAGGCGATGTCACCGGCGACCGCTCGGCCGTCGTCGGCTACGCCGGCATCGTGATTCAGTGAGCCGGCTGCGGTACCAGCGCCAGCACACGCACCGGAGCGCCCGAGCCGCCCTCGAGCGCCAGCGGTGCCACCACCAGCCAGACCCCGCGCGCCGGTAACCCTTCTAGATTGCGCAGATTCTCCAGGTGGTACAGGCCGGCAGGAAGCGTGAGCCGGTGCACCTCGAACTGCTGCGAGGGCCCGTAGTCGATGCTGAGCGTATCGATCCCCAGCCCGACCACGTGCCGCTCGATCAGCAGGCGCGCCGCCTCCACCGAATAGCCGGGGAAGTGCATGACGCCGCGCGCATCGCGGTTGCGGTACTGCTCGGGCTGCGCACCGCGACGCTCCCAGCCGGTCCGCAGCAGGACCACGACGCCGGAGGGAACTGGCCCGTAGCGACGCTCCCAGGCTCGCACATCTCCGGCGCTCAGCCGGTAGTCAGGGTTGCGGCGCACCTGCGCCTCGACATCCATGACCACGGCCGGCACGACGAAGTGACGAACGTCCAGTTGCTCGACCGTCTGGTGCCCGCCGGGGAAATGCGCGGGCGCGTCGAGATGGGTGCTGAAGTGCTCCGGCAGGCAGACGGTGCGCGCGAAATAGCCCTGACGGGCCAGCGTGGCCACCACGTGCGCCACGAAAGGTTCGCTGTCAGGCCACACCGGTGAATCGGGGCCGACCGGATAGCCAAGGTCCCGCACGACCACCCGACCGGTAGCCAGATCGGCCAGATTGAGCGCGGGCGGCGCCCGGTGCTCGCCCCGCAGCGCAATTCCCAGAGCGCCTGCAACCAGTATTCCGCAGACAAGCCAGGTCTTTCTCATGCCTGCTCCTCCCTGCGCAACCCTGCCGGCAACCCTAGGGCAATGGCAGGCCCGGCGTGGGCACAATTCCGCCCATGCGCAGAATCTCCCGGTACTCCTCTGGCGTGAGTGGCGAGAGCGGTAGCCGCGTGTTCTGCAAAAACTTCATGTTCCGCAGCAGCGGATTCTCGCGCAGTTCGGCCAGAGGCACTGGCCGCGGCAGGCGTTCGAGGGCCCGCAGGTCGAGCACCATCGAACGACCGCTGGGATCGGCAGGATCGGGATAGGGGTCGCGGGCCACTTCGGCCAGCGCATACACCCAGCGATCCGGAGTGCCGTGATAGCACAGCGCACGATCGCCCCGGCGCACCAGCTTGAGCCACCGTCGCACCGCAGGCTTGATTCCTGCCCCACGCCACATCTCCTTGCCCTTGACGAACAGGGTGTCCCAGTGATACTGGCGCGGGTCCGACACCAGCAGCCAGTAGCGGCGTTCAGCCTGGCCGGGCGCACTGACCGGGTTTGGCGTCACCATAAGGGCGTTTGTGCGCGGCCGACTATACCCTAATGGCACCAGACGCAAAAGGCCTTGCCCGTTGCCCTGACCGCTTTTTCCACAGGCCAGCCGGACCCCGAGAATACACAAGCAGGTCCAGGGAGGAATAAGCGGGGGCGGAATCAGCCATCACCTGCGCGCCATGCAGGAAAACGGAAGGCGAAAAGAGCTGCCGGAAACTCCTAAAGCTCTACGTGCAGGCGCAGCGAAACGACGAAAACCGGCCCCCGGTCAGCGTTATACCCGGGATTCCGGATGGCCTGCAGGTCGAGGGCGGGGAACAGGCCGCGCCAGAGATGCACGGTATAGAACAGCTCGCCGATTTCTTCGCGTGCATACCGCAACCGGCCATCGCCCAGCATGAATCCGCTGCCCCCGAGCTTCAGATACTGCTGATGAATTCGGGAAATGCCATTGCTGACAAAAGCCCCGCCGAAGTGATCGGCCGGACGCCCCCAGTGCTGGCCCGTACCGGCAAGCCCTACCTCGATGGTCTGGTCCACTTCGGTGTAGGCAAACGACTCGTGCTGGCCTTCGTTCCAGCCCCAGCGGCCAAAGATGCCGAGCCATTCCGCCAGCGGCTGCTCCAGGTTGACTCCGAAACCGTACTTCACCGCCACCCGCCGCGGATGGTCGGTGATGGAGGGCACCGGCGTCTGGCCGGCCAGAAACGCATCCACAGCCTGGGCGTAGCTGCCCATGTTGGCGTGATTGACAAAGCCCAGCAGGCGAACGGTGGCCTTCTCGCCCGCCAGCCCCGGCAGCCGGAAGGCCACTTCAGCATTCTCCGAACGCGCCCGCGCCAGATTGGCTTCGAGATGAATCCCGTTGGCGACCCTGGGCATCAACGCCTCGGCAAACCGCACCGACCAGCCGGGCGCCTCGAGTGCGATGATCGCTCCATCGGTATAGCCCCGCGTGTTCGCCGCGTAGTCATAGGCTCCGTTATTCAGCACCGTCCAGTTCATAAAACCGAAATGGTCATCGCCGACCACTCCGTTCTCGTCGAAAAAGTCCACCAGGCTGAACTTACCGAACCAGAATTCCAGGCGGTAGGCCGGCAGCGACGACCACAGGTTTAGCGGCGAACGCTCGGCATCCTCCCGGCGGTCGGAAAGCGGGATGATCTGGCGAATGAGCGCGCGGGCCACATAGGGAGCATGCGAGAGCGGCACGCCCTGCGAAATGCGCACGACATCGAGGTTCGTATAACCGGCCAGGCCGACCGCATTGCCCAGTCCGCCGCCGGTGGAATCCTCCACGTCGAGCACGAGCTGAGTCCAGCGGGCCGGCCGGTAGGCGAGGTAAAGCGTCAGCACGTGCGAGCTGGCATCCTGCGCCTGCGGCGTCAGACTGTTGGGACCCTGATAGGGGGAGTGAAACGGCGGATGCCACTGCGAAATCCAGTTCACCTGTCCGGAGACCCAGTAGCGATCGCTATCGCTATGCGAAAACACGGTAACGGGCGATGCCTGGGCTTCGTTCTCCGAAGCCTGTGGCGACTGCGCCGCCGCCGTGCCGGCCGCCACCAGCAGGCACAGAAAAACTGTGATGTACCGGGTGATCAGCATGAATGTTCCCCAGGTGGAAGAAACGGGCCGCCCGGCCGCCCTTACTGCCCAGCAGAGCCCGGCTTCGCGCCGCGCACCAGAAGCGCACCGACCGCCCGGAACGCCCGCAGCTGCTCGGCATCGCGGAACCAGCGCCCCGCATACACCTCCGGCACGGGCGTCGGGTCAGGGATCTGTTCCCACTGCACCTGCTCGAGCCCGGCCTGCTCGAACAGCGCCGCCCATTCTGCCGCCGCCAGCAGGTGCGTCGGCGGAAGCAGCCGCCCCCACTGATGGCAGTGCGGGTTGTCGCGGTAGTAATTGATCAGGATCCAGGCCGAGCCCGAAGGTCGCAGCACCCGGGCGATTTCCCGCAGCCCTGCGGCCGGATCGGGCCAGTAGTAGGCCGACTCGATCGAAACGACCCGATCGAAACTGGCGTCCGGGAAGGGAAGCTGTTCGGCCACGGCGACACGAAACTCCAGCCGCGCATCGCCCCCGGCGGCCTGACGCGCCTGCGCAATCATCGCATCGGAAACGTCCACGCCCACCAGCCGTCCGGCAGGCAGGCGGCCGGCCATCAAGCGCAGCAGCCAGCCGGTGCCGCAGCCAATGTCGAGCACCGCTTCATCGGGCCGCAGATCCATCCGCGCCAGCATGGCGAGTGCAATCGCCAGATGCTCGCTCTCCATGCCCTGGCCGCGGCCTTCGGCGGCCCAGCGGTTGAACTCTTCCCGCAAATGCAGATGCAGCTCCTGCCCTGCAGGCACCGGCAGGGTCTCCTTTCGGTCGGTTCGATGGCTAGCGATGGGCCTCGACCCGGGCCAGCAGCTCGACGAAGCGCTCGCGGCGCTCCTGCTGCGTCTGGCCGGCATAGGCCTCGGCAATCTGCGTGAGATTCATCGAGCAGAATTTCGGCCCGCACATCGAGCAGAAATGGGCTTCTTTGTAGTAGGGGTCGGCCAGCGTCTCATCGTGCATGGCGCGGGCCGTTTCCGGATCGAGCGCCAGCTCGAACTGCTTCTCCCAGTCGAACAGGAACCGCGCGTAGCTGATGGCATCGTCGCGATCGCGCGCCCCGGGCCGGTGCCGCGCCACGTCGGCCGCATGCGCGGCAATCTTGTAGGCAATCATACCCTGGCGCACGTCATCGGCATTGGGCAGGCCCAGATGCTCCTTGGGGGTCACGTAGCACAGCATCGAAGCCCCGTGCCAGCCGATCATCGCCGCGCCGATGGCGCTGGTGATGTGGTCGTAGCCGGGAGCAATGTCGGTCACCAGCGGGCCCAGCGTGTAGAACGGTGCCTCGTTGCACAGCTCCTGCTCCATTTTGACCTGCAGCTCGATCTGATCCATCGGGATGTGCCCGGGCCCCTCGATCATGACCTGCACATCGTACTCCCAGGCCTTCCTGGCCAGCTCACCGAGCACGCGGAGTTCGGCAAACTGGGCCTCGTCGCTGGCGTCGGCGATGCAGCCGGGACGCAGCCCGTCGCCCAGCGAAAAGCTCACGTCGTATTTGCGGAAGATTTTGCAGATGTCGGTGAAGCGCTCGTAGAGAAAATTCTGTTTGTGGTGGTAGCTCATCCACTGCGCCAGGATGGCGCCGCCGCGGCTGACGATGCCGGTGATGCGGTTGCGCACCAGCGGCAGAAATTCCCGCAGCACACCGGCGTGAATCGTCATGTAGTCGACGCCCTGCTCGGCCTGCTCCTCGATCACCTCCAGCATCAGCTCGGGCGTCAGATCCTCGATCCGGCGCACCCGCGTGACCGCCTCGTAAATGGGGACGGTGCCGACCGGGACGGGCGAATGGGCGATGATGGCGCGACGGATGGCGGGGATGTCGCCGCCGGTCGAGAGGTCCATCACCGTATCGGCGCCGTACCGCAGCGCCACGCGCAGCTTCTCGAGTTCCTGCTCGATGTTCGAGGTGGTCGCCGAGTTGCCGATGTTGGCATTGACCTTGCACCGGAACGCAATGCCGATCCCCATCGGTTCCAGATTGCGATGCCGGATGTTGGCGGGGATGATGGCTCGGCCGCGCGCCACTTCGTCCCGCACCAGCTCGGGGCTGACGCGCTCGCGCTGCGCCACGTACTGCATCTCTTCGGTGATCACGCCCATGCGGGCGTAATGCATCTGTGTCACGTTGTCGTCGCCCCGCGCTGCGGCTTCGGCCAGGCGCTTCTCGACCCACGGATCTCTCAGGGCCATGGCACCACCTCCTTGCTGCGCCGTCCGACGCGTGGAATCGAGCTCATTATTGCACCCGCCCGCTCCACCGGCAACCGCCGCTCAGCGGCGTGGCCGCGAGGCCGGCGGCACCAGATGGTTGAGGCGGTAGTAGGTCACCAGGTTCCCGTAATGCTCGCCGGAATGTTCAATCAGCTCCAGCGCGACCGCAAACAGCGGTGTCGGTCGGCCGAAAAACGGCACCGTGCGCATCAGCCCGGCGTCGTCGGTCTGCTCGAGCACGGCCGCGCCCTGCCGGACCGCGTCGCGCAGGACTCCGACCACCCGCGCCCGCGTCGGGTACTGGCTCCGTGGCAGATCCTCCGGCCCCGGCTTCTGCCCGTGCGCCAGCTCGGCCAGCAACCGGTCGGAGGCCGCCACGTGCAGCAGAATCTCGGCGAAGCTGCGCACCTCGGGCACGGGCCGGTAATCGTAGCGATCCTCGGGAAAGTCCTCGGCCATGGTGATGATCTTGTTGCCGATCTCATTCCAGGCCTGGAGCAACGCCTGGCGCACCGGCGAGGCGGGCCGATTCTGCTGCGCACTGGCGGCCGGCACCCAGGCGGCCAGGGTCAGCACAAGCACGACGGCGACGCTGCGCATGCTGTCCTCCTCATGAACTCTCTGCAGAGCTACCGGTGACGCGCTCGAGCAGCTTCCGCAGTTCGTCGGCCGAGCCGACGGGCGGAAAGCACTGCCGCCCCGCACAGACCACCGCAGCCGGCCGCTCCAGCTCCAGGCCACGGGCCGTTGCGGCCAGCACCGGCGGCAGCTCGGCCCCTGCCCGTTCGGCCGTCAGACGATACAGACTCTTGCCGTAACAGAAGAAACCGGCCGCCTCCCGCCACAGCTCCCAGGCCGCCAGATCGTCGCTCGCCCCGGTCACCAGCACCTCGAGCGGACCGTGCAGATGCAGATCGAGGGCCAGTCCGTAGCCGGCGGCAAAAATTCCGTAGCGCGGCGCGAGCGAGGCGAACGCCGCCAGCGTCTTTTCGGCTGCCTGCCGGAACCGGTCCTCTCCGGTCAGCGCGTGCAGCCGCTCGAGCAGCACCACCGCCGCAGCATTGGCGCTCGGTGCCGGCGCATCCTGAAACGGTTTCCGCTCGACGGCAAAGCCAACAGGTCCGGCCTGGCCGTGCGGCCGATCGAAGAACCCGCCGGCTCCGGAATCGAAGAAGGATTTCAGCAGCAGTTCGGCCGTCCCGCGTGCCGCAGCGAAGTAGCGAGGTTCGAGCGTCTCCTCAAATGCGTCGAGCAGGGCCAGCGCTCCGTAGACCTGATCCTCGAGCAATCCGGGCCGCTGCGGCTCGCCCGGCCACCGCGCAAAGCCCCGTTCTGCCGACCAGGCCTGCGCCAGCAGCCGCTCGAGCGTGCGCAGCGCAAAGGCACGACAGTCGGGTCGGTTCAACACCCGCGCGGCTTCCAGCCAGGCCGAAACCATCAGGCCGTTCCAGGCAGTGTAGACGGTGCGGTCCACCGCAGGCGTCGGACGCGCGGCGCGGGCCGCCAGCAGCCGGGCGCGTGCGCGCTCGAGCCTCTCGCGGAACTCGTCCCCGGAGATCCCCAGTTGCTCCGCCACGGCCGCGGGCGTGCGCGCAACCCACAGCACGTTGCGTGCGGGGTCGTGGTGCATTTCGCCCACCGGGCCCACATCGAAGTACAGCTCCACCAGGCGGGCTTCATCGGGCGGCAGGACCTGCCGTACTTCTTCCTGCGTCCAGGTGTAGTAACTGCCGTCGTCGCCGGGAGCCACGTCGGCATCCTGGCTGGCGGCAAAACCGCCCTGCTCGGGATCCGCCAGAACGGCTGCAGCCCAGCCGAGAATCCCTTCGGCCACCTCGCGGAAGCGCTCTTCGCCCGTCATCTGATAGCCATGCAGATAGGCGCGGAGCAGCTCGGCATTGTCGCTGCACATTTTTTCAAAGTGCGGCACCTGCCACCGCTCGTCCACCGCGTAGCGGTGGAATCCGCCGCCGAGCTGGTCGTAGACGCCGCCGGCCGCCATGCGCTCCAGCGTGAAGGCGGCCGCCGTGAGCAGCTCGCCGCGCCCGCTGCGGCGATAGCCCTGCAGCAGAAGGTCAATGGCGGTGGGATGCGGGAACTTCGGAGCCTGACCGAAGCCGCCGTGTCGGGGATCGAAACTGCCCAGGGCGGCTTCGAGCAACCCGTCGAGCAGCCCGGCCTGCACCGGCCCCGGACCTTCTTCCATGCGCTCGGCCCGTGCCACGGCCTCGGCCACCGCCTCGGCCGTCCGTTCGATTTCGGCGCGGCGATTGCGCCAGGCCTCGGCCACCGCCAGAAGCACGCGCCGAAAACCGGGACGCCCCAGCGCATCTTCCGGCGGGAAATAGGTGCCACCGTAGAAGGGCCGGCCGTCGGGCGTGAGAAACGCCGTCAGCGGCCACCCGCCCTGGCCGGAAATGGCGCTGACGGCGGTCTGGTAGCGGGCATCCACGTCGGGCATCTCGTCCCGGTCCACCTTGACGGGAACGAACAGTTCGTTGATCAGGCGGGCGATCTCCGGATTGTCGTAACTTTCGCGATCAATGACGTGGCACCAGTGACACCAGGCCGCGCCGATGTCGAGCAGGATGGGTTTGTCCTCGGCCCGCGCCCGCGCAAACGCCTGTTCGCCCCAGGGCTCCCACTGCACGGGCTGGTGCGCTGCGGCCTGCAGATAAGGACTGCGTTCCTGTTGCAGCCGATTCATCGCGGATTCCAATGGATGTTCCTTCCTTTCTGGCTGTGGGCCCGGTAGGCCTGTTCGCAGCGGTCCCTCGAGAAACTGCCGGCGCCGGTCCGGCGACCGCTACTGCACCAGCGGTTCATTGCCTGCATCGGTGGGAAAGATGGGTTTGCGTCCTGCGAATCCTTCGTCGCGCCGGTGCCAGAAGCGAATGTGGTCCTCGCCCAACCGCCAGCACCAGAAGATCTCCTCGCCGTTGAGCCGGCCGGGGAAATCCACCAGGCCGAGGTCGAGGTCCTTGAGCAGGCAGCCGCGCGCTTCGATGCGTTCGACCGCGCCGCGCAGCGTCTCGACCGCACGCTCGTGGGTCCGGCGCAGCTCGTAGGCCTGGCGCAGGTCCACCGCCAGACCGCCGGTGAACTGGATCCGCTGGACCAGCTCCGTGAGCCGCCGTTCGAGCTCCACCACCCGGCGGCGCTGTTCGACGGCTTCGATCACCAGCGGCTCGACCTCCTGGCGCAGCCGCTCGGCTTCGGCCAGCGTCAGTGCTCGCATCGTCCCGCGCTACCGCAACTCCAGCATGCGCTCCAGCGCCACGCGAGCCCACCGGCGGGTCTGCTCGTCCACCGCAATCCGGTTCACCACCTGCCCCTCGACCAGATTCTCAAGCGCCCAGCATAGATGCTGCGGGCTGATGCGGAACATGGTGGTGCACACGCAGACATGCGGGTCGAGCGATACCACGCGGCGGTCCGGCAGCTCTTTGGCCAGCCGGTTCACCAGATGAATCTCCGTTCCCACCGCCCAGGAACTGCCCGGCTCGCCGGCCCGCACCGTTTCGATGATCTTCTCGGTCGAGCCGACGAAGTCGGCCTTCTGCACCACCTCGAACCGGCACTCGGGATGCACGATGACGCGCACCCGTGGATCGGCCTGCCGCGCCGCATCCACCTGTTCGGGCGTGAAGCGCTGGTGCACCGAACAGTAGCCCTTCCAGAGAATCACGCGCGCGCGCCGCAGCGCCTCGGGCGTGTTGCCGCCCAGTTCGCGGTGCGGATCCCACACCACCATCTGGTCGAGCGGAATGCCGAACCGGTAGGCCGTGTTCCGCCCCAGATGCTCGTCGGGCAAAAACAGCACGCGCCGGCCCTGCCCGAACGCCCATTCAAACACCCGCGCCGCATTCGAGCTCGTGCACACCGAACCGCCGTGACGGCCCACAAAGGCCTTGATCGCCGCCGACGAATTCATGTAGGTCACCGGGACGACCGGCTCGCCCAGCACCTCCTCGAGCTCCTCCCAGCACAGCTCCACCTGCCCCAGCTCGGCCATGTCGGCCATCGAACAGCCGGCGTTGAGGTCAGGCAGGATCACCTGCTGGTGCGGCTGACGGAGCACGTCGGCACTTTCGGCCATGAAGTGCACGCCGCAGAAGACGATGAATTCGGCCGAAGAGGCCGCGGCCTGCTGGGAGAGCTTCAAGGAATCGCCGCGGAAATCGGCAAATTTGATTACCTCGTCGCGCTGGTAGTGGTGTCCCAGAATCACCACCGAGCGCCCGAGCCGTTCACGGGCACGCGCAATGCGCTCGTCGCAGGAGGTATCCGGCGTCAGCAGGTAGCTGTCGAGGTCGCAGGCCACTCCGCGTTCCTGCTCGGGAACCGTGATGCTGCGCGGAGGCCGCGACACGGCGGCGATGGGGATCAGATCGCTCACGGGAATCGTCGGCTGCTCTGTATCGTTCGGACCGGCCCGCAGACCGGCCTTCACAGGCATTCTACGCCCGCCGGCGCACGGCGGCAATCAGCCGCCAGTCTACGCTATGCTGAAGCCACCGCCATGGCCAGCGTCGAGCAAACGCTCGAAGTCCTCAACCGGCGTATCATCGCCTGCCGCCGCTGCCCGCGACTGGTGCGCTATCGCGAGCAGGTCGCCCGCCAGAAGCGCCGTGCCTTTGCCGACCAGACCTACTGGGGGCGGCCCGTGCCGGGCTTTGGCGACCCCCGCGCCCGCTTCCTGATCGTCGGTCTGGCACCGGCCGCGCACGGCGGCAACCGCACCGGCCGCATGTTCACCGGCGACCGCTCGGGCGACTTCCTCTATGACTGCCTGTTTCGCGCCGGTTTCTCCAACCAGCCGCAGTCGGTGGATCGCAACGACGGCCTCGAACTGTTCGACGTCTACATCACCGCCGTGGCCCGGTGCTGCCCGCCGAAGAACCGTCCGCTACCTGAAGAGATCGCCAACTGCCGGCCCTATCTGGCCTGCGAATTCGACTGTCTGCAGCCGCGCGTCGTGCTGGCGCTCGGCCAGATTGCGCTCCATGGATTTCTGAGCATGCTGAAAGAGCGGGGCCAGATTCCAGGCCTGGCTCCCTACCGTTTCCGCCACGGCGCCCGCTACCGGCTTCCCCCACCACTGCCGGTCGTCTACGCCAGCTACCACCCCAGCCAGCAGAACACGTTCACCGGCCGGTTGACGCGGCGCATGCTGCTGAGCCTGCTGCGCCGCATTCGCCGCGAGCTGGGTTTGCCGGCGCCCGGGCACGTCAGAACGGCAGGCGCACGGTGAGCACATAGCGGTGCGCGGCCGTGTAGAACGAGCTCACGGCAATCTGCGCTCCGGCTCCTACCGTCAACCCCAGCCGGCCCCGCAACGGAAACCGACCCAGCACCAGCCCCGGCGTCAGATAGACCTGCGTCTGCCCGTCGTGCGGCCCGCCCAGGAAGTGGCTGAGATTGACCTCGAGCTCGGGCCAGCCGTAGCGGCCGAGGTGATACTGCAGCGCATGGTTCCAGCTCAGCGTGCGGCCGATAGCTGCCAGATGGCTGGTCGGCAGGGTCAGGCCCAGCGTGCCCTGCTGGTCCCAGTGACCCCAGCCCTTGCCGTAGCCGAGCGCGGGTGTCCAGGTCGCAGCCGGCAGCCCGTTGGCGTACTGGCCGGTGGGCAGCGTGCCTGAAAACAGCAGCGTCACGATACCATTGCCGTGCTGCTCGTTGGCGGCCCAGAGCCGGTACTTCACCAGAAATCCCCAGTCGCCGAAACCATCGCGCGCAGTGGAGCCCGAATGGACCACATAGGCGGGTGGGGCCGTCAGGATCACCTCCACCGCTCGGGCAGGGATCAGCTCGAGGCCTTTTCCACCATAGGCCGCGGTGACAGTACTTCCTGCCAGTTGCCAGGCGATGTCGTAGCGGAACTCCTGCTCAAGCCGCGGTGTGACGGTCACCACCGGCGTCACCCAGCGCGGCTGCGCGGCCTGCGTTTCACTCACGCACTGCTGCCACCGTTCCCACCAGGAAGCATCGGCGGACTGTGCCCGGGCGCCGGCCGCAAGCAGCAGGCCGGCGACGGCAGGCAGCAGGGCGAAACGCGGCATGCGCCGATTATATACGAATCATTCCATATTTTTATGGACGAATTAATAGAATTTTTTCTGGGCGTCGCCTTTCTGGGACCCTGCGCTAAGATGGCCCCGTGTACGCTCCGCACCCCGCTGTCGAATTCCGCCGCGCCAGCTATCGCACGCCTCAGGGACGCACCATCCTCGATGCGCTCGATCTGGCCGTCGTCCCCGGAGAAACCCTGGTGGTGCTGGGCCGCAGCGGCTCGGGAAAAACGACGGCTCTGCGTCTGGTCAATCGCCTGCTCGAACCCTCCGAGGGAGAGGTGCGCGTCGAAGGCCGCTCCACGCTCGCCTGGGACCCGATTCGTCTGCGCCGCCGCACCGGCTATGTCATCCAGGATGTCGGCCTGCTGCCCCACTACACCGTGGAAGACAACGTCGCGCTGGTGCCGCGGCTGGAAGGCTGGGCCGAAGCCCGGGTCCGGGCACGCGTTCGTGACCTGCTCCTGCTGGTCGGACTCGACCCTGAGCGCTTCGCCCGGCGCTATCCTCACGAGCTCTCCGGCGGCCAGCGCCAGCGCGTGGGCGTGGCGCGGGCTCTGGCGGCCGATCCTCCGCTGCTGTTGATGGACGAACCCTTTGGGGCGCTCGATCCACTCACCCGGCTCGAACTCCAGCGCGAATTTGCGCGGCTCAAGCAGCGTCTGAACAAGACGGTCCTGTTCGTCACGCACGACCTCACCGAGGCGCTGCGGCTGGCCGACCGGATCGCCCTGCTCGAGGCGGGCCGGCTGGAAGGTGTCTTCACGCCGCGCCAGTTTCTCGACGCGCCCACCGGACTGGCCGCGCAGTACCGGGACGCCTTCCTGGGCGCCGGCGTCGTGACCGGTGCAGGAGAGTCGTCATGAATCTGCTCGGGCTGCTGTGGACCCATCGCGAAGACATTGCGCTGCTCACCGCCGAGCATCTCTGGCTGGTCGGCTGGGCGATGGCGCTGGCGTTGCTGGTCGGGCTGCCGCTGGGGATCTGGATTGCACGCCGGCCGCAATGGCGCCGGCCCGTGCTCGGCGCTGCCAACGTGCTCGAGACGATTCCCAGCCTGGCCTTGCTGGGCTTCCTGCTCTCGGTGCCCTGGATTCAGCAGCGTGCCGACCGCCAGGCCATCACCGCCCTGACGCTCTATGCTCTGCTGCCGATCATCCAGAACACCGCTGCGGCCATCGCCGGGATCGAACCCGGTGTGCGCGAGGCGGCCGTGGCGATGGGCATGACGCCCGGCCAGATTCTCCGCCGGGTGGAGCTGCCGCTGGGGCTACCGGTCATCCTGGCCGGCGTCCGCGTGGCGGCCGTGCTCACCATCGGGATCGCCACCGTGGCACCGGCCATCGGTGCAGGCGGCCTGGGCGAACTCATCTTCCGCGGGATCGCCATGGTGGACAACGGACTGATCCTGGCCGGCGCCATCCCGGCGGCCGCACTGGCGCTGCTGGCCGATTTCGTTCTGGGCTGGCTCGAGCGCCGCCTGGCGCACCGCCGCTGACATGCGTCCCCTGCTGGCCGGCCTGCTCGCGCTGGTGCTGGCGGGGTGCGCAGCGCCGCGGCAGCCCCGCATCGTCATCGGCTCGAAGAACTTCACCGAACAGTTGCTGCTGGGGGAACTCTTTGCCCAGCAAATCGAGCGGCGCACCCTTCTGCGCGTCGAGCGCCGGTTCTATCTCTGGGGCACCTACATCTGCCATCAGGCCATTCTGGCCGGGCGGATCGATCTCTACCCCGAGTACACCGGGACGGCCCTGACGGCGATCCTCAAAGAAAAGCCGCTGGGCGGCCCGGAGACCGTCCTCGCGACCGTGCGGCAGCAGTATGCGCAGAGGTTCCACCTGATCGTCGGCCCACCGCTGGGATTCAACAACACCTTTGCGCTGGTGATCCGCGGCGCCGATGCACGGCGACTCGGCCTGCGGACCATCTCCCAGGCCGTGCCGTACGCACGGAACTGGCGTGCAGGCTTCGGCTACGAGTTCATGGAACGCCCCGACGGCTATGCCGGCCTGATCCGCACCTACGGGCTGCAGTTCGCCTCCGTACGCCTGATGGATCTCGGCCTGCTCTACCGCGCCCTGCTGGCCGGCCAGATTGACCTGGCCGTGGGCAATGCCACCGACGGATTGCTGGCAGCGCGCGACCTGGTGGTGCTCGAAGACGACCGCCATTATTTCCCTCCCTATCAGGCCGTGCCGATTTTCCGCGCCGCGGTCGTAGAGGAGCATCCCGAGGTGGCCGCAGCCATCGGCGAACTGGCCGGCCGGATAAGCGAAGCCGACATGCGGCGCATGAACTACGCCGTGGATGGCGAACACCGGGACGCGGCCGCGGTGGTCCGTGCGTTCCTCGATCGGCTCGAGGCGCAGCCCGCGCCGGCCCGTTCCTTGACCGAAACACAGGGGCTTCATAAACTAAGCGATTCGCGCCGCCATCCCTGAACTCGTAAGGAGTCCCTGCATTGCCGAAACGGACCTATCAGCCGCACGTACGCCGTCGGCACAAAACCCACGGCTTCCGTGCGCGGATGAAAACCAAGGGCGGCCGCAAGGTTCTAGCACGGCGCCGCCGCAAGGGCCGCCACAGGCTGACCGTTGTCTGAGCCGGCCAGCTCGAGCGGCCGCACCGGCAGACACCGGCAACGGCTGCCGCGGCGGTGCCGGCTGGTGCGCCGGAAGGATTTTGAAGCCGTCTACCGGGGCGGGCGGCGCAGGGGCGGCGAGCATTTCGTCGTGTTCGGACGGCCGAATGCGCTCGGCTGGACCCGCTTCGGCATCAGCGCATCGCGCAGGCTGGGCGGAGCGGTCGAACGCAATCGCATCCGGCGCCGCACGCGCGAAATTCTCCGGCTGCACCGGGAGGAGCTACCACCGGGATGGGACATTGTGGTGCAACCGCGGAAGTCGGTCCTGCGGGCGCCGTTCGCACAACTCGAAGCCGAGCTGACGGGCCTGGTGCACACGCTGGCCGCTATGCCCTCGGCGGAATCGAACTGATCCTGCTGGCCTATGCCGCCACGCTCGGCCCCCTGGTGGGCGGAGCCTGCCGCTTTTCTCCTTCCTGCTCGGAGTACGCCCGCCAGGCCATCGCTCGCCACGGCTGGCGCGGCCTGTGGCTGGCGCTGCGGCGCCTGCTGCGCTGCCACCCGCTGGGAGGCTACGGATGGGACCCGGTGCCGGAGAGCGATGAGGTAGGCCGGTGAAAGAGTTTTCCACCGAACAGCGACTTTTGCTCGCTCTGGGGCTGTCGGTGCTGCTGGTGGCGATCACCGACAGTCTGCTGCTGCGGCGTACACCGCCCCGCACGCCCGCTCCGGCAGTCCCGGCGGCATCACCCAGAACGCCTGCGCCTGCTGCCGCTCCTGCCGCTGCACCGGTGCCGGTTCCGCCAGGCGCCCAGCACGCCGCCACCAGCGAGCAGACGCTGGTGGTGGAAAACGATCTCTACCGCGTCGTGCTGTCCAACCGCGGCGGCGTGGTGCGGAGCTGGCAGCTCAAGCGCTTTCAGGACAATGCACACCCGCCGCACACGCTCGACGTCGTCCATCCGCCCCCGCCCGGCTATCCCGAGGAATGGCCCCTGAGCCTGCTGCTGGTGGACACGCGGCAGCAGACCGCGGCCAACACCACACTCTACGAAGTCACGCCCGCTGCCGGCACTCTGCGGCCGCCGGTGGAGGTGCGGTTTCTCTGGAGCGACGGCCATCTGGCGGTCTCGAAGCGGCTGCAGTTCGGTGCCGACTATGTGGTGACGCTCGATGCAGCCGTCACGCTGGACGGGCAGCCGGTACCGTTCGCTCTGGCCTGGCGGGGCGGCTTCGGCGATCCCACGGCCGACAACGCCTCGCTGGCCACGCAGGTCTTCTACTTCCGCGACGACCGGCTGACGCTGCTGCCGCTCAAGAAACTCGGCAGCCCCGATCACCCCGAGCAGCCGGCCCCGGTCACCGGCCCACTGGCGCTGGCCGGCATCGAAGACCAGTACTTCGCCGCTGCTTTTTTGCCCGCGCAGAACAGCCTCGAACAGCTCTGGCACTGGCGCAGCGACCTGACGCGCCAGCACAACGGCTCCACCACGACCGAAACGGTGCCCGAGGTGGCCGTGGGCACCGGCCAGCCGGCCACCCTGCGTCTCTACGTGGGACCGAAGGCGCTCGACGAACTCGGGCGCGTGAATCCCAGCCTGCGCCAGCTCGTGCAGTACGGCTGGTTCGGCTTCATCGCCGAGCCGCTGTTCTACATCCTGCAGTTCATCCACCGCTACATCCCCAACTACGGCTGGGCCATCGTCGTCCTCACCGTGCTCATCAACATGGCCCTGTTCCCGCTCAAGGTCAGTAGCTGGCGCTCGATGCAAAAAATGCAGCGCGTGATGCCGGAAATCCGCGCCATCCAGAACCGATACAAGAAATATCCGCTGCGCGATCCGCGCCGGCAGAAGATGAACGAAGAGATGATGGAGATCTACCGGCGCGAAGGGATCAATCCGCTGGGCGGCTGCCTGCCGATGCTGCTGCAGATGCCGATCTGGATCGCGCTCTACCGGATGCTGGGCGTGGCGATCGAGCTGCGGCATGCACCCTGGTTCGGCTGGATCCGGGATCTGTCCGCGCACGATCCCTACTACATCCTGCCCGTCGCCATGACGGCCACGATGTATCTGATGCAGAAGATGACTCCCTCCACCACACCCGATCCCGCCCAGCAGAAAATGATGAACCTGATGCCGCTGTTCTTCGGCGTGCTGTTTCTGAAGATTTCGAGCGGCCTGGTGGTTTATATTCTGGCCAGCAACCTGGTCGGGATGGCCCAGCAATGGTACCTGAACAAGACCAATCCGCTGCGCCCGCAGGAAGGCCGCCGGGCGCCGGCACGCGCCCGATGAGCTACCGCTTTTCCCAGGGGGACCGGCTGGACCGGGCGGGGGCGGCTGCCGAGCTCGAACGCTTCTTGAAACTCGTCCTGCGCACCACCGGACTGCGCCTGCGTTTCCAGATCCGGCAGATGGATCCGCCGCCCGGCGCCGTCGAACCCGTCGAGGTGCTGGCCACGCTGTGGGGCCCCGATCAGGGCCTGCTGCTCGAGCGCGGCGGGCAGTTGCTGGCAGCGCTGGAGCATCTGGCCGTGCGCTGGCTGCGGCTGGACCCGCGCCTGTGCGACCATCTGCGACTCGATGCCGCTTCCTACCGCACGCTGCGCGTCGAGGAGCTGCGCCTGGCGGCGCAGGCCGCTGCCGAGCGCGTCCGGCAGACCGGCCAGCCGTTCCGCTTCCAGCCCATGCCGGCCCGCGAACGCCGCATCGTCCACCTGGCCGCGCAGAAAGTGGCCGGAGTGCGCACGGTGAGCGAAGGGGAAGGCGAGCAGCGGCAGGTGGTCATCTATCCGGGCGGCTCGGCGCCTCGAGCGTGACCCGGTAGCCCGCCTTTCCAACATTCACGCACAGCGTGCGGCCCAGCCGCTCGGTCCGGCCCGCGCATTCGTGAATGTGACCGCAGAATAGATAGACCGGCTGCACCCGCTCGACCCACTCGCGGACGGCCCGACTGCCCGCATGGCGGCCCGGTGCCACCTCGTCGAGCGCCGTCCCGTAGGGCGGGCAGTGCACGACGGCATAGAGTGGCTGCTCGATGGCAAAGCCCGCCAGCGCCTCGGCAATCTCCTCCTCGGAATATTCCCCCGGCGTGTCAAACGGCGTCGGATTGCTGTAGCCCAGCCCGACCCAGCAGGTTCCGTCCAGGTGCCGCTGCTGGCGGTGAAAATCCACCAGCCCGTAGCGCTCGCAGAACTCCCGGTTCTCCTGCTCGGTTTCGTGGTTACCCGGCAGTACCCAGACCCGCTGGCCGAGTGGCCGCAGGAGTTCCCCCAGGCGCTCGAGACCCCGGCCGAAGACCGAAAGATCCCCCGCCGCAATGTAGACGTCAGCCGGCTGTTGCAGCAGGCGCTCCAGCGCCCGCCAGTCGCCGTGGAGGTCGCTAAAAACGAGAATCTCCATCGCTGGCCCTCGCCTCAATCCCGCGCCCAGCCCTGCCGCAGTACGTCCCCGTCCGGATCCAGCACGACGCGGTAGGTGAATGGATGGCGGCGCACCGGGCGGCGAATGTAAAACCGCGCGTCGGAAAACTCCACCACGCGGGCAGCGCCCTGTTCGTAGTAGTGAACCACCGGGAAGCGCGCGAACCCCAGATAGGTTTTCACGCGCGGCTGCTCGAAGGCCAGCGCCACATAGCGGTTCATGCCCGCTTCCGGCAGGAAACGAAACGCGGGCTGCGTCCGGCTGCGCACGTCGAACCGGGTCAGCCAGACTCCCTGCGGTGTGCGCACCAGGCCCGCCCAGGTCCACGGCGAAGGCGGCAGCGGCACCGCGGCCAGGTCTTCGACCGGCGCGTCGAGACCTGCAGCAAAACCATGCACCCGCTCGAGTGCTGCGTGATGCGCCAGTCCGCAGGCCAGCGCATAGGCGCTTGCCAGCCCCAGCCCCCACCGCCAGACCCGCACCGGCGCCATGCGCAGAGCGCCCCGGCGCAAAGGTGCCAGAAACACGGCGGCCAGCACCGCCCAGATGGCCAGCAGCCACCCGGCGCCCATGCCGGCTCCCACGGTTCGTTCCGCCAGCCAGACGCCCGCCGCCAGCACGGAAAAAACCATCAGGCTCAGGATGGCGCGGCGCCGCGCCAGTTCAGGCCGGCCATAGACCCAGGTGAGCACCAGCGGCACCGCCAGCAGTGCCGTCAGCAGCGGGTCCACAATGAACAGCCAGTCCCAGGAGACACGCGCGAACGATACCGGATCCCACATTCGCGTGCCGAACGAGGTCATCCCGTCGAGCACGATGTGGCTGGCAATTCCAATGGCTGCCGCCAGCCACACGATCCCCCATCGCCGGACGGGCCAGCCGCGCCAGCGCGCCCATGCAGCCGAGGCCGCGGCCACCAGAGCCGCAAACGCCGGCAGCGCCACGAAAGAATGGGTGATGCCGCGGTGGTACTTCAGCAGCGCCATGGGGTCGCCGGTGAAGCGCTCGAACACAATGTCAACGTCCGGAAACAGCGCCCCCAGCGTGGCGGCCAGTGTCGCCACACGCCCTTCCTGTGGCTCGAGCAACGCGCGCCCCAGCAGCGCGCCGGCAATGCCGTGCGTAACCGTATCCATCGCTTCGCAGGATTACAGGACGCGGAGCAGCGGCGAGCGCCGCTCCGTGACGCGCCCGATCCACCAGCCCGATGCGCCGTGGCGGGCCAGAGCCTTCTCGACCGCTTCGGCAGCGGCGGCTGCGATGGCCGCCAGCAGTCCGCCCGAGGTCTGCGGATCGTACAGCAACCAGCGATACTCCTGCGGCACCGTCGGAGCAAACTCCACGCAGCCTTCGAGAAACTCCTGATTGGCCTTGAGGCCGCCTGCCAGCGCCCCCGCGCGCGCCGCCTCGAGGGCTCCCGGGAGCACCGGCATGGCCTGCCATTCCAGTTCGACCGAGACATCGCTGCCGAGCGCAATTTCCCGGGCATGGCCCAGCAGCCCGAAGCCGGTCACGTCGGTGACCGCATGGATGCTGCCGGGCAGGCCATCGGCTTCGACCTCGGCCAGTGCTGCCGCCGCATCGCGATTCAGCGTCACCATCGCCGCCACCGCCTGCGCCACGTCCTCCGCACGCGCCAGGTCGCGCTTGAGCGCCGTCGCAATCAGGCCGGTCCCCAGAGGTTTGGTCAGCAGAAGCAGGTCGCCCGGCTGTGCTCCCACGTTGCGCCAGATGCGTTCGGGATGCACCAGCCCGGTGACCGCATAGCCGAACTTCAGCTCCTCGTCCCGCACCGAATGTCCGCCGACCACGGTACAGCCGGCCGCCTGCATCCGCTCCAGGCCTCCGCGCAGGATGCGTTCCATCCAGTCCGGGTCGCCCTCCTGCGGGAAACCCAGGATCGCCAGCGCCGTCAGCGGACGCCCGCCCATGGCGTAGACATCGCTGAGCGCGTTGGCGGCGGCCACCTGCCCGAAGACATAGGGATCGTCCACGATGGGCGTAAAGAAGTCCACCGTCTGCACCAGCGCGACGCTGTCGCTGAGGCGATACACACCCGCATCGTCGCTGGTTTCAAATCCCACCAGCAGGTTCGGATCCGCCGGTCGTGGCAGCCGCTGCAGCACCAAGTCCAGCACCCGCGGACTCAGCTTGGCTGCTCAACCTGCCGCCCTGGCCAGCGCCGTCAGACGGACCGCCTCTGCCAAGTTTCCCTCCTGGAGCTGCTTCTGTCCATTATAGCTTCAGAGCACCGGGGCCCGGCACTTGCAGCCGCTCCGGTGTAGGATGGGGCCGTGGCGCACAGATCGCTGCGACCCTGGTTTCTGATTGCCGCCGCCGTGGTGACGCTCGCCGCGGCGCTGCTGCCCGAGCTGACCGGGCTGGGCTGGCATGTGCTCCACGGATCCGAAGCACGCCTGGGCGACTGGCGCGTTCCTGTACCGACCGGCTGGTTCGCCGTCCGCCAGGGTGAAGCGCTGACCCTCGAGCGCATGCAGCGGCTGGCTCTGTGGGATCCGCCCCCGACCGTCGTCTTCCTGCCCGTACATCTGGGGCCTCAGGCGCAATTCGACCCCGGCATCTGGTCGCGCGTGCAGGGTGAACTGCAGGCACGCCGGGGCTACCGGCTGGCTGCGACGCTGCGGCGGCCCATGGCCGGACACATTGCCTTCTGCTGGGAATTCCTCCGTGTGGGCCAGCCCACACGCTGGTGGATCACCTGCCTGGTGCCGGAAGAGCGCCTGTCGGCCGATTTTTCCGGTCAGCAGAACTTCATCGAGGACTTCTACCGCATTCTGCCGGGGATCCACCGCGCCGGCGACAATGCTCAACGCGATGAATGAGTCAGGCGCCGCGTCACGGCCAGGCTGTAGTGCAGGCCGGAAATCACCGTGAGCGCAGCCACCACGTGCATGCCAGCTCCCGCCAGGCGCCCCAGAACGGGGTACCGGGCGACGGCCTCGAGGATCACCACAAAGACCAGCGCCACCTGCGCCGCCGTGGTGAGCTTGCCCCACACGCTCGGCGGCAGGGCCACGTAGCCCACCACCAGCAAAATCACGGCGGCGACAATCAGCATCAGTACATCGCGCCCCAGCACCAGAATGGTCAGCCACCAGGGAAGGCGTCCTTCAAGCGTCAGTACCAGAAACGACGAAGACAGCAGCAGCTTGTCGGCAATCGGGTCCAGATAGGCGCCCACCGCCGTCCGCTGGCCCATGCGCCGCGCCAGCATCCCGTCGAGTGCATCGCTGGCCGCGGCCGCCAGCAGCAGCGCCAGCGCCCAGTCGTAGCGCTGGTAGCGGATGGAGATGATCAAAAACGGCAGCAAACTCAGCCGCACGACGGTGAGCTGATTGGGAACGGTCAGCAGGTCCCGCAGCCGGCTCGGCATGGCGGCCGCCTCGACTACACGTCCATCGTCTTCAGGTCAGGGGCGCGCTCGAGCCTCGCTGCCGTCTGCTTCTCGACCTGCTCGAAGCTCACGCCGGGAGCCAGTTCCCGCACCAGCAGCCCCTGCGGCGTCACATCCATGACGGCCAGTTCGGTGATGATCCGGTGCACCACGCGCACACCGGTGAGCGGCAGCGTGCAGCGCGGGACGATCTTGGGCTGGCCGTCGCGCGTGGTGTGCTCCATGGCCACGATCACCCGCCGCGCCCCGGTCACCAGATCCATCGCGCCACCCATCCCTTTCAGCATGCGCCCGGGCACGGCCCAGTTGGCCAGATTGCCCTCTTCGTCCACCTGCAGGGCGCCCAGAATCGTCACATCAATGTGCCCGCCGCGAATCATGGCGAACGAGTCGGCACTCGAGAAATACGCGCAGCCCGGAATTTCCGACACGGTCTCCTTGCCGGCATTGATCAGGTCGGGATCCTCCTCGCCCTCGAGCGGATAGGGCCCCACGCCCAGCATCCCGTTTTCCGACTGAATGATGACTTCGACCCCGGGCGGCAGGTAGTTCGGCACCAGCGTGGGCAGGCCGATGCCCAGGTTGACGTAGTCGCCGTCGCGCAGCTCGCGTGCGGCACGTCGCGCGATGAGCACGCGGCGGTCATCGGCCGCCAGCGCCGCCTGCGTGCCCGCCCGCGAGCGCACCGTGCGCCTCTCGATGCGCTTTTCGTACCGCTCGCCCTGAAAGATCGCATCCACGTAAATGCCCGGCAGGTGAATGGCGTCGGGTTCCAGCTCGCCCAGCTCCACCAGATGCTCGACCTCGGCGATGACATAGTCGGCCGCGGTGGCCATCATCGGGTTGAAATTCCGGGCCGTCTTGCGAAACACCAGATTGCCCCAGCGGTCTCCCTTCCAGGCCTTGATGAAGGCAAAGTCGGCCCGCAGCGCCGTCACCAGCACGCACGGGCGGCCGTTGAATTCCCGCACCTCCTTGCCTTCGGCCGCCACCGTGCCATAGCCGGTGGGCGTGTAAAAGGCCGGAATGCCGGCGCCGCCGGCCCGGATGCGCTCGGCAAAGGTTCCCTGCGGGTTCAGCTCCAGCTCGAGTTCTCCGCTCAGGGCCAGTTGCTCGAACAGGCGGTTTTCGCCCACATAGGTGGCGATCATCTTGCGCACCTGACGATTTTCGAGCAGCAGGCCGATGCCGAAATCGTCTACGCCGGCGTTGTTGGAAATGATGGTGAGGTTTTTCACGCCCCGGCGCCGCAGCGCCGCAATGAGATTCTCCGGAATCCCGCAGAGTCCGAAGCCACCCATCAGAATGGTGGCGCCGTCGTGTACGCGCGCGACGGCTTCGTCGGCACTGGCAATGCGCTTGTCCATGGACGGCCTCCGGCAGCAGCTCTGGCGGGTCGAGTCTACTAAAGCCGGCGCAGAATGGCATAGACGCGCCGGGCGCGGTCGAATTCCTCCTGCAGGCGGCCGGTTCCGAGCTGGCCGGCGAGCGCTTCCCACCGGGCGAGCATGCGATCGAACGCCTCGGCGAGGAAGGGGCTGGTGCGGCTGATGTCTTCCCACAGGGCGGCCGGGCTGCCCGCCAATCGGAGCGTGTCGCGCAGCCCCGGCCCGGCCAGCTCGGCCAGAGCGGCCTCGGGCACCTGCTCGGCGACCGTGGCGGCCAGCGCGACCGCGACGAACTGGGGCAGATGCGACAGATAGGCCAGCAGGCGGTCGTGCGTCTCGGCCGTCAGCCAGACCGGCCGCGCGCCGAGTCCGGAAATTAGCTCCACCAGGCGCGCGACGCGTTCCTCACCCGGCGCCTCTGCACCGACCAGCACATAGGCGGCGCCGGCGAACAGGTCGGCGTCGGCGGCATCGAGCCCGCTGCGCTCCCGGCCGGCGATCGGATGGCCGCCGACAAACAGCCGCGGTGGATGAAAGACGCGCTCGGCCATGCGGCACACCAGCAGCTTGGTGCTGCATGCATCGGTCACGAGTGCTTCCGGTGCCACCGCGCGGGCAATTTCCGGCAACAGCCGCAGCGTCTCGCTGATCGGTAGCGCCACGTAGACCAGATCCGCCTCGGCGCAGGCACGCTCGAGCCGCCCGGCTGCCTCGTGCACGCAACCACGCTCCAGTGCCTGATCCAGCACCTCGGGCCGGTCCCAGCCCGTCAGCCGGATCTCGGGGAAGCGCCGGCGCACGGCGAGAGCAAAGGAACCACCGATGAGGCCCACGCCGAGCACCGTCACGCGGCGAAACGGAGACGTCACAGGATCATCCCATCTGGCGGCCTATGGCGGCGGCCACCGCGCGGAGCCGGGCCATCAGTACGGAAAATGTCTCGGGCGTGAGCGCCCGGGCCCCGCCCACGCGCGCACGCTCGGGATGCGGGTGCAACTCCAGCACCACGCCGTCGGCGCCGGCCGCCACGGCGGCACAGGCTACTGCCGGCACGCTGTCGCGGCGACCGGTGGCACGCCCGGGGTCGACGAAGACCGGCAGATGCGTCAGGCGCCGCAGCCGCACCAGTGCCGCCACATCCAGACTCAGCTCGCCGGGGGCATCGAAACTCCGTGTGCCGCGCTCACACAGCACCACCTGCGGATTGCCCGTCGCCAGAACATGCTCGGCGCTCAGCAGCCACTCCTCCTGGGTCGCTCCCGGCGCCCGCTCGAGCAAAACCGGTCTGGGCTGCCGGCCGAGGGCGCCCAGCAGGTCGGCATGCTGCATATTGCGCCCGCCCACACGCAGCACATCGGCCAGCTCAGCCGCCTGGGCCACCTCTTCGGGCCGCGTCACTTCGCTCACCACCAGCAGCCCGTGACGATTCGCCACTTCCCGCAGCAGCCGCAGGCCCTCGACACCGGTTCCCTGGCGCGCATAGGGCGAGCGGCCGGAAGCACCCACCGAGGAGGTCAGCAGCCGCACTCCGGCAGCCGCCACGTGTGCGGCAATGGCTTCCAGCAGCTCGGCCGTTTCCACGCGCGCCGGCCCGGCAGCCACCATCACTTCACGCCCGCCGATGCGCACCCCGCCCGGCAGCTCAATCCGTGTCGTCGCAGCGGCCGCGCCGCGACCTGCCAGCCGGTAGGGGCGGGTGACGCGCACGGCCTGCCGCACGCCTTCGAGCAGCTCGATCTGCCGCGGATCGAAATCCGGATGCACGCCCAGGGCCCCGAGGATGGTCATCTCCGCCCCGGTCGAGCGGTGCACGTCGAAGCCGAACTCGAGCAGCCGCTCGATCACGCGCTCGATCTGCTCTTCGGTGGCTCCGGCTTCCATCACGACGATCACGGCCCGTCCTCCGCGTCGGAATGCGCCCCGCCGGCGGCCTCCATCACCTGCCGCTCGACGCTGCGTGCTTCGTCGAGAATGCGCTCGAACAGGCGTCGCAGCGCACGGTTCGACAGAGGCCCCTGATTGACGGCCTCGGCGTTGGCCAGCACCTGGTGTTCGCGTTCGGGCTGATAGAGAGGCAGGCCGACCTGGCGCTTGAGCCGCCCGATGGCCATCGCACAGCGCGTGCGCTCGTTGAGCAGGTGCACGAGCTGCCGGTCGAGTTCGTCAATGCGCCGGCGCAGGGCTTCGATGGCGTCGAGCAGCTCGCGATCAGGAGGCACGGCATGCTCGCTTGAGCGCCCGCACGCGGTCGGCCAGGGCGGAGGCGGCTTCGGTGGCCGAACCAGCCTGCTCGACCAGCGCGACCAGCGCCGAACCGACCACCGCGGCCTCCACCGCGCCCCGCAGGGCGGACAGATGCTCCGGCTCCGAGAGGCCGAAACCCACGGCCACGGGCAGGCGGCTGACCCGCCGCACACGCCGGATCAGGTCCTGCAGATCCTCCGGCAGCCGCCGCTGCGCTCCGGTGACGCCGGTGCGCGAAACCAGATAGAGAAAGCCCCGCGAACGGGCCGCGATGGCCTCCAGCCGCTCCTCCGTCGTCGTGGGCGCTGCGAGAAAAATCGGATCCAGACCGTGGGCCGCCAAGCTCTCGAGATAGCCGTCTGCTTCTTCAGGAGGCAGATCCGTCACCAGGACCCCATCGACGCCGGCGGCCGCGGCCCGGCGCGCAAATTCTCCGAATCCCATCTGGAAAACAGGGTTGAGATAGCTGAACACGATCAGGGGAATGCTGAGCTGCTGCCGCAGGCGGGCCGCCAGCTCGAGCACGCCGGCCAGCGTGGTGCCCGCGCGCAGGGCACGTTCGCTCGCCCGCTGGATCACCGGCCCGTCGGCCACCGGATCGCTGAACGGCACGCCCAGCTCGATGGCATCGGCGCCGGCTTCGGCAGCGGCCAGCACCAGCCGTTCGCTGGCCTCAGGCGAAGGGTCCCCGGCGGTGAGATAGACGATCAGGCCGAGCTCGCCGCGTTCGGCCAGCCGCGCAAAGCAGGCCGCAATGCGAGGCGTCGCTCGAGTCGTTCCGTGCCCTGCCGGCAAGCGTTCCCTCCCGGGGCCCGCTACAGATACCGGGCCAGTAGATCCATGTCTTTGTCGCCACGGCCGGAAAGATTGATCACGATCAGCTCGTCGCGTCCGAGCGAACCGGCCCGGCGGATCACTTCGGCCACCGCATGCGCCGACTCGAGCGCAGGAATGATGCCCTCGGTGCGCGCCAGGATGCGCGCGGCCTCGAGTGCTTCCTCATCGCTCACCGCGGTGTACTCGGCCCGCCCCTGGTGGGCCAGCCAGGCATGTTCGGGACCCACGGCGGGATAATCGAGCCCGGCCGAGATGGAGTGGGTGGACGCAATCTGCCCGTGCGGGTCCTGCAGCACGTAGGTGAGCGTGCCGTGCAGCACGCCCGGCCGCGCGCCGGCAAAGCCCTGCGCCGCGGCCAGCCGCGCCGCATGCTGGCCGAGTTGCTTGCCGCAGCCGCCGGCCTCGACCCCCAGCAACCGTACGCCTGCATCGCCGAGAAACGCCGAGAACAGCCCGATGGCGTTCGAGCCTCCGCCCACGCACGCCACCAGCAGCGTCGGCAGCCGTCGCTCGCGTTCGAAGATCTGCTGTCGCACTTCGTCGCCAATCACCCGCTGGAAATCGCGCACCATCCGCGGATAGGGATGCGGCCCGAGCACCGATCCCAGCAGGTAGTGCGTAGTACGGACATGGGTGACCCAGTCCCGCATCGCCTCGCTGATGGCATCCTTGAGCGTGCGGCTGCCGGTGTCCACGCCCACCACCTCGGCGCCGAGCATCCGCATGCGCACCACGTTGAGCCGCTGGCGCTCCATGTCGGCCGTGCCCATGTAGACCGTGCAGCTCAGCCCCAGACGCGCCGCCACGGTGGCGGTGGCGACGCCGTGCTGGCCGGCTCCGGTTTCGGCAATCACGCGGGTTTTGCCCATCCGCAGCGCCAGCAAACCCTGTCCCAGACAGTTGTTGATCTTGTGCGCCCCGGTGTGGAGCAGGTCCTCGCGCTTGAGGTAAATCCGCAGGCCTCCCAGATAGGCGCCCAGCCGCTCGGCATGGTGCAGGGGTGTGGGCCGGCCGGCGAACTCGCGCAGCAGGCGGTCGAGCTCTCGCTGGAAACCCGGATCCTGTGCAGCCTCCGTGTAGGCCCGCTCGAGCTCCTCGAGCGGCGCCATCAGCGTCTCGGGCACGTAACGGCCGCCAAAGTCGCCAAAGCGGCCGCGCAGGTCGGGAAGTTGCTGCACGGGATTCATGCAGATGCTCTCCGGAGCCGGCGAATGGCAGCGAAGAAGGCCCTGAGCTTTTCCGGGTCCTTCTTCCCTGGCCGAGATTCGACGCCGCTGCAGACGTCCACGGCAAAAGGCCGGACGCGCCGTACGGCTGCCTCCACGTTCTCCGCCCGCAGGCCACCGGCCAGGATCAGCGGCCCGTAGCGGCCTACCTGCCGCGCCAGCCGCCAGCTCGCCGTGCGGCCCGTGCCGCCCCAGCAGCCGGGCACGAACGCATCCACCAGAAAGGCGGCGGCCGTCGAATACTCACGCACCCGCCGGACGGGAAAATCCGGTCGCAGGCGGAAGGCCTTGATGACCGGCCAGTGTCGGGCGAGCACGGCCACCTGGCGGGCGGGCTCGGTGCCGTGGAGCTGGACGACACCCAGGCCGGCGGCGCGCATGATCGAATCGATCAACTCGGTCTGTTCGTTCACGAAGACACCCACTGTCGTCACCCGGCGCGGCAGCCGCTCGACGATGCGCGCCGCTTCCTCGGGCGGGATGTAGCGCGGGCTGCGCGGATAAAAATTGAACCCGAGGGCATCGGCGCCGGCCTCGACGGCGCGCGCGGCATCGGACCAGTTCGTGATGCCGCACACCTTCACCCGCGGCGGCCGCCTGCGATTGCCAAACAGCACCTCAAACCTCGCCGAGCAGGCCCCGCAGTGCCTGACCCGGTGCCGGCGCCCGCATGAGGCTTTCGCCCACCAGGAAAGCCCGGTAGCCCGCCTGACGCAATCGCTCCAGCTCGCCGCGATCCGACAGGCCGGATTCGCTGACCGCGATGCAATCGGCCGGAAGCCAGCGGGCCAGCTCGTAGGACGTCTCCGGGCGAACCGTCAGGGTGTGCAGGTCGCGGTTGTTGACCCCGATCAGGCGCGCGCCCGCTTCCAGCGCCTGCTGCAACTGCGCGCGGTCATGCACCTCGACCAGCGGCTCCATGCCCAGGCTCCTGCCCAGCTCGATCATCTCGGCCAGCCGCGGGCCCTCCAGCAGGCCGGCGATGAGCAAAAACGAATCGGCGCCGGCCGCGCGCGTCTCCCACACCTGCCAGGGGTCCACGATGAAATCCTTGCGCAGAACGGGAATGTCCACGGCCTGACGGGCCTGCCGCAGATGCTCGATCGAGCCCTGAAAGAATTCCTCTTCGGTCAGCACCGACAGGGCGGCCGCACCGGCGGCGGCCAGCTCGCGGGCCAGCTCCGCCGGTCGGTAATCGCTGCGAATCTGCCCGGCCGAAGGGGAGGCCTGCTTCAGCTCGGCGATGATGCGCAGTCCGGGAGCGGTGAGCGCCGCCGCGAAATCGCGCACGCGCTCGGCGGCCGGCTGGCGTTCGACGGCCAACCGCAGCACGGGCAGCGGAACCACACGCTTGCGATGGGCCACGGCTGCCTGCCGCGCTGCCACGATTCTCTGTAAATGCGTGGGTGTGGTTTCGGAAACCATCCGCGCCGTCCATCCCGGGCCGATTCCCGACATCCTATCGGCCCACGCGCTGTCGCGTCAAAGCCCGCTCACATCGCCCAGCAGCAGTGGCAGGCCCAGGCGGCCGCTGTAGCGCGGGCACAGTCCGGCGACGTCGTAGAGCCGGGCTACATCCAGACGGCGCGTTCCGGCGCCGGCGGGTGGCAGCGGCGCGCAGGCGTAGCGGCCGCCGACGACCGCGGTCATGCAGCCGAACTGCCCCTCGCGCACCATGTCCATCGCCAGCCCGGCGAAGGTCACCGCCACGAGCTGATCGAGCATGTCGGCCTCGCCGCTGCGCAGGTCGTAGGTCAGATTGCTGGCGATGACCTCCTCGCCCGTGGACCGCTGCAGCGCTTCGGCCAGGGCAATGCCGATGTCGGCCTTCCGGCGATGCCCGTAGGCATCGGGCTCCCCGACGGCGTCGGGCCGGTAGCCCTTCCAGGCCGCACCTTCGGAGGCGATGACGAAGGCGTAGCTGCTCGGATTGCGCCGCTTGTCCTCAAGCAGCAGCGCTGCCAGATGGTCGAGATCGAAGGGAGCTTCGGGGATCACGCAGCGACCAAAGGTGACGCCGGCGGCATAAAGGGCGGTGAACCCGGCATCACGGCCGAAGATGCGGAACACGCCGATACGCTCGTGCGAGGCCAGCGTGGTGCGCTGGCGATTGATCAGCTCGCGGGCGCGGGTAATGGCCGTGGAGAAGCCGATGCAGTATTCGGTCCCCGCGACATCGTTGTCCATCGTCTTGGGGATGCCCACCAGCGGAAAACCACGCGCTGCCAGCACCTGCGCATAGCCCAGCGTATCGTCGCCACCGACCACCAGCAGCGCCTGGCAGTCGAGCGCCTCGAGGTTTTCGAGCACCACCGGTGTCAGGTCATAGATGCCCGGCTCGACCTCCAGTCCCTGCACGCGACCGGCCTCCAGGTGCGCCGGCAGCGCCGCCCGCGCGACGCGTGCGGGATTGGTCCGCGAGGTGTGGAGGATGGTGCCGCCGCTGCGGTCAATGCCGTGGGTGTTGTCGCGATCGAGCCGCACCGCCCAGCGGCCATCGGGCTGCCGGCCGGGTTGCATCTGCACCAGCCCCAGCCAGCCCCGGCGGATGCCAATCACCTCGCAGCCCATGGGTTCGGCTTCGAGCACCACGCTGCGGATGACCGAGTTGAGCCCCGGCACATCTCCACCGCCGGTCAGAATGGCCAAGCGTCTGGGGTTCACGGGCGCCGCTCCGGAAACGGCCCATTCTACCGCCGCACGGCCTAACAGCAGCGAGCCGGCGTGGCGTAACGGCGCTCGAGGTGTTCGCGCAGGAACTGGCTCCGGCTGAGGGGCGCGTTGCCCGTGCGGCGGCACCAGTCGAGATAACGCTCATAGGCCATCTGGCCAGTCAGCTCGCGCAACCAGCCCGCCAGTGCTTTCAGCCCGCCCTTGCCTCCGGCACCACCGCGCGAAACCGCATCCATGGCTTCCGACCATACCGGGCGTCCGGGGGCCACCAGCCCCCACCACTGCCGCACCGCTTCGATCACCACCGCCAGTACCAGCAGGCCGAGAATGGCCGTGACGGCAGCGTCGAGCCGGTTGTTGAAGATCAACCGCTGCAACTCGGCCTGCCGCGCTGCGGGCGCCGACCCGGCGGCCAGTTGCTCCGCCAGAAGGCGCGCCTGCGCCAGGAAGCCGATGCGCGGATTGGGATGGAAGATTTTTTCCGCGCAGGCTGTCGTCGTCACCGCCACCAGCGCCATCGCGGGCACCAGCGTCACCGCGGCCCGCCACCGGCGGCCCATCTTCAGCAGAATCGTCGTGGCCACCACCAGCGCCACCACCGCCAGAAGCTGATTGGCTATGCCGAACAGCGGCCACAGCGAATTGATCCCGCCCAGCGGATCCACCACACCCTGGTAGAGAAAATAGCCCCAGGCGCCCACCACCAGCGCGCTGGCCAGCACGGTGCCGGGATAAGAAGCCGTGCGACCCAGCGGCTGATAGAGATGACCCAGCAGGTCCTGCACGATGAAGCGGCCAATGCGGGTGCCGGCGTCGAGCACCGTCAGAATGAACAGCGCCTCGAACATGATGGCGAAGTGATACCAGAAGGCCAGCAGGCGCGAGCCGCCGATGGTGCGACTGAAAATCTGGGCCATGCCCACCGCCAGCGAAGGTGCGCCGCCGGTGCGGTTGAGCAGCGTGTGCTCGCCGACGCGGCGCGCCAGCTCCTGCAGGGTTTCCGCCTGCACGGGAAAGCCCCAGCCGCTGATGGTGGCCGCTGCCTGGCTGGCGGTGCTGCCGACCAGCGCCGCCGGCGCGTTGATGGCGAAATAGACGCCCGGCGAGAGGGCACAGGCGGCCACCATGGCCATCACGGCCACCAGTGATTCGAGCAGCATGGCCCCGTAGCCGATCATCCGCGCATGGCTTTCGCGTTCGAGCAGCTTCGGCGTGGTCCCCGAAGCCACCAGCGCATGGAAGCCACTGACGGCCCCGCAGGCAATCGTGATGAAGCAGAACGGGAAGATGCGCCCTGCGAAGACGGGGCCGCTGCCGTCCACGAAGCGCGTCAGCGCCGGCATCTGCAGCTCCGGCCGCACTGCGAGAACGCCCGCCGCCAGCGCGAACACGGCTCCGGCTTTGACAAAGGCACTGAGATAATCCCGCGGCGCCAGGAGCAACCACACCGGCAGCACCGAGGCGGCAAAACCGTACACCATCAGCGCCACCGCCAGCGGCAGCGCCCCCAGCGTAAACAGGCGCGCCCAGGCCGGCTCGGCCTGCACCCACTGGCCCGCGACCACCGCCGCCAGCAGCAGCGCCAGCCCCAGCGCCGACGCCTCCAGCACCCGCCCCGGCCGTATCCAGCGCAGATAGACGCCCATCAGCAGGGCGGCCGGAATGCTCGCCGCCAGAGTGAACGTGGCCCATGGCGACGCCTTCATCGCATTGACCACCACAAGCGCAATCACCGCCAGCAGGATGACCAGGATGGCCAGCACCGCCACCAGAGCCAGCCAGCCGCTTCGCCGGCTCACCTCCTCCCGCGCCATCGCGGCCAGCGACTGGCCGTCGCGCCGCAGCGCGCCGAACAGCACCACGAAATCCTGCACGCAGCCGCCCAGCACCGCTCCCAGCACGATCCACAGCGTGCCGGGTAGATAGCCAAATTGCGCCGCCAGCGTAGGGCCGACCAGAGGACCCGGGCCCGCAATGGCTGCGAAGTGGTGCCCGAACAGCACCCAGCGGTTCATCGGCAGGTAGTCGCGTCCGTCCTCGAGACGCCGGGCCGGCGTCGCCCGCCGATCGTCCAGCCCGAGCACCCGTGCCGCCACCCAGGCCGAGTAGAACCGGTAGCCCAGGGCGTAGAAGCAGGCCGCTGCCGCCAGCAGCCAGACGGCGTTGACCGGCTCGCCCCGCTCGAGCGCCACGGCCGCCAGCGCCCCGCCACCGAGCAGCGCCACGGCCCCCCAGAGCAGGATTCGCCACAGCCTGCGCCGAGCGCTGGCTGTTCTGTTCTCCACCGAAGGGCCTTCGGGCAGGACCTGCTGCATCGGCAGCCTCGAACACTCAAAAAGCGGCTTCAGCCACCCTCGCTGCCGTAGGCCTGCCGGCAGGCCTCGTGTTCGCGACAGCTCGGCGGGCAGTTGGTGTGGTCAATGAGGATGTAGTTGTGGCAGCGATCGCAGAGAACGCCGTAGATGGTCTCGGAGAAGCTGTCGTGCCCGGTTTCGGCCATGTGCTGGCGCCGGGCCTGTTCACGCGTCAGGGGCATCGAACGCTCCGGCTGAGCGCGGCAGCGTCGGGCCGGGCAGAGCCTGCCCGCGCCTGGTACCTCCGCCGCGCCGCATTTTTAGCGGCGCTCAGTATAACGCCGCGCCCCGCCGGCCGGCTTTTCGATTGACCACGGGTTGCGGCGTTCGCCCGGAACGGTTCCTGCCAGAGGCCCCGGGCCTGTGCTAATGTGGCGCGCTGCAGGTCCGCGCGAAGACCTGCACTGAGGAGGTGGCATCGCTATGCGCTCGCCGTTTCGCTGGCTGCTCGTCGTCTTGCTGACGGTTGTTGCCGCAACTACGAGCCGCAGCCAGAATCCGCCCGAACGACAGCTCTGGACGCCTGAAGACATCGTCTTCGCCGAATCCGCCAGCGATCCTCGCATCGCGCCCGATGGTCGCTGGGTGGTCTGGGTGAAAAGCCAGATGGACCGCAGGACCGACCGGCGCGCCTCGAACCTGGTGGCGACCAGTCTGAGCGACGGCACGGAAATTCAACTGACCCGCGGCGCCGACGTCGCCACGCATCCGCGCTGGTCTCCCGACGGCCGCCACATCGCCTTTCTGTTCAACCGCAAGCCGGCCGATGCGCCGCCCGAGGAACCTCCCCACCGGCAGATCTGGCTGATGGACTGGCCCGGCGGAGAACCCTGGCCGCTGACGCACCTGGCGCGCGACGTGCAGTCGTTCGTCTGGGTGGGTAACGACAGCATCGTCTTCAGCGCCGAGGAGGATCCGGCGCTGTACGAACAGGAGCGCAAGAGCCACAAGGACGATACGCAGGTGGTCGAAGACGCCGCCCACACGCCGCCGGTGCGGCTGTTCCGCATCTCGCTCAAGGATCGTTCCATCACCCGCCTCACCCAGAACCGCGACTGGATCCGCCTGTTCGATGTTTCCCCTGACGGCCGCTGGGCCGTGACCGTCAATCAGCAGAGCCTGGCCTACCAGTGGGACCAGCGAATCCCGCCGAAAACGTTTCTGGTGGATTTGAGCAACGGCCAGATGCGGCAGATTTTCACCGAGGGCCGCATTGTGCCCCGCCAGGTGCGCTGGGCGCCGGACGGCTCGGGCGTCTACGCCGTCACGCCCTATTCGACCTCGCCGCGTTTCCTGACCGCCACGATTGACCTGGTTTACTTCTACGATCTCGCCGCCGGGCATGCCGTGCAGGTGGATTTGAACTGGCCGAACGGGCTGGCCGAGGCCGATCTGGAAGTCACCCGGGACGGCTTTCTGGCGTTGCTGGCCGACGGCGTGCGTTTTCGGCCGGCGCGCTACACGCGGCAGGGCCAGAGCTGGCAGCAGCGCCTGCTGACCGGCGAGCATGCAACGAACATCTTCGGCTGGACGCTCGGCCCCGACGGCCGGACCCTGGTCTACGAGTACACCACCGCCAGCCGGCCGCCCCAGCTCTTCGCCGCCACCCTCGACGGCACAGCGCTGCAGCAGCCGCGTCAGCTCACCCATCTGAACCCCGCCTACGCGCACCGCACCATCTCCCGCAGCGAAGTGGTGCACTGGAAGGGCGCCAATGACGAAGATGTGGACGGCGTCCTCTACTACCCGCACGACTACCGGCCGGGCCAGCGCTACCCGCTGGTGCTGATGATTCACGGGGGCCCGACCGGGTTCGACATCGACGGCTGGGAGCAGAGCTGGGCCTACCCGATTCAGCTCTTCACCCAGCGCGGCGCCTTCGTGCTGAAAGCCAATTACCACGGCAGCGGCAATCACGGCCTGGCCTGGGCCGAATCCATCTGCTGCGGCCGTTACTACACGCTGGAGGTCCCCGACCTCGATCGCGGCGTGGACGCGCTGATTGCCCGGGGTCTGGTGGATCCGGCGCACGTGGCCACGCAGGGCTGGTCGAACGGTGCCATCCTTTCCATCCAGCTCGCCGTCAGCCACCCCGATCGTTACCGCGTGCTCTCGGCCGGGGCGGGCGATGTGGAGTGGATCAGCGATTGGGCCAACGTGGATTTCGGCGAATCCTTCGATGCCTACTACTTCGGCGCCAGCCCGATCGAAAATCCCCAGCTCTATGTGGAAAAGTCGCCCTTCTTCAAGGTGAATCGCATCCAGGCACCGACGATCATCTTCCAGGGCACCGAGGATCGCAACGTGCCCACCGACCAGAGCTGGGACTTCTACCGGGCGCTGTACTGGACGAACAAGGTGCCGGTGAAGTTCCTGCTGTTTCCAGGCGAACCGCACGGCCTGCTCAAAGCCACCCATCAGCTCAGCAAGATCCGGGCCGAACTGGAATGGTTCGACCGGTATTTCTTCACGCGCCCGGCGGAAGAAAACGAGGCGCTCAAGGCCGGCTCACCGCTTTCGGCGCTGGTCCAGGCAGCGCGGGTCGGCACCCACTACGGGGTGGCCTTTAAGCCACAGGGAGCAGCCGAACCGGTCCTGATTCCGGAAGTGGTCCACTGGGGCGGACTCGAGGTGGGCCGTTTCGAGGTGACCCGCGCCCAGTTTGCCGCCTTCGACCCGCACTACCGTTATTCGGCCGGAACCGACAACTACCCGGCCAACGACATCAGCTTCGAGCAGGCGCGCGCCTACTGCGACTGGCTCAGCCGCCTGACCGGCCAGCATTACCGCCTGCCGACCGAAACCGAAGCAGAAAAGCTGTATGCGCCCGCCAACCGCGCCGGGCAGAATACGCTCGATTACTGGGCGGGCTATACGGTCAATCCCGACGACCTCGCCCGGCTGGCGCCTCTGCTGCAGCATCTGCCGCCGGATGCCCTGCTCCGGCCGGTGGGCAGCTTTGCCGCCACGGTCAGCGATGGCGATGATGCCGTCTACGATCTGGGCGGCAATGTGGCCGAATGGGTGACCGGTGCGGGTGGCCGGGGTATCGTGCGCGGCGGCAGTGCCGACCGTCCGGCCGACCCGAAGCTCGCCGGTGAACCCGCTCCGGCCTACACCGGCTTCCGCGTCATCCGGGTTGCGGCCGGAGAAGGCTCCCGGTAGCGGCTTGAGGGCGCACGGTGGCGTTCCCTAGACTAGAAGGGGAAAACTGCGCAGGGAGTCTTTCCGATGCCCATCTACGAGTATGTCTGCCAGGACTGCCAGCAGCGCTATGAGCGGCTGGTTCTGCGGGGGAACGGCGAGGTGAGCTGCCCACACTGCGGCTCACGGCGCGCCACGCTGCAGTTCTCCGTCTTCGCCACTCCGCAGGCTAAATCATCGGCTGAGGCAGCGCCAGCCTGCGGCTGCACGCCTTCAGGCTGCGGCTGCAACTGAGCCCCGGGCTTCTCGCACTGCGCTGGCCGGGCCTGCCCGGCCTGACCGGTTCGCTTTCCCGTCTGCAGGGTTCCCGCAGCCAAAACAAAAGCGGGTGCCCGTTACCGGGCACCCGCTGAATCCTCACAGAGCCGTCCGCCGGCAGCCTAGTGCGTCACGGCTGCTTCCTGACGCACTTCGGAAGCCTCGCGGGCGTGTCCGTTGCCGTTGCCATTTCCGTTCGGACGCGGCAGCGGCGCACCGATCTGCACCAGGGGCTCGGGCTGCTTCTTCAGCACCAGCTCCTCGTAGATCTGGCGCACCTTGGCCGCTTCCTCCATCGCCCGACGCCGCCGCTGACGGTCCTCCTCGGAGGCGAACATCGGGATGTTCTCGTCGTATTTCGGCCGCACCCGTGCGGCATCGGCCGGATTCACCTTGAGCGAATGCTCGTAGCTCTCCAGGTCGACCTTCTTCCCCCGGGCGTAGATTTCGTGCTTGCCGTGCGTCTTGTACCACTGGGCCACGGTGGCGTTCTTGTACATGTTCTCGATGATCTTCCGCCAGCCGATGCCCGTGTTGTAGGCGCAGAAGGAAATCTCGCCGAGCTGCGTGGCGTAGGGGATGATGCACATCTCGGTCCGCCGGAAGTCGTAGTTGAACAGGTCCTGGAACCACATGCCCGCGATGAACAGGAAGTTCCAGGGATCCTGGCGCCGCCGGACCGCGTCTTCGTAGGTGCGGTCGGGGCCGACCGAGCCATAGCGCTTCTTGGCCCGCTCCTGGCCGGAGACGGCGAACGTCTTGTCGAACTTCTTCAGGATGTCCACCAGCGCCAGGCTGGGCGGTGCCTCGAAGGGCCGGTAGTGCTTCAGCAGCGCCAGCGCCATCAGGAAGGCCGAGAACTTCGGACCCCGGGCCGCGTCGGTGATCTTCTGCATGTCCTTGACCAGCCCGGGAATGTCCAGGAAGCGCGGCACCGGCGCCCATTCCTTGGTCTTCTTGTTGATCATGATGGCGGTGCCCACGCCGCAGTTCGGGTGGCAGCCGCAGCTCATCTGCCCCCACTGGGCATTGGGGCCATGGACCAGGTCGGCAAAGTCGGCAAAGGCCCCGATCAGCGAGATCGGGAACCAGTGCTTGATCGGGTCAATGCCGCCGATCTGCTCGCTGACATCGCGCGCCATGTGCGACAGCGTGTAGCGCTGATACATGCGCCGCTCGGGCGTGATGTCCTCGTCGCGCCCGGTGAAGCTCACCGGCTGGAAGCTGATGAAGGCGATCTTGTCGGGATTGTCCATGGCGAAGCGGATGATCGGCCCCACCTGGTCGTTGTTGATGTGGTTCACCAGGGTGGTGACGAGCACGATCTCGATGCCCGCCTCGTGCATGTTCTCGATCGCCCGCAGCTTCACATCGAACAGGTTGCCCACGTGCCGGTGGCTGTTGGCGTCGTTGCCGATGCCGTCAAACTGCAGATAGGCATAGCGGAGGCCGGCCTCGAACGCCTTCCGGCAGAACTCCTTGCTCTTGGCGAACTCGATGCCGTTGGTTGCGGCCTGCACCGAGTTGTAACCCAGCTTCCGGGCATAGCGCACCGCATCGAGGAAGTAGGGGTGCATGGTGGGCTCGCCGCCGGAGAACTGCACCGACATCTGCCGCCGCGGCTTCACCTTGATGGCGTTGTCGAGGATCTCCTTGATCTCCTCCCAGCTCAGCTCGTGCACGTAGCCCACCTGGTTGGCGTCCATGAAGCAGGGATCGCACATCATGTTGCAGCGGTTGGTGAGGTCGATCGTCAGCACCGACCCGCGCCCGTACCGCACCGTGCTCGATCCGTGGTAGTGCACGTGCTCGTCGTTGTGCGCCGGGATGTCCCGGCCGGGGAACTGCGACTCCACCCAGGCCAAAAACCGCGAATCAATGGCCATCAGGTCTTCGTAGTGGCCGTGGATCGGGCAGTCCTTCACCATCCAGACCTGCCCGTCGCGCTCGATGATCTGCGCCTTGATCTCCCCGACCTTTTCATGGACCAGGTCGCGCCAGTCCTTTTTGCCCTCGAGGATGGCGGCCCGGGCTTCCTTGACGCAGTCCGGGCAGAGCGAATCGGTCGTCCGCGGCCAGCCCAGCGTGGGCTTGCTCTTTTCCCACGACTTCAGCAGCGGCCGGTCCGACCATTTCGGCGTGAAGGACGGGTTCGGGTGAAAGCGGTTGAAATACTGAATGGTGTCGAACGCAACGCCGGCGACCTTGCAGACAGCAGCATCGAAATACTTCAGTAAGCGCCGGTTCACCTGCATCGAGTAACCCCCTTTTCTGCTGTCTCCCGGAGGTTTCACGTCATGGCCCACCAGAGTGCACGGGCCGGTTCCGGGTCAGCCGTGGCTAGTCCTACCACGGGCCGGGGGAGTTGTCCAGACGGTTACGGCCAACGGCGGATACCGGGGTGCGAACGGCAGCTAAAAGCAGCCAACGGCACCGGGCTGGAAGCGCCAATCTGCAGAAAAATAACGGGTTGAGGGCTCCCTAGAGCAGTTCCTCGGAAAGCTCCGGACGCAGTACGGCCGTGGCGAAGTGCGCCAGCGCCTGGGCGTCGGTCTCCTCGAGCTCCAGCCAGCGGACCACGCAGTGCTGCTTGAGATACCGGGTGGCCTGGCTGTCGCTGATGCCCAGATAGCGCGCCAGCTGGCCGCGGAACGAGCCGCGGCCACCGCGCCGGCGCCCGCCCATCATCTGCTCGATCGCCGACCGCAGGTTCGAGCAGGCGCCTACCCAGTAGACCGTCGCCAGATCGGCATCGGAGAGAATGTAGGCAGCCGGACTGGCCGGCAGCGCCTCGGTCTCCGCCAGCGACACCGGCGGGGCTGCCAGAAGCTGCCGCAGCCGCCCTTCGAGCGCAGCAATTTCCGAAGCCAGCGCCGGCTCGCCCAGCCGGCGGTAGACGCGCACGGTGGGCGAAGGACGCGCCAGCGCACCGATCTCCGGTTGAGCCGCTGGCCCGGGAGGCGCAGAGGTAGGGCGCGGGCGCCGGCGGCGCGCTTCCTGACGTTCGGCCGCGGGAGCCGATACGCTCTCGGCAGTCCCGGGCGCGGAGTCTGCCACGGTCGGAGGCAGTGCGGATTCAGCCGCAGGCGGTGGCTCCGGCTGTGCGGGAGCCACCACTTCGACGGCGGCCGCCTCCTCGACCTGCACCAGCAGGAGCTGGCCTGCGTCGGGCTGAACCCGCTGCAGCGCCTCGGCCGCCTTCTTCTTCCACTCCGCCCGACGGAAGCGCTCGGCAGCCTGCCGGTACCAGGAAGCCGCTTCCGCCAGATGCCCGGCCTTCTCCTCGAGCTCGCCCAGTTCGTAGGCGACCATCGCGTCCCGCGTCTTCTCGAACAGTTGCTGCAGCCGCGCGGCCGGGTCCGCGCTGGCCTTGGCGCGACGAATGCGTGCCCGAATTTGTCTCCAGTCCGCCACCGCGCCTCATTCTAGCGAAAACGCCGCCGGCGCGCGCTCTGGGCCATCCGGGAAAGGCGTAGAATGGGCTTCCGTGGACGCCCGCGAACGAACGGCCTGGGTGCTCGAGCAGGCTGCACGCGAAGGATTCGACCTCTGCGGCGTGGCGCGTGCCGAAGCCTTCCCCGAACTGGCCCATCTGCCGGGATGGCTCGAGCGAGGCTATTCGGGCCAGATGCAGTATCTCCACGACGAGCGCCGCCGGGCTCCGGGCCGCGTGCTCGAAGGGGCGCGCAGCGTGATCGTCTGCGCGGCCAGCTATAAAACGCCCGGGCCCCTTTCGACCGAATGGATGGCGCGCCCGCCGGATCCCCAGCAGGCGCCGCGCGGCTGGATTTCCCGCTACGCCTGGGGCACCGACTATCACGACGTTCTGCTGCCGCGCCTGCAGCGGCTGGCACGGGCACTCGAGCAGCAATTTGGTCCCGAAGTGCGCACACGCGCCTATGTGGACACCGGACCCATCGTCGAACGGGTGGCGGCCAAGTATGCAGGTCTCGGCTGGCTGGGCAAGAACACCTGCCTGATCCATCCCCGCCTCGGGTCCTGGCTGTTTTTAGGCACCATCCTCACCACGCTCGAGCTCGAGCCCACCTGCCCGCCCGAGCAGCCACCGCCCGACCTGTGCGGGAGCTGCCGGCGCTGTCTCGATGCCTGCCCCACCGGCGCTCTGGTCGCGCCCTACGTGATGGACGCACGCCGCTGCATTGCCTATCTGACCATCGAACATCGCGGGTCCATCCCCGAGGAATTTCGCCCGGCGATCGGCCCCATGGTCTTCGGCTGCGACATCTGCCAGGACGTGTGTCCGTGGAACCGGAAGGCGCCGGCGCGGGGATGGCCGGAGTTTGCACCGCGGCGGCTGGCAGATTTCTCCGCAGACGGCCCGGCACCGGAAACTCTGCTGGCCCCGCCTCTGGAATGGCTGGCAGCGCTCACCGAAGACGATTACCGGCAGGCGTTCCGGCGCAGCCCGGTCAAGCGAGCGAAATACCGTGGCCTGGTGCGCAATGCCTGCATCGCGCTGGGCAACGCGGCCCGCCGGGCCGCACCCCGCGTGCGCCAGCGCGTAGCACGGCTGCTCGAGCGGCTGGCTGCCTCGGAGGATCCTCTGATTGCCGAGCACGCCCGCTGGGCGCTCGGACAGCTTGATGCTTCCCAGCAGGCGGAGGCCGTCCCGGCTCGGCCCGAAGCGGCGCAGGCCGCTGCGGCAGCGGGTGGTGGCGGCTCGGCGGGAAGTGTATAAGTTCAGCGGAGGTGCGCATGACCGCGTGCGGTCTTCTTTTGATCGCCACCCAGATCCATCTCTCGTTCCCTGCCGGCGAGCATGTGACCGAGGAGATCGTGCTGCGCTGGGTGCATTTCGTCGCCGGCATCCTGTGGATTGGCCTGCTCTACTACTTCAATCTGGTCAGCCTGCCCGCCGCCGGGCGCCTTGACGAAACCACACGAGCGCGCCTGGTGGCCGGGCTGATGCCCCGCGCGTTCTGGTGGTTTCGCTGGTCAGCGCTGGTGACGGTGCTGGCCGGCCTGCGTTATTTCATCCTGATTCTCGCCGACGACGCTCACAACACCGGCCATCCGGAGCTGGCCTGGCGCTGGCTGGGCCACTGGTTTCTGGTCTGGCTGGCCTGCTACGCGGTCATCCACGGCCTGATGATGCCGACCGGCGGACCACTCAGCCGCGGCTGGCTCCGCGGGCTGCTGATCGCCGTGGTGACGGCAGCCGCAAGCTGGGCCATTCTGGCCTGGAACGCAGATCCCAATGCCTCCAACGGCGCCCTGGCCATCGCCGTCGGTGGCGGCATCGGTCTGGTCATGCTGTTCATCGTTTGGGGATTCGTCTGGAGGGCTCAGAAGCGGCTGATCAAGTGGACGCAGGCCATGCTCGAGCAGAACACGCCGCTGCCGCCCGAGGCGGCCCGGCTGGCACGCTGGGTCCGTACGGGCGCGCGCGTCGGCTTCTGGCTCTCCTTCCCGATGCTGTTCTTCATGGCCGCCGCCAACCACTACCCCTTCCTCTCGCCGACCGTGCGGTAGCCGTGCGCCGGTGGCCGAAGACCGCCCGCAGGGCGTGTTCGGCGTGCGCGATGACCTCGCGCGCGAACTGCACCGTCACGGGCTGGGCCTGCTCCATCAGCGAAGCATCGAGCAAAAAGGCGCACCGCTGGACGAAGGCTTCCGTGCAGGCCGGCGCCCGGCCCGTTCTCGCGCCGGGGCCGCGTTCGCCGAGGTGCAGGTAGAGCGACAGGTCGGCCAGGAAGCGCTGACGCTCCTGGCGGTCCCAGCCCAGCACGCCGCTCAGGTAGCTGAGGAAAATCTCCTGGAACCGCGCCGCCGCCTCGTCGCGCTCATGCCTCGCAAACTGCGCTCCCAGCCTCTGCGGCAGAGTGTGCTCGACGTAGGCTGCGGCCAGCAGCAGCGCTTCGCGCTCGAGAGCCGCAATGGTTTCCCGGCGCAGCTCGGGGGCGCCGTGCAGCACGACGCGGCCGGTGCGCCGCTCGTAGAGCCGGAGCAGGGTGCGGCCGCGCCCTTCTCCCACCACCAGGCCTACCAGCGCCCGGGCCAGGGCCCGGGCCTGCTGCCCGAGGTCGGCATCAGCGGCGGCCGCCATGCGCTTAGTGGTAAACCACGGCCGGCGACCGGCGCAACGGGAAAAGCACGGCGCCGGATTACTGCACGGCCGGCTGCCCGGGAGCCTGCGGCGGGTTCACCGGCAGGGCGGGCTGCAGAGCGATGGGCTTGAAGGAGCCCAGCGCAATCTCGAGCACCTCGTCAATGGTGTGCACGAAGCGGAGCTGCACGTCTCCCAGCAGTTCGGGCGTGAGCTCCTCGCGCGCATTGGGCTCGTTGTCGGCCGGCAGGATGACTTCCTTGATGCCGGCGCGCCGCGCCCCGAGCACTTTTTCCTTGATGCCGCCCACCGGCAGCACCAGCCCGCTGAGCGTGATCTCGCCGGTCATCGCCACGCCCGGCCGCATCGGCCGGCCCGTCAGCAGGCTGACCAGCGCGGTCACCATCGCCACACCTGCCGAGGGCCCGTCCTTGGGAATGGCTCCGGAGGGCACGTGGATGTGGATGTCGTGCTTGCGGAAGAAGTCGGGATCGATCCCGTAGCGCTCGGCATTCGCCCGCACCCAGGACAGCGCCGTGCGCATGGACTCCTGCATGACCTCGCCCAGATGGCCGGTCATGGTGAACTGACGGCCGCCGCGCATGCGGGTGGCCTCGACGAAGATGATGTCGCCTCCGGCAGGGGTCCAGGCCAGGCCCACGGCCACGCCCGGTTTGCCCACGCGATCGGCCACCTCGTGCTCGGTCCGGTAGCGCGGGACCCCCAGCATCTGCCGCACCACCTCGGGCGTCACCACCAGCTTTTCGGCACTGCCCTCGGCCACACGCCGCGCCTGCTTGCGGATCACCGTGGCAATCTCGCGCTCGAGGTTCCGCACGCCGGCTTCACGCGTGTAGCTGCGGATGATCTCCCGCAACGCCTCTTCGGTGAACTCGACATGCTCGCCCAGCTTCAGCCCGTGCTCGGCTGCCTGCTTGGGCACCAGATACTTCTGCGCAATGTGAATCTTCTCCTCCTCGGTGTAGCCGGGAATCTCGATCACCTCCATCCGGTCGCGCAGCGGTTCGGGGATGGGATCGAGCCAGTTGGCCGTGCAGATGAACAGCACGCGCGAGAGATCGAACGGCACATCGAGATAGTGGTCGCGGAAAGCGGAGTTCTGCTCGGGGTCGAGCACCTCCATCAGCGCCGCCGCCGGATCGCCCCGGAAGTCCCGGCCGAGCTTGTCCACCTCGTCCAGCATGAAGACCGGGTCTTTCGTCTCGGCCCGACGCAGGCCCTGGATGATCTGGCCCGGCAGGGCGCCGATGTAGGTCCGGCGGTGGCCGCGGATCTCGGCTTCGTCATGAATGCCACCGAGCGAGATGCGCACGAATTTCCGCCCCAGCGCCCGGGCAATCGAACGGCCCAGGCTGGTCTTGCCCACTCCGGGCGGGCCTAGGAAGCACAGAATCGGGCCCTTGGCCGACGGCTGCAGCTTGCGCACCGCCAGGTAGTCGAGGATCCGCTCCTTGACCTTCTCCAGGTCGTAGTGATCCTCGTCGAGAATGGCCCGGGCGCGGTTGACGTCAATCTCCTCGCTGCCCGAGGTCTTGTTCCACGGCAGCGAGGTCATCCACTCCAGATAGGTCCGGGCCACCATGTACTCGGCCGAGGCCGGCGTCATCTTCGCCAGCCGCTTGAGCTCGCGCTCGCACTCACGCCGTGCCTCGGGCGGCATGCCCGACTCTTCGACCTTCTTGCGCAGCTCCTCCACTTCGGCCAGCACGTCATCGGTCTCACCGAGTTCCTTGTGGATGGCCTTGAGCTGCTCCCGCAGCAGGTATTCACGCTGGCTCTGCCCGACCTGCTCCTCGACCTGCTCCTGAATCTTCGCGCGCAGGCTCAGAATCTCGCGCTCCCGCGTGAGCTCCTGGATCAGGCGCTTGAGCCGCTGCTCGATGTCGAAGGTTTCGAGCAGCTCCTGGCGGACCCGCGTGGGCATGCCGGGCAGGCTGCCGGCAATGAAGTCGGCCACGCGCCCCGGCTCGGCAATGGCCGCCGCCATGTTCACCACTTCATCGGAGAGCTGCGGCGACTTGCTGACCACCTCGCGGAACAGGTCGAGCGCCGTCAGCCGCAACGCCTCGCGCTCGGCCTCGGTCCCGCTGACCGTCTCGGCCACCGGCTCGACCCGCGCCCGCAGAAAGGGCTTCAGGCCAACGAGCTCGACCAGCCGGAACCGCTCCAGACCCTCGAGAAACGCCACCACATTGCCATTGGGCATCCGCACCAGTTTGTGGACCCGCGCCAGCGTGCCCACCGTGTGCAGGTCACTTGCCGTCGGCTCCTCAATCCGCGGATCGATCTGCGTGACCACGCCCAGCAAACGGTTGTCGCCTTCGAGCGAGTTCACCAGCGCCAGCGAAGACTCCCGTCCAATGGTCAACGGCAACACGACACCGGGAAAAAGCACCGTGTCGCGGACCGGAAGAATGGGCAATTCCTCGGGTACGTGATACATCGGCCGTACGCTCATAACCACCTTCCTTGCCCGGTGGATAGCCGGGCTTGGCCTAGGACCAGGCCAAAATCTTCAATGCCTTTTGTGCATCTTCCTTTAGCATAATACACTAAGGAATTTGAGAAGCGCAAGAATACCAGACCAAAAGAACCGTTCCTCACCTCTGTTTAGATGCCTGCGAATTCTGCGCGACGATTTGCCGGACCAGTTCGAGGGCTTCCTCCCGCCCCCGCACCCGCCCCTCGAGCTGGGCCTCTTCGACCGCCTGCAGGATGTGGCCGAAAATCGGTCCCGGCTCGAGCCCCATGGCGATCAGGTCGTCGCCGGTTACAAGCCGCGGCGGCCGCACTTCCTCCGGCGGCGTCGTTTCGAGGAAGTTCTTGACGAACTCGTAGTTGCTCAGGCTGCCGTGGCTGGCCAGGCAGTCGAGCCGGTGCAGCTCGAGATGCTCGGCAAAGTTGGTCTGGCTGACGAACCGCTTGAGTGTGGCCAGCCGCATGCGGGGAGCATCCTTGAAGCGCAGGTGCTGGGCCACCAGCGCGGCAATGTGCTCGGTATCGGCGTTCGAGAACCGGAGACGGCGGCAGATTTCCCGGGCCATCTCGGCACCCATCTCGGCGTGGCCGTCGAACCGGATGCGATCACCGGGCCCGGTTGGTGGCCGGAACGTCACCGGCTTGGCCACGTCGTGGAGCAGGACTCCCCATGCCAGTGTGTGCGAGCAGCCGGCAGGCAGCCGCTCCAGCATCAGGAGCACATGTGTCCACACGTCGCCCTCGGGGTGGAACTCGGGCGGCTGGGGCACGCCGCGCATGCGGGCCACCTCGGGCAGTACCACCTCAAGCAGGCCGGTCTCGGCCAGCAGCTCGAATCCCCGCCGCGCCTGCCCTTCCGTCAGGATTTTGGTCAGCTCATCCCGCAACCTCTCGGCGGAAACCTCGCGCGCCAGCGGTGCCAGCCGCACGATCGCCCGATAGGTTTCCGGCTCGATGGTGAAGCCGAGCCGCGCCGCAAAACGCACGGCGCGCAGCAGCCGCAGATGGTCTTCGCGAAAACGGTCCTCGGGATTACCGATCGCGCGGATGATCCGGTTCTGCAGGTCTTGCTGGCCGCCGACGAAGTCCAGCACGCGCTGCTCGAGCGGGTCCCAGAAGAGACCGTTAATGGTGAAGTCGCGCCGGCCGGCGTCCAGACTGGGATCGGCGGCATAGACGACGGCTTCGGGATGGCGCCCGTCACGGTAGCCTAGGTCGGCGCGGAATGTGGCCACTTCGACCTCGGCATTCCCGTCGCGCACCAGAACGACACCGAACTGCGCGCCCACCGGCAGGCTGCCGGGAAAGAGGGCAAGGACGCGATCGGGCGTCGCGTCCGTCGCCACGTCGTAGTCAAGCGGCTGGCGGTCGAGCAACATGTCGCGCACACAGCCGCCGACCAACAGGGCTTGATGCCCTGTCTCGCGGAGCCGCTGGCAGATTTTGAGTGCCAGTCGTCCGGCTTCCGTGCTTTCCAGGGAAATCATGACCGGGGTGGCCTGGGTGCTTTGCGGCGACCCGCTGGCAGCGCGCGGGCCAGAAGGAGTGACCGAAACCCGTACCGTTGCCGGATGCGGTCGGCGGCCGCCAGCAGACGCTCGAGGCGCGCCTGCCGCACCGCCTCCAGCAGGTTCAACTGGCGCCCTCCGCGCGTCAGCCCGGAAAGCTCGATGCCGACCAGCCGCAGCGGCTCCCCCGTCCAGCCCCGCTCGAGCAGGCTGCCGGCAGCCTCCATCAGCACGGCATCGAGCTGGGTCGGCTCGCGCAGCGTGCGGCGGTAGCCGTGCGTTTCGAAGCGCGCTGTGCGCAGCACCAGTGTGATCGTGCGCGCGTACAGCCCCAGCTGGCGGAGGCGGCTGGCGGCACGCTGCACCAGCAGGCTGAGCGCGGCCAGGATGGCTTCGGGATCGGCCACGTCGGTGGCAAAGGTGTGGTGATGCGACACCGACTGCGGGCCTTCTCGCTCGCCGCTCCATCCTTCGTCTTCGCCCCAGGCGCGGCGTGCGAGCACGGCGCCCCAGCTTCCAAAAACCTGTTCGAGCCAGCCTGGCGGCAACTGCTGCAACTGGCCGATCGTCGTGATTCCGTAGGCCGCCAGAGCTGCCTCTCCGGACGGGCCAACGCCGGGCAGCCGGCGCACCGGCAGGGGCGCCAGAAACGACGCCTCCGCTCCTGCCGGAATCCAGAGCAGCCCGTGCGGCTTGGCCTGTTCGGAGGCGATCTTGGCGATCAGGCGCGTCCGTGCCAGCCCCATCGAGCACGGCAGGCCCGTTTGTTCCTGAATTTCCTTCTGCAGCCGCCCGGCCACTGCCAGAGGCGGACCGTGCAGGCGCGCCGTACCGGTCAGATCGAGCCAGGCTTCATCAATCGAAGCCCATTCCACGGCCGGTGTGTAGCGGTCGAAGATCGCCCCCAGGCGCTCGCTGTAGGCCTCGTAGAGCTCGAAGCGCGGCTCGAGAAATACCGCCTGCGGGCACAGCCGCGCGGCCGTGCGCAGCGGCATGGCCGATCGCACACCGAACTGCCGCGCCTCGTAGCTGGCCGAGGCCACCACGCCCCGCGCGTCCCGCCGCCCACCCACCACGACGGGGCGACCGCGCAGCTCGGGACGTTCGACCAGCTCGACACTGACGAAAAATGCGTCCATGTCCACGTGCAGAATGGTTTCGCCGCCCGGGGCAGCCACCGCAGAGCCTCCGGGATGGGTCTCGGGGAGAGGGATCATGCTGCTGTGCTCAGGTTCCCACAGAACCGGGGCCGGCGTAAAGTCACTCCCGGCGCCTCTGGGCCGCCAGAACGCGCTCGATGCCGGCCAGGTCCCGCGTGACGGTGATCGCTTCCCAGAGCGAGCCGGCACAGACCGCCCGGACACGGTCAGCGAGTCCGGCACCCAGTTCGATCACCAGCAGGCCGCCGGGCGCCAGTGCGCGCGCCGCACCGCCAATCAGCCGTGGATAGAAGGCCAGGCCGTCCTCGCCGGCAAACACGGCCAGCTCCGGTTCGTGCTCGGCCACCTCGCGCGGCAGCAGCTCCCGCTCGCTCCGGGCCACGTAGGGCGGGTTGCTGACCACCACATCGAGGCTGGCGTCGGCAAAGGCTTCGAGTCCGTCCCCGTGCACGAAGAGGATCCGGTCGGCCACGCCGTGCCGTATGGCATTGCGCATGGCCACCTGCAGGGCGGCCGCCGACAGGTCCACCGCCCACAGGCGCGCCCGGGGCAGCTCCCGCGCCAGAGCCACGGCCAGGCAGCCCGAGCCGGTTCCCACGTCGAGCACGCGCAGCTGCTGCCGCGAGCGCTGCTGGCCCAGGCGCTCCAGCGTGACCTCGACCACGTGCTCGGTCTCCGGCCGCGGAATCAGCACCGCGGGCGTCACCTCGAACTCCAGCCCCCAGAATTCCTGCCGGCCGGTCAGGTACTGCAGCGGCTCGCCGGCAGCGCGGCGCCGTACCAGCTCCTCGAAGCGCTCGAGCTGGGCCTGCTCCAGCGGCTGCTCGGGGTGCGCATAGAGCCAAGCGCGATCGCAGCCGAGAACATGCTCGAGCAGCCGCGCAGCAGCCAGCACGGGCGAGGCGATACCGGCGGCGCGGAGTCGGGCCGCACCCTGCTTCCATGCGGTGCGGAGATCCATGATGACGAATGCCTGCGGCTGCTTACAGCCGCATCGGCATGACCACGTAGCGGTAGCGCAGGCCGGGATGATCGGCAGGACGGAGCTGACCGGCCGAGCTCTCGTCTTTGAGTTCGAGCGAGACCGGTCCGGTGCCGGTGGCCTCGAGAAAATCCAGCAGATACTGCGCGTTGAAACCGATCACGAGCGGCTCGCCCCGGTATTCGGTCTCGATGGCCTCGCGGGCCTCGCCGAAGTCGGGGCTGGAGGCAGAAATCTCCACACCCTCGGCTGCCAGGGCCAGGCGCACGGCACGGGAGCGCTCGTCGGCAAGCTGGGCGACGCGGCGCAGGGCACCGGCGAAGGCATCGCGATCGAGCACGACGGTGCGGTTGTTGTCGCGCGGCAGCACCGCCTCGAAATTCGGGAACTGACCCATGAGCTTGCGCGAGACGAGTATCCGGCCGCCCAGCTCGAAAAACAGATGCGCTTCGTCCTGCGCGAAGGCTACCTGCGCCCCATCCTCCGCTGCATCCACCAGGCGCCGCAGCTCGGCCAGCGCCTTGCGGGGCACCAGCGCCCGCACCTCGCCCTCGAGCCCCACAAGCTGGTGATCCATCTCCACCAGTGCCAGCCGGTGCCCGTCGGTTGCCACCATGACCAGGCCCTGCGGCCTCAGGATCAACAGCGCCCCGTTCAGCGTGTAGCGGGATTCCTCGGTCGAGATGGCAAAAGCGGTGCGCGCGATCAGTTCTGCCAGAATCTGCGCCGGGATTTCCACCAGCACCGGGGGCCGCGACGGCAGCGTCGGAAAGTTATCGCGGGACAGACCCACCATCCGGTAGGTCTTGCGCTGCGCGGTCAACTGCACCCAGTGATTGTCGAGCAGCCGGAACCGGATTTCCTCATCCGGCAGCAGCCGCACCAGGTCTACCAGCTTCCGTGCCGGCACCGTCCCGCCGCCCTCTTTTTTCACCGCAGCCGGGCAGGAGGTGTGCATGGCCAGCTCGAGATCGGTGGCCGAAAGCCGCAGCCGGTCACCCGAGGCCTCCAGCAGGACGTGCGAGAGAATGGGGATCGTCGTGCGTTTCTCGACTACCCCCTGAATGCGTTCAAGCTCTTCGAGCAGCTCTTTCTTGTGTACGCTGAAATCCATCGCGGCGCCTCGCCTCAGGGGACCGTGCGTTCGTCCGGCTCGCTCGGCTGGTGCGGACCGGGGTGAAGATCACTTCTCTTCTTGTTGTGTCTGCAGTAATAGATACCGTAGTCGTCGGTGCAGTGCAAACTGCGGAAAACAGGCCAACTGGCTCTGGTGGAGGTTGTTGCCGGGAGCAGTTGGCTGTGGATTCCGTTGCGGCGCGGTGGAAAGTAGCCGGCCGGACCGGCTTTCCACAGTGCTGTGGACAGGAAGCGTTGAAAATTCTGCATCGGCTCCGACAAGGCTAACCCAGCGAGTCCCTTAGCCGCGTCACCGTCCTCTGCAAATCCCGATCGGTGCGCAGCAGTTGCTCAATCTTGTTGATGGAGTGCAGCACCGTGGTGTGGTGCTTGCCGCCGAACTGCCGGCCGATCTCCGGCAGCGACGCTGCGGTGAGCTGTTTGGCCAGATACATGGCAATCTGCCGCGGGAAGGCCACGCTGCGGGCGTTCGAGCGCATCTTCAGGTCCTGCGGGCGCAGGCCGAAATGCTCGGCCACGCGCTTCTGGATCATCTCGATGGTCACCTTGCGCTCCTGGTTCTCGAGCACGCTCTTGAGCACGTGCTGGGCCAGCGGCAGGCTGATTTCGGCACCCGTCAGGGCGCTGTAGGCGATCAGGCGAATCAAAGCGCCTTCGAGTTCGCGGATGTTGGAGCGAATGGCGCGGGCGATGAACTCGGCCACGTCGGCCGGTAGATGAATCCGCTCGGTCTCGGCCTTCTTGTGCAGGATGGCGATTTTCGTTTCGAGGTCCGGCGGCTGGATGTCGGCAATGAGCCCCCACTCGAAGCGTGACCGCAGCCGCTCCTCGATCGCCGAGATCTCCTTGGGCGGGCAGTCGGAGCTGATGACGATCTGCTTCTGCTGATCGTAGAGCTCGTTGAAGGTGTGGAAGAACTCCTCCTGCGTGCGTTCGCGGCTGGCGATGAACTGGATATCGTCGATCAGCAGTACATCTACCGACCGGAAGCGGTCGCGGAACTGCGCCATGCGGTCGAAGCGCAGCGCCGTGATCATATCGTTGGTGAATTTTTCTGCGCTCAGGTAGGCCAGCCGGGTGGCCGGATTGCGCCGGCGGAGGGCGTGCCCGATCGCCTGCATTAGGTGCGTCTTGCCCAGACCGACGCCGCCGTAGATGAACAGCGGGTTGTAGGCGCGCGAGGGCCGCTCGGCCACCGCCAGTGCGGCGGCGTGGGCGAACTGATTGGAGCCGCCCACGACGAAGGTCTCAAAGGTGTAGCGGGGATTGAGCTGGTTATCGCAGGCCTCGAAGTCCAGCCGGGCCTGTCGCGGCTCGGCCGCCGGCGCCGGCTCGGCTTCCGGGCAGAGAAATTCGATCTGCGTCTCGGCCATGCCGATCTCGGCCAGCACGGCCTGCAGCAACTCGCCGTAGGTCTCCGTCAGGCGCTTGCGGAACAGCCGCGACGGCACGCGCACCATCAGCTTGCCGTTGGCCGCTCCTTCCTGGCGTGTCGGTCGGAACCAGGTTGCGAAGCTGTGCGGATTGACCCGCCGCTCCATGCGTTCAAGGACTTTTTCCCAGGCATCCATCGAGGGCCTCACCCGAACCTTCCAGAATTGTGGAAAGTGTGTGGAAAACCTGAACGACTCCCCGGCCGCGCTGTGTCCCGCTGCCGGTGGCCGTCCACGAGGGCCTGCAGCCTTCCGCGGGCTGCTGGCAGGCGGGGACGCATTTTGCACAACCGGGGAGAACAGGGCAACGGAAAGTTGCGGCGAAGACGGGCAAGGGCACACACAGCGTGCACAGCTTTTCCACAGGCTGCCGGTTCAGCCGATCAGACGCACACGAACGATGGCGTGCGCCCGCCCGCTGGCCGGATCCACGTCGATGCGCACCGCGTTGAGCTGGACGTTTTCCTCGGCCACCTCGAAGCGCGTCGGCAGGCCGGTGAGGAAGCGCCGCAGCACGGCCTCGCGGTCCATGCCGATGACGGAGTCGTGCGGCCCGGTCATCCCCACGTCGGTGATGTAGGCGGTGCCGCCGGGCAGGATGCGTTCATCGGCGGTCGCCACGTGGGTATGCGTGCCGATGACAGCCGAAACGCGCCCGTCGAGGTACCAGCCCATGGCCTGCTTCTCGCTGGTCGCCTCGGCGTGGAAATCTACCAGCACCACGCGCACGGCCTCCGGCAGTCCGGCCAGCACCTGATCGGCGGTGCGGAAGGGGCAGTCGAGCGGGGGCAGAAAGGTACGGCCCTGCAGGTGCAGCACGGCGAACGGAACGCCGCCCCGCGTCTGGCCGACGAACACGCCCTGGCCGGGCACGCCGGGCGGAAAATTGGCCGGGCGGAGCAGCCGTGGCTGCTGGGGAAGATAGTCCAGGATTTCCTTGCGGTCCCAGATATGGTTGCCGCCGCAGAGCACCTCGATGCCGCACTCGAGCAGTTGCTCGGCCAGCCGCGGCGTGATGCCGAAGCCGGCGGCCGCGTTCTCGCAGTTGGCCACGGCCAGGTCGATCTGTTCGGCGGCCAGCAGGTCCGGCAGGCGCTCGAGCACGATCTGCCGGCCCGGCGAGCCGACGATGTCGCCGATGAAGAGCACTCTCACGGGATCACCGACCGGAGGGCGTCGTTCAGGGAAGGTCTCCCGTGCGGCGCAGCGCGGCTTCGACCAAGCCCAGGCAGCGGGCGACGCGCTCGCGGCATTCGGCCCAGCGGGCGCGCAGGGTGAACAGTTCGTCGGCGATGTTCAGCGCGGCCAGCAGGGCCAGCCGTCCCGGATCGGCCGTGCCGGCGGTGGCCGCCAGTGCCTGCATGCGGGCGTCCACGTAACGCGCCAGTTCGGCGACGTAGTCCTGCTGCAGCTCACCCTGGACGGGGAGACTCTGGCCGAAAATTTCCACGCGCGTGATCCTCACGGCAGCACCCGCGCTACCATTGTGCGGCGCTTCGCGCACCGGAGCAAGCGCCGCCGGCGTTGCACCCCGCGCACGGCAGCACTTGGCAGCGCGCCCGCCGATTCATACTATGAAGGGCTTGCACGCAGGCGCAGCAGCGATGGCCACCGCAGCCGATCCACAGCGCGAGGAATGCATCCGGCGACTCCGCCATGCCGGCCTGCGCGTCACGCGCCCGCGCCTGCTGGTGCTGCAGTACTTCACCGAAACCGGCGGCCATCATTCGGTCGAGGAGGTCGGCAGCGGTCTGGCCGCGCGAGGTCTGCGGCTGGGCCGTGCCTCTCTCTACAACGTGGTGCACTCGCTGGCCGCGCACGGCCTGCTCACCGTGGCCGATCTCGGTCCCGGTCGCACCCTTTACGAACTCGCCGAACGGTGGCACCATCATTTCGTTTGCCGGCTCTGCGGGCGCATCCTGGATGTGCCCTGTCTGGCCGGCACGCAACCCTGTCTTCGTCCCCCAGATTTTCCGGGTGAGGTGGACGAGGCGCAGGTCATCCTGCGCGGGCGGTGCGCCGAGTGTGCTGCCCGGCGGGAGGCATCCCCAGCGGGCGCGGGGCGTCCCGGAGCCCCGGGCCGTCGAGAGAGGAACGATGACGGAGGTCGAACAGCTCGCACAGTTCGTAGTTCGCGCTGACTACGCGCAGATTTCCGAGGCGGCGCGGCAGGCGCTCAAGGTCCGCATTCTCGATTCGCTCGGCTGTGCCATCGGGGCGGTCGAGGGTCCGCCGGTGGTGCGGATCCGCGCCTATCTCGAGCAGGTGGGCGGCCATCCGCTGGTCACGCTGATCGGCGGCGGCCGGACTTCGCCCGAGCGCGCCGCGTTCTACAACGGCGCGCTGGTGCGCTATCTGGATTACAACGACAGCTATCTGGCCCGCGGCGAAACCTGCCATCCCTCCGACAATCTGGGCGCCGTGCTGGCGGCGGCGGAGTTCGCCGGGCGCAGCGGCCGCGATCTGCTGGTCGCCCTGGCGGTCGCCTACCAGGTGCAGTGCCGGCTGTCGGATGTGGCGCCGGTCCGCGCCCGCGGCTTCGATCACACCGTGCAGGGTTCCTATGCCGCCGCGGCGGGCGTGGCCAGGGCGCTGGGGCTCGATGCGGAAAAAACCGCCCACGCCATCGCCATTGCCGGCACCGCCTTCAACGCGCTGCGCGTCACCCGCACCGGACGCCTCTCGCACTGGAAAGGCCTGGCCTACCCGAACACGGCCTTTGGCGCCACGCACGCCGCGTTGCTGGCCATGCACGGCATCACCGGGCCGCTTGAGGTCTTCGAGGGCAACAAGGGCTTCAAAGACTCCATCGCCGGCCCGTTCACCATCGACTGGTCGCGCGAGGACCTCGAACGCGTGCGCCAGACCATCATCAAGAAGTTCAACGCGGAAATCCATTCGCAGACCACGCTCGAGGGGTTGCTCGAGCTGCGCGCGCAGGGCCTGCAGGCCGCCGATGTCGCCCGCATCGAGCTGGAAGTGTTCGATGTGGCCTACAACATCATCGGCGGGGGCGAAGAGGGCGACAAGCACGTGGTGCGCACCAAAGAGGAAGCCGACCACAGCCTGCCCTACATGGCCGCCGCCGCGCTGCTCGACGGCACCGTCGGCCCCGCGCAGTACGAGCCCGAACGGATCCTGCGCGAGGACATCCAGACGCTGCTGCGCAAGATTCACGTCCAGCCCGCCGCCGATCTCTCGGCCCGGTTCCCGGCCGAGATGCCCGTGCGCATCCGCGTCGTCCTCAACGACGGGCGCACGCTGGCGCTCGAGAAGGCCGACTACGAGGGCTTCCACACGCGGCCGATGTCGTGGGCGGGCGTGGTGGCCAAGTTCGAATCCCTGGCCGCACCGTACACCGACGCCGCGCTGCGCCGCGACATCGTCGAGGCGGTCGCCGCACTGGAATCGGTCAGCGTGGCCACGCTGACGGACCTGCTGGCCAGAGTCGCACTCCGGAGGAGAGCATGAGCGAACGCGCATTCAGTTTCCTTCGCACCAACGCCCGCGAACCCAAACCGCGCAAGCGCGGTATCACCGAAATCCGCGGCCCCTACTACACCCCCATGGGCCGGCGCTACCTCGAAGACGTGCTCGAAACCATGGGCGAATACGTCGACAGCCTGAAGTTCGCCGGCGGCTCCTTCAGCCTGATGCCCCGCCAGGCCGTGCGCGATCTGATCGAGACGGCTCATCGCTACAACGTGCTGGTCTCGACCGGCGGGTTCATCGAGCGCGTGCTCACGCTCGGACCCGAAGCCGTGGATCACTACATCCGGGAGTGCCGCGAGCTGGGTTTTGACATCATCGAAATCTCTGCCGGCTTCATCACGCTGCCCACCGATGACTGGCTGCGGCTGGTCGAAAAGGTGCAGAAGGCCGGCCTGAAGGCCAAGCCCGAGGTCGGCATCCAGTTCGGCGCCGGGGGCGCCAGTGCCGCGGCCGAGCTCGAAGCCGAAGGCACGCGCGATGTGGCCTGGGCCATCGGCCAGGCCCGGCGGTTCCTCGAGGCCGGCGCCTACATGATCATGATCGAGTCCGAGGGCATTACCGAGAACGTGAAGACCTGGCGGACCGACGTGGCCGCGAAGATTATTGATGCGCTGGGCCTCGACAAGGTCATGTTCGAGGCGGCCGACCCGGACGTCTTCGCCTGGTACATCAAGAACTACGGGCCCGAGGTCAACCTGTTCGTCGACCACAGCCAGATCGTGCAGCTCGAATGTTTGCGGTCGGGCATCTGGGGGACCAAGAGCCTCTGGGGCCGTGTGGTGACCTATAAAGGCTGAAGGCCGGCACAGGGCCTGCCCGCCGGCCGCCTGGCGGCGCAGCAGGAGCAGCAGGATGCCCGAGCTGGCGGAGGTCGAAACGGTGGCGCGCGGGCTGAAGGCCCTGCGCGGCCGGCGGCTGGTCGGCGTGTTCGTCCACGACGGCCGCGACTGTCTGCTGACGCCCGGGCGCCTGGCCTGGCTGTGCGGCCGGCGACTTGCGGCCGTCGAACGCTGGGGCAAGTGGCTCGGCCTGCGTCTGGCCGACGGCCACCGCCAGCCGCTGTGGTTGCTGCTGCACCTGGGGATGACCGGGCGGCTGCTGCGTGCCTCGGCCGGTGCGCCGCTGCCGCCACACACCCACCTGCGCTTCGCCCTGGATACCGGCGAAGAACTCCGCTACAGCGATCCACGCCGCTTTGGCGCCGTTCAGGTGCTTGCCGGCGACGAACTGCGCCAGTGGCTGGCACGGCTGGGACCCGATGCCCTGGCCATTTCCTGGACCGCCTTCCGCGCAAGGCTGCAGCGGCGTGCGCGGATCAAAGCTCTGCTGCTCGATCAGCGGGTCCTGGCCGGGTTGGGCAACATCTATGCCGATGAGAGCCTCTGGCGTGCGGGCATTCATCCGGCGCGGCCGGCCTGCTCGCTGAGCGCTGCCGAGCGCATGCGGCTGTGGCGGAGCATGCGCGTCGTGCTGCGCCAGGCCATCCGCTACCGGGGAACCTCAGTTGCCGATTACGTAGACCTCGACGGGCGCCGCGGAGCGTTTCAGAAGCACCTGCACGTCTACGGCCGGGCGGGGCAGCCCTGTCGGCGCTGCCGGACACCGCTGGTGCGCATTCTGCTGGCGGGCCGCGGCACGGTGCTGTGCCCGCGCTGCCAGCCCGAGGGCGGCTGAACCGTGCGGGCAGTCGTCCAGCGGGTCAGCCGCGCTGCGGTGCGCGTCAACGGACGCCTCTGCGGTGCCATCGATCAGGGATTGGTCGTGCTGGTGGGCGTCGGGCGCGACGACGGGCCCGCCGATGCCGCCGCGCTGGCCGAAAAGGTCGCAAACCTCCGCATCTTCGACGACGCCGCAGGCCGTATGAACCGCTCGCTGCTCGAGGTCGGTGGCGCCGCCTTGGTGGTCTCGCAGTTTACCCTCTATGGCGACGTACGTCGCGGCCGCCGCCCGGGCTTCGAGCGGGCCGCTCCGCCCGGGCAGGCCCGGCCGCTCTATGAGGAGTTCGTGACCCGGCTGCGCCAGCAGGGTCTGCGCGTGGAGACCGGGGAGTTTCAGGCCCGGATGGAAGTCGAGCTGGTCAACGAAGGCCCGGTGACCATTCTGCTCGATACCGAAAAAACATTCTGAGGCAACTTGCCAACTTGCCTTTTCGGGCGCCGGCGTCTACGCTTGAAAATATCGTCAAACGATATTTTCGCTTTTCCAGGACCGTGCGAGCCGAAGAGTATCGCGTGCTGGCCGAGTTTCGCTACCAGATTCGGCGCTTCCTGCATGCCAGCGAGCGTGCCGCACGCGCCTGCGGGCTCGAGCCCCAGCAGCATCAGCTCCTGCTGGCCATCTGCGGCCTGCCCGACGGGCAGCGGGCCACGGTGGGCACGCTGGCCCGGCGACTGCTGCTGGCACATCACAGTGTCGTCGAACTGATTGATCGGCTCGAGGCCCGGGGCCTGGTACGCCGGCAGCGGAATGCAGAGGACCGGCGCGTGGTGACCGTCGGCGTCACGGCGCGCGGGCGGCGCCTGCTGCGGCGGCTGAGTCTGCAGCACCGCCGGTTGCTCGAGCAGGCCGGACCGGAGCTGGTGCACGCGCTCGAGCAGGTACTGGCACGCAACGGCCGAGGGAGGCAGCCGATGCGCCACACAGCGCCTGCATCGCTGGCCGGCCGGAGGAGGGGCTGAATGGAAGCGAGCCGTCAGTTCGGCCCGGCTTCCGCGCAGCCGCGTGGCTACCGGATCGGATTTGTCTCGGCGCTGGCGGCCGTGCTCGGCGTGCTGGCCGGGCTGGTCGCTTACGGCCTCTACGATCTGATCGGGCTGTTTACCAACCTCGCTTTCTATCAGCGTTTTTCCTTTCATTTTCTGAGCCCGTCGGCCGAGCGCGTCCACCAGCTCGGGCTCTGGGTCGTACCGGTACCCGTCGTCGGGGGTCTGATCATTGGATTGATGGTCCGCTACGGCTCGGAAAAGATTCGAGGCCATGGCATTCCAGAAGCCATGGAAGCGGTGCTGGTGGGGCGGAGCCGGATCGAGCCGCGCGTGGCGATTCTGAAGCCACTGTCGGCGGCGCTGGCCATTGGTACGGGCGGACCGTTTGGTGCCGAAGGCCCCATTATCCAGACCGGCGGAGCCTTCGGCTCGCTGGTGGGGCAACTGCTTTCCACGACGGCAGCCGAGCGCCGTGTGCTGCTGGCCTGCGGTGCCGGGGCCGGCATGGCCGCCACGTTCAACACGCCCATTGCCGGCGTCATTCTGGCCATCGAGCTGCTCCTGCTGGAGTTTCGTTCGCGGTCGTTTATTCCCCTCGTCATCTCGACCGTCATGGCCACCAGCGTGCACTTTCTGCTCCTGGGCCGACAGCCGATGTTCCGGCTGCAGCCGATTGACTACAACATTCCGGCCGGTCTGCCCTGGTACGCGGTGCTGGGGCTTCTGTGCGGCCTGGCCGCCACCGGCTTTACCCGGCTGCTGTACTGGGTGGAGGATCGTTTTGAAGAACTGCCTATCCCGCAGATCCTGCATCCGGCACTCGGCGCGCTGGGCCTGGGCGTGATCGGCTACTTCGTTCCCCGCGTGTTTGGCGTGGGCTATGACACGATTGATGCGATTCTCAACGGGCAGTTCGGCCTGAAGATTCTGCTGATCCTGATGGTCGCCAAGGCGCTGGCGCTGGTGCTGTCGCTCGGCTCGGGTACCTCGGGCGGTTTGCTGGCGCCGATGTTTCTTTCCTCGGCAGCCATGGGAGGCGCCTTCGCTCTCCTGGTGGACCGGCTGATGCCCGGAGCCCATCTACACCCGGGGGCTTTTGCCCTGTGTGCCATGGGAGCCGTTTTTGGCGCGGCAGCCCGTGCGACGTTCACCTTCATCGTGTTTGCCTTCGAGATCACCCGCGATTACAACGCCGTGCTGCCGCTCATGCTGGTCGGGGTTCTGGCCGATGCGGTGGCCATCCGCCTGCTGCCGCATTCCATCATGACCCTGAAGCTGGCGCGGCGGGGCCTGGAGCCCACGCTGGACTATCAGGCTGACCTGCTGCGCAACGTGCGCGTCCGCGAGGTGATGACGAAGGATGTGCCGGCGGTGCCGGCCACGTGGAGCCTGCGCGAGCTGGCCGAACGCCTCAACAGTGATTCCGCCTTGGCCGAACACCGGGCGCTGCCGGTGGTCGATGCGGCCGGACGGCTGCTGGGGGTGGTGACGCGCGGTGACCTGCTCCGCCAGCTCCAGGCCAGCCCGGAGGGACCGATGACGGTCGGGGAAATTTGCTCCCGGCCTGCCCTGGTGGCGTTTCCCGACGAGCCGGTGCTCGACGCGCTCTACCGCATGCTGCAGAACCGCATCGGCCGGCTGATCGTGGTGGAGCGCGCGGCTCCTGAGCGGCCGGTGGGTGTGCTGACGCAGAGCGATGTGCTCAAGATCTGGTCCCGGCATTTCGAGGAAGAGTATCTGCGGGAGCATGGCTGGCTGGAGCGGTTGCTGCCGGCGCGCGGGGAGGAACGGCTGCGGCAGCCGGCGCCGCCTCCCAAGCCCGAAGCGACCGGCGGCTCGGGCTGAAGGGGCACCCGTTTAGGACCAGTAGTTGCGATCCAGCGAGCGGTACTGCACGGCTTCCATCAGATGCCGCGGCTCGATCTCGGCGGCATCGTCCAGGTCGGCAATCGTCCGCGCCACCTTCAGAATCCGGTCGTGAGCCCTGGCCGACAGGCCCAGTCGGGTCATGGCCTGCTCCAGCAGCCGTTCGCCTTCGGCCGACAGCGCGCAGTATTTGCGGATCAGCCGCGGCGGCATCTGGGCGTTGGCGTAGATGCCGCGCTGGTCGGCAAATCGCTGCAGTTGCTTCTGCCGGGCGCGCACGACGCGCTCGCGAACTTCGGCCGAGCTCTCTCCGGTCGCCTCGGTGCGCAGTTCGCGATAGCGCACCGCGGGCACCTCGATGTGGATGTCAATCCGGTCGAGCAGCGGCCCGGAGATTTTCGCCACGTAGCGCTGAATTTGCGCGGGCGTGCAGCGGCATTCGCGTGTCGGGTCGCCGAAGAACCCGCACGGGCAGGGATTCATCGCCGCCACCAGCATGAACCGCGCCGGGAAGGTGACCGACTGCGCTGCCCGGGCAATCGTGACCACACCTTCCTCGAGCGGCTGCCGCAGCACCTCGAGCACGTTGCGCTGGAACTCGGGCAGCTCGTCGAGGAACAGCACGCCGTGGTGGGCCAGCGAAACTTCCCCCGGACGCGGCACGGCGCCTCCGCCGATCAGGCCCGCGTCGGAAATCGTGTGGTGCGGCGAGCGGAACGGCCGTGTGCCCACCAGGCCGTGGCTGCCGTCGAGCACGCCGGCGACGCTGTGAATGCGCGTGGTTTCCAGAGCCTCTTCGAGCGTGAGCGGGGGCAGAATGGTGGGGACGCGCTTGGCGAGCATGGTCTTGCCGGCGCCCGGCGGGCCAAGCAGGAGGATGTTGTGGCCGCCGGCGCAGGCCACTTCGAGGGCCCGCTTGGCTGCCGGCTGGCCGCGCACGTCGCGCAGATCCACCCCGTAGTGGCCCGCTTCGGCCAGCAGCGTCTCGGCGTCCACCACCGTCGGCGCGACCGCGTCGGGGTCGTGGATCAGTTCGACGGCCTGCGGCAGCGACTGAATGCCGTGGACGTGGATCCCCCGGACCACTGCCGCCTCCCGGGCATTGCCCTCTGGTACCACCAGCCGCCGGATGCCGCGCCGCCGCGCTTCGAGCGCTGCCGAGAGAACACCCCGCACCGGCCGCACCGTCCCGTCGAGGGAAAGTTCGCCGAGGAAGACGAATTCGTCGAGCGAGCGACCGCCGAAGACTTTCTGGCTGCCCAGCAACCCCAGGGCCATCGGCAGATCGAAACCAGACCCTTCCTTGCGCACATCGGCCGGAGCCAGATTGATGGTGACGCCGTAGGGCGAGGGAAATTCAAAACCGCAATTTTTCAGGGCAGCCTTGATGCGTTCGCGACTCTCCCGCACGGCCGTATCGGGCAGACCCACCACGGTGAATTCGCCCATCCGGCCCGAGCCGATGTCCACCTCGACATCCACCAGATAGGCCTCGATGCCGAAGACGGCCGCGCTGCGCAGTTTGAACAGCACGGGCACACTCTACGCACGGGCCGGGTCGAAACTCAAGCCGGCAGCGGTCAATGGGGCAACAGGCCGGTAGGAGCGGTTGCCGGTCCCGGCCGCCGGGGCTATCATTAGCGCACGGGAGGGCCGGTGTCGCCTGCCAAAACCATCCGCGTCACTCTGGAAACGGCCTGGCAGACGATCGATCTGGCTCAGTTGATGACCCAGCGCCTGGCCGAAGCGCTGGGCTATGACGAAACCGAAGTTCACCACGTGGCCATGTCGGTCCGGGAGGGCATCATCAATGCGCTGCATTACGGCAACCGCATGCAGCGCGACAAACGGATTTTCCTCTCCTACACGTTCGAGCCCGACCGCCTGATCATCCGCCTGCTCGATCAGGGCGGCGGCTTCGAGCTGGCCGACGTGGCCGATCCGCTGGCCGAAGAAAATCTGCTGAAATTCTCCGGACGCGGGCTGCTGCTGGTGCGTGCGTTCATGGACGATGTGCGCGTCGGCCACGGTGCCGAGGGTGGGGCCGAGCTGATTCTCGTCAAACGCCTGCCGCAGGCTGCGCCCGCCACCGGCAGGGACTGAGGCTGCGATGCCGCACATCAGCCGCCGCGAGCTCAAGACCGACGAATTCCGCCAGACGCTGGCTCACGGTGCCGAGGTGCTGGCCACGCACAGCGGCCTGATCTGGCGCACGGCCGCGGTGGTGCTCATCCTGGCGCTGGCCGGTTTGCTGTGGCGCTGGTACACGGGCCGGCAGCAGGCCCGGGCCGATGCCGGGCTGGAGCAGGCTCTCGAGACCTTCGAGGCCTCAGTGGGCAACGCCCCGTCCGCCCCCGGACAGATGCATTTCGCCACCGAGCAGGAAAAGTACATCGCCGCCGAGCAACAGTTCGGTCAAATCGCCCGCCAGTATCCCTGGACGCGCTCGGGCAAGCTGGCCCGCTATTACGCGGCCATTGCCCTCGAGCGGCTGGGCAAGTATCAGGACGCCGCCAACTGGCTCGAGCCGATGACACATTCCCGCAAGGATCCTCTGGCCGGGCTGGCGCGGTTCGAGCTGGCTCACATCGAAGAGGCCCGCGGGCAGGGCGACCGGGCCGTGGCCCTGCTGCGCGATCTGCTCGACCATCCCTCTCCGCTGGTTCCGCGCGCGATGGTCCTGCTCGCGCTGGGCGATCACTACCGGCAGAGCAATCCCACCGAGGCTGCCCGCTACTACCGTCAGGTGCAGTCGGAGTTTTCCGGCAGCAGCATGGCCGAGCAGGCCCGGCAGCGGCTGGAGTTGCTCGGGCAGTCCTGAGGCGCCGCGCATGGACCTGGCCGGCTATGCGATGCATCCCGGCCGGTCGCGCGGCCGGCGCTACCCGGAGCCACCGCATCCCTACCGGGACGATTACGCGCGCGACCGCGACCGGATCATCCACAGCCGGGCCTTCCGCCGGCTGGAGCAGAAGACGCAGGTCTTCACCGTTCGCTATTCCGACCACTTCCGCAACCGGCTGACGCACACGCTCGAGGTGGCGCAGATTGCCCGTACGGTGGCGCGCGCCCTGTGCCTGAATGCCGATCTGGCCGAAGCCCTTGCGCTGGTTCACGACATCGGCCATCCGCCGTTCGGCCATGCCGGCGAGCGCCGGCTGGATGAGATCATGCAGCGGTTCGGTGAGCGTTTCGAGCACAACCGCCACGCGCTGCGGATTGTCGAGCAATTCGAGCAGCGCTATCTGGATTTCCCGGGGCTGAATTTGACCTTCGAAGTGCGCGAGGGGATCGTCAAGCACTCCCGCGACTATCGCCCCGGGGAGGCCCCGGAACTGGCCGAGTATGCCCTGGAGCTGCGGCCACCGCTCGAGGCGCAGTTGATCGATCTGGTGGACGAAATTGCCTACAACGTGGCCGACACCGACGATGCCTTCGAAGCCCGGCTGGTGGTGGCCGACGCGGCGGCCGAGGCCGTGGAGCTGTTCGGCGAGCCCTATCGCGCCGTGCTGGCCTCGCATCCTTCGGCGCCGCGGGTGCTCAAGGTTTCCGAAGCCCTGCGGCGGGCACTCGACCGCATGGTCACCGACCTGATCGAAGAAACCCGCCGGGCCATCGCCGCCAGCGGCGTCGAGACCGTCGAGGACGTGCGCCGCTGGCCCGAGCGCCTGGTCCGCTTTTCTCCCCCCATGGCGGAGCGGGTGCGTCAGTGGAAGCAGTTCCTGTTTCGGCACCTCTACGAACACCCGCTCATCGTCGAGGACCGCAACCGGCTGGTGGAAGCACTCGACCGCATGTTCCAGTTCTTCCTCGACCACCCCGAACGCATGCCGGGCTATTTCGCCCGCCAGGCTGCCCGGCAGCCCCGCCATCGCGTGGTGTGCGATTACATAGCCGGCATGACCGACTCCTACCTCCTCCGCCTGCACCGGGAGCTGCTGGGGCAGCCGGTGCACACCCGGCCCCTGTCGTCCTGCTGACCGAACCGTGGCCCGGCTGCGTTTGTTTTCTTGACTGGTGACTGGCCCTCCTTATAATGACCACAGAGGCACGGACATGTTCCTTGATATTCACGAGCTTGCGGTTCGGAGACTGCCGATCCGCAAGTCGTACGCCCCGGGCAGTCTGGATTTTCATACGACCGAGTTCCGCCAGGTCGAGCCGTTGACCGTCCAGGCCACCGCCGAGCTGGTGGATGGCCAGATCCATATCTTCGGTACCCTGCACACCCGGCTGGAGCTGGCCTGTGCCCGGTGTCTGGAAGCCGTGTACGAGGATCTGAGCCGGGATTTTGACCTCATCTACCGCCCGGCGAGCTGGGCGCCACGCGAGGAAGAGGTCCAGCTCAGTCTGGAAGAGACGGAAATTGGGTTTTTCGAGGGAGACGGACTGTTCCTGGCCGACATTCTGGCCGAGCAGGTCAATCTGGCGGTCCCGATGAAGGTCATCTGCCGGAGTGACTGCCGGGGCCTGTGCCCGCACTGCGGTGCCAACCTGAACTACGAGCAGTGCGGCTGTGCCGCCCGTGTGCTGGACCCACGGCTGGCTCCGCTGGAGCGCATGCGGCTGGAGTGGTTGAAGAAGCACTGACCCGGCAGGTACGCGCTGCGCCGCGCCTCTCCGGACGCCGCAGGCGAAAATCCCGAATCTGGGTGAGACGATCATGGCCAATCCCAAGCGTCGGCATTCGAAGTCGCGGAAGAACAAGCGCCGGGCCCATCATTTCCTCACCGCGCCCAATGCCACCCGGTGCCCGAACTGCCAGGAGATGAAGCTGCCGCACCAGGCGTGCCCGCACTGCGGTTACTACCGCGGCCGCCCCGTCCTCCCGGCGGAGGCCTGAGCGGGCCGCGCCGGGCAGACCGGAGTCCCCGCCCGACCGATTCCCATGACGACCGTAGTCCTGGACGCGATGGGGTCTGACCACGCCCCCCGTGTGGAGGTCGAGGGGGCCATAGCAGCAGCGCGCGAACTGGGCGTGCGCGTCCTGCTGGTCGGACAGCCCGAGGCCGTGCGCCACGAGCTGGCCCGCCATCCGCATCGCGGCCTGCCGCTGGAGCTGATCCCCGCACCCGAAGTCATCACCATGACCGATGCCCCCGCACAGGCCTTCCGGAAAAAGCGCGACAGCTCGGTCCATGTCGGGCTGCGGCTGGTGCGCGACGGGCAGGCCGAGGCGTTCGTCAGTGCCGGCAATACCGGCGCCGTGATGGCGGTGGCGCGCTTCACGCTCGGCACGCTGCCCTCGGTGAGCCGGCCGGCGCTGGCGGCGGCTTTCCCCACCGCCCGCGGTGGCGCCGTCATCCTGCTCGACGTCGGCGCCAACGTGGACTCCCGCGTCGGCCATCTGGTGCAGTTCGCCGTCATGGGAGAGATCTACTGCCGTACCGTTTTCCGCGTTCGCCGGCCGCGCGTGGCCCTTCTGTCGATCGGCGAGGAAGAGGGCAAGGGAAACGAACTGGTTCGCGAGGCGCACAACGAACTCAAGCACCTGCCGATTCATTTCGTGGGCAACATCGAAGGGCGCGACGTGTTTTCCGGCCAGGTGGCCGATGTCGTGGTCTGCGATGGCTTCATCGGCAACGTCGCGCTCAAGATCAGCGAGGGCGTGGCGGAATTGATCGCCGCCAAACTCAAGGAAGCGATGCGGCGCGACCTGCGCGCGCTGCTCGGCTACGTGCTGGCGCGCCGCGCCTACGACGAATTCCGCAGAAAAATTGATTATTCCGAGTACGGCGGCGCCCCGCTGCTGGGGGTGCGGGCGCCGACGGTGATCGCCCACGGGCGGTCGAATCCCAACGCCATCAAAAACGCCATCCGCGTGGCGGCCGGCATGGCCGCCGGCCGGATCAACGAAAAAATCGAACGCGAGCTGGCCGCTCTGCCGGTGGCGCTGGGGACCTGACCGGCAAGGGGGAGGCGATGGGCAAGCTGGCATTTCTGTTTCCCGGGCAGGCCTCGCAGTATCCGGGCATGGGTGTCGATCTGTATCGGAAGTTTCCCGAGGCGCGCCAGGTCTTCGAGCTGGCCGACCGGGTGCTGGGTTTTCCGCTCTCGCGGCTCTGCTTCGAGGGCAGCGAGGAGGAGCTGCGGCTGACCGAGAACACGCAGCCGGCGATCCTGGTGGTATCGGTGGCGGCCTATCGCGTGCTCGAGCAGCGCGGCCTGCAGCCGGATTATGTCGCCGGGCACAGCTTGGGCGAATACTCGGCGCTGGTGGCCGCCGGCGCGCTCGATCTGGCCGACGCCGTGCGCCTGGTGCGCAACCGCGGCCGCTACATGCAGGAGGCCGTTCCGGCCGGCCAGGGCGCCATGGCGGCCATCCTGGGCCTGGCACCGGCCCTGGTGGCGGAAATCTGCCGCCGGGCGGCCGACGGGGATGTTCTGGCCCCGGCGAATCTGAACTCGCCCGAACAGACCGTCGTGTCGGGCTCGGCCGCTGCGGTCAAACGCGCCGTCGAGCTGGCGGCGCAGAGCGGGGCCAAGCGGGCGGTGCTGCTGCCCGTTTCGGCTCCGTTCCACTGCGAGCTGATGAAGCCGGCCGAGGAGCGACTGAAGGCCGACCTGCTGGCCACCCGCTTTGCCGACCTCCGCGTGCCGCTGGTCACCAATGCCGATGCCGACCTCATCACGACCGGCGAGGAAGCGCGCGACGCCCTCATCCGCCAGGTCTGCCAGCCGGTGCGCTGGGAGGAAAGCATTCGCCAGTTGCTGGAGCTGGGAGTGGATACCTTCGTCGAGGTGGGCCCCGGGCGCGTGCTGAGCGGCCTGCTGCGCCAGATCGAGCGCTCGGTACGGTGTGTCAACGTGGAGGACGAAGAGAGTCTCAAGGCCACGCTCGAGAAGCTGGCGCGACCGCGCGCGGCCGACGTCGAAGGCTGAGGGATCCGACGTGTTCCGGCTGGACAATCGCGTGGCTCTGGTGACGGGTGCCTCGCAGGGCATCGGCGAAGCGATTGCCCTGGCTCTGGCCGATGCCGGCGCCTCGGTCGTCGTCGCCGCGCGCAACCGCGAACGGCTCGAAGCAGTCGCGGCAGAACTGACGCGCCGGGGGGCGCCGTGCCTGGCGGTGCCCATGGACGTGGGCGATCCCGAACAGGTTCGCCAGGGATTTCGCCAGGCCCTGGAGCGGTTCGGCCGCATCGAGATCCTGGTGAACAATGCCGGGGTCACGCGGGATGGCCTGGCAATCCGCATGAAGCTGGAAGACTGGGAGGCGGTGCTGCGCACCAATCTCACCGGGGCGCATCTGTGCATCCAGCAGGCGCTGCCCGCCATGCTGCGGCAGCGATGGGGTCGGATCGTGAACATCAGCTCGGTGGTGGCGCTGATGGGCAATCCCGGCCAGGCCAACTATGTGGCCTCCAAGGCGGGGCTGATCGGCCTGACGCGGGCGCTGGCGGCCGAGCTGGGCTCGCGCAACATCACGGTGAACGCCGTGGCGCCGGGATTCATCGTCACGGCCATGACCGAGCGGCTGGAGGCGGATGTGGTCGAGCGGCTCTCCTCGCGGATTCCGCTCGGCCGGCTGGGGCAGCCGCAGGACGTCGCGGCCGCCGTGGTCTTCCTCGCCAGCGAGGAGGCCGGCTACATTACCGGGCAGGTCCTCTCGGTCAACGGAGGCCTGCATATGGGCTGAAGGCCCGTGGTTGACCACCTGCGAGCCTGTGACTACAATGGCGCGGTTGCGCGCGGCAGCCGGGGCCAGGCAGGCATCAGCAGCGTCGGTCGCACAGCAGAGGGGTAGGAACGATGGCGAGTGTCGAGGAGCGTGTCAAGCAGATCATTGTCGAGCAGCTCGGAGTGGATGAGGCCGAGGTGACGCCGACGGCGTCGTTTGTCGACGACCTCGGTGCGGACTCGCTGGACACCGTCGAGCTGGTCATGGCGTTCGAGGAAGCCTTCGGAATCGAAATTCCGGACGAGGACGCCGAGAAGATTACGACGGTCCAGGACGCCATCAACTACATCGAAAAGCATACCCAGGCCAAGAAGTAATCGAGCGGCCGGGCGAGCTGCCGGCGTGGGGTAAGCGGGCGGTGAAGCGTCGGGTCGTAGTGACCGGAGTGGGCCTGGTCTGCGCGTGCGGCATCGGGACCGAAGAGGTCTGGGCGAACCTGATTGCCGGGCGCAGCGGCATCGGCCCCATTACCCAGTTCGATGCCTCGGGCTTCGACTGCCAGATTGCCGGCGAGGTGCGCAATTTCGATCCGCTGCGCTGGGTGGAGAAGAAAGAGCTCAAGAAGATGGGCCGCTTCATCCAGCTCGCCATCGCCGCGGCCGATGACGCCATGCGCATGGCGAACCTGACGATCACGCCCGAGCGTGCCGACCGCACCGGCGTCTACATCGCCTCCGGCATCGGTGGATTCGACGTCATCGAGCGCGAGCACACCAAGCTGCTCGAAGGGGGTCCCGGGCGCATCTCTCCCTTCTTCATTCCCTCGGCGATCGTGAACCTGGCGAGCGGCTACGTGTCGATCCGCTACGGGGCGCGCGGACCCAACTCCGCCACCGCCACCGCCTGCTCGGCCTCGGCGCATGCCGTCGGGGACAGCTTCCGGATCATCGAGCGGTGCGATGCCGATGTGATGATCTGCGGCGGCTCCGAGGGTGCCATCACGCCGATGTGCATCGGCGGCTTTGGCGCCATGCGCGCGCTCAGCCGCCGCAACCACGAGCCCGAGCGCGCCAGCCGTCCCTTCGATGCCCAGCGCGACGGCTTCGTCGTCGGCGAGGGCGCCGGCATCCTCATCCTGGAATCCCTCGAGCATGCCCTCGATCGCGGCGCCCCGATCCTGGCGGAGATCGTCGGCTACGGGATGACCGGCGATGCCTATCACATCACCCAGCCCTCCGAATCCGGCGACGGCGCCTACCGGGTCATGAAGCGGGCGCTCGATTCTGCCGGCGTCCGGCCTGAAGAGGTGGACTACATCAACGCGCACGGAACCTCCACTCCGATCGGCGATGCCATCGAAACCGTGGCCATCAAGCGCCTGTTCGGCGAACATGCCCGGCGCCTGGCGGTGAGCTCGACCAAGTCCATGACCGGTCACCTGCTGGGAGGCGCCGGCGGGCTCGAGGCCGGCATCAGCGTGCTCGCGCTGCGCGATCAGATCATTCCGCCGACGATCAATTACGAATTCCCCGACCCCGAGTGCGATCTCGACTACGTGCCCAACCAGGCGCGGCGGGCGCCGCTGCGGTATGCGCTCTCGAATTCGTTTGGCTTCGGGGGCACCAACGCCGCCCTGCTGTTCCGCCGCTGGGAAGGGCGCTAGCGTTTGGCCGCCGGAGGCAGGATGAAGATCGGCGTCTGCATCAAACAGGTTCCGGCACGCGATGCCCCGCTGATCCTGCGCGAGGATGCCGCCTGGATCCGCGAGGCGGAGATCAGCTACGAAATGAACGACCCCGACAGCTACGCGCTCGAAGAGGCCCTGCGGCTGAAAGAGGCGCGTGGCGGCGAGGTCGTGGTCTTCACGCTGGGCCCCGAACGCGCCACCCAGACCATCAAGGAAGCCCTGGCCAAGGGCGCCGACCGCGCCGTGCACATCCTGGATCCGGACTTCTACCGGCTGGACCCGCTGGCCACGGCCCGCTCGCTGGCGGCCGCCGTGCGTGCGGAAAATCCCGATCTTGTGCTGACGGGGCTGCAGAGCGACGACCACGGCTTCGGGCAGACCGGCGTGCTGCTGGCCGGGCTACTGGGCCTGCCGCATGCCACCCTGATCGTGCAGATCGAAGTGCAGGACGGCCAGCTCCGGCTCAAGCGCGAACTCGAAGCCGGATGGTTCCAGTGGCTCGAGCTGCCGCTGCCGGCCGTGCTCACCATCCAGTCCGGAATCAACCGGCCGCGCTATGCGACCCTGAAGGGCATCATGGCGGCCCGCAAGAAAGAGATTCGCACCATCCCGCGAGCCGAACTGGGTGTCTCCGATACGCTGACACAGAAAACCGAGCGCCTCTATGTGCCGCAGAAGACCAAGCAGACCCAGTTCCTGACGGGCACACCCGAAGAGATTGCCCGCGAGCTGCTGCGGCGGCTGCGCTACGAGGCCCGGGTGCTCTAGAGGCTAACCATGCGCGTTCTGGTGGTGACCGAGCAGCGGCAGGGGAAGTGGAATCCGGTGAGCTGGGAAACGCTGGTCGCCGGCCAGCAGTTAGCCCGGCAGAGCAGCGGGCAGTTGCTGGCCGCGGTCGTGGGTCATAACGTCGGCGAGCTGGCCGGCGAGCTGGCCGGCTGCGCGCTCGAGGAAGTCTACCGGCTCGACCATCCTCTGCTCGAGCCCTATACGGCCGACGGGTTCGCCCTGGCTCTCGAGCAATTGATCGCCCGGGTCCAGCCCGAGCTGGTGCTGTTTCCCCACACCTACCAGGTGCGCGACTTTGCCCCGCTGCTTTCCGTGCGGCTCGAACGCGGCCTGGTGGCCGACTGCGTGGGCTACCGGCTCGAAGCCGACCGGCTGGTGCTGGTGCGGCAGATGTTCCAGGGCCGGGTACATGCAGATGTCAGCCTGCAGGGGCCGGCTCCCTGGCTGATTTCGTTTCAGGCCGGCGCCTTCCGCTCCGACAGCCTCGAGCGTCGGCCCGGGGGCGCTGCGCCGGTACAGAGCGTGCCGGTCGAGTTGCGCGCCGAGCAGATTCGGGTGCGGCCGCAGGAGCCGTTCCGTGAAGCGCGCCAGGCGGTGGACCTCACGCAGGCGCCGATCATCGTCGCCGTCGGCCGCGGCATCAAGGAGAAGGCCAATCTGGCGCTGGCCGAGCGGCTGGCGCAGGCGCTCGGGGGTGAGCTGGCCGCCTCGCGCCCGGTGTGCGACGAAGGCTGGCTCCCGCTGGACCGTCAGATCGGCAGCTCGGGCCAGACCGTGGCACCGCGGCTCTACATCGCACTGGGCATCAGCGGAGCCATCCAGCACGTGGTCGGCATGAAGGGCTCACGTACCGTGGTGGCCATCAACAAAGATCCCCACGCGCCGATCTTCGAGGTCGCCGACTACGGCATCGTCGGCGACCTGTTCGAGATCGTCCCGGCCCTGCTGAAGGTCCTCGAGGAAGCGCCCGCCTAGGCCGCCGTCGGGCTTTTCGTTCCTGCCTTCCAGCCCGGCGGCAGCAGCGTGTGGCTCAGGTCGGTGTCGCTCAGATCGGCTCCGCTCAGATCGGTCTCCCGGAGCACCGTGGTGGTCAGGTCGGCGCCGCGGAAACGTGCTCCCCGCACCCGCGCATCGCGCAAATTGGCCGCGCGAAGATTGGCGCGCTCCAGACTGGCTCCCTCCAGATTCGCGCGGAACAGCTCGGCGCCACTGAGCAGGGCCTCGCTCAGGTCGGCTCCTTCAAGCGAGGCCTCGGTCAGATCGGCGTTGCGCAGGTCGGCCCCGCGAAGCTGCGCTCCCGCCAGATTTGCCCCGGCCAGCCGCGCGCCGCGCAGGTCGGCTCCGGCCAGCCGGGCACCGCTCAGGTCGGCGTAGTTCAGCAGCGCGCCGCTCAGAGCCACGCCCTCGAGATCGGCTCCGGCCAGTTGCGCACGCTCTCCGCCGGACTGGCCCGTGACGAACGCCCGGTGCCGCTCCAGAATCTCGGATAGCTTCCTGCCGTTAAGCACCACCTGATCGGGACTCCGCAGCCCGGTTCCGGCTGTCCGTTTGCCGAAAAGCACAGAGAGAAAGCGCATCGTGACTGGCCTCCCGCTGGTGATTTTCGGGGACAGTCAGTATTCTAACCAAAGCCATTCGGTCACGCCGCTGCCATGAAACCGGGCTCTGCGCGCAGGTTCGCAACGGTTTTGCTGCTGCTGGTGCTGCCGGCCGGCGCTGCGCCGCAGAACGCCTCGAGCGAGTCCGGCGGTGAACTGGTGGCCACGCTGGCAGCAGGCCAGGCCGTCATCATCTCTGCCCGTCACGGGGTTGCCGTGGCCACCGTGCGCCGCGAAGTGGAATCCGCCAGCCTGCCGCCGGCGATCGTTCCTCTGGGTGGCGGCGCCGCGGCCGTGGTCTTCGGTGCGGTCAACTGGCAGAGCTGGCCCAGCCTGCGGAGCCTGCTGTGCATCGAACGCGAACTGCCGCGCCTGGGAGCGGCGCTGGCAGGCCAGGCGCCGCGGCTGGTGCCCGAACAGACGGTCGAGCGCGCCGGTGCCGAACGCCTGGCGCTGGCCCTCCTCGATCCGCTGCGTGCTGCTGCCGCCGGTCTGCATGCTCCCCTCGACCTCCCCGAGGGCTGGCCTCTGCTTGAACTGTTGCTCATCACGCGTCGCGACGGCACCACCACCGTCTGGGACCTGGCCTACCCCGTCCGCCAGCGCAACCTGCGCGGCGATTTCTGGGACACCGAGGTCCAGCGGGCCCGGATCGACCTGCTCTATCCGGCTCCGGATACCCGCCCGGTGCTCGAGATCGGTTACCCGCAGGACGAGCAAGGTTTTCTTGCGCGCCTGTTGGCCCTGCCGGGCCTCTCCGGCCGGCTGGCGGAAATCCGGCAGCGGCTGATCAGCGGGAAGACGGGCCGGCTCACGCTGGCCGATGCGGTGGAGGTACTCACGCTGGCGCTGCACCAGCCCGCCGCCTCGGGCGCAGCCCTGCTGGCGGAGATCCGTGACGAAGGCGGCTTCCAGTGGATTTATGCGCCAGCGGAACCTGCCGACCGCCAGGCGCCGCCCGGTCCTTCCGGCCCGTCGCTCAAGCGGCCGGATTGATTCAGGAGCTCCGCCCGGCGGCTTTCTCGGCAAGCTGCTGCTTCAGGCGCGCGCTGCGCTGGGCGACGCTGTCGGCCAGCTCGCGCTTGTAGGCGCGCAGGCGTTCGGCCAGGGCAGCGTCGGCGAGCGCGAGCATCTGCACCGCCAGAATGGCGGCATTGCGTGCACCACCGATGGCCACGGTGGCCACGGGAACCCCGGCCGGCATCTGCACCGTCGCCAGCAGTGCGTCGAGGCCTCCGAGCGGCGTCGAAGCCAGCGGGACGGCAACCACGGGCCGCGTGGTCAGCGCGGCCACCACGCCGCCCAGATGCGCGGCCCCTCCAGCACCCACGATGAATACCTCGATGCCCCGCCCGGGGGCCCGCTCGACGTAGTCGTGCAGGCGGGCCGGGGAACGATGCGCCGAGAGCACCTCGACCTCATAACCCACGCCGAACTGCTCGAGGGTGCTGGCAGCTTCCTGCATGACGGGAAAATCCGAATCCGAGCCCATCAGAATGGCCACACGGACCGGACGCACGGCCTGTTCGCTCACCTCTGTACCTCCTGCAGTCGAGTGATGTGAAAACCCGGTTAATACAAAGAGAAATTCTGTCAGATCTTTCCTATATCTTTTCGATAAGTCAGACCTTCGAACCGGATCTGCCCGATCGCCGCGTAGGCCCGCTCGACGGCCCCGGCGAGGGTTTCACCGGTCGCCGTGACCGACAGCACGCGCCCGCCGGCGGTGCGGTAGTGCTGTCCGTCGCGCTCGGTGCCGGCATGGAAGATCACCACTCCGGGCTGCGCCGCGGCCGCCTCGAGGCCTTCGATCGGCCGGCCCGTGGCCACCGGACCGGGATAACCCGCCGAGGCCGCCACCACACAGGCGCTGGCCGGTGCATCCCAGCCTGGCGTCAGCTCGCCGAGCCGGCCTTCGACCGCCGCTTCGAGCAGCTCGACGAGCGAGGTGCCCAGTCGCCGCACGATCGCCTGGCACTCGGGATCGCCCATGCGGCAGTTGTACTCGAGCACCCGCGGACCGTCCGGGGTGACCATGAGCCCGAAGTAGAGAAAGCCGCAGTAAGGGATGCCCTCGCGGGCAAGCCCCTCCAGGGTGGGCCGAACAATGCTCCGCTCGATGGCCTCTGCCAGCCCGGGCTCGAGTAGCTCGTCGGAACTGATCGCGCCCATGCCACCCGTGTTCGGTCCCTGGTCGCCGTCGAGTGCACGCTTGTAGTCGCGCACCGGTACCATGGGCACCGCCGTCTGGCCATCGGTCAGCACGATGAAAGAAAGCTCACGCCCTTCAAGGGCTTCCTCGAGCAGCACCCGTTCGCCCGAGGCGCCGAACTCGCGGCGCTCCATCAGGCGCTCGACAAAGGCCGTAGCTTCGTCGGGAGTTTTGGCCACCAGCACGCCTTTGCCCGCGCACGGCCCGTCCGCCTTGATGACCACCGGCCAGTCCACCGAGCACAGGGCCGTGTAGACCTCGCCGGGCGAGTCGTAGATGCCATGAACGGCTGCGGTGGGAATCCCGTGACGCAGCATGAATTCCTTGGCGAAAATCTTGCTTCCTTCGAGCCGCGCTCCTGCCCGACCAGGTCCGACGACGCGCAGCCCCCGCGCTCGCAGTTCGTCGGCCAGGCCGGCGATCAGGGGCATCTCCGGCCCAACGACGGTGAGGTCGGGTGAGATGGTGCGCAGTGCATCGGCCATAGCCGATACGTTGCCGAGATCGGCCGGAACGCAGCGGGCCAGCTCTGCAATGCCCCCGTTCCCGGGCAGGCAGTAGAGGTCCGCATCCGGTGCGGACCGGGCAAGCGCCCAGACCAGCGCGTGCTCGCGAGCTCCAGCGCCAATCACAGCCAGCTTCATGGCGGGGTGCAGAAAACATACAGGGCGGGACAACGGGCGTCAACGGCGTCGGCTCGTGGGCCTCCAAGAGGACTTCGCGGGTAGAATGGTGCGGTCACAGGCCCGATGAAATCTGGTCGAGAAAAGGCGCAAAAAGCCGGAGGAAAAGCTGGGTCGGGCGTCGCGGTGGAAATTCCCGACGAGCAGGAGATTGTCGAGATCCTTTCGCCTTATGTTCGTGAAATGCCGGCATATCTGCCTGGGATGGTGCGCAGCCACCTCGGACTGCTCACGGCGTGGAACAGGAAGGTCGGGCTGACTGCACTCACCGATCCTCGCGACATCCTGCGGATGCTTTTCGGCGAGTCTTTCTTCGGCATCATAGCGGCCGGGACTGCTGGCGGTCTGGCGGTTGATGTTGGTTCAGGAGCTGGCTTCCCGGGGATTCCTGCGGCGATGATGGTTCCGGAGCTGCGGGTAGTACTGGTGGAGAGTTCAATGAAAAAGGCTGCTTTTCTCCGGGAGGTGCTTCGCAGTTTGGGCTTCGGCGACCGTTTGGAGGTTTTTCAGGGCAGATTCGAGCAATGGAACCCAGGGCAAGAGCGAGCAGACTGGATTCTCAGCCGTGCTGTAGCCGTGGATCGGAAATTTTTGTCTCAGGCCCGATCGGTCCTCCGCCCGACCGGGCGTGTCGTGCTGTGGACGACAAGAGATCTAGCAGAAAGGATTGCCAGCGAGTTTGCCTCGGGGTGGCAGTGGAAGGACGCGGTGCCGATACCCGGGTCCAAAAGCCGGTGCGTTTTTGTTGGGATCCCTGCGGAAGCATGATTGAGGCAAGCTGAAGGTCGAGTGTTTGCCGTTGGCGCTGGCTTTTTGCAGGTACGGTCGTGGGGTGGCCGATGTGTTCGGTGTTTCACGTGAAACACCTCACGGCTCTGGCCATTGCAATTTTCCTCTAGGGTTTGCTAGCTTACGCGTTCAGGCTGGAGAGCATCTTGGCCAGGATCATCGCCATTGCCAACCAGAAAGGAGGTGTGGGCAAAACCACAACGGCAATCAACCTTGGTGCTGCCCTCGCCCGAGAAAATCGTAAAACGCTGCTGGTTGACTGCGACCCACAGGCTAACGCCACGTCCTGCCTGGGCTTCCCCAAAGACCCGACCCGCCGGTCTATCTACCATGTTCTGCTTGGCAGATTCCCGCTTCGCCAAGCCCTGCTCGAGACCACCGTGCCTTTGCTCTCCCTTCTGCCTTCCGACCGCAACCTTGCCGGAGCCTCGGTCGAGCTGATCGAAATCGAAGAACGGGAGTTTCTACTGCGGAACGCACTGCAGCCCCAGCGTGATCAGTTCGACTTCATCCTGCTCGACTGCCCGCCCGCTCTCGATTTGCTCACCGTAAACGCCCTGGTCGCCTGTGATTCCGTCCTGGTCCCGATTCAATGCGAATACCTGGCTCTAGAGGGCCTTTCCGAGTTGCTCGACACGGTGGACCGCGTCCGCACCCATTTCAACCCTAGGCTGGAAGTCGAAGGGATTCTGCTGACCATGTACGACGAGCGCACCACGCTCAGCCGGCAGGTTGCCGCCGATTTGCGCAACTATTTTGGGGATCAAATCTTCCGCACCATTGTTCCCCGTAACGTTCGCCTGGCCGAGGCTCCAAGCCACGGGAAGACCATTTTCGAGTACGACCCGTCTAGCCGTGGAGCCTCCAGTTATGCCCTTCTTGCACAGGAGGTTATCGAGCATGCCGAGAAACGCCCTGGGTCGAGGGATCGAGGCTCTGATTCGGCCGCAGCAGAAACCGGCTCCTCCATCGGCACCCCCTGAAACGTCCTCACTGGGCGGCGAGCAGCCTCTTTTGATTCCGGTCGAGGCCATCGATCCGAGCCCTTTTCAGCCGCGCACACGTTTTTCCGAACAGGCGCTCGAGGAGCTGGCCGGCTCGATTCGGTCGTCTGGCATTCTGCAACCGGTCATCGTGCGCCGCATCGGCAGCCGCTATCAGCTCGTGGCCGGTGAGCGTCGCTGGCGTGCCGCCATGCGAGCCGGGTTGCAGCAAATTCCGGCGCTCGTGCGGGAATTCACCGACGAGATGGCCCTGCAGGTAGCCCTGATCGAGAATCTTCAGCGCGAGGACCTGAACCCGATTGAAGAAGCCCGCGTCTACGCGCAGCTCGTCGAACAGTTCGGCCTGACACAGGAAGAGGTAGCGCAGAGGACGGGCAGGGAGCGCGCTACGGTGGCCAACGCGCTGCGCCTGCTGCGGCTGGAACCCGAGATTCGTACGCTGATCGAACAGGGAAAGCTTACTGCCGGCCATGGCCGCGCGCTGCTTGCCGTCGAGGACCCCACCCAGCGCAAATGGCTCGCCGCACGTGCGGCACAAGGCACGCTGACGGTGAGGCAGATCGAGCGCCTTGCCCGCCGGCGGCCGAGGAAGGCTGCCGCGCAGGCTTCGCTCGATCCCAACGTGCGTGCGGCGCTCGAGGAACTCCAGCGCTGCTTGGGCACCCGCGTGCGTCTGCGGCCGGCGAGCCCGCGACGTCCCGGGCTGCTGTTGATCGAGTTTTACACCGACGAACAACTGATGAGTCTCTACGACCGGCTCACCGGAACGCGCTGAGCCCGTCCACACCATCGGGTCTGCAGGCCATGGGAAACTGGCTACGCTTTCTCGAACCGCACAGAGAAGAAACTGGCTGGAGCGGCTTTCTCGAGCACACCGCGCGCCTGGAAGGCACGCTGGAGGTTCTGGGAACATTCCGGCTGGACGGGCGACTGCGCGGGCAGATGCACGGACAGCAGATCGTCTTCGGCCCTTCAGCAGAAGTTTCGGCAGCCGTCGAAGCGGTCGTCGTCACCATCTACGGGAAATTTCAGGGAAGCATCCGGGCCGCTGAACGCGTCGAGATTCGTGAAGGTGCCTCGGTGCGTGCCGAAATTCAGGCGCCATGCATCGTGATCGAGCCGGGAGCCAGCTTCGAAGGCAACTGCTACCTGGGAGGTGCCGATAGCGAGCGGTGCATTCGCGTGACGGCGCAGGCGCCACCGGCGTGACCGACCGAACTCCGCTGTCAGAACGGACGGGTCCAGCTCAGGACAGCGGCGGCAAAGCTCGCCACGACCGACAGGCCTGCGAGCCATCCGAGCAGGTAGCTGCGGCGTCGTTCGGCAGCGGTCAGGGGCTGCCGGTCGGGAAGGATCAGGCCAAGCAGAAAACCGGCGGCGAGTCCGCCCACGTGCGCTGGCGTGTCGATGCCCGGCGCGATCAGCCCGAGGATGATGATGTACACGACCCAGCGGATGAGCTGTCCCCGGAACATCTCCATTTCGGCCCCGCGATGGCGCGTCGTGACCGCCAGCAGCAGACCGATCAGGCCCATCAGTGCTCCCGAGGCCCCCACGCCGAGTCCCAGGCCGCCCATGGTGAGCAGACTCCACCAGGAACTGACCGCCATGCTGACGGCACCGGTAAATACGAACAAAAAGAGAAAAAGGCCAGAACCGTACACCTCCTCCACCACAGGCCCGATGTCCATCAGCACCCACATGTTCATCGCAATGTGCAGCAGGCTGGCATGCAGGAACACCGAACTCACCAGCCGCCACCACTGGCCGTGCAGGATCAGCAGTGCCTGCCGCGCTCCCAGACGCAGCAACACCGGTGCGCTGATGCCCCCGAAACTCAACAGGGAATTCCGCACGGGTACGACCCCCAGGCGCAGCGCCACCAGCAGGCTCAGCCCGTAGAGCAGGCAGCAGAAAAAGAAAATGGCCGAGGTGGCGGGTGCGTGCTCGGGCATCAACAGAGCCAGCCCGCGCGTAATGCCGGCCAGCGAATACTGCAGGCTTGCACCGCAGTTCGGGCAGCGACGTGCGGTGGCGCCGGCCAGTGCGCCGCAACTCGGACACAGCCTCGGTCGCGGCGGCTGCCGGGTTTTACCCAGCCCGGCGAGCTTCTGCCGCCATTGCGCCAGTTTCCATCTCCAGCGGGGATTCAGCGACAAGGAACGGTCCCGGCTTCTGGTTTCAAGGCCTTCATGATAGCGAAAAACGCCGGCGCGCTGTGGCGGACGTTGTCCAGACGGGCCCCTCCGGCTCTGGCACTGCTGGCGGCCGTTGCAGGGCTTGCGGGATGCCATCGCCGGCCGGTCGCTCCGCCATCGGGGCCCGCCGCCGGAGCGACGGCTCCCAGAGTCGGCTGGACCGAGCAGGGACTGGCCTCCTGGTACGGCGTGCCCTATCACGGCCGACGCGCGGCCGATGGCGAGATCTACAACATGTACGACCTGGTGGCCGCACACCGCACGCTGCCGTTCCAGACTCGCGTGCGGGTCACCAACCTGCAGAATCATCGCCAGGTTGTGGTACGGATCATCGACCGTGGCCCGTTCGTCGAGAACCGCATCATTGACCTCTCCTTTGGGGCCGCGCGGGCTCTCGATATGGTCGCAGCCGGTGTGGCCCCGGTGCGTCTGGAAGTGCTTTCGCCGATCAATCCCGATGCGGGATGGTTTGCCGTGCAGGTGGGTGCGTTTGCCAGCCGAGCCAATGCAGAGCGGCTGGCCCGGCGCCTGCGCGGCTACGGCATGACCAGCATTCAGGACTATGACGGCCCTTCTGGCCGTCTCTATCGTGTGCGCGTTGGCCGGCTGGCGGGCCAGGCTCCGGCACGGCAACTGGCGGAGCAGTTGCGGGCGTGCGAACATCTGCCGGGCTTCGTCGTGCGGCTGGACGACTGAGGCGACCCTAGCGGTCCGGCCCCGAGGGCAACTCTGGAGTAGTCGATTCGGCGGAAGCGGAGGCGATCTGCCGCACCTGAGCACCCAGCTCGCGGAGCAGATTGCTGGAGTCCTGAAAGGTGTTGTAGGCGTTGGTGAGGTGGCGGCCCAGCTTATCGTGCGTATCGGTGAGCGTTTTGAGCTGGCTCTGGAGGCCGCCCAGGCGCTCGAGGATCAGACGTGCGTTCTTTTCGATCTGGATCCCGTGCAGCCCCAGGACAATCACGCCCAGATAGGCGTAGAGCGTATTCGGCGAGACCGGAATGACGCGCTTCTGCCGGCAGTATTCCTCCAGCGTGCCGCTGTTGTCGCGCGTCGTCAGCATGGCGTAGTAGACGCTTTCGGAGGGCACGAACATCAGCGCGAAATCCATGGTGCGTTCGTCCGGCCGGATGTACTTGCGGGCAATATCGTCGGCGTGCTTGCGGACCGAGCGGATGAACTCGCGTCGGGCAGGCTCGTCCTGTTCGTTCTCGAGCATACGCCGGTAGGCCTCGAGGGGGAACTTCGAGTCAATGGGAATCAGCTTTTCCTCCACGCGGACCACGGCGTCCACGATGTTGCCATCCTGGAAGCGGACCTGCGTCTGATAGCTGCCGGCGGGCAGCAGGTCCTGCAGGAGCTGCTCGAGCAGCACCTCGCCGAGCGCCCCGCGCGTGCGCGCACCGGTGAGCACCGCCTGCAGTGTGCGCGCCGCCTGGGAGACCTGTTGCGTGTTTTCCTGCAGGGCGCCCAGTTGTTCGGCGAGCTGCCGCAACTGCTCGCCGACGGCCTGCTGCAGGCCCTGGGTGATCTGGCCGGTCTGGCTCAGGCCCTGCTGGAGCTGGGTGCGGACGGAGTCGAGCTGCTGCAGCACGCTCTGGGCGATCTGCCCGAGTTGCCCGGCCACCTCGCCGAGCTGGCCCGTCAGCTGGCCGAGCTGCCTGCTGTGATCGGCCGTGGTGGCGAGAAGCTGCTGCAGGCTCCCGCCGAGCCGTTCGGTGTCGGCGTGCTGGCGCCCGGCCCACCGGAGGAAGGCCGTTACCGCCGCCACCGCCACGATCACCGCTACCGCGGCCAGCGCGGCCCACACCGCAGCCTGCATGGTCTGCAGTTTACCAGTTGAGCTTCAGCGCGAACTGGAACTGCCGTGCATCGAACGATGCACTGGGCTGCCCGGCCGAGCATCCGGCAGCACTCGTCGGGTTGCACAGCAGATTCACGTCGAGCACGTTGAAGCGATTCAGCAGGTTGAAGCTCTCGGCGATCACCTCCACGTTGGCCGATTCGTGGAAGTAGAAGCGCCGCGCGATCCGCAGGTCCACGTTGAAATAGCCGGGACGCACGAAGGCATCGCGGCCGAGGTTGCCGGTGCAGCCGAGCGGGCGCACCGGAACCACCTGCCCGCCCGGAGTGCGCGCCGTGGCCGGAATGCCCGGGTCGCAGACGCTGGGCAGCGTGAAGGCCACGTTGTGGATGAACGGCGAGCTCACCGACCCGGGCGTTCCCGGCGGCACCACCGAGGGCCGGTCCGTGTTGGAGCTGAAGTTCAGGTTGTAATCGGTGCCGGTCAGGACCGTGAACGGGCGTCCGGAACTCACTTCGATGATCGGCGCCACGGTGGTGTGCGCGGCGAGCTTCCGCCACCAGCCGCGATCGGACCACCGGTAGGGGCTCTCGAAGATGGCGCTGGTGACCCAGCGATGGCGCTGGTCGAAGAGCGAGTTGCCTCGCTCGCGCTGCGGGAAGCGATTGTCCTGCGGCTCGAGCAGCGTCTGCAGGTCGGTCGAATCATCAATGGCGTGCGACCAGGTCCAGCTCGAGACGAACTGGAAATGCCGCGCGAACTGCTTGGAGACCTGCACGGTCAGCCCGTGGTAGATCGAGTTGCCGGAGGATTCCTGCTGGCTGATATCGCTCCAGGCAACCGGCACGCCCGGCCCGACGGGGAAACCGGCGAGTTGCGCCAGGGCGACGAGCTGGGCGTAGTTGGCCGCGTTGGGACCGGCAAAGGAGGGATTGGGTCCCGAGGGCCGGAAAAAGTTGAACACGGCCGGCGTGCCGATGAAGCCGAAGGGCTGGCCGGTGCAGTTCGGCGTGGCAAAACCGGCGGCCAGCACGCCGGGGGCGATGATGCTCAGGCTGCTGGCACCGGAGGTGGAGATGCAACTGTTCGGCGAGGCCAGCGGTACGGCAACCGAGAGCGGGCTCGACGGATTCAGGCCGGCCTGGATGGCATTGGCAAAGTTGCGCGCCAGCAGCACCGGGTCGGTCTGGTTGATGTTGCGTGGCCGGTTCAGATGCAGCCCGTGCGTGAAGCTGTAGGCCACCGTGAGCTTGTAGTTGCTGCCGAGGACACGTTCGACGGCCAGTTCACCCTGTTCGGCGTAGGCGTACTGGAAATCGCCGGCCACGGGCAGGGTGAACGGCAGAATCGGAGTCGGGAAGCCCTGGGCGATGAAATTTTGATTCACGAAGAGCGAATTCTGCAGCAGCGGATTGAAGCGCTGTTGATCGCACTGGTAGCCCAGCGTGACCGGGGCATTGGGTCCGCAGATTTCCGTTCCTGCGGCCGTGAACGTGGGGATGCCGCCGAGTACGCCCTGGAAGACCGAGGCGGCGTTGAGCGTGGCGGCGGCCGTGGCCGGCGTCACCGGGGCTCCCGTCGGAGTACCGCCGGGAACGATGAGCTGTGAGCTCAGCGCGCCGTCGGCTGTGTTCGAGTTGAAGGCGATCGCCAGCAGCGGATGATCGTAGAACAGGCCGAAGCCGGCCCGCACCAGTGTCTTGCTGCCCGGCTGCCAGGCGAGGCCCAGCCGCGGCTGCACGTTGTCGTAGTCGCGCGGAATGCCCTGAACAATGTGGAACGCCTTCGAGGCCGCCTGATTGAGTGCCGTGGCCGGCGGGAACAGCGGCGTGAATTCGACATCGTAGCGGACCCCGTAGTTCACCGTCAGCGACGGCTTCACCCGCCAGCTATCCTGCCAGAAGGCGCCCAGGGTCTTGTTGTCGAAGGGCTGGCGTGACTGGCCGATGCCCTGGATGAACACCTGCGGCAGGCCCAGCCCGTAGGCCTGCACCGCGGTGAAGGCCGGCAGTCCGGGCGCGAGGAAGCTGGCGTCGAGTGCACCGAAGTTGTAGACGCCGCCGAAATTCAGCTCGAAAATTTGCGGTTTGCTGGAGCGAAGCTGGATGAGATTGCCGTCCACGCCCGCTTTCATCGTATGGTGGCCCGGCGCCCAGGTGACCGTATCAGCCAGTTCCCAGCGGCGTTCGATGCGGTCCACAGTGGAAAACGGTTCGCGGCCGAAGAAGGCATAGCCCGGGATGTTCACCGCCACGCCGCTGCCTCCGGGCAGATCGCTGAAGCCGTAATGCAGTCCCCGGCGGGCAAACTGGAAGCGCGTCTCGTTCAGCAGCCGCGGTGACAGGGTCCAGGTGTGCTGGGCTACTCCGGTGTGGTCCAGAAAGCGCTGCAGCGAGGTGCGCGAGCCGGCATTCTGGCCGAAATTCTGATTCTGGGCGTTGACCTGGATGCCGCTGTTGAACGACGGCGTCACCGAGACGCGCAGAAAACTGCGCTGATTGGCGTTCCAGACCTGGTCGAGGCGAAGCGAGAACATGTCGGTCTTCTCGCGCGTCGGATAGTTGCCGATCAGCGAGTGCAGCGGCACATAGGACTTCGGCAGCGGAACCACATTGGACGGGCCGCAGCTTCCCGGGACCGACGGATTGCAGTCGATCGGCAGCGGGAACGTGGTAGGGCCCCCCGGGGCATTGCCGAACAGGGCGACCGCCGAGGCGGCTCCGTAGATTCCGGCTGCCCGTGCCAGGGCCATGCCCTGCGCGGTGCCGCAGCCTCCGGCTGCCGGAATGGCTGCCTGGAAAAAGGCCGCCTGCTGCTGCGTCACCAGCACCGGCGACGGCAGGCAGGGAAGCTGCGCCGAGATCAGGTCGAAATTGTTGGCGCCAATGCTGCTGAACCCGCTCTCCTGCCGCCGGCGCGTTTCGTAGGCAAAGAAATAAAACAGGCGGTCATGTCGCAGGGCTCCGCCGGCGGTGGCACCCGCCTGCACGCGCGTATAGGGCTGCTTGACACCGACCACCTGGCCGGTGGTTGGATCCACCTGGACAGAAAAGGGATTGCGTGCCTGAATGCTCTTGTGACGCAGGTAGCCGAAGAAGTTGCCGTGGAAGTCGTTGGTGCCGGTCCGGGTGACGATGTTGATCACGCCGCCCATGGCCCGCCCGTATTCGGGCAGGTAGCCGTTCTCGAGTACCTGAAATTCCTGCACGGCTTCCTGCGAAACTGTTGACCGGATCCCGTTGACCGAGGCGTCCACGGCATCGGCGCCGTCCACGAGGACTTCGTTCGAGCGTGCGCGCTGGCCGTTGAAATTCAGTCCGCTGGTGGGTGCGGCTCCAATCGAGGGAGTGTCGTCGCGGTGGATAGCCGACGACAGCAGCGCGAAGTTGATGTAATCGCGCTGATTGATGGGCAGCTCGGCGATCTGCCGGCCCTGGATGGTGGTCTGCTGGGTGGTGCTGGCGGGTTCGAGGAGCTCGGTCCCGCCCGTCACGGTCACCGTCTGCGCCTGTGCGGCCAGGCTCAGCGTGGGGTTGTATTCTGCCTTTTCGCCGACCGTGAGGACCAGGCGCGGGTTGATCAGCGTGGCAAAGCCACGCGCCAGGACCGTCAACTGGTAGGTTCCCGGCTCGAGCCCCAGGAACACATACCGGCCCTCGCTGTCGGTCGTGGTCTGCAGACGGTATCCGGTGGCGGTGTTCTGCAGCGTCAGCCGGGCGCCGGGCACGCCCAGTCCCTTGGGATCGCGCACCTGCCCGGCCAGCTCCGCCGTATTGAGCTGCGCTTGGATGCCCGCCACTTCCCCCAGGACCGCCAGCAGCGTCAGCAGGACAAGGCTGCGCAGCAGACATCGAACCATCTTCCACCTCCAGTCACGCCGGTAATGGCCGCCCCCGGTCGGGCGGCAGTATGTGCCGTTCCGGCCATCGGGGGCAAGAGGGAATTTACGGGGTGGGTGCACAGAGAGTTCAGCGCGCGCTTCCGGTGCCGCTCAACTGGACCAGTCCGGCCGCCGGACGCGGCAGCGGTTCCAGGGTCTGCGGCGCCCTCCAGTTGTCGAGCACGGCCACCTGCTGGACGCAGGAGATGGTGCAGCGCGGGGCACAGCCCTTGCGCGTGTAAAACTCCCGGCGCCGCATCTCTTCGGTGTACTGCTCGAGGGGAATCCCCGGATAGCCGCGCTGCTGCGAGCAGTAGTGGACCAGCCCGTCCTCGCAGACGTACAGGTAGCGGGCACCGGCGCGGCAGCGCCAGCGATGTTCGCGCCCGGCCACGATGTCGCGCTGGAAGCCGTTGATGCGGGCGAAGGAGCGCTTGCCCAGCCGCAAGACCTGCGCAAAGATCTCCCGCTCGCGCTCGCCGAGCGGCTTGAGCTGTCCGTGTTCGTCGTGCAGGATGCCCACCGTGCTGGTGAAGCCCAGCTCCACCGCACGGCGCGCAATCACCAGCGCATCCTCGGGCCGTCGCACGCCGCTGCCCAGCACCGAATTGATGTTGACGTGAAATTCGGCAAACTCGGCCAGCAGCTCCAGCTTGCGGTCCAGCACCTTGAGGCTTTTCTTTGAGACCTCGTCGGGCTGCACGTTGTCAATCGAGATTTGCAGGAATTCCAGGCCGGCCCGGTTCAGGCGTTCGATGCGCTCGCGCGTCAGCAGATAGCCATTGGTGATCAGCCCCGCGATGATCCCGTGACGGCGGATATGGCGGATGACCTCGTCGAGTTCGGGATGCAGCAGCGGTTCGCCGCCGCTGAGCGTGATGATCGAGGTGCCGAACGAAGCCAGCACGTCAATGCGGCGCTTGAGCTCGGCCAGCGGCACCGGCGCTGAGTGGCGGTCGTATTCGTTGCAGTAGGCGCAGGAGAGGTTGCAGCGGCGGATCGGGATCAGGTGCACCAGCACGACGTGGCGTGTCGAAGCCAGCGCTCGCAGCACCATCCAGCGCGTGCGCAGGAACCGGTGCGCGGCCAGGAGGCGTTTTCTCCAGCTTCGCCGTGTGTTCACTGCTGTTCCCGAGTCTCCCTGAGGTGGCTCGCGCCCCTATGCTATAACAGAGCGACAAGTTCCCGCGCAATGCAGCACGGGCCGGGCGGAGGCCCCCGGGCTTGGCACGCAACTGGCTGATCGAAGCGGCGCGGGAGTATCACGCCGCCACGCGACACAGCTTCGAGAGTGTACGGCGGGGCGGGGTGTGGCTGGACTGGGCGAATTTTCCCCGGCTGTTCAAGGTTTACCCGGAGCTCGAACCGCTGCCCCTGCCGCACGAACTCCCGGCCAGTGGCGTCCCGGCTCTCGAGGCCATCGCCAGGCGTCGCAGCAACGCCGCTCCGTTCGACCTCCCGCATCTGGCCGCTTTGCTCTACTTCGCAGCTGGCATCACGCGGCAGCGGCAGGGTCCGGGCGGGCCCTATTTTTTCCGCACCTATGCCTGCACGGGAGCCCTCTATGAAATCGAGCTTTACGTGGCCGTGCCTGACCTGCCCAGCCTGGCAGCAGGGCTGTACCATTTCAGCCCCGCCGATTTTGCCCTGCGCCGTCTTCGCTCGGGCGACTGCCGCGGCACGCTGGCCAAGGCGGCCGGCAACGATCCGGCGGTGGCGCGTGCGGCCGCCGTGGTGATTTCTTCGGGAGTCTACTGGCGGAATGCGTGGAAATACGGGGAACGCACCTATCGGCACTTTGGCTGGGACAACGGCACTCTGCTGGCCAATCTGCTGGCCATGGCCAACGCGTTTGGCTGGCCGGCCCGGCTGGTACTGGGTTTTGTGGACGAAGCCGTCAACCGGCTGTGCGACCTGGACGAGCGGGAGGAGGTGGCGCTGTCGCTGGTCGCTGTAGGTGAGGCAGTGGCGGCGGCGCCGCAGCCCGTACCCGAGCGGCTGCACCTGGTCACCGTTCCCTACTCCGAACGCCAGCGCGAATTTCCCCTGATGCGCCGCATCCATCACATGAGCTCGCTCAGCACGCCGCAGGAAGTTGAGCGCTGGCGCCGGTCGGCCATGCCACCGACCGCGGAGAAAACGGCCGCCGATGTGGTTCTGGAGCCGCCGCCGGCTGCCTCTTCGGGTCCGTCCATCGAGCAGGTGATCCTGCGCCGGGGTTCGGCGCGGCGCTTCGCCCGGGAACCTCTGCCCGCTCCAGTGCTCGCAGCGGCGCTGGCTGCGGCCTCTGCGCCTCTAGATGCGGACTTCGTGCAACCCGGCGCGCTTTTGAACGAACTTTTCCTGACTGTGCATGCGGTCGAAGGCATTGCAGCCGGCAGTTACGCCGTCACGAAGGATGGGCTGGGATTGCGGCGATTGCGCGCGGGCGATTTTCGGGAAGTTTCGCGGAGGCTCGCCCTCGAACAGGAACTGGGTGGCGACGCCGTGGCCGACGTGTTTTTTCTGGCTGCGCTCGAGCCGATTCTGGCCCGGCTGGGCAATCGGGGCTACCGGGCGGTTCAGCTCGAAGCCGGCATTCGCGGCGGTCGGATCTATCTGGCCAGCTATGCGCTGGGCTACGGAGCGACCGGTCTTACTTTTTACGATGACGAGGTGACGGAGTTCTTCTCGCCTCAGGCGGCCGGTCGCCAGACGATTTTCCTTGTGGCCGTAGGAAGCCCGGCGCGGCGTGCCCGGGTGGAAGCCGCACAGAGATGAACGCCATGCGCCACAGCGGGGTTGTGGTTGCGCTCGCCCTGGCCGCATGCTGCCCGGCAGCGGCGCAGGGCCGACTGCTTCGTCCCGGCCAGACGGCTCCGCCACTGGAATTACGCGCCGTCCTACAGGGCCCGCCCTTGACCGAGCTCCGTAGTGTACACCGCCGCGACCGGCCGCTGGTGCTCGAATTCTGGGCCACCTGGTGCAGACCTTGCGTCGCCGAGCTCGACCATCTGAATCGGCTTGCGGAGCAGTTCGCAGGCCGCGTGGATTTTCTTCTGGTAAGCACGGAAGCAGCCAGCCGGGTGCGTGCCTTTCTCGAACAGCATCCCGTACGCGGCTGGGTCGCCGTCGAAGATGGCGAGACCGCGCGGGCTTACGGCGTCTACGCGCTGCCGACAGCCTTCGTCATCGGCTCGGGACGCATCGAGCTGGTGCTGCATCCGGCCGAGCTGACCCCGGCGCTGCTCGAAGGGCTATTGCAGCACCGGCTGGAGTGGCCGCCGCCCGGACCTGCGCTCATCGCAGGACAGGATCCGATGCTGGCACTCCACCCTCCGGCGACGCTGTTTGCGGAGGTGCGCCGGGAGGTGCTGCCGGCCGGCCCGGAGGCGGCTCTGGCCCTCGATCTTGCGCAGGGCCGAATGACGGCAATCGGCGTGCCCGCATGGCTGCTGCTGGGATTGGCGTTTGCCAGTCCGCCCCGCGAGCCTGCAGATGCACCGTGGCTCGCGGGCCACGGTTTGTCGGCCGAAGGCACCGATGGCCTGCTGGCGGCCTATATGCTTCATGGCTGGCCGTCGGCGCGCCTGCTGGGAAAGGAGTGGTTGCCAGAGGGCAGATTCACAGTCGTTCTGGATCAGCCGGGAAACAAGGCAGCGCTTCTCTACGGCACGCTGCGTCGCCTTCTCGAGCAAGCCTGGGCCGTGCGCACCGAACGCTCCACTGCCCTGCTGCAGGTGTTAGTGCTGCATCGGGAGCAAGAGGCACGGGCGCAGCCGCCTGCCGTCGCGGGTCGCCTGACTCTCTACCGCAGCTCGAGCGGCGTGGAGCTCGAGGCTGCGACAGCCGCCGATCTGGCGCGCTGGATCGAACTGGCCCTGAACAGGCCGGTGGTCGAGGAAACCGGTCTGAGCGGCCGGTATGATTTTCTGCTACCGGAGCCGCTGACTCTGCCGGCTCTCGAAGAGGCCTTGCGGCGTTACGGGTTGCACCTCGAAGCGGGCCGGAGAGCGGTTCCCGTGGTGCGCATCGTGCGCCGCCGCTCTGGGCAGTCTTCTAAGGGTGCACCGGGGCCGCTGCAGGCATCTCCAGCAGCGCCAGTTGACCGCAGGCACCCATGACATCCCGTCCGCGCGAGTAACGGACGAATGCCGCTACACCGCCGCGCACCAGAGTCTCCCGAAAATGCTCTACGACCTCCGGAGTCGGCACTTGGAAAGGAAGCGGCCCGGGGTTCCACGGGATCAGATTGACTTTGGCGCGCAGGCCACGCAACAGCCGCACCAGCCGGCGAGCGTCATCCGGGGAGTCGTTGAAACCGCCCAGAAGCACGTACTCGAACGTGAGCTTCTCCCAGCTCCGCAGCGGGTAGCGCCGGCAGGCTTCGAGCAACTGGCTGAGGGGATATTTGCGGTTGATGGGCATGATGGCCGAACGCTGTTCATCGGTAGTGGCATTGAGCGAAATGGCCAGCCTGGGTCGCACCGGCTCGCCCGCCAGCCTTTCGATCCCCGGCACGATGCCACTGGTCGACAGCGTCACGCGGCGCGGTGAAATTCCAAACGCCCGGCGATCGAGGAGAATCCGGGTCGCCGTGAGCGTGGCCTCGTAGTTCAGTAAAGGCTCGCCCTGACCCATCAAGACGATGTTCGTGCGGGGCATCTCGGGTCCCTGCTGCAGGACGACCAGAATCTGCCCGAGAATCTCCCCGGCCGTAAGGTTGCGCACCAGGCCAAGTTGCGCCGTCAGGCAGAACCGGCAGTTGACCGCGCAGCCAGCCTGAGTGGAGATGCACAGGGTGCGGCGATTCGAGGAGGGCATGTCCACGGCCTCGACCGCCGCCGGCTGCAGCCCGTCCCGATCCGGCAGGCGAAGTAGATAACGGACCGAGCCGTCCGCTGACCGGAACTGCCGGCTCTGCACCGGCAGGCCCACGGTGGCTTCGCGCTGCAGAAGCTCGCGAAAAGACCGCGGCAGATTGGTCATCCGTTCAAACTCAAAAACACGTTCGGCGTAGAGGGCGTGGTAGATCTGCAGGGCCCGGAAACGGGGCTGGCCCCAGCCGATCACCCACTGCTGGAGGGCTTCGAGGGGCTGGCCTAGCAGGTCAACGGGCATGGCTCTTTAGCCTCATATTAACACGCTGAGAAACCGATTTCACGTCATAAGTTGTTGTTTCTAAAGAATTTAAATAGTCACCACACGCTACGTGCCTTCTAGGCTGCGCCGTGGCACAATAGCTAGAGGAAACCCGATTAGGGTCGAAGCCCGGCCCTCGTCGACCCTAATTCTCCCACAGAGGACGACGATGACAGCAGGCGAGCTGGCAAATGTCCGCCGCGATCAGCTTCCCAACGGTCTCGTGGTGATCACCGAGCGGATGCCCCAATTTCGTTCCGTAGCCGTAGGCATCTGGGTCCGGCGAGGATCGCGGCATGAACCCCCGGAACTGGCCGGCCTGGCCCATTTTATCGAACACATGGTGTTCAAGGGCACCGAGCGGCGCTCGGCCGAGGAGATTGCCCGGGCGGTGGACAGCGTCGGGGGCATGCTGGACGCGTTCACGACGAAGGAGATGGTGTGCTTCAACGCCCGGGTGCTCGACGAGCACCTCGAGCTGGCCTTTGACGTGCTGGCCGACCTGGTGCGGCGACCGCGGTTCGACCCGACGGAAATCGAGCGGGAAAAACAGGTGGTGCTCGAAGAGATCAAGATGGACGAAGACACTCCGGAAACGCTGGTCAACGAGCTGTTTCTGCAGAATTTCTGGCGCGAGCATCCGCTGGGTCGGCCCATTCTGGGGACGCGCGAGACGGTCAGCAGCTTCGACCGCGACAGCCTGCGTCGCTGGTTCGAGCACTGGTACACGCCGGACAACCTGGTCATCGTAGCCGCGGGCAACGTCGAACATCACCGATTCGTCGAGATGGTCGCCCGGGAGTTCGCCGATGTTCCCCCCGGTCGCAACGGCATCGTGGCCGTACCGCCGGAGCCGCAGCCGGCCCTGGTGCTGCGCCGCAAGCGGGAGCTCGAGCAGGTGCACGTGTGTCTGGGTGTCCCGGCCTGCGGTGCGACCGACCCGCGGCGCTTCGCCATCGCCCTGGCCAATACCATTCTGGGGGCGGGGATGTCGTCCCGGCTGTTCCAGAACATCCGCGAGCGGCAGGGGCTGGCCTATTCGGTCGGCAGCGATCATGTCGCCTATCACGACGCCGGCGTCCTGAGTGTCTACGCCGGCACTTCCGTGCAGTGGCTCGAGCGGCTGCTGCAGTCGGTGCTCGAGGAGTTTCGCCGGATGAAGCAGGAGCCGGTGAGTGAGGAAGAGCTGCACCGGGCCAGGCAGCAACTGAAGGGTTCCTATACGCTTTCGCTCGAGACGCCGACCAACCGCATGGCCAACCGGGCCCGCCAGGAGCTCTATTTCGGACGCTTTCTGACGCTCGAGGAAATCTTTGCGGCCATTGATGCCGTCACCCCCGAGCAGGTGCAGCGTGCGGCTGCGGAGCTGTTCACGGCCGACCGGCTAGCCCTGGCGGCGCTCGGGCCGCTCGGTGGCTTTCAGCCGACGCGGGAGATGCTGGCCTGCTGATGAACCGTTGACGCCCGCCGGTCGCTTTGCGATCATCGGCGCGAGAAGCTGGCGACCGGAGGGCGACCATTTCGGTTCGGGTGACGATTCTGGCTTCGGGCAGTTCGGGCAATGCCACGCTGATCGAAACGTCGCGGACGCGGCTGCTGGTGGACGCGGGGCTGTCGCGGCGGGAGATGCAGCGGCGTCTGCAGGCGGTGGGTCTGGAGCCGGGGCCGCTGGACGGGCTGATCGTCACGCACGAGCACACCGACCACACATCCGGGCTGGCGGCGGTGGCCAGCACGCTGTGCGGCCCGACGTTTCTGACCGAGGGCACACGGCGGGCTCTGCTGGCCGAGGTCGGGCCGCAGGCACTGCCGGAGGCGGTCGAATGCGTGCGCGCCGGCCAGCAATTTCAGGTGGGCGACATCGAGGTCACGCTGTTTTCCGTGCCGCATGACGCGGCCGAACCCGTCGCGTGCAGCTTTCGCGCCAACGGCGTCAAGGTGGCCATCGTGACCGACCTCGGCTATCTGCCGCATCTGGTCCGCTATCACCTGCAGGGCACCGACTGCCTGATTCTGGAGTCCAACCACGATGTCGAGATGCTCAAGGTGGGCCCCTATCCCTGGGTGGTCAAACAGCGCGTGATGAGCCGCATCGGGCATCTGTCGAATCATGCCGTGGCCGAGTTCCTGGCCGATGCCGATTCCTTCGACGGCCGCCCGCGCTATCTGGTGCTGGCCCATCTTTCCGAAAACAACAACACTCCCGAGCTGGCCCGGCTGTCGGCCGAACAGGCGCTGGCGGCACGGCCGCCGCTGGCCGCCTTCGGCGGAACGCTGCTGGTGGCCTCGCAGCGGGTGCCGCTCGGCCCGATCGAGCTCTGAGAGCCGCAGCAACCGAAACGCAGGGGAGGGAGCGCGCAGTGATTCCGCGGTACACACGGCCCGAGATGGGGCGCATCTGGAGCGATGAAAATCGTTTCGCGGCCTGGCTGGAGGTGGAACTGGTGACCGCCGAAGTGCTGGCCGAAGCGGGAATCGTTCCCGCGGAGGCGGCACGGCGGCTGCGCGAGCGTGCTCGGGTGAACGTCGGCCGCATCCAGGAACTCGAGGCCCGCGTCCGCCACGACGTCATCGCCTTCACGATGGCCGTGGCCGAAACCGTCGGCGATCCCGAGGCCGCGCGCTGGCTGCACTACGGCCTCACGTCGAATGATGTGGTGGACACGGCACAGGCGCTGTTGCTGCGGGAGGCCTCGGCGCTGATCGCGCAGGGGCTCGAGCGCCTCGGCGAGGTGCTCGAGCGGCGCGCCTGGGAGTTCAAAGACACTCCGCAGATCGGCCGCACGCACGGGATGCATGCCGAGCCGATCACCTTCGGACTGAAGCTGGCCAACTGGTACGACACCAACCGGCGCAATCAGGAGCGGTTCGCTGCGGCTGCCCGGCAGATCGCCGTGGGCAAGATCGCTGGCGCGGTGGGCAACTGCGCGCATCTGGGACCTGCGATCGAAGAGCGCATCTGTCAGCGGCTGGGGCTGGCGGTGGCTCCGGTGTCCTCGCAGGTGATCGAGCGCGACCGGCACGCGCACTATCTCAGCGCGCTGGCGCTGATTGCAGCCGAACTCGAGCGCTTTGCGCTCGAAATCCGCCACCTGCAGCGCACCGAGGTGCGCGAGGTCGAGGAACCGTTTGCCGCCGGCCAGCGAGGCAGTTCGGCCATGCCGCACAAGCGCAACCCGGTCGGCTGCGAGCAGATCTGCGGGCTGGCGCGGGTGGTGCGTGCGGCGGTGGGACCGGCGCTGGAAAACATCGCACTCTGGCACGAACGCGATATCTCGCACAGCTCGGTCGAACGCGTTCTGCTGCCCGATGCCACCATCCTGGTGGACTACATGCTGGCGCGAATGACCGATATCCTCGCTGGCCTCCGCGTCTTCCCCGAGCGGATGCGGCAGAACCTGGAGGCTACCGGCGGGCTGGTGTTTTCCGGCCAGCTCCTGCAGGATCTGGTCGAGGCCGGTGCCACGCGCGAAGAGGCCTATCAGAGGGTGCAGCAACTGGCCATGGAAGCCTGGGAAGGCGGGCCGAGCTTTCGGCAGCGCGTCGAGGCCGATGCGTTGATCCGGCAGACGCTCGGGCCCGAGGGGATTGCCCGGGCCTTCGATCTCGGCCGGCAGCTCCGGTTTGTGGATGCGATTTTCGCCCGTGTATTTGGCGCGGCGCAGGTTGCGGGCAGGGCTCAGTCGCCCTGAACGCGCTGGATGTAACGGCCCTCGCTGGTGTCCACCCGCACGCGGTCGCCCACGTTGATGAACGGCGGCACCTGAATGACCAGCCCGGTTTCCAGTTTCGCGGGCTTCATGACGGCACTGGCAGTGGCTTTCTGCAGGCCCGGCTCGGTCTCCACGACCGTGAGGTCCACCGTATCCGGCAGCAGCACGCCAATCGGGCGGCCTTCGTGGAACTGAAGCTTCACCGCCAGATTCGGCACCAGGTAATCCACGGCCTCGCCCAGCAGGTCCGGTCCCAGGGTGATCTGCTCGTAGGTCTGCAGGTTCATGAAGTGGTAGCCGTCGCCGTCACTGTAGAGAAACTCGTAGTCGACTTCGTCCAGCACGGCGCGTTCGACGAAATCCTCGGCGCGGAACTTGTAATCCACGATGGCGCCGGTGCGCAGGTTGCGCATACGCGTCTGCATGGAGCCACGCTTGTTGCCCGGGGTGCGGTGCTCGACGCTGAAAATCGAGTAGAGCTCGCCCTCGTGCTGAATGATCATGCCTGGACGCAATTGAGTCGCCTTGACCATGCTCGTTTCCTGTAGAGTGGCGTTCTGGGATTCCCGGCGCGGACCGCGGCGGTGTTTCCGGCTTCTCGTTCATTATAGGAAGGGTGCGCCGAGGCGGTCAAACCGTGAGCACCGGGTGTGCTAAGATGCTCGCTGCGTCACTGCACTGGCGGAGCCGCTCTTGCCTGCACGGATTCTGAGTGGGCTTGCTGTTCGCGACCAGATTTACGCCGAGCTGCGGCGGGAACTCGACGAATTGTTGCAGGCCGGCCATCAGCCCGGGCTGGCCGCCGTGCTGGTCGGCGAACATCCCGCATCGCGACTCTATGTCCGCAACAAGATGGCCGCCTGCCAGCAGCTCGGCATCCTCAGCGAACTGCACGAGCTGCCGGCCGATACCTCAACGGCGGCCCTGCTCGAACTGGTCGGCGAACTCAACGCGCGCGATGAGATTGACGGCATCCTGGTGCAGTTGCCGCTGCCCCCGCAGATCGAAACCGGGCGCATTCTCGAGGCCATTGACCCGGCCAAAGACGTGGACGGATTCCATCCGCTCAATCTGGGCCGGCTGCTCGAGGGAAGGCCGGAGCTGGTCGCCTGCACGCCGGCCGGCGTGATGGAGCTGCTGCGCCGGTATCACATCTCGGTGGCCGGGCTGCATGCCGTCGTGGTGGGCAGGAGCACCATTGTGGGCAAGCCGATGGCGCTGCTGCTGCTGCAGGCCAACGCCACGGTGACCGTCTGCCACTCGAAGACACGTGATCTGGCGGCCATCACGCGCCAGGCCGATCTGGTGGTGGTGGCCGCGGGGCGCGCGGCCCTGCTGGGCCCGGACGACATTCAGCCGGGGGCCGTCGTCGTGGACGTGGGCATCAACACCATCACCGACGCCGAGCAGGCTGCCCTTCTGTTTGCGCGTTATCCCCAGCGCCTGGAGGAGTTCCGCGCGCGCGGCCGCGCGCTGGTGGGGGACGTGCATCCCGACGTGGCAGAGGTGGCCGGGGCGTTGACGCCGGTGCCGGGCGGCGTGGGCCCGCTGACGGTGGCCATGCTCATGGTCAACACGGTGCGCGCGGCCCGGCGGCGCCGGCTGGGGTCGCTGCACCCGGTGGGATCGCGCTCCTGACGGTGGCATGCTGCGCATCGGCCTGACCGGCTCGATGGGGGCCGGTAAATCCACGGTGGCGCGGTTGCTGCGGCAGCGGGGCTGTCCCGTGCTGGAGGCCGACGAGGTGGTGCGCGAACTGACGCGCCCGGGTTCGCCTGCCCTTCTGGAAATCATCGCAGCCTTCGGTGCCGGCTTCATGAGCCCCGGCGGCGAGCTCGACCGCCGGCGCCTGGCGGACTTCGTCTTCGCCGATCCAAACCGGCTGGAGCGACTGAACCGCATTCTTCACCCGCGGGTGCTGGAACGATTTCGTTCTTGGTTGCAGGAGCAGGAACGAGCCGGATCTCTGGTGGCTGTCGTGGAGGCACCGCTGCTGATCGAGTCAGGTTACCACCGGGAGCTGGACCGGCTGGTCGTGGTCTGGTGCCGGCCGGAGCAGCAGTTCGAGCGGCTGGCTGCACGCGGCCTTTCGGCCGAGGAAGTGCAGGCGCGCCTGCAGTTCCAGATGCCTGCCGAAGCCAAGCGTGCCCTGGCCGATGATTGCATTGACAACTCGGGCACGCTGGAAGAGACGGCGCAGCAGGTCGCGGTCCTGCTCGAGCGCTGGCAGCAGCTGGCGCGGGCCCGGGAGTCGGCAGGCGAGGGTGCCCGATGAAGGCTGGCGGTAGGCTGTGGTGGCGCGGGCTGCTGGCCGCTGCTCTGCTGGCAGCCGCTGCGTTCTGGGCGGGCCAGCATTTTGCCCCGGCGCCGCCTGCGCCCCAAACAGCCTTCTCCGACAGCTCGCCACTTCCACCGCCGGCGGCGCAAACGCATCTCACCCCGGAGGAAGAGGTCAACGTTCGGGTCTACCGCCGCGCTGCGGGTTCAGTGGCCAATATCCTGACGCGGACCATCGAATACGACTTCTTTTTCAACCCCGTGCCGGTCGAAGGGGCGGGTTCTGGGTTTCTCATCGACGCCGCCGGCCATGTGCTGACGAACTATCACGTGGTGGCCGGTGCGTCCTCGATCGAAGTCGTTCTGGGCGACCGCAGCCACTATCGCGCGCGGTTTGTCGGAGGCGATCAGCGCAACGACATTGCTCTGCTGAAGATCGAGCCGGGCGGGCGCCGGCTGGTGCCGCTCGAGCTGGGCGATTCCGATGCGCTCGAAGTGGGCCAGCGTGTGCTGGCCATCGGGAATCCGTTTGGCTTCCAGAGCACGCTGACGACCGGTGTGGTGAGTGCCCTGGGCCGCACCGTGCAGACCGGCCCGGAAACCTTCATCGAAAAAGCCATTCAAACCGATGCGCCCATCAACCGGGGCAACTCGGGAGGGCCGCTGCTGAACACGCAGGGTCAGGTGGTGGGCATCAACGCAGCCATTTTCTCGCCCACCGGAACGGCTGCGGGCATCGGCTTTGCCATCCCGATCAACACGGCCCGCCGCGTGGTGAACGACCTGCTGCGTTACGGGCGCGTGCGGCGGGTCTGGCTGGGCATTGCACGGGCCGAGGCGCTCTGGCCCGAGCTGGCCGAAGCGCTGGGCCTGCCGGTCTCGCAGGGCCTGTTGATCGAGCAGGTCGAGCCGGGCAGTCCGGCGGCGCGGGCCGGCCTGCGGGGTGGCAGCCGCGTGGTCCTGATCGGTCTGCAGCAGTTGCTGGTGGGCGGCGATGTGCTGGTCGCCGTCGACGGGCAGCCGGTGGCTGGCCGAACCGACCTGGAACTGGCCCTCAATGCGCATCGCCCGGGCGACCGCGTCGTGCTGACCGTCGTCCGCGGCCGGCAGAAGCTGGAGCTGACAGCTACGCTGGGCGAGCGCTGAGAATCGGCCGGTCCGCACAGGCGGCTTCTTCGGCCGCCCACGCCGCGCGCAGGCTCTGCCGCTCGCTTTCGCTCATGGCGAACCATCGCTCGGCCAGCTCGCGCACCCGGTCCAGAGCCGCCTGCATCTCCCGGTGCTTTTGCTCGAGGGTGGCGCGGTCGGCTCCGGGAGGGACCTCCAGCAGGGGTGCAATCAGCATCACGGCGCGACTGAAGGGATAGGGCAGGCAGAACAGATCCCAGCTCTGCTGGAAGGTGTAGCCGCGCTCGACGCCGATGTGGAACACCATGATGGGGTTTCCGGTCATGCGCGCCAGCATGACCGGGCCGGGCTTGGCGACAAAACGCGGGCCGCGCGGCCCGTCAATGGTGAAGGCCACATCGTGGCCTTCGGCAAGCCGCCGGGCCATTACCGCCAGCCCGCGCAGGCCGCCGCGGCTGGAGCTTCCCTGCGCGGTGAGGAAGCCGAAGCGTTCGATGACGCGGCGCGTCCACTGCCCGTCGAAGTTGGTCGTGTTCAGCACGACCACCTGACGCCCGCGCCACCACCAGATGGCCGGAAAGATGGCGCGGTGCCAGAAGGCTGCAATCACCGGCCGCTGCTGGCGGTGCGCGCGCCGGTAGTGCTCGTAGCCGAGCACCTCGAACCGCAGCGTCGGCCCGATCGTGCCCACCAGAGCGGTTCCCAGCCAGCCGAGCAGAGGAATCTGCAGGCGCCGCAGGGGCGAGAGCGGCGGGTAGCGCACATCGTAGTGGGGATGGACGCCGGAGGATGAACCCGCTTCGTGCATCGCTACCGCCGGGCTACATGCCTTCGTAGTTCGGCCCACCACCACCTTCGGGCGGAACCCAGACGATGATCTGGTAGGGATCGGCGATGTCGCACGTCTTGCAGTGGACGCAGTTGGCGGCGTTGATCTTCAGCCGCAACTGCTCGCCCTCGTGCACCATCTCGTAGACCATCGCGGGGCAGAAGTACTGGCACGGGTTGCCGTACTCGTGCACGCAGCGGGTGACGCAAATCGTCGGGTCCAGCACGTGCAGGTGGCAGGGCTGATCCTCTTCGTGGCGCGTGCCGGAATGATAGACGTCGGTAAGCACATCGAAGGTCAGCGTGCCGTCGCCACGGAAACGTTCGAGTGGCTTCCACTGGCCGTCGGCCAGGCGCCGGTAGGCTGTGTGGCCCGGCGCCACGCGGAGCGGATCCCGCAGGCCGTGCCCGCCGGTCAGCATCTGCAGGCCGGCATGCACCAGTCCGCGCAGAAAGCCATGGCGGAATCCTTGATGGAAGTTTCGCACCGGCCACAGCTCCTCGCGCACCCAGCTCTGCTCGAGCCGCTGCTGGTAGGCCGCCAGGCGTGCTGCCGAAGTGTCGCCCGCACGCAGGGCCTCGTAGATGGTTTCCGCGGCGAGCATGGCGCTTTTGATCGCCAGATGAATGCCCTTGAGGCGCTGGGAATTGAGCAGGCTGGCGGAATCGCCGATGATCAGTCCACCCGAGACGTAGGGTCGCGGCATCGAATACCAGCCGCCCTCGGGCAGGGTTTTGGCTCCGTACCGCAGCAGACGTCCGCCGGCCAGCAAACCGCGCAGCAGCGGATGAGTTTTCCAGAGCTGGAAGGCGGCGTGCGGATCGAAACGCGGGTCGGCATACTCCAGGCCCACCACCAGGCCGATCGAGACCCGGTTCTCGGGCAGGCCGTAGATCCAGCCCCCGCCGTAGGTGTGCCAGTCGAGCGGCCAGCCCACCGTGTGGGCGACCCAGCCGGGAGCGATGCGTCCGGGCGGAACCTCCCAGAGCTCCTTCAGGCCCAGGGCATAGATCTGCGGGTTGATGCCTTCGAGCTGCAGGCGTTCGACGAGCTGGCGGGTCAGCGAGCCCCGCGGCCCTTCGGCCAGGACGGTGACACGCGCGCGCAGCTCGTAGCCGGGCTGGAAATTGGCCTTGGGTTTGCCGGTGCGATCGAGTCCTTTGTCATCGGTGACGACGCCCGCGATTCCGTCGCCTTCCCAGAGCAGCGCGCTGCCGGCAAACTGCGTGAAGATGTTCACTCCGGCACGTTCAACCAGGGTGCCCAGCCATCGGACCAGACGGTTGAGCGATATCACGTAGTTGCCGTGATTCCGCAGCGGCGGCGGTGTGACGGGGAATTTCCAGGCGCGATCGGCGGTGAGCACGTAGGCCGCATCGTGGTGCACGGGGGCTTCCAGAGGCGCCGACTGCTCGAAGTCGGGCACGAGCTCGCGCAGGCTGCGGGGATCGAGCAGCGCCCCGGAAAGCTGGTGGGCGCCGACTTCCCTGCCCTTTTCGAGGACGTAAACGTTTTCCGGTGCCACCGCCGGCGACTGGCCGCGGGCACGGTCGGCCTCGGCCAGCTGGGCCAGGCGAAGCGCACAGGCCAGCCCGGCCGGGCCGGCGCCAACGATGAGCACATCCGCTTCGAGTTGTTCGCGGGAGTGATTCACGACGGCATTCTAGCCCCGCCTGCCAGCGGCCGCCAGCCGGCCCGCTAGCGGTTGGTCGCAGGAGCCGACTCGGGCTGCGCCGGCGTGCCCGTCGCGCGCGCACCGCGCCGGGGCCGTTCGATGCCCAGGCGCTTGATCTTCTGGTGCAGCGTGGAAAGCGGAATCCGGAAGCGTTCGGCGGCTTCGGTCTGGTTGCCGCCGGTCTGCTCGAGCATGTCGAGGATCAGGCGCCGCTCGACCTCTTCCAGGATGTCGAACAGACTGGGCCGCTGTTCGGGGTCGGCCGAAGCCAGCAGGCCCGGCACCGGCAGCCGTACGCCGAACAGCTCGCGGGAGCGAACCGCTTCGGGCAACAGGTCCACGTCCATTTCCTCTTCGGTCGAAAGGACCACCGCGCGCTCGACGGCATTTTCGAGCTCGCGCACATTGCCCGGCCAGTCGTAGTCCATCAGCAGCTTCATCGCCCGCGGCGTGAACCGCCGCAGCGGTTTCTGGTTCTCGCGGCAGTAGAGATGCAGGAAGTGGTCCACCAGCAGCGGGATGTCCTCGCGCCGCTCGCGCAGCGGCGGAAGCTGAATCGTGATGACGTTCAGCCGGTGGTAGAGGTCCTCGCGGAAGCGGCCCTGGCGCACCATGGCGGCCAGGTCGGCATTGGATGCGGCCAGGATGCGCACATCGGTCCGGATCGTTTCCGTCCCGCCCAGACGCATGAAGGCGCGTTCCTGGATCACACGCAGCAGCTTGGCCTGCGTCTCGGGGCCGATCGTGCTGATTTCGTCGAGGAACAGCGTGCCCTGGTCGGCCACCTCGAACAGACCCTTCTTTGAAGTCACCGCGCCGGTGAAGGCGCCGCGGACATGACCGAACAGCAGCGATTCCAGCAGGTCCACCGGCATCGAGCCCGTGTTGATGGGCACGAACGGCTTGTCGGCCCGGGGCGAGGCCGCATGGATGGCCTTGGCGATGAGTTCCTTGCCGGTGCCGCTTTCGCCGTAGATCAGCACGTTGGCCCGCGAGGGCGCCACCTGCTGCACCAGCTCGAGCACCGCCAGCATCTTTTCGCTCTTGCCGACGATGTTCGGGAAGTTGAAGCGCTGCTTGAAGGCGCGCTTGAGCTGCACGTTCTCTTCCCGCAGCCGGCGGCTCTCGAGAGCCTGGGCGATCTGGGCCAGCAGCTCGTCGGCCGACCAGGGCTTGGTAATGTAGTCGCGCGCACCGTTCTTGAAGGCCTCGCGGGCCATGTCGATCGAGCCGTAGGCGGTGATGAGGATCACCGCCAGGCTGCTGTCGCGCGCCCGAATTTCCTTGAGCAGGTCCAGACCGCTGCGGTCGGGCAGGCTGACGTCGAGCAGGAGCAGATCGTAGGGACGCTCCTCGAGACGCGCCAGCGCCGCCTCGGCTGAATCGGCCAGGCCGACCTCGTAGCCTTCGCCCGAGAGCAGCAGGTCGAGCCCTTCGCGGATTTCCGCCTCGTCATCCACGACCAGGATGGCGGGCTTAGACATGGACGGGCTTCCCTGCACGGACCGGGAATTCCAGGCGGAAGGTGGTGCCCGAGCCCGGGCGGGAATCCACACTGATGCTCCCGCCGTGCTCACGGACAATCCCGTAGCTGACCGACAGCCCCAGCCCGGTACCGCGTCCGGGGGCCTTGGTGGTGAAGAACGGATCGAAGATGCGGCCGAGGGCTTCCGGCGGAATGCCCACGCCGGTGTCCCGGATCTCCACCAGCACGCGATCGTCGGCGCCGCGCGTGGCAATCGTCAGCCGGCCGCCGGACGGCATGGCGTCGCGCGCGTTGAGCAGCAGGTTGACGAAGACCTGCTGCAGACGGTGCGCGTGCCCGCGGATCGGTGCCAGCGACGGCTCCAGGTCCAGCTCGATCTGGATGCGCGCGCCGGCCAGCCCCGGCCGCACCAGCCCCAGCGCCTCCTCGATCACGGCGTTCAGGTTGACTTCGCTGAATTCGGCCGGCCGCGCCCGCGAGAAATTCAGCAGGTGGTTGACGATCTCGCTGGCCCGGAACGTCTGGCGAACGATCTTCTCGACCAGCACCTGCCGCGTATCGTCGGCGGCGAGCTGCCGCGCCAGCATCTGGGCGTAGTTGGCGATCACCGCCAGCGGCGTGTTGACTTCGTGGGCCACACCGGCGGCCAGCAGGCCGAGCGAGGCGAGCTTTTCGTTCTGCTGCATCTGCTCTTCCAGCCGCACCCGCTCGGTGATGTCGTCGAGCAGCACCAGCCGACCCAGCCGCTCACCCTGGCGGTTCACCAGCGGCGTCACGGTGACATGCAACAGCCGCTCCTCACCCACCGGCGTACGCAGCGGGAACCGGGGGATGCTGGCCGTTTCGGTGGCCTCGGTGCAGGCGAGGATTTCCGCGGCCAGTTCGACCGGGAGTACCTGTTCGAGCGGCTGGCCGAGCGCCTGCTGGCGCGAGCGCTGCAGCAACTGCTCGAGGAAACTGTTCCAGGTCTCCACACGCCCTTCGAGGTCCAGCGTCAGCACGCCCACGCGCAGCGATTCGATGATGTTTTCCTGAAACTCTTTGAGCTGCTCGATCTGGCCGGCCTTCTGTTCGAGCGAACGGTAGAGCGAGGCGTTTTCCACGGCAATGGCGATGTAGCCGGCCAGGGTAAACAGCAGGGCCAAATCGTCGCTGGTGAGGTAGTCGCCGTCAATGGTTTTCCCCAGTCCGAGCACGGCGACCGTGCGGTCGCGCAGGCGGCAGGCCAGGTAGTAGTGGAGGCCCAGACGCTCCAGGCTCCTGCGCGCGGCGGGATCCCAGGACCCGTTCGGCTGTCCGGGTTCGTAGAACAGATAGCCGCGGCCGTGTACGAGGGCTTCGCAACCGAGGAAACTCAGGTCCAGCGAGCCGTCCGCGGTCAGCCCCATGGCGCGGGCCAGCCGGTAGCCGCCGGGCGCGCCGGCATCGGGCAGAAAAATCGCCAGCCGGTCCACCAGCAGCGCCTGCGAGATGCGATCGAGGACGGAATCGAGCATCGGCTCCAGGCGCAGCTCGGTCGAAAGCGTGCGGCCAAACGACAGCAGCGTGCGGCGGTAGTCGAGCCGGTCCCGGTAGAAGAAGCGGTCCAGGCGCTCCTGCACCCAGTCACGCAGCGGCTGGAACAAAAAGGCCGCTGCGACGATCGCCACCACAGCCCCCGCGGGCCCGCTGGGCCAGGCCGCGTGGAACAGCAGTCCGGTGGCCGCTGCCAGAGCAAAATAGACCGCCACCACACCGGCTGTTGCGGCCGTATAGACCAGGCCGCGACGGAAGATCATGTCCACGTCCATCAGCCGGTAGCGCACGATGGCGTAGGCAAACGCCAGCGGAACCAGCACCAGCGGCAGCACGGTGAGGTTCATCCAGCCACCGGGCAGACGGCCGGCCAGAAACGGCACGATGTAGAAGGCCACGAAGGGTCCGGTGCCCAGCACCAGCCCGGTCAGCGTGAGCTTCAGTTGCTGCCGGACCAGTCCGCTGGGGCTGTGCCGATAGCTGCTCCAGAACAGGCCCGCGGCGGCGAGGAAGCAGGCGGCCAGGTAGGCCAGTTCGAGCTGGTCGAGGGCAATCCGGGCGCCAATCCAGGGCGTAAAGCCAAGCCAGCCTGAGGCGGTTGCCACGTGCACGCCCGCCAGCAGGGCAGCGGGAGCGTACAGGGCAAGGCGTGCCAGCCGCCGCCCGCGCGGGCGTGGAAACACCAGAGCGAAATGCACCAGCAGCGTCGGCGCCAGCAGGCCCGCCAGCACGTTGCCCCAGTACACTTCCCGGTCGAACGCGCTCAGTTTGCCCGAGTAGTGGAAGCTGTAGAAGACGAACGAGGACAGGCAGAACAGGTAGAAGTGAATGGCTCCGGGAGCACTCCAGCGGCGCAGGAAAACGAACAGGCCGATCAGCAGATAGGCCAGCCCCACCAGCCGGAGGTAATTCTCAGCGCCGAGCGGCCGGGGTGCAGAGACCGTCACCAGGTCCGTTTCCAGACGGACGCCGGCGCGCTCGAAGCTGTAATGCAGCCGCGCCCACAGGCCAGCGGCCACGAGCAGGCGGGTGACGTCGCTGGCGCGGTAGACCGGCGCGCCGTTGATCGCCACCAGGCGATCGCCGGCGAGAAGCCCGGCGCGGTCAGCAGGAGAATTCGGAGCAACCTGCCGCGCAACGACCCCCTGCGGCGTGTCCCACCACAGCACGCCGTCATCGGGCAGCCGGTACTGGAGGCGCTGCTGGAAATTCAGCGCGGCAAAGACGAGCGAGGTCAGCGTCAGCAGAACCAGCGTGACGGCGAGCAGCCGCATGCCCACACCGGTCCGCAGCAGGCCGGCCGGTGCTGCCTCCTGCAGGGAACGCTGCGCTGGGCTGCCGTTTGTCATGCGCTCGCCTCGTTAGAACTGCACGGCAAGACCACCGCGGAAGCTGCGCGCCAGTGGAACCAGCAGAATCTCCCTCCCACCCAGATCCAGCCGCGTGTAGCCCTGCGCCAGCAGGTTGCGCACGTCCGCCAGCGCGATCAGGCGGCAGCACAGAAACGACGGCAGGGGTTGCCGGACACTCAGGCTCAGGAAGGGATCGAGTTCGGCCAGATGGTCGCCAAAGGGATCGGGACGAATGACCGCAGATGCCGGAATCCACTGGTAGCCGGCAACCAGTTCGGTGCCCCAGCGCGGAATCTGGCCTTCGACCCGTGCGCCGAGCGTCCACTGGCCCTCAGCCTCGAGCGGGAGCATCTGTCCCTGGACGGGCAGGCTGCGGGCCCGCGCCAGCCCGCGTGCCCATCCGCCGACCGCGCTGGCCTGCCAGTGCTCGCCGAGCTGTCGCCGGTAGCTCACCCGCGTGCCCCAGCGGGTCTGCCGGCCGGCGTCGTAGACAAATGCGGTCGAGTAGGGATCGGTGAGAACATTCGGCCCATCCCACGTGCCGAGGCCGTAGACGGCGGTGTGCGCGGCCGTTTCTCCAAAGACGGCCAGCAGCAGCCGGTCTTTGCCGCGGCGTTCGCGCGCGAGCTGGATTTCTTCGTGCCAGCCGCGGTCGAGCGCCACACGGCCGGCAGACCGGAGCACGGTGGGGAATTCGTCGAGCTGCTCGAGGGGGCCACTGTCTGGATCGGCCGTGCCCGACGGCAGCATCAGTACGCCGATGGCCCAGCCCGGCCTCGCCTGGATGCGCAGGCCGAGCATCGGCCGGATAGCTGTCGTCGAGCCATTGAACGTAGCGACCAGGTATTCGGCACCGTATTCGAGCTCAGTCGTTTCGGAAAGCTGGGTGCGGCGTACCTGCGCAATGCGGAAGCCGCGGACCGGTGCGGGCAGGCTGCCGGCGACAGCCTGACGGAAGACGATGGTCGTGGCCTCGGCGCCAAACGAGCCCGACCGGGGCGTCCAGGTAGCGGCAAAGCCTCCGCTGGCGCTGTGTTCGTAGCCCAGCCGGCCCGCCAGCAGCAGGTGGCCACCTTCGACGGGCTGGTCGTAGAGAAATGCGGTGGCATTCTGGGGATCCGGATCGGCCGGCGACCAGGGACGGAGGCTGCCGGCGGTCAGCTCGACGCGGCCGCGGCTGCGTGGCTTTCCGGGCGAATCCTCCGCCGTGGTGCTGGCATAGCGGAGCACGGGTCGGGCCACGGTGGCCGAGCGCAACACCCAGCTCCATTCATCCTTTCCCGGCTCTCGCTGCGGCCCCCTGCGGAGCAGCTCCACACTGGAGAAGACCGAGCCGAGCTCGATCCGCAGCATGGTCACGCGCCCGGGCGTCACCGGTACCGCCGGCTCGTAGGCGGGCAGGAATCCTGCCAGGCGCACATGAATGGCGTAGCGGCCCACCGGGAGCGGCTGCGTGAGGAAACGGCCGGCGCGGTCGGTGATCAGCTGGACCGGTGACCCCGGCCGGTCATCGGGCGTGACCAGCACGACGGCGCCGAGCTGGGGAACGCCGCGGGCCAGCACGGTGCCCATCAGCCGGCCGCGATCGGCGGCACGGGCCGCACCGGTGGCGAACAGGCTCAACAGCAGCGCCGGAACAAGAACCCGTCGCATAGCGTCCTGCTGTGCCTCAGGGCCGCGCGGCCGCCTGCTGTTCGGCGGGCCGCACGGTGAAGTCCGCTGCCTGCACCAGCGACTGGCCGGCCACGTTGTCGCGGACGGTGATCTGCAGGTGGTAGCGGCCCGGTGCCAGCGTATCCAGCCGCATGCGCTTTTCGATGGTGAGCTGTTCGCCCGCCTGGCCGAGCTGCGCCGAGGTTTCCGTCTGCTTGAGAATCTGATCCTTGCCCCGGGTGATCAGGTACTCCACGGTGGCATCGGAGCGGTGCGTTTTCGGGTCTACCTTCAGGTTGTAGACCTGCAGGAAGATGCCCAGCGTCTCGTTCGTCTTGAACGTGGCGTCCAGTCGCGGCCGCACTTTGACGTCGCCCAGCACGAACTGGCCGAGCCCGATATCGCGTGCCGAAACCGGCTCGATGCGGTCGGCCAGAATCAGCGTGCTCGAACCCAGGTGATCCTCGGTGAAGCGCGGCACCGGCAGCCGGGTTTCGACGACACCGATGTCGCCGCTGTTGACGTCCTTGACCACCAGATCGAGCTTGTAGAGCCCCGGCCGCAGCGGAATGGCTTTCTGATAGACCGAGCGCCCCTCGAGCGACTGCTGCAGCAGCGAGGAAGGAATGTCCTGCCGCACCGTGTCTTCGAAGGTCTGGGCGATGCGGCCGCCCAGCGTGGTAACCCGGCCGAAGATGTTCAGCGTGGCCGATTGGACCCCGTTTTTCTCCTGGAAGGTCATCGCCCTGTTGGGGACTTCAATGGTCACCGGCACCAGATCGGTGGCTTCGGTCACGCGCAGAACATCGTACCGGTACTGGATGGGGAGCTGGCTGCGGATCAGCCGCGAGGTCACCACCGCCTCGAGGTCCTTGAACTGCACCGGGGGCGGCTGCTGGATCTTCGCGTACAGCTCCAGGCGATTGAACTCGTTCATCCGCTCCGGCTCGCCCACCATCGAAGTGGGCAGGTGCGTGCCGTCGGAGCGCGAGAAGCGGTCTACCTTGCTGGCCATGCCCATGGCTTCGAGGTCGCTCAGGCCCGCCCCGGGAACGTAGAGCAGCGCATCCTTTTCCGAGGGGTCCATCGTCAGGTGATACTCGCCGGTCATGGTGGGATCGACGAACTCGAGCTGGACGTTCTCGCCGATCCCGGGCAGGTAGTGATAGGTCCAGACTTCGAAGGGATAGGTCGAGGTGAAGCCACCGCCTTCTTCCGGCGGGCGCTGGTAGGGTCCGCCGGCGGGATGCGATTCGATGGAGTCGGGCGGCCCCCACATGATGTAGATCCTGCCGCGATCGGTCTTCCAGCCGGGCACGCCGCTGGAGAAGTGCTCGTTGGCGTAGGCGATGCGGCGGTAGAACTCTTCTTTGAATTCGTTCACCGGCGAGCCGGGATTCGGGTTCCGGCGCTCCCAGAACTGCTCGATGAACTGTTCGCGCTCTTCGTTGGTCTGCAGGCGCAGGAAGGCCTGCCGCTCTTCGTCGGTGATGATATAGGAGACGTCTTCGAGCCAGGAGCGGTAGGCGTCACCAAGCTCTTTGATGAGTTCTTTCTCGCGTTTTTTCTGTTCCTTTTTACTGACCCGGTGTTCCTGTCCGTCGGGTTCCTGGGCGCGGCCGGGCAGACCCCATCCGACGCCGCCGGCAAGCAAAAGAATGCTCAGCGAAGACAGCAACAGGCGTTTCACTCTGGCCATGTTGCGACCCCCGGTAAGGCAACTGGAATTCTAGTCCCCCTGGCGAGCAAGCGTCAATCAACCGTTCCCGAGGGCGTGCGCCGGGGCCAGAAGCGGGCGACGGCGGCGTAGTCGGCATCCTCGGCCAGCCGGCCACGGACGGCACTGTAGAGTTCGCGGGCAACGGCGGTCGCCGGAAGCGGCACGCCCAGCCGGTTGGCGAGGTCGAGCGCCAGGCCCAGGTCCTTGTGCATGAGCCGTAGCGGGAAGCTGGGCGGGAAGTCGTCGCGGGCCATCAGCGGTGCTTTGACGTCGAGCAGCGGGGAGCGGCCCATGCTGACCGCCAGCGGGGCCAGCAGACGCTCGTCCGGCAAACCCGCTGCCCGCACCAGAGCCAGCGCTTCGGCCAGCCCTTCGACCTCAAGGGCGTAGAGGAGGTTGAGGGCGAGCTTGACGGTCTGTGCAGCGCCGTGCGGGCCGCAGTGGAAAAACTGCCGACCCAGGGCGTCGAGCAGCGGCTGCACGCGCGCGATGGCCTGCTCGTTGCCGGCCAGCAGAAACGTGAGCTCGCCGCGTTCGGCGCCCCAGGTGCCGCCGGTGACCGGGGCTTCGAGAAACTCGGCTCCACGCGCGGCGCAGGCTTCGGCCACGCTGCGCGCCAGGTCCGGCGACACCGTGCTGCAGTCCACCAGGACCGTACCGGCTCGCAGGCCGCTCAGCACGCCCTGCGGCCCCCAGAGCACCTCCTGCAGGGCCGGTGGGTCACTCACACAGGTAAAGACGACCTCCGCCCCGGCCGCAGCCGCGGCCGGCGTGGCGGCTCTGCGCGCGCCCTGGGCTTCGAGCGCCTGCGCCCGCGCCACCGTCCGGTTCCAGACGGTCAGACTGTGGCCCGCACGCAACAGGTTGCGGGCCATCGGCTGGCCCATCAGTCCCAGCCCAATCCAGGCGACCTGCATGGATGGTTCCGTCTGCGGTCGGTTGCCGCTCTAGTGCCGGCGCTCGTCGGATTCGATGCGGCCGTCGCGGACGCGGATGATCCGGTGGGCGTGGGCGGCGATGTCGGCTTCGTGCGTCACCAGGATGATGGTGTTGCCCTGCTGGTGCAGCCGCGCAAACAACGCCATGATTTCCTCGCCCGTCTGCGAGTCAAGGTTGCCGGTTGGCTCGTCGGCGAGCAGGATGGAAGGGTTGTTGACCAGGGCCCGGGCAATCGCCACGCGCTGGCGCTGCCCGCCCGACAGCTCGTTCGGGCGGTGGTACATCCGGTCGGCCAGGTCCACCATCTCCAGCGCCCGCTTGGCCCGCTCGATGCGCTCGGCCGGCGGCGTGCCATTGTAGATCAGCGGCAGCTCCACATTGTGCAGCGCCGTGGCGCGCGGCAGCAGGTTGAAGGTCTGGAAGACGAACCCGATCTCCTTGTTCCGGATCCGGGCCAGCTCGTCGTCGCTCATTTCGCTCACCAGCCGGCCGGCCAGCCAGTAGCGTCCCGCCGTCGGCGTGTCCAGACAGCCCAGCAGGTTCATCAGCGTGGATTTGCCCGAGCCCGACGGCCCCATGATGGCCACATATTCGCCCTTGGCGATCTCCAGATCGATTCCCCGGAGGGCGTGGACCTGGGTGGCCCCCATGTCGTAGATCTTCACCAGGCCCTCGGTCTTGATGACGATGCCGCGCTCCACCAGGTCCTGGCGGAACGACTCGGCGACTGCAGTGGCTACAGCCATCGCTTCCTCTCAGCCTGCACGATAGTTAGACGCAGGACAGCCATCAGGGGTTCTAGCTCTGCTGCGTGGACGTCTGCTTCTGCACGCGGACCGACGCGCCCGGCCGCAGCGTGCGCAGCACGCGGTAGCTGCCGACGACGATCCAGTCGCCTTCCTGCAGCCCGCTGGTGATCTCGATATCGGTGATGCCCATGATGCCCGTCTGGACCGGAACGAAGACGGCGCGACCGTTGCGCAGGACGAAAACACCCTGCACCTGCTCGCCGGCATCTTCGTTGTTGGGTTTCGGTTCGGCGGCCAGCGAGACCGAGCTCGAGCCGGCGCGCTGCTCGGCCTGACGCAGCTCGCCGCGCGTGCGGACCACCAGGGCCTGAATCGGCACGGCCAGCACGTGCGACCGATGCGCTGTCTGGATCTTGGCGGTCACCGTCAGGCCCGGGCGCAGGTTGGGCGGTGGCTGGTCCAGGGTGATGACCACTTTGAAATCCTTGGCCTGCTCGGTGCTGGTCGTGGTTTGCGTGGTGGCCAGGCCCGTGCTGCGCACAATCGCCTGTGTGCCCACTTCGGTGACGTGGCCGGTGAAGGTTTTCCCCGGCAGCGCGTCAATGGCGATCTCGGCAGGCTGGCCCGTCCGGATGCTGGTGATATCGGTTTCGTCTACACGCACTTCGGCGGTGACGACCGACATGTCCGAGATCGTCATCAGATAGCTGCCCTGCGCGTTCTGAATCCCCGGGACCACGTTCTCGCCCACCCGGACGGCAATATAGGTGACCATGCCGGAAATGGGTGCCCGGTAGGTGGTCTTGCGCAGCACGTCCTGCACGCGCGCCAGTTGCGCCCGTGTCTGGTCGAGCACGGCGCGTGCCTGTGCCAGCTGCGCGCGCGTCTGCTGCATGCGTGCCTGCGCGGCGCTGAGGGCGGCCTGTGCGGCTTCATAGGCGGCCTTCCGCGCCTGGTAGTCCTGAAGCGCAATGAGCTGCGCGCTGTAGAGCTTCTGCCCCTGCTCCCAGTCAAAGCGCGCTTTGTCCAGGTTGGCTTTTTGCTGATTCACCTCGGCCATGGCCGAGCGGTAACTGGCCTCGGCCGCGCGCACGGCGGCTTCGGCCGAGCTGAGCGCCGCCTGCTGTGCGGCCACGTCGGCCGCCGGCTGCGTGCTTTCTACTCGCAGCAGCACGTCGCCCTGCCGGACCCACTGACCCTCGTGGACCAGAATCTCGGTGATTTTGCCGAAGCCTTCGGCCAGCACGTTGGTGTAATTTTTGGGGCGGATCTCGCCGGAAGCGGTCACAATCGAGGTCAGATCCTTCCGCGTCACCGGCGCGGCTTCCACCTCGACCACACCCCGGCGCGCGCGGTAGATACTGAAGGCAGCGGCGCCGATCACGGCCAGGGCCAGCCCGCCCCACGCAAAAATTTTCCGTCCCTTTGTCATTGCCGCCGGGTTCGCAGCCCTCGCACCGGGTGATTGCAGTTTACAACCAGCTTGCAGCTTACAACCAGCAGTGCTGTCCCTGGGAAACTACGCAGTCGAGGCGGCGGAGGTTCCCGGGAATTGCCTCACGCTGCAGCGATCAATGCACACCCTTTTCTTGTGCCATTGTAGCGCAAACCAGCCGAGTCCTACCCGGCCGTGTCGAGCCCAATCGAGCGGAGGGTGAATCGACTGGCGACTGCCAAATTGTGGAGCTTTTCTGCATTTTTTGGAAGAATTTTCTGCATTTTTGGCCCGTCGGTTACACAAGTCAAGGAAAAACAATCAGATACGCTGGTAACTGTTTGGTTGAGAAATTGCTTAGAACTCCAGAGGGTGAGTCCGGGTGCCGGATCAGTGGCCCGCGCTGGGCGCTGCTGGTCACGGAGGCAAAAGCGCTCGAAGAGATCCCGGGTGGGGGCCGGGGTTCAGCACTGCGGGTCGCACGAAACTACGGGTGGGAGCGCCTCGTTGCAGCGTTTGCGGCGCTCCCACTTTTTTCTTTTGTCTTCTTGACCGCCTGACCGCTACCTGATCGGCTGCCTATCCCTCCGCCGCTGCGGTCGGTTCAGGGTGTTTTGCTGTAGTCGGGAAACGCAGGCAGCCGCGGTTTGGCCGGCGGATGCTTCTTCAGCTCCTCGAGCACCACTTCGACGGCCTTCTCGAGCTGTGTATCGTGTCCCTGCCGCCAGGCTTTCGGGTCTAGCAACACGGGGATATCGGGTGGCACGCCGTGGTTTTCGACGTCCCACTGCCCCTGCGTGTTGAAGAAAGCGACGCGCGGGGCGGTGACGCTGCCACCGTCAATCAGGGGCGGATAGTTGTAAATTCCCACCAGGCCTCCCCAGGTCGTCTCGCCCACCAGCGGTCCCAGACCGACATGGCGGAAGTACCAGGGCAGCGCATCGCCTCCGGAGCCGGCGAACGGGTTGATGATCATCGCCTTGGGCCCGAAGATGGCGTCGAGCGGGGTGGTGAAGATCGCTCCTTCGCGCGTAAACCAGTAGTTCCAGAGCTGGCGCTGGAGGTACTGAATGATGTAGTCAGCGGCGGTGCCGCCCGCATTGAAGCGTTCGTCAATCACGGCGCCCTGGCGGTCCACCTGAGCGAAGAAGTAGCGGTTGAAGTTCGTGTAGCCTCCGCCGGCGGTATCGGGCAGATAGACATAGGCCAGGCGGCCCTGGCTCAGGCGTTCGACGGTCCGCCGGTTGTCCTCGATCCAGGCGCGGTTGCGCAGCGCTGCCTCGCTGGCGATGGGCACGACCGTGACGGTGCGGGCTCCGGTGCCGTCGGGGTTTGGGCCCACCTTCAGCACCACCTGGCGACCCACGGTGTCGAGGAAGTAGCTGTAGATGTCCTCGCGCGGCGTGACTTCGCGGCCGTTGACTTCCAGCAAATACTCGCCGGCGTGCACGTTGACCCCGGGGGCCGTCAGCGGAGCCTGCAGGTCGGGGTTCCAGTTTTCGCCGCTGTAGACCCGGGCGAAGCGGTAGCGGCCGTGATCCACGGTGAAGTCCGCGCCGAGCAGCCCGACGCTGGTCTTCGGCACTTCGGGAATATCCCCGCCATTGACGAACATATGCCCGACGTTGATCTCACCGAGCATGTAGCGGAACAGGTAGTTCAGGTCTTCCCGGCTGGCAATGCCTGGCAGGAAGCGGCTGAACTCCTGCTCGGTGCGCGCCAGATCGAGTCCGTGGAGATGGGGGTCGTAGAGGAAGTCACGCTCGATGCGCCACACCTCGTGGTACATCTGCTTCCATTCTTCGGCGGGGACGACTTCGACGTCCATTTCATCCATGCGCAGCAGGCCGGTGCCGGGCTTGACAGGCTGGGCGGTCGAGGCGATCCCCCAGTTCTTGCCCTGGCGATAGAGGAATTTCTTGCCGTCGGCGCTGAGCACGAATGCCTGGATGCCTTCCATCAGCGTCTCGGTCTTGCGGCGGTTGAGGTCGAAATGGATCAGGTCCAGTGCAGGCGGGCCACCGCCGGCGCGGCCGACGGTGAAGACCTCCGGCCCGCGGACCAGATAGATCTGCCCGGCTTCCCCGGCCGCCAGTTCGAGGTAATTGGCGGCCGGAGCGGGCAGGGCCAGAATGCGCTGGGAGATATTCTCGAAGTCAATGCGGACCGGCTCGGGTTTGGCGGGGGCTTTGGGCGGTGCCTGGCTTTCACCTGAAGGGGCAGCCTTCTCGTCGTCGCTCTCAGGGGCCAGCGGCGAGGGCAGATCGCTGCGCAGCACCACCACGTAGACGCTGCGCGTCACCGGGTGCTCGAAGCTGGACATATCGAGCCAGCCCGTGGTGGGCCCGGCATTGGTGCTCGCCATGAAGAACAGGTACTTGCCGCTGCGGTCGAACCGCGCATAGGAGGCGTCGCTCATGCCATCGGTCACCTGCGTGCTCTTGCCGGTGTCGAGCGAATAGACGAAGACGGCCCGCATGTGGTTGGGCAGCAGCTTCGTGTAGGCGATCCAGCGGCTGTCGGGCGACCAGGCCGGGTCCAGATGCGGCGAAGGGGTCTCGTAGGTATCGGTGTCGACCAGCACATTGCGGCCGGTGTCGAGGTCGAGGTACCAGAGATGGAGCCGCTTGTCGGTGTAGGCGATCTTGTGGCTGTCGGGCGACCACACCGGGTGGTAGTAGAACGACGGCGGGTTGCCCAGGGCGTATTTCCGCACCGGCCCCAGCCCGCTCTGGTCCTCGATATGAAGCTGGTATTCGCCGGATTCGTCGGAGAAGTAGGCAATCGAGCGCCCGTCGGGCGACCAGGCCGGGTCGCGGTCGGCCACGCCGGGCGAGTGGGTGAGATTGCGCACGCTGCCTTTTTCAGCCGGTACGGTGAGGATTTCCCCGTGCGCTTCGAAGACGGCGCGGGCACCGGTGGGCGAGATGTTTGCGTTCAGCACATGCTCGGCCACCTTTTCAAAATGGGGACGCAGCTCAGGGAAGTCGCCGGTGATCGAGACCGACAGGGTGCGGTCGCGCCGGCTGGCCAGATCGAAGATGTGCAGCGATCCGAACTGTTCGTAGACGATCCCGCCCGGGCCGAGCGAGGCCGAGCGAAGATCGTAGCCGTGATTCTCTACCAGACGCGTGATCCGGCCCGAACGCACGTCGTAGTCGAACAGCGTGAAGCGGCCGGCGCGGTCGGAGAGGAAATAGATGTGGTCGCCCGCCCACATGGGGTTGTAGTCAATCGAATCGGTCTGCGGAATCGGCCGAATGCTGGAGTCGGCCAGATCGGCGATCCAGATCACCGGGCGCGTGCCGCCACGGTAGTGCTTCCAGGAGCCGAACGGCTGGGGGAGCGGCACATAGGCGATGTGAGAGCCATCGGGTGAAAAAGCGCCCTCAAAGGCAATGGGCAGCGGGAGCGGTTCGGCAAAGCCACCCTCGAGCGGCACCGTGAACAGTTGCATCACGCCGCGGGCGAAGGCGGCACGCGGTGAGGCGAAGAGGATGCGGCGGCTATCGGGCGTCCAGCCCACGACGAGGTCCGGGCCGGGGTGGAAAGTGAGCTGGCGCGGCTGGCCGCCCTCGGCGGGCATCACGTACACATTGGCATTGCCGTTGTAACGGCCCGTGAAGGCAATCCAGCGGCCGTCGGGAGAAAACTTCGGATGGTCCTTGATGCCGGGGCCCGAGGTCAGACGGCGGGCTGCACCGCCCTGGCGGCTGACGGCCCAGAGGTCGCCGGCGTAGACGAAGACGACCTCCGACTGATTCATCGTGGGCTGCTGCAGCAGCAGCGGTTCCGGACGGCTCTGCCCGCGGGCCGCGGTCGCCACGAGCAGCAGTGCGAGGCAGAACTTCTGTACGGGTTTCACCGCTCTTTCCCTCCCTGGTGCACCGAACACTCTAGCCGCACGCTTCAGCTCTGTCTACGTGTCGGCGCCGGCTGAAGTTTCCACATCGGCGTCCGACCGCCTGCCGGGGGCGCAACCCGACCGGACCGGCCGGGTTCATCCTGGTGAGACCGGAGCGAGCAGCACCGACTCCGGGAGCTCACGCATGAGGAGGGGATACGGCCATGATCCAGAAGAGGCAGTTCAGCAGAACCTGGCGGTGGCTGCCGCTGCTGGCCGGTTTTCTGTGCTTGAGCGCACCGGCGCTGCGGGCGCAGCAGACACCGCCGCCCGGCAACGATCGCGACATCACGCGTACCGAACTGACGAACTTCGACCGGTTTCTCGACAGCCATCCCGGGATTGCCCGTGACCTGCGCCAGAACCCGGCGCTGGTCAACGATCCCAACTATCTGGCGCAGCATCCGGAGCTGGCCCAGTTCCTCCAGCGCCATCCTGGCGTCCGCGAGGAGCTGCGGGAAAATCCCCGGGCGTTTCTGCGGCGCGAGCGGCAGTTCGAGCGCCGCGGAGGCGACATCACCCGGGGTGAACTCCGCAACTTCGACGAATATCTGGACCGGCACCCCGAGGTCGCGCGTGATCTGCGCCGCGATCCTTCGCTGGTGAACAATCCCGACTATCTCAAGAATCATCCGGGGCTGCGGGAGTTTCTGGAAAACCACCCCGGGGTCCGCGAGGAGCTGCGGGAAAATCCGCGCGCCTTCATGCAGCGCGAGCGGAAGTACGAGCGGCGAGAGAACCGGCGGGGCGAGGGCCGGCGTCACCGGAACTGAACGCAGGCGGGGGGCCGGCCGGCGGCCGGTCCCCCGAGCCGCTCAGCGGCGTGGTGAGGAAGGCTCGCGCGAGGCGTTTTCGCTGCTGCGGCCCGGTGTGGTCACCGCTTCGGCGGGGCGTTCCTCGTAGCGGCCGAAGATCATCTTCCCGGCGCTGGTCTGATGGACGGAGGTGACCGAGATTTCCACCGTGCGATTGATCATCCTGCGGCCGTTGTCCACCACCACCATGGTGCCGTCATCGAGATAGCCGACGCCCTGATTGGGTTCCTTGCCCTCGCGGAGGATGAAGACGCGCATGGTCTCGCCCGGCAGCACGACGGGCTTGAGCGCGTTGGCCAGCTCGTTGACGTTGAGCACCTCGACCCCTTCGAGCGTGGCCACTTTGTTCAGATTGAAGTCATTGGTCAGGATGCGGGCCTGGTAGCGGCGGGCCATTTCGAGCAGCTTCTGGTCCACATCCTGCAGGCCGGGGAAATCCTCTTCGACAATTTCGACTCCCAGCCGCGGCAGCGCACGCAGCCGCTCGAGGACTTCGAGGCCGCGGCGGCCGCGCTGCCGCTTGAGCGGGTCGGGCGAGTCGGCCACCATCTGCAGTTCGCGGAGCACGAAGCGGGGCACCACCAGCGGTCCCTCGAGAAAGCCCGTTTCGGCGATGTCGGCGATGCGGCCGTCAATGATGACACTGGTATCCACGATCTTCACCGCCGACCGCACCGGCCGCTCGCCCCCGAAGACACCGCCGAAGGCCTGCAGATTGAGCAGATCGCCCTTGTTGGCCCCCACCACCATGCCGACATAGGACAGCACGAGCAGCAGCGCCAGGCCCAGAAACGACCGCGAACCTTCCGGCAGCGCCGTGCGGTTCAGCACCAAATGGATCAGGTAGGCGGCAATGATGCCGAGCGTCGAGCCGAAGACCGCACCGATGAGCCGGCGCAGGCTCATTCGCCGCAGGCGGATCTCGAAGCCGATCATGGTGATGGCAAAGGCCAGCCCGAAGATCGCACCCGACAGCCGCGTCAGTCCGAACGGGTGGAAATGCCAGCCGATCACCACGCAGATCAGCGTGAAGATCGCGCGAACCAGCAGCAGGTCCCAGGGACTGAAGAACGAGCCCGAGGGCTGGCGTGCTTCATTGCCGGAACCACCGGCTGAAGGTGGGCGAAAGCGCCTGCGCTGGATGTTGAGTTTCAAGGTCGGAGTCCGCGCCGGCAAACGAGGAATCCGCGGTTGCCGCCCCGCCAGTATAACACGGCCTCCAGGCCACTTCCCGGCCGTCAGACCTCTTCCTGCCACTCCTCGGGGGCGGCCTCTTCGAACCGTGTGAACCGCTCGAAGAAGACGAAGTGCAGCCGGTCGGTTGGCCCGTTGCGCTGTTTGGCAATGATGAGCTCTGCCTTCCGTCGCTCTTCTTCGGGCAGCTCGGGGCGGTAGAAGTTGGGGCGGTGGATGAACAGCACGACGTCGGCATCCTGTTCGATGGCGCCCGACTCGCGCAGGTCGGCAAGCTGCGGCCGCCGGTCTTCGCGTTCGGGGGCCCGCGTGAGCTGGCTCAGCACCAGCACGGGCACCTTGAGTTCCTTGGCCAGACTCTTGAGTCCGCGCGAGAGGCTGGCGACTTCCTCGTTGCGATTGCTGAACTTGCCCCGCGCAGTGAGCAACTGCAGGTAGTCCACGATGACCAGATCCAGCCCCTTGTCGTGCTTGAGGCGGCGGGCTTTGGCGCCGATTTCCATCACCGTGGTCGAGCCGGTATCGTCAATCCACAGCGGCGCCTCGGCCAGCTCGGCCAGCGTGGCGGCCATCTTTTTCCAGTCCTCGCGGCCGAGCAGCCCGCTGCGGAATTTGTGCGCGTCGAGCCGGGCCCGGGCCGAGAGCAGCCGCAGCAGCAGCGATTCCTTCGACATCTCCAGACTGAAGATGGCCACCGCGCGGCGTTCGCCCAGGGCCACGTTTTCGGCGATGTTCAGCGCCAGCGCGGTCTTCCCCATCGAGGGGCGGGCCGCCAGAATGATCAGCTCCGACGGCTGCAGCCCCGAGGTGAGCTGATCGAGCTGGCGATAGCCCGTGCTCAGGCCGGTCAGCCGGCGCCCCTCGCTCACCATCCGTTCCAGCCGCTCGTAGCTGTCCCGGACCAGCTCGCGCACGCCGACCAGCCCGGTCCGCACGCGGTCTTCGGCAAGCTGGAAGATCAGCGATTCGGCGCGGTCGAGGATTTCGTCGGCCTGCCGGTCGGCTTCGAGCGCCTGCTGCTGGATCGCCTCGGTGACGTGGATCAGGTTGCGCAGCAGCGCCTTTTCTTTGACGATGCGCGCGTAATGCTCGACGTGGGTCGTGCGCGGCACGCCCTCCATCAACTGCGCCAGATAGGCGGCTCCGCCCGCCGCCTGCAGTTCGCCGTGCCGTTCGAGCTCTTCGGCCAGCGTGACCGGGTCGATCGCCTGGTGCTGCTCGGCCAGCGCCACCATGCGATGGAACAGGCGGCGATGCTGCTCGAGGAAGAAGTCCTCCGGACGGAGCAGCTCGACGGCGGCGTTGAGGGCATGGTTATCGAGCAGGATGGCGCCGAGGACGCTGCGTTCGGCGTCGAGGTTGTGCGGCAGAGGCCGTTCGAGGGCCGGAGCTGGCATGGGTACCGTTTCTTTGCTCTATTTTCACCCCGGGGCGTTTGCCCCCTCAAGCGCCCGTGCTGCGGCGGGCACCTATTGTGCGGCTGCCCGCCACGGTGTCAACCCGGGATGCTGTGGAATTCTGGCTCTGCGCGGTCGGCCTCTGCAGGCCGCACCAGAAGCAGCGCGCAAGGCCGTCGCCGGCTGTGGAAAATCGGCGCTGCTGTGGAAAACGTTTCCCTGCCGGCCGCTCAGGCCGATTCTCCTTCGCGGACCACGACGACCCGGACTGTCGCCGTGACGGCTCCGTGCAGCCGGACCGGAACCTCATACTCGCCGATCAGCTTGATGGGTTCGGCGAGCTGGATCTTGCGCCGGTCCACGGTGACTCCCTGCGCGGCGAGCGCTTCGGCAATGTCGGCGGCCGTGACCGAACCGAAGAGCTGATCGTTCTGGCCGGCCTTGCGGGCAATGGTCAGAGTCAGGCTGGCGAGCTGTTGCGCCAGCCGTTCGGCGTCGGAGCGCTGCTCGGCTTCCAGGCGCGCCAGCCGCGCCCGGAGGCGTTCGAGCTGGCGCAGATTGCCCGGCGTGGCCGGCAGAGCCAGCCGGCGCGGCAGCAGGTAGTTGCGGGCATAGCCGTCGGCGACTTCGACGACCTCGCCGGCAGCCCCGAGTTTCTCCACCGTTTGCTGCAGGATGACCTTCATGGCTGTCTCCCCCGGCTCAGACTTCCGCGGCGAACGGCAGCAGCGCGATATTGCGCGCTCGCTTGATAGCCCGGCGCAGCCAGCGCTGGTGGCGCGAGCAGGTGCCGGTCATGCGCCGGGGAATGATCTTGCCGCGTTCGAGGATGAACGGGCGGAGCAACTCGACGTTCTTGTAATCAATATAGTCAATGCGCTCGGCGCAGAAACGGCAGACCTTTTTCTTGCGCGCATACTGCCGTCGCGGCTTCTTGGCCGCCTCGGTTTTCTTCGCCGTGCTGGGCGTCTGGCTGGCTTCGGTCATGATGGCTCTCCTCGGATTCAGGCACTGGCCGCGGCTTCAGCCTGGCCACGGCGGGTCCGGCGTCCGGCCCGCCGCTCGCGGCGCGCCTTGAGCTTGCGCTCGCGTTTGAGTTCCGCGTCGACGCGGACCGTCAGGTACTTGATGACCGGCTCGGAGACCTTCAGCCGGCGCTCGACTTCCTTCATCATCCCGCCGGTCGTGCCGTGGATGACGAGGAAGACGTAGAAGCCTTCGCGGTGCTTGCGGACGCGGTAGGCGAGCCGGCGCACACCCCACTTCTCGACCTTTTCGACACGGCCGCCCTGTTCCTGCACGGTCTGCTGCACCAGGCCGATCAGGCGGTCCACTTCCGTCTCCGGGGTATCGGGCCGGCAGATGAAGATCAGCTCATAGATGCGTTCTTCCGTCATGGTGTCCTCAACGAGGGGCGCCGCCCTGTGTGGCCGCGCCCGGATTGCCGGCCGGCGTGCCGGCACGGCGATTGAATCGGTTCATGGCCGCCGCCGCACCGTGGACCAGGATGCATTCGAGGGCAGCGGTGGCCGCGTCAATGGCTTCGGCAGCCTGCGGCAGCTCGTCGCGCTCCAGCGGCCGCAGCACATAGGCCGTGAGGTCCTCGGGCGGCTCGGCCGGGCCGATGCCAACCCGCAGGCGGAGGAAGCGGTCGGTGCCCAGCGCAGCGATCACCGAGCGCAGGCCGTTGTGCCCACCGGCGCTGCCGCGTTCGCGAATGCGCACGCTGCCCCAGGGCAGCGCCACATCGTCGCTGATGACGATCAGGCGCTCCGGCTGCAGTTCGTACTCCTCCAGCAGGGACCGCACCGGCCCGCCGCTGGCGTTCATGTAGGTTTGTGGTTTCGCCAGCACCAGTTCGACTCCTGCAAAACGCCCCTGGCCGACCAGCGCGCCGGCACTGTGGCGGTGGAAGGCGATGCCAGCGCGGGCCGCCACGGCATCCACCACCATGAAGCCAAGGTTGTGCGGCGTCCACAGGTAGGCGGGGCCGGGGTTGCCCAGTCCGACCACCAGCCATGCGGGGCGGCCCGTGCTGGGTTCCATACGTTACTCGGCGGCTTCGCCTTCCTCGCCCTCGGCCTCTTTCTTGCCGCGCCGGATGACCTCGGGTTCGGCCGTGGGTTCGACGGCCGCAGCGGCTTCGGCCGCCGGCGCCTCCTCGCGCGTGGGCGCCACGACGTGCGCGATCACCCGCTGCGGGTCGGTCAGCAGGCGGATGCGCGCCGGGTCCAGTGGCAGGTCGGCCACGCGGAGCTGGCGCCCGATGGTCAGCGGGGTCACATCCACGACGATCTCTTCGGGGATGTCGCCGGGCAGGCATTCGACTTCGATTTCCCGGGTCACCATTTCGAAGATGCCGCCCTGTACCTTGACGCCCTGCGGCTCGCCCGTGGCGCGAATGTGCACGCGGAAGCGCATGCGTACGTCCATCGCCACCCGCAGCAGATCCAGGTGCAGCAGGGCTCCGGTGACCGGATCCTGCTGCCAGTCCTGCAGCAGAGCCGGCGTGGAGCTGCCGTCCTCGAGCCGGAGCTCGAAAATCACATTGTGCCCGGCCGTGCGCAGCACCTGCTGGGCCTGACGGGCATCGAGAGTCAGCGCGAGCGGGGGCTGGCCGCCTCCGTAGAGCACGGCGGGGACGCGGCCCTGACGCCGCAGGCGCCGGCAAACGTTTTTCCCGCGTTCCTGACGAATCGCAGTTTCAATGACCATGGTCTCCTTCTCTCCGTCGTCTTCCGGAAACCCGGGGTTCTCTAGATAAACAGGGCGCTGATGGACGTCTCCTCGTGAATGGACCGGATGCCCCGGGCGAGCAGCTCGGCCACGCTGAGCACGGTGATCTTGCCGGTGGCCAGCGCTTCGGGCCGCACCGGGATGGAATCGGTGACGATCAGTTCCTCGATCGGCGACCGGCACAGCCGTTCGATCGCATTGCCCGAGAGCACCGGATGCGTGGCGGCGGCAAAGACGCGTTCGGCTCCGTGCGCCACCAGCGCCTCGGCCGTCTTCACCAGCGTTCCGGCCGTGTCCACGATGTCGTCCACGATCAGGGCACTGCGACCGGCCACATCGCCGATCAGGTGCATCACCTCGGTCTGATCCTTGGCAATACGGCGTTTGTCCACGATGGCCAGCGGCGCGTCAATTTTCTTGGCGAAGTAGCGGGCCCGCTCGACGCCTCCCGCATCGGGCGAGACCACGGTCAGGTTCGGCAGCCCTTTTTTCTGGAAATACTCGACCAGCACCGGTGCGGCGAACAGATGGTCCACGGGAATGTTGAAATAACCCTGGATCTGGGGCGCGTGCAGGTCGAGCGTGAGGGCGCGATGCGCTCCGGCCGTCTCGAGCAGATCGGCGACCAGTTTGGCCGAGATGGGCACCCGGGGCTTGTCCTTGCGATCCTGCCGGGCATAGGCGTAGTAGGGCACCACGGCAGTGATGCGCCGCGCCGAAGCGCGTTTGAAGGCGTCAATCATCAGCAGCAGCTCCATCAGGTGGAAGTCCACCGGATGCGAGCAGGGCTGCACGACGAAGACGTCGGCGCCGCGCACGTTTTCGAGAATCTGCACGTAGCATTCACCGTCGGAGAAGGTGCTGAGTTCGATGTTGCCCAGCTCGGTGCCCAGATAGCGGCAGATGGCGGCGGCGAGCGCCGGATTGGCACGGCCGCTGAAGATTTTCAGCCGATCCTCCACTGGCCCGCTCCCTCAGACCACTCCGGCCAGGCCGAGCCACCGGCGATAGGCGCCACGGGTCAGCGTGCGGGCAACCCACACCCGCTGGCCGGAAAATTGCTCTGCGGCCCGGCGCGCTTGCGCTGGGTCGGGGAACAGACCGAACACCGCCGAGCCGCTGCCCGCCAGCGCAGCTCCTGCAGCTCCGGCCCGGAGCAAACGGCCCTTGAGCCGCCGCAGCCGGGGAAATCGCTCGAACACGACAGGCTCGAAATCGTTTTCCGGGGTGAGGCTACGGCTGCTCCAGCTCCGGATGCAGGAAAGCATCAGTCTAGAGGCGGCCGGGGGCAGTGTCAACTGCTGATCGAGCCAGCGGTAGGCTTCCGCGGTGGAGATGGCGATGGCGTCGGGTTGCACCACGACGACCCAGGTACGGGGTAGATCGGGCAGCGGGTAGAGTTGCTCGCCGCGGCCCAGTCCCAGCGCGCGCCCGCCCAGCAGGAAAAACGGCACATCGGCTCCGAGCCCTGCCGCCAGTTCGAGCAGCCGCTCGGGAGCCAGGCGCCGCCCGAGCAGGCGCAGGCCCCCGATCAGAGCTGCAGCGGCATCGCTCGAGCCGCCGCCGAGACCTGCCTGCACCGGGATGCGTTTCGTCAGACGCACGCGCCATCCACCGCCACAGCGGCAGGCCTGTTGCAGCGCATCGAGCGCCCGCCAGACCAGATTGCTGGCATCGGCCGCCACGGCAGAGCCGTGCACCTGCAGGCGGATGCCGGGCTGGCGGGTCCGTTCCAGCTCCAGCACGTCGTGGAGCGAAATGGCCTGGAACACCGTGCGCAGCTCGTGGTAGCCATCCGGCCGGTGGCCGAGGACGTGGAGTTCGAGATTGATTTTCGCAAATGCAGGAAGACGCAGGGGCACGGCAGGGGGTCAGCGATCGTTCGGAGCCGTCGCAGCGGAGTTGCCGCGGGCACGCGAGCGGGCCAGCTTCTTTTCCAGTTCGCGGACCTGGTCGGGCTCATAGTCAGCCGGCGCGACGTGCTTCCAGGCCTCGAGCGCCTTCTCCCAGGTGCGCACGGCCTGGTCCATCTGGCCCAGCCGCTGGTAGACATCGCCCAGATGCCCGAGGATGGTGGGGTCGTGCGGGCTGCGCGCCACGGCCTTCAGCAGCCACTGGCGGGCTTCGTCGAGCCGGTTCTGCTTGAAGTAGGTCCAGCCCAGGCTGTCGAGGTAGGCGCCGTTGTTGGCGTCCTGCGCCAGCGCACGCCGCACCAGTTCGGCAGCCTGGGTGAGGCGCACGCCGCGCTCGGCCAGCATGTAGCCGTAGTAGTTCAGCGTGGGGGCGTCGTCGGGATTGACGTCCAGCACCCGCGAGAACTCCTTTTCGGCGCGATCGTACTTCTTCTGTCGTTCATAGATGGCGCCCAGCAGAAACCAGGCCCGGGCGCGCTCATCGGGCGTGCGGGCAAGCGATTCGGCCGTGTGCGCTGCCTGTTCGGCTTCGGCATAGCGCCGGCCGCGCTCGTAGACCTGGGCCAGGCTGAGGTAGACCTCCAGGTCGGCCGGCGTGTGGTCGAGCATACCCTGGAGCAGGCTGGCGGCCTGCTCGGTCTGCTGCTGTTCGCCGAGCAGCAGGGCGTAGGTGAGCTTGAGCTGGCGATCGGCGGGATCGGCGTCGAGCGCACGGCGGGCTTCGGCGACGGCACTGGCCAGGTCGTTGTTGTCGCGATAGGTTTCGATCCGCTCCAGGTGCGCGCGGCGGGCAGCTTCCGGGCCCAGTGCGGCCATGTGGTCAAACGCATCCAGGGCGGCGGCCAGATTCTGCTGCTCGCGATAGACGCGCCCGAGCAGTTCGTAGAGCGCGGCCAGCGCCTGCGGGCTGCCTTCTCGATTCTTCTGGCTGAGTTCGATGGCCCGCAGCAGGGGCTGTGTGGCGTCGGCATAGCGGCCCTGGGCGCGGTAGATCAGCGCCTCGCTGTAGAGGACTTCTAGGTTGTCGGGCGCGCGCTGGCGGGCCTGGGCGATGTCCTGCTCGGCGCGGTCATACTGCTTTTGCTGGTAGTGGATCTGGGCCAGCCGGAGGTAGGGTTCGAAGTCGGAGGCGTCGAGCTGCTGCAGTTGCTGGTAGGCGCGCGCGGCTTCGGCCAGCTTCTGTTCGTCGAACAGCGTTTGCGCCAGCCGTCCCAGCCACGCCGGCGACTGCGGATCCAGCCGGTAGGCGTGAGCGTAGGCGCGTTCGGCTTCCGCCAGATGCCCGGTGCGGGCCTGGGCTTCGCCCAGCAGGCCGAGCAGCCGGCTGCTGTCGAGTTCCTGTTCGTGCGGGCCGAGCCGCTGCACGACCGCTTCCGGATGGCCCTGCTCGAGCTGGAGCTCGGCGTACTGGGCGAGAGCTTCTTCGTTGTTCGGATCCCGGGTCAGCAGGGCTTCCAGCACGGGCAGTGCGCGGGCGGGCTGGTCGGTGTAGCGATACAGGCGCGCCAGCCAGAGAGCGGCCTCGGTGTCGGCCGGCGCCAGCTTCAGCACGGCTTCGTACTGCTCGATCGCCAGGGCCAGGGTCTGCCGCTGGCGGGCCTGCGGCCCCAGCTCGCCCAAGGTGCGCAGATAAATCCGCGCCAGCAGCCGGTGCGCTTCGACGTTGTCGGGGTGCTGCTCGACCAGCGTACGTGCCTGGAGCACGGCGTCGCGCAGCCGCTGCGCCTGAGCCAGCGTTTCCGCCAGAAACAGGCGGATGGCGACCGACTGCGGATCGAGTTCGAGCGCCTTCTGGTAGTTCTCCACCGCCGCGTCGGCGTACTGTTGATCGCCGGTTTCGTCGAAGGCGACCTGGTTGAGATGGCCCAGGGCGAAGCGGTAGTAGGCCTCCGCCTGCCGCTGCTCGGCTGTGGCAGACGGCGGCGCCTGCGCAGCGGCTGCTGCTGCAAGCCACACCGCTGCCCCGAGCACGACCAGACGATTCACGCGCGTCTCCCGCTGCCGTTGCTCTCCCGATTATCGCTGCTCGAAGCGCTGCGGGTCAAAAAGTTTTCCGGCACCGCCGTCCCGTTAGTGCCGGAAGTGGCGCCGACCGGTGAAGACCATCGCCAGGCCCACCCGGTCGGCCGCGGCGATCACCTCGGCATCGCGGACCGAACCGCCGGGCTGGATAATGGCCCTGGCCCCGGCCCGGGCCGCTTCTTCGACGCCGTCGGGAAACGGAAAGAATGCATCGGAGGCCACCACCGTGCCCTCGAGCGGCAGCCGGGCCTTCCAGGCCGCCAAACGCACGGCGTCCACGCGGCTCATCTGCCCGGCGCCCACGCCGACGGTCTGGCCCGCCCGTGCGAAGACGATGGCGTTCGATTTCACGTGCCGCACCACTTTCCAGGCAAAGCGCAGCGCCTCCCACTGTTCGGGGTCGGGTGCGCGCTGCGTCACGACTTTCCAGTCCTGCTCAGTCACCGGCGCCGTGTCGGGCTGCTGGACCAGCCAGCCCCCCGAGATAGCGCGAAACTCGCGCAGAGGCCAGGCCGGCCGGGTCACCGAGAGCACGCGCAGATTCTTTTTCCGCGCCAGCACTTCTCGGGCAGCTTCGGTGCATCCGGGCGCCACCACGCACTCGAGAAACAGTTCGGTCATCGCGGCCGCGGTGGCTTCATCCACCGGGCGGTTGCAGGCCACCACGCCCCCGAACGCCGACACCGGGTCGCATTCGAGGGCGCGGCGGTAGGCCTGCTCGAGCGTCTCGGCTTCGGCTGCCCCGCAGGGATTGGTGTGTTTGATGATGGCCACAGCGGGAGCCGCAAATTCCTGCACCAGCTCCCAGCCGGCCTGCAGGTCCACCAGATTGTTGAAGGAAAGTTCTTTGCCCTGGAGTTGCTCGGCGCCGGCCAGACCTTCAACGCTCTGTTCGGCTTCGGTGTAGAGCGCCGCAGCCTGGTGAGGGTTCTCGCCGTAGCGCAGCGCCTGCCGCCGCTCGAGGGCCAGAAACAGCCGTTCCGGCAGCAGGGGTTCAGGGTGAACCGTGTCACCGGCGGCATCGAGGCGTTCGAGGGTGGTGGCGATCAGACCATCGTAGCGGGCGGTGTGGGCGAAGGCGCGGCGGGCCAGCCGCAATCGTGTTTCAAGCGACAGCGTGCGCTGCTGCTCGAGTTCGCTCGCCACGGCGTCGTAATCGGCAGGGTCGGAGACGACGCCCACAAAACGAAAATTTTTGGCCGCTGCCCGCAGCAGCGCGGGCCCGCCGATGTCGATGTTTTCGATCAGCTCCCCGGCGTCCACTCCCGGCCGCCGGGCCGCCTGCTCGAAGGGATAGAGGTTGACCACGACCAGATCAATGGGCGTCAGCCGGTGCCGGGCGACCTGCTGGCGGTCATCGGGATGGTCGCGCCGGAAGAGGATGCCGCCGTGGATGGCCGGATGCAGCGTCTTGACGCGGCCGCCCAGCATCTCGGGCCAGCCGGTCAGCTCGGCCACGTCGCGCACCGACAGGCCGGACTGACGCAGCAGGCTGGCGGTGCCTCCGGTGGAAATCAGCTCGACGCCCAGGGCCGCCAGCCGGCGGGCAAAATCCACCAGGCCGGTTTTGTCGGCCACGCTGAGCAGCGCTCGCTCCACGCGTTCCATGCATCCTCCTGTGCGGTGTTCATTGTAGGGGCGTGGCCGGGTGCGGGAAAGTCGGGCCCGTTGCTGCCGCGCGGGGCCTGTGCTGAAATAGCCGCAGCATGAGCCCGGCGGAATCCCTGCTCCGTCAGCTTCCTTCGGTGGACGAGCTGCTCGGGCGGCCCTCGCTCGCCGAACGCTGCCGCGAGCTTCCGCGTGCGCTGGTGGCCGAGGCCGTGCGTGAGGCGCTGCAGGCGACGCGTGCCGCCATCGAGCGCGACCCGCGGCCCGAGCTGGTGACGCTCGAGCGACTGGAGCAGACGGCCCTGGGGATCCTCGAACGCTGGCAGCAGCCCTCGCTGCGGCCGGTGATCAATGCCACGGGCGTGCTGCTGCACACCAATCTGGGCCGGGCGCCTCTGGGTGCAGAAGCTGCCCGGCGGGTGGCCGAAGTGGCCGCGACTTACACCACGCTCGAGTACGACCTCGAAGAGGGCCGGCGCGGCCGGCGCGATCAGCACGTGGCGGGGCTGCTCGGCCGGTTGCTGGGGGCCGAGTCTGCCATCGTCGTCAACAACAACGCCGCCGCCGTGTTTCTGGTGCTTCACACGCTGGCGCGCGATGGCGAAGTCGTGGTTTCGCGCGGCGAGCTGATCGAGATCGGCGAGGGCTTTCGCATTCCCGACATCATGCAGGCCAGCGGAGCCCGGCTGCGCGAGGTGGGCACGACGAATCGCACCCGGCTGGCCGATTATGAGCAGGCCATCGGCCCCGCGACACGCCTGCTGCTGCGCGTACACCACTCGAATTTCCGCATCGTGGGCTTCACGGGTCGGCCGGAGCTCGAAGAACTGGTGGAACTGGGCCGCCGCACCGGCCTGCCGGTCTATGAAGACCTGGGTTCGGGAGCGCTGGTGGTGCCGGCCGGGCTGGAGGAGCCGCTGGCGACCGCCAGCCTGCGGGCGGGGGTGTCGCTGGTGAGCTTCAGCGGCGACAAGCTGCTGGGCGGGCCGCAGGCGGGCATCATTGCGGGCCGCAGCGATCTGGTGCAGCGCGTACGGCGCAACCCGCTCTACCGCGCGCTGCGCGTGGACAAGATGACCGTGGCTGCGCTCGAGGAAACGCTCCGCGATTACCTGCTTGGGCGGCTCGACCGCATCCCGGTGCTGCAGATGATGCACATCGCGCCCGATGTCCTGCGGGCACGGGCGGAGGCGCTGGTCGAGGCGCTGGGAGCCCGCGTGGATTCCGGGCTGTGCACGTTCGAGGTGGTGCCCGGGGAATCGGTCGTCGGTGGAGGTTCGACCCCGGGCCAGACCCTGCCCACTTGGGTGGTGCGCATCCGGAGCCGTCGCGAGAGCGCCGTGGCGCTCGAACGCCGCCTGCGCACTCTGGCTCCGCCACTGCTGCCGGTGGTGGTCCGCATCGAGGACGAACAGGTGGTGCTCGACCTGCGCACGGTCTTTGCCGACCAGCAGGAGGCACTGCTGGCTTCGCTCGTGGCGGCGCTGCAATAACGCGCCCGAAACCGTGGATATGCTAGAGTGACGCAATGACGCTCGCCGAACGCATTCAGAAAGATCTTCAGGAAGCCATCAAGGCACGCGACGAACTGCGCACCAGCGTGCTCCGCATGCTGAAGGCGGCCCTGCGCGAAAAGGAAATCGAGAAGATGCGGCCGCTCGAGGCCGCCGAGCAGGTGCAGGTGCTGCAGACGCTGCTCAAGCAGCGGCGGGAAGCGATTGCCCAGTTCACGCGCGGCGGCCGGTCCGATCTGGCCGAACGCGAGGCCGCAGAAATCGCCATTCTGGAAGCCTATCTGCCACCGGCACCCACCGAGCAGGAACTGGAGGCTGCCATCGAGGCTGCCATTGCCGAGACGGGTGCCCGCTCGCCGGCGCAGATGGGCGCCGTGATCAAAGCGGTTCGTGCGCGGCTGGAGGGACGTGCGCTGGACGGGCGCCTGCTGAGCGAGCGGGTGCGACAGCGCCTGGAGCGCGCCGGCTGAGCCGCTAGCCCCCGCCGCACAGCGCGCGGGCCTGCTGCCGCAGTTGCCCTGCCAGATACAGCGATCCGGTCACGAAGACGACATCCTCGGGTCCGGCCAGGGCCAGCGCCCGGCGCAGGGCATCGGCCGGATCGGGAATCAACTCGCAGGCCGGTGCCAGATGGGCGGTCAGCTCGGCCAGGGTTTCCACGGTCAGCGCGCGCGGCTGGGCCGGCTGCGTCAGCAGCACGCGGGCAGCGCGGGGGAACAGCAGTCCGGCCATTTCATCCACCGGCTTATCGCGCAGGGCCGCAAAAATCAGCAGAATGCGCCGGCCGGCCAGGTGTTCGTCCCAGAACCGGGCCAGTTCGCGAGCCCCGGCCGTGTTGTGGGTTCCGTCCACGTAGACCAGCGGGCGCTGGCCGATGCGTTCCAGGCGTGCAGGCCAGCGCGCACGGGCAATGCCGGTTGCAATGTGTTCGGCAGAGACGGGCCAGCCCTGACGCGCCAGCACGCGTGCAGCGGCCGCGGCCGCCAGGGCATTGCGTAACTGCCAGCGGCCGGCGAGTGCAGGGGCCAGCAGCAAACGCTCGCCCGTTTCGATTTCGACCGCTTCGGCGCTGTAGCAGCCCCACTGCTGCCCGCGCGGCTCGAGCCGGTAGGCGGCATCGAGGTCCACCACAGGGGCGCCGACGATGGCGGCGCGCTCGAAAATTACAGCACGGGCCTCCGGCCGGCTGGCGGCGACGACCACAGGGACACCGGGCTTGATGATGCCGGCCTTCTCGCCGGCAATCGCTTCGATCGAGTGGCCCAGATAGGCTTCGTGATCGAAATCAATCTCGGTCACGATGCACACGCTGGGCTGGACGATGTTGGTGGCATCGAGCCGGCCTCCCATGCCCACCTCGACGACGGCCGCGTCGAGACGCGCGTCGGCGAAGATGGAAAAGGCAATCGCCGTCAGGCACTCGAAAAACGTTGGATGCGCGGCCAGCTCCCCGCGCGCCAGCAGCGTTTCGATGGCCTGGTGGATGCGGTCGAAGGCAGCGGCGAACACACGGTCGTCCACCGGTTCGCCGTTGAGCGCGATGCGTTCGTTGATGCGCTCCAGATGCGGCGAGGTGTAGAGGCCGGTGCGCAACCCGGCGGTGCGCAGAATGGACTCCAGCATGGCAGCCGTGGAGCCTTTGCCGTTGGTGCCGGCGATGTGCGCGACCGGAAAACGGCGTTCGGGATGGCCGAGAAAGGCCGCCAGCGTGCGAATGTTCTCGAGATCGAACTTCTGCACCCGCGGCTGCCGGGGCGCGGCCAGTTCGCGGCCGAGCTGGAGCAGGTAGGTGACCGCGTGCTGGTAGCTCATGGCAGACGGCTCAGGCCAGGAAGAAGTCGAGCGCCGCGGCAATGTAGGACTTCAGCTCGCGCCGGTGGACGACGGCGTCGAGGAAGCCGTGTTCCAGCAAAAACTCGGCCCGCTGGAACCCTTTGGGGAGCTTCTGCCGGATGGTTTGCTCGATCACGCGCGGGCCGGCAAAACCGATCAGCGCTCCCGGCTCGGCAATGTTGAGATCGCCGAGCATGGCGAAGCTGGCGGTGACGCCGCCGGTGGTGGGGTCGGTGAGGACCGAGATGTAGGGGACGCGGGCCTGATCGAGGCGGGCCGCCGCGGCCGAGACTTTCGCCAGCTGCATCAGGCTGATGGTGCCTTCCATCATCCGGGCGCCGCCCGAGCAGGAGACGATGATCAGCGGCCGGCGCTGTGCGGCAGCCAACTCCATGGCACGGGTGACCTTTTCGCCCACCACGGCGCCCATCGAGCCGCCGATGAAGCCGAACTCCATCGAGCAGCACAGCACGGGGCGCCCGTTGAGCCGGCCCTCGGCGGTGATGATCGCGTCGGCCATGCCGTACTTTTCCTGCGCTTCGCGCAGCCGCTCGCGGTAGGGACGCGTATCGGTGAAGTGCAGCGGGTCGGCCGAGGCCAGTGCGGCATCGCGTTCGGTCCAGCCCTCGTCGAGCAGCAGCTCCAGCCGCTGCACCGCGCTCAGGCGGAAGTGATAATCACAGCGCGGACAGACCTGCCAGTTTTGCTCGAGGTCTTTTTTCCAGATGATCCCCCGGCAGCCCTCGCACTTCACCCAGAGCCCTTCGGTGCGGACGCGCCGCTGCTCGGGCGCCGTCTCGGGTGGCTTTTTGCTCCGGTCGAACCAGCTCATGCGCGTCCCACTAATAGTCAATTCCCCGCTGCGCCAGAATGCCTCTGGTGTAAGGGTGCTTGACCTCGCGCATCTCGGTGACCAGGTCGGCCGCCTCGATCAGACGGGGATGGGCATTGCGGCCGGTGCAGATGACGTGCACATGCTCGGGCCGGGCGACCAGCGCAGGGACCACTTCCTCGGCGTCGAGCAGGTGATAGCTGATGACGTAATTGATCTCGTCAAAGATCACCAGATCCCACTGCCCGCTCTGCATCTGATCGCGCCCGAACTCCCAGGCCTGCCGCACCAGCCGCACGTCCTCGGGATCGGTCTGCCCGCTGCCCAGCTTGATGAAACCGCGTCCCATGGGGATGATGCGAATCCGGTCCTCGCCCAGCATCTGCGCGGTATCCAGCTCGCCGTAGTGCCAGGAACCTTTGATGAACTGCACCATCAGCACGCGCAAACCCTGGCCGATGGCCCGGAAGGCGGTGCCCAGCGCGCAGGTGGTCTTTCCCTTGCCGGGGCCGGTGTAAACGATCAGCAGACTTTTGCGTTGCTCGGTGGCCATGTTTCGCGCCCCTGGCGTTCGGCCCGGAGGCAGGCCCTCATAGTGGGCCGGTCCGGGAAAACGGTCAAGTCGGCGGCCGTCAGCTCAGCCCGAGCGAGGCACTCAGTCGCTCGGCCAGTTGCCGGACCTGCTCGCGGGCGGCCTCCGACATGGGCCCGGCGGCGCCGCGTTCGCGCAGCACCAGCCACAGGCCGGGCCGGTAGACGCCGCCGTCCTCGCAGATGGCGCCCGTCAGTTGCACCAGCTCGAGATTCAGTTCGCCCAGGGCGCGCTCGAGGATGGCGCCGGCTTCGTCGAGCAGGTCGCGAAAACCCTGCGAGGCCAGCAGCGGGTCCACATCGCGCGGGGTGGGCTGCTCGATCTCTTCGAGTTCGTAATCGGGCAGCGGGCGCCGGATGGGCAGTTCGATTTCGGCCACGGGGGCCGCGGGCTCGAGTTCAATCCGCATGGTCGGTGAGCTTCGGTGTTTTTATACCACGGCCGCTCATTTGGGATAGGGATGGCCGGCCAGCCAGGTCCAGGCGCGATAGAGTTGCTCGGCGAGCACGACGCGGGCCAGCTCGTGCGGCAGCGTCAGTGGCGAAAGCGACAGGCGCAGGTCAGCCGCCTGCTGCCAGTCCGGCGGAACACCTTCGGCAGCCCCGCAGAGAAAGACGACCTCGCGGACGCCGCGGTCGCGCTGGTTGGCCAGCCACTGCGCAAACTGCACGGAGCTGAACGTCCGGCCATCGGCGTCGAGCAGGACGCGCACCGCTCCCCGCTCCAGCCCCAGGCGGTCGAGCGCCCGGGGTGAGCGCAGCTCGTGCACGGTGACCGTGCAGTACTTCTGCAGGCGGCCCAGATAGTCGTCGAGGAGGGCGCGCAACTCGCTCCGGCGCGTCCGACCGAGCATCACCAGCCGGAGCGTCATCGGGCCGGGCTGGTCTGCCCGGGAACGGCCACCTCGATGCGGCGTGCAGCGCGCCAGAGGCGTTCGAGGTCGTAATAGAGCCGGGCGCGCTCGCTGAAGATGTGGACGACGAAGTCGCCGTAGTCGAGCAGCACCCACTCGGCGGCTTCGTAGCCTTCGCGGTGGTCCATGGGTCGGCCGCGCTCGAGCAGCCGCCGCTCGATTTCATCCGCAATGGCCTGGATTTGCGGCGTGCTTCCGCCCGTGCAGAGCAAGAAGAAATCGGTGAAGGCGCCGAGCTCGCGCAGGTCGAGCACGACCACTTCGGAGGCCTTTTTGTCCAGGGCGGCTTCGACGGCGCCTGCCAGTGCTCCGTTGAAGAGTTCCATGGTCACCGGTAGAGCGCCTGTTTGCGGAGGTATTCAGCGACCGAAGCGGGCACCAGGCCCCGCAGCGGGCGTCCGGCGGCACAGCGCTGCCGGATGGCCGTCGCCGAAATCGGGCTGGCAACCGTCGGCAGGGGATGAACGCGCCCTGCCGGGCCGGCAGAGCCTTCGGGCACGATCTCGCGGATTTTCTCGAGCGGGAAGCCAGGCCGGTAGGCCACGATGCATTCGCAGGCGCTCAACAGATCCTGCCAGCGCCGCCAGGTGCGAATCTGCAGAAAGGCATCGGCGCCCAGCAGCAGGAACAGCCGCGCACGGCCGTCAAACTGGCGCTGGAAGCGCTCCACCGTCTCTATTGTATAGGAAATCCGGTTCGGATCGGCTTCGGCCAGCGAGGGGACAAACCGCGGCCGGCCCGCGCAGGCCAGCGCGACCATGGCGTAGCGGTGGGCAAACGGAGCCAGCTCCTCGGGCGGCCGGTGAGGCGGGCGGGCTGCGGGGATGAAATAGACGGTGGCGAGGCGAAATCGCCGCACCGCCGCAGCGGCCACCGCCAGATGCCCGTTGTGAATGGGATTGAAGGCCCCGCCGAACAGTGCAATGGCCGGAGGGCGCACGCGGTCGCTCGAGCGGTTCACGGCAGGGTCTTCGCAGGGTCGGCGGGAACAGGCGCCGGGGTCCCGATCGGTTCCGCGGAAGCGGGGGCAGGACGCGGAAGCCGTTCCAGCATGTCGGCCAGAGTATGCACCAGCTCGGCAATGCCCTGGCCGGTGACGGCCGAGATGGCCACCAGCGGCAGGCCGCGCTGCTGCACGTGCGCCTGCAGCCGCTCGAGCCGGGAGCGATCACCGGCCGCATCCAGCTTGGTGGCCACCACCAGCATGGGCCGCGCGGCCAGCTCCGCGCTGAAGGCAGCCAGTTCGGCCATGATGATCTCGAAGCTGCGCACCGGATCGGCAGCCGTTTCGCTGACGTCCACCAGATGGGCCAGCACGCGTGTGCGCTCGATGTGGCGCAGGAACCGGTGCCCCAGTCCTGCGCCGCGGTGCGCCCCTTCGACCAGACCCGGCAGGTCGGCCACCACGAAGCTCCGGCTCCAGCCTTCGGGGTCGGCCGAGACCACGCCCAGGCAGGGTTCCAGCGTAGTGAACGGGTAGTCGGCAATTTTGGGTCGCGCGGCCGAGATGCGCGAAATCAGCGTGGACTTGCCTGCATTCGGCAGGCCCACCAGCCCCACATCGGCCAGCAACCGCAGTTCCAGGCGCAGCCAGCGCTCCTCGCCCGGCTGGCCGGGTTCGGCAAAGCGCGGTGCACGACGCCAGGGCCGGGCAAAGCGGGCGTTGCCCCGGCCGCCGCGTCCACCCCGGGCGACCAGACAGCGCTGTCCGGGCTGCACCAGATCGGCCAGCAGCTCGCCGGTGGTGTCGTCGTAGATGGTGGTCCCCACCGGCACCGTCAGGACCAGGTCGCGGCCGGAGCGGCCGGCGCGGTCGGAGCCTTCGCCGTGACGGCCGCGCTCGGCGCGGAAGATGCGTTCGTAGCGGTAGCGCAGCAGCGTGTTGTCGTTGGGGTTGGCCTCGACGTACACACTGCCGCCGTGACCCCCGTCGCCGCCGGAGGGGCCGCCGCGGGGCACATACTTCTCCCGGCGGAAGGCGATGCAGCCGTTGCCGCCGTCGCCCCCGCGGACCTGGATGCGTGCTTCATCAACGAACATGGGAGGATGGGCCTGCTGTCAGCATAGGCCCGGAAAGAGAACGGGTAAAGAGCAGCGTTCAGGCAGGCGTGGCCGGCCCGGATTCGACCGGCAAAACGTTGACGAATTTCCCCAGACGGCCTTTGTCCTCGAACCGGACGATGCCCGCCACGCGGGCATAGAGCGAGTCGTCGCGCCCGCGTCCGACGTTCAGTCCGGGACGATAGCGCGTGCCCCGCTGGCGGACCAGAATGCTGCCGCCGGTTACGAACTGCCCGTCAAAGCGCTTGATGCCGAGCCGCTTGCCGGCGGAATCGCGTCCGTTGACCGAGGAACCGCCGCCTTTTTTGTGCGCCATGGTCGTTCCCCTTCAGTTGCTGCCCAGCACGATTTCGTCAATGCGGACCGTGGTGAAGTGCTGCCGGTGTCCCCGGGTGATCTTGTACTGGTTGGTCTTCTTGTACTTGAAGACCAGCACCTTGCGGTGGCGGCCATGGCCGGTCACCGTGGCGCGCACCCGTGCCGGAACCACGGCTGCACCGGCGCGCAGTCCACCGTCGTCGCGCACGGCCAGTACCTGATCGAATTCCACCACCGAGCCAACCGGCTGCTCGAGCCGTTCGATGCGCAGGGTCTCGCCCGGCGCCACACGATACTGCTTTCCGCCTGTGCGGATAATCGCGTACACAGTCCTTCTCCCGGGAAGCCTTTATTCTAGAGACAGGGCGGCTCGGCGGTCAAACCCTCACATCGCCGGTCGCGGTTGCGGCCGCGGCAGCGGCATCCGCGGCAGCATCTGGTCGCGGTTCGCCGTCAGGTAGACGAACGAGGCCACGATCGCCACCATCTGCTTCATGTCGGCTTCCTGGATGCGTTCGTAGACGTCCATGTTGGAGTGATGCGTGCGCGTCTCGTACTCGATCGGGTCCTGGATGAACTGGAAACCGGGGATACCGACGGCGTTGAACGAGAGGTGGTCGGTGCCGAAGGTGTTGCGGATGGTCAGCGTGGTCATGCCCAGCGCGGCAAACGGCTTCATCCATTCAGCGAAGATCGGCGCAACGGCTTCGTTGCCCTGCAGGTAGATCCCCCGAATGCGGCCGGTGCCGTTGTCCACGTTGTAGTAGGCATCGAGTTTGGCCTGCTCGGGCTTGAGCTGCATGGTTTCCGGGTCGCCGAAGTGGGCCTTCACGTAGGCGCGGGAGCCCAGAAGCCCCTGCTCTTCGCCGGTCCACAGGCCGATGCGCACCGTCCGGCGCAGCGGCACGCCTGTAGCCTTGAGCACGCGCATCACCTCCAGCATGACCGCCGAGCCAGCCGCATTGTCGGTGGCTCCCGTGCCGGCGTGCCAGGAGTCGAAGTGGGCTCCGATCATGACCACCTCATCGGGGCGATCGGTGCCGGGAATCTCGCCGATGATGTTGAACGAGTTCAGGTCGTCATCGTAGAAACGGTTCACGATGTTGACCTCGAGCGTGACCGGAATGTTCTTCTCCAGCAGGCGGTAGATCCGGCCGTAGTGCTCGCTGGCCACGGCGAGCGTGGGCGGTGCCGGCGGGTCTTTGGGATCGCGCGAGCCGCCGGCCTGCACGAAAACCGTGCCGTCATCCCCGCGGGCCTGTTCCAGCCAGGCTGCCACGCCTTCTTCGACCAGAAACTTCTGGATTTTCTGCCGGAGTTCACGCTGTGCGCGGAACTCGGCAATGCGGGCCTCGACGAACGGCGAGCGGCCGGCGGGCACGGGTTCGGTGGCCAGCTCGTTCAGTTCGGCATCCGTGAACCGGTGACCCTGCGGGTCGAAGTGGGCCTGCAGTTCGCGCGGCCGGCTGGTGAGCACAAATTTGCCGCGGAGCTGGCCGCGATATTTTTCCAGATCGCTTTCCTTCTCGATGATGGCCAGCACGGCCGGGGCCGTCACCGGGCCGTTGGTTCCCGGCGTCCAGGCCTCGGGATAGGCAATCAGCGGGAACGGGCGGGGCGAAATCACCTGAGCCCACACCCGCTCGTTGGCCCAGCCGCGACCAAACGGTCCCCAGGGCTCCAGGTGGACATTGCTCAGGCCCCACTGTTTCATCTGACCGACCACCCAGTCGGCCGCGGCTCGAATGTTGGGCGAGTTCGTCAGCCGCGGGCCGTACACATCGGTCAGGTAGCTGACGATATTCATGACCTGCGAATGGCTGAAGGCCTCGTCCTTGATGCGATAAATCGCGGCCAGATCGGCTGCGGTGGGCGCCTGTGCCGCCAGCGGCACGGTCACGGCCACCGCCACCAGAGCCAACAACGGCATGCGGAGTCTGCGCACGGCTCTCCCCCTGTTCCGAGTGGACCCGAGGGGCGTGCCGCCCGTCGGGCGCCTGCGTTCTAACGACACGGGCCGGCGGGATAAGGTTACGATGCCGGACCGGAGCGGCATTCTGACACAGAGCCTGTCGCGGGAAAAGATCGGCCAGAGGCGGATCAAAAATTGAACCGGTAACCGAGGATCATCTTGGCGATGAGATGATCGGTGGAGCGGGTCATGCCAATGCCCAGCCCCAGGTTGAACTCCCACTGGGGCCCGAAATCCACGTCCAGCGTGGGGAAAAGCTGGTGCTCCTGTTCGGCCACCGGATCGAAGCCGGTGACCGGGCCCAGAGCGCCGTAGTATTCAAAGCCGATGGCAATGCGCCGCGTGGCGGCATAGCTGACCTTCAGGTTCGGTGAGAACTCGAAGCCGCGGTCGGCGTTGGGCCCGTGCAGGGCGCGGTCGAAGGTCGGGTTGAACGACCAGTACCAGCGGCCGAGCTCCTTGTCAATGATGGGGCGAATCTCCCAGCTCCAGGTATCCTCGGCGAATTTGCGCCGCTGGTAGCCGATTTCCGTCGAAAGGCTGACCCCGACGGGCCAGTGCCAGCTCTCGGGCACCCGCACCCGCGGGCGGATATGATCGCCGACCCATTCCCAGCCGCCACCGGGGCGCGCCGAGGTGAAGATATAAAAGCCGGTCTCGAACCAGCTCGTGAAGCCGCGGGTGATTTCGATAGTTTCGTGCCAGGCGTGCTCGGTGGGAGCCACGCCGTTCTGGGTGGTTTTGCTGCCGGAGATGGTGAAGTTGCTGTGCAGCTCGATCATGGTATGGCCGGCGCGGACGGTTTCCGACGGGTAGACCTGAATTTCATAGTTATCCTGCGCACTCGCCGCCGGGCAGGCGAGCAGCACCAGCAAACCGAGCAGCCACGCGAGAGAGCCGAACCTGCGCCTCATCCCTCTGCAACTCCAGCTCGACGGCAGGCGGACAGGAAACGACGCCGCCGCCCGGGCGCGCGTTTCCACGGATCAGGCACGGGGATGGGTGCGGTCATAGACCTCGACCAGATGGCGGATGGAGACCTGCGTATAGCGCTGGGTGGTCGAAAGCGAACGATGCCCGAGCAGCTCCTGGATGGCGCGGAGGTCGGCGCCGTCAGCCAGCAGGTGCGTGGCAAAGGCATGGCGGAGGGTGTGCGGGTGCAGGTTGCGGTGCAGGCCCGCCGCGCGCGCGTAAGACTTGACCACGCGGGCCACCGTGCGCGGCTCCAGCCGCTGCCCCCGGCGATTGAGAAAAACTGCGGCCGCATCTGTCGCCCGCCGCGCCCGCGCCGCCAGCACCGGCCGTACCGCGAGATAGGCTTCCAGCGCCTGCCGGGCCTTGCTGCCGAACGGCACCACGCGTTCGCGCCGCCCTTTGCCGCGCACGCGCAGCATCTGTTCCTCCAGATCCACGTCGGCCAGATTCAGCCCGGTCAGCTCGCTCACCCGCAGCCCGGACCCGTAGAGCAGCTCCAGCACTGCCCGATCGCGTTTGAGACGAACCTCCTGCGCCGGCGTTTTCGGCTGCAGGGCGGCCACCGCATCCAGGAAGCGATTCATTTCTTCCGTCGAGGGGACGGCCGGCAGACGACGGGGCACACGCGGCGTGGCCACCAGGCGCGCAGGATTCTCTCCAGTCAGGCCGGTGCGCACCGCGAAACGGAAGAGCGAGCGCAGCGCGGCCAGCTTGCGCCCGATGGAGGCTTTCTCCAGCCCGCGGTCGTGCAGATGGGCCAGATATTCGCGCAGGACGTGGTGGTCCACCTCGGCCAGGGCCGGCGGGGTGGCGCCGGGTGGCTGGAGATACTGCAGGAACTGCTCCAGGTCGGAGCGGTAATTGCGCAGCGTGTGCGGGGAGGCGTTGCGGCTGTACTGCAGGTAGTGCAGGAACTGCGCCACCGCTTCGGCCACCGTGGTCATCGGTTGAGGAAGATTGTAGCCGAGGGCGCGCTTCAGTTGCCTGGAGCTGCCGCAGGTGCCGGCTCGGTTTCCGCCACCGGTGCCTGCCAGCCGCACTGCTCGCAGGCACGCGTGCGGCTGCGGCGGCTGTGCTTTTCGACGATGAAGGGCGCGCCGCACTGCGGGCACGGCTCGGGCAGCGGGCGGTGGTTCAGCGTGTAGTCGCACTCGGGATAGCGCGAGCAGCCGTAGAAGGTGCGGCCCCGTGCGCGGGTGCGCCGGGCGACCAGCTCGCCCTGCCGGCATTTCGGGCAGGGGATGCCGAGCGTCACCGGACGCGTGTAGCGGCACCGGGGATAGGCCGAGCAGCCGATGAATTCGCCGTAGCGTCCCTGGCGGCGCACCAGTGGCTGTCCGCACTGCGGGCATGGCTCGTCGAGCGGAACCGGCGGGGTCGCGGCCCGGGGGCCCGTCGGGCTCAGCCGGCGCGTGGTGCGGCAGGAGGGATAGCCGCTGCAGGCCAGAAACGGCCCGAAGCGGCCGCGCTTGCGCACCATCTCGCGACCGCAGTTGGGGCAGTACTCGGCAGCGGCCTCGCTTTCCACCTCCTCGCTGCTGCCGGTGCCCAGGTCGCGCGTGTAGTCGCACTCGGGATAGCGCTCGCAGCCGAGGAAAAAACCGTGGCGGCTGATCCGCTCGACCAGCCGGCCCTGGCCGCAGCGCGGGCAGAGCTCCTCGGTGGCGATCCCCGCCTTGTAGGAGGCCATCTCGCCCCGGGCCTGCTCGAGCGCTTCCATGAAGCGGTGGTAGAACTCGCGCACCGATTCACGCCAGGGGAGCTTGCCCTCCTCGATTTCGTCGAGTTCCTCCTCCATGCGGGCCGTGAAGCCCACGTCGAAGATCTCCTCGAAGCTGCGGACGAGCAGGTCGCTCACCTTCTCGCCGAGCAGCGTGGGGAAGAACCGGCCCTGCTCGCGCCGCACGTAGTCGCGCTCGACCAGCGTGGAGATGATCGTCGCGTAGGTCGAAGGACGTCCGATGCCCTTTTCCTCGAGCTCGCGCACCAGCGTGGCCTCGGTGTAGCGCGGCGGCGGCTCGGTGAAGTGCTGTTCGGGCCACAGCGACTGCAGCCGGAGCTCTTCACCTTCTTCGACCCGCGGCAGCCGCCGGAGCTCGTCGCTGTCCTCGTCCTCGGGCTGCTGGTAGACGGCAAGGAAGCCCTCGAACCTGAGCACCGAGCCGGTGGCGCGGAACAGGTAGCGACCGGCGGCAATGTCCACCGTGGTCTGGTCGTAGAGAGCCGGCGCCATCTGCGAGGCCACGAAGCGCTGCCAGATGAGCCGGTAGAGCCGGTAGAGGTCGTCGTCCAGATAGGGTCGCACCTGCTCCGGTGTGCGGAGTACGTCGGTGGGCCGGATGGCCTCGTGGGCTTCCTGCGCCTGCTTCTTCGACTTGAACACATTGGGCCGCGGCGGCAGCAGTTCGGCACCGTAGGTCTGTGCGATGAATTCCCGCACCTGCCGCAGCGCCTCGTCGGAGACGCGCACGGAGTCGGTTCGCATGTAGGTGATCAGGCCGACCGAGCCTTCCGGACCGAGCTCGACGCCTTCATAGAGCTGCTGGGCCAGCGCCATGGTGCGCTTGGCCGAAAAGCGAAGCTTGTTGTAGGCCTCCTGCTGCAGGCGCGAGGTCGTAAAGGGCGCCGGCGGGTGGCGGCGCTTTTCCCGCACCTGCACGGCGGCCACTTTCCAGACCGCTCCCTCGAGCTCGTTCAAGATGGCGCGTGCGGCCGCTTCGTCGGGAATCTCGATTTCCTCGCCATCGCGGCGCAGCAGTCTGGCTTCGATCGGCGGCGGCTCGCTGCCCTCCAGGCGGGCGTGGATGGTCCAGTATTCGCGGGGGACGAAGGCGCGAATTTCGCGTTCGCGCTCGACGATCAGCCGCAGAGCGACCGTCTGCACGCGGCCGGCCGAAAGCCCCCGCCGCACCTTGTCCCACAGCAGCGGCGAGACCATGTAGCCGACCAGCCGGTCCAGCACGCGCCGGGCCTGCTGTGCGTCCACCAGATGCGGATTGATCCGCCCGGGATTGCGGAAGGCCTCGCGGATGGCCCGCTCGGTGATCTCGTGGAACAGCACGCGGTGGATCGGCTTGGGCGGCGTGCGGCGGCGGCGACCGCCGTTGCCGCGGCTGAGCGCTTCGGTGATGATCTCGGCCAGATGCTCGGAGATCGCCTCGCCCTCGCGGTCCGGGTCGGTGGCCAGGTAGATGGCCTCGGCGGCACGTGCCGCCTGCTCGATTTCCTGCAGCACCTTGCTCTTGCCCGGCAGGACGACGTAGGTGGGCTCGAAGGATTCGTCCTCGACGCGCACGCCCAGCTCGCGCTTGGGCAGATCCTTGACGTGGCCGAGCGAGGCCTTGACCGTGTAGTCCTTGCCCAGATAGCGGTTGATCGTTTTCGCCTTGGCCGGCGATTCGACGATCACCAGTGCTTTGCTCATCGCCGATGCCTTCTCCGTGGGTTCACAGCAGCACGCGGACGAACTGTTTGCCGGGCAACTGCCGGATGAAGCCCTTCATTTCCAGATCGAACAGGGCGGCCAGGACCTCCGATGAACTCAATCCCGACTGCTCCACCAGTTCGTCAATATGCCGGGCCTGATCGGTGCTGAGCAGGTCGTAGAGCGTGCGTTCGGCCGGAGCGAGTCCCTCTCGCACCAGCGATGCGCGCTCCGGCGGAGCGGTTGTCTCGACCGGTATCAGCTCGGCCCGCACGGCGGTGGGCAACTCCTCGATCACATCCTCCCATCCGGTGACCAGCTTGGCGCCCTGTTTGATGAGTTGATTGGGGCCGAAGCTGGTCGGTTGCGTCACGTTGCCGGGCACGGCGTAAACCTCGCGCCCGCACTCCATCGCCAGCCGCGCCGTAATGAGCGAGCCCGAGTGCTGGGCCCCTTCGACCACCACGACGCCCAGGGCCAGACCGGCAATGAGCCGGTTGCGCACAGGGAAATTCTGGGGCATCGGCGGCGCGCCCAGGGGCAGCTCGCTCACCAGCGCACCGCGGCCGCCGGCGATCTGGTCGTAGAGTTTCTGGTTTTCTTTAGGATACACGATGTCGATGCCGCAGCCGAGGACGGCGACCGTCGCTCCCTGCGGTGCCGCCAGCGCGCCGCGGTGGGCCAGCGTGTCAATGCCGCGCGCCATACCGCTGGTGATCACCAGCCCGCGTTCGGCCAGCTCGCGCCCGAGCCGCTCGGCCATCTGCACGCCGTAGGGCGTCGGGCGGCGCGTGCCGACGATGGCGACCTGGTGGCGCGCGAGCAGGGCCGGCTCGCCGCGGACGTAGAGCACCGGCGGAGGGTCGTAGATCTGGCGCAGCAGGGGCGGGTAGCGCGGGTCGGCCCAGCTCACCAGCGCAACGCCGGCCTGCTGCGCCCGGCGCAACTCCTTTTCCGCCCGCGCCAGGCTGCTCCGGCCGGTGATGGCCTTCAGCGTGGCCGGAGGCAGCTTCCAGCTCGCCAGTTCGGACTCGGAGGCCGCGAAGATGGCCTGCGGGCTGCCGAAGGCTTCGAGCAGGCGGGCCATGGTGCGCGGGCTGAGCTCGGGCGTCAGCGCCAGCGCCAGCCAGGACTGGAGATCAGCATCGCTGCCGGGATGCATCTTCTGCCGGCTGAGCGTAGGCAGGCGCGCAAAGCGCTGTCAAGATGGGTGGTTGTAAGGGGTGCAGCAACGGCTACGGCCGTTTGGCTAGAGGCGATTGATGACGCTGGCCACGCAGCCGGCCCCAAAACCGTTGTCAATGTTGACCACGGCCACATTGGCGGCGCAGCTGTTCAGCATGCCGAGCAGCGCCGCCAGCCCGCCTAGGCTGGCCCCGTAGCCGGTGCTGGTGGGCACGGCAATCACCGGCACGGCGACCATGCCGGCGACCACGCTAGGCAGCGCGCCTTCCATGCCGGCCACGCAAATGATCACGCGAGCGGCGGCCAGTTGCCGCCGGTGTTCGAGCAACCGGTGCAGGCCGGCCACGCCCACGTCGTAGATGGTCTCGACGCGGTTGCCCATGGCCTCAGCCGTCACCGCGGCTTCTTCGGCCACCGGAATATCGCTGGTGCCGGCCGAAACCACCAGGATCAGGCCGCGGCCGTGGATCTGCCGGCTGCGGCGCACCAGGATCACGCCGGAGCGCGGGAAAAATTCCGCCTTCGGCGTCAGGCGGCGTACGCGGAGATAGACGGCGGGCTCGGCGCGGGTGACCAGAATGTTGTGTGAGCCCGGCCGGGCCAGCATGCTGCGCACGATGCCCGCGACTTCCGCGGGTGATTTGCCGCGCGCGTAGACGACTTCCGGAAAGCCCTGGCGGAGGGCGCGGTGGTGGTCCACTTTGGCAAAGCCGAGGTCCTCAAAGGGCAGCGTGCGCAGGCGTTCGACGGCACGGTCCACACTCAGCCGCCCCCGGCGTACCGCCTCGAGCAGCCGCCGCACATCCTGTTCGGTCATGATGCCTCGCAGCGGATTCTATCATTGCAGCTCCCGCCGGCTTGCCGCGCGGGCGCGGTCTGTGGTCTTCTGGGACCTGCGGAAGAGGCCAGAGCATGACGGCACCGGCACAGCGGGTCGTGGTGGGCATCACGGGCGCCAGCGGAGCCGTCTACGCGCGGCGGATTCTGCAGATGCTGGTCGCCGATGACCGCGTCGAGCGCGTCCACCTGGTGGTCAGCGAGGCCGGACAGCGGCTGCTGGCGCTCGAGCTGGGCATCGTCAGCCAGGACCAACGCCGGCTGCCGGAGCTGCTGGTCGGCGGACCCGCCGAAAAGGTGGAGTGCCTGCCGAACCGCGACGTGGGAGCGGCGATCGCCTCCGGCAGCTATCCGTTCGATGCGATGGTGATCGTTCCCTGCACGACGGGGACGCTGGCGGCGGTGGCTGCCGGCACCAGCGAGGACCTGATTGCCCGCGCCGCCGACGTGTGTCTGAAGGAGCGGCGGCGGCTGGTGCTGTGCCTCCGCGAAACTCCGCTCAATCGCATCCATCTGGAAAACATGCTGCGCGCCGATGCGGCCGGAGCCATCATCATGCCGGCCGCGCCGGCCTTCTACTTCCAGCCGGCGACGCTGGAGGATCTGGTGACGCAATTTGCCTGCCGCGTTCTGGAGCTGCTGGGGCTGCCGCAGCCGCAGCAGTATCGCTGGAGTGGCGGGCGGGGCAGCGGAACCCGGAGCTGACCATGGCCGGGCGCCTGCGCACGGTGCTGGAGATGATCAAGTTCGAGCATTCGGTTTTCGCGCTGCCCTATGCGCTGGTGGCGGCGCTGCTGGCGGCCCGCCATGCCGGCCCCGGCGGCGGCTGGCTGCCGGCGGGCGAGCTGGCCTGCCGGCTGGGCTGGATCGTGCTGGCTATGGTGGGAGCACGTTCGGCCGCGATGACCATGAACCGGCTGATTGACCTGGATTACGACCGGCTCAATCCGCGGACGCGCGACCGGGCGCTGGTGACCGGGGCGCTGTCGGTTCGATTTGCCTGGCTGTTTGCCGTGGCCAGTTCGGCCCTGCTGGTCGTGGCGGCCTGGCGGCTGAACCGGCTGGCGCTGGAGCTGGCGCCCGTGGCGCTGGCGGTGCTCGTTTTCTACTCCTATACGAAGCGCTTTACGGCCTGGTCGCATCTGGTGCTGGGATTCTGTCTGGGCATGTCGCCTGCGGCGGCCTGGATCGGGGTGACGGGTGGGCTCGATCCCCGCATCCTCTGGCTGACGGCTGCAGTGACGCTCTGGGTGGCCGGCTTCGACGTGCTCTATGCCTGCCAGGATGTCGAGTTCGACCGGAGGGCCGGGCTGCACTCGTTGCCGGCGCGGCTGGGCATTCCGCGGGCGCTGTGGCTGGCCCGGGCCATGCATGCGGCGACGGTGGTGTTGTTGGCGGAACTGGCCGCCAGCTTTCGCCTGCCCTGGCCGGCCTGGGCGGGTGTGGCCGCCGTAGGAGCGCTGCTGCTGTACGAGCACCGGCTGGTACGTCCGGATGACCTCAGCCGGGTCAATGCTGCCTTCTTCACCGTCAACGGGTATATTAGCCTGTTGTTCTTGGCTTCCTGGGCAGCGGCCGTGGGCCTGGCGATGCCTTAGGCCGGAAAGGAAGAGTGGTGATGACTGCTGGGCCGATGACGCGGGAATTCCCGATTCGCGATGCGGCGCTCTTACCGGTGGCCGAAAAAGTTCTGGCCGGTCAGCGTCTGGACTTTGCCGACGGCGTGACGCTGTATCGCTCGCCCGACCTGCTGGCGGTGGGCTGGCTGGCCAACCGGGTGCGCGAACGCCGGCACGGCAACGTCTGCTATTACAACGTCAACCGGCACATCAATCCGACCAATGTCTGCGTGGCACACTGCCGGCTGTGCGCCTTCGGGCGCTCGCCGGAGGCTCCCGGAGCCTATACCTATGCACTTGAAGAGGTCTACCAGCGGGCGGCGCAGGGCGTGGCCGAAGGAGCGACGGAATTCCACATTGTCGGCGGGCTGCACCCCACGCTCACCTTTGAGCACTATGTCGAGATGATCCGCGGGCTCAAGCAGCGGTTCCCCCAGGTGCACCTGAAAGCCTTCACGATGGTGGAGATCGGCTACTTCGCCCGCATCACGCGGCGGCCGGTGCGGGAGATCCTGCTCGAGCTCAAGCAGGCCGGGCTCGATTCGCTGCCCGGCGGCGGGGCGGAAATCTTCAGCCCGCGCGTGCGCAAGGTGATCTGCGACCACAAGATCAGCGGCCGGATGTGGCTCGAGATTGCCCGCACCGCGCACCAGATTGGCCTGCGCTCGAATGCCACGATGCTCTACGGCCACATCGAAACGATCGAGGAACGCGTGGATCACCTGCTGCAGCTCCGCGCCCTGCAGGACGAGACCGGGGGCTTCGTGGCCTTCATCCCCCTGGCGTTCCATCCGGCCAATACCGCACTGGCCCACCTGCCTCCGACCACCGCGCGGGACGACTTGAAAAACATCGCGGTGGCGCGGCTGCTGCTCGACAACTTCGACCACATCAAGGCGTACTGGATCATGCTGACGCCGTCGGTGGCGCAGGTAGCGCTACAGTTTGGCGCCGACGATCTCGACGGCACCGTCATCGAGGAAAAGATCTACCACGATGCCGGATCGCACAGCCCGCAGCACCTCACGCGGCAGGAGCTTGAGCGGCTGATTCGCGCCGCCGGGCGCGTTCCGGTCGAACGCGATACGCTCTACCGACCGGTCGAGCGCACTTCCCCGCCGGCGGCCGCCGTGCGTCCGGATGTGACCCTCACGCTGAACGTCTGAACAAAGCTGGCGGCCTGAAGGGAGCCAGAACTACTGCTCCGGCCAGATGCCCAGCAGCCGGCGCAGCAGCACGAGCTGGCCCAGATGGTAGGCGTTGTGGTCGGCCACCAGCAGCGCTTCCCGCAGATAGGTCTGCCCCGTGCCGTGCGGAATCCTGGCGAATAAATCCACGCGCTCGATCAGCTTTTGCATGCGGCGCAAGTCGGTGCGGAACGCGCGCAGGGTGCGTTCCCACTGCCCCGGCCGGGGTGCGGGTTGGGCGGGCCAGTAGCCCGCCGGCCAGTCCGGGCTGCGGTGTCTGGGATTCAGGCAGAACTCGACGATGTCGTTCTGGGCGATGTGCAGATGCGCGAGCAACTGCCAGGCCGTGTAGGGAACGCCGGGAACCTGCCGGCCGCGGTAGCGCGCTGGAAAATTGGCCAGGACGCGCTGCCAGCCGGCGTGGGCGTCTTCCCATTCGAGCAGGCGCAGCAGATGCTCGCGGAGCGGACGCTGTTCGTCGCGGCGCGCAGGCGTGCGTTCAGTCTTTCGCGCTGGCATGACGGCAGCCTGCCTGAACGGCGGCCTCTGGCGACCCGGGCCGGGCACACTTCACCTCTGCCGGCCCTCCGGTTTTGCTGCGGGACGCCCGGTGCCCGAACCTGCTGGCCGGGGCTGGCGGAATCGGCGGAGTCGAAGACACAGGCATGCGCCACTCCCCGGTGCCCTACTCCTGCTCGCGGCGGAGCTTCTTGCGCAGCCGCTTGCGGGAGAGCGCTTCCTTGGCCCGGCGCTTCTCACCCGGCTTCATGTAGAAGCTGTGCTTTTTGATTTCCTTGATGATGTCTTCCTGCTGCACCTTGCGCTTGAACCGGCGCAGCGCGCTTTCGAGCGATTCGCCTTCCTGCACGATGACTTCCGCCATGCCGTCTTCACCCCCTTTCCCTAGTCGTCGTTTGCGCACGCGGCCACTTCCCACCGGTTCCGAGACTGCCTGCGGGATCCCGCTTGCGGGTGGGTCGGGGCGGGCACGCGGCGCCCGGTCTCAGTCTAGCGGGACCGCAGCCAGAAGACCAGCGCGGTTGCTAGAATAGCCGTTCCCGTGCGGGCCCGTCATGGTGAGCATGCGCAAGGCCATCGCGGTCGTTCTGGCCGGCGGCCAGGGCGAACGGTTGTGGCCGCTCACCCGTGATCGCGCCAAGCCCGCCGTGCCTTTCGGTGCCATTTACCGCATCATTGACATCACGCTGTCGAACTGCATCAACAGCGAGTTGCGCCGCATCTTCGTCCTCACGCAGTACAAAGCCCTCAGCCTCAACCGGCATATTCGCCGCGGCTGGATGCCGCTGATGGGCCTCGGCGATTTCATCGAAGTGCTGCCGCCGCAGATGCGCGTCTCGCAGAACTGGTATCAGGGCACGGCTGATGCCGTCTATCAGAACATCTATTCGATCGGGAGCGAGCGGTCGGACTTCGTCTTCATCCTTTCCGGCGACCACATCTACAAGATGAATTATCAGAAGATGCTCGAGCAGCACGTGGCCAGCGGGGCCGAGGTGACGCTGGCGGTGGTGCCCGTGGCGCCGGAGGAGGCGGGCCGGTTTGGTGTGGTCGAAACCGACGCCGAAGGGCGCGTCGTGCGCTTTCTCGAAAAGCCCGCCGAACCTCCTCCGCCCGGGCCGGACGGGTTCTGCCTGGCCTCGATGGGGGTCTACGTTTTCAACACGCACGTGCTGATCCCGGTTCTGGTGCGCGATGCCGAGGACCCTTCTTCCTCGCATGATTTCGGCCGTGACATCCTGCCGCGCATTCTCGAGCGCCACCGCGTCTTTGCCTACCGGTTCGTAGACGAAAACAAGAAGGCTGCCCTGTACTGGCGCGATGTGGGGACGATCGAGGCCTACTACCAGGCCAACATGGATCTGATTGCGGTCACGCCCGTCTTCAACCTCTACGACAAAACCTGGCCGCTGCACACCTGGCAGCTCCAGTATCCGCCGGCGAAATTCGTCTTCTCCGAGCCGGGGCGGACCGGGATGGCGGTGGATTCGATCGTCGCCGGCGGGTCCATCATTTCGGGCGGACGCGTGGTGCATTCGGTGGTGGGTTACGATGTGCGCGTCAACAGCTACAGCGAGGTGGTGGACTGCATCCTGTTCAACCACGTCAACGTCGGACGCCACTGCCGGATCCGCCGTGCGATCGTGGACCGCCACGTCAGTCTGCCCGAGGGCACGGAGATCGGCTACGATCTCGAGCGCGATCGCCGGCTCTATCACGTGACCGAGGAGGGCATTGTGGTGGTCATGCGGGAGGAGTCCATGCTGGAGGAGCCGGAATGAGTACGACGGCGGTGGCTGAAGCCGCGCGGATCGTGGCGGTGGCGGCGCGGGAAATTCTCGATTCACGCGGCAACCCGACGGTGGAAGCCGAAGTGGTGCTGGCAGGGGGCATGCGCGGGCGTGCGGCGGTGCCTTCGGGAGCCTCGACGGGCAGCCGCGAGGCGCTCGAGCTGCGCGACGGGGAGCGCAACCGCTACGGTGGCCGCGGCGTGCGCCGCGCCGTCGGCCACATTCGCACCGTGCTGGCGCCGGCCCTGTGCGGTCTCGACGCCACCGCGCAGCAGGAACTGGACCGGCGCATGCTGGAGCTGGATGGTACGGAAAACAAGTCCCGCCTGGGCGCCAACGCGATTCTGGCGGTTTCGCTGGCGGCGGCCCGCGCCGCCTCTGCCGCACTCGGTCTGCCGCTCTACGCCTATCTGGCGCGCCTGGCCGGACGCGAGGGCCGCCTGCTGCCGGTGCCGCTGATGAACATCCTCAACGGCGGTGTTCACGCCGACAATGCCGTGGATTTTCAGGAGTTCCTCATCGTGCCGCATGCGGCGCCCAGTTTCGCCGAGGCCCTGCGCGCCGGCGTCGAGGTCTTTCACAGCCTGAAGGCCCTGCTGAAAACGCGCGGCTATTCGGTGGCGGTGGGAGACGAAGGAGGTTTCGCCCCGCTGGTCCAGTCGAACCGGGAGGCGCTCGAGCTGGTGCTGGCGGCCATCGAAAAGGCCGGCTACAGGCCCGGGGGCGAGGTCGCCCTGGCACTCGATCCGGCTGCAAGCGAGTTTTACGATCCCGCCGGGCACCGCTACGTGCTGCGCAAGTCGGGCGAGGGTGCCTACAGCCCGGAGCAGATGGTGGCGCTGTGGGAGGACTGGGTGCGGCAGTATCCGATCGTCTCGCTCGAGGATGGCCTGGCCGAGCAGGATACCGAGGGCTGGCGGGCGCTGACGGCCGCGCTGGGGAAGAAGATTCAACTCGTGGGCGACGATAACTTCGTCACCAATCCACGGTTGCTCGAGCAGGGCATTCGCAACGGCGTGGCCAATGCCGTCCTGATCAAGCCCAACCAGATCGGGACGCTGACCGAAACGCTGGCCTGCGTGCACCTGGCGCACGCCCACGGTTACCGCGCCGTCGTCTCGCACCGCTCGGGGGAGACCGAGGACAGCTTCATTGCCGACCTGGCGGTGGGGCTCGAGGCCGGGCAGATCAAGACGGGGGCCCCGTGCCGGGGCGAGCGCACCGCCAAGTACAATCAGCTCCTGCGCATCGAAGAAGAACTGGGCGCCAGCGCACGGTTTGCCGGACCACAGCTCTTCTCTGTTCGGGCCGGCTAGGGGCCACGCGGAGGAAACCATGGGAGAACCAACGGCTCCGCCTCGTTCAGGCGAGGAAGCCGAATTCAGCATCATGCTCGAGCAGGTTCAGGACTACCAGCTGCGGGTGATCTTCGACCGGCCGGAAGCGGCCGAAGTGGTCGTAGACGAGCCGGCGCCTCTGGGACAAGATGCCGGACCCAATGCCAGCCGTCTGCTGGCAGCCGCCGTGGGAAGCTGCCTGACCGCCAGCCTGTTGTTTTGCCTGCGCAAGGTGCGTCTGGAACCCGGCCGGATTCGCACGCGGGTGCGCGTCTGGATGGGGCGCAACGAACGCGGCCGGTTGCGCATTGCGCGTCTGCGCGCCGAGATCGATCCGGGCATCGCTTTGGATGCGCCGGGAGCCCTGCGTTGCCGCGAAATCTTCGAGGACTTCTGCGTGGTCACGCAGAGCGTGCGCCAGGGCGTTCCCGTCGAGGTGGTCCTCACCGATCGCTTCGAGCCATCCTGAACGCGGCCGCGCCCGGCGGAGCCGTTGTCGGAAACGGTTGTCGGAGCCTGCAGGGGGTGGGTATGCTGGCAGGCCATGCATGAGCGTCCCCGGCCCGTGGTTCTGACCATCCTCGATGGCTGGGGTTATTCGCCCCGCCGCGCGGGCAACGCGATTGCGCTGGCCCGCACCCCCACCTTTACCGATCTGCTGCGCCGGTTTCCCAGCACGCTGGTGCACACCTCGGGTCCCTGGGTGGGCCTTCCCGAAGGCCAGATGGGCAACAGCGAGGTGGGGCATCTGAACATCGGCGCCGGCCGGATCGTGCTGATGGAAATCACGCGGATCGATCGGATGATTGCCAGCGGGGAATTCTTCCGCCATCCACTGCTGCTCGAGGCGATGGCCCACGCCCGGCAGGGCCAGCTCCATCTGCTGGGGCTGGTGAGCGATGGCGGCGTGCATTCACATCAGGAACATCTCTACGCTCTGCTGCGCCTGGCGGCCGAACAGCATCTGGAGCGCGTCTTCGTGCACGCCTTCACCGACGGCCGCGACACACCGCCCACCAGCGGCGTGGACTATTTGGAGCGGCTCGAGGCCGAGATGCGGCGCTACGGCGTGGGCCGCATCGCAACCGTCTGCGGGCGTTACTACGCCATGGATCGCGATCAGCGCTGGCAGCGTACCGAACGCGCCTACCGCGCCATCGTGCACGGCGAGGCCGAGCACCGAAGTCCCGACCCGCTGGCGGCGCTGCGGGCCAGCTATGAGCGAGGCATCACCGACGAATTCGTCGAACCCATCGTGGTGACGGATGAAGAAACCGGGGAGCCGCTTACCCGCGTGCGCCCGGGCGACACGGTCGTGTTCTTCAACTTCCGCCCGGACCGCGCGCGGCAGCTCACCCGCGCGCTCGCCGAACCCGGCTTTGACCGGTTCGTGGACCCGGCCCGGCCGGCGAATCTGTTCTTCGTCGCCATGACGCAGTACGACAAGAGCTGGCCCTGGCTGCGGTTCGTGCTGCCGCCCGAGGAGCCCGCGCACATCCTGGCCGAACTGTTCGCCGCCCACGGGCTGCGTAACCTGCGCGTGGCGGAGACGGAAAAATACGCGCACGTCACCTACTTCTTCAACGGAGGCATCGAGCGGCCGTTTCCCGGCGAGGAGCGCATCCTGGTCCCGTCGCCCCGCGTGGCCACCTACGATCTGAAGCCCGAAATGAGTGCGCCGGGCATCACCGATGCCGTGGTGGCCGCCATCGAAAAGGGTGCCTTCGACGTGATCATCATGAACTACGCCAATGCCGATATGGTGGGGCACACGGGAAAACTCGAAGCGGCGATCCGCGCCGTCGAAGCCGTGGATGCCTGCCTGGACCGCATCCGCCGTGCGCTCCAGGCCCGTTCCGGCGCGTGGATCATCACCGCCGATCACGGCAATGCCGAGCAGATGGTGGATCCGGCCACGGGCGGCCCGCACACCTATCACACCACGCATCCGGTTCCGCTCGTGCTGGTCCGGGACGACTCCCGCTGCCGGCTCCGGTCGAACGGGTCGCTACGGGACATCGCGCCCACCCTGCTCGAACTGCTGGAGTTGCCGGTGCCTGCCGAGATGACCGGGCGGAGCCTGTGCGCGAGCGAGGACCCTTCAGGTAGCGGGCCAGCGCAGCCGACCCCTGCTGGCGGGTGCTAGCCGTTGCCGAGCAGATGGGTGACGCGTTCGGCCAGGTGGGAGAGGTGGTTGAGCGAGGGTTCGTGCGTGCGATCAATGCTGAGCGGGGTGAGGGCGGCATCGCCGGCGAGCAGGGCATCCCAGTCGGTGGCGGGTTCGGGTTGGTGTTCCAGCCGGACTTCGTGCAGCCAGTAAAGTCGTCCGCGCGGATCGTCCTCTTCGCGCAAAACGCTGCGCGTGATCCGGCGTGACTGCCGCACGAAGCGCACGCGCCCGCTCCACTGGCGCGGCACGTTCAGGTTCAGCAGGATGCCGGCCGGCGGCGGCTCCTCGAGCAGCAGCCGGGCCAGCAGCGCTCCCAGACGCGCCGCCGCCTCGAGCCCGCCGGCTGGCTCGCGCGCGGCGAGCGAAACGGCCAGCGCCGGCAGGCCGTGCAGCGCCGCTTCCATGGCTGCCCCCACCGTGCCCGAATAGTGCACGTTTTCGCCGACGTTGGCCCCCAGATTGACCCCGGAAACCACCAGCGCCGGCGGATGCTCCATCAGCCGCAGCAGGGCCAGCAGCACGGCATCGGCGGGCGTCCCCTCGATCTTCCACCGGCGGGGGCCGGCCGGCGTACACAGAATCGGTTGCCGCAGCGTGATCGACTGCGCTGCACCGCTGCGTTCGCTGGCCGGGGCCACCACGGTAACCCGCCCTACCGGCGCCAGCGCGGCTTCGAGCGCCTTCAGGCCGGCCGAGTCGATGCCGTCGTCGTTCGTGAGCAGAATTTCAGCCATCCGCGTCCGGAAACCAGAGGCGGGAAAACAGGAAGAATGGTCGGGACGACTGGATTTGAACCAGCGACCTCACGCACCCCAAGCGTGCGCGCTACCAGGCTGCGCCACGTCCCGACACCCGTTTCCAAGCTAACATTCGCTCTCGAGCAGCGTCAAGATGCTGCGCAACTGCTCGTGCAGTTCGAGCAGCAACCGGCGATCGAGCGAGGCCGGTGCGGGAGGCTCGCCCGGGCGGGCAGCTTCGCGGTCGCGCTGTTCGAGCCAGCGGCGTGCACCGGCAATCGTGAAGCCTTCCTCGTAGAGCAGCCGCTTGATTTCCAGAATGAGCTCGACATCCTCGGTGCGGTAGAGCCGGTGCCCGCTGGGCGTTTTCTCCGGCCGCAGCATCGGGAATTCGGTTTCCCAGTACCGGACGACGAAGGGTTTGAGACCCGTCAGCCGGCAGACGTCACCGATGCGAAAGACCGGCCTGGGGTGCGGCTCGGCCGCCGGTTCCTGCGCGGGCGGTGGGGGATGTGAGGCGTCGTCCATCGTGGTTCGATTATGGGCGCGGCGGCCGGTCTGCTGTCAACTCCGCCGCGAGCGCGCCGGCCGCACGCGGAAGCGGATGGGCGTGGCGGTGAAATCGAAGCATTCGCGGAGGCGGTTTTCGAGGTAGCGCTCGAAGCTGAAATGCAGGCGCGCGCGCCGACGCGTGAACAGCACGAACGTCGGCGGGGCGACGCCGGCCTGGGTGAGGTAGAGAATTTCCAGCCGCTGCGCCTCGGGCAGCCCCGGTCGTTCCAGGCCCGCCCGGGCCAGCCAGCGGTTGAGTTCGGCGGTCGGGACGCGCCGCTGGCGGGCCTCGGCGGCCTGTTCGGCCAGGGGCAGCAGTTCCTCGACACCCTCGCCGGTCAGGGCCGAGATCACCCGTACCGGCGCATAGCCGACGAACCCCAGCCGCTGGCGCACCGCCTGTTCGGCCTGCTGGCGCAGGCGCTGCTGTGGGTGCCGGTCGGCCTGGGCCAGCAGGCGGTCCCACTTGTTCAGGCAGACGATCAGGGAAACGCCGGCGCGGTGCGCGTAGCCGGCGATGGTCGCATCCTGCGCCGTCACGCCCTCGGTTGCATCGAGCAGCAGAAGGGCCACATCGGCGCGCTCCAGATGCTTGCGCGCCATGATGACGCTGAGCTTTTCGGTCAGCTCGTGCGTCCGGGCGCGGCGGCGGATGCCGGCGGTGTCAATCAGCAGGAAGCGGCGGCCGTCGTACTCGAGCGGCGTGTCAATGGCATCGCGCGTGGTGCCCGGCTCCGGCGTCACGATGGCGCGCTCGCTGCCCACCAGCCGGTTCAGCAGCGTGGACTTGCCCACGTTGGGGCGGCCGATGATGGCGACGCGGATCGCTGGCGGTTCCGGGGAGGGCTCGACGGCGGCGAAGGGTTCGGTCACGGCGTCGAGCAGTTCGTCCAGGCCGGCGCCGTGTTCGGCCGAAATCGCAAAGACCGGCTGGCCGAGCTCATAGAAGGCGGCGGCCAGAGCGGCCTGTGCGGGCGTGTCGGCTTTGTTGGCGGCGATGAAGACCGGCTTGCCCAGCCGCAGCAGATCGCGAGCCAGCTCGGCATCGAGCGGGGTGAGCCCGGCGCGGCAGTCGGTCACCAGGACCACGCGATCGGCTTCCGCCAGAGCCTGCCGCGCCTGCCGCAGGATTTCCCCGGGGATGCCGGCACGTTCGTCCGGCACCATCCCGCCGGTGTCCACCACCCGGAAGGGGCGGCCGCGCCATTCGGCGGTGCCGTAGAGCCGGTCGCGAGTCATGCCCGGCTGGTCGGTGACCAGGGCCCGCCGGCGGCCGACCAGGCGGTTGAACAGCGTGGACTTGCCCACGTTGGGGCGCCCCACAATGGCGACCAGTGGCAGCGCGGTGTTCATCGGCAGGCAGGTTCCCGGCTCGTGCGGGTTCCGTGTGTTATTGTAGCGGCGAACGAGCACGCATCCGCCGCGGGCATGCCCGAGCAGACGGTTCCAACGCTGGAGGAGATTTTCGGCCCCGGGGGCCTGCTGGCCCGCTGCCATCCGCAGTACGAATTCCGGCCTTCGCAGCTCGAGATGGCCGAGCGGGTCGAACGCGCCTTTCGCCAGCGGCGCCATCTGCTGATCGAGGCCGGCACGGGGACGGGCAAGACGCTGGCCTATCTGATCCCGGCCATTCGCAGCGGCCGCCGCGTGGTCATTTCGACGGCCACCAAATCGCTCCAGGAGCAGCTCTACGGCCGGGACATTCCGTTTCTCCAGCGGCATTTTGCGCCGCGGCTGCGCGTGGCGGTCATGAAGGGGCGGGGCAACTTCCTGTGCCGGCACAAGCTGGCCCAGCTCGGGGAGCGGCCGCTGCTGCGCGGCTTCGAGGAGGTGGACTGGCTGGCGCGCATCCGGCAGTGGGAGGCCGTCACGGAGACCGGCGACCGGGCCGAGCTGGAGTTTCTCCCCGACGATGCCGAACTGTGGACGCACCTGGACGCCCGCCGCGAGACCTGCACGGGGCAGAAATGTCCGCTGTTTTCGCAGTGCTTCATCACGCGCATGCATCAGCGGGCGCGCGAGGCGGACCTGGTCATCGTCAACCACCATCTGTTCTTTGCCGATCTGGCGATCCGGCAGGACGATTTCGGCTCTATCCTGCCCGAATATTCGGCGGTGGTGTTCGACGAAGCGCACGAAATCGAGGACGTGGCCAGCGAGTATTTTGGCCGGCAGGTGTCGAACTACCGGTTCGAGGAGCTGGCGCGGGATACCGAGCATGCGCTGCATCTGCAGAACGGCCCGGCCGAGGCTCTGCGCAGCGTGGCGCGGCTGCGCGAGCGGACCCGGGAGTTCTTCGGCTGCCTGCCCGAGCGGGAAGGGCGATTCGCGCTGACGGCGGCGCAGCGCAGCGCTCTGCTCGAAGAGCATGCGCGGCCCTACCGGGCGCTGCTGCAGGCCAGCGAACGGCTCGAGAAGGAGCTGCTGGCGGTGCCCGGGCGTTCGGAGCTGCTGCTGCAGCTGGCCCGGCGGGCGGCAGAACTGCGCGGCGAGTTGCGCTTTCTGCTCGAAACTGAAGACCGCGGGGCCGTTTACTGGTGCGAGCGCCGCGGCCGGGGCGTTTTCCTGGGCGCCACGCCGATTGACGTCAGCGCGCTGCTGCGCGAGAAACTCTTCGAAGCGTTCGATACCATCATCCTGACCTCGGCCACGCTGGCCGTCGGCGGGCGTTTCGATTTCGTGCGGGCGCGGCTCGGCGTGGACGTGGCCGACGAACGCATCCTGCCCTCGGAATTCGACTACAGCCGGCAGGCCCTGCTCTACATCCCGCGGCATCTGGTGGACGTGCGGCATCCGGCGTTTGTCGAGCAGGCCTGTGAGGAAATCGCGCGGCTGCTGGAGCGGACGCGCGGGCGGGCTTTCTGCCTGTTCACCAGCGTGGCCCAGATGCGCCAGGTCTACGACCGCCTGCTGGCGCGGGTGGATTTTCCGCTGCTGCTGCAGGGCACGGCGCCACGGTCGGTGCTGCTTGACCGCTTCCGCAACACGCCCCACGCGGTGCTGCTGGCCAGCGCCAGTTTCTGGCAGGGTGTGGACGTGCCCGGCGAGCAGCTCTCCTGCGTCATCGTGGACCGGCTGCCGTTTTCGGTTCCCACCGATCCGGTCGTGGCCGCGCGCGTCGAGGCGCTGGCCGAGCAGGGGCGCAATCCCTTTGTCGAGTATCAGGTGCCGCAGGCCGTGCTGGCCCTCAAACAGGGTTTCGGCCGGCTGATTCGTTCGCGCAGCGATCGGGGTGTGCTGGCGATTCTCGACAACCGCATCCTGCGGATGCCCTATGGTAGAATTTTTTTGGAATCGCTGCCGGAATATCCCATCACGCACGACCTCGGCGACGTCGAAGCGTTTCTCAACGGTCGGGAGATTTCGCCCACGAGCCTGCGGGCCCGTCAGGAGGCAGAACGAGCCGATGTTTGAGGTGAGCATCGAGACCAGTTTTGCGGCCGGCCACGCGCTCCGGGGCTACCGGGGCAAGTGCGAAAATCCCCACGGCCATAACTACCGGGTGCGGGTGGTCGTCGAAGGCCCCGCGCTCGACGCGATCGGCCTGCTGGAGGATTTCACCGAACTCAAGCGCATCGTGCGCGAGGTGACCGACGCGCTCGATCATCGCTTCCTGAACGACCAGGCTCCCTTCGACGCCGTCAATCCCTCGGCTGAAAACCTGGCCCGGTATATCTTTGAGCAAACCGAGCAGCGGCTGGCGGGTCGGGACCGGGGCGTGCGGCTGGCGAGCGTGACGGTATGGGAGACCGACACGGCGGCGGCCACCTATCGTCCGGATGGCGTGCGGGGCGCAGCATGAACGCCGGGCTGTGGCTGATCGGGATTGTGGCCGGGGTGGTGGCCTGTGCCTATGCGGCCACGCTGTGGGGCGCACGGGCAGCCGCGGCGGTGGGCGCTGCGGTTCTGGTGGTGCTGCTGGCGGCACAGGGACTGGCCCGCCGCGCCGGGCGGCGACCCTGAGCCGGTTCCATGCGCGTCACCGAAATCTTTCGCTCCATTCAGGGCGAGAGTACCTACGCAGGCCTGCCCTGCATCTTCGTCCGGCTGACCGGCTGCAATCTCCGCTGCGTCTGGTGTGACACCGAGTACGCCTTCACCGGCGGCCGCACCATGAGCCTCGAGCAGGTGCTCGAGGAGGTCGAGCGGCTGGCCAGCGGCGCAGCCGGAACGGTCCGCCTGGTCGAGATCACCGGCGGGGAGCCGTTGCTGCAGCGCGAAACGCCTGCTCTGGCAGCGCGCCTGCTCGAGCGGGGCTACCGGGTCCTGGTGGAGACCAGCGGGGAGCGTTTCATTGGTGTGCTGCCGGCAGGCGTCGTCCGGATTGTGGACGTCAAATGCCCGGACTCGGGCGAAGGCGGCCGGTTCGATCCGGCCAATCTCGACCAGCTCGGGCCTGAGGATGAAGTGAAGTTCGTCATTGCCAGCCGCCGGGATTACGAGTTCGCCCGCACCTTCACGCTCGAGCATCGCCTGGCCGGGCGGGTGCACCAGGTGATCTTCTCTCCGGTGTTCGCTGATCCCGCCGGTCGCTGGCCGGGGCTGGCTCCTGCGCAACTGGCGCAATGGATTCTCGAGGATGGGCTGCCCGTCCGGCTGGGCCTGCAGCTTCACAAGTTCATCTGGGACCCGGCCGCACGGGGCGTCTAAAGAGGCGGGAATGGATGGAGCAGGTTGCGAACGGCCCGGAAAGGGCAGCGAAGGTCCAGCGGCCGGCGCAGTATACTGATGGGGTAAGAAGAAGATGACGGCATCCGGCGAGCCGACGGCCGTAGTCCTGGTCAGCGGAGGCATGGACTCCTGCGTGACGGCGGCCATTGCCCGGCTGACCCACCGGCTGGCGTTCCTGCACATCAGCTACGGCCAGCGCACCGAGCGCCGCGAGCGGCAGGCCTTCGAGCAGATTGCAGATTTCTACGGCGTCCGCGAACGCCTGGTGGTGCGGATGGACCATTTTCGCCGGATCGGCGGCTCGGCTCTGACCGATGAGCGGATTGCGGTGCCCGAGGCGCGTACAGAGATCGGTGCGGGCGACATCCCGGTTACCTACGTACCCTTCCGCAACACGCATTTTCTGGCGGTCGCCGTGAGCTGGGCGGAGGTGCTCCGGGCGCAGGCGGTATTCATCGGCGCGGTCGCCGAGGACAGTTCGGGCTATCCCGACTGCCGTCCCGAGTATTACCGCGCCTTTGCCGAGCTGGTCCGCCTGGGCACGCGGCCCGAGACCAGCATCGCCATCTACACCCCGGTCATCGCCCTGCGGAAGGAGGAAATCATCCGGCGCGGCCTGGAGCTGGGTGCGCCGCTGCATCTGACCTGGTCGTGCTATCAGAGCGAGGAGGAGGCCTGCGGGGTGTGCGAGAGCTGTGTGTTGCGCCTGCGGGCTTTTGCACAGGCCGGGGTGCCCGATCCGATTCCCTACCGGTCCCGGACAGCGGTGGGTCAGCGGGCGTGAAGGAGGGCAGAAGCGATGAGCAGACTCAGGGCAGCAGCGATGGTGGTGGCAGTGTTGTGTGTCGTGCTGGGGGCGCGGGCACAGAATTTTGGCCGGCTCAGCGGCACCGTCTATGACGAGAATGGCAAGCCCTGGCCCGGCGTCACCGTCACGATGACCAACAAGAGCACCGGGCAGAAGTACACCGTGACGACCGACAGCCACGGCGAGTACGTCCAGATGGGCATCCAGCCCGGCATCTACACGGTGGATTTCGCCACCGACCGCTTCCCCGTGCAGGAATTCGAGGTGCGGATCTCGGTGGGCGAGCAGCGGCTGGACATGAACTTCCAGGAGCTGCTGAAGAAGAATCCGCAGTATCTGGAGCAGAAGAAGAAGGAAGAGGAAGCCAAGAAGAAGTTCGCCGAACTCAAGGCCCATTTCGATGCGGCCCGCAAGGCCATTGAGCAGATCGAGGAGCTGCGCAAGCAGCTTCCCGCGCAGCCGCCCGATCAGCGGACCCAGACGCAGCAGCAGATCGCGCAGCTCAGCCAGACGGCCATCACCGAGCTGGAGCAGGCCGAGCAGGTGGCCGGGCCCACCAGCATCAACCTGCCGATCATCCTGGGCAATCTCGGCGTGGCTTACGAGGCTGCCGGCAAGCATGCCGAGGCTGCCGAGGCGTTCCGCAAGGCCTCCGAGCTGCGTCCCAACGATCCCAACTACTATCTCGGTATCGCCACCAATCTGGCCTACACCGGCAAGCTGGACGAGGCCGGGCAGGCCTGCGACAAGCTGGCAGCGCTGGCCCCGGCCAGCGCCGCCACCTGCTGGCGCAACATCGGCGTGGTCCTGTTCAACCAGAGCCGGCTGAAGGAAGCGATTGCGCCGTTGAAGAAAGCCGCGAGCCTCGATCCGAATTATGCCGACACCTGGTATCTGCTGGGCAATGCGCTGATGAACACAATGGAGAGCCGGATGGAAGGAGGCAAGCTGGTGGCGGTCGTGGATCCCGAAACGCCCGAGGCCTATCAGAAATACCTGCAGCTGGCTCCCAACGGGCCGCACGCCGCCGAAGCCCAGCAGGCGCTGGAGGTGCTCAAGCAGCTCGGGGCGGGGGTGAGCACCCGCGTCGAGGTCAAGAAAAAGCACTGAGCGCCAGCGGCGCGGCAGAACAGGCCGGTAGTACTGCTGGTACTGCCAGAACGCGCACATCCATCTGGTTCCCTTTTCCAGCCTCTGCTAGAATCGCCGCGACTGGCAGGTTGCCTGGCTTCCCTCAGGGCGGCGATGGAATCGGCACCGCAACCGTTTTCGTTTGACTGCCGGGTGCGCATGTCTTCCGGCGTGCTGGCGCAGCGTGTCGGCCAGGAAACCGTTTTGCTGCACCTGGCCACGGAGCGCTACTACGGCCTCGACGAGACGGGTACGGCGATGTGGGAGGCGCTGCTCGGCTCGGCCAGCATTGGCGAGGCCTTCGAGCGTCTTCTGGCGCAGTATGAGGTCGACCCGGAGGAGTTGCGGCGGGATCTGATTGGCTTCATCGAGGAGCTCCGGGCGGATGGGCTTGTGGATGTGGCGGATTAGCTGGCAGAAATTCTGGCGCCTGCCGGCCGGCGAGCGCCGGACGCTGCTGGCGGCCGTGGCCATGCTGGCACTGGTGCGGCTGGCGATGGCCTCTGCAGGTGTCGGCCGGACGCAGCGGCTGGCGACACGGCTGCTGCGCCGGCGACCTGTGCGCCCGGTGTCGGTTCAGGAGGCAATGCGGTTGGTGCGGCTGATCGAAGCCGCCGCGCGCCTCACCGGGGGCCGTTGCCTGGCCCGGGCCCTGGTGCTGTTGTGGATACTGCGGTGGAGAGGCGCCGAAGGAGTGCTAAGGGTGGGCGTGCGCCGTCATGGTGAGGAACTCGAGGCCCATGCCTGGGTCGAGTACGGGGGCGTGGCGCTCGGTGAAGCGGTCCGGGAGGCGGAGCCATTCGTTCCCTTTGCGGCCAATCTGGCCGAGGCCATGGGGAGGATGCGTTGAGCGGCGTGACCGGCATCGTGGATCTGGCAGGAGGGCCGGTGGAGCACGCCAGGCTCGAGCGTCTGGCGGCCTGGCTGGTGCGCCGCGGACCGCACGGGACCAACTGCTGGTCTCAGGGATCGGTGGGCCTGGCCCACGCGCTGCTCCGAGTGCTCCCGGTGGACCGGCAGCAGCCCCTGACGCTGGACGGGGCGGTCTGGATTGTTGCCGATGCCCGCCTGGACGCACGGCGCGACCTGGTGGGCGCCCTGCAGTCGCACGGCCGTTCCTGTTCGCTCGCAACTCCCGACGCGGAGCTGCTCCTGCATGCCTACGCCGTCTGGGGTGTGGACGCCGTGCAGCACCTGCTCGGCGATTTCGCCTTCGCGCTCTGGGATAGCCGCCAGCAGCGGCTGTTCTGCGCCCGCGATCATTTTGGGGTCCGTCCCTTCTACTACGCCTTCGCGGGCGATCAGTTCTTGTTTGCCAGCCACCCCGACCCGCTGCTGGCCGAACCCGGCGTGGATGGCTCGCTCTACGAGCCGGCGATCGCCGATTTTCTGGTGCTTGGCTTCAACCACGATCCCGAGAGGACGGCGCATGCCGGCGTGTTCCGGCTGGCGCCGGCACACCTGCTGGTCGTCGAGGGCGGTCGTGTCGAGACCCGCCGTTACTGGGAGCTTCCGACCGAGCCTTCACAGCCGCCGGCAGGCTGGCGCGACGCGGTGGAGCAGTTTCTCTGGCTGTTCGAGCAGGCCGTCGCCGATCGCCTGCGCGGAGAGCGGGCCGCGGTGCTGATGAGCGGCGGGCTCGATTCCAGCGCGGTGGCGGCCATGGCCACCCGCGTGCTGCGCCAGCGCGGCCGTGGCCTGCTGACGGCCCATGTAGCCGCCTACGAAGAGCTGATCCCCTATCACGAACACCACTACGCGCGCCGCGTGGCCGAGGCGCTGGAGCTTCCCCTGCAGGTGTTCCGTCTGGATGACTACCGGCTCATGGAGCACCGGGACTGCCCCGAGTTTCGTGAACCCGAACCCGAGCGTGTGCGGATTTTCAACCGCCGTCTGGCCGATACCCTCGGCCATCCTCCGGCGGGCACGGTGGTGCTGACCGGCCAGGGCAGCGACGGGCTGTTTTCCAGTCTGCGCCTGCGGCACTGCCGCGAGCTGGCGCGCCAGGGGCGGTGGGGACAGCTGGCGAGCGATGTCAGCCGCTATCTGCTCAGCCCGGGCCGCTGGCGGCGCCTGTACCTGCGCATGCACTGGGAGCGCTTCCGCGGGCGCATCAGCGAACACAGGCCTTTCCCCGACTGGCTCAACCCCGGGCTGGAACGCCGGCTCGAGTTGCGACAGCGCTATCAGGAAAAGATACGGCAGCAGTACACGGCGCCACCCGGCGTGGTTCGACCCGAAGCCTACTGGCTGCTGCAGTCGCCCATCTGGCAGACCCTCTTCGAGGAATCTGCGCCGGAGTGCGCGGGGGTGGCCATCGAACCCGCCCACCCGTTTTTCGATCTGCGCCTGGTGCAGTTCGTTTTGGGCCTGCCGGCCCTGCCCTGGTGTTCGGACAAGGAACTGTTGCGCCGTGCCATGCAGGGGCTGCTGCCGGATGAAGTGCGGTTGCGACGGAAGACGCCGGTGGCGGCCGATTACCTCGGAGCGCATCTGGAGCGGGACGGGCGGCCCTGGCTCGAGCACTTTTGCGCCGAGCCGGGCCTGGAACACTTCGTGGATGTCGAGCGCGCCCGCCAGGAGCTGGACCGGCGCGAGCCGTGGACGACCGTCGTGCATCTGCGCCCGTTCATGTTGAATTTCTGGATGAAGTGGGATGCGGTGTTTCTCGAGACTCACCGGAAGGAGGTAGTCCGTGTCTAGAAACGGAAAGCAACCCTATCGGCCGCCGCAGGTGGTGGTCTACGGGAGGCTGCATGACCTCACGCAGACTTCGCACGGAAACGGGTGTGATGATCCCTCCAACTGCCAGAGCTGCGGCAACCACGTGACGCTCCCCGTTTGCGGCAAATAAGAGCCTCGTCGAGATGCCCGTGCGCGGCTCTGGCAACCGGCCCGCGGTGTACGAGGTCTGCGGCGTGCGGATGGTCTCCAATCATCCGCTCCCGTGGCTCTCCCGCGTGCGCCGGCACGGGCCGGTGGACGTGAGAGTCAACTGCGGCCAGCTTCCCGAGGGGCTGGCAGTGCCCGAGGTACTGGGCAGCGCTCCCTGGTGGGAATCCTGCCAGCAGGCACCCGATGGCCAACCACTCCTGCGCGCCTGGTGGGAGCAAAAACACAGCCGGTTCATTCTGCGATGGAACGACGGTGCGCTGTTTGTCGTGCAGGCCGACGGCAGCCTCCTGTGGGTGAGCTGGCCGCCCGGTTCCGATGCCGACAAGGTCCTGAGCGCCTACTTTCCCGGCAATGTGCTGGGCTTTTTGCTCCGGCTGCGCGGGGCTTTTTGTTTGCATGCGAGCGCGGTTGTGTACAACGGCCGCGCCCTCCTCTTCGCCGGCCCTCCGGGGGCCGGCAAATCCACGCTGGCGGCTGCACTCGTCCACCGGGGTGCCGCATTGCTGGCGGACGATCTGGTGGCGCTACGGCCTGCCGCAGGTGCGCTGCTGGCCTGGCCGGGCTTTCCGCAACTGAATCTCTGGCCTGCCGCCGCCCGGCAACTGCTTGGCCCGGCCGCACGTTTGCCCCGTGTGTCCCCGCAGGAGGAAAAGCGGTGTCTGCGCGCCGGGCGGCGAATCCAGTTCGCCCGGCAGCCCGTACCGGTGGGCGCTGTCTACCTGCTCGAACCCTGGGCAGCGGCTGACCAGCCGGCGTTCGAGGCGGTGACCGGCAGCGCCGCTGTAGCCCGCCTGCTCGGCCACGGCTTTGGCATCCAGCCTCCCGGTGCAGCCCCCCGTGAGCTGGCCATGGTGGCCGAACTGGCGCGCGGTCCCGTGCGGCGCCTGCGGCGTCCAAAGCGGCTGGAGGCTCTGGACGAGCTGGCACGCGCCGTCGAAGCTGATGCTGCCGGCGTGCTCGCCGCGGCGCCCTCTGCTGCAGAACTGGAGGTCAGCCTGGCCGGTGCCGGCTGAGTCCACCACCAGAGGTCCTGAACTTACCCCTGCCGTCGCACGCAGGCCCATCCTCGAGCGTACGGGGCGTGCGGTTCTGGACTGGCTGCAGAGCCGACAGGCAGGTACCGATCCTGTCGGAGTGCTCGAGCGCGCGGCCGCACACGGTGTCGCAGGGCTGGCCCGGGCGGGACTCGAGGCTGATCCCGAACGTTCGGTACCGGAGGCGCTCCGGGAGGGTCTAGAGAGAAAGGCGCGCGCCCAGGCTGCCCGCAATCTCCTGCTGGTGGCACGCCTCGGCGAAATCGTACGCGCGGCCGACGAACGCGGGCTGCCACTGGTTTGCTTCAAGGGTCCGGCACTGGCCGCGCAGATCTACGGCAACCCGGCGGTGCGGGCCTCGACCGATCTCGACCTGATCGTTCCCCATCGTGAGCTGCCCGCAGTGGCTGCGATGCTCTCTGGCCTGGGCTACTGCCCGCATCAGCCGCAGCGACTGACGCGGAGGCGCTGGGTGCCCGGCGAATATGTGTTCACGCGAGCTCGAGCCGATTTTCACCTCGAAGTGCACACCGAACGCACGTTGCGGCATTTCCCGCGCCCGCTGCCACTGGCAGAGTTGCTGGGCCGCTGCGAGCGCGTTTGCGCCGGCGGCGCGTCCCTGCCGGTTTTCAGTCCGGAGGACACGCTGGTGCTGCTGGCCGTGCACGGCGCCAAGGATTTCTGGGCGCGGCTCATCTGGGCGTGCGATATCGCTGCCCTGGTTTCCGGAGACGGATTTGCCTGTGAGCTGGCCCTGGAGCGTGCGCGACGCTGGGGCTGCCTGCGCATGACGCTGCTGGCTCTGGCCGTCGCCGTACGCACTCTGCCGGCAGCTTTACCGGGCTGGGTCGAACCCCGGCTGAGCGAACATACAGGCGTGCAGCCGCTGGCGGCGCAGCTGCTGGAAAGCGCTCCGCGCGGCACGCTGCAGCAGGTGCTCTACCGCTGGCGCCTGGCCGATGGGCCCACGCAGGGCCTGGCTTACATCGGACGCCTGCTGTGCCTGCAGCTCGCCGACCGATGGCTCGGATGAGGGAGCCACAACGGAGCACCTGCGGACATCGTCGCTCGAACCGGGCTGAGCGGCCGTTAAGCTTCAGAAGCGAATGACCAGCCCGGTGCTCACGCGGACGTCATTCTGCGTGATGCCACCGAAGCGCGTCAGCAGGTAATCCACCTGGAACAGCCGGTAGGCCAGGAACGGCGCAACGTGGGAGTCAATGCCACCGCCGAGTGCCGCTGCAAAGGAGGTGTCGGTCACGCCGGCCGTCGAAGTGCGTGCCCCGCCGACCAGGGCATGCACGAAAGGAGAAACGCGCGCCGGGAAAGAAAGTTGCGGACCCACCAGGAACGTGTGCTGGGAGGTGGAGGGGCCGAACGGCGAGCCGTAATGCCCGGAAAAATCGGCCGCCAGTCCCAGCCAGGAGTTGGCCTTTACGTTGAGCGCGGCGTTCCAGCCGTTGAGGTTCACGCCACCCGCACTATCGAGCCTCAGGTAGGAATACCCGCCAAAAATCTCCACCCGCTGTGCTCGCCCTGTGGCGGGGATCAGCAAAACCAGCGCAGCAAGAACAGGAACGTAGCTCCTCATGCCTCCTCCCGTAGTGTTCTTTCCTGCAGATGCAGCGAATCGGGCTGTGGTTGTGCGCCCTTCAAAGCAGAGGTTCGCCGGCTGCTTCGGCCACGGCACGGCGTGTGCGATCGCGCAGCAGCACCATCGAGCGCCAGTCGCTGCCGGCGGCCTGCAGCGGCTCGCAAAAAGTGACGGTGACCGAGCCGGGACGCGGCAGCAGCGTGTGGTCGCGCCAGATGGCGCGGGCGCCGTGCAGCCCGACCGGCACCACGGGCACCTGAGCCTGCGTGGCCGCTTTGAAGGCACCCAGCAGGAACGGGCGGACGCCGGGGGCAGGCGTGAAGGTGCCTTCGGGAAAAATGACTACCGAAAGGCCGGCCGCGAGTGTGTGCTCGATTTCTTCCGACTGGCGGACGCGCGCCCGGGGATTGCGGCGATCGAATCCCAGCTCGCCCATGCGACGGGCAATCAGGCCCAGCAGCGGCCACGCCAGGACTTCCTGTTTGGCCGAGTACAGGCAGTCGGGGGGCAGGATGGCCAGGAGCACGATGACGTCGAGGTAGCTGGTGTGGTTGGCCGCCACCACGCACGGCCAGAGCGTGCCCTGGCGCATCTTTTCGAGAACCGCCGGATTGCGGATCCGCACGGCGCAGCCCACGCTGCGGAGATACCAGCGGCACGCCCAGGCCGTCAGCCGGCGTGCGGCCGGCGGCGGCAGCAGCGCGACCACGGCCGCGGTGGGCACCAGCCACAGGCCGAACATGGCCAGTGCGAAGATGCCGTAGAGCGCTTCCAGTCCCCGCCGCAGCAGCGGGCCGAAGCGTCGCACCTGCGCGAGGACTGCTGCGGCTACCAGAGAGAGCGTCTGCAACCAGCCGGGTCGGCGGCGCGCCCCGAGCTGGCCGGCCAAGAACAGCCGTCGCGTCTCGTCCCGACGCAGCTTGCCGCTGGAGGTTTTCGGAATCGAATGCAGCGGCAGGATGCGGACCAGGTCCGGCGGGACACCCACCGTGTCGCGAACCGCCGCCACGATGGCGGCTTCCTGCTGCGGGGCCTCCGCCGGCCGGCGGCTTTCGGCTACCACCACCAGTCGTTCGGTTCCGGTGCCGGCATCGGGGACGCCGAAGGCCACCACGCATCCGGCACGGATTCCCTCGACGCGCGCCGCGGCGGTTTCGATTTCGTGCGGATACAGGTTACGCCCGCCCTTGATGATGATGTTCTTGCTGCGGCCGGTGATGAACAGCTCGCCCCCGGCAAAGTAGGCGCGGTCGCCGGAATCCCGCCAGCCGTCGGGACGGACCAGCGTGGCCGTGGCCCGGGGATTGTTGAAGTAGCCGGCGGTGGCGGAAGGGCCGCGGAACCAGAGCTGTCCTTCGACGCGTTCTGGGCAGTCGCGCCCGTCGGCATCCACGATGCGCACCTCGCAGCCCACCGGCCGACCCACGCTGACAAACTCCAGTGCGTCGGGCGCATCGGTGGGCACGGCACGCCCGGTCGTCTCGAACAACTCGCGGTCGATGCGGTCGATGCGCGGCGGGTGCCCGAGTTCGGGCGCGCTGACCAGCAGCGTCGCTTCTGCCAGCCCGTAGACGGGCATCAGCGCCTCGGGCCGCAGGCCGCAACGGGCAAAGCGCGCCGCGAACCGGTCCAGCGTGCCCGGCAGCACCGGTTCGGCACCGTTCAGCATGCCCCGCAGCGACGACAGGTCCAGCCGGACCAGCTCTGCCTCGGTCACCTTCCGCAGGCACAGCTCGAAGGCAAAATTGGGGCCGCCGGTGAGGGTGGCGCGGTGGCGGTGGATGGCTTCAAGCCAGCGTGCCGGGCGCGTCAGGAAGCTCACCGGGGAGAGCAGGCCGAGCGGCAGCCCGTAGTAGAGGGTCATCAACACCGCTCCGATCAGCCCCATGTCGTGGTAAAGCGGCAGCCAGCTCACCGCCACGTCGTCGCCGGTGATGGCCAGCGCCTGGCCGATGGCCTCCAGGTTGGCCAGCAGGTTCCCGTGGGTGACCTGCACGCCTTTGGGATCGCCGGTGCTGCCCGAGGTGTACTGCAGAAAGGCCAGATCGTTGCGGCCGGCAGCCGGGAAGACGGCCACAACGGGTTTGTCCGGTTCCTCGAGGATGCGCGCGACCAGCGCGACGCGCTCCAGCCCGGGGACCTGCGCGCCGAGCAGCCGGGCCAGCGACTCGACCGGGCCGAACGTCAGCAGAAAGCGCGCGCCTGCATTGCGGAGAATGCCGGCCTGCCGCTCGGCGTATTCGAGAAGCCGGTCGGTGCGAAACGGCGGATAGAGAGGGACCGGCACACCGCCGGCCAGCAACGTGCCGAAGAAGGCGGCGAGGAACTCGATCGAGGTGGGCAGGATCAGCGCAACGCGATCGCCCGGCTCGAGTCCGCGAAACTGCAGCCAGCGCGCGACGCGGGTGGCCAGCTCGAGCAGTTCGCCGAAACAGAGCGGCTGCGGTTCCCGGTCGCCGTCGTGGAGGAAAATGTAGGGCCGGTCCGGGTGCGTGGCGGCTCGAAAGCGCAGCACCTCCACCATGCTCTCGATGCCGGAAGGGAGGGGAACCTGCTGCGTGCCGGTTGCCGCCCGTGCTGCCGGCATCGAGCCGGCCGCAGCCGGCGGTTCCTCGCCGAGGGCATCGCGGAGGTGACGCAGCAGCTCGCCGACCGTCTCCGCGGCCAGCACCTCGTCCGGCAACGGTCGCTCGAGCGCCGCACTCAGCCGGGCCAGCAGCTCGACCCGTTCGAGGCTGCCCAGCCCCAGGTCGCGTTCCAGGTGCGTGCCGTCCTGCAGGACGGTTCCCAGGTGCGCACTGCCCACCTCTTCGAGGAGCTGGGTGAGGGTCTGGATCAGCAGTGTGCGGAGGCCTTGCGCGTCACTGCGTACGGGGAAGGTCGCCAAGGCAATTCGCTCTCCCTCGAATCCTTTCGAGGCTAACACGCAGGCCGGGGCAGTTCAACGCACCCCGCCGGGTTCTGGTACCGGGGTCCTGCAAAAAATGAATCCTTCGATCCATGGTCAGCCGCACCGGATGCAGGCAAACTGGATACAGCGGTCGAAGGCTGGAGGCTGGTTCAAGACAGGTTGCCGGGTCGGGGCCGGGGTCGAGAGCTTCCCGGGCAGCGCGGCGGGGGTGGCCCGCCGCGCTGATTTTTTCTGGCGGAAAAATCTAGAAGTCGAGCATTGTCTGCGGGGCATGGGCCGCGTATGCTGGGGCGGCCTGCGAAGCGGGCAAAACCTGGCAGGGCATCGCGGGGAGGGTCGGGCATGGAATTGCAGCGGTGGGAGGTGGCCGGGCTCGGCCATTACTCGTATTTGATCGCATCGGAAGGCGCGGCGGTGGTGGTGGATCCGCGGCGTGACGTGGACGCCTATCTGGAATTCGCCGCGGCGCGCGGCTGGAAGATCACCCATGTGGTCGAAACGCACATTCACGCCGACTACGCCTCCGGGGCGCGCGAGCTGGCCGAGCGCGCCGGCGCCGAGCTCTGCCTGAGCGCGCACGATCAGGACGAACAGTATTCCTACCAGTTTCCGCACCGCGGCCTGCGCCACGGCGACTGCATCCGCATCGGTGGCATCGAGCTGGTGGCGCTGCACACCCCCGGGCACACCCCCGAGCATCTCTGCTTTTTGCTTCCGCGCCAGCACCCGGCGGCGCCGGTACTGCTGAGCGGCGACTTTCTGCTGGTCGGCTCGCTGGGCCGTCCCGACCTGCTCGGTGCCGAAGCCACCCGGCGGCTGGCCGAGATGCTCTATGCGAGCGCGCACGGGCCACTGCGCGAGCTGCCTGACGATACGCTGGTACTGCCGGCCCACGGCGCCGACTCGCTCTGCGGCAGCGGTATTGCCGCGCAGCCGCTTTCGACGCTGGGCCGGGAGCGGGCTGCCAACCGGTTTCTCAACGAGACCGATCGCGACGGATTTCTCCAGCGCGTACTGGCCGAGCTGCCACCCCGCCCGGCCTACTTTGCCCGGATGAAGCAGCTCAACGCCGCCGGTCCGCCACGGCTGGGCGCACTGCCGGGCGGGCGGGCGCTGCGCCCGGAGCCATTCCGCAGCGCGCTCGAGCAGGAGGAGGCGATCGTGGTGGATCTTCGTGGCCCGGAAGAGTTCGCCGCCGCCCATCTGCCCGGCGCGATCAACGTTCCCCTGGGGCGGTCGTTTGTGAGCTGGGCAGCCTGGGTGTTGCCCTGCGATCGGCCGCTTCTGCTGGTGGGGGCCGAAGCAGACGAGCAGCAGGAGGCTGCGCGGCGGGCGCTGGTGCGCGTGGCGCTGGACGACATCCGGGGCGTGCTGGCCGGTGGCGTGCCTGCCTGGCAGGCAGCAGGATGGCCGGTGGAGACGCTCGAGCCGTGGGAGCCCGATGAGCTGTCCGCCCACCCGTCGGCGCTGGTGCTCGACGTGCGCAGCCCGGCCGAGTGGCAGACCGGCCACATTCCCGATGCTCTGCACATCCCCTGCGCCGAACTGGTCGAGCGCCTGAGCGAGCTGCCCCGGGAGGCCACGATCTGCGCGGTATGCGCCAGTGGTATGCGTTCGAGCATGGCGGCAAGCCTGCTGCGCCGGGCCGGTTTCAGCCGCGTCAGGCATCTGGCGGGAGGCATGGGAGCCTGGCAGAAGCGCGGCCTGCCCGTCGTGCACCCGGCCTGAGTGCCCTCGGTGGCTTACTCCATCCGGAGTTCCTCGGCCGGCGCCAGCCGCAGCGCGGCACGCAGCGGCCCGAGCGTAATCGGCAGGGCCAGCAGGACACAGGCCAGGGCGATCCCGATGGCGCGACCGGTAGACCAGACCGAATGCCCGAGCCATTGCTCCCTGGTCAGACGGGCCAGCCACGGCCAGACCGGCAGCGTCAGCGCAATGGCAACCAGGCCGGGGCGGAGCACCCGCTGGAGCACCAGCCGAACAATTGCCTCAGGCGGCGCACCCAGGGAGACGCGAATGGCCAGCTCACGCCGGCGCGTGTGGACGTAGTGGGAGGCCAGCGCGTAGAGGCCCGTGTAGGCCACCAGGGCCATCAGCAGCGATCCTGCCAGCGCCAGCCCCGCTCGTTCCCGCTCGCCCTGCAGGGCCTCGGCGGCGCGCTGCTCGACCCGGTAGACAGGGCCTGCCTCCATGAAGGATGGGAGCAAGGCCTGCACACGATCGCGCACGGTGGCCTCCACCAGGGCGGCGGCGAGCCCGCTGCCGCGGACGATCAGGAAAAAACCAAACGTGCTGCTGCGGTGGGGCAGGTAGACCGTCGGCTCGGGTGATACGGTTGCGCCAAAAAGGCGCACGTCTTCCACCACCCCGACCACGTGCCCCGTCCATGTGGTGGTCCTGCCTATTGCAGAGAAATACTCGCTGAGCCGCAGGGTGTGCCCGACTGCGTCCTGGTCTCCCCACAGTTCTTCGGCCAGTTGCCGGCTTACGATCACGGCGTCGGAGCCGATCTCCGACCACAGAAAGTCACGCCCGCTCAGCACTCCGGTTCCCAGAGTCTGGAAGAATCCGGGAGCCACCTCGACCGCAGCGGCGGTGTGAGACGTTCCCGATTCGTCGATCCGCTGGACTGTGACGACCGGTGGCCTGTCGCCAAACGGAGCAGCGGTAGCAAAGGCAGCGGCCTCCACACCGGGCAGCGCGGCCACCGTATCGAGCAGGTTGTGGAGCACGGCAGTGGAGGGAAAGAGCTCCGGGCCGATCGGGAAGCGGGTGTTCGGCGGGACGTCGACCTGGGCGACGATCAATCGCCCGGCGTCATAGCCCAGCGGAACCCGGTACAACGCCTGTACGGCCGCGATGACGTTCCCGGCGAGAATCCAGACGCAGATGCACAGTGCCATCTGGACGCTGACGGCCATCTCCAGCCCGCGTGCCACCTGCCGGCGAACCGTGCTGCCGTAGCCGAGCTGGAGTTGCCCGGGATCGCGCAGCAGGTAGGCGGCCGGCAGAAGCGCCGGCAGCAGCGTGAGGGCGAAGGCCGCCGGGGAAAGAAGGCCGAGCGCAGAGAGCAGCGAGGAGCGGCTGGCTCGCAGCAGGAGCGCATCCCCGGGCAGCCGCTGTTCCAGCCAGCGCAGCAGCAGGCCACCGGAAACGGCCGCAACGAGCAACCCGCAGGCCACCGTCACCGCCGGCCCGGCCAGTACCTCACCCAGCAGGTGTTCGGGCAGCCCGCCCAGAGCCAGCTTGAGGCGGACCTCGTCGGCCAGCCGCGGCGCGCGTGCCAGCAACAGCAGCGCATAGTTCAACGCGATGATCGCGGTGAAGATCAGCACGAGCAACAGCGCCAGCCGGAGCCACTGGCGAATCCGGGCATCCCGGAGGGGATCGCTCGTCAGGCCGGGGGCGACCTGCAGGACCTGACCCCCGGAGGTGAGCTGCGCGGTCAACGGCACCAGCTCCTCGACCAGTTCGTCGGTGGCGAGATGCGCGGATCCAACGGCGAGGTAAAAAAACGGGGCCTGCTTCCACGCGCTTTCGAGCGCGCTCATGCTGCTCACGCTCAGCATGCGTCCGGCGGGCACCCAGACGTCGCTGGGCTGGCCGAACAGGCCGCCGAAGCCGGCCGGTGCGACGCCGACGATCTCAAACGTTGTTCCCGACAGGTGAACGAAGTTCCCGATGGCAGCCCCGGGCGAACCGAACAGATCGGTAGCAAGCCGGGCACTGAGGATGGCGGCGGGGAAGCCGGCGCCCGTTTCTTCGGCCGCGGTGAAGTCCCGGCCCGCCAGCAGCGGTTCGGTCAGGCCCTCGAAAAATCCGCGGGAGACTGCGGCGAAGTGCACGGGTCGGCGGTCTTCGTTGCGTTCGAGAGTGGCCGTCAACTGCCGGCTGTAGGCGGCCACGAGCATTGTGGCCGGAATCTGCTGGCGGACCCGTTCGAAGGTTCCCCAGCTCACCGGCATCGAGCCGCCGCTGGAGGTTGTCTCGGCAATGGTCGCCAGGCCCAGCGGGCGCAGCCCGGGCGAGCGCGGGGAGGAAAACGCCCACAGCAGCGCCAGGCTGAGTGCGGACAGCCCGAAACCCAGCCCGAGAACGGCAATCGCAGACGTGCTCAGGATGGGGCTGGAGCGCAGAAAGCGTGCCCCGGGTTTCACCAGCAGCGCCAGCAGGCGATCGGCGAGCGTTGCGGTGAATTTTGCCACCGAGGAATTCGCAGCGCCGCGTACCGTGTCGCTCACCGGTGCAAGACGATCTCCACCAGGCCCACACCCAGTTGCTGCAGTCGGCGGCGTTGCCGTGCCACCGCACGGTCCTGCTCACGGCAGGAGCTGCGCTCGGTGCAGCTCCACACCACCAGCACCGGGTGCCCGCCCTCGAGCAGGTCTTTCCGGTAGGGTTGCAGTTGATCGAAGATGGCCACCAGCTCGGACAGCGGCGGCGCCTGGCACGCGCCAGCCGGGCCTTTCAGGAGATCGGACGCTGCCTGGCTCCGCAGGGCTTGCAGAAAAGGGATGGTTTCCGAGGATCGCTCCCGTTTCTGCAGGCACTGCCCTGCGGCGTTGTACACGTAAATCGCGGGGCTCAGCACAAACAGGTTGCCGCTGATGGGCTGGCCGGCAGCCCGCTGCCGCTCACGCCACTGGAAGAATCTCCGCGTCACTTCTTCAGCTGAGGCACGGATGCGGACCGCCGGAGGGCGGGAATTTTCGATGCGGGCTGAACGCTGCTGCAGCCGAGCATGCCCGGCGGCACCGACGAGCACCAGGACAGTCACCAGCACCGACCGGCCCATCTGTGCTGCCTTCCCCTGCAATGGAGCGGATTTAACCGGGTTCACAAGCATCTTAAACAGCGTCGCAACCGCAGAGGGCGCACACCGCCAGGCGGATGGCTTTCTTCCTCTAGCTCGACCTGGGTTCATCCCCGCTGCCCGGCGTTCCTGTGTTCTTGTCCCTAGCACAACAGCAGGAAAAGTCAAGATTGGAGTGGGCAATTTATTCAAGGGACCTGGCGATTTCCGGCACAGGTGCGCAGGGTGGTAGCGCGCAAGCCGTGAGTGTGCGCCATGCCGGTTGAAGGCAGCGCCGCCGTGCAGTCCGACGTCGGCGCAGCCGCCAATTCGGGCTTTCTTCCCTCGAAATGCGGCAGAAAAAACCCCTACCGCGTTTTTGGCATTTAAAGGGAATGATTGTTCGTGTGGTTGACGGCCAGGCGTCGTTCAGGCTAGGGTGCAGGCAATGAAGCGGGTCGTGCTCGCAGCGCTGATCGCCCTTGGCGTGTGGGTTGCAGCGGGCGGAGCCGGTCGAGTTTCCTCAGCCACGCCTTCCCAGGCCAGGCCGGTCACCGTTGGGCAAAGTCCTTCCTCCCCGCAAACTTCTGACAGCGAGCAGTGGCTTTCTCCAGAGCAGCTACGGCGCGCCAGAACCTACTCGCAGATTCATTACTGGCTCCATTTTGGGGGTTTTGTCTACGGGGTGCTTGTGCTGCTGGTGGTGCTGGCGGTGCGTTTGCCGCCTCGCTACCGCGACTGGGCCGAGCGCGTCAGTCGCCGCCGCTGGTTACAGGCCGCCGTGTTCACACCTCTTCTGCTGCTCACGCTGGCAATAGCCGAGCTGCCGCTGGGACTGGTTGGCCATGCAGTGGAACGCGCCTACGGGCAGTCCGTGCAGAGCTGGTTGGGCTGGCTGGGTGATTGGTCGAAAGCGCAACTGGTGGCGTGGGTGGTCGGAACGCTGGTGGTGGCGGTGTTTTATGCGGTGGTGCGGCGCAGCCCGCGGCGGTGGTGGTTCTGGTGCTGGCTTGCGGCGCTGCCCTTCATCGCCCTGGTGCTTTTTGTTTCGCCCTACCTGCTGGAGCCGCTGTTCAACCGGTATGTCCCGCTGGCACAGCGCGACCCGAAGCTTGCGGCGGAGCTCGAGCAGGTCGCTGCGCGCGCCGGCGTGCACATCCCCACCAGCCGCATGTATGTGATGGAAGCCAGCCGCAAGGTGACGGCGCTCAACGCCTATGTGAGCGGGCTCGGGCCATCCAAGCGCGTGGTCGTCTGGGACACGACCCTGCAGAAGATGAATCGCGATGAGATTGCCTTCGTCTTCGGGCACGAGCTGGGGCACTATGTGCTCCACCACGTCGTCTGGGGCATGGTGATGTTTGCCGCCCTGCTGCTGGTGTTGCTGTGGCTCGGTGAGCGCGCCGTGCGCTGGAGTCTGGCGCGATGGGGCAGGCGCTGGGCGATTCGTGACATGGCCGACTGGGCTTCGCTGCCGGTGCTGTTGCTGTGGATCTCGGTGTTCGCGTTCCTGGCCGAGCCGCTCACCAACGGCTTCAGCCGCCATCTGGAACACGAAGCCGACCGCTTCGGCCTGGAGGTGACGCACGGCGTGGTGCCGCACAGCCGACAGGTGGCCGTCCGGGCGTTTCAAATCCTGGGCGAAGCGGATCTTGCCGACCCGTCTCCCGGCCGCTTCATTCGGTTCTGGCTCTACAGCCACCCGCCGATCGCCGAACGAATCCGTTTTGCGATGCGTTACGACCCCTGGGCGACCGGACGGTCCCCGCGCTACATTCGCTAGTTTCTGCCCGGCTCGTTCAGGCCGAACCGGCGCGGGCGGCCTGTTCCTGCTCGAAGGCGTGGTAGGAGGAGCGGACCAGCGGGCCGGCCTCGACGTGCGCAAAGCCGAGCTGCTCGCCCAGCACCTTCCAGCGGCGAAACTCCTCGGGGGGGACGTAGCGGACCACGGGCAGATGTGCCGGCGTGGGCTGCAGGTACTGGCCGAGGGTGACGATCTGCGTGCCATGGGCCAGCAGATCGCGCAACGTGGCCTCCACTTCCTCTTCCTGCTCGCCGAGCCCCAGCATCATCCCGCTCTTCGTCACCAGCCCGTACTGCCGCGACCGCGCCAGCAGCTCGAGCGAGCGCTCGTAGACGGCTCCCCGGCGCACCCGCCGGTACAGACGCGGCACGGTCTCGATATTGTGGTTGAGCACGTCGGGCCGCGCAGCCAGCACCTGTTCGAGCGCCGCCCAGTTCCCGCGGAAGTCGGGGATCAGCACTTCTACTTTGCATCCGGGCAGGCGCCGGCGCAGCTCTTCGATCGTGCGCGCGAACAGATGGGCGCCGCCATCGGGCAGATCGTCCCGGTTGACCGAGGTCACCACCACGTAGCGCAGGCCCATGGCGGCTGCAGCCTCGGCCACCCGTCGCGGCTCGTCTTCGTCGGGAGGCCCGAGCGGCCTGCCCGAAGGCACTGCGCAGAACCCGCAGCTCCGCGTGCACACGTTGCCCAGAATCATGAACGTTGCGGTCCGATGCTCCCAGCATTCGCCGATGTTGGGACACCGTGCACTCTCGCACACCGTGTGCAGTCCCAGGGTCCGCATCAGCCGCTTGAGGTCCTGATAGTTTTCGCCCCCGAAAAACCGCACGCGGAGCCACGGGGGCTTTGGTGACGGGGAGCCGGCAGGCCGATCCTGCAGGATGGGCAGCGGCGTGGCTGTTCCCGACATGGCCTTTGATTCTAGCCCCAGCCGCCGGCCCTTTCCAAAATTTGGTTTCCGAGCCGCGCTCGGGTCGCGTCGAAACTGTGGCAGGGAGGCATCAGGAAAATCCGGTTTTGTGTTGCATTTTTGCCACACTCTTGGCTGAGTCGCTTCCGGGCCCGGTGTAAGATTTTGTCTGGCAATAGATTACAAGGTATGCGGTGGCACACGAATTGCTCTGTATAAGCCCCTATGCCCTGGCAAACCACCATTGCGCAGCCGGTTGAAACCTCTGGGGTTGGCCTGCACACGGCCGTACGGGCCCATCTGCGGCTGGTACCCGCCCCCGCCGACACCGGGATCGTCTTTCGCCGCACCGATCTCGACAACTTTGAAATCGAGGCCCACGGGCGCTGGCTGGCGCGCGTGAGTTACGCCACCAGCCTGATGAAGCGCGGCGTGTTGCTCTCCACGGTCGAGCATCTGCTGGCGGCGCTCTACGGATCGGGCATTGACAACGTCTACGTGGAGCTGGACGGGCTGGAGGTGCCGATTCTCGATGGTTCGGCGCGCCCGTTTGTCGAGATGCTCCAGCGGGCCGGCGCGCAGCGTCTGCGGCGCCGGCGGCGGTATCTGCGCCTGCTGCGGGAAGTGCAGGTGGCCGACGGCGACCGGTGGATCCGTGCCCTTCCGGCTGATTGTTTCCAGGTCCGCTACTTCATTGATTTCGCCCATCCGGTGGTCGGGCGCGAGCAGATTGCCTTCGAGGTGGATCCGGCCACCTTCGCCCGGGAGCTCGCTCCGGCGCGCACGTTCTGCTTTCTCGAAGATGTGGACCGGCTGCGTGCGATGGACCTGATTCGGGGCGGCTCGCTCGAAAACGCCATCGTGGTGGCCCCGCAGGGGCTGCTCAACGGGGGGCTGCGCTTCCCGGACGAATTTGCCCGGCACAAGGCACTCGATTTGATCGGCGACCTGGCGTTGCTGGGCCGGCCGTTGCTGGCGGCGGTGGAGGCGCACAAGGGTGGCCATGCCCTGCACACGGCGCTGGTGACCAGGCTGCTGGCAGATCCTTCGCTGTGGGTGGAGACGACGGGCGAGCCCGTCTCGGTGCGCCCGGCGGCTTCGCCGCGCGCTCCGGTGCCAGCTTCCTAGGCAGGGATTGGGTTTCTCCGCATTCGAGGTAAGCTTCCCCTATGTCCTCGGGAAAACTGGCGGTGGTGATTCTGGCGGCCGGTCGCGGGACGCGGTTGCGTTCGCGGCAGGCCAAGGTGCTGCACCGGGCGGGCGGGCTGCCGCTGGTCGAGCACGTTGTGCGCGCGACGCTTCCGCTGGGGGCGCCGGTATTCGCGGTGGTGGGCTACCAGGCCGAGGCGGTGGCGTCGCTGGTCGAGCCGCTGGGGGTGCGGCCGGTGGTGCAGCAGCCGCAGCAGGGCACGGGCGATGCCCTGCGCGCGGCCCGTGGGGTGCTCGGGGGATTCGAGGAAGTGCTGGTGGTGCCGGGCGATGCGCCGCTGGTGCAGACCGACACACTGGCAGCTCTGGTGCAGGCGCGGCGCGTGGCCGACGCTTCGGGCAGCGTGCTGACGGCCGTGCTCGAGCGGCCCGAGGGTTACGGCAGCATCGTGCGCGGCCCGGACGACTCGGTTGTGGCAATCGTGGAAGCAGCGGCAGGACCGCCGGGGCCGCGCGAGGTGAACTCCGGGATGTACTGTTTCCGCCTGGCCGAGCTGTGGCCCTGCCTGGAGGAGCTGCGGCCGGAGAATCCGCACCGCGAGTTCTATCTCACCGATGTCGTCGAAGGGCTGGTGCGGCGGGGCGGCCGCGTGGTGGCGGTGGCGGCGGCGGCCGAAGAAATCCTGGGCTGCAACACGCGGGCCGAGCTGGCCGAAGCGGACCGGCTGCTGCGCCGGCGCAAGCTGGCGGCGCTGATGGAGGCCGGCGTGAGTGTCTATTTGCCGGACACCGTGCTGGTGGATCCGGCGGTCGAAGTCGGCCCGGATACGATCCTCGAACCGGCCGTGCAGTTGCTGGGAAGCACGCGCGTCGGCGCCGGATGCACCATTGCCACCGGCTGCGTGCTGGTGGACACCGTGGTAGAGGATGGAGCGGTGATTCGGCCGCATTCGGTGCTGGTGGCCAGCCGGATCGGCGCGGGCGCGGTGGTTGGCCCGATGGCCCACCTGCGCGATGGCGCCGTTCTGGAGCCGGGTGCCCGCGTGGGCAACTTTGTCGAGGTCAAAAACAGCCGGCTGGGTTCGGCGGCGCGCGCGCTGCACCTGAGTTATCTGGGCGATGCCGCCATCGGCGCCGGAACCAACATCGGCGCCGGAACGATCACCTGTAACTACGACGGGGTGCGCAAGAATCGCACGGACATCGGCGAGCGGGTCTTTGTCGGCAGCGGCACCGAGCTGGTGGCCCCGGTGCGCGTGGGTGACGGCGCCTACATTGCCGCCGGTTCCACCATCACCGAGGATGTGCCAGCCGATGCGCTGGCGATTGCGCGTGCCCGGCAGGTGAACAAGCCCGGCTGGGCGAGGCGCCGGCGTGCCGAGCAGGCTGCAGCCGCGGAGCCGGCCGCACCGCCCGCAGCTCCGCGGCAGAGGAAGGCGGCCGCACCCCGGCGACGCGGCTGAACCGCACGGGGTGTGTTAGAATGCCGGGTGGAGCGGCGGTTGGTGAAATTCGGCGTCGTCGTCTTCCCCGGATCGAACTGCGATCACGATGCCTGCCATGCCATCGGCACCGTTCTCGGCCAGCCGGTCGAAACCATCTGGCATGAATCGGAAGACCTGAACGGCGTTGACGCCGTCATCCTGCCCGGCGGCTTTTCCTACGGCGACTATCTCCGCACCGGAGCCATTGCGCGCTTTTCGCCGGTGATGCGGGCGGTGGAGCGGTTTGCCCGGCGCGGTGGACTGGTGCTGGGCATCTGCAACGGCTTCCAGATTCTGCTCGAAGCGGGATTGCTGCCAGGAGCGATGCTGCGGAATCGCGGCCTGCGGTTCATCTGCAAACCCGTCTGGGTGCGCGTCGAAACCACCGCAACGCCTTTTACCTGTGCCGCGCGCCCCGGCCAGGTGCTGCAAATGCCCATTGCCCATGCCGACGGCAATTATTTCTGCCCGCCGGAGGTCCTGGAGGAGCTCGAGCGCGAAGATCGTATCGTGTTTCGCTACTGCACGCCGGCCGGCGAGCTGCGCGAAGACGCCAATCCCAATGGCTCGCTGGGTGCCATTGCCGGCATCTGCAACGCCGGGCGCAACGTGCTGGGCATGATGCCGCATCCCGAACGAGCGGTCGAAGCCCTGCTGGGCTCGACCGACGGGCTGGTGGTCTTCCGGTCCATGGTCGAGGCTCTGGTGCGGCAGAGTGAAGTGCCGGCCTGAGCGTCCGGTTGTCTCACAGGGAGGGTGGAGCAGCCATGCATCGAGCGGCAGCCGTGTTGCTGGGCGGAGTGTGTCTGGGGATGGCTGCGGCGGGTGGCGGAGTGCCGCAGCCGCCCACGCCGGACTGGGCGGCAATCAACCGTGAGGCGATCGACACCCTTGCGGCGTATATCCGCGTCGACACCTCCAACCCGCCCGGCAACGAAGCGCGCGGCGTGGCGTTCCTGCGGCGCATTCTCGATGCCGAAGGCATTCCCTATCAGGTGGAGGAATCGGCGCCGGGGCGGGCCAATCTGGTCGCCCGGTTGCACGGCGGCCCCGAGCCGGCTCTGGTGCTGCTCAATCACATCGACGTCGTTCCCGCCGATCGCCGCTACTGGTCGGTGGATCCCTTTGGCGGCGTGATCCGCGACGGCTACATCTGGGGTCGCGGAGCCCTCGATATGAAGTCGCTCGGCGTGGCCGAGCTGATGACCGTGGTGCTGCTGCATCGCCTCCATGTGCCGCTGCGAAGGGATGTGATCTTCCTGGCCACCGCCGATGAAGAGGCCGGCGGAAACTTCGGTGCCGGCTGGGTGGTGCGCCAGCATCCGGAGTGGATTGCCGGAGCTGGCTTTCTGCTGAACGAGGGCGCGACTTCGCGACTCGGTCCCGACGGGCGCCCGCAGTATTTCGGCCTGGGCGTGATGGAGAAGACGCCGGCCTGGCTGCGGCTGACGGCCACCGGGCCGAGCGGGCACGGCTCGATTCCGCTGCCGGATTCGGCGGTGAATCATCTGATTGCCGCGCTGGAGCGGTTGCGGAACGACCGGCCTCCGCTCGAGCTCGATCCGGCGATCGAGCGCGTGTTTGCCTCGCTGGCACCCTACCAGCCCGAGCCCTGGCGCAGCCGGCTGGCGGATATGCGCCACTACCTCGAGCAGCCCGGTGCGCGCGAGCAACTGGCCGCCGAACATCCCGAGTGGCTGGCGCTGGTGACCAATACGCTGGCCATCACGCGGCTGGAGGGTTCGCCCAAGGTGAACGTCATCGGCCCGCAGGCCGTGGCCGAGCTCGACTGCCGGCTGCTGCCCGGCTGGACTGCCGAACGCTGGGTCGAGCATGTGCGGCAGGTGATCCACGACGACCGCATCCGCATTGACGTCCTGCTGCATTTTCCGCCCAGCCAGTCGTCGCCGCAGACGCCGCTGCGTGATGCGCTGCAGGCTGCCGTGCAGCGCCTGTTTCCCGGAGCCGGCCTGGCGCTGGCCTCACAGACGGGCTTTACGGATTCGCATTTCTTCCGCGAGCGCGGGCTGGTGGCCTACGGGTTCGAGCCGTTTGCGGTGACGCCCGAGGACGCGCGGCGTGTCCACGGCAACGACGAGCGCATTCCGGTACAGGCGTTCACCGACGGGGTGCGGCTGCTCTGGGAGGGGGTCTACGCCTTTGTCGCACAGCACTGAGGCGCTCGCGGCCCCGGCCACAGTCGAGCTGGCCCGCCAGCACGGACTCACCGAGGCCGAATATGCCCGCGTGGTGGAGATGCTCGGCCGGGCGCCCAATCGGGTCGAGCTGGGCATCTTCAGCGTGATGTGGAGCGAGCACTGCTCCTACAAGTCCAGTCGGGTGCACCTCAAGCGCCTGCCCATCTCTGGGCCGCAGGTCGTGCAGGGGCCGGGCGAGAATGCCGGCGTCGTGGACATCGGCGACGGCCTCTGCGCCGTCTTCAAGATCGAGTCGCACAATCACCCGAGCTTCGTCGAGCCGTTTCAGGGTGCCGCCACCGGCGTGGGCGGAATTCTCCGCGACATTTTCACCATGGGGGCGCGACCGATTGCGGTTCTGGACTCGCTGCGGTTCGGCCCCGTGACTTCGACTCCGGGGCTGGATGCGGCCGTGGTGGCGCGCAACCGCCGGCTGCTCGAAGGCGTGGTGAGCGGCATTGCGTTTTACGGGAACTGCTTCGGCGTGCCGACGGTGGGCGGTGAAATTCACTTCGAGCCCGGCTATTCCTCGAATCCGCTGGTCAACGTGCTGGCGCTCGGCGTGGCGCCGCGCGCGGGGCTGCTGTTCGCCCGCGCCGCCGGGCCGGGCAATCCGGTGATCTACGTGGGCGCGCGCACGGGGCGGGACGGCATTCATGGCGCCTCGTTGCTGGCCTCGGCGCCATTCGACGAGCAGTCGGAACAGAAGCGGCCCAGCGTGCAGGTGGGCGACCCGTTCATGGAAAAGCTGCTGCTCGAGGCCTGCCTGGAGGCCATGGCCAGCGGTGCCATCGTCGCGGTGCAGGACATGGGTGCGGCCGGACTGACCTGCTCGTCGGCCGAGCTGGCCGCGCGGGGCGGCGTGGGCATCGAGCTGGACCTCGACGCGGTCCCCCAGCGCGAGACCGGCATGAGTGCCTACGAAATCCTGCTGAGCGAATCGCAGGAGCGGATGCTGCTGGTCGGCCGGCAGGGCGCCGAGGACCGCCTGCGGGAAATTTTCGCCCGCTGGGGTCTCGAGGCCGTGGTAGTGGGGCGGGTCACCGAAGACGGCCGGCTGCGGGTACGCCACCGGGGTGCGGTGGTGGCCGACCTTCCGGCCCGGCCGCTGTGCGAAGAAGGGCCGGTTTACGAACGGCCGCTCGTGCCGCCACAGGCGCCGGCCGGTCCGCGGGTGGACTTCGGCCCGCCGGGCGTTGACCTGACGCCGGCGTTGCGCCAGGTTTTGGCTGCACCCGCGGTGGCGTCGAAGCGCTGGGTGTGGGAGCAGTACGACTGGATGGTGCGCACCAACACGGTGCTCGGCCCTGGCCAGGGAGACGCTGCCGTGGTGCGCATCAAGGGCACCCGGCGCGGACTGGCGCTGGCGACCGACGGCAACGGACGCTGGTGCCGGCTCGATCCGCGCCTAGGCGCGATGCATGCCGTCGCCGAGGCCGCCCGCAATGTCGCCTGCACGGGGGCGCGGCCTCTGGCCGTGACCAACTGTTTGAATTTTGGCAGTCCCGAGCGGCCCGAGGTCATGGGGCAGTTCGTTGCCGTCATCGAAGGCATGGCCGAGGCCTGCTGCGTGCTGGGCACGCCGGTCACCGGTGGCAACGTGAGCTTCTACAACGAAACGCTGGGAGCCGCCATTGACCCCACGCCGGTAATCGGCATGCTTGGTCTGCTGGAGGATGTGCGGGCTGCGCGCGGGCGGGTGGTGGGGCATGAGGGTCAGGTGGTGGTGCTGCTCGACGGGCAGCCGGCGCAGACCGGCGGGCGGGAACGCTGGGCGGAGGAGTTCTCCTCGAGCGAGTATGCCCGCACGGTGCGGGGCATTGTCGGAGGTCAGCCGCCGGCGGTGGATCTGGCGGCCGAGCGGCGGCTGATTGAGTGTCTTGCGACGCTGGCCGAGCGCGATCTGGTGGCCGCGGCCCATGACCTCTCCGACGGCGGGCTGGCGGTCGCGCTGGCGGAGTGCTGCTTCGGCAGCGGTGGACTGGGCATCCGGGCCGAGCTGGAAGGCGAGGAGCCGGACGAGCTGGCGCTGTTCGGCGAACGCGGTGCGCGGGCACTGGTCGTTGTGGAACCCGAGGCGCTGCCCCGCCTGGTCGAGCTGGCCGCGGTGGCCGGTGTGGCCGCACGGGCCATCGGTGCGGTCGCTCAGGAAGAGTTCCGGATCGCCTATAATGGACGCGAGCTTGTCCGCGCCCGGGTGGCGGAACTCGAGCAGCTGTGGGAGAAAGCCCTGGAGCAGGCACTCGATGCCACCACCGCTTAGGGCGGAACCAGCGATGCGGTGCACGCCGGTGAGTGAGGACGAGCACCTGCACGATCACTGCGGCGTCGTCGGCGTCTTCGGCCATCCGGAAGCCGCCAAAATCGCCTATCTCGGCCTGTATGCGCTGCAGCACCGCGGGCAGGAATCGGCCGGGATCGTGGCCAGCGATGGCCAGCGCCTGCACATCGTCAAGGGCATGGGCCTGGTGCAGGAGGTGTTCACACCGGAAGCCCTCGGCCGGCTGCCCGGGACGGCCGCCATCGGCCATACCCGTTATTCCACTGCCGGCGACAGCTCGCTGCTCAACGCGCAGCCCATCCTGATTGATTGCAGCAAGGGACGGCTGGCGCTGGCGCACAACGGCAACCTGACCAACGCACGGGAGTGGCGCCGGAGGCTCGAGCACCGGGGCTCGATTTTTCAGACCACCAGCGATACCGAAGTGATCCTGCACCTGCTGGCGCGGAGCACCGGCCGCAATCTGGCGGCGGCTCTGGCGGAGGCGCTGCTGCAGGTCGAGGGCGCCTACTCGCTGGTGCTGCTCGGGCCGGAGGAACTGTTTGCCGCACGCGATCCGCGCGGCTTCCGGCCGCTGTGTCTGGGCCGGCTGGGGGAGGCCTGGCTGGTGGCGTCGGAGACCTGTGCGTTCGACATCGTCAACGGCACCTACGTGCGCGAGGTGCAGCCGGGCGAACTGGTGCGGATCACCGCCAGCGGTCTGGAGTCGGTGCTGTTTGCGCCGCCCCGGCCCCATCAGTTCTGCATCTTCGAGCATGTGTACTTTTCGCGGCCTGACAGCCTGATCTTCGGGCGCCCCGTCAGCCGCAGCCGGGAGATGCTGGGCCGGCTGCTGGCGCGCGAGCATCCGGCGCCGGCCGACGTGGTCGTGCCGGTGCCCGATTCGGGCGTACCGGCGGCGATTGGCTACGCGCTGGAGTCGGGGCTGCCGTTCCAGATGGGCCTGATCCGGAATCACTACGTGGGCCGCACCTTCATCGAACCCGAACAGGCCATCCGCGATTTCGGCGTGCGGCTGAAGCTGAATCCGGTGCGGGAGCTGCTCGAGGGGCGCCGGGTCGCGCTGATTGACGATTCCATCGTCCGCGGCACCACCAGCCGGAAGATCGTGCGCATGGTGCGCGAGGCCGGCGCGCGCGAGGTCCACCTGCGCATCAGTTGCCCGCCGATCATCGCGCCCTGCTATTACGGCATCGACACGCCGACGCGGGAGGAGCTGATTGCCGCGCGCCACACGGTGGAGGAGATCTGCCGGTTCGTGGGGGCCGACTCGCTGGGTTACCTCTCGCTCGAGAGCCTGCGCCGGGCCGTAGGCGGAGGCGCCGAGTACTGCACGGCGTGCTATACCGGACAGTATCCGACCGAGCTGGTGCAACTGGAAGTGGCGATGGAGCGTCGCTCATCCTGAGCGTCACGCTTTCAGGAGACAGGCGAAGCCATGGACTACCGCGAGGCCGGTGTGGACCGCGAGGCCGCCGAACTGGCCAAGAGCCGCATTCGGCAGCTCGCCTCGAAGACCTTCAACCGCTCGGTGCTGGAGCCGATCGGCGGCTTCGGCTCGCTGTTCGCCCTCGACAGCCATCGCTGGCGCCAGCCCGTACTGGTGGCCAGTGCCGACGGCGTCGGCACCAAGCTGAAGGTGGCCGTAGCGATGGGCATTCACAGCACCGTCGGCGCCGATCTGGTCCATCATTCGGTCAACGACATTCTCACGCAGGGGGCGCGGCCGCTGTTTTTTCTCGACTATCTGGCGATGGGCCGGCTGGATCCGCCCGTCGTCGAACAGATCGTCGAGGGGATCAGCCGGGCCTGCCGCCAGGTGGGCTGTGCGCTGGTGGGCGGGGAGACGGCCGAGATGCCGGACGTCTACGCGCCCGGCGAGTACGATCTCGCCGGCTTCATCGTCGGGATCGTCGAACGCGAGCGGCGGCTGGATCCGCGGCAGGTGCGGGCAGGCGATGCGCTGGTGGCGCTGCCCTCGACCGGCCTCCACACCAACGGCTACTCGCTGGCCCGCCGGCTCATCTTTGATCGGGCAGGTTTGAAGCCGACCAGCTATGTGCCGGAGGTCCAGAACAAAATCGGCGCCGAGCTGCTCAAGCCGCACCGGTGCTACTGGCCGCTGCTCGAGCGGATCGTCGAGCAGGGCTGGGTCAGTGCGATGGCGCACATCACCGGCGGCGGCCTGACGGAGAACCTGCCGCGCGCGGTGCCACGCGGGCTTCGCCCGGTAGTCGAACTGGGTTCCTGGCCCGTGCTCCCGATTTTCAGTTACCTGGCCCGGCTGGGCCAGATTCCCGAGGCCGAGTTGCTGCGCACCTTCAATATGGGCGTGGGCATGGTGCTGGTGGTGCCGCCGCGGCACCTGGACCGGGTGCGGGCGGAGCTGAAGCGGCGCCGCGAGAAATTCTATGTGATCGGCCACGTCGAGGCGGGCACGGGCCCGGTACGCTATGCGGGCCGGCTGCCGCTGTAGCTGCGTTTGGGCACGCCGGCGGCGATGTGCTAGCTTGCTCTGGCCATGCCGAAGCGAATTGCGGTGCTGCTTTCGGGCCGGGGCAGCAACTTCGAGGCGCTGGCCGACGCCGTGGCTTCCGGGGAGATTCCCGACGCCGAGCTGGCCCTGGTGATCAGCAATCGCGAGGGCGCACCGGGAATCGAGAAGGCCCAGCGGCGGAACATTCCCTGCCGGGTGATTCCCTCGCGTGGACTCGAGCGCGAGGCCTACGACCGGCTGCTGCTGGCCGCGCTGGAGCCCGCCGGGGTGGATCTGATCTGCCTGGCGGGATTCATGCGCCTGCTGTCGCCGCTGTTCATCGCCCGCTACCGCGAGCGGATTCTCAACATTCACCCCTCGCTGCTGCCGGCTTTTCCGGGGCTGGAGGCGCAGCGGCAGGCGCTCGAGTACGGGGTGCGCTACAGCGGCTGCACGGTGCACTTCGTGGACGAAAGCCTCGATGCCGGCCCGATCGTCCTGCAGGCGGTGGTGCCCGTCTATGACGACGACACCGTGGAAAGCCTTTCGGACCGCATCCTCGCCGAGGAGCATCGCCTGTATCCCCGGGCCGTTCGCATCGTCCTTTCCGGACGCTACCGGATCGAAGGACGGCGCGTGCGGCTGCTGGAACCGGTCGAGTCATGACCCCGATGCCGTCGCCTTCCGCGCTCGAAGCCGAGCTCGAACGCCAGCTCGCCTTGATCCGCCGCGGTACGGCCGAGATCATCCGCGAGGACGAACTCAGGGAGCGGCTGGCGGAATCGCTCCGCAACGGCCGGCCGCTGCGTGTCAAGCTGGGCGTGGACCCCACGGCGCCCGATCTGCACCTGGGCCACACCGTGGTGCTGCGCAAGCTGCGCCATTTTCAGGACCTCGGCCATAGGGCCATCTTCCTGATCGGGGATTTCACCGCCCTGGTGGGCGATCCCACCGGGCAGTCGGAAACGCGTCCGCAACTGAGCCCGGAGCAGATTGCCGCCAACACGCGAACCTATCTGGAGCAGGTAGGCCGGTTGCTGGACCTCTCCCGCGCCGAGGTACGCTACAACAGCCAGTGGCTGGACCGGCTGACGGCCCGCGACATCGTCGGATTGTGTGCGCGCTACCGGCTGGCCCGGATGCTCGAACGCGAGGACTTCCATGCACGGCTGACGGCGGGCCGGCCGATTGCCCTCCACGAACTGCTCTACCCGCTGCTGCAGGCCTACGACTCGGTGGCGCTCGAGGCCGATGTCGAGCTGGGAGCGACCGAGCAGAAGTTTAACCTGCTGGTCGGCCGCGAGATCCAGCGCGAATACGGCCAGCGCTCGCAGATCGCGATTACGCTGCCGATCCTCATCGGCCTCGACGGGCAGCGGAAGATGTCGAAAAGCCTGGGCAATGCCATCGGCATCACCGAGCCGGCGCACCAGATGTTCGGCAAATTGATGTCCATCCCGGACGCGCTGATGTGGTCCTACTGGGAGTTGCTGACCGACCGCAGTGCGGAGGAGATTGCCGAACTGCGCGCCGGTGTCGAGACGGGCCGGCTGCATCCGATGGAAGTCAAGGCGGCACTGGCGGAGACGGTGACCGCCAGCTTTCACGGGCCGGAAGCGGCGCGGCAGGCGGCCCAGGAATTCCGCCGGGTGTTCAGCCAGCACGAGCTGCCCGAGCAGATGCCCGAAGCGCACCTGCCCCGCGGAGCGCGCCGCCGGCTCACCGCTCTGCTGGTCGAGCTGGGACTGGCGCCTTCACGCAGCGAGGCCGAACGGCTGGTGCGGCAGGGGGCGGTTGAGCTCGACGGGGTTCGCGTGGATGACGTGCGCTACGAGCTGGATCTGTCGGCCCCGCGCACCTGGGTGCTCCGGGCCGGTAAGAAGCGCTTCATGCGCGTGCAGGTGGACTGAGGGGCCGCCGGCCAGCGCTGCGCACCTTCTGCCGCTCGAGCGCCAGCAGCAGTCGCTTGCGCCACAGCCCGCTGCTGTAGCCTCCCAGACTGCCGTCGGATCGGATCACGCGGTGGCACGGCACCAGCAGAGGTACCGGATTGGCCGCACAGGCCTGCGCCACGGCCCGCACGGCACGCGGGTGGCCGATGGCCCGGGCCAGCCCGGCATAGGATAGCGTCCGCCCGTAGGGAATCCGCCGCAAGGCGTTCCACACACGCCGCTGGAACGCGGTGCCCTGCAACCGCACGGGAATCCCGGGGTCGCGGGTGCGTCCTTCTGCAAAGGCCGTCAGCGCCGCCAGCCACTGTCGTGTGCGCTGGCCCGGCTCACGCCACTGCGTGTGGGGAAAATCTCGCTGCCGCTGGCGATCGAGATCATTGGGCCGGTCGCCGAGGTAAACCGCCAGCAGGCTGCGCCCATCGCTCACGACGCCCAGCCAGCCCAGCCGACAGCGCCTTTGCGCCGACTCGAGGATCATCGGTCTGCTCCTGCAAGCACCCGCGCAACGGGTGCGGGTCGTTCCACCATGCGTTTGAGCCTCGCGAGGTCGCGCCGATCGCGGGCGCGCACGGCATGGCGCATGACGAGAATCTCCCAGAGCCGCCCCAGGCGGCCCGGAAGCTGAAATTCGTCCTCCATCTCCACGCGGCAGCCTTCGCCGGCAGGCAGGATCTCCCACCGCTGGCGGCCACTGACGCCGTAGCGATCCTGGAACCGCCATTCGAGCAGCTTCCCGCGCTGGTAGGCTGTGACCACGGCGACCAGTCCCACCTCTCGCCCGGCCAGTCTACCGCGGATGCGTACCTTCTGCCCGACGCGGAATTCGTCGGCCCCCCGCTCGACCTCGAACCGGCTGTCGAGTTCGCGGCCGTACCAGCCCGTCATCCGGTGAGGCAAAAAGAAGGCCCCCACGACGGCCGGCGAGGCAGCAATCTCCAGGTGCAGGCGGATCCGACTCATCGGCGGAGTAGGAGTAAAAGGATACGGCGGAAGGGCCGAAACGAGAAACAGGCACAGGCGGGCTAGAATTTCCGCGATGACGGCAGCGGCGGCGCAAATTCCCGAAGTGCGCGGGTGGCCCTGGCTGGGTGTGACCTTCGAGCTCCTGCACCGGCCCCTGGCCCTGCTCGAGCGCGTGGGACGGCTGCCGGGAGGCATTGGCCGGTTCGCCTACTGGCGGGGCAGCCGCGTGCTGCTGAACGATCCGGAAGCGATCGAGCAGGTTTTGATTGTCCAGCACGACCGGTTCGTCAAGGGTGAGCTGTTGCAACTGGCTGCGCGGCGCCTGCTGGGAGACGGGCTGCTCACCAGCGAAGGGGAGCTGTGGCGGCGGCAGCGCCGGCTGATGCAGCCGGCGTTTCAGCGAGCCCGGGTGGCTGCCTACGGACCGGTGATGGTGGCGGCGGCGGAGGAGCTTGCTGCGGCCTGGGAGGCGGGCAGTGTGCGCAACGTGGCCGCTGATTTCATGCAGCTTTCACTGCGCATCGCCCTGCGGGCTCTGTTCGGCCTGGAACTGAACGACGATGCCGCGGCGATCGGCCGGGCCCTCGGAGCCATCATGCGGCGGGACCTCCGGCGGATTCGCGCTCCGGTGCGCCTGCCGCGCTGGGTGCCCACCCCGGCCAACCGCGGTGCCGAGGCCGGCTATGACCTGCTGGAGCGGACGGTGGCGGAGATTCTCGAGCGCAAGCGCCGCCAGCCCGGCGGCTCCGACCTGCTCACGCAGTTGCTCGAGAGCACCGATCTCGACGGTAGCCGCATGAGCCCGCGCCAGCTCCGCGATGAAACGATGACGCTGCTGCTGGCGGGCCACGAAACCACGGCGCTGGCGCTCAGCTGGACCTGTGATCTGCTCGCCCGCCATCCCGCCGCCGAGGCCCGGCTGCAGCAGGAGCTGGATCGCACGCTGGGGGATCGGCTGCCGACGGTCGAAGACCTCGAGCGGCTGCCGTACCTGACGGCTGTCGTGCAGGAGTCGCTGCGCCTGTTTCCCCCGGCCTATGCGCTGGGTCGTTCCAGCCAGGTGGAAGTGGAACTCGCCGGCCATTGTTTCCCTGCGGGAACGATCTTCTTGATGTCGCCCTGGGTGACGCAGCGCGACGGGAGGTTTTTCGAGCGGCCGCTGGAGTTCTGGCCGGAGCGATGGCTGCAGGGCCGCCCGCCGGCTCCGCTGACGTATTTTCCCTTCGGGGCAGGACCGCGGCGCTGCATTGGGGAGGTGTTTGCGCGGCAGGAATGCGCGCTGGTGCTGGCAGTATTGCTGCGTAGGTTTAGGCTGCGCTGGCTCGAGGGCCAGCGCGTCGAGCCGGAGCCACTGGTCACGCTGCGACCCCGCGGCGGCCTCTGGCTGGGAATCGAGCGCCGCAGTTAGCGCGCACTGCTGAGAAGGCTCTGCGCCAGCGCCTGCAGGCGCCGCGTGCAGGCCGCATCCGGCATCTGCCCGCTGAGGACATTCTGCAACTGGCTCTTCGCCTGCTCGCGCCGCCCCAGCTCCAGGTCGAGATTGGCGGCCAGCAGGCGGAAGATCAGGTTCTGCGGATAGCGGTCGAGCAGGGGGGTCAGAATCGTCAGCGCTTCGGCGTACTGGTGGTCATAGGTGCGGAGGTTTTTGGCCAGATAGAAGCGAGCCTCGACCGCAGTCAGCTCGCCGCGTTCCATGGCGATGCGGAGCTGGCGGATGCCGTCGCGTTTGCTGCCGCCGGGGATGCCCAGAAATACGCGCAGCAGCTTGACCAGGGGCGAGAGCGTATCCACGTAGTAGTTGTAAAGCCCCAGTCCGGTGTAGGCATCGGCGAGCTGCGGGTCGAGCGCGAGGGCACGCAGGAACTCCTCACGCGCCCGCACACCGGCCCGCGCCGTCGGCATGCGTTCATCGCGCAGGCCGTAGAGCCGCGCCTGGAGGGCGTAGCCGAGGCCTGCATACAGGTGGGCCCGGGCCGGGGCGAGCCCTGAGCCGGGAGCATCGGCGAGGGTAATAGCCCTGCGCGTCAGAGCCAGATAGGCGTCGTCGGCGGGCTGCCGCGACCTCTTCCAGGCGTCCACCATGCCCCACTGAATCGAGCTGGCCTCGCAGTAGATGCTCCACCAGCGCGCTTCGGCCTCGAGCAACACCGGCAGAGGATCCGAGGGCTGCTGGGTGGCCATTTGCCGGGCCGCAGCCGCGGCGCCCGAAAAGTCCCCGCCAAAGAGGCGATCGAGCACCTGCTTGACTTCGGGCGCAAGCCCCGCCGCGGGACCGGCAGGCGTCGCCCGGCCCGGCCAGGCGAGCAGCAGCACCGTCAGGACCACCACAGGCCACTTCAACGTTTGCATCTCCACCACCCTGAAGAAACCATCCATACGGCGGACTGCGAGAGCGGCCGGAAGCCCGCCCCGTAAAGGTAAAGGCCGGAGTCAGAACACCGTCATGTGAACGGCGCTCTGTCGGCAGAATATCTTTCAGGGGAAACCGTATCACACAGAAACGAGGTTTTTCTAAAGCTTTCGGGGTGTTGAAGGATGCAACACAACCTACGTGCCGGCTTGCCACAGGGCGTTGACAGGTTTTGATCCGCCTGTACAATGCGGCCGGTGCGTTTCTTCGGCTGCCCTGCAGCGGCCAGTTGGCAGCAGAACGGCGCCAGTGCAGGATGGCGCAGAAAGGAGAGAGGGGACGAACATGAGGAAGCAGTTTTTGTGGTTCCTCATGGGCGCGGCCGGCATAGCCCTGGCACCGCTGGCGCCGTCGCTATCGGGGCAGTGGCCTGCGGCCGGCCGCGGGACTGAGAAGAAAGACCTACGCGTTGTCATCACCTGGTGGGACCAGAGCGAGGCGGCGACGGCTCAGAAAGTTGGCCGGGAGCTCGCCCCGGTCATCGACAGCATCGCCTCGGGAGCCAAACTCACAAAGGCCGATGCCGCAAGAACGGCAGGAGGCTCCATGCCTCTTGCGGAGTGGCTTTCCGGGGTCACGGACCGAGCCCGCCGGGCGCCTGGCCGCGGCTGGCAGCCAGTTCTGCTGTCGGTGACAGCACCATCTGCAGCACGTCAGGATGCGATGGCGTGCAATAGGCCCGGCTGTACGCCCGACTGCTCCTTCTGCTTTGACCTCCTTGACCTCGACCCCGTCCATCTTACGTTTTATCCGGAAGAGGATCCGGAGTTCCACATGCCCAGCGGCTTTGGCGGTTCGGGTAGTTCTTCCGGTGCAGGTAGTTCCGGTGGACCCGGTGGCTCAGGGGGTTCAGGCGGATCCGGAGGCGCTGGCGGAGCTGGAGGCTCAGGCGGCTCAGGCAGCGGCGGTAGCGGTGGCAGTGGTGGCAGTTCTGGCGGATCCGGCGGAGGCCACCGGATGGCCGCAATGCCCCGCAGAAACTACCTGATCGTCATCGTGAACGGCCAGCAAAGGACGCCCGAACAAATTCGGCAACTGGTGCTGGAAGCCTACCAGATGCTGAAAACCGCCCCGGTAACCGAGCGGATCGTCATCAAGACCAAGTCGAGCCCTCCGTAGAAGCAACTGGGCCAACCCTGCGGTTGTGTGTGCGGCGGAATCTGCGGAAATGCAACTCTCCTTTGCCCGCGGGTTCCGCCGCTTTTGTCTTGAGCCGCTGCGGCCTCGAGGTGCAGGAAGAGCTTTGCAGACTCCCAGGGCCCGGGCAGCGGCGCGCGGCCTTGTGTTTGTTTTGTTGGTTGGTGCTTCGTGGGGATCCGCTTCAGGCAGCTCACCGCAACCGGGGAATCATGTCAGTCTGTCAGTTTTCCCTGCGAGAAAAAGCAGGCGACCGGCCATGAATCGGTCACGAAGGTGTCGCCTGCGCTCGCGACTGACCGGGACGCGTCTCAGATTGGCCTGTTTTTTCCCAGCCCCACCAGCCGGCCAGAAAACTGTACATGGCAAACGCTTCGACGGCGAAGGCCGGAAAGCCGAGGTAGCCCGGCAGGGGCATCTCGAACAGCTTCCAGTTTTGCAGAATCGGAAACGTGTAGTGCCACTTCGCTCCGGCCCAGTAGTTCCAGAACTCCCACAGCCACCCGCAGACCCAGCCTGCGACGAGCAGAGCGCCGAGACGCCGGGGCTGGCCCTGACGCAAATCTTCCAGCAGCGACGGCCAGCCGCGCCAGCGGTTGACGGGATCGAGCAGAAGGGCAAACCCGATCCAGACCATACCAAAGAGGTAGCGCGCCAGCCCCCGCGGCAGCAGCAGGGGTAAGAGCAGTAGAGCGGCACCGATGATGCACAGCGTGCGCTCGGCGCAAAGGGAAAGACGCCACGGGCGCCACGGACCAAACCATCCAAAGGCCTCGATCAGATCGGCGGTCTCGAACAGCGCCGGCCAGATCGTCGCAAATGCCCAGGCAAAACCGGCCAGCGCGGCTGCGCGATTCTGCGGGATGCCCGTATAGACCCAGTTCTGGAGCCGGAGGTTGTAGAGTTCAAAGGTGAGCCAGAGCAGGATCGAGGCGCCCGCCAGCCGCAGGAATTTTCCCGGGCTGGTCGTGAGCCGCGAACGCCCCCGCAGGGCAACGACAGCGGCATCCACCACGAGCAAGTAGGCAGTCCAGGCAAGAGGTGTGAAATAAGTGGCGACGAAGCGATGGCCCTGAAATAGCAGCGCTTCAGACCCGGCCAGAAGCACCACGCCGACCCATCCGTAGAGCGGCAGCGGTTTCCGGCGTTGCAGGCTGAATTCGGCCACCAGGGCCGTCAGCGTGGCGACGGTGATGGTGATCGCTGCCGTCAGCATGCGAGTCAACCGGTGGCGTCGGTCTGCGCGCTGAAGTAACGCCTCGAGCACGGAGCCGGGCGTTGCCAGCGTGTCGGGCCGGCCAGTGTGCTATGGTCGAACAGACGTCGCGTTCCCCCTTCCCGCGCACGGCCTTTCAGGGAGAAGTTAACGCATGCGCCCGGTGCGTCCACTGATGCTTACCCTGTTTCTGATCGCAACCCTGCCCGCGCTGGCTCAGCGCAAGCCGGGCGTGCAGCCACTGCCCGAGCTACCCATGTCGGAAGAGCAGCGAATCAATCAACGGATCTCGGCGATGCTGGCCGCCCTCCAGGTGGGCGACTGGGCGCAGCTCAAATCCTTCTACGACGACGCGGTCACCGCCGTCAGTGCCTTCGATCAGCCCGTGCTGCAGGGATGGCCTGCGCTGGCGGCAGCACTGGCGGCGCAGCGCCAGCGGATTCAGTCGGGACAGATTCTGCGCCGTAACACCTTTGTTCGTGTTCACGGGGATGTGGCCTGGGCCGCCTATCAGTGGGAGTTCATTGGAATCGTAGACGGCCAGCCCGCCGATCTCCACGGCCATACCACGCTGATCTGGCTGCGCGAACACGGCCAGTGGCGCATCGTCCACGAACACAGCTCGACGGCGCTGAGCACTGGCGGGGCCGCAGGTCCGGCTCAGCCGGACATCAGGCCCTGATAAATCCACAGCCCCAGCCAGGCGATCAGCAGCAGGCCGGAGAGCACCCCCAGCGTCCAGATTGGACGGGTGAGCCGCTCCAGCCGTTGCATGATGGCCTGCTGTTCGGGGCTGAGCTGGTCGGGCCGACCCAGAAAGATCTCTTCCTCCTCGCGCCGGCTCAGCAGGGTGCGGTAGACGAGCAGGATGATCCAGACCACCGTAATGGCAATCCAGCTCAGCAGCAACGCGCGGACCATCGGGCTCATGTTCATGCGCGGCACCTCGGCGAGACGAGTTCAGCGGTTCCCGCTGCCCGGCGGGCAGCGCGCGGATTATAGCAGAGCCCCGGTGGTGCCCGGTCCGTTGACAAACCGCCACGCGCCAGACAAAATTTTTGATGGGTGCCCAAGTGGCGGAATTGGCAGACGCGCTAGATTCAGGGTCTAGTGGGCGCAAGCCCGTGGAGGTTCGAGTCCTCTCTTGGGCACCATAATTCCCGCGAGTTTTCCCTGCGCCTCCCTGTCCTGACTTTTCTCCTGCGCCGGGTTGATTCATTTGCTGGCCTGCTGTACGCCCCGGCGGATCGCCAGGGGGTGCCGCCTGCCCCGTGCATGTCGTGTGAGGACGACCGTGCGGTCGCCGTGCGGCGGGAGGAATGGCTCGCCCGAGCACGGTCTGTCTGTACTGAGGGGGCGGTTGCCGGTTGCAGAGCCTCGTTCTCCAGCGGTGACGCCTGATCTGGCCTTTCCGAGGCCCGTTGTCTACCTGAACAAATCGCAGTCGAGCGCGTAGAAAGATCGGTTCCGCCAGCCTGCCGTGGCTTGAATCGTCAGCCAGTGACGGTCCAGCCAGCAGAGCCGGACGAGGCGCGAGGCTCCGGGGAAGGACTGCCTTGCCGGAGGCCCCGGCAGTGAACTCTCGGCCTGGAAAACAAACGGACGTTCAGGATGCCCCGCAAAAAAGTGTTGACATCGATCCTTCGGCTGTGCTAAAAGCCGGCTCGACAGTACTGCTAATCGCAACAACCCGTTCCACATGCAGCCGCCAGCGGGTGGGGGCAACGGCTGCCGGCGGCTGGATGGGGAAAAAGGAAGGGTGGGATGGAGAACTGGTATTCTTTCCGCACTGCGCGGCTAAGCCCGCTTCGACTCCTTTTTGTCATTTCCTCGTTGCTGATTCTCGCGGTCGTCACTTCCGGGCCTGTGTGGGCCCAGACCACCACCACGACCTCGGTGGTGACGGGAACGGTCACCGACCCGAGCGGCGCGGTGGTTCCTGGGGCCACGCTGACCCTGACGAATAAGAACACGAACCAGACGCTGACGGCAACCACCGATGCCTCCGGGCACTATGTCTTTCCCGCCGTGTCCCCCGGACCTTACACGCTCCGGGTGACCGCCAAGGGCTTCCAGACCACGGTGGTCAACGACCTCAACGTGGTGATCGGCAAGGCCAGCACGGTCAACGTGACATTGCAGATCGGCGAGGTCACACAGACCGTGCAGGTCACCGCGTCCACGATGACGGAGCTGCAGACCACCAACGCCAGCGTGGGCGAGGTGTTGAGCGGAGCCGAGCTGCAGCACATGCCGGTCATCGGGACCAGCTCGGCGCAGCTCGTCTTTATCCAGCCCACGGTGGCGCCCAATACCGGCGATGACGTGTTCGGCGGCCAGATTGCCGGCGCTCGCAGCGAACAGGTGACCTTCTACGTGGACGGTGGCGATGCCACCAGCGACCTGGAAGGGTCGAACAACTACGTCTCGCCCAACCAGGAGCCGGGGATTTCACCGGTCGTACCGGTGCCGATTGACTCGATCGAAGAGTTCCGCGTGGCGACCAACAACACGGACGCGTCGCTGTCGCGTTCCTCCGGCGGCCAGGTGACCTTCGTCACGCGTTCGGGCACGAACAACTTCCACGGTCGGGCCTTCGAGTACTATACCGGCGACGCGCTCGATGCCAACGGCTGGACCCGCAACCGCCTCGGCATTCCCAAGCCTCACAGCGTGGACAACCGCTTTGGCGCCAGCGGCGACGGGCCCATCATCAAGAACAAGCTGTTCTTTGCTGCGTTCTACGAGGGGCGCCGGTTCCACGAGGCGGCGATCATCAACCGCGTGGTGCCCACCGATACGCTGAAGAATGGAATTCTGCGGTTCCGCGATGCCAGCGGGAATATCGTTTCCTATAACTTCAATCCGGCCAACGGGCCGCTGGCCAGTGTGTGCGGCTCCTCGGGGAGCAATCCCTGTGATCCCCTCGGGAAGGGCATCAGCCCGGTGATTCAGTCCCAGCTCAAGCTCTATCCTGCCGGCAATAACACCAGCCTGGGTGACGGGCTCAATACCACCGGCCTGACGGCCAGCATTCCCACCCCGATCATCACCGACATCGGCAAGCTCAAGCTCAATTACAACCTGAGCAGCAAGTGGTCGGGCTTCGTCACCTGGCAGTATGCCTACAACACCCGAACGGGGGACCGAGCAGGTCAGCATTCTCGGGACGCCGCATTCGGTGTCGGGCGATCCCTACTGGTCGAACTTCTACACCTTCCAGGTGCAGGGGCAGTTGAGTCCGAACTTCGTTTCGGTGACGCACGGCTCCTTCCTGCGCAACTGGTGGGCATGGCAGCGCACGGCGCCGACCCCGCTGGTGCAGGGTACGACGGCAGCCCTGCAGGTGGCCGGTGAAGGTGTGGGAAGCTCGAACTCGCTCGGCAAACTCCTGGCCGATCCGATCAACATCAACACGCAACAGGCCCGCGGGCGTATCTGGGACGGGCACGACTGGTACATTGCCGAAGATGCTACCTGGGTGCACTCCGGGCACACGATCTCGTTCGGTGGCTCGGGCACCATCTGGCACGATTTCCACCTCCGCACCGACAACGTGCTGGGCGGATTGACCAGTGGGCCGATCTATTACATCGGAGCGCGCGGGCAGAGCCAGAACAGCTACCTCCAGATTTCATCGGCTTATCGGCCGCCAACCTGTGGAGGGGCAGTGACGACGAACTGCTTGCTCCAAGGGGACGTAAGGCGGTGGACTGGGCTCTACGCAGCTATCCTCGGGATGATCGACCACTCCTCGCAGATTCAGACCCGCGATGGCGATTTCAACCCCAACCCGCTGGGCACCCCCCTGTACGACCAGGTGACGATTCCTTCCTTCACGACCTATTTCCAGGACGTGTGGAAGGCGACGCGCAACCTCACGATCACCATGGGCGTGGACTGGGGCGTGGCGCTGACGCCGAGTGAGCGGAAGGGCAAAGAAGTCGTCCTGACGTATGCCGATTCCCACGCACCGTTCAGCTTCGTCCAGTACCTGCAGGACCGTGCGGCGGCGCTGGGTGCCGGCCAGCCGGGCTGCTTCCAGGCGGCCGGCGGCAGTGGTCCCTGCTACAACCCCCAGTGGGGCCTGATTCCTGTCCGTCACCTTTCGCATCCGTTCCATGACAAGATGCGGATTACCGACTGGCATGATCTCGGGCCGCGTGCCGCGGTGGCCTGGCAGGTGCCGGTGAAGAACTGGCTCTTCGGCGACCACCAGACGGTCATTCGTGGCGGCTATGCTCTGGTCTTCGACCGGACCAGTGCGGTCAACCAGGTGCTGACGCCGCTGCTGACCGGCGGGCTGGCAGACGCCGACGTATGCGGCGGTCCAGACACGACTGGGAAATGCACGGGTCTAAGAACAAACCCGAATACCGCTTATCGGATTGGCTGGAATGGGAGCGGGCCGGGCGTTCCGCCGCCAACCAAGCAGGCCATCCCGTTCATTCCGTCCGCTCCGTTGGGTCTGTTCCTCTCCTTCCCGCTCGATCCCTATGTGACGCCGGGCTATGCGCACAGCATTGACTTCACCGTGCAGCGCGCCCTGCCGCACAACATGTTCCTCGAGCTGGGCTATATCGGCCGCTTCAGCCGCAACCTGGCCCAGTCGCAGCAGTTGACCGCGGCCTACTACCTGATGAAGGACCCCTTCAGCGGCCAAACCTATGCGCAGGCGTTCGATGCGGTGGCGCAGCAGTTGCGCGCCGGAGTCAATCCGTTGAATGTCACCCCCCAGCCGTTCTTCGAGGATCTGATCGGGCCGCAAACGCTGACGATTAACAACACGCCCACGACTGTGAGCGGAACTGTTTACGAAGCCTTCAACGACCCCGGCGATTTGATCAACGGCGATCTGGGATCCTTCGCCGAGTTCGAAGCGAACTTCGATGCCCCGCTCTTCGTGGACAACATGCAGATTCTCGAATTCGCCGGTGTGACCAGCCAGGGCTACTCCAACTACAACGCCGGCTTCCTGGTGTTCCGCAAGGCGTTTTCGCACGGCCTGCAGTTCCAGGCCGACTGGACCTGGAGCCACGCCATCGGTAACCAGGGCTTCAACCAGCAGTACGTCTATTCCTCCAACAGCCCCTACGATCTGAATATTGACCGGGCCTCGGAAGTGTTCGACCGGCGGCACGTGTTCCACTTCCTGTGGTACTACGATCTGCCGTTCGGCACCGGACGCAGCTATCGCACCGGCAATGCCGTGCTGGACCGGGTCATTGGCGGGTGGAACGTCTCGGGCATTTTCACTGCCTACACCGGGCTGCCCGTTTGCATCTTTGCAGACGGCGACTACGGAGCCTGGCTGTCCAGTGGCACGTGCGCCATCCCGAGCGGGCATCTGCCGAGCCTGAAGGTGCACAGCGGCGTCAATGGTTCGAGCGGCATCGGCACCGCCGGTGCCACCGGCCTGAACGCTTTTGCCAATCCGGCTGCGGTGTTCAACAGCCTGAGTTATCCGCTGCTGAGCAAATACCGTCGGGTGGCGTTCGATCAGTTGCGTGCCTTCCCGTACTGGAATCTCGACCTCAGCGTGAGCAAGAACATTGCGGTCACCGAACGTTACCGGGTGCTGTTCCGGATGGATTCCAGCAACATCTTCAACACGGTGATCTTTGCCACACCGTCGCTGGATCTGGGCAGCCCGAGCAACTTCGGGATCATCAACGCGCAGGGCAACAGCCCGCGTGAGATTCAGCTGAGCCTGCGGTTCGAGTTCTAAGGCGCGGGCAAAACCTTCAGCCGGGGAGGTGCCCGGTGGGGCGCCTCCCCGTTTTTTATTTGCCTATGGGCGAGCTCTGATGCATCCGGCAGGCCGGTGGACGCATCCTAACGGCGGATACTGGCCGCGGGAGCCACGGGTTCGTTTGCAGCCAGGCCGTGTCTCTCTGCGGATCCGAGGAGGAAAGGAAGTTGCGAAGCCTACGGCTGGCAGGTCTTGTGATTCTGTTCTGGGCAGCAGGCGCGGCCACGGCACGCGCACAGCAAGTGGATGTGGCCTTTGGCGCCACGACGCTGGTGGCGCCGGCAGCGTCAGAGGCGTCAGGGAATCATTTCCCACAATCGCTGACGGGCGGGTTTTATCCGAACTTCAGCGGGGACGTGCTGTTCTTCCATCACTTCGGTATTGGAGCCTCGGTGTCCTGGCGGGCGTCGCGGAGCCTGTACCAGAATCTGGTGCCGTATCGGCCGCTGCTGTATGACTTCAATGCCGTCTTTGCACCGCCGCTCGGCCACCACGTGCAGCCGGAGTTTCAGGCGGGTCTGGGAGCCGAGAGTGTGCGGTTTTATACCGGAACGCTGAACTGCAACCTGGTGAGCTGCACGAATTACGTCAGCAGCAATCACTTTCTGGGGCATTTTGCCGTCGGGCTGCGCTATTACGTCTGGGGACATGTGTTCGTGCGGCCGGAGGCGCATCTGTATCTGGTGAACAACAACCAGGAGTTCAGCTCGGCTCGGGCCGTGCGGTTCGGGATTTCTCTGGGCTACACGCTGGGCCCGAGCGAGTAGGGCGGGCGTTGGCGGCTGCTGCAGACAGAGCCTGCAGGAAACCATTGAAAAATAAAAAGGCCGGAGCGCATGGCTTGCTCCGGCCTTTGAGTCACTCCTGGCAGCGACCTACTTTCCCACGCCGTTGCCAGCGCAGTATCATCGGCCCTGCGGGGCTTAACTGCCGTGTTCGGGATGGGAACGGGTGTTTCCCCCGCGGTATGGCCACCAGGAAACCTGCGACAACAGAGACGAATCGTGGGCTGCAGCCAGCCCGCGTGCCGGGCGGCAACTGCGCCGGGAAAGTTTTATGGTCAAGCCGAACGGCCGATTAGTACGGGTTAGCTGAGCGCATTGCTGCGCTTACACATCCCGCCTATCAAGGAGGTCGTCTTCCTCCGGCCTTCTTAGGCCGCCGCAGCGGCCTTGGGAGACCTTATCTTGGGGCGGGCTTCCCGCTTAGATGCCTTCAGCGGTTATCCCTTCCGGACTTCGCTACCGAGCTGTGCCGCTGGCGCGACAACTCGATCACAAGAGGTCCGTCCACCCCGGTCCTCTCGTACTAGGGGCAGCTCCCCTCAAGTCTCCTGCGCCCACACCAGATAGGGACCGAACTGTCTCGCGACGTTCTGAACCCAGCTCACGTACCGCTTTAATGGGCGAACAGCCCAACCCTTGGGACCTTCTACAGCCCCAGGATGCGATGAGCCGACATCGAGGTGCCAAACCGGAGCGTCGATGTGAACTCTCGGCTCCGATCAGCCTGTTATCCCCGGCGTACCTTTTATCCGTTGAGCGATGGCCCTTCCACACGGGACCACCGGATCACTAGGCCCGGCTTTCGCCCCTGCTTGACCCGTCGGTCTCGCAGTCAACCCGGCTTGTGCCCTTGCACTCCGCAGCGGATTTCCAAACCGCCTGAGCCGAGCTTTGGGCGCCTCCGTTACCGTTTAGGAGGCGACCGCCCCAGTCAAACTACCCGCCTGGCCATGTCCCCCGACCCGTCACGGGCCGCAGGTTAGAGCGACAGAGCGATCAGGGTGGTATTTCACCGGCGCCTCCCCCCGACCCGAAAGTCGGGGTTCACAGGCTCCCACCTATCCTACGCAGACCGCCCCGTTACTCATGACCAGGGTGCAGTTAAGGTGCACGGGGTCTTTCCGTCTAGGTGCGGGCATCCGGCGTCTTCACCGGAACCACAAGTTCGCCGAGCCGCTCGCCAAGACAGTCGCTCTGTCGTTACGCCATTCGTGCAGGTCGGAACTTACCCGACAAGGAATTTCGCTACCTTAGGACCGTTATAGTTACGGCCGCCGTTCACCGGGGCTTCAGTTTGGGCCTTCGCCCGGATTGCTCCGGACTAAGCCCTCCCTTTAACCTTCCGGCACCGGGCAGGCGTCACCCCCTATACGTCGTGTTCGACTTAGCAGAGAGCTGTGTTTTTGTTAAACAGTCGCAGAGCGCCTTTCACTGCGGCCTCCTCGGGCTGTGAACCCTACCGAGGCACCCCTTCTCCCGAAGTTACGGGGCCAATTTGCCTAGTTCCTGAGCGAGCGTTCTCTCGAGCGCCTGTGGATATTCTCCTCGCCTACCTGTGTCGGTTTGAGGTACGGGCACCTGACAGACTGCTTAGAGGTTTTTCCTGGCAGTGTGGACTCAGGGACTTTGTGGCCGATGGCCTCGGCGCCTGTCTCACCGTTAGCGACCCCGTGGATTTTCCTGCGGGGTCCGGCTTGCACAGGCGCATCGGGACGTCCATCACCCGACTCCCCTATCCTCCTGCGTCACCCCATCGTCGTAACGTCTGCCAGGTGGGGCAGGAATATTAACCTGCTGTCCATCGGCTACGCCTTTCGGCCTCACCTTAGGTCCCGCCTGACCCTGAGCGGATTGACCTTGCTCAGGAAACCTTAGGCTTTCGGCGACGGGAGTTTTCATCCCGTTTATCGCTACTTATGCCGGCAGGGTCTCTTCCGTGGCGTCCAGCAGTCCTCACGGTCTGCCTTCGACCGCCACAGAATGCTCCCCTACCATTCCGGCCCGGAGGCCGGAATCCGCAGCTTCGGTAGCAGGCTTGAGCCCCGTTGGATTGTCGGTGCGCGACCGCTCGACCAGTGAGCTGTTACGCTTTCTTTAAAGGGTGGCTGCTTCTAAGCCAACCTCCTGGCTGTCTTCGCGGTCACACGTCCTTTCCCACTTAGCCTGCATTTCGGGACCTTAGCTGGCGGTCTGGGCTGTTTCCCTTTTGACCACGGAGCTTATCCCCCGTAGTCTCACTCCCGCGCTGCTGTCCGCGGCATTCGGAGTTTGGTTGGATTCGGTAGGCTGGGATGCCCCCTAGTCCATCCAGTGCTCTACCACCGCGGCAGACCACGCGAGGCTGCCCCTAAAGGCATTTCGGGGAGAACGAGCTATCACGGAACTTGATTAGCCTTTCACCCCTACCCTCAGCTCATCCGAGCTGTTTTCAACCAACACCGGTTCGGCCCTCCAGCCGCGGTTAAGCGGCCTTCAGCCTGGCCAAGGGTAGATCGTCCCGCTTCGCGTCTATTCCCACGGACTCGACGCCCTGTTCGGACTCGCTTTCGCTACGGCTCGCTTTCGCTTAGCCTCGCCCGTGAGAATAACTAGCCGGCTCATTAAGCAAGAGGCACGCCGTCAGGCTCATTGCCCGGCCTTGCGGCCGGACCATAGCCCTCCGACTGCTTGTAGGCATGCGGTTTCAGGTTCTATTTCACTCCCCTCGCAGGGGTTCTTTTCACCTTTCCCTCACGGTACTGGTGCACTATCGGTCGCCAGCGAGTATTTAGCCTTGGAGGGTGGTCCCCCCGGATTCCCACGGGATTCCTCGTGTCCCGTGGTACTCAGGAACCCGCTTCGGGTCCGGCAGGCTTTCGGCTACGCGGCTGTCACGCTCTATGGCCCAGCTTTCCAGCTGGTTCGCCTAGCCTCCGGATTGGTAACCCTACTTGGTGCGGGCCCTACAACCCCGCGGTCCGCTGGACCGCGGTTTGGGCTGTTCCGGTTTCGCTCGCCGCTACTCCCGGAATCTCGGTTGATTTCTTTTCCTCCGGGTACTGAGATGGTTCACTTCCCCGGGTTCGCTCGTACCCGCCTATGGATTCAGCGGGCCGTGTCCGGTGTTCCCACCGGACGGGTTTCCCCATTCGGAGATCCCCGGATCAACGCCTGCTTGCGGCTCCCCGAGGCTTATCGCAGCTTGCCACGTCCTTCGTCGCCTGCTGGCGCCA
>Ga0209810_1000109_pt1 | contig 251981 bp, 195 predicted proteins | sample Coa_R1_7_FD_187159 | JGI IMG/M metagenome (GOLD analysis project Ga0209810, IMG submission 187159) | Surface soil microbial communities from Centralia Pennsylvania, which are recovering from an underground coalmine fire - Coalmine... | ecosystem: Environmental > Terrestrial > Soil >...
GATCAGCTTCAGGATAAGGGCGGGTGGGATGGCCGGAAGCGGCCGCCGAGCGCAAGTGATTGCAGGCAGAGGGAAGAAAAAACGGAAAAGCCAGTGAATGCGGGGGCGCGGGGGGGCTCCGGCGAGGGCGCGGTGGGGGAACAGCCGCGGGGGTGACGGACAGCAGATCCCTGGCTGCGGGGGCTGGAAAGGGATGCGGTATTTCTCGGGAAGCCCGGGCGTTTACTCGCTTACAAAATCCTGAGCGTAGTCGTTGGCCTGAAGCGGTTCGCCGGTAGCCAGCTTCGTCAGCTCATTCCACGAGTAGCGGGCCCCTGGAGCGAACACGTTTTCCTTGAGGAAAGCGCCGACTTCCTTGCGGCCGACATAGGCGAATCCAGCCGCGTCCCGGACCCCGAGGCGCCGGGCGAGCGCGTGATGGACCTGCGAGGCGAACAGCTCGCCCATCATATAGTTGTGGTAATACACAGGGGCGGTGACCAGGTGAATTTTGGAAGCGTAATCAGGCTGGGAGCGGTTCTCGGGCCGGCGCAGTCCTTGGTATTTTTCTACGAGGTCCCACCAAAGCGTAGAGAGATCCTGATCGGGGTTGGCGTACATGCCGCGTTCGAAGTGGAGCATCACCTGACACCACCGGCTGAAGATGAGAGACTCCATGCGCAGTTGGCGCCGGGCGAGCGCGCCGTAGCGGACAGCGCGCCGTTTGTCGAGGCCGAGGGCCCATTGCAGCCACTCGGCCCTTTTATCCAGGCGTCCGAACATCATGGCGATGCCCTCGGTGGTGAGGATGTGCGCTTCCGTACGCAGCGTATAGGGCAACTGCCGGTCGATGTTTTTCGAGTAGGCCGCATGTCCGCACTCGTGCAGGAGCGTGTTCATCCAATATTCGTTCGGCCGGACATTGGCGAGGACACGGATGTCGCCTTCCCGGTCGATATCGGTTTCAAAAGCGTGGGGGCTTTTGCCTTCCCTTTCGTAGAGATCGCTGCGCTCGATCACGTCGTCAATCGGCAGGCCGATGCCGGCGTAGAAATCCCTGGTGATTTTCACGAGGTCCTTCTTGGCGTAAAGGGCATCGAGGTTTGCGCCGCCCAACTGAGGAGCCTCCTGAAAGAAAGGATCTTCGTAATGCCAGGGCCGCAGTTGATCGACGGAGATCTTAAACCGGCGCGCCAGATTGCTGTCGATTTGGGCCTTCATTTCCTGGAAGGGCCGGCGCGTGAGGTCGTCTAACTGGGCAAAGAGCGCCAGCAGCGCCCCCTCATCCTGCTCGTTGAGGTAAAGGGACATGGCGTAGAAGTCCCGAAAGCCGAGTTTCTGCGCCGCCTGATTGCGCAGCTTAACCAGATCCTTGAGAATGGGAGCGATCTCGCGGCCCACGCCCTTGCTGGCGGTCCAGGCTTGCTCCCGCTCGGCGGAACTGTTCGACTCGCGGAGGATCTTCCGCACGTCATTTTCCGTGAGCTTTTTGTCGCCGACAGGCGCGCGATAGACATTGAACAGGCGCTCCACCTCATTGCTTTTGGCGTTCATTTCCCGGAGTAGTTTGGGATCCACCTGTTTGCCGAGATAGCTCAGGTAAATCAGATCGATCTGGCGCTTGACCAAGGGATCGGTGATGCCTCCACGGTCGCGGATCGATTTGACTTCGCCGAACGCTTTCGGATCGGAGAGGACCTTGTCGAGGGCGTTTTCGGCTTCTTCCTTCGCCTTGAAGTCCTCGGGCTTGCCGCTGAGGTTGGCGCGCCACCACGCCAGATTGGAGGCTTTTTCGAGACTGCGGGTCTTTTCGACGTGGCGAGCGATGAAGTTCCGCGCCGCCTCATTAGCCTCAGCGGCCGGCCCAGCCGCCTGCCTGGTACAAGAAATCATAACCGCGAGCATGATGGGAGCGACAGCGCCCTTCCCCAGCCGCCGGCGCCAGGCGCGAGAACTCATCGGTATTCACCCTCCAGACGAATATCGCACGATCCGACGCCCGGCGCACGCCAAAACACTCCCATTAGAAAGTGTTACAACAAGAATAGGAACTTTTTCCTATGCCTTCGGGCGCGCAGTTGCCATAAAATTGAAACGGAATCGACATTTTGGCGTCGATATGAGTAGATAAGAACGCGGCCGGGTGGAGGAGAGACGAGCAGGCCCCGGCCGGGGAGCCGCGTATGCAGATTATCGGCAACCGGCGTTATGTAGAAATACCGGGCGAGAGAACACACGAGCTGCCGCCGCTGTTGGTGCGAGGGACGCCGGAGATAGCGCCCCTCGACGAAGTGGTGGATATGGCGGCGGACATTGTGGACGATGAAGTAATGGTGGCGGATGCGCCCGCCGAGAGCTGGACGGGCGGCTCCACCAGCGAAAAGCGCAGGTTCGACCTGGCGCTGAATCTCGCGGAACAATATCTCAAGCTGGTGGCGCACTGGCGCTGGGGCGACTCGATTCTGGAATGGATCCGGCAGTGCGAAATCACGTTTGAGACGGAGGCCACGCTGCGGAACCTGTTGCGGCCGGATCTATGGCCGCATGCCGGGCGGGCCAGCTTCGTTACTTTGCTCACCGACAAGTCAGTGCCGACTCACGGGGTCGTGCTGGAAAACGCGGTGGGCCTGCGTCTCACCTTTCGCCAGCCCCCTCCGATTTCCTGTTTCTCGAATCAGTTTCTTTTTTACCTGAACACATCGGTGGCCGGCAGCGCGTATCAAACGTGGGCGGGATTGAATTCTGACCGCCCGGCGCTGCTGCCGCCGGAGCGTTTTCATTTTCAGGTTTTGAGCATGGCGTAGGCTAGCGCGGAGCCGGCTGCGCCCAGCCGGTTTCCTGCATCTGGACCAGGGCGACGCCCAAGAAGATCACCGCCATGGCCCCGGCTTGATGCCAGCCGAAACGTTCCCGGTAAAACACCCAGCCCAACCAGACTGCCACTACCGGATTTAGGTAGGAATATAAGGACGCGATGGATACGGGAAGGCGGTTCAGAGCGTAGGCATAGGCGCTGAAACCGAGAATCGAGCCGCACACCACCAAATAGAGGAAGCTGGCCGCGGCTCGGGCTGTCCAAAACACCGGGCCGTGGTGCAGCAAGCAGGCGGCAGGAGCCCAGGCCAGCCCGGCACCCAGTTGCTGGAACGCGCCATTGACAACGGGATGCGCCTGCGCCGGCCGGTTCCGGCTGTAAATCGATCCGAACGCCCAGCAAGCTGCTCCCACCTGTGTAATGACAAACCCTTTCCAATATCCAGAGGCAAATCCGAATTGCGCCAGTTCGGGGCCGGCGAGAAGAGCGCAGCCGACGAGGCCGGCCACTAGTCCGATCAGGGTTCGCGGGCGAATCGGACGGCCGCCCGGGAAAGCGGCATCGGTCGCAACCATCCAGAAGGGAGTGGTGGCCGCGAACAGGGCGGTAATCCCGCTGGCGACGTAGCGCTCGGCGAATATCCACCCGCCGCTGCCCACTCCGAGGATAAGAGCGCCGGAAAACAGAGCATCGAGCCGCTCTCGCCCGCGAGGAAGCCGGACGCCCAGCAATACGCACACCCCCAACAAGATCGATCCTGAGGCCAGAAACCGTGAGCACGCGAAAAACGCTGCGGGCAGGGCTTCATTGGTGATCCGAATAGCTAGGAACGTGGTGCCCCAAAGCCAGGAGACGGCCGCCAGAGCCGTATACGCCTTCCAGCCGGCCTGGGCATGGAGCAAGCCTGATACCCGCTTGAAGCGAGGAGCCTGGAGGTGGGAAGGCACGAACCGACGATTCTACCAGGCTGCCCCGACTTCGCCGGAAACGGCTTAGCAACATCCTTCTCACCGGCAGAGGATCGGTTTGAAAAGGACGCCCGGCGATGCCAGAGGCTTATGTCTGTGCGATTGGCGGCGCAGGTCCTATATCCTTACTGCGGGCGGCAGGATCCGGCGCGCTTGCACGAGTTAACCAAAAGCCGGCTGCTATGTTTCGGGCTGTATTTTCCCGTACGCTGCGGCTAGAATAGGGAGTATCGTGCCCACCCGGGATCAAACCCTGGATTTGCTCGCCTCGGTGATTGGCGACAAATACGAGGTGCTCCAGTGGATCGGCGGCGGGGGCATGGCGGACGTGTTCCTGGCCCGGCATCGGGTACACGGAGGCTTGTTCGCCGTCAAAGTGCTGGCCGAGCAACTGGCAGGCGACCGCACCATTGTGGAGCGGTTTCTACAAGAGGCCCGAACGGCCGCTTCGCTGTCGGGCCACGCTAATATCGTTCCCATCTTCGACATCGGGGAAGAGCAAGGTCTGCATTACCTGATCATGCAGTATGTGGAGGGGGAAGACCTGGCCTCGTACCTTGAGCGGGAGGGGTCTCTGGCGCCGGTGCAGGCGGCGCAAGTCATCTTGCAGGTGGCGAAAGCTCTGGTGTGGGCGCATTCCAAGGGCGTAGTACATCGAGATTTGAAGCCGGCGAATATCCGGCTGGACCGCTACGGGAGGGTGATCGTCCTGGATTTTGGCATCGCCAAGGCCAGCGACGTGCCCACGGCGCTTACCAGCCTCGGAGAGCGTCTGGGCACGCCGTTCTACATGGCCCCGGAGCAGGTTCGGGGCGAGGCGTGCGATGCGCGCAGCGATCTCTACTCCCTCGGCGTTGTTTTCTTTGAACTGTTGACCGGCAGGCGACCGTTTACCGGGGAAAGCTACCGCGCGATCGAGCACGCGCAAATGTATACGGCGCCTGCCTCGCCGAGCGACATCAACCCGTCCATTCCGCCTGAGTATTCGAGAGTCGTCTTGCGGCTGCTGGAAAAAGATCCCGCTGCCCGCTACCAATCCGCCGGAGAGCTTTTGGAGGATTTGAAAGCTCTGGACGTGGGCCGCGCGACCACAACACTCGAGCCCCTGGTGGCCGAAGAGATCCGGCAGTGGACGGAGGGTGGAAGCCACACGGCGACCCGGGCCAATGACGCGCCCAGCCGGCGTGCGACGCCGCCGCCTTCCCGGCCTGCTGCCGAACCAGCGCCCCAGCGCGGCGGCGGCTCGAAAACGTGGTTGATTTTCGCCGGCGGAGGGGTTGTCATTGCCGCGGCCCTGGCGCTGGCCATTTTTTCCGGGCGGAAGCCCTCTGCCGTTGCCACGCGCCCGGCGGAGCAGAGAGCGGGCGCAGAGACCAGCGGCAGGCCGACACCGGCTGAGCTTGCTCCGCAAATCGAAACGCCAACCGGCAGCATGGAACTGGTTCCGGCCGGCAATTTTACCTTCGGCGACAACGCGAAACCGTCTCCCAACCCGATGCGAACGGTGTTTCTGCCCGCCTATTACATCGACAAGACCGAAGTCTCCAACGCCGCCTACAAGCAGTTTTGCGATTCGACCGCGCACCCGGCTCCGGAAGCGCCTCCCTGGGACCCCGGTTATTTTCTGGGGAAACCGAATTACCCGGTGGTGAACGTCTCGGCGGAGGACGCCCAGGCTTTTGCGAACTGGGCCGGTAAAAGGCTTCCCACGGAACAGGAGTGGGAAAAAGCGGCGCGCGGCTCGGACGCGCGGGTGTTCCCCTGGGGAAATTCTCCGCCGGCAGGGCAAGCCAATCTGAAAGGGGCTGCCGACGGGTACGAAAACACGGCTCCGGTAGACGCATTTCCGGAGGGGGCCAGCCCGCTGGGTCCGTTGAACATGGCGGGCAATGTCTGGGAGTGGACAGCCAGCCCTTATCCGGTGACTGGCAGAGAGATCGCGGACATGAAGGCCTTGCTGCCTTCGGCGGGCAGCCAATGGTTCGTGATCAAAGGCGGCAACTTTACGAGCGAAGAACTGTGGCTTCGCGCTTACATGCGCCGGGGCTTTCCCTCGGATGGGAAATCCCCATTCATCGGTTTCAGGTGCGTCCAAGATGCGAAATAAAATGACGTTTTTTTGGGCAGCGGCGGGCGCGTTCGTGATGGGCATCTCCCTGTGCGCCCAACAGCAGGAAATGACGGCCCGCGACATGTTCGAATCCGCCGCGGGACTGCTCGTGCCGGCGCCGGTGAAACCGGCCAAGGCGTCGAAATCGAAAACCGCCAAGGCGGCCGCGCGGACCTCGCCGGCGGCAAAAACCGAGCAAGCCAAATCCCCGCCGGCCGGAAAATCCAGTGGCGCGCCGGCGCCGGCCGTCACGGGAGGACAGGGCGAGATGGTTCCGGTGAGCCTCCGTTCCGGCGCCGCGGCTCCGCTCGGGCTTCGCTACAGCATCTTACGCCAGGTGCAGGGAAACCAGACCGAAGAGGTGAACGCGGACAGCACATTTCATTCCGGGGATCGCATCCGGCTGAGCATCCAAGCGAATGACACGGCTCACCTGTACATTGTGCAGCGCGGATCGAGCGGCAACTGGAGCGTGCTGTTTCCATCGCCGGAGATCGCCAACGGCAGCAACCTGATCGAGCGCGGCAAGCAGTATGAAGTGCCGAGCGGACAGTGGTTCGCCTTCGACCAGCAGGCGGGCGAAGAGCAGCTTTTTATCGTGCTGTCGAGAAAGCCGGAAACCGACCTGGAAAACGTGATTTACTCGCTGCGGCAGGGGACGAAGACGAGCCCGGCAGCACCGCGCGAGCAGGCGGGAGCGACAATTCTCGCGGAGAACAGACCGCCGATTGGGGACGATCTGGTAAGCCGGGTGCGCGCCCAGGTGTTCGCGCGGGACCTGGTGTTCGAGAAGGTCGATGAAAACACGCCGGGGGAGAAGAAAGAGAAGGCCGTTTATGTGGTCAACAAAAGCGGCAGCGCGGATTCCCGGGTGGTAGCCGATGTCAAGCTGCATCACAGGTGAGGGCGGGATGCGGCGGGCGATTGCCGGCGGGGGGCTTTTGGCGGCAGCGCTTTGTCTGCCGTGCCCGCCCGCGCTCGGGCAAGCGCCGTCTCAAAGCCCGCGCCGGATGGAGATTATTCTGGAGAAACGGGAAAACTCCAACTGGCGGGCGGTTGATCCGCGCCTGGTTCTGGACCAGGGCGACCATGTGCGGTTCCGCATCCGCACGAATTTCGACGGCTATCTCTACGTGATGAACCAGAGCACTTCGGGGCGCTACGCGCTGCTGTTTCCGAGCGAGGATACGGGCCAAAAAAATCAGATCCAGGCCGGCCGCGAATATCTGGTGCCGGCCACGGCGGGTTCGTTCCGGATCACCGGGCCGCCGGGCCACGAGATCGTTTACTGGCTCATGACGCCAGTCGATTTACAAGCCGGGGTTGAGGCCCGGCCGGATTACGTTCCACTGCCGCCTCCGCCGAAGCCGGGAGCGGCTCCGCCGGCGCTGACGCCCCGATGCGATGACACGGTTTTGCGCGCCCGCGGGGACTGCGTAGACAACTCTGCCGGGCCTGCGGCGGTAGGGGAGAACGAAAGGCTGCCGGAAAACCTGGCCGGGCGCGTGCCAGGCGCAGCGGCGCGTGAGTTGCTGTTCGTGCGCCGGCAGCAGACATCGGTGGTGGCGGCGCCGGCGGCATCGAACGAGCCGGCGATTTTCGAGTTCCGCCTGGCGCACAAATGACAGCGCCGCCGGGCGCGGCGGGATTGCGGGGCATCCGGCGGCCATGGCTGGGAGCTGAGAAGCCTATGTCCTACAAGTGGATCGGATTGCTGCTCGCGCTGGCGGGCGCTGCCTGGAGCCAACAGCCCGCTCCCAAGCAGCAGCGCGATTTGCGCCTGGAGAAAGAGCAGCCGGGCGCCGGCTCAGGACAGATCAGCGGGGTTTCCATTCCCCGCAGTTATGCCTTGGTAGTAGGCATTTCGGGTTATGAAAATCTTCCCCAGCGCTCGCTCCAATTCGCCGAGCGCGACGCCCAAGCCATCTACTCGATTCTGATCAGTCCGGAGGGCGGCAACTTCCGGGCGGAAAACGTCCATCGGCTGATCGGCGCGCAGGCCACGCTGGCGGCTCTGCGCCGGGAAATCGAGCAGTGGCTGCCGGGCGTGGCGAAGCCGGAGGACCGGGTTCTGATTTATTTCGCCGGCCACGGTTTCGTTTTCAACGGCAAGGCTTACCTGGCGCCCTTCGATCTGGTTCCGAACAACATCGCCGGAACGGGCTATCCGATGGAAGCGCTGGGACAGGTGATCGGAGGCAAGATCAACGCGCGCTACAAGGTGCTGCTCACCGATGCCTGCCACAGCGGAGCGATCACGCCGGAAAACAGCCAGGCCGTCAACCGGAGCCTTCTCGATCTGCACAGCTCGCTGTTTTCGCTCACGGCCAGCCGTGACCGGGAAGCTTCTTTTGAAAGCGCCGACTGGGGCGGCGGCCACGGCATCTTCACCTACTATGTGGTGAAAGGAATGGAGGGAGAAGCCGACCAGAACGCCGATGGCATTGTAACGGCTGACGAGCTGGCCGAATACGTCCACCGCAACGTGCGGGAGGCGACCAACGCCCGCCAGAACCCGACTTCCGAGCGGGGCAGCTTCGACCCGAATATGCCGCTGGCCTACATTCCAAAAACCCTCGCCCGCCGCGTGCCGGTCGCGCCGACCTCCGACTTCGGCACGCTGGTGCTGGAGGCGAATGTGGACGGCGTGGAAGTTTTCGTGGACGGCAAATCGTCCGGAGTGGTCAACAAAGCCGCGCCTCTGAAGTTGCAAGGTTTGCGGCCGGGACCGCACACTATCCAGGGCGTCAAGATGGGCTACGAGCCGGACGGGCCGCGCCAGGAGATGATATATCCGGGCCAGGAGACTACGGTCAGCATCAAGATTCTTTACGTGCGCCGGCGGAACAAGAAGGCCTCTGACCTGCTGGATCGAGGGCTTGAGTATTACAACAAAGGGTACGCGGAAAACTACAAGAAGGCCGCTGAGTACTTCGAGAAGGCGCTGGCGGAGGATCCCAAGTTCAGCCAGGCAGCGATGTATTTGGGGCGGTCTTACAACGCGCTTTATGAAGACGACAAGGCCCAAAAGGCCTTCCGGAGGGCGCTCGCGATCGACCCCGACTACATCGAGGCGCGGATCAGCTTCGGCGGGATGCTGCTGGATATCGGCGATTTCGATGAAGCGATCCGGCAGCTCGACGCCGTAGTGCAGCGCGACGCGAATCAGGCTTTCGCGCTGAGCCTGCTGGCGGAGGCTTACCGCATGAAAGACATGTATCCGCAGTCGATCGAATCGGCGCGCAAAGCCATCCGGCTGCTGCCGGAAAACCCCGAGGCCCATTTCTTTCTGGCCGACAGCCTGCGCCTGAGCGGATCGTATGTGGAAGCGGAGAAAGAGTATCGGGAATATCTGCGGCTGAGCGACTTTCAAAGCAAGCTGGCCGGCAAACTCAACTATTATGTTTTGGGCTTTCTGGTGGGCGCGGGCAAGAAGAAGCGCGCGGCGCAGCAAGACATCTGGAAAGACTTGCAGAGCCTGGCGTATTTCGGCCTTGGCGATTGCGAGCGGCTGCTATCGCACCCCGACCCGGCGATCGAAAATTACACCCGGGCGCTTGCCTACGATAAGGACGATCCCAAAGTTCACTGGGCGCTGGGCCTGGCGTACACGAAAAAGGCCGAATTGACGGGAAGCCTCGATTCTCTGCCGCAGGCGCGGCAGCATTTCGCGGCGATGCTCCAGATCAACGATCAGCTCGCCGAGGCGGAGCAAGCCAAGAAATATATTGCTAGAATTGATGCCCTGCTGAAGTCCCGGCAGTAGCCCGTAGCGCCGCAAAAGCAAGGATGGCAGAGGGAGAAGATCTCTTATGGCAGCCAGCTTCATCAAGGTCCTGATCGACGGCCAGGAAATCAGCACGTTTAGCGAGGGCGCGATACTCGAAGCCGTAGAAGTGCGCCAGGAACTGAACGAGCATTGGTGGTGCGACGTTGAGGCGCGGCAAAGCTCGGACGAGCGATTTCCGATCGAGGACTGCCTGGGGAAAGACCTGAGCATCGCCGCGGTGGATGAAGAGGGCGCCGAGCACATTTTGTTCGACGGCTTCGTGCTGGAGGCCGAACTCGAATATGAAATTTACGGCAGTTATACCGCCCGCTTGAAGGGCGTGGACCCGACGTACAAATTGGATTTCGGGCGAAAGTTCTTTCGTTTCGACCCCACGCCATTGCGCGACATGGTGACCATGCTCTGTGCGTTGCTGGATATGAGATCCCTGGTGGTGTGTGAAGAAAAGAGCCCGCCGATTCCCTACATCGTCTGGCAGGAGAGCTTTTGGGACTTTTTGAAGCGGCTGGCGGACGATCACGGATGCTGGATCCGGTACCATCCCGCGGAAAAGTCGCTGCAGGTGGTAAACACGTTTCAGGAGGAGAACACGGTCCAGTGGCGGGCGGAAGACGGCCTGCGCAGCTTCAAGATCCGGGGAAAGGTCGCCCGAAAGACGATGAGCGGCGCGAACTATTGCCGGTATCAGGAAAGCAAGTTCTACGGGCTGGTCCGGCAAGTGCCCGATTTCCTGGATGGAAGCGGGCCGATGGTGGAAGCCGTGAAGGAGGCCTCGGAGAAAACGGGAGAATTTGGAAATGGGAACGTATTGGAGCGGGCGCGGACATACACGCTGGATCAATATGAGGCCCTGGTGAAAAAGGAATGCGAGCGGACGATCGGCAGCGCCGTCATCGGCTATGGCGAGAGCCGCAACGAGGAACTGATGGCGGGAAACAAGATCAAGATCGATGGCGTGCTGGATGCGCAGGGGACCTACGGGTTGACTAAAGTGATCCACCGTTGGAATCCCAAAGGGTACGCGAACGAGTTCTGGTGCACACCCTGGGCGCAGTACACCAACCCGGAACCGCCGCCGGTGAGGAAGTGGAACGGAGTCGTCCAGGCGAGGGTAGTGGATAATGTCGATCCGCAGGGTTTCGGCAGGGTGAAGGTTCAGTTCTACTGGGAGGGAGATACGCCATTCTGGGTGCGTATGATGACGCCTCACGCCGGCTCGGACCGCGGGTTCTACTTCATCCCGGAGATCGGCGACGAAGTGGTCGTCGCGTTTCAAGACGGGGATCCGGAGCGGCCCATCGTCCTAGGATCGATCTGGAATGCCGTCGACAAGCCCCCCACGGAAGATTTCTGGGGGGGCGAATATGGCAACAATGATTGCAAGCGGATTGTCACCAAGAGCGGCCACCGCATCCAGCTTGTGGATAAAAAGGGCAAGGAAGCCATCGCCATCGCGACGCCCCAACACATCAAGATCGCCATGCTGGAGAACACGAACGAAAACGGCCGGCCGACGATGATGCTGCACTGTGATGGGGACATTTTCATCAACGCCGGGGGCCGCATCCACCTAAAGAGCGCGTTCTTCTCGCGGGAAGTCGGCTAGGCTGCGCGAACATAGCGCGTGAAAAAACCAATTTCGGAGGAAGAGCATCTTATGCCAATTTTCGAGCCTACTTTCGACGGAAAAACCAAGGTGGGACGCCGGGTCGCCGATCCTAAAACAGACAAGGATCTTTCCGCGCCCGGCGCGTTGATCTTCGCGGCCATGACCACACCGGCGGGCCTGGCCGGATGCACGGGCATCGACGCCAAACTGATTCACGGCGACCGCTGGCAGCAGATCGACGGGAACTTCACAGAGCAGGTTAACGCCAATGAGATGACCACGATCCTGGGAAATCAGACGCGAACAGTGATCGGCAATCGAAATCTGACAACCGTTGGAAACGTGAACAGCACGACCGTCAGCAATCTCAATCAAACCGTTGTTGGCTCGACGATCCGGACCTACGTGGGCGCTGCCGCGTATAACTACGTTTCCAACCACGTAGCGACCCATGCTTCCCCGCAAAACAGGTTTGAGCCGGGGGTTTACCTTCATTTCGTGATGAGTAAACTCTGGGCCGGCAACAGTCTGCACAATATCGGGATGATCTATTTTCAGTTCTATGTACTTTATACGACGATCACGCCTACCTATCTCAATCTCACCCCAGTGCTGAACTTCGCTGCAACCGGAATTAATATACATTTCGAAGGTTTCGACAACGGCAGCCGCGCGCTCCAGAACAAACTCGCTGCTATGCAATTTCAGATCGATGCAATGGAGACCGAAGCGGAGCTTTTGGAACTAGGGACGCAAATCGCCATCAAGTCTCTTTCCATGGCAATCAACTCCATTGCGATGTGAATGCAATCATGCCGGACGTAAAATCTACCTCAGGGCCTTCTCGTCTTACGGAAGCTCCTGGAAAAGAGCCGGTTGATCCCTTCCGCAAGGCCGAGAGCCTGAGCCGCTGTGAACTGTATTGGCTGCCAGCCTCTCTGCCGGCAAAAGAGCAGCAGCGGAAATGGGCGCTCCAGTTTCTGTCAGAGCTGGTGAAGCGGCTGGCTGCTGACGGGCGGCTGCAAACGGAACTATTCGTCGAGGCCGAAGCAATTTACCCAGATCGTCAGGAGCAATTCATCCAGACGGCGCTGGATTTCAACCCGGTTATGGGATTCAGCCGGGTCCCGGGCGCTCCGCTCCCTTCCATTCCGAAGACGGAGGATACTGAGGCGATCCGGCGTCAAGAAAAACCGTTTGAGCTGAAGCCTTTTCTGCGCGGAATCTGTTATTGGTTTCTTCGCAAGAACCCGCAAAAGCAGTTGGAATTATTTTGGGGGTGGGGCGGGATGACGATGTTGCTGGTGAAACCGGATCCGGCGGCGCAGGCGCCGCCTTTGGTGGTGCCCGCCGGAGTCCAGAAACATCCGGCTTACCAATCCATGGCCCAGCAATACGACATCCCGGGCATGCTGAGCATGGCAGCCTCCGCACAAAGCGAATTTCTCAAGAAGAGCAAAACGTACTTTGGGAAGGGCTGGGAGGACCGCCTCGAATACCGGGGGCTTCTGTACGTGCTGCCGCGGTGGTGCAGCCAGGATTTCTTCCATCTGCCCGAGGAGGAAGTAAAGCATCTGTTCGAGATCTGCGATCTCTTTGTGACGGAGAGTCCCGCGGATAAAGGCGTCCTTCTCGCGTCGAGCAAACCCATTCGTCCGATCATTCACGAAGTGGTCACCAGCCTGCGCGAGGCGGGCCACGTGTTTCCCGACAGGCCATGAGACCACCGGACGCCACCTTAGCTCAGGTACAGATCCAGGCCCTGGGGCGGCAGCACGAGTTTTTCGCGTACCTGTGGGCTTGCGGCAATTATCCTCTGGCCGGCGAAGAGCGCGATTCGTATCTCGAAACACTCGCCAAATTGGAGAAAGCTCTGGACGCGGCGTTTGGCGAATCGCAAGAGACATTGTTGCAGATGTGGAAACTGCATCACGACGGCGCGAGCAAGCAGCTTTCCAAGAACGGACCGGCCTGGATGCCCGTGGTCGGCGTGGGGGTGTGGCCGCACAAGCCGCCGCCGGCAGTCTGGACGCGCGAGGAATTCGAGACGTTCGTCCCGGGCGAGATCCCCAGGCCCCCGATTTCGATGGTGTTCCGCCTCAAGGGCGAGCGCAAGCGGCGCACCAACGTGTGGCCCCTGCTCGGCGGGCGCGGCGCCGTAATCCAGGCCAGAATTCAAGGGGACCCTGAAGAATTCTACAAACAGTGCGAGCAGTATTTTCGCACCTTTATCACCGAGCCCTTGCATCTGGCGTATCCCTTCTTCTTTCCCCTGTTTGACGCGCAGACGCTGCCGGCAATCAAGCCGGAACTGGCGGACCGTCTCTTGGGCGGCGTGCAGTATTATCTGCGCGAGAGCGCGGAGGATCGGGGTGTGCTGATCGTTTCCCCAGAGAATCTCGCTCCGCTGTTCCGGGAACTTGGCTGGCAAGTGCAGCAGCCGCCGCCACAGCCGTGAACCCTTCGGAAGCATATCGCATTGCGGCGTCCACACCCGATCTGCTCGTGTTGCAGGAGCTGCCGTACGCCGTAGTCGGATGGCTGGCTCTGGCCAGCGGCCTGTTCATGGCCGGCGTTGCCGCGTTCACGCACTGGCGGTTCGGATCGCCCCGGACCACATTTTTCGTCCTTTCGATGGCCGGCGGCGTTTGCGCGCTGCTCGGGGTCTGGCTGATGGGGCTGCAATACGAGTTTTCGTTCTGGCGCGGGCAATCGGCGATCGAAATTCGAATGTCCTGGTTCGGGCGGACAGTCAGCGACGAGCGTTTGAACTACACAGTTCCGCCTATCGCCGAGATCGTGGTCACCAAGAGGACCACGCGCCAGCTTGTGCTGCGTTTTCAAGACGGGCGCACAAAAACGCTCGGTCTATCGACAGACCGGGAAGGCCACGAGGAAGCGGTTCAACTGATTAACCGGTTCTTGCAAACCGGATCAGTTCTCCAGTAATCGGTCGAGCAGCGCCGCGGGCAAGTTCTGATCGGTAATGTATCCGGCGATGACCCCTACCTGCACGCTCAACAAAGCATCGCAAGTGGCTCCTTTCGCCAGCGACCGGCTGCCGGGCACGACAATCGCCCCCGGGGGAACCATCAGCGTTTGGGCCTCATTAGCAAGAAAGCGGTGCTTGCGAATGGGATCGTACAGCCGCGTCTGCGACAGGAGAATTGTGCCCGGGAAGAGGACGGCACCCGGGCCGACGATTACACCCGCGCCAATCACGCAGTTCGCGCCGATGCTGGCGCCGTCGCCGACGATCGCGGGAAGCCCCTCGAGGGGCTCAAGTTGGCCGTGGATTTTGACTCCGGGGTTGAGGTGGACCCGCCCTCCGATCTGCGCGCATACGCCGATGCTCACGCCCTCACCCACGACCGTCTGCGGCCCTACATAGGCCCCCATCTGGACGACCGTCGCCGGCATCAAGGTACAGCCGGCTGAAACGCACGCGCCGTCGCGCACGAAACAGCCGGCATCAGTGATACGGACCCCGTCCTCGAGCGAAAACACTCGGCGAGGAAGCGTATCGAGGTCAATGGGCGCTCCTGCCGCACTCTGCGTCAAGCGCCCGAAGCGGACGCACAGGGAAAGCGCTTTCTTCACCCAGACGTTGGTCTTCCAGCGGCCATCGAACGTTGCGGCGCGGATTTCGCCGCGGTTCAGCCCCCGGCGAAACGTGGCCAGGAGCTGGTCGATGCGGGCGTCGCGTTTCGCCTTGGAATCGGCGTAGACCTCCTCGATCTCGGTTTCCAGACCTAGAGTCGTTTGCTCGTTCATCAGCGTTGAACTCCAAACCTGCGGCGGAGGACGCGGCATTGGGAGAAACTTCGGCCTGCCGCCGGGCTTTCCGGGGCGTCCGTTTGCTAACTTTACCTTTCTTTCGGGCCCCGCCGCAATACAGCCTGGCCGGCGCACCCGCCGCGGGCCGCGGGGAAAGAGACGCCGGCGGGTATTGCCTGCCCGCAATCAGCAAACAGTTCGGATCCAATCAAGACAGACTGGATCAAAAGACAAACCGGAGCGCTACCTGCACGGTGCGCGCCGGCTCCGCCGAGGAGATCACGCCGAAATCGGCATTGCCGAGCGTGTGTCCGGGGATGTCGAAATTAGCGTGATTGAGGAGATTAAAAAACTCCCCGCGCAGCTCGGCGCTCCAGCGCTCGTTGAGCTTCAGGTTCCTGGAAAGAGTCAGATCTACGGTTTTCCAAGCCGGGCCGCGGAGCACCGATCGGGGAGAATCGCCGAAAGTATAGGCCGGCGCGCTCTGGAACGCCGCCGTGTTGAACGAATGAGTCAGCGTGTGCGGGCCCAAGTTGGGATCTCCGATCAAATTCGGCCGCGGAGTTCCGGCCGGAAACGCATTCGTGTTGTTGACCGAATCATAAAGCGTGAACGGCTGGCCCGATTGCAACACGCCCAGAAGAGCGGCCTGCCATCCGCCGACGAGCGCCCTCGCCAAGCGCCGGCGCGAAAAAGCCGGCATCTCATAGAGCACGGTGATGACGGCCCGGTGCGGGATGTCGCTGCCGCTTCTGCCCTTGTCCAGCTTGCGATTGTAGGCGTTCATGTAACTTCCGGGATCTCCTAGTTCATTGGAGGAGGCGGCATCATCGAGGAATTTCGAAAAGGTGTAGTGCGCCAGCAGGGCCAAGCCATGGGTGAAGCGCCGTTCCAGCTTGACAAAACCAGCCTGGTAGTTCGAATTGCCAACCGGGGGGTTGATTAGCGAGACGTTGCTGAACTGCGGAAACGGGCGTAGAAGCTGCGCATTGCCCGGGCCCATCCTTTGGGGCGGGACCTGATTGATGGACAGGTCGTTCGCCGTCAGGTGATGACTCACGTTGCCCATGTAACCGGCCTCGATCACGAGATACGCGCGGATCTCATTCTGAATGTCGACGTTCATCTGGTAAGAAACGGGCGTGGGCCGGGGGCGGTCGAAAAATGTGACCGCCGTCGTTGGCGCCACACCCAGAGGAACGGCTCCGAATCCGGGCGTATCGATGGGCGGCCGCGTATAAGGCGGAAAACCACTTCGCAAGACGAGAGCTGAGGCCAAGTCCGGGTTTGCCGCAACCAGATTCAGATTGTCGGAAAAACCCAAAGCGGCGGCGGACCCGACACTGGTGCTCACCATAGGTCCATAAAAAATCCCCGCTCCGCCGCGAATCACCAGATTTTCAGCGAACGGCGCGCTATAGGCGAATCCGAAACGCGGGCCGAAATTGGCGAAGTTAGGGTCAAAGGCCGTTCGCGGCGCGCCGCCAATGCCGGCGAAGGTGACCACGCCGGGCGTTCCGGAAACGGGATTGATCGCAAAGCGGTCGAACGAGTTCATCCGGTTGTGGTCTACATACCGGGGCAGTTCCACTTCCCAACGCAGTCCGAGATTCAGGGTGAGATTGTTCGTGATTCGATGATCGTCTTGCGCAAAAGCCGCCCAGTAGGAAGCATGGGAGGGAATACTATCCGTGCTTTGGCGCGCTGCCTGGTTGGCCTCGCCGATCAGGAAACTGGCGAGGCCATCGCCCGTGCCCGAGACGCCGGGCTGATCTGTGATCTGGCGGGTGAAGGTAACAGCTCCGGAGGAAGATAGGTCGTTCATTTCCCGGTTATACCCGCGCCGGTATTCCAGGCCGATTTTGATGGCGTGCCTGCCGTAGAATTTGGAAACGGCGTCGGTCCACTGGGTATCTATGATGGGCATCTGGACGCGCGCCATGGCGGCGTTCGCCGTGCCTTGCGCGCCCAGCCAGCTATACCCGCTGATATTGAAGGTGGGAAATCCGGCGCGGCTCACGTTCAAAAGACCGAGCGACTGGGCCAGGCCCTGATCCGCCCCGAAGCGGCGCTGGATGAAGCTCCGGCGGTCGTAACTGAACTGAAGGCTATTGACCAGGTTCGGGATGAAGGTATGCAGGTGGCTGCCCATTAAGCTTTGCACCCGGCCGTCGGTAGAGCCGGCCGCCGGGTCAGAGACAGGAATGCCGTAGGCGCCGCCGTCCACCTGGCCGTAGTCATTGACGTAATAGCGGGCAGTTAGCTGGTCTTTGCCGCCCAGGTGATGATCGAGGCGCCCTACTACGATATCCCGCCGCAGCGAGGAGTGGCTGTTAGCACCGAAATTGTTCGAGTCACCGTTTGCCCAGCCCGCTGCCGGCGTACGATTCGGCAGGGGAATGTACGGCAGAGCGGCCAGGGCAACCGGATCTAGCCGGCTCCGCGGGATGACGTTTCCCGGGTACGGCTGTTTTTTGCCGCCGGCCAGGGTATCCGGATCGTAAATGGTGTTGGGGATCCGGGAGAAATCGCCCTGGCGCTCGGCCAAGGTGGGGACCGTGTAGACGGCAGCGCTGCCGAATGTCCGCCGGGTCTCTTCCCAGGCGGCAAAGAAATGCGTTTTGTCTTTCCGAACCGGGCCGCCGAGCGAGGCGCCGAACTGGTGCAGGTTCAAAGGCGGCGTGGCAGAGGCGAAGAAATTGCGTGCGTCCAGCGCATTGTTGCGCGCAAACTCAAATACGCTGCCGTGAAACTGTTTCGTGCCCGCCCGCGTAGACATCGCAATGATGCCGCCAGTGGAGTGGCCATACTCGGCGGAATAATTATTCGAGATCACGCGAAACTCCTGCATGGCGTCGAGCGGCAGGCTGGTCTGCTGCTGTGGGCGGGTAACGCCGACGGCGTTCGTTACATTGCCGCCATCGAGCGCGAAAGCCTGGTTGCGGGCCCGTCCTCCAGCCACCGAGAAGACCGGATAATTTTCCGCGCCTTCGCCGCTGTTGATCATGACGACGCCGGGCGAAAGATTCACCAGTGACGCGGCCGTGCGATTGGGCAGCGGAAGGTTGTCGATCATCTTGTGATTTACTAGCTGGCCAAGGCTCGAGGATTGCGTCTCGATCAGGGGAATGTCGCCGGTCACTTCGATCGCCTGGCTCTGCTGGCCTACCTCGAGAACGAAGTCGGCAGCGACCGTCTGGGCCACTTCGAGAATCACCCCCCTCCGGACCGCCGGTTCAAAACCAGAAGCTCGAACTTCCACCAGGTAAGTTCCCGGTAAAAGCGCCGGCGCCCGGTAGATGCCATCGCTGTTGGAGCGCACCGTGAGCGCCGAACCGGACGCCAAATTCGTCACCTTCACTTCGGCATCGGGAATGGCGGATTGCGATGGATCGATGATCCTGCCGGTCAAAACGCTGGCGCCCACCTGAGCCGCCAAGGGAACGATGCAAAGTGTAAGAAAGGCGGGCAGCAGGAGGAACGAAAAAAGTTCGAACGGGCGAAGAGTCGTTCGCCGCTGAATCGGCTCCATATTGATCTCCTTTTTTGTGACTTTGGACTTGAAAGAAAAGCAGTTACGACTCAGAAAGCCGCAGGGAAAGGGGCCTGCTTCAACAGCAGGAACAGCGGAAAAGAAGGGTTTGGGCAATCCCTATTATGTCTATAGAGATTAGGATCATTCTCCCGCAAAGTCAAGAACTTTTTCTGGGGACCAGCGGACACCCCATGAAGTGGGCCATAAGGCGATAATGGCCTTCGCAATGCTCAGGACGGGACGAGATGCTCGGGCACGGGGAATTGGAGCGGCTTCGGCAATTTTTTCGCGAAGCCCAGGCAGAATATACCCGCCAGATAGAAATAACGACCCAGTTGTTGATGGCCGGAAGGTTGGAGAAGGATGCGTTGGCCGCGCAGCATCAGGTGGAGCGGGCGGCGTTTCAGAAGTACCGCCAGGCCCGGGCCGAGTATCTGAAGGCTCTGGACGCCATAGACCAGGTTCTGCGCGATAGCATCGAGAGCGGCCCCCCAAAGGCCAAATAGGGTCGCCGGCCGAAAAGCATTGGAAAAGTTTGCGGTCGTCACTGAGTTGCCCTAGATCAGGCCCTGCCGGATAGCTATTTCCCCTGGGGCGCCGGTATACCGCAAGCTGCATAGCGGCGCAACAAACCCGAAGCTTAAGTCCGCCTGCCGTTTATGCCGGCTCCGGCCGGCAGAGGCGAGGCGGCTACGGAAGCCTTGCCGCGCTCCTTCGATTTCTGCCAGACCTACCGCCGCCGGCACGAATCACCGATATAGCAGAATTAGGCGCTGCCAGCGCCTCCGTTACCAAACCGGATGAAATCAAAGCCGCATCCTGCGCCCGGCAAAGACCGGTCCGGCAGCGCGGCCCCGCTTCGCGGCGCGCGCCTGCTGTTCGTGTCCGCGTTTGTGTGCTCGCTCTTTCCGGGAAGCCTGCGGCCGGCCAGCGCGCAGACCACCTCCGTGATTCAAGGAGTCGTCCGGGACTCGCAGGGCCTGCCGATCGCGGGCGCCGAGATCACTCTAAGCGGCCCCCTGCTCGCGCGCGACGCGCGGTTTACCACGGATGCGGCGGGATCGTTTCGAATCCCTGGACTGCCGGCGGGGTCGTACAATTTGCGGGCCGAAAAAGCCGATTTCGCCGCCCGGGAATACGAGGGGCTGACGGTCCCGATCAACAGCGTACAGGTGATGGAGGTGGAACTGGCGCCGGGGGCGGTACAGGAGACGATCACCGTCCCGGCCGATGCGCCGCAGATAGAAGCAAACTCCTCTTCGTCCGGAATGACGATCCAGCCGCAACAGATCGAGCAGATGCCCATCAATGGGCGCAATTACCTTGATCTGATGCAGTTGGTGCCGGGCATCGCCATCAACCGGCAGGCGAACGCGGGAACTGACGCCGCAACGCCGATCCTTGGCGAGCGGGGCGGCAACGCAATTTATCTAATTGACGGCATGCCCAATGGCGATGTCGCGGACGGGGGCGCCGCCTCGCCTTTTGATCAGGATTCGATCTTGGAGTTTCAAGTGCTTACGGGCGGTTACAAGGCGGAATTCGGGCACGGCTCGGGCGGCGTTGTCAACGTGGTCAGCAAGAGCGGAACGAATCAGTGGCACGGGCTGGCCTCTGCGTTCCATCGCAATTCTGTCCTCGATTCGTCCGACGTCCCGGGCCGCGCGGCGCCATTTCTGGTGCGCTGGGATCCGAGCGCGACGCTGGGGGGGCCCGTGCTGAAAGACCGGGCCTTCGTTTTTACTTCCCTGGAGCGGATCCGGGAAAGCCGGGAGCTGAACTTCCGCTTTCCGCCCGGCATCCCGGACGTTCTCCAGGCCCGGGAGGAGAGTATCGACAAACATAGCCAGACCTTCGAGACGCGGGGTCTGGCGAAGCTCGATGAACAAACAGGCCGGCATCGCCTGACCGAGCAGTTGAGCCTCACCAACACTCATGTGACCGATTTCCTGCCGCTTTCGCTGGCCACCAGTCTGCCCTCCACCCGGACCAACTCCGACAGCCGGATCCTTGCAGCCGGCTGGCACGATACAGCGACTCTGGGCGGGCGGAGCAATCCCGTTTTGCTGAACGCCTATTGGCAGTACTTTGACGAACCGTTGGTTCGGAAACCCTCGCATCCGGAGGCCGGGCCGGCGGCCACGGCGTTCAACATGTTCAGCAGCCTGACCACCGGAAGGCTGAGCGGGGATCTGGGGCAAGTGAAGTTCGGTGCGGGGTTCACGCCCTTGCGGCTCGATCAACAGCATATTTCGACAGGGGCAAACCTCGACAAAGTTCGGGGAGCGCACGAAGTCAAGTTGGGATGGGATTTTCAACGGGCGCACATGGACGGCGCGGAAGCGACGAATCTTTTCAATCAACTATTCGCCACGGTTTCGGATTTTGCCCAATTCGGTCCAGTCAATTCGGGCGTATACACATTGACCGAAGTGGGCGGGCTGACTCCGCAGGACAACCGAATCCGGCTGCGAAACACCTATGACGGGCTGTTTCTTCAGGACGATTGGAAGGCTTTCCCGACGCTGACGCTGAATCTGGGCGTGCGCTGGGATTATGATTCGCGCTTTCCCAATCGGGCCAACTTTTCGCCGCGCCTGGGTCTGGCCTGGTCGCCGGCTTCGAAGACGTTGATTACCGCCGGCTGGGGAATTTTTTACGACCATTTCCGGCTGGGACTGGCGCGGGATATTCCGGGCTTTGGCGGCGCAAACATTTTCCGGGACCAGTCGGTTTCTTTTCCACGGCTGTTTTATGGCGATCCGACGACGTTCCCGCAGACCTACGGAGTGTGTCACTCGCCGATTTTGACGGACGCGCAGATCCAAGCCGCCGGGGCGGCCTGCCCTGCGGCAGGCCTACCATTTTGGGGAGTGGACCACCTAAATGCGGTTGTGGCGCCGGGCCACGCGCCGATTCCGCCCAACACGGTGGTCACGAAGGATAACGTGCAGGCCCTGACGGGGCTTGACCCGCAGCAGTTCGCCGACGCCGCGAGCGCGGCGCTGGGGCGGCCGCCCGGATTTTTCTTCTGGGGCGCGTTCGGCAATCTGACGACGAACTTTCTCACGCCACAGACCTTCGCGGTGCCGATCACCGTGGATCCGGGATTCAAGACGCCCTATACAGGCGATTTTCACGGCGGCTGGCAGCGCCAGATCGCGCAGGACCTGGTAATTCAGGCCGACTACCATCACCGGGAAATCCGGAATATGCTCGGCGTCCGGACGACGAATCTCGCTTTTGCCGCCCGACTTCCCGGCCACACGGGCGAACTCCAGCCGGGCACGGGCCCCAGGCCGATTCTCAGCTACGGCCCATGGTACCGAGGCACTTACGACGGCATCAGTTTCGGATTCCGCAAGCGCATGAGCCGCGGGTTCACGGCCCAAGCTTTTTACACTTGGGCGAATGCCTTCGACAACGCCCTGAATTCGAGTCTCATTAGCGAGGTGCAAACCACCAGCCGCGGGGCGGGGTTCTTGGGAGCCAATGGGCCGACGGACAGTTTTATCGGCATTCCGCCGATCGTGACAGATCCGGTAACCGGGCAGACGAATGCAGCCGGCTCTTTCATCGCGAGCAACGGGAACCCGGTGCCGCAGGCGGGGAAGTTCTACAACGGGCCGGACCTCGATCGCGGGCCTTCCGATCTGGCCCTAAATCACACACTGCTGTTGCACGGCATGGTGCAGCTTCCGTGGGGCTTGGAGGCCAGCGGAATCTTTCGAGCGCAGAGCGGCTTTCATTTCACGGCGGCTTCGTCGCGGCCGGCCGATGTGGATGGAGACGGCATCCTGAACGGCGTGGATTTCCTGGCCGGCCGCAATCATTTTGCGGCGCCCGCTTTTGTAAATCTGGACGTGCGTTTTTCAAAACACTTCGCGATAAAGGAAAAAGTGCGCGTGCATGCGATTGTAGAGTTTTTCAACCTGCTAAACCGGGCGAATCCAGCCGCGGTGCAGCAGCTCGAGAACACGCCCACGCCGGTCGGCAAGCCGCTGCAATATCTGCCGGGACGGGAAGGGCAGATCGGTTTCCGCTTCGAGTTTTGAGGCAGCGCGCGGGCTCGGATTTTTTCCATTGACACACACCACCGGCCGGCCCTAGACTGATGGTGCTTGTTGTCCACAGCAAATCCCGCGCACAGCAAGGCGACCGCCGCACAGCGGGCCGTCGCGTCGTTTCTGTTTGCGCTGCTGATCGGGTTCCATGCGGCGCCGGCAGGTCTGGCGTTCGGTCTCGACCAAAACAAGACGTGCTGCCGGACGAAAGATCATCACTGCTGCAATCATGCCGCGCCAAATACGCAGCCGGGAGATCATGCCTGGGCGCCGGCAGGCGGTTGCCATGGCCAGTGTTCCCTGGCGGCGGGCTTCGCGTTTAACGGCCACCTGTTTGGACTTTACCGCAATCCAGCGTTCAATCACGCAATTCAATCTTTCGCCTCGCCGGCGCAGCGGCCGGATCAGCCGGTTTCGTCCGCCTACGCCGCGTTTCTGTACCAGCGTCCGCCGCCAGTCCTCTAGCTCTCAAGAACAGCGTTTTCTGAGGTGAAGCGTTCATCACCTCGTTATGTCTCCAGCCGCGGATTGGGCGAGCAGAGGCTCCATCTCCCGGTCCTGCGGCGCCTTTCAGGAGGACTGGTTGCTATTTAGTATTAGTACGACACGCCTGGCAGCATTAGGTTTGATCCTGGCGTTTGCCGCGGCCGCCCGGGCGCAGGAAACGATCAATTACGCCAGTGTGAGCGGGCGAGTGACAGACCCCTCGGGGGCGGTTGTGAGCGGCGCGCGTGTGACGGCGCGGCAAACCGATACGAATCAGGCCAGTACGACCGAAACGGACCGGGACGGGCGGTTCCGGTTCCCGTACCTGAAAGTCGGGCCGTATGAAATCACGGTCCGGCAGCCAGGGTTTGCGGACGCCGTGCGGACACTGACGCTGACCGTAGGCGCCGCTTTTGAACTGCCGATCTCACTGGCAGTGGAGTCTCCGGCGACGAATATTACGGTCAGCGGAGAGGGCGCGGTGCTGGAGGCGGCGCGCAGCCAGATTGCCGGCACCGTCTCGCAAAGCGAGGTCAGCAGCCTGCCTCTGAACGGGCGGAATTTTCTGGATCTGGCTCTACTGGTTCCCGGCGTCTCGCCCACCAACACCGGAAGCACGCAGCTTTTTGCGGAAACATCGGCGGTTCCCGGACAGGGCATCTCGGTCAGCAGCCAGCGGAATTTCTCCAACAGCTTCATCGTGGACGGCCTTTCGGCGAACGATGATGCGGCCGGGTTGAGCGGCATATTTTACGGCCTGGACGTGGTGCGCGAATTTCAGGTGGTCACGTCAGGCGGCCAGGCGGAGTTCGGACGCGCGCTGGGCGGCTACATCAACATGGTCACCAAGAGCGGGACCAACACGGTGCACGGCGACCTTTACGCGTACCTCCGCAACCAGCGCTTCAACGCGGCCAACGCGCTTTCGCACACGAAGCTCCCCTTGACCCAGGCGCAATACGGCGCAAGCCTGGGAGGCCCCATCGTCCGCAACCGGACGTTCTACTTTGCCAATTTCGAGCAGCGGCAACTGAATCAAAGCGGCATCGTAACGATCGCCCCGGCCAACGTAAGCGCCATCAACGCCCGGCTCGCCGAAGCGGGCTACCAGGGCCCGCCGATCGCCACAGGCCTTTATCCGAATCCAGTCCGGACTACCAACTTTTTGGCCAAGCTGGACCACGAGTTCCACTCGAACGATCAATTCAGCCTGCGCTACAGTCTTTACGATGTGAACAGCAACAACTCGCGGGGCGTGGGCGGGCTGAGCGCGGTGAGCGCCGCCGCGGGATTGAATGACTTTGACCAGACGGTCGCGGCCAGCAACATCGCCACATTGTCGCCGCGCACAGTCAATGAAACGCGCGGGCAATTCACTTACAGCGGCCTCCAGGCGCCGCCGAACGACGCTGTGGGCCCGGCCGTGAGCATTTCCGGCGTGGCTACTTTCGGCAGGCTGTCGAGTTCCCCCACCGGGCGCGTCAACCGGCTATACGAGATCACGGACAATCTTTCCCACCAGGCGGGAGCGCATGCCTTTCGCGCCGGGGCCAATTTCCTGTACAACGATCTGAAAATCACCTTCCCGCGCGCGAACCGGGGCAGCTACTCATTCGCGTCGCTGGCGAATTTTCTCGCAGGCGCTTATAACAACCAGGGCTTTACGCAGACCTTCGGCAATTCCATTGTGTCGCAGACGAATCCGAACGCCGGTTTTTACGTCCAAGACGAGTGGAAGCTGACCTCGAGTTTCACGCTGAACCTGGGCGTACGCTATGATCTTCAGTTTTTGAAGACCATCGCCACCGACACGAACAACATTTCCCCGCGCGCCGGCTTCGCCTGGTCGCCTTTCGAGTCCCGGCGCACCGTTATTCGCGGAAGCTATGGGTTATTCTATGACCGCATTCCGCTGCGCGCGCTCGCGAACGCGCTTTTGTCGAGCGATAACACCACGAGCCTCAGCAGCAACAGCCAGGTGAGCGTGAGTCTATCGCCGGCTCAAACCGGGGCGCCGGCGTTTCCCAATGTTCTCGCCGCGCCGCCGCCGGAGGTGCTGGTGAATTTCACGACGATGAACCGCCACATGCAGAACGCATATTCCGAGCAGGGAAGCTTTGAGATTGAGCAGCAGCTCGGAGAGCGGAGCACGTTGAGCCTCGGCTACCAGCATCTGCGCGGGCTCCATCTGATTATTTCCGTCAACCAGAATGCGCCCACCTGCCCGGCCTCAGGCAACAACAACGGGTGCCGGCCCAACCCCGGCTACGGCAACAACAGCCAGTATTCCTCTCTGGCGGATTCGTACTACGACGGGCTGCACGTGTCGTTCGTGCAGCGGCCGGCGCACTGGGGAAGCTATCGCATCTCCTACACATATTCGAAGGCGCTCGACAATGTGGGCGAGTTTTTCTTCAGTTCACCTATTGACAATACCAATATCTGGCTGGATTACGGGCGTTCCGATGACGACCAGCGGCACCGCCTGGTTTTCGACGGCACGGTCCACTCTTCAATGGCGCCGGCGAGAACCTTGTGGGAGAAGCTCAGTCACGGCTTTCAGTTGACCGGGGCGCTCCAATACTACTCGGCTTTGCCATTCAATATCACGACGGGCGCCAATACCGTCCAGGGCACGGCGGCGCGGCCCACCGTCAACGGCGTGTTCATCAGCCGGAATGCCGGCAGCGGCTTCGATTTCTTTAATGTGAATGTCCGGCTCAGCCGGGTCTTTCCGCTCACGGAGCGGGTGCGACTGGAAAGCATCGCCGAGGCGTTTAACGCGCTCAATCACATGAACGGCGTGACCTTGAACGGCACGTTCGGTCCCGGAGCCTACCCGGCCAATCCATTGCCCACTTTCCGGCAAGTCACCGCGGCCGCCGATCCCAGAACTCTCCAATTGGCGCTGCGATTGAGTTTTTGAACTGGAGGGTTTTTGCTGGCGACTTTCGCCGGGGCCATCTCCTGGTTGAAAGGGGCTGGAGGCTTGGGTTCCGCCGAGGGAATTAGCGCTGCCAGCCAGGCGGGGCGAACGGCGAGGGGGCCGCTGTTTGCGTTTTCGGCAACAAAACCAAGAATCAGATTCTTCGCTGCGCTCAGAATGACAAAGGAGCAGGGTCCGGCGAGGCAGCTCACGACGCCGCCGCGAGGCCTCACCGCGCGCTTACCAGCTCGGCTTGCCGCGACGGATACGCACGGGCCTTTTCCAGGTTGGGCAAGAATCCGGCTAACAGGCCGATTGCCGGGAGAAACGAGCATACATGGTACACGAAGTAAATGCTCGTCAGGTCGGCCAGCTTGCCGAGGATCGCGGCTCCGACGCCGCCCATCCCGAAGGCGAATCCGAAGAACAGGCCTGAGATCGTTCCCACCTTGCCCGGGACGAGTTCCTGCGCGTAGACCAGGATCGCCGGGAAGGCGGAAGCCAGCGTCAGGCCGATAATCACGCTGAGAACGCCGGTCCAGAGCAGGCTCGAATACGGCAACAGCAGCGTGAAGGGAAGAACGCCGAGAATGGAGCCCCAAATCACGTACTTGGGCCCGATCCGGTCGCCGATGGGGCCTCCGATCACCGTGCCGGCCGCGACCGAACCCAGGAAGACGAAGAGATACAGCTGGGCGCCGCGCACCGACATATGAAACTTGCTGATGAGATAAAACGTGTAATAGCTAGTCAGGCTGGCCAGATAAAAATACTTTGAGAAGATCAGGGCGATCAGAATGGCGATCGCCTTCGCTACTCTTTTCGAAGAGACAGCAACCTGACCAGCGGCGTGACGCAAGTGGGGGGACAGCCCTGCGGCAAACGAGCGGCTCCTGTACCAAATGCCGACATTTGCCAGCACGAGCATCGCGAGCAATGCGGCCAGGGAAAACCAAGCGATGCTCGATTGTCCCCGGGGAAGCACAATCAGCGCCGCCAGCAGGGGACCGACGGCCGAGCCGGCATTGCCTCCGACTTGAAACAGCGACTGCGCCAGCCCGTGCTGGCCGCCCGAGGCCATCCGCGCCACGCGGGACGACTCGGGGTGAAATACCGAAGACCCCATGCCGACCATCGCGGCCGCGGCCAGAATGATCGCGTAACTGGAGGCCATGGAGAGCAACAGCAGCCCCACCAGAGTGAATCCCATTCCCACCGTCAGGGAGTAAGGCTGGGGGCGGCGGTCCGTGTAAAGTCCCACGACGGGCTGGAGCAGAGAGGCGACCAGTTGGTAGGTCAGGGTGATGAGGCCGACCTGGCCGAAGTCGAGATGAAAGGAATCCTTCAGCAGCGGGTAAATCGCTGGGATCAGCGACTGCACCATGTCGTTGAGGAAGTGACAAAAACTGATGGCCGCCAGGATCGGAAACACGGTCTTTGCGATGTTGTGTTGCGCTTCTGCCCGGATCGCGTTCACTTTCGCTCCAAAACGTCTTAGATAGCCGGTCCCACCGCCCGGATTCAGCTTTTCGACCGCGGCGGCCTTGCGCCCGGAGCCATACCAGTGAGACGGCTTCCACCGTGCAAAAAGCGGCAGTTTGCCCTATTCGCGGCGAGCCAGTGTGGAGAAGGGTCCGGCAGGCGCCAAACAAGCCCGCCGTGGCGAGCTGCCGCGAGTCAATAGCACGCCGGGATAGCGGGAATTTGCGGCCCGGAAGCGGACCTCGCCCCGGAGTCGCAAGGCCGCCCGTCTTCGCACAGGTCCGGAGCGGGCTGCGGCTCCGGGAGAAAGGGACGCTAGGTATTCATGACGCGGTTCATGCGCTCGATGGCCTCGTCGATTTCCGCGGTGCTCTTGAACCCGATGGTAACCGCGTCCACGCATCCGAGATTCATGGCGAAACGCAGGGCCGCGTCGCGGTCTTCCGGGCGGGTGAAGCGCCCCTCGCCGCAAAGTTTCATGCTGATTACGCCCATGCCCTGAGCATGAACCTGTTTGGTATGCGCCACGACTTCGTCCACATTGCCGGGGGCATCGGCGTCCCAGGTATTGGCTGTATCCATCCTGGTTCCATTGTGGTTCATGCGAATCATGGCGATATCCAGCCACTGGTTGCCGGGAAAGGTTCGCAGGGCCGGCAGGCCGTGGACGGAAGCTCCGTGGGCAAGAATGATTTTCTTGCTCTTCGCCTCGGAGAAACCGTCCTGAAGGCTCTGGTAGTCGGCGGCCCAACTGGGAGGGCGCACGCAGTGCAGCAGAAGGATATCGATGTATTCGGTGTTCAGTTGCCTGCGGAACTGGTCGATTTTGGGCGCGGGGTCGCCGGAAGCCGGGGTGCGGTATTTCGTCATGAGCTTGTACGTATCCCGGGGAATGCCTTTGAGCGCGATGCCGAGCATTTCCGGCATACCGGGATACGTTTCGGAAGTTTCAAAAAACCGGATGCCGCGGTCGTAGGCGTAGCGGACGAGGCGGGTAAATTGCTCCTGGCCCAGCGCCCGCTGGACGCGGCCGCCGAAAGTGCCGGTTCCGAGGGCCAGCCGGGTCACTTTTACATTGGATTTTCCCAGCGTCACCCAGTCGGTAGCCGAGCGTTTGGCTGTCTGGGCCGCCGCGCCGCCGACGCCCGACAGCACCGCCGCGCCGACGCCCGCTTTCAAAAAATCGCGTCTGGTGGTTTGAGCCATGGATTCCTCCCTGGGCAACCTGCCCGCATCACCCGAGGGGCTGCGGGCCCGATGCGCGCCCTATAAGAATATCACTGTCTGCAAGGCCGTTCCAGGCGTTTTCAGGCGACGCGGGCGGGGGCAGCCAGCAGGCGCTCGAGTTCTTCCCGGCCCAGCGTCTCTTTCCGCATCAGCTCTTCGACGAGGCGATCGAGGTCATTCCGTCGATTCTCCAATATGGTCCGCGACCGGGCATACAAGGCATCCACCAGGCGCCGCACTTCCCGGTCGATCTGCTCGGCGGTGCGCTCGCTGTAGTTGCGCTCCTGGCCGTCCAGAGCTACGGGCAAAAACCGCGCGCGCGAGGAATGGCCGTAGCTGAGATTTCCCAACTTCTCGCTCATGCCGAACCGCGTGACCATCTGGCGCGCGAGATCGGAGGCGCGCTCGAGATCGTCGGCGGCGCCGGTGGATACCACGCCGTTGTAGACGATTTCCTCGCAGGCGCGCCCTCCCAGCATCACCGAAATCCGGTCTTCCAGCTCGGGCCGGGTCATGATGTATTTTTCTTCGGGCAACTGCAAAGTGTAACCCAGCGCGCCGATCGAGCGGGGAAGAATCGATACGCGATGAACCGGATCGGCGTGGGGCAGCGAAAGCGCCACGAGGGCGTGGCCGGCCTCGTGATAAGCGACGCGTTTCTTTTCTTCCGCGCTCATCACGCGGCTCTTGCGGACGAGGCCGAGCGTGACCCGGTCGACGGCCTCCTCCAGATCGCGCAGTTCCACTTGGGCGGCCGAGCGCCGCGCGGCCAGCAAGGCCGCTTCGTTGACGATGTTGGCCAAGTCGGCCCCCACCATGCCCGGAGTGCGGGCGGCTACCGCCCGCAGATCCACATCCGGGGCGAGTTTGATTTTTCGGGCGTGGACGGCGAGGATCTCTTCGCGGCCCTTCATGTCCGGCCGGTCCACAATCACCTGCCGGTCGAAGCGGCCGGCCCGGAGCAGGGCGGGATCCAGCACTTCCGGCGTATTGGTGGCGGCCATGATGATGACGCCTCTCGAAGTGTCGAAGCCGTCCATTTCGACGAGCAATTGATTCAAGGTCTGCTCCCGCTCATCATGGCTAAGAATCAGCCCGCGGCCAGCGGAACGCGATTTGCCGATCGCGTCCAGCTCATCGATGAAGATAATGCAGGGCGCCTTCTGCTTTGCTTGTTCGAAGAGGTCCCGCACGCGCGCGGCCCCGACGCCCACGAACATTTCGACAAATTCCGATCCTGAGATGGAAAAGAAGGGAACGCCGGCCTCCCCGCTGACCGCCTGAGCCAACAGCGTCTTGCCAGTGCCCGGCGGGCCGACCAGCAGGACGCCCTTGGGAATGCGGCCGCCGAGCTTCTGGTATTTGCCCGGATTCTTGAGAAAATCGACTACCTCGACCAGTTCGGCCTTGGCTTCGTCCACGCCGGCGACATCAGCGAAAGTCACGCCGATGCGGCTCGATTGATCGTAAATTTTGGCGCGGTTTCTGCCTATATTCAGCGCGCCCCCGGGCCCCTGCGCCAGCTTTCGCATTCCATATCCGTAAACGAGCGCCAACAGGGCTAAGGGCAGCAGCCAGGAGAGAACGCCGGTCCAGGCCGAGCCGCTCTGGATGCGGCCGGCGAACTTGACGTTGTGCGCTTCGAGTTCGTGTATGAGGGGGCTTTCATTGATGCCTGGCAGACGGCTGGTTTCGATCACCGTCGGGGCGCCCTTTTGCTGGACGGCCTCGGGCTTGAGCATCGCGATCCATTGCTGCTCGGTAACGCTCACTTCCGACACACGTCCGGCCTTCACTTCAGCCAGAAACTCGTTATAGGAAACGGCTTTCGGGCGAGGCGCCGAGGCGAAGATCTGCACCAGCGTCAAGATGGCCGCCACGACGATCAGGTAGACAAGCGACAGCTTCCATCGATGTTTTTGCAGCCGCTTCACTTGCTCTGGTTCCATAGGGCTTACCTCCCCAGAAAACGGCCTCTTCTTCAGTCTACGACTGCGGCGCCGCTCCGGAGCAGGCAGCGGAGACCACCCAGCCCAGTGGACGTTGTCGCACCTCGGGCAACCGCGGATCCGCGGCCGGCCCCCGCGCGCGTCTTTTGGCACATCGCTCCGGTTTTCTGTTGACATGGTTATTTCCAAGAGGTATAAGCAAAAGACGCTGGTCTGTAACGGGGTCGCGGTCGTGGCAGTAACCTTGTGCTCCCAAGGCCGGTCTGATGATCCAGGGGCAGGGGAAGTGGTCCATTGGAAAGGAAACAGAAGCTCCGGGCCCTAGTGCGTACTCCAGCCAGCGCCGAACGAAAAGCGGCTGAGCAGCCCTATCTCTCTGAAGCACAATACCGGTTTCTGTTTGACCGCGCGCCCCTGCCGGTCTGGCTTGTCGACGAGAAGACGTTGGGGTTTGTGGAAGTTAACAACTTTGCGATTCGGCACTATGGGTATTCGCGAGAAGAGTTCCTGGGTATGACGCTGGCGGATATCCGTCCGCCCGAGGATCTACCGGTTTTTCTGGCAACTTTCCAGAAAACCAGCCGGCCTCCCATACGGAGTTTGGACGTCGGAACCCGGCGCTGGAAACACCGGAAGAAGGACGGCACGATCATTGACGTGGAAATTGTCACGCGCCGGATTCTGTTCCGGGGCAGGCCGAGCCGGCTTACCATTATCAACGACATAACCGAGCGGGTGAGAGCGGAGGAGTCATCGGCGTTTCTCGCATCGATCGTGGAATCTTCAAGCGACGCGATCGTGGGGGAAAACCTGGATGGGTCTATCGTGACGTGGAACGCGGGGGCCGAAAGACTGTACGGTTACCCGGCGCGCGAGGTATTGGGCCGGCCAATGTCGGTTCTCATACCGCCGGAGTGTTCCGAGGAACTGGCTTCCATCACCGATTGCATCCGGCGAGGCAGCATCCTCGAGCGCCATGAAACTTTGCGTCTCCGGAAGGACGGGTCGCGCGTGGATGTAGCCATTACCGTGTCCCCTGTTAGGAACGCGGCCGGCGAAATCATCGGCGCGTCTACGGTGGCGCGGGATATCTCCGATAGAAAGCGCACGGAAAAGGCTCTTCGCGATCTCTCCGGGCGCCTGCTCCAGATCCAGGACGAAGAGCGCAGGCACATCGCCCGCGAGCTGCACGACAGCACGGCCCAACGCCTGGCTGTTCTGGAATGCAACCTCCGGCTGCTGCAACAGAGATCCCCGGGCTTGGACCCGGCCATGCGGCGGAACCTGGAGCAATCAGTCGCGCTGGGAGGCGAATGCAGCAATGAGCTACGCACCCTTGCCTACCTGTTGCACCCGCCGCTGCTCGACGAGCTCGGGCTGGCCAGCGCGCTTCGCGCTTACATCAGCGGCCACAACCAGCGCCGCGCGATTTTCGTCAGCCTGAAGCTTCCCCGGCGTCTGCCCCGTCTCGGAAGCGACCTGGAGATCGCGATTTTCCGGATTGTCCAGGAAGCTTTGAGCAACATCTACCGGCATTCCAAGAGCAAGACGGCGAAAATCCGGCTGTCAGCGTCCCCGCGCGAATGTATTTTGGAGGTGTCGGATCAGGGGCAGGGAATTGCTCCCGATATTTTGCAGCGGCTGAATGAAGGCACTGCAATACTGGGAGTAGGTATCGCGGGCATGCGCGAGCGCGTGCGCCAGCTCGGGGGCCGGCTGGAAATCCTTTCCGGCCCGCGGGGCACGACGGTCAGATCGGTTTTTCCGCGCCAGGATCCTTCGGCCGTCACGCCGCGGAACAACCCAAGCCATACCGAGCAAATCCATTCGGTCTCGCACTACACCGAACGCAGCCGCCGCAAAACGGCATAGCTTCGCCGGCATCCCGACCCCATCGGACCGGGCAGGGCCGGCGCCTGCGGTCAGCCCTCTTGCCGAGCGCCGGCATCCTGCCCCAGCCAGGAATTTTTTTTCCGCTCGAGCAGCCAGCACCGGAAGAGATGGCGGTACCGGTACATTGCTTCGTGAAGCAGGTGGAATTTGCTCGGCCGGGAATCCTGCACGTCGATTCCGATCTGGAGCACCCGCTTCCCGGTGCGCTTGAAATGCAGCGCGACCTCGAGCACGTAGCCGGTCCAGGGGTCGAGGTGCGGCAGAATGTGCGCCAGAGATGACCTTCGATAGGCCTTACTGTCAGGGGAGAAATCGGAGACGGTAAGCCCGAAGCAAAGCTGGGCAATCATTACGTAAAGCTGGCTTCCCAGCACTCGCAGCAGCGGCCGGTTCTGATAGCCCATGAATTTCGATCCGACCAAAAGGTGGCAGTGGTCGAGCAACTTATCGGCGTAGTCCAGAAAAGCCAGCTCGGACGGCAGATCGGCGTCGACGCTGACGAGGCAGTCGCCCCGGGCGTGTGTGGCGCCGAGAACGAAGGCCCGCCCGACGCCGCGTTGCGGAATGGAGAAGCACCGAAGCCAGGGGCGCTGCGACGCCAGTTCTTTGCAAATGCCGCCCGTGCGGTCGGTCGATCCGTTATCTACGATGATGACCTCGTGCTCGATGCCGCGCCGCTCCAGATATTCGTGCAGCCGGGTTACCGACGAGCAGATAATCGTTTCTTCGTTATAGGCGGGAATAATCACCGACATCATGGGGCATTGCGATTCGAAGGCCAAGAGATTAGCATAGCCGCCGGATCCGGTGCGGAGCCGGAGTTTCAGGGGCGCCGCCACGCGCTATGGTTCTTCGATCCGGAGAGGAACTTCGGAATGCTCCTTCCATTCCTCGGGAGCGGCGATCGATACAGGCTTGCCGCCGGCGGCCGTAAGCCAAAGAGAAGCCTCCAGAGGGTCGGCGTCGCCGCCGCTGGGGGCGTAGACGAAAAACGTCTGTCTGACTGTTTCGCCGGACGGCCAGTGGGTTGGCGGATATTCGCCGCTGGTGATGAAAAACTCCTGGCGAAGCACTTGGTGTTCCCCGCGCCGGAATTGCACGTGCACTTGTTCCTCAACCTGGATTTTGCGCTGAGCCGCCCAGTAATATGTGATCTCCTGCAAGTAGTGGCCGCGAGGCCTGAAATCGAAGCCAAGAAAACGCAAGCCGTCGTTAAAATCGGCCGCCACCCGATGTTGCGGCTGCGGGACGCCGGATGCGGGCGCGAAGCGCTGCCATGGCTCATCCGCCTGATAAACCACCGCTTCGATCGGGGGGGAAAGCCGGATCCGCGCCCGCGCATGGAACGGCACAATACCCTGATCGAGCCGCTGCTGCATGCCGGCGTTTACGCGATTGAACAAAGGAGCCAGTTCGCCGGCCGGGAAGCCGCCGGCCATGATTAAGAAGCGGGCGTTGAGGCTGTAAAGCCTTTCGACCGCGGCATTGACGGAAGCTTCGGCGTAGCCGAGCGACGTAAAATAGAATGGATATTGGGAATAGGCGTTCAGATAGCTAAGCAGGTTTGCGTTGAAGTAGGAATGCTCGACGCCGACAACCACGTAGCGCTTGCCGGCGTTGGGCCGCCCGAGCTCCGCGATCCTATCCAGCACGCGCTGCTGCCCCCAGTCGCCCTTCGAGTCGGGCGCGTGCGCCCAGACCAGATCCCGGCTTGAAAGAAAAAACGGCCCCGCCTGGATGGTAGGCAGCCGGCGTGCAGCGGCGGGGAAGCTCATGCCGGCGTACAGCAAGAGGGGCGCCGCGGCCGCGCCCGCCGCGAGCGCCGCCCGGACAGCCACGCGCCGGGCGCCGGCAAAAATCGCGGCCGAAAGGATCAGAGCCGCTGCCGGAAGCAGCGGGAGCACCAGCCGGACCTCCCGGTTGCTGCTCGCCAGGTAGCATAAAAACGGCGGAACCAGCCAGGCCAGAACGAACATCGTTCCTCCGGCCCAGGGGCCGGATCGGGCGCCTCGCCGCAGCGATGCCAGAACGGCGATGAGCAACGCCACTATGTAGTAGATAGATATTCCTTCGTTGACGGCGGCAAGCAGCCAGCGGGAAACACCGCCGGCCCCATAGGCGGCGGCGATCCGGCCATAAGCGCCCTGCCAGGCATATTCGAGCACCGAGCGGAAATTGGAGGCGTACCACGTTGCGGCTAAGGCCATCCCCGGCAGCGCAATCGCCGCCAGCGGCCTCTCCGCACACCAGCGCCATAACCAAAAGGACTCGCTTGCCGGGACCGGCGACTGTCGGCGCTTGGCCAGCAGGGTCAGTAACAGAGGCCCGGCAATGTATGCCGGGAATGTGACCTTCATCAGCAGTCCCAGGCCCAGCACGATTCCCAGCAAGCAGTTGACGCGGCCGCGGCGGAGATGCTCCGAAGCGGCCAGGTAGTAGAGCCACACTATGATGAGGGCCGAAAGGCCGTAGTCCACCATGAATACGCGGGATAACCCGTAGCTCAGCGGCATGGTCTGGTAGAAGATCACGGCGGCCAGCCCGGCTTGCGGCGAGAAGAGCCTGCGTCCCAGCAGAAAGAGATAGATGCTGCTGAGGATGACGAAGACCGTATTGACCAGCATGGCCGGGCGGTAACCCGGGCCCAGGAGAAAGTAGAACGGCAGGGGCAGCACCGAGATGAGCGGCGCCTTGATACGAAAAGAATGGGCGTAGGCGGAGGCGAATGGACCAAATCCGCCTTTCGTGAGCTGATGAAAGAAATAAAGGCTGGTCTCGAGATACCAGGCGTCATCAAACGTCGGCGGCCGCTTGTTGGACCGGGCGTAGGCTTGGTCCGCGGCAAGCAAAAAAAGAGTGATCAGGAGGAGAGCCGCCCACTGAACCAGGGCCGGCGTGCCGCCCACGGCGGCGACAGTGGGCTTTTCAGAAACCGGCTGCATTACTACCTCAAAATCGCGTCCTCCCGCCGCGGCGGGGCAATATTTAAATCGGCCGCCGGCCTACGCTTCCTCGGAGCCCAGCGCAATGACGAAGTACTGCGCGTGCGCCGCGCCCACGTTTTTGATTCCATGCTCTTCATTGGAAGCGATGTAGGCGACGCCGCCGGGTCCCAGCCGCGACGCCTTGCCTGAAATGGTGACTTCAATCGTCCCTTCCCGGACCAAAAACATTTCTTCATGGGAATGATGGTGCGGCGGATGCGGCATGCCGCCGGGAGCCAGCGAAGTCTCATGGGCTTCGATTGGAAACCCTTTGTGCGTCTCGCCGCGTAGAATCGCCCGGGAGACGTTGGCGCCATTTTGCCGGACCGGCAGTTCCTCAAAACGATACGCCTTGGAGGGCAGGCTGGGCTTCGGGGCAGCCAAGCCGGCCGAGGCGGTTAAAGCGGGCAGCAGCAGGCACAACTCTCTTCGCGTGTATGGCATGCAACCTCCAGAATGGGTCATCGCAATTGTACCGAACGCCAGGGGGGTCACGAGACGAGGCCAGCAGGGCGCCGCACGCCGGGGGGGCCGGGCGGGCATGGTTCTCTCGACGCTGTGTTTCGCAAGCGCAGCGCCGCGAATACCGGCGGTTGTCCGGAGCGCAGCCGCTCACGCGACCTCGATATCCCAGCCGAACCCGGGGCGGTCGGACGGACGCGCGTAGATGCCTTCCGGCCCGCGCGTGATCTGATTATCCTCTTCAAACCGCCGGTAGACCTCGGGCGGCCCACCCGGCGGCGGCATGAACATTTCGGCCCAGGGCGCGTTGGGCGTCGCCATCACGAAGTGAATACAGTCGAACGTTCCGCCCGTGTGGGGAATCACCGGAATGTCATACGCCGCAGCGAGGGCGGCGATGCGGCGCAATTCCGTCAATCCGCCGCACCAATGGATATCCGGCTGCCAGATGGCCGCAGCGTTGTGCTCGAGAAGCTTCCGGAATCCGTAGCGCGTGTACTCGTGCTCGCCGGTAGCGATCCGGGTGGACTTGATGGCCGCGTTAAGGCGCCCGAAGCCTTCGTAATCGTGCGGCGGGAGGCACTCTTCCATCCAATAGACGCGGTACGGCGCCACCATTTCGGCCATCTCGATCGTGTAGCGCTCGTTCCAGGACATCCAGCAGTCGAGCATGATGTCGCCGTCCGGGCCCAGGGCTTTGCGCGTGCTTTGCACCAGCTCCACATTTTTCTTCATGCCATCGCGGCCGTCGGCAGGTCCGAAGGGAACCGCCAGCTTGAGCCTCTTGTATCCGAACTGTATGTGCTGCTCGATATCATTGCCCGTGCAGTAGGCGGGGATTCGCGACTTGGTTTCGCCGCCGAGCAGCTTGTAAACCGGCATACCGAGAGCGTTGCCGATGAGGTCCCACAGGGCCAGATCGACGCCGCTGATTCCATGAATCACCAGGCCGGCCCGGCCGTAGGACATGCTGGAGCGCCACAAAATATCCCAAATGCGTTCCACATTGAACGGATCTTCTCCCAGCAGCAGCTTGGTGAAGTGCTGCTCGACGACATAACCGCCGCCGGGGCCGCCGCTGCCATACCCCTTTACGCCCTTGTCCGTGGAGATTTCGACGGTGAAACTCGGGACCTTATCCGGGTCGGGCAGGAACAGCGACCGCTTGGCCTTGTACTCCGGGTAGATCGACATCGGGCTGGCCACTTCCACGCCGTTGGTGGACCACGCGCCGGGGGCCGGCGTGTAGACCGGGAGGGGCCGCTTGGGCCGAGTCTTTACCAGACGCACTCCCGTAATTTTGAGTTTGCTTTTTTCCTGAGCGAAGGTGAGCGGCGGCAGCTTGATCAGGCCGAGCGCCGACAGCCCGCCCAATTTTAGAAGCGACCTGCGATCCATAAGGCCTCCTTCTCTGAACGATCGGAGAGAGTTCAGGCTTTCCCTGGCTTACCTCGCGGGCAAGGCGAAGGCGAGCACATTGCCGCCGGAGGCAACGGCGACATACTGGCGGCCGCCGGCCATATAGGTCATGGGCGAAGCCCGCCATTGCTGCCCGGTCTCGAAGTGCCACAGAGTCCTTCCCGATTTTGCCTCCACGGCGGCAAAGCCGCCCCCTGTCTCGCCATAGAAAACGAGGCCGCCGGCTGTCGAGAGGACGCCCGAATAGTTGGCTTCCGGCGGACCTACTTGAGGAATCTCCCAGGCGATCTCGCCTGTTTCGATGTCGATGGCACGAAGGAACCTTTCCGGGGGGCTGGAAGGATCCGCTAAAGGCAGGTATCCGCCCTGTTCCGACTGCCGGTAGAGGTTGCAATCCTCGACGGCCATCACGTAAAAAAGCTTCGCTTCGGGGTTAAAAGCCGTCGCGTACCAATTCGTCGCGCCGCGCACGGCCGGACAGGTTTTGGTTCCCGCGGGCGTCGGCTTGTTGCCCTCCACCTCGTGCGGCCGGCCGTCGGCCCCGATGCCGCTCGCCCAGGTCAGCTTGCGGACGAACGGCTTCCCGAGGAGCAATTCGCCGGTGGTCCGGTCCAGAACGTAAAAGAAGCCGCTGCGATTTGCTTGTAGCAGCAGCTTACGCTCGCGGCCATGAAACCTGGCGTTCACCAGGACGAGCGGCTCGGTGGCGTCCCAGTCGTGCAGGTCGTGGGGAGTGAATTGGTAATACCATCGCAATTTCCCGGTGTTGGCTTCCAGCGCCAGCACGCAATTGGTATAGAGATTATCACCGGCCCGCTGGTCTCCGTCGGTGTCCGGGAAGGGGTTGCCGGTGGGCCAAAACAGCAGGCCAGTCTCCGGATCATAAGAGCCCGTCAGCCACGTTGCTCCGCCGCCGGTTTCGAGCGCCGGGCCGAGCCAGGTCTCGGATCCCGGCTCGCCGCGTTGGGGCACGGTCCAGAAGCGCCACACCCGCCGGCCCGTCCTGGCGTGGTAGGCTGCGAGAAACCCGCGCAGAGGGCCATCGCCGCCGGAGACGCCCGAGATTACCAGGTCTCCCGCGACCAGCGGGGCGGCCGTCGCGCCATAGCGGCCGGGACCTTCGGGCATGGCCACGTCCCAGATTAAGGCTCCGGTTAGCCGGTGCAGGCAAATCAGGTGCGCGTTATCGGTCGCGAAATAGACCTGATCCCCCAAAATGGCGACGCCGCGATTGGCACCTTTGGCGGCGTCTCCGGCGATGGTATCCCCATCACTGCGGGGCCGCGAATAGCACCAGATTTCGCGCCCGGTGCGCGCGTCCAAGGCGCAGACCCGATTGGGCGCGGAGACATACATGACGCCGCCGCTCACCAGCGGGGTCATCTCCAGTCCTATATAGGGGAGTGTGTAAGTCCATTGCAGTTGCAAGCGATTCGCGTTTTGCGTGTTGATCTGACGCAGGGCGCTATGCCGATTGCCTCGGATGTCGCCGTTGTAAGTGGGCCAATCGCCGGGCTGGGGATGCAGAACGCTTTCTATCGCGCCGGCGTCGGCCGGCTCATAGTCGCCCGCGAGAGGGCCTGGCGGGACGCCGTCGAGCCGGCTCAGGTACGCAAGAAGATTGCGGCGCTCTTCCGCGGTGGCCTGAAGCGCGGGCATCACGGTTCCTTTTTCGCGAGAAACCTCGTCGTATTCGGTATCGAGCAGGAGATGCATCCGGCCGTCGAACGTTTGCAATTGCAAATCGTGCTTGCCTTGATTCCTCGCAAAACCGCGCAGCACGGACCCATTGCGCAGGCGGACGCGCACTACGCTCCAGGTATCCTGGGGGCACCAGGCCCATGAGGGACACGATCCCGAGGAACGGCTCCCGGCTCTGGCCGAGGGATCATCCAGAGCCTGCTCCAACTCCGCCAAAGTGAGTTGCCGCCCGATATCGGAAAGGTCGGGGCCGTTGCTCCGGCCGTGGCCGCGCACCATGTGACAGGAAGCGCACTGGCCTTTGCCAAAAAAGAATCGCTCGCCGGCGGCCGGATCTCCCGGAAGCCTGAGATCGTAAGCGGAGGCATTCAGGGAATGCACCCAGGCGGCGAGGGCGTGCAGTTCGTTTTCCGGCAGCCGAAACGGGGGCATGCCGGGTGGTGCTCCGTTCCGGATGAGGTCCTGAATCTGCTTTTCGGAACGCCTGCGCAGAGAACGGTTATCCGTCAGGGCAGGCCCGCGCTCCGTGCCGGCGGCCTTGTCTCCGTGGCAGGCCGAGCAGAGTTGCCGAAATTGGGCGGGCACGTCTTGGGCACGAGCCGGATTGGCCGCTGGTTGAGCGGCGGCCGGATTCGCGAGGCAAACTGCCAGCGCCGCGGAAATGCCGGCGAGGAGAGTCCAACAGTTCTGCATGAACACTCAGATTAACATCCAAAGAATGCGGATCGTCACTTCGGGACCGGCGCCCTCCGTGATCACAGGATAAAGAGTCGAGCCGGCAAAGCCAACCGGCGGCGATGCCTCTGCGAAAGCAACAGGCGGGAGCGGCGAGCAGCGAAATCGGGACTTGTAGAGGAGGAACTGGAATTGGACTGCAACCGGGCTTTCCGGTGCGCCCGAGCTCCTGGCCCGGCAACCGCATGGGGATTTTTCTGGCGGATCAAAATCTGCGCTCGCGCCGGTGGCAAGGTGTATACTACACGCCGGCGCAGTTCCTTATCGCCGGGGATGCGGTTATGGGAAAGATCGAGATGGAATATCGATCGAGTCTGACACGGCGCTCGGCTCTCCGGAGGCTGGCGGCTTTTCTAGCCGGCTCGCCGCTGCTGCGCGGGCAGCAGGATCCGTTTCGAGACCACAGCCGCGTCCCGGCCATGGACGAGCTGCTGACTACCCTTGATTTTGAGCCGGTAGCCTACGCCAAGATCCCCCGGGACGCGTACGACTACATGGCCCTGGGGGCCGAAAGCGAAGTCACGCTGCGGCGCAACCGGCAGGCTTTCGATTGGGTAAGTTTTGTGCCGAAAGGCGTGGCGGACGTCAGCTCTGTCACCCCGGCTGCGGAACTGCTGGGCGTGCGAATGGCGTTTCCCATTTTTGTATCGCCCACAGCGACTCAGGGCCAGTTGCACCCACACGGGGAAATGGCCATGCACCAGGGGGCGACGGCCGCTTCCGGCACGCTGATGATGATCAGCGTCAATGCCAGCTTTCCCATCGAGAAGATAGCGGCCGCAGCGGCCGGACCAGTTTGGTATCAGCTCTATGCAAGGGCGACCGTGGATGAGAATCGCGAGCTGCTCGAGCGCGCTCAGCAGGCCGGGTGCCGCGCCGTTGCCATCACGGCCGATGAGCCGGTGGGATCCTACCGGGAGCCGACACTGCACGACTGGCACATGTCGGAAGGGCCGGGACTTGGCAGAGGCCGGGCCACGGCCACGCGCAACCGGCAAGTGCCGGCGCCGCAGAACGCGAAATACGGTGTGAGCGGCGGGCAGCCCTGGCTCGACTGGAAATTGATGGATGCGATCCGGCCCTTCATCAAGGTTCCGCTGCTGGCTAAAGGAATCCTCACGGCGGAGTCCGCGCGGGCCTGTGTGGCTCACGGCCTGGACGGAATCATCGTGTCGAATCATGGCGGCCGCGCCCTGGACTATTCGCCGTCCACCCTGGAAGCCCTCCCCGAAGTGGTGGATGCCGTGCAAGGCCGGATTCCGGTGCTGATGGATGGAGGGGTCCGGCGCGGATCCGATGTGCTGAAGGCTCTGGCCCTCGGGGCGAAAGCCGTCGGTTTGGGCCGCGCGCCGCGGTGGGGCCTGGCCGGCTATGGCCCCGCAGGGACGCAACGAGTGCTCGAGATCGTCCAGGGTGAACTGGTGCTGGCGATGGCTGATACGGGAAGACCAAGACTCGATTCCATCGACCGCACTCTGGTAAAGATCGACTTTTGACGACGGCGGAAATTGGAAGCCGCGTGAAATAAGGATGGCTAAAGCCGGCGCCGTTCGCGCGCGGCCGCGCGCCGCCGGCGATGCCTCTCCGGAGCGGGCTCCGGCGGATTTGCTTCGTTTCGCGCCACTTATACTACGCTCCCAGGGAGAATCCTGATGATAAAGCTCTTTGCTGCCATATTGGCTGCCGCTCTGGCGTGCCCAGCCGCTGCGCAACTGCTCCCGCCGAACGGGGCGGGCATCACAATGGGCCACGTGCATCTGAACGTTCGTGATGTCGAGGCGCACAAGAAGTTCTGGGTGGAGCAGATCGGCGCAAAACCGGTCAAGCTGGGACGGCTCGAGGGAGTGACCGTGCCCGGGCTGATCCTTCTATTCCGGAAACAGGATCCGACCGGCCCCGTTACCGGCGAGGTGATCAACCACATGGGCTTGAAGGTCAAGAAACTTTCCGACCTTCTGGCACGTTTCCAGGCGGCTGGGTTCAAGACGGAAAATGTCCGAATCGGGCGCGAGAACACGCCTCAGACTTACGTCATCGGGCCCGAGGATTTCCGTATGGAACTGGTCGAAGATCCCTCGCTGGCCTTTCCGGTTGTCAGCCACCATCTGCACTACTTTCTCGATGAGCCCAAAGCCGTTAAGCAGTGGTATGTGGAAAAGCTGCTGCTGAAGCCCACTATGCGCGGGCCTTACGAATCGGCCGATGTCCCCGGCATGAATCTGACGTTTGCTCCCAACCGCGGCGGTCCAACGGTCCCCACCAAGGGCCGCGCGCTCGATCACATTGGATTTGAGGTAAAGAACCTGGAGGCTTACTGTAAGAGGCTCGAGCAAAACGGCGTCAAGCTCGATTCCCCGTACCGAAAACTGCCCGAAATCGGCTTGGCCGTCGCGTTCCTCACGGACCCCTGGGGAACGCGCATCGAATTAACAGAAGGGCTGAATCAGGCCCGCTAGGCGGGCGCTTCGGTTGGGCTGGGCTGGCGATCGGCTTCGAGCGTGAGCGAGCCCAACCGAACCGGGCGGCGGCATTCAGCCGGCTGGAGGTGTACCCGATGCGCAGAGGCGTCTCACTCCTATTGATCGCAGCTGCCTGCTGGCCGGTTTTCGCTCAAGCTCCGGCCGCTCCCGCAAAACGGAAAAATTCGGGCGTTGTAGCTACGACGCTCATGGACCGGCCCGAGGTGAGAATCTTGCGGGTCGAGATCGGGCCCGGCGCGACACGCGCCACGCACGCTCACAATGACGTTCGCTATCACCTGTTCATACCCCTCACCGGCGCCGTGGAGCTCTTCATCGCTTCGCAAGAGCCCGTGGATGCGTCTCCGGGCCAGGTGTATTTCCTAAATGCGGGCACGCAGCACGGCTTCCGGAATACAGGAGCCTCGCCGGCAACAGTGATTGAGGTCTTTGTCAGAGAAGCCGCCGCCCGTGCGGGCGCGCCTGACGCAGCGGGGGATGCAAGTTGGCGGGCGGCGCTGGCTGCCGCTTTAGCCGCCCGTCGATGAAGTTCCGGGACGATCTATTGCCGCCTTGTATCGTTTGCCAGCAGGGAGTGGAGCCGGGAAGGGAAGAGGTCTTTATCTCCTGGAGTCCCTTTTGGCCGGCGGCGGGTTCGGGTCCGACGACCGGATGTCGAAGGTAGTGTCGGCGCCCGGCTCTGCGTGGAGCGGAAGGATACCTCCCTTTGCTGCGACTTGCGGTACGAAGCGTTTTTGCTCGCCGGTCCTGACCCAGTAGGTTCTGCCCGCCTGCAACCCCACGGCGAAAACATCCTCTCCTTCGATCAGCCTGACCTCAAAGGCGGCGTCGCCGGAAACAGCCGCCACCGCGAAACTGGGGAAAAGAATCGGCGACGGCTTCGGGGACGGCTGCACGATCGATCTTTGCCCGTCCGCGAAGAGCTCGAGCTTGCCGCCGGAGTAGCCTGCCCAAGCGGCCTCATCCTCCCAACTGCTGCGGGCCCAGAGCCTCCCGTTTTCGCTGTCGTAGAGCTGCAAAGGCGCGCTGTAGTAGCTCAACCCGACTTGATAGGGGTTCATCCACAAGAACTCGTAGAGTGCGCCCCAAGGGTCGCGAAGGCGATAGCTGTCATGAGTAACCCATCCCTGAAGAAACTGGGCCTGTACGCTGTTGCCGTCGTAGGCCACGGCCAGCAGTTCGGCCACCCGGGTTCTGCGGCCTTCCACGGCGGGATCCGACCGTTCCGCATCCATCCCCGCAGGGCGGTGCAGGCGGCCACCTTCCACCGTGAAGGGCAACGGATAACATTGGAGCATCAGGTACAGGGGAAACTGCTTGAAATATTCAGGGGCTTCGTCCCACAAATCGATACCCAGGTTGTCGCGCAAGGCGTGGCAAGCTTCCAGGAAGGCCACCCGAGCGGCAGGAGCGTCCAGAGCTCCGGCGCCTACATTCGGCAAGATCTCTCCCTTCCACTTCTTATACAACGCGGCCAGGGTCTGCTCCGCGCCGGGCCAGTCACCGTCGGAAGCGATGGCCGCCAGGATGAGGCTGGCGAACGGCTGCATGCCGCTCTGGACAACTAGGGAGCCGGCGGCGCGCGAGATCCGCGCGACGATCTTTTCGCGGTCCGCTTCGTTGAAGAGGGGATAGCACCAATCGAGAACGACCGCCAATTCCCGCAATTCCGGCGGATCGGCAACCGAAGAGTTTGCCGTTCGCTTTAGCGCCCAGGAAACCGCCCGGCTGCCGGCTTCTTCTTTATCCTCGACGGCATATTGGAGCGCCAGGACCAGCGGCTCCTCGGGAAGCGCTTGGCCGTTTTCGATCAGGTTTTGCAGCTCCAGCCACCGCTCGGACGAGCGCTGCCGTTCCCGCTTAAGGAGCCGCAGCCGGCGAGCATTCAACCATAGCCGCGGATGGGGAGCCTCGACCCGGTAAGCCTGCTGGCAGTCGGCTGCCACCGGTGTAAGGAATGCGACAGCGATCAGGATTTTCAGAACTTTCATGGGAAGCGGTAGCAGTCTAACACAACGTCCACCGAACCAACGGTGGACGGGGAAGGCTGCCGGGGAAAGGACGTTTTTGGACACAGTGTCCCAGGGGTGTGTAGAAGCGACTCAGCGGGGCCGGCAATCGTACGAAACTGGGCCGTTCTTTCAATCAGTTAGAGCATCAGCCGTTGTGGACGGGCGTTTGCCAGGGGATAAGACGAATTGGTGCTAGACAACACCTCTTCAAACCTGCCCTCTGCTGTATTCGGCAGAGTGCGGGGCCTTCAGGTGTGAGGACAACGTGCTTGCGGGAGCCGGTGTTTCGCAGTTTAAGCCTGATGCTTCGCGCTGCTGGGTACAACAGAGGGTTTTTTACCTGCCTCGGATCGCGGCTCCGGGCTATCAACTGGCGTTCCTGGTGGAAGGTTTCAGGACGCGGACGTCACCAGGGGCGAAACAACGGCGGAGTGGTCCAGTTGTGGCCGGCATCGAGGTCCCTCGAGTCCTTTTCTTGGCTCCGGCCTCTCCAGTTCGCGGCAACATATCCCTCCTCCTGCCGGCGAACTGGAGCAGGCCGCTTCTAAAAAGAAACGGCCCGGCAGTCTAGTAGCGCAAAATCAATGTGCGGGGCGGGTCCTGCTCCTCGGAAATGTACAGGGTATGGCAATGCTCGCACCGGTAAATCTCGGGGTTGGGGCCGATTTTCTGCTTGATTTCATCCCCGAAACCGAACCAGCGCTTGAGGTGGCCGGCGCAGATGTTGCCCTTTTTATTGTCCGGTCCGGGCTCGTTGCAGGCCCGCTGCCTCGGAATGCGGCGCTTGACCTTGGTCCCGTCTGAGAGCGTAAATAGCAGATTCTTTGTGGGTTGAGCCCCTTCTTCAGCGGCCTGCTGAGGCTTCTGAGTTTCTGCTTCCACTGCCATGCGGTCCTCTCCTGGCCAGATCAGAAAGTATAACACCCGATGGGCGGGTCAGACCGGGCTGTCAGTTAAATTTTGCGAAAGGGCTTGCTTTTCCCTGGCCATGCGAGTAGAATGCCCCAATCATTGGTTGGAGCTCTGGCCAACCGCCGCATATCATCGGTACAAATTCTGCAACCGCAAGCGACCTTTCTGCGTCAGATGGGTTAGTCCAAAGCGGGCTGAAGTGCGGACTGAAAAATTTGGAGCTTGCTGCATGGCAGCAAAAGGCCCGCAGCGAAAAGGTGGCATAGCGGCCCGGAGGGAAGGAAAATTGCAGCGAGAAAGTAGGCTGCACGGCTGGGATGGACGATAAGTAGTTGCGGCCCCGGTGTTGGATGGCGCAGATGCGGAGGCATTTATGGCAAAGACAATCAGCAAACAGATGACGAAGGCCCAGATGGGGCATTACAAAAAGATTCTCGAAGAGAAAGCCATCGAGCTCCGGAAGAACATGCTGACGCCCGCCGCGGCCAACATCGTTGCTCGCCGCGAAGAGCCGGTTGACGTTGCTGACCTCTCGACCCAAAGCCACGAGGAATGGATTTTCCTGAACCGCAATAGCCTGGATATCAGCCTTCTGCGCCAAATCCAGGAAGCTTTGACCCGGATCGAGGATCAAACCTACGGAATCTGCCAGGATTGCGGCACTCCGATTTCGTCCAAGCGGCTCGAGGCGGTACCTTGGGCAACGTACTGCGTGCATTGCCAGGACCGCCACGCCACGTCGAATAACTGAGCCTGAATTCCATCCAACCGGCGGGGATCCGCGGGCGGCTTGTGTGCGCGTCACCGGCGGCGCTTGCGTACGGGGCCTCGACAAGCGGTTCGCGGAAAGCTTCCCGACCAGAAAATTCAGGCGCGGCTCGCGATTGATTTCCGAAGGCTTCGACCGTTCCGCGATGTTCCCGCGGACCTTACGTTTCGCCCGAGCCGGGAGTTTGCTGTTCATTTGCCCGGGAAAGCTCAGCGAATCGCGCGCCCTCTCTTTCTTCAGGATTGCGCGCTGTCGTGTTTGACCTGCCCGGCGGCCGCCCGAAAGCGGGAACTCTTGCTTTAGCCTTACAAATAAAGTCCGTTTGCCGCCCGCGGTCCGCTTGACATGGGAAGTACTCAGTTGTAGGCTTGCTGGAACGCCAAGCAGAAGGGGACGCGCCATGACGAAAAAACTTGTCTGGGTGGCTGTACTTTGCGGTCTGACCGGTTTGAGAGCGCAACAGACCGCCACCTCGCAGATCTCAGGAGTGGTCACAGACCCTAGCGGTTCGGCCGTGCCCAACGCTGAAATCAAGGTCACGCAAACAGAGACGGATTTCACCCGCACGGTGACCTCAGGTCCGGACGGCGCCTATACCATCCCCAATTTGCCGGTGGGTCCGTATCGCTTGCAGGTCACCGCTTCCGGTTTCAGCGTGTATGTTCAAAGCGGCATTATCCTGCAAGTCAACAGCAACCCGGTGATCAATCCGGCGCTGCGGGTTGGCGCCGTCAGCGAGCAAGTGCAGGTCAGCGCCGAAGTGACCATGACGGAGACGCACGAGAACTCGATCTCCCAAGTGATCGACCAACGGCGCATCGAGGATCTGCCGCTGAATGGCCGCAATCCGACCCAACTCGTGCTGCTTTCGGGCGGCGCGGCCAACGGCAGCTTTACGGGAAGCAGCCTTAACGGCAGCAAAAACTACTCGACGCAGTCGGTAACGTTCTCTGTGGCTGGCGGGCAGCTTGACGCCGTGAATTATGTAATGGACGGTGGAGACAATAACGACGCGTTCAGCAACGTCAATCTGCCGTTTCCGTTCCCCGACGCGCTTCAGGAATTCAGCGTGCAGACAAACGCCTTGCCGGCCCGCTACGGGCTGCACTCCGGAGCCGTGGTGAACCTGGTGACCAAGTCAGGCAGCAACGCGATTCACGGCGACTTGTTTGAGTTTCTTAGAAACGGGGATCTGAACGCCCGGAATTTTTTTGCGCCGGTGCACGACGCCCTGAAGCGAAATCAGTTCGGCGGGACTGCCGGCGGACCGATTCTGCGCGACAAACTGTTTTTCTTCGGGGGATATCAGGGAACGAGGACCCGCACCGATCCTCCCACTACGCAAGGCATCGTACCCAATGCGGCCATGCTGAGTGGCGACTTTACTACCGTGCTCTCGACGACTTGCCGGAGCGCCCCGCTCACGCTGACCGGATTCCCCAACAACCGCATTCCGGTGAGCCAGTTCAACCAGCAGGCGCTGAATCTGCTGAAGTATATTCCCCTTTCCAACGATCTCTGCGGCCGGATCACATATGGCATACCCAACAATAGCGCCGAGGATCAGTACATAGGCCGCATCGATTTCAACCAGAGTGAAAAGCACTCGATCTTCGCCCGCTACTTCATTTCCGATTACCGCAATCCCGCGGTATTCGACGGCAAGAACGCCTTGACCACGACCAAGCCAGGGGTGGCGCCGCGGAGTCAATCGTTTACGGTAGGCGACACCTACTCGCTGACGCCGACCACTATCAGCGCGTTTCACGCCACCTTCAATCGCCTGCGAATCTTCCGCGGCCCCGCGGACAATCTGATCAGCCCGAACACGGTGGGCATCAACATTTCGCAGTACGTCCCCAATTTCATTTACCTTCAGGTCAACAACTTCTTCACGCTCGGCTGCGGCACGTGCTCGCCGGGTTTTTTCAATACCAATACGCTGCCCCAGATTGCCGAGGATGTGGATCTGATACGCGGCTCTCACCAGATCTCTTTCGGGGTGAACTACATTCATGTGCAGCTCAATTCCTTGAGCAACAACATCGCCAACGGCCAGTACACGTTCAATTCCTCCATCACCGGCTATGGCCTGGCGGACTTCCTGCTGGGGCAGCCCAGCGCATTTTCGCAATCCAATCCACAGAGGCAGAACAACCGTTACAATTATTTCGGCCTGTATGTGCAGGACGCCTGGCGGGTGAGCCGACGACTCAGCATCAACGCCGGCCTGCGTTGGGAGCCGTACTTTCCCGCCTACGACAGGTACGGCCGGGGCAGCCATTTCGAGCTTTCGGATTTTCTGGCCGGCAAGCGCAGTTCGGTGTTCGTGAACGGTCCGGCGGGTGAATCCTTTTATGGCGATCCGAGCTTTCCCCGGGGAGACGCCAACAGCCATTGGCCGAACTTTGGACCGAGGCTCGGGGTGGTGATCGATCCGGCCGGCGACGGCAGGCAGACGATTCGGGCTTCTTATGGAATCCTGTACAACACGCCGGAAACTTACTACAACATCCGGTTTGTCAGCGCCCCGCCGTATGGCAATCAGATCAACATTCCCAACCCAGCCGGCGGACTCACGAATCCCTACCAGGGGTTTCAGGGCGGCAATCCGTTTCCCCAGGTTTTTCCCCCGCCGAAGGATGTCGCTTTTCCTCCCTTCGGCGTTTACGTGAATATTCCGCTGAACGTAAAGCCCACCTACGTGCAGCTCTGGAATGTGAGCTACCAGCGGCAACTGACCGGGAACTGGCTGATCAGCGCTAATTATCTGGGCAGCAAAACCACACACCTCTGGCTGGCGACCGAAGCGAACCCCGCGGTGTATCTGGGGCCGTCTTCGACGACCGGCAACACCAACCAGCGCCGCGTGCTCTATCTGATCGATCCGGCCAAAGGGGGACTGTACGGCACGATGGGACAAACCGACGACGGGGCCAATTCGCATTACAGCGGGCTACTGCTTTCGCTCCAGCACCGGTTCAGCCACAATTTCACGTCTCTGACAAATTACACGTATTCCCATTGCATTGGCGACGGCGACTTTACCGGAGAATTGACCGGGCCGCTTTATCAGAATCCCAACAATCGCGCCGGCGACCGCGGCAACTGCGGCTTTGATCGCCGGCAGATCTTCAATCATTCCCTGGTCGTCAGCAGCCCGCGTTTCCAGAACAGGCTCACGCAGCGGCTCGCCGGCAACTGGCAGCTTTCAGGGATTCTCAGCGTGTCCACAGGCGAGTTCTTCAACGTTTTGACCGGCACCGACCGTTCGCTTACCGGGGTAAATCTCGATCGCCCGAACGTGGTGGGCAACTACCAGTTGAGCAACGCCAGCTTCAACCATTGGTTCAACCCGGCCGCGTTTCAGGCAAATGCGCTGGGTTCATTCGGCAATGCCGGCCACAACATCATGCTCGGGCCCAAAACGGTGAACTTTGACATGGGCCTGGTGCGCGAATTCGGCGTGCGAGAGGCAATGAAGCTCGAATTTCGCGGGGAGGCGTTCAACGTGATCAATCACGCCAACATGGACATGACGATTCCTTCCTCGGGGACCAATCTGCACAATCAACTCAGCGATCCCTTGTTCGGCTCGATCACGGGGGCCGCGGATCCCCGAATCTTACAACTTGCCCTGAAGCTGAAATTCTGAATCCAGGCGGCGCATTTTTTGCTCGGGAGCGCGGCCAGGCAGCCACAAGCCAAAGAGCCTGCTTGGAGATGCGCAGCTTCCGGCGGCCGCAGATGGCAAATTGAACGCAGGAAAGCGATATTTTCACGCGCCAATCAAGACGGACAGATCATTCATTAACGGCGCTGCGCCAGGTTGAGAGGCCGCGTGCGTTTTGAGCTTGACAGCCGCCCAATTGCTGTGCTCCCTTATTACGGACTCGGTGCTTGTGGGCGGTTGATCCAAGCGCCGGTCGATGGGGTTGCACGACTGTTTCCGACAGGAGGGATGCATGTGGGCTAGAAAGCGCGCCGCCGGCCATGTTCTGCGTTTCGCCGTGCTGCTTGGTGCGGCCGCGTTTTGGGTGCAACTCGGATTGGCGCAGTTTACCAGCAGCGTAGAAGGGACCGTGACCGATGCTTCGCAAGCGGCGGTGCCGGAAGCTCAGGTGACCCTTACCAACCAACTGACGCAGGTCGTCCACCGGACGACTACGTCGGAAGCCGGGTTCTTCCGCATCCTACAGCTCCCTCCCGGCGCCTACCGCCTCGAGGTCCGGCGCGAAGGCTTCCGGACCTGGGTGGAGAATGATCTGATCCTCGAGGGTAGTCAGGCACGCACGGTGTATCCGGTGCTGGCCGTGGGTGAACAGGCGGCCAGAGTGGAAGTGACGGCAGCGGTGAACGCCATCGAGACCGTCAACGCCAAGGTCTCGCGATCGGTCGAGGAAAGCACGATAGCTACCACGCCGATGGTCGGCCGGAACGTGTACGCTGCGCTCATTTCACTGGCCCCGGGGGTGACCGGGAGCGGGAACTTGTTTGGCAGTGGGGCTGCCTTCAGTCAGGACAGCTTTCAGGCGGAGCCCGGTTATCAGATCAACGGATCAGGCCAGCGTCAGGAGACCAACGAATACGAGGTGGACGGCACCAGCGTCAATGGAAATTCCCGCGATGGCATCGCGAACCTGACTCCCGAGCCGGATACGGTACAGGAAATCCGCGTCTCGGCGAATTCCTTCTCGGCTGAGAAAGGGCGCAACAGCGGCGCTCTTATTGAAGTGTTCACCAAGTCGGGGACGAACCAGTGGCACGGAACCCTTTCCGAGTTTCATACGAACAACGATTTGCGCGCTCGCACGATCTTTGAGACGAGCATTCCTGCGTCGCGCCGCAACGAGTACGGATTCACTCTGGGCGGGCCGATCATTAAGAACCAGACCTTCGTGTTTGGAAGCTACTTCGGCCTGAACCAGTCTACGGTGTCCACATCGGTAGTCCGGGAAGAGACGCCGCAACTCCGGAGTTTCGTTGTCCAGAACTTCCCGAACTCGATGGCGGCGAAGTTTTTCACACTGGACGCGCCTCTGACGCCACCGACCGCGCAAATCAGCACCGTCGCCCAGGTGATCCAATCTACGCCGGGGAGCTACCCTGTCTCGCCGCTGTTCCCTATGGATCTGCCGGCGGTCGGGACGGCGACCGTCACCCAAACGGTTCCATTGCCCGCGCGGCAATGGAACCTGCGCGTGGATCAGAATCTCCGGTCCTATCGGGATCGCCTGTACTTTAGCTGGTACCGCCCCACGACAAACGGGCTGGTAGCCAGCACGCGGCCGACGCTCAGTTACAGGTATCCCACTTACAACGTTTTTGGCCGCATCAGTTGGACTCATACGTTCACGCCGGCGCTCCTGAACGAGGCGTCGTTCTCCCTGGTGCGGGCCGGCGGCTGGGAGCCGACTGCTGCGGGTGAGGCCGCCAACCTGCCTCAGGCGAGCATCACCGGCATCTCTACGTCGTTCAACCAGGCCGGCTATTATCGCTGGCAACATAACAATTTTGTCTGGCACGACGGCCTGAGCTGGATGCATGGCAACCATCAGCTCCGATTTGGCGCCGACGTGGACCGTCAGCGCGGATACGCCATCGCTCCTAACCTGGTGCGGCCTACGTTCCAGTTCTCCAGCATTCTGGATTTTGCGCAAGATCTGCCGTTTTCCCAGTCCGGTCCGACGATGGCGATCGCCAGCGGGGATACGGCGCAAAATCTGTACCGGAAGTTGTATGAAGTCTACGTGGGGCTTTACGCGCAGGACGATTGGAAACTAACGCCGCGGCTGACGTGGAACGCGGGCATGCGCTGGGACTACTTTGGCCATTGGGGCACTGGCTCGCAGGCGGAGATTCCGTATCCGCTGTTTTCTCCGGGCAGCGGCACTACGGCTATGGAGCAGGTTGCCTCCGGGGTCATGCAGGTGCGGGGCCCCGGATACTTCGCTCTCAACCGGCCCAACGGATTCGCGCCGCGCATCGGCTTGGCTTGGGACGTTTTCGGCAACGGCTCCACATCGATTCGCGCCGCTTACGGGCTGTTTTACAGCCGGGTCGGAAACCTGGCCTTCGGCGCCAACGGCGATCAAACGAATCCCCCGGCCTTCGGCTCCCCATTCCTCACCGTGCAGCAGGCCGGCGTGAAGTTCGGCTATGGATTGGGAAGCCTGGGCGGATACTACTTCCCGCCTCCTCCCGGGTTTGTTTTCCGCACTAACGCGAGCGGCGGCATTGTCGGAAGCCGGGTTTCGGTCGGCAGCCTGACGCCGTATCCGGATCAGCCGACCACGGCAGATTGGACGTTCAGCGTCCAGCGGCGTATCGGCAGCAACTTTCTCGCCGAAGCCGATTATCTCGGGTCACACAGTTACCATCTCTACACCCAGACGGACGTGAACCGGTTTGCCGGGGACCTGGTGGCCAACAGCGGGGTGCTGACGCGCCTGAATCCCAACTTCGGCCCCATCATTTACGGACGGACGATCGGCAAGTCAGCCGCCAACATTTTCTCGTTCTCCCTAAGCCGGCGCTTTGCCCACGGCTGGTCTGCGCGGGGAATTTACACCGTAGGGCGCGCGCTTGATGCGGACAGCAGCAATGACAACGGAGTAACCAATGGGCGCAACATTCTGGATGCGTACAACGTGAATGCGCAGTGGGGCCGGGCCGATTTTGACCACAAACAACGCTTCACATTGGACAGTGTTTGGGAGTTGCCCAATCCCTTCCATTCCGGGCTCACCAAGAACCTGCTTGGCGGATGGCGGCTCTCCACGACAACTATTCTGCAAAGCGGGCAGCCGTTTACTGTTTACACCACCGCCGCTTACCCAAAGGGCGATTTCAATGCCGACGGCTTCAACTGGGACGTCCCCAACGCACCCTCTTTCGGCAACTATGTTTCCGTGTCCCGCGGGGCGTTCATTCGGGGGCTTTTTCCCGCCAGCGTTTTTCCCGTTCCGCCGAAAGGACAAGAAGGGAATCTGGGCCGCAATACCTTCGACGGCCCCGGGCTGGCGAACGTCAACATGAATGTCATCAAGACGGTAAAAATTCCCTGGTTTGTAGGGCATGAGGGCGCTAATCTGGAACTGCGGGGCGAGATTTTCAACCTTTTCAACCGCGTGAATTTGACGCTGCCGATAGCCGACATGTCCAACGGCCTCTTCGGCCGGTCTACCGGCCAGTCACAGCCCCGGGCCGTACAATTTGGCTTGCGTATCGCTTTCTAGGAGAACCAGCAAAGTTCTGAGAGGCAGGCGCCTGGTTTCCAGAACATCTCCGCGCGATCCGTGGAAAAGCCTCTTTACCGGCGCGACAGGGGTTGCTTCCGTTCGGCAAGCGAATTACGATCTCTGTTGGACAACCCAGAATTTTGTAAAAAAAAGGGGGCGCCTATGTCTGCGAGAGTTGCTGCCCGCGGGGTGAGCAGGCGGGAGTTTTTGTCTTCCGCGCTGGCCTTTTCCGCCATGACGGCCGCGGCGGGCGTCACGACGCCGTGCCGGATGTGGGGCGCGGTTTCGCATCAGCCGCTGGACCCGGTCAACCCGGATATTCTTTACGGGACCACCAGTTCGATTTGGGGCCGGCAGCACGACTTGGTATGGGCAGTCCGAAGAATCGCCGCCCTGGGATTGCAGGGCATCGAGCCCTATGCGGACGCCATTGAGAAATACCGGAAAAATCCGCTGGAGCTCAAGAAGATTTTCGATGACGCGGGCATCACGTTCATCGACGCTTCCAACGGCGAGAGAGGCCAGTCTACAAATTTCATCGATCCCGAGCAGATCCCGAAAACCATCGCCGATCATGTGGCCTTCGCCCGGGATTTTCTCCAGCCGCTCGGGTGCGACCATTGGAAAATCAATATGGGCCAGCGTCCGCCCGGCGGCCCAAGCGACGAGCAGCTCAAGAGACTCGCCGATACGCTCAACGAGATCGGCCGGCAGACCATTGCCATGGGAATCCGGCTGGCGCCGCATCCGCACATTTGGGGACCGTTGGAGCGAGAACGAGATATACGGCGAGTTATGGAACTCACCGATCCCCAATATGTGTGGATGACGGCTGATACCGGGCACCTGGTCCTGGGCGGCTGCGATCCGGTGCAAATCATCAGCGATTATTTCCCGCGCATTGCCGAAATCCATCTGAAAGATACCTATGCTAAATTCCGGGGGAACACCTCGACGCCCACACAGGAACAGCACCGCGCAGCGAGCGTCTATCACAATCTGGGCGGCGGGGGCGTCGATTTTCCAGCCGTTTTCAAGGTGCTGCGCGATCGGCATTTCAAAGGCTGGGCCATTTTCGACCTGGACGGTCCGAGGAAGGGGGACGACGGCTTCGACGCGATCGGCGGCAACTTGGATGTCGCAGTCGATGACTATCTCGCCCACAATATCAACTATTTGCGCATCATTTTAGGCGTAAAGCTGCCGCCGCCCGGATGATGATTTTTGGTAGCGGGAGCCCGAAATTCGGGCCTGCTGCGCGTGCGGGCGGCGAGATTCATTTGCTCAGCCGCCGAGGTCTGGCGCGCCAGGCCGAAACCGAAACTTCGTAACGGCCGCATTTCCCTTTTTCCATTTAGAAACGAACGTCCACGTTGCCGGTGACCGCGGTCACTGAGGTTTAGACCGAGATGTTCCAGAGTAAGAGTGTGCATGAGGCGCTTCCGAAAGCTTGGAAGGACGCATGGGCCAGGGAAAAAGCCGGTCTGGTAACGATGTTGGCCGATCCCGGGCCCGAGCGCCGGATCGCCCGGCTCCTCGGGGCGTTCATCAGCGCGGGGCTCTTGTTTCTCGCGGTGCCGGGGACCCTGGTCGGCGTATGGAATCTGCTCACCATCAGCGCGGCGCGCCAGGCGGGCCGCGCGCCGGGCCCCTGGGTGCAGGCCCACGGGCACGCTCAGCTATTCGGGTGGGTGGGCAGCTTCATGATCGGCATCTGCCTCTATGCCGTGCCGAAGTTTCGCGGCGGCGCGGTTCGGTCGCTGGCCGCAGGCTGGCTCATGTTGGTTCTCTGGACGGCGGCCTCGGCGGCCCACTGGGGCGCCGTGTTGTGGATGTGGCATTGGAAATGGGTGTTGCCGCTCAGCGCGGGAGCGCAATGCGTCGTGGCGCTGCTGGTGGTCTGGCAAACCAGCGCATCGGGAAAGTCGCGGGCCAAAATGGAACTGTGGAACGTGATGGTGAATGCCGGCCTGATCGGACTGGCTTTGACGATGTTTCTGCAACTCGTCATCGTTTTTCGTCTGAGGGCCTCGGCCGCGCCGGTCATCCCGCCGCATGCGGATCAAGTCCTGCTTCACGCCGCCCTGTGGTGGTTCTGCTTTCCGATCGCGTGGGGATTCAGCATCCGCTTTCTGCCGACGTTTCTGGGAATGCCGCATCCGCGCCGGAGCGCGGCGTGGCTTGGTCTGGCCGCGCTGATTTTTACGGCATGGCGGCCTCGCGTGCTGACAGTCGCCGCCGTGCTGGCTGCCTGTTATTCCCTGCGGGTCTTCGAAGCGGCGGTGCGGCCGGCCAAGGTGCAGGGCGTAGACCGGCGGTTTCCCATCTTCGTGCGCTGCGCATTCGGGTGGCTGGCGGTCTCTTCCCTGTTGGTGGCGGGCGGCGATGCGCCCGGGTTGCAGGGCGCTTCCCGGCACGCTTTCACGGTGGGCTTTCTGGCAACCCTGATCTTCTCGATCGGCCCGCGCATCCTGCCTTCTTTTTTGAACAGCCGGGAACTTTGGAGTCCCCGCTTGATGCTGTGGTCGCTGCTTTTGCTGACGGCGGGGTGTTCGCTACGGGTGATTTCTGAACCGCTGGCTTACAGCGGCGTGCTTCCTTTATTTTGGAACGTGTTGCCGATCTCGGCATTCCTGGAGCTTGCGGCCGTGCTGTTGTTCGCCTGGAACATCGGCCGGACGCTTGCCACGCCGATGCCGGCGTGGTTCTCGAGAGAGCAGATCAAAGAGACGATGCCGTTGTATTGGTACGTGACCAGCTATCCGGCGACGCGGCGTCTGTTGATCGCGGCCGGCATTCAGACGCTGGCTGCGGTGCGCGAGATTCCCAAGAGTCTGACGCTGCGGGAAGCGGCCGAAGCGGAAGGCGTGGACTGCCAAGCGGTGCTAGAGACCCTGGGAAATTTCTTTGAGGCCCGCCTGGCGCGGACCCTGCGGGCCCAGACCAAAACGCAAGCGCCATCTTGATCACACTCGGCCAGGGCGGGGCGGCGTCCGCCGCCCACATGTCCTGAAGCGGATGAAGCCCGCTCCGGCGCGAGGACCCCGGGGGCTGGCCGCGGGCGGCAAGGAAGCTGAATGGATGGTTGAGGGTGATGCGGGCGTCACCGGCCACACTCGCGGAAACACCTGTTTTTCAGGGCTGCGGTATCCGCACGTCTTCACGGCCGCTCCGGGAGCGCCAAGCCGAATTTTGAGCAGTTCCGCCCGGACCTGTCAGCGGACGCGCACGAACTGCGGCGCGCCGGCATCCCGCCACTCGGCTAGAATGCAGGTGGATGGGAAGACCGTTCGGCTCGCGTACGCTGGCGGCCCTTTGCAGTGCTCTGGTCGTGTTGCTGGCCGCGCTGGCGGCCGTGCAATACCGCTGGTCCACGCGCGTGGCGGCAGCAGATGTGCAGCGGGAGAAAGAGCACCTCGATTCGGCGGCCTCGCTTTTCGAAAGCGAGTTCAACAGCATGGCCGCGCAGGCTATGCAATTTTTGGGAAACGACGCGCAGACCGCACTGCGCTCGGGGGAACGGCTTGCAGGCGTCCCTAAGCTGATCGGCGAGTTATACTACATCGATGCTCCGCCCGATGGCGTGCGGCAAGTGCAGCGGCTCACGGCCGAGGGCGTCTTTGCACCCTCGCCGCCGCCGGATTGGATGGCGATTCCCCGCTGCGCCGCGCTCGTCCTCGAGGATCCCCCCGCTCTGGTCGCGCCGATCTACGACGTCGCGGCAAGTGAAACTTATGCCGCCGGCAAGGCCCGCGTTCTGAAAACGTTCCGGTTTCGCACCGGCCAGTGTTTCGTGGCTCGCATCGATCTAACCTACCTGCGGGATGTGCTCTTCCCGCAACTCATCCACCAAAGCTTCGGTGAAACGGCGGCGCGCGAATACGATTTCGCCGTGGTACCGCGGAACGGGCGGGCCTATGCGGTCTACGGAACGGCCGTGCGCGCCGATGTACGCAAGCCGTTCTTCTCGATCGCGGCTAATCTGGGATGGCTTCCGAAGCAGCCCTTGGAAGCCATGTCCGCGCCAGGAGAACCCGCGGTACTGATACAGCGAGTAGAGACCGTCACGAAGGATCTGGGAGAGTTGCGGGGTCCGGGGCTTTGGGAATTGCAGGTGGCCCACAAGGGAGTGCCGCTGGCCGCCGCCTTCGAGCGGACGCGGCGGCGCGATCTGGTTCTCAGCGTCGGCGTGGAGTTGCTGCTGGTGGCTGCGATTGTCTTTCTGGTGATCGCGGCGAGGCGCATGCAGCGGCTTGCCGATCAAAAGATGCGCTTCGTGGCAGGCGTCTCGCACGAGCTGCGTACGCCGGTATCGGCGATCACCATGCTTTCGCGCAATCAGGCCGATGGCTTGGTGACGGGCGCCGAGAAGGTCAAGCAATACGGCGAACTGATTCACCAGCAAAGCCGCAGGCTGAACGAGATGGTGGAACAGGCGCTGCAATACGCGGGGATCCATTCAGGACTGCGAAAGCCGGCCAAGAGCCAGGTTGACCTGAAAGGCCTGCTCGGGGAAGCTGTCGAGGCCAGGCGGGGCGAACTGCTGCGCGGCGGCTTCGAGGTGGAGATGGCAATTCCTCCCGATCTTCCGCCGGTCTTCGGCGACCCCAGGCTGCTGCGAAGCGCATTTGACAACCTTCTGGATAACGCCCTGAAGCATGGCGGCGCCGGGCGCTGGATTCGCGTGAGCGGCCGCTTCGCCGCGCCGGAACGAGAAGTGCGGATCAGCGTCGAAGATCGTGGCCCCGGGATTGATCCCGGGGATCAGGCAGAGATCTTCGAGCCGTTTTGCCGCGGGCGGGCCGCCATGGAGGCGCAGATTCCAGGCTGCGGCCTGGGCTTAAGTCTGGTGCGCAGCGCCGCCGAGGCCCATCGCGGCAGCGTGACGCTGGTGAGCGAGCCGGGCCGCGGGAGCACGTTCACGATACGCTTGCCGGTATGAGGCGGATACTGTTCGTGGAAGATGAGGCTGCCTTTGCAGTGGGCGTCATCGACCGGCTCCGGTCAGAAGGCTACGAAGTCGAGTGGGCGCAGACCGGACCGGCGGGATACGAGAGCGCCCTAGCGCGGCCTTTCGATTTGGTCGTGCTCGACGTCATGCTGCCGGGCAAGAACGGATTCGACATCTGCCGGGATCTGCGCCGCGAAGGCGTCAATGCTCCGGTGCTGATGCTGACCGCGCGGGGCGAAGTGGTGGATCGCGTTGTGGGATTGAAACTGGGCGCCGACGACTACGTCCAGAAGAACTGCGAGCCGGTGGAACTGATGGCGCGCATCGAAGCGCTGCTGCGTCGATCGGGCGCTGCGGCGCCCGCGGCCGACGGGCGAGCCGAGTTCGGCGATCTGCGCATCGATCTGCGCCGGCACGAAGTGACGAAAGCCGGCAAAGCGGTGGTTTTGTCGCCGGTAGAGTTCCGCCTGCTCGAATATCTCATCAAGCGGCGCGGCGCGGTGGCCACGCGCGAGGAACTGCTGCAAAACGTGTGGGGCTTGGAAGGCGGCACGCTCAGCCGCACCGTCGACGTGCATATCGCCGGCCTGCGAAAGAAGATCGAGGCCGACCCGCGATATCCGCGGTTCCTCCTGACGGTCAAGGGCGCCGGTTACAAGTGGGCCGTCTAGCCTTTACATTTCTTACACACTTTTTGCCCGCCAAACATGCGATCTGATGCAAGCTGGAACCATGAAAACCTGGTTTCTTTACGTATTGTTGGCGGCCTGCTGCGCGGCGCTCGGCCAGCAGCAGCCCGGCAAGCCGGCTTTTGAAGTGGCCTCCATCAGGCCTGCCAAGCCCCAGGCGATGGGCAACGTGCGTATCGGCATGCAGGCCGACGCAGGCATGCTGCGCTATACCGGCGTTTCCCTCAGAGATTGTATTCGGGCCGCCTATCGCGTGAAAGAGTTCCAGGTGCAGGGGCCGGATTGGCTTGGCAGCGAGCGGTTCGATATCGTGGCGAAGCTGCCCGCCGGGTCTTCGCAAGATCAGATTCCGGAAATGCTCCAAGATCTGCTGGCCGAGCGGTTCAAGCTGGCGCTGCACCGTGGCAAGAAAGAGCAAGCGATCTATGCGCTCGTCCCGGCCAAGGGCGGCCCGAAGCTGAAACCGGCAGAGTTCCCGGCGCCAGTCGGGACGCCGGGAGGCTCCGCTAAGAATGGCCCGCTGCCGCGTGGAGCGATGTACATGATGATGGGTCCGGAGGGCGCGCACCTGAAGGCCGCCTCGGCAACGCTGGCCACTCTTGCGGAAATGATTTCGCGCTTTACCGAACGGCCGGTGATCGACATGACGGGAATCGAGGGCCAATATGATTTCGACCTGGTGTTCTCTCCCGAGACGATGCGCAACCTCCCAGCGGCGATGCGAGGCCCAATGGCGCCGCCGGGCGGAGGCGAACATCCGCCGGCGGAGCCCCCGGTGGAGCGGGCGGGATCCATCTACGATTCGGTGCAGCGCTATGGCCTAAGGCTCGAGCCGCGCAAGGCCCCGATCGAGGTTCTGGTGGTGGACCGCATCGAGAGAATGCCAACCGAGAATTAACGAAGATTTGGACTGCCCGCAATGAGTCGCCGCTTCAGCCTCTGCGCCATAGCATTTCTCAGTGTCTCGATGCTGGCCGCTTCCGAGCACCGCGGGCAGGTTGTGTTCCAAGGCTTGCCAGTCCCCGGCGCTACGGTGAGCGCTACCCGGGGAGGCGAAAAGTCGGCCGCCATCACCGACCTACAGGGCTTCTATTCGTTTCCGGATCTGACGGACGGAGTTTGGACGATTGCCGTGGATATGTTTGGCTTCGAGCCCATGCAGCAGGACATCACGATCGCGCCAAATGGCCCCCCGGCCAAGTGGGAATTGAAGATGCTGCCGCTCGACCGGCTCGAGGCGGCGATTCAAAGGCCCGAGACCCCAGTGCAAGCGATGGGTGCATCCGCCGCAAAGAAAGAGCAAAAGGACCGAAGCGCCGGAGGCCAGGCCGAAGAGACGATGGAAAACGATCTCCAGGAACGGGCCGCCGAGGGCTTTCTCATTAACGGCAGCATGAATAACGCGGCGGCCTCTCCTTTCGCGCCGGCCGCGGCGTTCGGAAATAATCGCGCGGGCGGCAAAAGCCTTTATAACGGAGGGATCGGCCTTCTGCTCGGGAACTCAGCGCTCGATGCCCGGCCGTTTTCGCTTACCGGGCAGAGCACTCCCAAGCCTGCCTATAACAGAATGACCGGCGTCGCGAGCTTCGGAGGTCCGCTGCAAATTCCGCACGTATTCCGGAACGGACCCAACTTCTTTGCCGGCTACCAGTGGATTCGCAACAACAACGTGACAACTGCGTCGGCTCTGGTGCCGAGCCTGGCGCAGCGTAGTGGAATCTTTGCCAGTCCGGTGCTCGATCCGCTGGCCGGCGCCCCCTTTCCGGGCAACACCATTCCGGAAACGCGCATCAGCCCGCAAGCTCGAGCCTTGTTGGGCTACTACCCGCTTCCCAACTTCAGCGGCAGCGCCGGCTACAACTATCAGATTCCGATCATAGCTCCCACGCACCAGGACGCCTTGCAATCGCGCCTGATGAAGACACTCGATTCCAGAAACCAGATCAGCGGCCATTTCAGCCTGCAGAGCGCCCGCACGGATCATCCGAATCTCTTCGGTTTTCTCTCCACGAGCGGTTTGCTGGGAACCAACAGCGGCGCCAACTGGTGGCGCCGTCTGAACCAACAATGGTTTGTGAACCTCGGATTTCAGTTCAGCCGCCTCTCGACGCGCGTAAAACCCTACTTTGCGGATCGCGAAAACGTTTCGGCCCTGGCCGGGATATCGGGAAACAATCAGGATCCGATGAACTGGGGTCCGCCGAACCTGAACTTCGCGAGCGGCATCGCCGGTCTCAGCGACGTCGAGAGCTCCTTCAACCGCAGCCAGACCAGCGAATGGTCCTCTTCGCTGCGGTGGAATCGCAGAAGCCACAACGTCAGCGTGGGAGCAGATTTCCGCCGGCAGCAATTCAATTATCTGTCGCAGCAAGATCCGCGTGGAACATTTACGTTTACGGGCGCTGAGACCGGATCTGATTTCGGCGACTTTTTGCTGGGGATTCCGGCCACGGTCTCCATCGCGTTTGGCAACGCCGATAAGTATCTTCGCCAATCGGTCTACGCCGCTTATGCCGCCGACGACTGGAGAATCAGTCAGAAAATCACGCTCAATGTGGGCGTGCGCTGGGAATACGGAGCTCCGGTCACCGAACTGTATGATCGCCTGGTGAACCTTGACATCGCTCCCGGCTTTGGCGCGGCAGCGCCGGTTGTCGCGGGCAGCGCTGCCGGCCCGCTGACGAGCGGCCGATATCCCAGTTCGCTGGTTCGGCCCTACAAGGGTAGTATCGAGCCGCGTTTTGGCGCCGCCTGGCGGCCTGTCGCGGGCTCTTCCCTGGTCGTACGCGCGGGCTATGGAGTTTATTACGACACCTCGGTTTATCAGGCCCTCGCGCTGCGGATGGCGCAACAGCCACCGCTATCGAAGACCTTCAGCGTCCAAAACAGCGCTGCAACTCCGCTGACCCTGGTCAATGGTTTCGGCGGATCCTCTGCCGGCGCGGGCAACACGTTTGCCGTCGACCCGGGCTTCCGCCCTGGCTATGCGCAAAATTGGCAGCTCAGCGTGCAGCGGGACCTGCCGGGCGCGCTCCAGTTGACGGCGGCGTATCTCGGCACGAAAGGCACACACGCCATGCAGGCGTTTCTGCCGAACACTTTTCCTCTGGGCGCGGTCCGCCCCTGTTCCGCCTGTCCTGCCGGGTTTGTATACCTGGTTTCGAGCGGCGATTCCAGCCGCGAGGCCGCTCAGATTCAATTGCGGCGGCGGCTTCGCAGCGGTCTTGCCGCAACATTGCAGTACACGTTCTCGAAGTCGATCGATGACGCTGCTTTGCTGGGAGGGCTGGGCGCTTTTTCGAACGCCGGGTCCGCTACGGGGCAGAACTCATCCAGCGCACCCGGGGCGGCGTCTACCGGAGGTGGACTTTCGCTCCAGACCGGCACGGAAGGACTCGCCATCGCCCAAAACTGGCTCGACCTGCGCGCGGAGCGTGGGCTTTCGGCGTTCGATCAGCGCCACCTTCTGAGCTTGCAAATGCAATACACGACGGGCATTGGGATTGCCGGAGGGACGCTTTTGAGCGGTTGGAAAGGCGTGCTGCTGAAAGAATGGACTTTCGGCGCCCAAATCACAGCCGGCAGCGGCTTGCCGCAGACTCCTGTTTATCTGGCGCCCGTTCCGGGCACTGGAGTGACCGGAACTCTCCGTCCGGACTACACGGGCGCACCGGTTTCTGCGACTGTTCCCGGTGTTTTTCTAAATCCCGCGGCGTACAGGCCACCGCGGCCGGGGGACTGGGGAAACGCCGGCCGAAATTCCATCAGCGGCCCGGCCCAGTTCACTCTCAACGCGTCGCTGGGCCGCACATTCCGGCTGGGCGACCGGCTCCATCTCGACCTGCGGGTCGATTCCAGCAACGCTCTGAACCGTGTGACCTTCACCGCCTGGAACACGACGGTGAACAGCCCGCAGTTCGGGCTGCCGGCGGCGGCTAACGCCATGCGCACGATGCAAACTTCGTTGCGCTTGAGGTTTTGACGAATGCGATGGTTTGTCACGGCGTTGCTATGTTGTCCGCTGGCCTCCGCCGCGCAGCAGATCGGGCAGAATGCCCAGCCCGGATTCTCCGGGGCAGCCACTTTCTCCACCGGCGCGCAACTGGTTGTGGAAACCGTCGCGGTTACGGACAGACAAGGGAAGCCGATTGAGGGCTTAACAGCGAAGGATTTCACCGTAACGGAAAACGGCGTACCGCAGGAAATCCGCGTCTTCGAGTATCAAAAGCTGCCAGAAACGGCCGCCGGGACTCCCGCGGCGCGCTCCGATTCCGAACCTATCCGCATTTACGAGAAGCTGGGCCGCATGCAAATCTCGCCTGAAGCGGCCGGGGACACACGATACAAAAACCGGCGGCTGCTCGCCCTCTATTTCGACATGACGGCCATGCCTCCGGCCGATCAATTGCGCGCGCTCGCGGCGGCGGAGAAATTCGTACGAACGCAGATGACGCCCGCCGATCTGGTTGCGATCCTGCGTTTCGCCGGAGGATCCGTCGATGTGCTCCAGGACTTCACCGATGACCGCGCTCGCCTGCTGAGCCTTCTGCAAACGATGATTGTCGGTGAGGGGCAGGGTTTCGGCGAATCTGCGAATGACGCCAGCTCTCCGGATACCGGCGCGGCCTTTGGTCAGGACGATGCGGAGTTCAACATCTTCAATACCGACAGGCAGCTATCGGCCCTCCAGACCGCCGCGAACATGCTGGGCCGGCTTAGCGAAAAGAAATCGCTGGTCTACTTTGCCGGAGGTCTTCGGCTGAATGGCTTGAACAACCAGGCGCAACTGCGGGCCACGATCAATGCCGCCATTCGCGCCGGCGTGTCGCTTTGGCCGATCGACGCCCGGGGTCTGACTGCGCAGGCGCCTCTGGGCGACGCCACCCAGGGCTCTCCCGGGAACGTTGGAATGTATTCCGGCACGGCCGCACTGGCCGCAACGACCGGCCTTCAGCAATCACAGGATACCCTCTACGCCCTGGCCGCCGACACCGGCGGGAAGGCTTTGTTCGACAGCAATGACCTGGCGGAAGGGATTCTTCAGGCGCAGCGAGCCGTGGCCAGCTACTACATCCTCGGATACTACCCGGCGAACACGGCCGAGGACGGCAAATTCCGCCGCATCAGGATTTCGGTGAATACCAACGCCGCCGCGCACCTCGATTATCGGCCGGGCTATTTTGCGCCCAAAAAATTCGGGAAATTCACCGCCGCTGAGAAGGAGCGCCAACTGGAAGATGCGCTTCTGCTGCCTGATCCGATTACGGAGCTCACCATCGCCATGGAGATCGATTATTTTCAGTTGAACCGCGCCGAATACTTCGTCCCCGTTACGGTGAAGATTCCGGGACGCGAACTGGCCTTGGCCAAGCGAAGCGGCGCCGAGCGCACGACAATCGATTTCATCGGCGAGATCAAGGACGCCTACGGCACGACGATGACGAACGTGCGCGACAAGGTGAGCCTCAAGCTGAGCGGCGCAAGCGCGAGCGAGCTTGCGAAGCGGCCGATTGTATATGACGCCGGCTTTACTCTTCTTCCTGGCGAATACACGATTAAGTTTCTGGCGCGCGATGACGAAACCGGCCGAATCGGAACGTATCAGGCCGCGTTCGTCATCCCCAATTTGAACCAGGAGGAGAAGCGTTTGCCGATCAGCTCGGTGGTGCTCAGCAGCCAGCGCACCGACCTGAAGGATGTGCTGTATAACGCAGGAAAAGACAAAGACCGGCGGGACGACGTCAACCCGCTGGTCCAGAACGGGCAGAAACTGGTTCCCAGCGTAACGCGCGTGTTCCGGAAGGACCAGAGCCTGTACGTCTACCTCCACACCTATCAGCAAGGGGCATCTGCGATTCAGCCGCTGGTTGCGGTGGTGAGTCTCTACCGCGGGCGAGAGAAGGCTTTCGAAACGCGGCCGGTCGAGGCGGCACAGGCATCAGGCGGCGGCCTGAAAATCATCCCTCTCCATTTTGCCGTTCCTCTGGTTGGGCTTGTGCCCGGGGAATACAAATGCCAGGTGACCGTCCTCAGCCCGGCAGGGCAGAAAGCGGCGTTTTGGCAAGCCCCGATACTGGTTGTTCCGTAGGCGCTGGAGCGGAGGTTATCTTCCGCGAGTCCAGTTCGCAAGCCTCATTCTGAAGCCCGGCGGCGAGCAACCAACCTCGTTGGTTTCCGGGCGCCCGGCGAGGCGGTCAATCGGCTATAGCAAGTAGACAGCACGAAAGGGCACCTATTTATTTGACAGCGCAAGCCGGGCCAGGTCATATCGGGTGAGGGAATTGATCCGTCTGGACCGGCTTACAGCACCTTTTTTGGTGTACGAAGATGTTGCGGAAGCTTTTGATGTTCGCCCGTGATGAAGGACTCTACGCTCTGTCCCTGGATGAACTCAGCAATGGCGTCTGCAGCCGCGAAAATGTCTTCGAGAAAAGAGCCTGTCACGCCGCATAGATGGAAACCGCTAAGCTTTTGATTCAAAGAGGAAATAGGTGGTAGCGCTAACGGGATTCGAACCCGTATTTGAGCCTTGAGAGGGCTCCGTCCTAACCCTTAGACGATAGCGCCTTCTTCCCGGTTCGCCATCCTCGCATCCCGCCGGCAAGGCTGGGTCCGGCTGGCCGATCTGACTTTCCGGAAACTGGTTCCATTGTAACCCAACTCGTAAACCGCGATCCGGGACGCTTTGAAAATGTACGGCCGGGATTTTCGGACGGCGCATGCAGTTGCCGCGATTTCTTACCGCCCTGGAACGTTCCGGCTCGGCGTCTCAGTGGCGTGAATCGAACCGGGACAGGCCGCCGCATCCCACGTGCGGCGGTTGGGAAAATGTTTGGCCCGCGATTCGGCCTGCAGGGCCGAGGGCCGGGACTTCTCCAGTGAATCGGTTTTGGAAGAGGACCGGCCGGCTCCGGCCAGGGCGACCCGAAATCGCGATGTGAGCCTCGCCCGTCAGTGAATCTTTTCCGCCAGGCTGAAGATCGGCAGATACAGCGAAACCAGAACAAAGGCGACAAACACGCCCATCACAAGCATAATCAGCGGCTCGATCAGCGATAGCGCGGCGGTCATCCGCATATTGACGTCTTCTTCGAAAAATTCAGCCACGCTGTTCAGCATGGCGGGAAGGGCGCCCGTCGATTCGCCCACCTCAATCATCTCCACGGCGAGCCGCGGGAAAATGCCGGTTTGCTGCAATCCTGCGGAAAGCGGCCGGCCTTCCCTCACAAGCTTGCCGGCCGAGCGGATGGCGTCGCGCAGCAGTTGATTTCCCAGGGAGTCTCCGGAGGTTTCGAGAGCCTGCAAAAGAGGAATCCCTCCTACCAGCAGCGTGCTCAGCACGCGGGAGAATTGCGCCACCTGATACTTGATCCAGATGTTGCCGAACAGCGGCAGCCGCAATTTCAGCCGGTCGAACTGCGCTTTGGCGCGTTCGGTGCGCAGCCAGAGAGAAAACAGAAACGCCGCCAGCCCGGCTCCAGCGGCGAAAAACAGGATGTAATTCTTGGCTGCCAGTCCGATGTACACCAACGCCTGCGTCATCGGCGGCAGCTCGGCCTGCATGCTGGCGTAAAGCTCGGCGAAATTCGGCACAACATAGGTGACCAGAAATATCACCAGCCCGGTGACCAGCACGATCAGCAGAGAGGGATACAGCAGCGACACCAGCACTTTTTTGCGGACAGCCAGCGCCAGCTTCTGGTAATTCACGTAGCGTTCGATCACCTCGACCAGGCTGCCGCTTTTTTCGCCCGCCATGATCGAAGTCGTGTAAATCGGAGGGAACACGCCTTGCGCCCGCATCGCATCGGAGAGCAGGGCGCCGCTTTTCACATCTTCCCGCACCTGGCGAATGTATTCGGCCAGCTTGGGACTGCTAAGAGACGAAGAAAGCAGCTCGAGCGATTTTAGAATCGGCAGCCCGGCGCGAATCAGCGTCATGAACTGCTGATTGAAGATGAGGAATTGCGCGAGGTCGAGTCTCTTCGGACGCCGAAAACCGCCGGAAAGGACCGCCGCCCGGCCGCGGGGCCGGATCGAATAGACCAGAAAACCTTTCTGCGAGTAGCGGTCGCGGAGCTCCACTTCCGATACGGCGCTCTCCACTTGCTGCCGCACCTGGCCTTGAGAGTCGGCGTATTTCAGAACGAATTCGGCCATTCAATAACCAGCCTGGATGAGGTCCGGCGTCTTCGCCCGGCGCTGCTTCGCTCCCATATTGGGTTGACGAACAGCGGCCGCCCGGCGTGGAGGCAACTTGGAGCGGGCACGGCCGCATGGTCCCCCCTTTGAGGATGCGCAACTTGCCGGCAACGGCCCTCTAAAAACCTTAAAACCGCCTGCCCGAGTCCGACCGCGAGTTCGGCTGCTCGCAGCAAGAGGCCGGCCGGGAAAGGAAGGCTTGGTTCTCTGAGAACCCGGCATCGGAAGGCATCCTCGAACTGCCGAAGTCAGGAGCGGCCCTGACCGGCCATCTCCCAAATTCCCTGTAACGGACGGGCGGACGTATACTGTGAACGTCTGGAAGACCGAAGTGGGAATTCCGGCTGAAAGGGAGGCGTGAATGTTCCATCTTTTCCGGTATGCGGCTCTCTCGCTTACGGTTTGCGCGGCGGCGGCGTTCGGCCAAAGCGTTCCGGCGATGCGGACACGCTATTTGACAAGCTTGACCAACACGGAAATTGAAGAGTACCTCAAGCGAAACGACGTCATTTTTGTGCCGGTCGGCAACGTAGAGGTGCATGGCGGACTGCCGACGGACTGCGAATATGTCGGTCCCCTGGCATTTGCCCAGAGAATGGCCGAGGAGGCCGACGGGCTTGTCCTTCCTTACCTGGCCTACTTCTTCCCTGGCGGAACTGTGGTCGGAAGGGGAACGGTCTATGTGACCCCATCCGAAGGGCTGGCCTACTTGAAAGTAATTGCGCGGTCTCTGCTGCGCCAGGGCTTCCGTCGTCAGATCTACCTGACCGGCCATGGTCCCTCTCCCCAGACGCTGAGCCCGCTGATCCGCGAATTTTTCGATGAGACGAAGGATCCCATTCTGTACATTGAGACGGGCGGCCTGCTGCGGAAAGTAAAAGGCGACTTCAACAAGGCGCTGTTTGGCGCGTATTCCATCGTCGGCCGTCTGGAGGACATCCCCTTGAATGTGACGCAGGCGATGCCGGAACACCCGAGAGACGCGAGCCTGAGCAAGCTCCAGGAACTCGGCCCGGCAAGCGGCGCAGTCGGGGCATATTTTGGAGATCCCGGAGAGCATGGGGGACTGGCGAAGCCAATCACGGCTGAGCAACGTGCCGCGTGGGCCAAAGAAGGCGTGGCGATGATCAATGCCGCCATCAAAGCGGCGGACATTAAAGGCATCGTCCAGGCGATGCGGGACCACGATAAATATACACGTGAAGTAATCCTGCCTAAGTACGGAGATATCTTACCAAAGTGAGAGGGAGCATTCCGAAAGGCGGGAACCGGGAGCTTCGCCGGAGCGCCTTCGCTATAGATGCCAAAAGCAAGGCGGGCCTAGCGCGCCCAGAGCCGCCGGAGAGTGTATCCTTTACGCCCGGCCAATTCGGCCAAGTTCAGTAAAATGGCCAGCGCCAAAAGGCCGGGCCACAAGTCCATGGTGGTGGTGACAGAGCGATTCCCGGCATCAAACACTTGGTTCGGCGCGGGGTTAAACCGCCCCCCTGTGGATTCGGCGATCTGCCGCAGCAGTTCGGGGTTCGACCCGTATTGCGTTAACTCGGGCTCTTCGCGGTAGTAGCCGACCTCCGGAAATTTTGCGACGTCGCTCGCCGGCCGGATCCGGAACAAGCCGCGCAGAGCATCTATCTGCAAGCGGCCCTCGTAAGTCAGCGCCGCCACGCGGCGAAGGGGCACGGCTTTTCGAAAGCCCTCCGGCCCGAGAACATACAAATCAGGAAGTGGATTGGGCGCTTCCGCGCCCGGCCGGAAACGGTACCGGACCACGATTTGGTTGTTGGCGGTGTCAAAATCGGCGGTGGCCTCGGTTTCCGCCGCTCGCGGCAGCAGATCCCGGAGCACATTGGTCCACAGCCTGTCATAGCCGGGCCAATCGACCCAATTCGCAGCCCAACGGGCCTTTGCGTCCGACGTAAAAACAGCCGCCCGCCCCAACCCGTACTGCCAGCGCACCAGCAGCGGGTCCTTGCCGTCCACCTCGAGAATCGTTTCCGCCTGCGGCTTGGCGGTGAATTTCAAGTAGCCGAGCAGCGGCGGCGCCTTCGCCATGCCGACATCTTCCAGAATTTCGGCATCCCGCAGAACGCTGACGTTGACAGGCTTTTCCACGGCCGAGGACCCGGTATGCTCCATCACGTCGCGGAGCACAAGCTGCTGAAGCCCTTCGAACTCCCGCAGAAAATACGATTTGCCCTTGGCGAGCGCCGCGAGGCGCTCCAGGTAGAGCCGGTTCACATCCTGGCCGAGGCCGATGGTGGAAATCGTAACCTGGTTCTCGGAAGCATCCTTAGCCAGCGCCATGCTGTCGCCTTCCTCGGAAATGCCGTCCGTGAGCAGAACGATGTGGCGGTAGGGCGCTTTGACGCGCATGATCTGGCGGTAGGCTTCACTGAGGGCGGGCGCGATCTGCGTGCCGCCATCCGCGGTGATGCCGGAGATGAGCCGCTTGATCTGGGTCAGGTTGTCCGCCTTGCGGACCGGGACCACCCATTGATAAGAGTTATCGAAGATCAGCACTCCCACCTGGTCAATCGGCCGCAGATTCTCGACCACACCCAGCGCGGAAAGCCGGGCCAGCTCGATTTTTCTTCCCTCCATCGACGACGACTTGTCGACGATCAGGACGACGGCCGTGCCGTCCGGCGTGCGGGGAGGAGCAAGAGTCGCCGGTAGCATCTTATCCAGCGGATCGTTTTCCTGCCTGCGGTCGGAGTAAATATTGTTTTCGCCCGCCACCACAGCGAATCCGCCGCCGTCGCGCACATATTGCTCGATGCGCTGCTTCTGCTCGGCGGGCCAGGACTCCAGGTCTTCATTCACGGCGAGGACGACCTGATATTGGGCCAGATTCGCCGGCAGCGGAAAGCCGCCCGAACTCGATCCCGGGCCTGACATTTCCGAAACATCGAAGCGGGCCGCGCTGAGCACCTGCCGGAGGTGCCTGTTGACGTCCGCGGGATCCTGGGTGAGCAGCAAAAGCCGGGGGCGGCGGAGCGAGACGACGCGGTCAAAGCGCACCTGCCCCAGTTCCGGCGAAGTAATCACGCCGCTGACAGGCGTCGCCCCGACCGCGTCGATCTGCGCTCGGACGCGGATTGTGTTCGGCCCCTTGACGAGCTGCACCTGAGCCCGCCCGATAGGCTTTCCTTCCGCCGTGATTTCGACTTCCGCCGGCGAGGGCTGCGGGCTTGCCACCACAGCCTCAATATGAAATTTCTCGCCGGTAAAGGCCTGCGCCGGCATGGAAATGGATTGCAGTTCCAGGCTCGGCGGCTGGGAACCGGCCAGCGCGTACGTATCCACCGGAATCCCCAGAAGACGCGCCTGATAAATGGCTCGCTCCACGCTGCCCGTGTTCTCGAGCCCGTCTGAGACCAGCAATATCCGCGGCACACGGCCTTCCGAGAGCCGGGCTATGGCGTTGCGGATAGCGGCTTCGAGGTTTGTTGCGCGGCCATCGGAATGCAACTCGAGATGGCTGGGGTTCTCATCAGGCCGCAAGCTGCGGGTCTGCGCTGCAAAAGGAATCACGTGCAGGCTGTTTGGCCCCCGGGCCGCATTTACGCGTCCGATCAGCTCGGACTCCTTGCGCAGATCGTCCGGAGGAATACTGGCGGAGGTATCCACCAACAGACCCAGCGCCACCTTTTTTTCGAATACGGCGAGCTTCGGCTGCGCCAGAGCGATCACCACCGCCGCCAGCAGCAACGCCTTGAGAAGCAGGGCCAAGCGGCGTTCAGTTCTGGTCCATTCCCACACTGCCCAAAGAGCGGTCGGAACCAGCAGCGAGAGAACCCAGAGGTGGAGGAACGTCACGATCGGACCTCCTGGGCTGCCGTTGTGTGCGCCTCCGGCGAAGAGGCCCCGTTTTCCGGCACGGCCGCGGCGACTTGCCCAGCCGGAGCGGCAGCCCGCCTGGCAGACACCGGCAAGATCGGGTGGCTGCCGTAAAGGATATATTCAACCAGCAGCCCCAGCGCCCCCGCGGCGGCCAGCCACGGCCAGACGTCCCGGCTCACCGGCAGGCTGGAAACCGGGGGAGGCACTCCCAGCCGCGTTCCGGCCGGCGGCGTCCATCGCGCCTCGCCGACTTCAGGCAGCGTCAAGCGGTAATCCAGCTCGCGGTCAGGAAGCGTCACCCGCACCATGCCCGCCTGTCCGGCGAAGAACCGGAGCCGGTTCGCCCGCAGTGTGAAGGCCAAGCCGCGGATCTGAGGAGATGTCACCTGGACTTGCTCCCGCCTTGTGCCCGGGGGCGTTTCCAGTTCCACCAGACCGGGCGGCCGCGCGCTGATCTCCGACGCCCGGAACAAATCCGGCGAAGTCCATCGAACCAGATTCGCGAAGAGCAGAGGAACCGCGAGATGATTTTCGGCGCCCTCTTCCATCGGGTGAAAACCAAAAACGACTTTCTTGAATTCCCCGTTGGCGGAGGCGACCAGCACCGGCCCGCTGTCGGAATCCGCGATGACTTCATCGGCCTCCTGGGCGGTGAGAATCGACGCGTGATTCAGGTGCAGATCCCCGCTATGCAGGCCGGCGGCCAGCGGGTGATTTTGGTTCCAGCGGAGCGCATCGACCTTTTGCCCGCCGGCCTGCGCTCTGGCGACCCAAATCGAATCCGCTGCCGGCGGCTCAGAAGGCGTGAAGCCATCGACAATCACCAGCCTGTGGGGCGGGCCGTTCGGAGTATAGTCCTCCGGAGAATGAAACTCAGGGGCCAGAAACGCGCTGGCGGTCAACAGGGGCTTCCACAATTCGGGGCGCGTGCTGTAGACCTGGACGGTCAGCGGGGCCAGACGCGGCAGCTCGATTGCGGCCCGATTGTCCGCCGGGTAGTCGTCGTTCGAATCGAGGCTGGCCTCGAGCAAACCGGAACTGGATGCGTGAAAAAGGAAAGTGGCCTCGGCCGCACCGTGCGGGTTCAGAAACAGGGGTTTGGAAGCGATGCGATTTCCGGCGAAGGTAAGAGTCAGCCCGACCTGCCGCGATCGTGCGCCGTAGTTGTAGGCTCCTACGTCGAGCTCCCAGGAAAGGGGATCGGAAAGCGAGCGGCGGGCGGCCAACTTGCGGATGCCGCAATCGTTCGGTTCTCCGCCGAGCAGGATCGCCCGTAGATTGGAGTTGTCGACTGCCGTGATGCGCTCCAGATCCTCCTTCATGGCGCGCCCGCTGCCCACGATGACAATCTCTCCAGGCTGGCCGGAGGAAAGCTGCTGCGAACTGCGGGCCAAATCGATGGCCGACGAGAGATTGAGAGCCGTAGAGCCGGCTGTGGAGGCCCGGATGGCGGCTTCCAGTTCCCGGCGGTCGCGCGTAAAGGGCGTAGCGGGGGTTGCCAATTGGTCCGCCCGCACGAGCATAATCCGGTCGCTTGCAGGCGCCGCATGGATATACTCGATTGCGCGCTGCTGCGCCGCCTGCATCAAGCTGGGCCGCGGCCCACCGTTGCCGTTGGGCAATGCGGCGTTCATCCAGGCCGAGGTTTCCAGCACCAGCACGTGGTCGCGCCCCAGGTTGGCGCGGCGGCTGAGTTGCGGCTCGGCGATCGCCAGCAGCAACAGCGCCAGACTTAGCAGTTGCAGCAGAAGAGACCAGGGCTGCTGGATCTTCTTTCGATGGCTAAAGACGGGCGATTGCCGCGCCTGCCGGAAAAATCGAAGCGTGGAGACGATTTGCCGCCGCCGGGCGCGGTCGTAGAGGTACATCGCCACGACAGCCGCGCAGATCGGCAGCAGAACCGCGATAAATTCCGCCAGGCTCAGGTTCAGGAAAGACATCACCTCACCGTAAGCGAATTCCGCTGGACGCCACCAGGGGCCCGAATATAGCGTCCTCCACGGGCAGATCGGTGCTCAGGGAAACGTACCGGCCCCGATTGCGCACCGCCAGGTATTGCAGCCCGTGGCAAAACTCGTCGTAAGCTGCCGCGTGCTGGGCCGCCGCCTGCTGGTCGATTTCGAGATGCCGCACTGCTCCCGATTCGGCATCCACCAGCTCCAGTTCGCCCCGCCAGGGCGGCATGCGGTCCTCGGGGCCGGCGACATGCACCAGCAGCAATTCATTGCCAAAATCAGCCAGATGCTGGATCGGCGCCTCGCAGCCGATTTCGCCGTCGTCGAGGAAGTCGGAGATGATCACCACAAGGCCGCGGCCGGGACCGGAAGAAATGAGCTGGCGTACCGAAGTATGGAAGTCCGACCGCCCTCCTGTTTCGAGCTCCATGATAAAGTTCATCGCAGGAGCAAACCTGTGGCGTCCGCCCTGCGCCCGGTAATCCTCGGCCAATCCGGCCGAAAAGGGCTGCAACACGATGGTATCGAGCCGGACCAGCCCCACGTAACAGAGCATCGCCGCCAGCCGGCAAGCATAGGCGAATTTCGCCGCTCCGCCCTGTGCGTCAGAGGCTCCGCAAGCCATCGATTCGCTGGTGTCTATCAGGATAACCACCGGAACCCGCGGCTCGATCTGAAACATTTTTAAAAACAGGCGCTCCAGCCGCATGTACGCGAGCCAGTTTACGCTGCGGAGGTCGTCGCCATGATGAAAATGCCGGTGATCTAAAAACTCCTGCCCGGGACCCGGGAACCGGGAGGGATTATGACCGCCGAACAGGCCCGTAAAGGATCGCTGCCAGCGCAACGCAAGCCGCTCCAGCTTCTCCAGCGTTTGCCGGTCGATCAGCGGTCGGGGAGCGCGCATACTTCTATTGTGCCAGCGTTGTTACGGGAATGGTGTTGAGGATCTCCGTGAGAAGAGCATCGGTGGTCTTGCCTTCGGCGTGCGCGTCGAAGTTCAGAATCAGACGATGACGCAGACATTGCAAGGCCAGGTCTCGCAGATCGTCGATACTTACGTTCCAGCGCCCGCGCATTAACGCCAATACGCGAGCGCTTTGCAGCAGCGCCTGCGCCCCCCGGGGAGAGCTGCCGTAGCGCACGTACTTCTTGGCCAGGGGGTGCGCCTCCGCCTGTTCCGGCTGCGTGGCGAGAACCAGATGGGAAGCGAACTCGCGAACGTGGGGCGCCGCCAGCACGTCCATCGCCGCCCGGCGGATGGCCAGAATCTGATCCCGGTCCACTACCCGTTCCACTTGCGGCTGGGTGGAAGCCAGCGTGCGCTGCACGATGATGTCCAGCTCGGCGCGGCTCGGATAGCCTACCAGGATTTTCATCAAAAAGCGGTCCAACTGAGCCTCGGGCAGCGGATAGGTTCCCTCCATTTCCAAAGGGTTTTGGGTCGCCATCACCAGAAACGGCTCTTCCAGCTCGTGCGTCACCGTTCCGCTGGTGACCGTCCGCTCCTGCATGGCTTCCAGCAGCGCCGATTGCGTTTTGGGCGTGGCTCGATTGATTTCGTCGGCAAGAACAAGGTGAGAGAAGATCGGCCCGGGTTGGAACCGCAAATTTTTCACGCCGCGATCGTCGGTTTCCATGACCATGCTGCCCACAATGTCGGCCGGCATGAGATCGGGTGTGAACTGAATCCGCGAGTAACGGAGTTGCAGCGCCCTTCCCAGCGTCCGCAGCAGCGTGGTTTTGCCCAAACCCGGCACTCCCTCCAACAACACATGTCCGCCGGCCAGCAGCGCAATGATCACGCCGTCCACCACTTCCTGGTGGCCGACGATCACTTTGGCGATTTCGTTTCGGACGAGTTGAATCTGATGCGAAAGCTTCTCTAGAGATTGTTCGGAGGGCACGTTATTTTTTAGCTTCCCGGATCTTGTTGAAGTATTCCTTGATGAAAGGCTGATAGGCCAAAGGAATCTCGTCGCGGCTCACTTCGCCGCCGTTATCGGCGTGGTGCGCCTGCTTTTGCGATTGAGGGGTCCGAAGCGTTTGCTTGCCTGACTGCGCCTCCACGGTCACCTCGCCGCTGACATTCGCCGCGCGGCGTCCGTAGAGCTCGCTCAACTTGCCCATCGCCTGCTGTTGCTGGGCTTCGAGCACCTGCTTATCGCCATCCTCGCGCCCGGCGCCGCTGCCGGCCGAATGAGATCCCTTGTCCGACATGTTCCCGGTATTTTTGTTGGATGACTTTTGTGCGCTGGCATCTTTTGCGTCGCTAGAAACTGCCTGCGCCTCGGCGCCATCCTGCGAACCGGCTTTCGGCTGGCCATTGCTGGCGCTGTTAGCCTGCCCCGCGCCGTCTTTCGGCTCGTTGCCGGCGCTTTGGTCGCCCTGGGCGCCCTGCTGTTGCTTGCCCGCATCGCCGGCGGATTTCTGTTGCAGCCGGGAAAGCATGTTGCTCATGGCCTCTTTCAGCTTGCTGAAGAGGCTGCTGTTCGTGGAGCTGGAATCGGGATCGCCCGCTCCCTTTCCGTTCTGGTCATTATTGCCGTTTTTGCTCTCGTTCCCCTGGGCCTTATCGGCTCCCGACTTGCCATCGCGCTCCAACATGTCCTCATAGGACTGAATCGGGTAGTTCTCGGCGCTTTGCATGGGGTCGCCAAACCCCGACGAAGTCTGGGGCGGCTCCTGCTGTTCGGCTTGCGATTTTTGCTCGTCGCTCTGCTGGTCACTTTTCTGATCGGCGGGCGCCGCTCCGGAGGCCTGCGGCTCGGAAATGTCTTTGGCCTGCTCCGGCTTCACCGGGTTTTGCTCCTGCGCGTTATCGGTCGCGTAGGCCTTGGCGCGCTCCTCGGGCAAATGCTTCCCTTCCTGCGGCGGGTTGGGACGGCCCTTCTCCTGGGCCGTCTGATCATGGCGAATGGCTTGCGCAATCACTTCCGGCAGCGGCCGATTGACGCGGAAGGGCTTCTCCAGAAAGTACCGCAGGGCGCAGAGGGCGGAAGCCAGTAGAAAGACAGAGGCAACTCCATAAAGCGAATGGGGCACGGTGAAAGGGAAAGCAGCGTCCAGATCGATTCGTTCGGTCAGACTGGCGGCGCGGCGGCGCTGCTCTACGGCGACCGGATCCTGCGAATCCAGGAAATAGATGGCGGTCGAAATCTGATCAGCGGTGGCCAACCGCGCGTCGAGCGCTTGGGAGATTTCGTACGCCCCGGGCCGCCGCTTCCAAAGCCGCCAGGCGGCAAGCCCTGCGCCTGCCAGTGCAAAAATTACGAGCAGCGGCCAGGCGAACGAGTCCTTTCCCAAGACTAAGAACGCGGTAGGTCCCAGGAGAGCTATCGTGAGCGCCCAACCCGCCTCTCGGAAGCCCTGGTTGGTTATAACTCGCCGCCGAGCCTTAGCGACAGCGACAACCAGCCGGCTCCCTTCCGCTTCCTCTTGTCTCACGCCACACTTCCCCTTTGCCATTATAACGGCACGTGCAACTGGAAGGCCGTTTGAAAATGGCTTTGAGCGCTGAAAAATCTATTGATTATATATATCCGCGGGCGCGCAAAGTTGCAAAAAGTTTGTCATCGTTTTTCGTCTTGCCCCGCCAGCCGTCGCAGCCAGGCAGCCCGGATGCGTTTCTGTTCCGCTGCCGGCGCCGTTATCTCCTCGATTGTGTAGAGTACGCGCCGGACAAACGCCGGGTGTACTTCCACGGTCATTCTCCTCGAGCCGCGTTCTAGCTCCAAGGTTACGCTGGCGCCTGGCTTGAGGGCCAAAGAGGACAATTCCGAGTCAGGATCCCGGCGAATCGGCCGTTGATCCAACGCCACGAGCCGGTCGCCGGGTTCGAGGCCAGCCTGTTCGGCAGCCCCGCCGGCTTCCAGCCGCGAGAGCACCCAGGCCGGCCCCGCACGCCGCTCCGCTTCGATGCCGAGTGTGGGCAGATACTGAACGGTTGGCGCCAGGCGGTAACCCGCGTAATTCAAATATTTGTCCCAGTCGATCGGAGCGGCGCTCCGAACGACGGCATCAAAAAAATCCTTTAGGTCCCGTCCCGCCACTTCACTCGCCGCCCGCTGAATGGCCTCCGTGTCGTTAAAAAAGGCGCCCTTTTTCGCGTAGACCGCGTTTAAGCGGCGCATCAGATCGTCCAGACCCTTGCTCCCGGCTGAGTAATGGCGGATCGTCAGATCCAGTAAATAACCCGCGAGTTCGCCCTTCAGGTAGTAGGATACGCTGCGGGCCGGATGCCCGTAAAAGGGATATCGTTCGAGCCAAGCTTCGATGGACGCTTCTTCAGCCGATTGGGTCAACCGGGCCGGAAGCTGTTCATAGCTGGTGATTCCACTTGCCACCCGGCTCAGAAAATCGCGTGGCTCGAGCAAGCCAGCCTGGAGCTGGATGTAAGCGCCCATCGTGGACGTTACGCCTTCGCTGAACCACAGAGAAGGCGTAATGTTCTCGCGCGTGTAGTCGACCGGCTCCAGCGATTGGGGGCGGATGCGCTTGACATTCCAGAGATGGAAAAACTCGTGTGCCGTAACGCCCGCCAGAGTGCAGTGGCGGCACGGCGCCTCGGCGTCGATCGCGCAGGAGTTGGCATGCTCCATTCCGCCTCGCCCCCCTCTCCGGAAGTGATAGATGAAAGTGTAGGAGGGGAACGGGACGTCCTGCATGATTTCGGCAGCCGTCGCCGCGATGCGGCGCGCCGTGTCCTCGAGCAGGTCCAGGTTGTAATCTTCCGGATCACCGTCTACCACCACGCGCATCCGCTTCCCGGCGAGGGTGAAATCGGTCTCCTGGAAGGCGGACATTTCTGCTGGGGCGTCCACGAGCTCATCGTAGTTGCGGGCGCGGAACGAGCCTTTTCTTTCCGGCAGTTCGACGGCGATCTTCCACGCCGCCGGAACATTCCGGAATGCCACGCTGGCCGGCTCACGAAGCCGCCCGACCGGATACATGAGGATTTGCGCGAAATTTAGAAAAACGTGGCGGGCGGTGGCTGAGCAGCCGAAGGGCCCGGGAGAATCGGCGAAATACTCATAGCGGATCCGGACGTGCTCGCCAGGAGCCGCTTTCACTCTCCACAACGAGGGACTGAGCATGCGATAGGCGACCGGATTTCCAGCCGCGCCGGCGGCTTCAAACCGACTTACAAACTGTGCGAACTCCCGGATCTCATACAGGGCGTTCCAAACCGGCATTTGGAAATCGCAGTCGGCTTTCGGGCAGTCCGTCTCGATGCTGACGAGCAGCACGTGGAGCGGCGCTTTGGCTACGTCAATTTCGTAATGGGTTTCCGCGAATGCGGCTGTCGCGCAACAGAGGAGCAGGAGGAGCCGCTTCACTCCCGATACTATATCAGGGCGGTCCGGCGGGCCTGTCACGGCGTTTCTCTGCCCCTACGCCAGTAAAATTCGCCGCGGGCCGTAATTTCCGCCGGTCCCCGCAGCAACACGTCGCGGCCGTTCCACTCGAGTTCGAGGCTGCCGGCCTCGGTAACCACCCGCACGGGGCTTTGGACGCGGCCCGTCAGGATAGCGGCGATCGCGGCTCCGGCCGACCCTGTCCCAGAGCTCAACGTAGGTCCGGCGCCGCGCTCGTAGAACCGGACCTCGATCGTGTGGCTGTCCCGGACTTTGATAAAGGAAACGTTGGTACGGTTCGGGAACCGCGGGTGTCCCTCGATGGCGCGCCCCAGCTCGCGCCAGGCAAAGTCAAAATCGCTGACCAGCACCGCGCATTGCGGATTCCCGACGTTCACCAGCGTTGCCTTCCAGGTTCCCAGCGCCGTTTCCAGGGAGCAGCCGATTTCTTCCGGCGAATAGGAGGGGCGGCCCATGTTCATCTCGAATTGGAAACGATAGCCGTCGCGGGCGAGCAGCCGCAGATGCTTTCGCCCGGCTTTCGTTTCTATGTCGAGCGTGTCGGCTGCCTGCCCTGGAGATTGTTCCGCCGGTTTCAACGCGGCGCCGGCCGAATTGGCTTCGCCGTCGGCGACCAGCAGGGCGGCCGCGCAGCGCGTGCCGTTTCCGGACAGCTCCGCCTCGCTGCCGTCCGAGTTGAACAGGCGGATGCGGGCGGGCCCGGTGAATACAACCAATCCGTCCGCCCCCACGCCCCGATGGCGATCGCAGATCGCACGCGCGAGGGCGGCATAGTCCACGTCTTCCGCCCATCCTAGGCCGCGAACCAGCAGGAAGTCGTTCCCATCGCCGTGCGCCTTTGCGAATGGCACTTTCATTTGACTTTCCGGTAGATCTCGATAACTGGTTCTCTTGGCGCCGAAAACACCGCCACGCGCTCAAACCAGGGCGCGAATGGAGAGCTGTTTACGCACAATGATATCCGGTCGCCGGCGACCGCGGCCACCCATCGCTCGTGTAAAAACAAGTCAGGACGCGCAACCGCCCAATCGAACGCAGGTCCGTCGCTCAAAGTGTCGCGAAGGCGCAAGCCTGCCTGCTGGTACACTGCGGTGACATCGCCGGCAGCCGTGAGGACTCCGTCGCCCGGACGATAATTGCTGCGGAAAAACTCCGCCGCCTGGCGCGTCCAGAGCCGGCGTCCTTCCGAATTTACCTGGGACTCTTTCCAGCAGATCCACGAATTCACGCCAGGATGCAGAATCCATCCGCCCAGACACACAGCCAGCAGAGCGGCAGCCGCCGCTGCTCGCAGCCAGGATGCCGGCCAGACCGCGACGATCAATCCTGCCGCCGCGGCGCAAGCGGGCAGAGCGGCCAGCGCATAGCGCGTGTTGTAGTACGAATACGGGTAGAGCTTTGGAACGAAAATCGGCGTGCCGCCGGAGTGCAGACTCAGGATGTAAAACGGTATCGGCAGCGCCAGCAGCAGCAGAGCCCGGGCGGACTTTTTCAGCAGAGCAATCGCCGCACCGGCCGGAGCTATCCAAACCAGGGGGCGGCCCATGACCAGTTTCATGGCTTCTTTATAGTACGTCCAGGCGGCGTGGAAGTCGTGATCGCCGGGGTAGCGCGGCAGCCCGCCGGCCAGGGCGCGCGCATAAATGGCCTGCGCCGAGAAGGGGCCACGGTAAAACTCAAGTGGGTCGCTGTAAAGGTAAGCATTGTGGCCGAGCCAATAGAGAGGACCCAGAGAGGCCAGAACGGCGAATACCGCGGCGTGCTTCGCTGAACCCGAGACCCAAAAAAACAAAGCGAAAAAGGGAATCATGAACCAGCCCTCGTACCGGGTAAGGGAGGCAGCCAACAGGGCCGCCGCCGTCCCCAGGGCGCACCAGGAGCTGGGCCGGGCTTGAAATGCCGCGCAGAAAAGAATGGCGGCCGCAAAACAGCCCATAAAGACGGGCTCGGTCATCGGCGTCGATTGGAGGTAAAGCAGGTTTGGGTTCAGTCCGAAGACCGCGGCCGCGGTGACGGCGCCTGCGCGGCTGCCCGCTGCCCGGCGCACGGCGGCGTAGAGGCATACGGCTCCGATTACGAAGCCAAGCGCTGCCGGAATCGCGCCGGCCGCGCCCGAACGCCACATCGAGTCGGAACGCACCAGCGGCAGCATTAGCAGGTGAGGCAGAGGCAGCCAGACGGTTCCCAGTTGCTCGTACCCAGGCTGGCGCGAGTCGATGATGCGCCTTGCGACATTGATATGCGCCGCAGCGTCCCCATAGTAAAGGGTATAGCCCCGCGCCAGACAGAACAGTACAAACGCCGCGCTTACCGCCGCCGTACACAGCAGGCAGGCCAAAATTTCCCGGAGCGCACAGGGATTGCTTCGTTTCATCCGTCTTCGACGCCGTTCGCCTGCGCTTGCAATATTGTCAAAAATGAGTGAACGCCTGGAATTCCCGGTAGCGCGCATCGATTTCCGCGCGGGTCAGACGCGCCAGCCTGCGAACGCCGAATTCCTCGCAGCAGAAGCTCCCCATTACTGAGCCATAAATCACCGCCCGCCGCAAGGCCGCGTGCGTGGCCGGATGCGCGCCGCAGCCGGCCAGGTAGCCCATAAAGCCTCCGGCGAAAGAATCGCCGGCGCCGGTAGGGTCGTATACGGATTCCAGCAGAAATCCGGGACTGATGAAATATCCGTCGCGCTGGAACAGCACAGCGCCGTACTCGCCTCGCTTGATGATTACGGTATGCGGCCCCATATTGAGGATTTTCTGCGCGGCCGCGCGCAGATTGCTCTCGCCGGTGAGCATGCGGGCCTCGCTGTCGTTGACCAGTAGCACATCCCAGCCTTGCAAGGTTTCGGCCAAATCCCGCATCGCTTCGCGGATCCACAGATTCATTGTGTCTCCGCCAACCAGGCGCGGGTGATTCATCTGCCGGCGGACCCGGTCCTGCAAACTGGGCTGAATGTTGCCCAGAAAAAGATACGGCGCCGACCGGTATTCCTCTGGCAGCCTGGGATCGAAGCCGGCGAAAACGTTCAGCTCCGTGGTAAGTGTCGTGCGGTCGTTCAAATCCGGGGAATACGAGCCGGCCCAGTAGAACGTCCTGCCCGGTACGCGCTCCAGGCCTTGCAGATCGATTCCGTGATCCTGGAGCAGCCGCCAGTCATCGCCGTCGAAATCTTCACCGACCACAGCCACGATCTTGACAGCGGTGAAATAGCTTGCAGCAAGCGCGATGTAAGTTGCCGAACCTCCGAGCAAGCGGTCTGCCTTGCCGTAGGGAGTTTCGATGCCGTCGTACGCGACAGAACCAACCACGACCAAAGACATGGAGAAACATTGTAGCAGGCGGGATTGCGATGCCCGATTCGGCCGGGGGTTCTGATTTTCCTTGGCGCCACCAGCGCGGATGTTCCCCGCGATGGCCGGTGCGATAATTGGAAATCACTCTCAAAAAGCCAGGGGAGCAGGAATGCAATACCGGTCTTTAGGTAAGGGCGGCCCCCGGGTTTCCGCCATCGGCCTGGGTTGCATGGGGATGTCCGAGTTTTACGGCCCGATCGATGACAAGGAATCTGTCGCTACCATACACCGTGCGCTCGATCTGGGCGTCAATTTTCTGGATACGGCCGACGTCTATGGCCTGGGACGCAACGAAGAGTTGGTCGGCCGGGCGATCCGCGAACGCCGGAAGGATGTCTTTTTGGCCACGAAATTCGCCATCGTGCGGAGCAGCGAGGGGGCACTACTGGGCGTGAACGGCAAGCCCGAGTATGTCCGCTCAGCCTGCGAAGCCAGCCTGCGGCGTTTGGGCGTCGAGACGATAGATCTCTATTACCAGCATCGGGTGGACCCGGATGTGCCAATTGAAGAAACCGTCGGAGCCATGGCTGACCTTGTGCGGCAGGGCAAAGTGCGCTATCTGGGGATCTCGGAAGCGGCTCCCCGGACCATCCGCAGGGCGCATGCCGAGCATCCCATAACCGCCTTACAGACGGAATACTCGCTCTGGAGCCGGGATGCGGAAGATGAGGTTTTGCCCACCGTCCGCGAGCTGGGCGTCGGGTTTGTAGCTTACAGCCCGCTGGGCCGGGGATTCTTGACCGGCCGGTTTAAGAAATTGGAAGACCTTGCTCCCGATGATTATCGCCGCAACTCGCCGCGTTTTCAGGGGGAGAATTTTCAGAAGAACCTCGACCTCGTCAGCCGCATCGAGGCCATTGCCGAAGAGAAGGGCTGCACGCCGTCGCAATTGGCCCTGGCATGGGTGCTCGCCCAGGGCGGTGATATTATTCCGATTCCCGGCACAAAGCGGCGCTCGTATCTCGAGCAAAATGTCGCAGCTCTGGACGTGCACCTTTCGGCCGGGGACCTCGCGCGCATCGATGAGGCCGCCCCGCGCGGAGCGGCTGCCGGCGCGCGCTACCCGGAACACATGATGCGGCTTGTAGGGCGCTGAGGCCAGCCGAGATCGCCGTGAAAATTCACCGCGAGAATTGCAGCTATCACTTCACTGAATAGTCAACGGGATCGACACATTCTCCAGGCCTGCCAGGATCAGAGTCCAGAGCACTACATCACAGAGCACGGCGGAGAAGACCAGGAGTCCGACGTTGCGGCGCGGGCCTAGTCTCTTCAGGCCCAAGTGCGAAATGTCCAATGCCCATCTCCGGCCGAATCGATCTCCGCGGCCGGAATTGTTCCATTTTTCGCCCGCGGCCGGCGGATCTCCGGGGGACCGGAACGGTCATCCGGAAAAGTGTGGTTCAACCAAAACGCTTGAAGAAAACTTCCACGACCAGCCGGCGAGGTTTTACTATAATGGAGGCCAAAAGGAACGTGGCAAGCGCGACGCAAGAGATCGAAATCCAACTGAATGGGGAGAAGTTTACGGTTAGTGAGGGGTCTACGGTAGCCGACCTCATCCGCCGGTTGGATCTGGCGGAGGATCGGGTGGCTGTGGAACTCGACCGGCGCATCGTGCGCCGGCCGTGCTGGAACGAAGAACGGCTGCAACCGGGAGCGGCTGTGGAAATCGTGCAGATCGTGGGCGGCGGGTAACCCGTTTCCTTTCTGATAAATACATTTAAGGTTGACAGGCGGTCAGGTTGGGTTTATAGTGCGGGAGCTCCAACTCTGACGGAAACGGAATCGTAAAGAATGTTCAAAACAAGAAAGCCGAAAATGACGGTCTTGCCGAACGGGGAGCCGTACACGAGCCTCGACGTGGCCCGCGTGTCGGGAGTGAGCCTGCGCCAGTTGCAATGGTGGGATGAACAAGGCGTGGTGTCTCCCAGTCACAGCGGCCACCGGCGTCTCTATCGCCGGGAAGAGGTGATCGCCGTCGCCGTCATCGCCGAGCTTCGGCGAAAGGGCTTTTCGCTGCAAAAGATCCGCCGCGTGCTGAAATTCCTGGAAAAGGAAATGGGCAAGGGGCTGTTCGAGTCGGTCAAAAACGGTGTGGAAGTGCACCTGCTTACTGACGGCCGCAATATTTACCTGGAAAACGATGATCGGCGGATCGTCAATATTCTCAAGAACGCGCGCCAGCCGATGATTTCGGTGTGCGTCTCGGACCAGGTCAAGCGGCTCATGCCCCCGGCGGCTCCTCTGCCGAAGAAAGTTAGCCGGGAAACGGCTGCGGCGCGACGGCCGGCGCGGGCGGCTCTTTAGTCTTCACAGCGGGCGCTCTTTTTCCCTGCGAAAAACTGCCCGTCGGCATCGGCTCCGGCGAATTCAGTAGAGCCGCTTGCGCAGCACGAGCTGGCGGCCGCCCTTGCGATATTCCGCCTGATCCATGAGCTGCTTGATGAGAAATACGCCCCGCCCGTGCGTCGCGAAGATGTTTTCCGAAACCGTAGGATCGGGGAGCCCGGAGGGATCGAACCCCTCTCCCTCATCCGTAATTACCAGGACCAGCGTCCGGCCGTTCTCGCAGCCGCCGCAGATGGTGATTTTTTTTTTCGGGTCGCTTCGATTGCCGTGAATGACGGCATTCGCCACGGCTTCCGCCAGCGCTAGTGTCACTTCTTCCAAATGCCGCCGCGCGCCGGGCATGCGCCGGACTCGGGCCATGACGTGCTGTACGTTTTCATCGATCTGATCCAGGCGGCTTTCGATCACCTGGTGGAATTTCAGATGGACATTAGGGGCGTCGAGTTCGCATTGGCCCATACACTTGGCCGCCGTGATCTTCATCTTCTTGTAGAATCGCATACTCTTTGGTCTACGGGGTCGGCGCCGGCGGAGCTGCAAACGGGAACGTCAGCCTGTTTTTTTAAGAGCGGCTCGATTCGCCTGCGGGAGCTTGCCGCCGCCAGGCCGGCAGGATTACACTTGGCGTCCGTGCCTGACTTCGGCCCTGAAGGGAAAAAAACAGCGGTTGCCACTGTGCGTGAGCGGCAAATGCCGCTCATCGACATTTTCTTCTCGCCCGTCGAGACCATAGATTTTCTGGCGAGCAACCCACGATTTCTATCGGCGCTTCTGCTGACTACCGTCATAACCATTCTCGCTACGACGGTTGCCTTCGAACGCGGGGTAATCGAGAGAAGCCTTGATCAGAAGATCCAGGCGGACTCCCGCCTTCAGCAGCTCCCCGAAGAGGAGCGCGAAGAGGCTATTGACCGCGCCAGCCGGCTGAATGCGTATGCGGCCATCGCCGGAGCAGTGTTCGGACCCGCGGCCGGTTTGCTCGGCGCCAGCGGCGTGTTGCTGCTGCTCGTCCGGGCGGTGGGCGACACGCAGACTCGTTTTGCGCAGATGGCGGGCATTGTGGCGCATTCCTGGCTGCCGGCCACGCTGAGCACATTGATAGCGATTCCTGTTTTGCTGTTGAAAGATCCCGAGTCCATTGACTTTGACAACATCTTGCCGCTCTCCAATCTCGGTTTTCTGTTTTCACCGCAAGAGCAGCGCCGGCTGTACAACATTGGGGTCAGTCTGGATTTGTTCTCTTTTTGGGCGATCGCACTGCTTACCCTCGGGGTCTCCCGGTTGAGCGGGAAAAGCAAAATCGCCGCGTTTGGCATTGTGCTGGCTCCGTGGATTCTCTACGTTGTCGTTTTTCGAGCTTTGTCAGGATGACCGAGCGGGGCGTGCGTTTTGAAGTGGTCCGGGAATGCCCGCACACGCGAGCGCGGGCTGGCGTGCTTTACACGCCGCACGGCGTGGTGGAAACGCCGGTGTTCATGCCGGTGGGAACTCTCGGAGCGGTCAAAGCGCTCACCCAGGATATGCTCGAGGAACTCGGGGCGCGAATCATCCTGGCCAATACCTATCACTTGCTGATCCGTCCAGGGCACGAACTGGTCGCTGAGATGGGCGGGCTGCACCGCTTTCTGAGCTGGCCGAACGCGGTACTTACCGACTCCGGGGGCTACCAGATCTTCAGCCTCAGCTCGCTGCGAAAAATCAACGACGAAGGCGTGATCTTCCGCTCTCACCTGGACGGAGCCGAGCACCATCTCACGCCCGAATCCGCGCTCGATATGCAAGCGGCCCTGGGAAGCGACATCCGCATGGTTCTGGATGAGTGCACCGAATACCCTACCACGCACGAGCACGCCCGCCGGTCTATGGAACGTACGGTACGGTGGGCACGGCAGGGACTGGCCCATGCCCGTCGCCAGAAGAGGGAACCTCAGCCGGCCGTTTTTCCGATCGTACAAGGATCCATGTTCCCGGATCTTCGCCGCGAGTGCGCCGAACGGCTATTGGAGCTGGATGCGGACGGATACGCCATCGGGGGGCTTTCGGTGGGGGAACCGCGTACGGTCAGTCTGGAAATGGTGGAAGCGACGGAAGAAATTCTCCCCCGGGACCGCCCCCGGTATTGCATGGGCGTCGGCTTATTGGAGGATTTAGGGCAGTATGTGGCGCGGGGCGTGGACATGATGGATTGCGTCCTGCCGACGCGCAACGCTCGAAACGGGTGCTTGTTCACCAGCCGGGGCCGCCTCATTATTAAGCACCAGAAGTACCGGAACGACCCCCGGCCCGTCGATGAGGATTGCCCCTGCCGGACCTGCGCCCGGTACTCGCGCGCCTACCTCCGCCATTTGTTCCTCAGCGGGGAAATCACTTTTTCGGTTCTGGCGAGTTATCATAATGTACGAGCGTACCTTGACAGGCTGCGGCGAATCAGGCAGTCTATAATGCTTGGAAACCTGCCGACTCTCCTGAACTCATTTAGTTATCAGACGGTGGACGAGCAGTAGCGGTTATCCCGGTCGCGGTATGTCTTAAAAAAACGCGCGGAACAGAATTGGGAATCATGATTGTGTCTGCCATTGCGGCCCTGTTACAGGCGCCGGCTTCGGCCCCCGGCCTTGGACAATTCCTGCCTTTCATCTTAATCTTTGTTGTTTTCTACCTGGTGCTGTTTCTGCCCATGCAAAGAAGGCAAAAGAAGCAGAAGCAGATGCTGGAGGCTCTCAAGAACGGGGACCAGGTGCTTACCAGCGGCGGGATCGTAGGCACGATCGTCGGCCTGAACGACGACAACACCATCGTTCTGCGGGTTAAACCCGACAACGTGAAGCTGCTGTTCGCCCGGAGCGCGGTTTCTACGATCGTCGGCGAGGAGAAAAAGTAGTATTTATAAACCATGTCGCGAAGCCTTCTCTACAAAGCTATTTTCATCCTGGTGGTTGTGCTCGGCTGTATTTACGGCGTCATTGAGGTGCCGCGTTCGAAGGCCGAACTGCTGAGCAACTTACAAAAGCGCATCCACCTTGGTCTTGACTTGAAGGGCGGGTCGCACCTGATCTTACAGGTGCAGGTGCAGGACGCGGTCCGCGCTACCGCGGATCAAGTGATCGAGCAACTCCGGACCGACCTCAACCGGCAGAACATCCCCTACACTTCCATCGACCGCAACGACCCGCAGACCATCGAGCAGGCCGACAGCATCGAGATCCGCGTCCGCGGGATCCCTTCCGAGCGGTCCAGCGATTTCAAGGCGCTGATCGAAGACCGTTTCCCGGAGTGGCTTTACACGCCGATCGACTCGACTTCCTGGCGTCTGAACATGAAGCCGGCGGCGCTGAGCCAGCTCAAGCAGGATACGGTGCAGCAGTCGCTGCGCACGATCGACAGCCGTATCAACGGCCTGGGCCTGACCGAACCGACCATCCAGCCCTATGGCGGGCCCGATGAATACCGAATTCTGGTGCAATTGCCGGGCGTGGATGACCCGGCTCGAGTCAAGGAGATCATGCAGACTACCGCGCTGCTCGAGCTGAAGCAGGTGCTCGGCGGGCCTTATCCTTCGGTCGACGCGGCCCTGGCCTCGCACGGCGGCGTGCTGCCCGAAAACAGCGAAGTGCTGCGCTCGGTCGAGCGGGGAGACACGGGTCAGCAATCTCCGGAGAGCTGGTACATCGTAAGCCGCACGCCAGTGATCACGGGGCGGGATCTGCGCAACGCGCGAGAGGCCCAGAATGGGACGAACCGCGGCTGGGAAACCGAGTTTTCGCTTTCCGTGGATGCCGGGCAGCGGTTCGCCCGTTTTACGGAGGCCAATGTCGGCAACCGGCTGGCCATTGTTCTGGACCATAAAATCCGGAGCGCCCCGGTGATCCAGAGCCGGATCGAAGATCACGGAACCATCGAGGGCTTGCGCAGCCAACAGGAGGCCAGCGACCTGGCTTTGATCCTGCGCTCGGGGTCCCTGCCGGCGAGCATTTTGGTGCTCGAGGAAAGAACGGTGGGGCCGTCGTTAGGCGCCGACTCGATCCGGGCCGGAATCATCAGCGGCCTGGCCGGGCTGGCGGCCGTGGTGATTTTCATGCTCGTGTATTACAAGCGCAGCGGCATCAACGCCGTGCTGGCGTTGTTTCTGAACGTAGTGATCCTGCTGGCGGCGCTCGGCTATTTCGGAGCCACGCTCACGCTGCCCGGAATTGCCGGCGTAATCCTCACCATCGGCATGGCGGTGGACAGCAATGTGTTGATTTTCGAACGTATCCGGGAAGAGCTGCGCGCCGGCAAAACGGTGGTCGCCGCGGTTGACGCTGGCTTTGAGAAAGCTTTTCTGACGATCATCGATACCCATGTCACCACAATCGTCTCCTCAGCCTTCCTGTTTTTGTTTGGAACGGGGCCGGTGCGCGGCTTCGCGGTGACGCTTTCGATCGGTCTTGTGGCGAACGTCTTTACGGCTGTATTCGTGAGCCGCGTTATCTTTGACTGGGAGCTTTCCCGGCAGCATCAGGTGGCCGAACTGAGTATTTGAGCGGGAACTTTTTAGAAAGTCCGGTGTCTACAAAAATGACGCTGGCGCAAAGTGTGCCTTCATGCAACTGCTGGTCAACACAAATTTCGATTTCCTGAGCAAGAAGTTTTTCTTCATTGGGCTGTCGGTGGCGCTGTCGCTGGCGGGAATCATCAGCCTGATTGTCAAGGGCGGTCCGCGTTATGGAATCGACTTCCGGGGCGGGACGCTGGTGCTGGTGAAATGCATGGATAAACCGCCGCTGGATAAAATCCGCGCCGCCCTGGACCGCAACGGGTTGAAAGGCAGCGTGCTCCAGCCCTATGACCGGCCGGAAATGAACGAGGTTCTGATCGGCGTGGACATCGCCGATGAGAGAGCCCTGAATACGGAGCGGGGGACGATCATAAAGGCCTTGCAGGAGGCTATGGGTTCGGAACCGAACAAGCTGGACTTCAACAACGCGGGGGCGGCCGCCCTGGCCGACCGGCTGCGCAATAACCCGGTGATTGCGCGCTCGCCGCTGACCTCGGCGCAGATTGAGAGGATCGCGCAAGAAATGGTCACGTACCGCAACACCCCGCCGCGCTCGGGCCTGGTCAAAAATTTTGAGGAACTGAGCTCCCTTCCCGGCGTCAATCCTGATATCATATCTGCGCTCAAAACAGAGACCTACCTGGGACCCTTCACGGTTCCCAGAGTGGAAATCGTCGGACCGAAGGTGGGGAAGGACCTGCAACGCCAGGCGATTCTCGCCACCTTGTACGCCCTCGGCGGCATGCTGGTTTATATCGCTTTTCGTTTTGAGTGGATTTACGGGGTGGCGGCCGTGGCCGCTGTGTTTCACGATGTGATCATCACAGTGGGCCTGTTTTCGCTGTTTAACAAAGAGATCTCGCTGACGGTTATCGCCGCTTTGCTGACGCTGGTCGGTTATTCGATGAACGACACGATCGTGATTTTCGACCGTGTCCGCGAGAACTTGAAGTTAATGCGGCGCATGGAGCTGGAACCGCTGATCAACCTGAGCATTAATCAGACGCTGAGCCGGACGATCTTGACTTCCGGACTGACTTTTCTTACGGTGCTGTCGCTGTTTCTGTTCGGGGGTGAGGTGCTGAACGGGTTTTCCTTTGCTTTGGTGGTGGGCATTATCGTTGGTACTTACTCTTCGGTTTTTGTGGCCAGCCCGATCCTGATTTGGTGGAAGGGCGTGACGGAAAAGCGAAGAACGGCCAAGGGGCCGGTTCTCGTCGAAAAAGCGGCGGGCCGGCGCAAGGTGGCCGGGAGATGAAGGGGGGCCATTTCTATGTTTGAACAAAGCCTGCTTGAGGTACAGACGACGAAGACCAAGACGAAATACACGGTGTTCATGTCGTTTGTGCTGGAGTGCATCGCGATCGGGATCATGATCCTGATCCCGCTGATCTACACCAACACATTGCCGGGATACCAGTTGGCGTCGTACCTGGTAGCGCCGCCGCCGCCGCCCCCGCCGGCGCCGCCTCCTCCAGCGGTGAAGGTGGCGAAGGTTATTCCCAGGGAATTTGACGCCGGCAAGCTGATCCAGCCGAAGGCAATCCCGAAAAAAGTGCAGATTATCGAGGAGAGCGAGACGCCGCCCGCGAACATTGCCGGAGTGGTTGGCGGAGTGCCGGGCGGAGTGGCCGGGGGGGCGATCGGGGGCGTGATCGGCGGCATTATTTCGAGCGCCGCCGTAGCTCCGCCGCCGCCGCCGCCCCCGCCGCCGAAAGTGGAAGCGCCGAAGCCGGCTGCGCCGCAGCGGATCCGTGTGGGCGGCAACGTGCAGAAGGCGAATTTGATCAGCGCGCCGCGGCCGGTTTATCCGCCTCTAGCCAAACAGGCGCGCATTTCCGGGGTGGTGAAGCTGCACGCCATCATCGACAAGCAGGGTAATATTCAACAGTTGACCGTCGAAAGCGGGCATCCGCTGCTGATTCCCGCGGCTCTGGAAGCGGTGAAGCAGTGGCGTTACAAACCGACTTTGCTGAATGGCGAGCCGGTGGAGGTAATTACGGAAATCGACGTGAATTTCACGTTGAACCAGTAAGGTTAGGGCGGGCCGACAGACCCGCCCCTGAATTCAAAACACGATTCGCATAGGAGGGTTGAATCAAAATGTTTTCTCTAGCGTCAGCATGGGGCATGCTGCTCTTGCAGGAATCGGGCGCCGTAGGTTGGGATCCTGTTTCTTTGTGGAACCAAATGGGCGGAGCGGCCCGGGCCGTGGTTATTGTGCTGTTCATCATGTCAGCGTGGTCGATCGGTGTGATGATCGATCGCTGGCTGGCTTTCTCCGCCGCCCGAAAGCAGTCCCGGGCATTCGCCCCGGCCGTGGCGGGCGCGCTGCGGGAAGGCAAGCTGGACGAGGCGGTGAAGGTCGCCGAGCGTTATAAGAAGAGTCACTTGGCGAAGGTCGTCACCGCCGGGTTGCAGGAATTCCAGGCGCACGAGGTGAGTTCGGATATTCCCGGCGAGTATATCGACGCGTCCAAGCGGGCTCTGGAGCGGGCGGAAGCCATCGTACAGGCTGAGCTGAAGCGGGGCTTGGGTGGTCTGGCGACCATTGGGTCGACAGCTCCCTTCGTCGGCCTGTTCGGGACCGTGGTCGGCATCATCAACGCGTTTAAGGGAATCGCCAGCGAGAAAGCGGCCGGACTGGGCGCGGTCGCGGCCGGTATTTCCGAGGCGCTGGTGACTACCGCCATCGGACTTTTCGTGGCCGTACCCGCGGTCTGGATGTTCAACGTGTTCACCACGAAAGTGGATGCGTTTAACGTGGAGATGGATAACTCCAGCTCGGAGCTGATCGATTACTTCATCAAGCGCTCGCAGCAGCGCGGCGCCAGGAAGTAAGCCCGGCCCGATCCTAACGAATCGTGGGCAGGCGGGGACGCGCCCGGCGGCCCCGCTGCAAAGGAGTTTTTCTTATGGCTAAAGAAAAGGGGAACGCCCGGGGCGGCGCGATCGCCGACATCAATGTGACGCCCATGGTGGATGTCATGCTGGTGCTGCTGATCATCTTTATCGTCATCACCCCGATGCTTACCAAGGGTGTCAGCGTGGACCGCGTGAAGGCTCACAATCCGACGACCATGGCGCCGGCGGACAAGGACGACGCGGTCGTGGTGGCTGTGACCAGGGACGGGAAGGTTTATCTGGGCAAGACTCAGATGGCGCCGAGCGAGCTGGGTCCTAAGGTGAAGGATCTGGTTACGAACAAGCTCGACAAAACGGTTTACGTGAACAGCGATTCTCGGGCGAAGTACGGTTTGGTAGTCGAAGTAGTGGATAATATCCGGACTGCCGGCGTGGATCAGATCGGATTGCTCACCGAGAAGGTGGAAGAGAAGGGTGGCGCCGGCGGTTCTGCGCCCTGATCCGGCGTTTGACGCGGGGCGAGAACCTGTCATACCCTGGCGGGCAACGAAATGCCTGCCGGAATTATCAGGAGACATTCTTATGGCAATGGCAGTCGGAGGAGGAAAGGGGGGGCCGAAAGGCGATATCAATATGACCCCCCTGATCGACGTGCTTTTGGTATTGCTGATCATCTTTATGGTCGTTGCGCCAAGCAAGCCGAAGGGGCTGGAGGCGCTGGTGCCGCAACCCAATCCGAACCAGCAATCCCAGCAGGAGAACCTGCGCACGGTCGTGGTTTCGGTGGATCCGGGCGATAAGATTTCGATCAACCAGGAGCCCGTCGATAAGCGGTTGCTCGGACAGCGGCTGGAAGATATTTTCAAAACGCGCGCCGAGCGTGTCGTGTTCGTCAAGGGCGATTCGAACTTGAATTTTGTCGATGTGGCTGAAGTTATCGATATCGCCAAGGGTGCCGGCATTGACAAGGTTGGGTTGATCACCGCCAAAATTGAGGCGGGCCAGTAAAGGCCCGCCCGGGGGAGTGGAGATGAAGCGCTACAAGACAATTTTGTGCGCCATGGCACTGGCGGCGGTAGCCGGTTGGACGTCGGGATGTTCGAATATCATTCACTCGTTGCAAGCCCGCGACCAGCTCAACAAGGGCGTAAACGCCTTCAAGAACGCCGCTTACCCACAGGCGGTGGAGCACTTCAAACGGGCGATCCAATTGGACCCTACCTTCCTGAACGCCAGACTGTACCTGGCCAGCGCTTATATGAGCCAGTACGTGCCGGGAGCGGAGTCGGAAGAGAACAAACGCAACGCGGAAGCGGCGACCAAGGGTTTTATGGAAGTGCTCGAACGCGATCCGAATAACACCTTGGCTGTGGAAAGCCTAGGTTCGCTGGCTTTCAATCAGAAGCAGTTTGATGAAGCCAAGAAATGGTACAACAAGCTCATCCAGCTCGATCCGAACAAGAAGGAAGCTTATTACAACATTGCCGTCATCGACTGGACCCGAGCCTTTCAGCCTGATTCCGAGGTCCGTGCGAAAACCGGCATGAGGCCGGAGGAGCCGGGACCCATCAAGGACAAGAAGGCGCGGGAAGAATTGAAGGCCAAGGTGGAGGAGCCGATCAAGGAAGGCATTGAAATGCTCCAGAAAGCCCTGGCTATCGACCCGAACTATGACGATGCCATGGGCTATCTGAGCCTTCTTTACCGGCAGCAGGCCGATATCGCCGACTCGGTCGAGGACAGCAAGAAAATCACCGCTCAGGCCGATGAATGGATGCAGAAGACTCTGGATATCAAGAAAAAGAAGACCGAGAGTCCTAGCGGGGCTCCCAAAGCCGGCTAGACTGGCCTGATTTGGTAAGCCGGCTTACCGAGCTATAATACTCCTGAGAGACCGAGTTCCTACGGATTTGGTTTCTCAGGATTTTTTTTGCCACAAGTAGCTGGCAGCCGTCAGCGGCGGACGAACCGGCCGGCGTGATAGCCATTCCGGCCGCCGGAACAGGCGTACGAAGCTGAAGGCTATCGCGATGCCTCCGGATCCTGCCATTGCCGAGCTCTCCACAGCGCCCGATTCCGCTTTGGTTCTAAGGCGTTTCGCCGAACTGGAAGAAAAAGTGCGCCAGTTGCGGCCCAAGGACGATTTGGGGCTGTTGCGCCGCGCTTACGAATTCGCCGCAGAGCGCCACCGGCTGCAAAAACGGAAATCGGGCGAACCATTCATGGTGCATCCGTTGGAAGTCGCCCATATTCTGGCCGACATGCGGATGGACCTAGTCAGCCTGGCCACAGGACTCCTGCACGATGTGGTGGAGGATACAACGGCGACGGCGGCGGAAGTGGAGCGGGAGTTTGGGAAGGAAATCGCTCATTGCGTGGACGCCGTCACGAAGCTGAGCAAACTGGACTTCTACTCCGCCGAGGCCAGGCAGGCCGAAAGCTTTCGCAAGATGCTGCTGGCAATGGTGAGCGACATCCGGGTCATCCTGGTAAAACTCGCCGACCGGCTGCACAACATGCGCACACTCCAGTATCTGCCGTCTGAGAAGCGCGAGCGCATCGCGCGGGAGACGCTCGAGATCTACGCGCCCATCGCTCTGCGGCTGGGGATGGGTAAAATCCGCGGCGAACTGGAAGACCTCGCGTTCGCCTATCTCGAGCCCGAGGCTTTCCGCGAACTCAGCCAGCAGTTGGAATCCAAGCGGCACGCCAATGAAGAGCTTCTGCTGGAGATCAAGAGACAGGTTGCGGCCAAGCTTGCCGAAGCCGAAGTGCCGGCGCGAGTCGAGGGCCGGATCAAGCGTCTTTATTCGATCTACCAGAAGCTCAAGCGTCAGCACAATACGATCGATGAGGTTTACGACCTGCTGGCTTTGCGCATCATCACCGATTCCGTGAAGAACTGCTATGCGGCGCTGGGCGTAATTCACAATCACTGGCGGCCGGTTCCCGGGCGCATCAAGGATTTTATTGCTATGCCCCGGCCCAACCTTTACCAGTCGCTGCATACATCGGTGATTGGTCCGAACGGGCAGCCGTTTGAAGTGCAGATCCGGACCGAGGAGATGCACCGGGTCGCGGAGGAAGGCATCGCCGCTCACTGGAAATACAAGGAAGGCCACAAGGGTCCAATGGTGGACGAACAGCGCATGGCCTGGCTGCGGCAGCTCGTCGAATGGCAGCAGGAAATGCCCGACCCGGGCGATTTCCTCTCCACTCTGAAGATCGATTTGTACCCGGAAGAAGTCTATACGTTTACGCCGCAGGGGAAGGTCATCGTGCTGCCCCGGGAGGCTTCGCCGATCGATTTTGCCTACGCCATCCACACCGAAGTCGGCCATAAGTGCGTAGGCGCCAAGGTCAACGGGCGGATCGTGCCCCTCAAGTACAAGCTGCGCAACGGAGATATCGTGGAGATTTTGACCCAGGCGGGCCATACGCCAAGCCGGGACTGGCTGGCCCTGGTCAAGACGTCACGAGCGCGGCAAAAGATCAAGCACTGGATCAATATCAATCAGCGGGAGAAAGCAGTGGAGATCGGGTCCCGGCTCCTCGAAAAAGAAGCGCGCCGGATTTCGATGAGCCTCAACCGGGTCCCGCAACAGGCGATGGACCGCGTGGCCAGCGAATACGGCTGCGGCAAGATGGAGGACCTGCTGGCCGCGCTCGGGTATGGGAAGTACTCGGCCCGGCAGGTTGCGAGCAAGCTGGCCGCTCTGCAATCGCCCGGCGAGGAGGAGCCGTCCAGCGTCGCCGCCGAGGCGAGGAAGCCAGTTATGCGGCCGGCGCACCCGGCTTCGGGAGACGCGGTGCTCCGGGTGAAGGGCGTTGACGATCTGCTCGTATACCGGGCGGGGTGCTGCAATCCGATCAAGGGAGAGCCGATCGTGGGCTACGTAACCAGGGGTAAAGGCGTGGCAGTGCATTCAAAAACGTGCCCCAACGTCGAGAACCTGATGTACGAGGCCGAGCGGAGGATCGATGTGGAATGGGCCAAGAGCGACGGGGCCACCTACCCCGTGCGTCTTACGATTCGCACCGACGACCGCCCCGGCTTGCTGAACGAGGTGACGAGTATTCTCTCCAACGACAACACCAATATAAGCAGCGTGGAAGCGAGCACCGAAACCGGCCGTTCCGCGACCATCGAAATGACGCTGGAAGTCCAAAATATGAAGCAGCTCGAACGCATTCTGGCGGCGATGCGGCGGATCTCCGGCGTGCGGGATGTCGAGCGGGTGCATAAGCTCTAAGCGCGCTCTTCCCAGGAAACCGCGCGGATTGTCCGGCGTTTGTCTCCGAGAACGGCGATACTTGGTAAGCTGAAAAGCAGAGAGCCGGCGGGACGGATTCCAATTGGCCCGGTCCGGGCGCCTGTGGCTATTATGAGGTCAACCGAGCCAAAGAAGATTGATGTATCTTTATCGTCCGGCGTTCAAATCGACTGGGCGGACGGGCATCATAGCCGCTATACGCTGGAATATTTGCGCGAGCATTGTCCCTGCGCTGTTTGCACGAACGCGCCGGAGCGTCATCAGGAAGCCAGCTCGCCGTTTCCGATGTTCAAAAAAATTTTAAAGATGGACGCCGTCGAGCCGGTCGGCCGCTATGCCTTGCAATTCAAATGGAATGATGGCCACTCGAGCGGCATCTATTCCTTCGAGCATCTGCGGAACATCTGTCCGTGCGAACAGTGCCAGCCGGTGCTGGAAAGAAGATAGAAAGCTGGGTGATTAGGAAGAAACGGCTTCGACGGCCGCCGGCTGGCACAGGAAGGATCCTGTCTTCGCGTCGTAGTCAATCACCGCCCTCTGCCCGTCGCGGATTCTTCCCGCCAGCAGAGCTTTTGCGATTGTGGTGGCGATCTCTTTCTGGATCGCCCGCCGCAGCGGCCGCGCGCCATAGGCCGGGTCGTAGCCGATTTCGACCAGGTGCGCCTTAGCTTCTTCGCTGATCTCCAGCTCGATATGGCGCTCCAGGAGCCGCTTTCGCAGCGCTTCGATCTGGATTTCGACGATTTGCCGGAGGTGCTGCTCCGTCAGGCTATGGAAGACGACAATGTCGTCAACCCGGTTGAGAAATTCTGGCCGGAAGTGAAGCCGGAGCTCCTCGAGCACCGCGGCCTTCATGCGCTCGTAGCCTCCGGTTCCGGGAGCCCCTTGAAATTCCAAGATTCGCTGGCTGCCGATATTCGAGGTCATGATCAGAATCGTGTTTTTAAAATCGACGGTGCGGCCCTGGCCGTCGGTCAGCCGCCCATCGTCGAGGATTTGCAGCATCACGTTGAACACATCGTGATGCGCTTTCTCGATTTCGTCGAACAGCACGACCGAGTACGGCCGGCGGCGAACCGCTTCGGTTAGCTGGCCGCCTTCTTCGAAACCCACATACCCCGGGGGCGCTCCGATCAGCCGGGAGACGGTGTGCTTCTCCTGGTACTCCGACATGTCGATGCGGACCATGTTCCGTTCGTCGTCGAAGAGAAACTCGGCGAGCGCCCGCGCCAGTTCGGTTTTGCCCACGCCGGTGGGGCCGAGGAAAATGAAAGAACCGATTGGGCGGTTGGGGTCGCTCACGCCGGAGCGGGAGCGCAGAATGGCTTCCGACACGGCGGCGACCGCTTCGTTCTGCCCGACCACTCGTCTGTGCAGCTCTTCTTCTAGATGCAGGAGCTTCTGGGTCTCGCCCTCGAGGAGTCGGGAGACCGGAATGCCTGTCCAGCGGCTGACAACGGCCGCTATGTTTTCCTCGTCCACCTCCTCCCGCACCAGGGGGGCCGCGCCCTGCTTGCGGGCGAGCATCTGCTCCTCGGCCTTGAGCTGGCGCTCCAGTTCGGGCAATTTGCCGTAGCGCAGCTCGGCCACTCGATTCAGATCATAGCTGCGCTCGGCGCGCTCGATCTCGTAACGGGTCTGGTCTATTTGCTCCCGCAGACGCTGCAAGCGGACAATGGCTTCCTTCTCCGCCTGCCATTGGGCTTTCAGCGAATCGGCCTGAGCCTTGAGATCCGCCAAATCCTTTTCCAGCTTCTTCAACCGCTCTTTGGACGCCTCGTCCTTTTCTTTACGCAAGGCCTCCCGCTCGATCTCGAGCTGCATAACGCGGCGCAACGTCTCGTCGAGCTCGGCGGGCATCGAGTCGATTTCCGTTCGCAGCTTGGCCGCCGCTTCATCGACCAAATCAATCGCCTTGTCGGGGAGAAAGCGATCCGAGATGTAGCGTTTGGAAAGAACGGCGGCCGCCACCAGGGCGGAGTCCTTGATCCGCACACCGTGGTGAATCTCGTAGCGCTCGCGCAGACCGCGCAAGATCGAAATCGTGTCTTCCACCGAGGGTTCATCGACCAGCAGCGTCTGAAAACGGCGCTCGAGCGCGGCGTCTTTCTCGATGTATTTCCGGTACTCGTCCAGCGTCGTGGCGCCGATGCAATGCAGTTCGCCCCGCGCCAGCATGGGCTTCAGCAGGTTGCCGGCATCCATGGCCCCCTCGGCCTTGCCGGCGCCGACTACGGTGTGCAGCTCGTCAATGAAGAGAATAATCTTCCCTTCCGAAGCCTGCACTTCCTTAAGCACGGCCTTTAGCCGTTCTTCAAACTCGCCCCGGTACTTGGCTCCGGCGATCAGCGCGCCCATATCCAAGGCCACAATGCGCTTGTTCTTGAGGCCTTCGGGGACGTCTCCGCGATGGATGCGCTGGGCAAGCCCCTCCACAATGGCCGTTTTGCCGACGCCCGGATCCCCGATCAGGACCGGATTGTTCTTCGTGCGCCGGGAAAGGATCTGGATAACCCGGCGAATTTCGTCATCCCGGCCGATTACAGGATCCAGCTTTCCGGCGGCGGCCAATTGGGTCAGGTCGCGGCCGTAACGCTCCAGAGCCTCGTAGGTGGCTTCGGGGTTCGGCGATGTGACCCGCTGCTGGCCCCGCACCTCCTGCAAAACCGTCAAGAGTTTTTCGCGGCTGAGGCCGAAACTGCGCAGCAAATTTCCCGCCGCGCCTGAGTCGCCGCTCATCACCAGCAGCAGATGTTCTACCGAAATGTACTCGTCCTTCAGCTTCCTGGCTTCTTCTTCCGCGTCCGTGAGGAGGCGGTTCAGCCGGCCGGTGATATAGGTCTGATCGCCCGCCGCCGCCCCCGTGACTCGCGGCCGCCGCTCCAGCTCGGCTTCCAGCCGCTCCCGCAACACCTCCACTGGGACCTCCGCCTTGTTCAAGATGGAAGAGGCCAGGCCACGCTCCTGCTCGAGCAGAGCAAGAAGCAGGTGCTCTACATCGACCTGCTGATGGTGCAGGCGGACTGCTTTGCTCTGAGCGGCATTGAGGGCTTCGAGTACCTTTTCGGTAAATTTGTTCGGGTCCATAGAGAAAAGAAAAGCGGGGCACGGCATGACCGTGCCCGGCGCATCAAATCAGGCGGCCTTCACTTCGATTTCACGGACATTCTTCCGTGCCGCCTCGCTCTTCGGCAAAGTAACGCGCAGCACGCCGTCTTTGAGTTCGGCTTTGGCCTTGTCGGACGACACTTCGTAAGGCAACGGGATTGCCCTCTCAAAGCGGCCATAGCGCATCTCGCGGAAATGGTAATTGCGGTCTTTCTTTTCGCTCTCCTCCTTGGTTTCACCGCGGAGCAAGAGCCGGTCGGAGGTTATTTGCAGGTGCAGGTCGTCTTTCTTCAGGCCCGGCACCTGGGCTTCGACGACAATGTTGTCGCCTTCCTCGAACATGTTAATGCTCGGTTCAGTAATCAATTCCGTGTCCTCTTCCCAGACCATGGGAGCGCGGTTCCAGAAGTTCCGGAAGAACCGGTCCGCCTCCCTTTCGAAACGGCTGAGCTCACGGAATGGACTAATTTCACGGAACGGGCTTCGACGTACTAAATTGAACATCCTTGCACCTCCTGTCTAGTAAAACGTTTCCTTATATACAATCAATCATGCTTAGTATAACACACTCAACTAAAGAGATGCAAGGGGATTGTTAACTCTCTGTAAGATATTGATTTTATTGTGACTATTACTGCATCAAAGGCAGTCGCAGCACGCGATTCACGACGGCGATCTTTCTTCGACCCAAGAGCATTCGAATCAGCTCGACACCACACCAGCCGAAATAGCAGCTAGTGGTGAGCTCGTGCATATGGCCGGCGAGCCAGCCCACGACTCCAGGACCGCCGGCAATCGGAGAGAAAGCAAACTGGATAACCCAAAGGACGAAAAGCATGGCAGCCTCCCACCAGACGATTTCCATGCTGAGCAAAAAAATCATCCCGAGCAGGGACTGGCCGATGGTCATCAGGATTTCCAGTTCCTGGTGGGTGTCAAAGGGAATAGAAGAAGGCGCCCCCATGCTCAAGGAGTAGACGATTGGCAGCATGGCGGCCAGGAGCGTCCACTGATTCAGGTTGCTGCTCACCATGTTCATCATCGCCATTGGAGCCCCATCGATGGTGCGCGCCCAGTAAAAGGCCGAGACCTTTTCCGGGAACTCGGAGACAAGGGGAGCCACCCATTGGACGAACACGAAGCTGGGAATTCCGATCGCGGTGGACATGGCGAGCAGGCTTCCGAGAAACGGCTCAGCCGTATAGTAAATAATCAGGCCTCCGGCCAGGAACAAGCCGGCGATGGTCGCAGTACGCAGCTTTGGCTGGCGGGAGACGATCCACCGCGGCACAAGCTCCATTTCTTCCAGCTTTTCATGCTGGCGCGGCGGGATGCGCCAGAGGGCGGCCAGGTACGCGGCGTAAAAGCCGATGAGCACAACAGCGTCGAACAGGTTGAGGGACGCCTTCCACCAGATCCAAAAGAAATAGATGAGGGGCAATCCCAAGCCGAGCACTTCAATAGCGTGCTCATCATCGAGAGGAATGCGGCGCATGGGCGACCCTGTATTCTTCTTGTGAAAAAAAGCCGCGGTGGCGTAGATCAGGGGCCAGCCCAGCCCCACGAGCAGCCGCAAGGCGCCGGTCAGGTTAGCGAGCATCAAGTGAATCTGCTGATGCCAGGCAATCACCGCCTCTACGGCAAACTCAGGCAGCGTTTGCAGCCAGGCCAGAATGGCCAGCGCGAACCCTTGGGCCAGAAAGAACTGAGCCGATTCAGCCGCCCAGGCGATCATCATGGAAGCGAGGAGGATTGCCGGAAGCGTCCAAAGCGCGGACCAGGGAGTCTCCTCGCTCAGAGGGACTGCCAGGAGCAATCCGAGAGAGAAGACGCCCGGGGCGAGTTGGGGTGTCGTAGGGCCTGCTGACCGATCAGGTGTCATGAAGTTCATCCTGTGATGCAGCGCGAAACATTGGCCCGCCTACGGCAGGCCGAAAATGGAATACTAGTTACTCCGTTCGTTCCGTCACTCAGCCTTCAAAACGGATGCTCGCGGCTGGGTTTTAACCATTATGGAAGAAGCGCTGAGATATGTCTTGACCCAGCTTCACTGGACTCTGCTGGCGTGCGTCCTCCTCGGCAGCCTGGCCGTCCTCGGAAAAGCTGCCGACTTCCTCGTGGACGAGGTCGTGGCGCTATCGGAGCGCTCAGGCTTGCCCAAAAGCATCATCGGCGCGACCATCGTCAGCTTGGGAACGACGACGCCGGAAGCCGCCGTTTCCGTTTTCGCGGCGATTAAGGGAAGCCCGGGACTGGCGCTGGGGAATGCCGTCGGTTCCGTGATCTGTGACACGGGCCTGATCCTGGGCCTCATCAGTGTCATCTGCCCTTTGCGGTTGGACCGCAAGATCGTAAACCGGCAAGGGTGGGTGCAGCTTGGCGCCGCGCTGGCGCTAGTGGCCTGTAGCATTCCCCCGGGCTCGGCGAAGCTGGTTTTTGCTTCCGGGGGGCGCCTTCCGCGGGCAGCAGGATTTCTTTTCCTGACAGGTTTGGCGGCCTACCTTTGGCTCTCCACGAAATGGGTCAAGGATGAATTCCAAGGGGACATACCGCTTGAGGAACACGAGAAGGACATTGCAGCCCCGATCCCGTGGATTCTGGCGAAGATCGCCGCCGGGCTGGCTCTCATCGTGCTTTCCGCACAAGTTTTGATCCCGGCGGTGATCGAGGCCGCCGTTCGCTTGAGCGTTCCGGAGAGCGTGATCGCAGCGACGATTGTTGCTTTTGGAACGTCGCTGCCGGAACTGGTGACAGCGGTTGCGGCGGCGCGGCGCGGACATGGAGAGCTGGCACTGGGTACGGTAATCGGCGCCGACATCCTGAATGTGCTTTTTGTCGCAGGGTCCGCGGCCGCGGTTACCGCGGCCGGCCTTAGGGCTGACGCTCATTTTTTCCTCGTGTTGTATCCGATCATGTTGTTCGTATTGATTGTGTTTCGAATCGGAGTCGTTGTGTCGAACGAATCGTTAAAGCGCCCGTTTGGTTTTGTTATGCTGGCCGCCTATGCGCTTTACGTCGTGATTAACTTTTCAGTGCGCGCGCCACAGGCGTTTCGCTGAGGCTGGAACTGCCTGCTTGGCAGACCGGCAATCCATCGATTGAAAAAATTTCCGGCTTGGAACTTCTTGCCGTAGTTCGGCTCCGATAGCGCCGGCTGGAATCGGTATCGCTGGCCGCCGGCGATTCTTCTGGGAACGGCGCGAGATCGGTGAATCGGAAGGTTGAGCGGCGCGCGCACACGTCAAGTGCTGTAAGGCGGCTTAAGGGACCTCCTTGAGGCGGCCCGCATAGGGCGGATGCCGAAAATTGCAACCGCCGAGCCGCTCGCGTCGTCCAGATAAGGTCGAAAGAAAACGATTTCGAGCAGCCGGTCTTTCCGCTTGAACATCCCGCGTTCGGAATTTGAGTTTGGCCCGCGGTTTGCTCAAGATCAGCGTGATTCTTCACGATTGCACAGGCGCGGTCCGCCTGGGGCTGCTGATAGCCTCCCGATGAACACTGCCATACACCCCGTGCCATCAGCGGCGTCCACGGAGCGAAGCCGCGGCGCCGTCACCATCAGCACCCGAGCGGGAAAAATTATCGACGCCAGCGACGAATGGCTGGATCTTTTCGGATATGCGCGCGAAGAGATCCAGGGACTGGAGGCGGAAGGCATTTTTGCAGATCCGGCCGAGGCGCGCGATTTTCGGCAGCGAATCGAGCGGGAGGGATCGGTCTTGGAATCCGAGCTCAGGATGCGGCGCAAGGACGGCTCGGAGATGATTTGCCTGATGAGGTGCCACGCCTGGCGGGCGGCAGACGGAAGCCTCATCGGATACGAGTCGATTGTTCAGGACATCACACATCAGAAACGGATCGAGGCTGCGCTCCAGGAAACGCAGGCGGCATACCGGGGCCTGTTTGAACGATCTCGAGATGCGGTTCTGATTATCACCCGGGACGGCGATCTGGTAGAGATCAATCCTGCCGGCCTCGCTCTTTTCGGCTATCCGCGGCAGGATGCCATCGGAGCCAGCGCCCGCTCATTCTTCTTGAGTCCGCAACATTTTTCCGCTTTTCAGCGGGAGATGGGGCAGCGGGGGTGCGTCTCGGAGTACCGGGCGAAGTTCCGGAAGCGGGACGGATCCCCAATCGATTGCGTGATCAGCGCCGCAGCCGTTCCCTCCGGGCAGCGAGGGTGCACGTACTATCAGTTGATTGTAAGGGATGTCACGGACACGGAACTGGCGCGAACGCTGCTGCGCGACAGCGAAGCCCGCTACCGGGCGCTGTTCGAGGAATCTCGCGATGCGATTGTGATTGCGGCGGGCGACGGCGCTATCATCGACGCCAATCAGGCGTGGCTAGACCTGTTTGGCTATCAGCGCCAGGAGTTGCCCCACATTACGGCGCACGTGATGTACCCGAATGCGAAGCAGCGCCTGGCTTTCGAGCAGGAACTGGAGCGGCGGGGATCGGTGGGCGAGTATGCAGTAAAGCTGATGCGAAAAGACGGAACGGAAATGGACTGTTTAGTCACTGCGAGAGCGATTGAGACGAAGGACGCGGGGAGGATCGAGTATCAGTGCAGCATCCGCGACGTCACCGCCCGTAAGGACGCGGAACAGACGATCGGCTCTCTGCTCCGAATCAGCGAAAAGCTCAACTCCACGCTGGATGTGGACCGGCTGCTCGACGATCTAGTCGAAGAAGCCATCAAGCTGGCCCAAGCGCAAAGCGGCTACGCGGGGCTGCGCACGCCAGAGGGAATGAAATGCGAGCGGTGCGTCGAGGGTTCGCAAATCCTGCCTTTCGAGTACTGCTGGCCTGAGGGTTCGGGGCTGCCCGGCTGGCTGCTGCGGAACAAGGCGCCGTATATGACCAATGAGGCGGCCATGGACGAGCAAATCACGCCGGAGATCCGGGAGCGATTCGGAATTAAATCGGCGCTGAGCACCCCTATCCTGGACGTGCAGGGCGAAGTTCTGGGCTTTTTTGAGGTGCATAACAAGCAAGGACCCCTTGGATTCACCAAATACGATAAAGCGCGGATGAGCGCCGTCTCCCAGATCGCCGCCACGGCCGTACAAAACGCCCTGGCTTACCGCCGGATTCAAGGCGGCGAGGAAAAGCTGCGCGAACTTTCGGGCCGGCTGCTGCGGCTGCAAGACGACGAGCGGCGCCTGATCTCGCGCGAGCTGCACGATGCTACCGGACAGTACATGGATGCGGTGATCATGAATCTGACGATCGTGAAGCGCGGGGCGGCGGGCCTCGATGCGAAGGCGCAGAAGGCCCTTCAGGAAAGTTTGACGCTCATGGAGCAGTGCTCGCGCGAGGTTCGCACTCTGTCGCACCTGTTGCACCCGCCGCTGCTCGATGAGCTCGGGTTGGCCTCGGCCCTGCGGTGGCACATCGACGGCTTTGTCGAGCGCAGCGGCATCGCAGTAGACTTCGACCTCCCGGCCGACCTCGCCCGCCTGCCGCAGCCGATCGAGACCACACTGTACCGGCTGGTGCAAGAGTGCCTGACCAATGTCCACCGGCACTCCGGGAGCGCCACGGCGAAAATCAGAGTTTGGCAGAATTATCAGGAGGTCATTCTGGAGGTCAGCGACCAGGGCAGGGGAATGCCGCCCGAGGTTGTCGCGGCGCATGGAGGCGCACGCACCGGCCACGGCATCGGCATTCTGGGCATGCAGGAACGAGTGAAGCAACTAGGCGGGCGTCTCGAGATCGAATCTGGGGACCACGGAACAACGATCAGAGCCACCCTGCCTCTGGCCATGGTTGCTTGAAGACGATTATGCGTATTCTCGTAGCGGATGACCATGAAGTGGTCCGGCGCGGCGTGCGGTCCCTATTGGAGGACCAGCCGGGGTGGAGCGTCGCCGGTGAAGCGCAGAACGGACGAGAAGCCGTCGAAAAGGCCAAGGAGCTCAAGCCGGATGTCGTGCTGATCGATATTTCCATGCCGGAGCTGAATGGGCTCGAAGCGACCCGCCAGATTTTGAAGGCCGTCCCGCGCACCGAGGTTTTGATCCTGACCCGGCACGATTCCGAAGAGCTGGCCCACGAAGTTCTGGCGGCGGGCGCCCGGGGCTATGTTTTGAAGTCGGACGCCGGGCGCAACCTGGTAGCCGCGTTGGACGCAGTCAGCCAGCACAAGCCTTTTCTGACTTCGACGGTTTCGGAAATGGTGCTCGACGGTTATCTCCGGAACAGGGAGGAGGAGCGCGCGCCGCGCTCCCTCACTCCCCGGGAACGGGAAATCGTTCAGCTCCTGGCAGAGGGCAAGAGCAACAAGGAAGTGGCGACGACGCTGAACATCAGCGTGAAGACGGTCGAGACTCACCGGGCCAAGGTCATGCAGAAGCTGAATTTTCGATCCATTACCGAGTTAATCCACTACGCCGTCCGCAATCGGATCATTCAGATTTAGCCGTTCGCAGCGATTTGCTATCCCGGCCCGCGGCAACACAGCCGGATCTTCGTTTCAGCTAAGAGGCGCGGAGCAATATCGGAGCGGGCGCTCTGCCGGATCCCGAGGACGCTGATCTCGGCTGAGGGTTGCCGCGGAGCACCTCCCGGACGCGATCCAGTAAGGCAGCCGGAGTGAACGGCCTGGTGAGCAAAGCGGCGTCAGGCTCGACAACGACGTCGGGATAATCAGAAAGCAGCAACGCCGACATCTCGGGGTGGCGCTGTTTGAGCGTTTCCCGCAGGTGAGTCCATTGCAGCGCGGCCGTGCGCGTCTCGCCGAGCAGCAAAGGAATCGGTTCGGAGTGCCTTTTGGCCGCGGACGCTGCCTCCGCATCGCTCGAAACGGCGATCACCCGATAACCGCTGCTCTCGAGAATGCGACCCAGCAACTCCCGCATTTTCTCGTGCTCTTCGGCTACCAGCACCGTTGCGCGCCGGGTGGGCAGACTGGTGATCGGCATTGCCGCGGGCCGGACTGGGCCGCGGCTCGCGTGGCGGCTGCGAGCAGCGGTTTTGCGATCCGTCGGGCCGGCGCGCTCCTGCAACCTTTTTGGCGGCGCGCGGTGCGCCCTTCGCGGGCCGGCCGCCTTGGCTGCCCCGGGCAGTGTCAGCAAACGCTTAGCAGCTTGCGAGTTGGTCATTGTTTCTGGTTTCCTTTGGCAGAGCTTGCCAAGCCGGAAAATTACTCCGGCAATGCGGGCCGGCGGCTCAGAGCCTCCTCTAAAAGCTTCTGCAATTTCCGGTCCTGCGGTTCGCACTCCGAAGGGGACGTGATAACCTCGATATCTCTGGACAGGTCGCCTGTTTTTCCCGAGCATACCCAGCACGTCGTTTCCATCTGAATTCCTTTGCGCCAGCCGGTCTGTCTTGCCGCGTCGCAACGCGGCGTCACTACCAGGATGCTTCAAAACGCGGGCTGGACCAATGGGTGGGATTCTGGAGTTGGGAACGCCGCGATTCCGTAAGAATACCTACCGGGTTTCCTGTAGAGGCGCCGGCGTTACGCGCTCCAGCGGCGAACACACAGCACGGCGTTCAATCCGCCGAAAGCAAAGGAGTTAGATAGAGCGGCGTCAACGCGGGCAGCTCGCGCGTGGTTGGGAATGTAATCCAGATCACAACCTTCGCCCGGAGCCGTGAAATTGGCTGTGGGCGGCAAGACGCCATGGTGTATTGCTAATACAGTGGCGGCTAATTCCAGGGAGCCGGCCGCTCCCAGGGCGTGGCCGTGCATCGATTTGGTCGAACTGACGGGAACGCGATCGGCATGCGCGCCAAAGACGCGGCGGATGGCCTTGGTCTCGGTGGGATCGTTGGCGGCCGTTCCCGTGCCGTGGGCGTTGATATAGCCGATGCTGTCGGGAGCGATTCCGGCGTCGCGCAGGGCGGCCTGCATGGCGGCCGCCGCGCCGGTTTCCGAGGGCTGGGTGATGTGGCCGGCGTCGGACGACATGCCGAAGCCAGCGATCTCCGCGTAAATTTTCGCCCCTCGCGCCCTAGCTCTCTCTTCACTCTCCAGCACCAGCACGGCGGCGCCCTCGCCCAGCACCATTCCCTTGCGATCCCGGCTGAAGGGCCGGCATGTATCGGGGGCGACGATCCGGATCGCCTCCCAACTTTTCAAGGGGCCGAAGGCGAAAGGCGCTTCGCTTCCGCCGGCCAGAGCCACCTCGCACTGGCCGCTGCGGACCATGCCGAACGCCAGACCCGCCGCGTGGGTGGAAGCGGCGCAAGCAGTGGAAACCGTGAGGCCGGGACCGGTGATGCCGAATTCCATCGTGATCTGGCTGGCGGCGGCGTTCGCCATGGAACGCGGCACCAGATAGGGGCTGAAACGCTTTTGGCCCTCCACGTAGAGCTGGTGGTAGGCCTCGTCCTCGCTGGTTTTGCCGGCCATCCCGGCGCCCATTACAACCGCAGTCTGCTCGGCCAGGCCGCCGCCGAAATGCAGCCGGGAATCACAAACCGCCTCCCGTGCCGCAATCAGCGCGAACTGGCTGAAGCGGTCGAGCAGGTCAAGCCGCCGCTCATCGAAGTGCGTAAGGGGGTCATACCCGCGCACCTGAGCGGCCACTCTGATCGACAGGCCATTGGCAGGGAACCCCTCCAGCGGACCGATGCCCGAGCGGCCGGCGCAAAGGTTGTCCCAAAAGGCGCCGGTATCCGGGCCCAGCGCCGATATGGTCCCTATCCCGGTCACCACCACCCGGCGCATAGGGGTCATCCGGCGCCGGCCGTTTTCTGAGCCAGCAGTTTTTCGACGCCCTCAACGGTCTGGCGCACGCTGCGAATTTGTTTAGCGGCTTCGTCCGGGATTTGAATGTCCAATTCGTTTTCCAACGCAAAGAGAATGTTGACGCCGTCCAACGAATCTATGCCCAGCTCTTCGTAGGATGAGTCCAGTGTCACCTTAGACGTGTCCAAGTGCTGCGTTTTTGCAATGATCGAGATTACCCGCTGTGCTAAATCCTGGTCCATACACTGGGGCCATCATACAACAAGCCGGCGCGTATTTGCGCCCAGATGGCACATCCGGCGGCTCTTTTTCGGCCGGTGAACGTGCCTGGAGACGGAAAGGTAAACGCCCCGGCAACCTGCCGCGCCGGCCATTTCTTGCAAGCGCTGCCTTACCCGCCGCCCAACGCTTTTTAATTTTTAATATGATGAACCTTTATGCCGGCTCGCCTACTCTGCTTCAACCCTTCCTGCCGGACGCCGTTTTCCATCACGGATGTGCTTTACACCTGTCCGAAATGCGGCGGTTTGCTCGAAGCGGCCTATGACTTTCGCGGGGCGGCTCCCGAAACGCTGCGCTGCTTGTGGCGCGAACGGCGGCTGAGCGATGCGCCGCTCGATCGAAGCGGCGTCTGGCGGTATCGCGAAATGTTGCCGTTCCTGGAGGATTATAGCCGCGTTGTGACGCTCCGCGAAGGCAATACGCCGCTTCTCGACGCGCCTGCGGCCGCCCGTTACGCCGGCCTTGACGGCCTGGCGTTCAAGCACCAGGGGTATAACCCTTCGGGATCGTTTAAGGATAATGGCATGACCGCCGGGGTGACGCAGGCTCTGCGCCTCGGCATGGAAATTGTGGCCTGTGTTTCCACCGGGAACACGTCGGCTTCGATGGCTGCTTACGCGGCCGCCGGAGGGCTGAAGGCGGTAATTTTTATTCCCCACGGCAACATCGCCTACGGCAAACTAGCGCAGGCCCTCGAGTACGGAGCTCTGACTTTTCAGGTAGAGGCCAACTTCGATCAAATCTTGCGTTTAGTGCGGGATCTGGCTGAGAAAGAAGGTATTTATCTTCTAAACTCGGTGAATCCGTTCCGGATCGAGGGCCAAAAAAGCATTGTCATCGAGATGCTCGAGCAACGGAACTGGAAACCGCCGGACTGGATCGTTCTGCCGGGAGGAAATCTGGGAAATACATCGGCATTCGGCAAGGCCCTGCGAGAGCTTCAGGCAGTGGGGCTGATTGCCCGGCTGCCCCGGCTGGCCGTGGTGCAAGCCGAAGGAGCGAGTCCGTTTTATGACCTGTTGCAGCGCGGCGGCCAAGGGGAAATTCGCCCTGTCGAGCATCCCGAAACTCTAGCCACGGCGATCAAGATCGGCGCACCCGTTTCGTGGCCGAAGGCCCTTTATGAGGTGCAAGCAACAAGCGGCCTCGTGGAGAAAGTAACGGAGCAGGAAATTGCCGATGCGAAAGCGCAGATCGGCCGCTGCGGCATTGGCTGCGAGCCGGCTTCCGCAGCCACCCTGGCGGGCATAAAAAAAATGGCCGCCGCGGGCGCGATGCGCCGGGATGCCGACGTAGTGGCGGTATTGACGGGACATTTGCTCAAGGATCCTGACTACATCTACCGCTATCACACCGGGCGGCTAGAAGGCCCGTTCGGCCGCCGACTAAAGTCAACGTTCGGCAACCAGCCGGTCGTCGTCCCTAACGACGCGGCCAAGATCGCGGCTCTGTTAAAAGAGAAGACCTGAGGCGCCCCGGGAGACACGTTTGGCGCACATCAACTACGCGATTGACTTCACCGTGGCCTGCTTCATCGTGAAGGGCGATCGTGTGCTCCTCGTTTTCCACCGGAACCTTCAGAAATGGCTTCCCATTGGGGGCCACATTGATCCGGGCGAAGACCCCGACCAGGCGCTCTTCCGGGAGATTCAAGAAGAAGCCGGAGTGGAGGTGGAGATCGTCGGCCAAAAAGCTCCGATCAACGATTCCTCCGCCCGGGCCCTCTACACGCCGAGGCACGTGAATATCCATCGCATCACCAAGACGCACAGCCACGTGGTCAACATCTATTACGCGCGGTGGATCGGCGGGGAGCCGGTGCTATGCGAAAAAGAGCATCAAGAAATCGAATGGTTCAGCAGGGCCGACCTGAGGAATCCCCGGTTTGGAATCAAGCCGGATGTGCTCTGGTACGCCGAAGACGCTCTGGATAAACTCTGTTCGCGCCAGCAGGGAGGCAGCGGCTCATAGGATCCGTCAACGCTGCGGCGGCAGAACTGATCCAGAATATAACCGGTTTGCCTGCCGACATCGGCGACTTGCAGCAACACCCCTCCGCTGGACGGCCGCGCAGAGACTGAAAAGGCCAGTTCAACCAAGCCGTAGTGGTTGCGCAATCGCAGAAGTTCGGAGGCGGGATCAGCCGCGCGAATCAGGATCGGCCGCCCGTCTGGTTGAATGGCGGCGAGATAGGAGGCGGGTTCGTAGCCGGAGAAAATCGAATTTCGCAATGTCTCCAAAAGGCCCAACATCACGGAGAAGGCCGATGGGGGCGCGCCGGGCCGGGAGGCTTGCATATTCTCGACTGGCCTTTGGCGTTGGGCGGCTCCAAAACCCGCCGGAGCAGGGTTGGGATTTCCGAAGATCGGATGCGGGATCAGGCTTCCTTGCGCGCCCATGTGTTCCTTATCGTCCGCAGGAACGCAAAATTGAAGCGGAATTCGCGGGCAGTCAAGAATGGGCGAGCGCCTTTGGGCGTCCGGCTGGGCTGCGCCGGCTTCGAAATTGCGGCGTCTTGCGGGCGCCGGCGTTTCAGGTTGAGCGCCAGCGGCGCTGCTCTGGGCGGGAGCAGGGCGTGTCCGAACGGAAGCCCGGTTCGCCTATGCTCAACGCTTCTTGCGGACGGCTTTAGCCGGCGCGGTCCGCAGCATGGCGGTAGCGGTCGCAAAAAGCGGCTCAATATCGGTGGGAAGGCTCTTCAGCCGGTACATGGCCGCCGCAGCGCCGGGCCGCACCACGCCGAGCTGGTCGAGCAGTTTCTTTGCCCCTCCATAATCGCCTGTGGCTTCGATTGTCAACAGGTCGTGGGCCAAATCGCGCACGGCCGGCTTGATCTTTGAGAAATTCACGGCGAAGGTTCCCGCGGGTCCCGCGGCGAATGCGCCCTTGTCGGTCAGATAATTGAACTGCATCGCCATGCCTTTGGCGTGGGCGTCCTGCAATCCGAAGCGCAGCGTGCGGAAGGACGAGGCCAGGAAAGTCGTGTAGAGGCGCCGCTCGTTCTGCGCGCGATTGCCCGGCAAATAGCCTTTGTCGAATAAATATTGCAGCAGGAACAGGCCTGTGACGTCGGCCTTGGCCTCTTCGATCGCGCTGTAAAGTTCTTTCAGCTCCTGACGCGGCGTAGAGGCTCGCCCGGCAACATGGATTTGATGCGGGCCGATGCCGTGGCTGAGTTCGTGGGCCAGAATGTGCGTGAAGAAAGAGTCGAAGTTGACATCCGCCTGGGCGGACCTGGCGAGCACCCGTCCCGCGATGGGCATAAGCGTGGTCCGGAATTTCGCTTCCTGGACGTTTTTCAACATGACCCGCTTGCTTCCCTTTTCATTGACGAGCCTCTCGTCATTGGGCAGATTATAGGCGGCGGTGCAGACGCCGTGCGCCGCATCGCCGGCGGCGTAGATCTCGTTGACGACCCGAATGGGCGCGAGAGATCCGATGTGCGGATTGCGGTAGCGCGGCTCGATCGGCAGATTGTCTTCCACCTCCTGCAGATGCTTGGCGAAGAATTGCAGCCGCTCGGTTTCCTTCTCATCCCGCAGATTGATAAAAGCTTCAAAGGCGGCTTTGTAGCCGAACATTTCATCGTTATAGGTCTCATAAGGACCTATAGTCGGCTCGAGAGGCGCGTCCAGATCGAGCCATGCCGCGTCGCTGGCGTAGTAATCGTTGGACAGGAACGCCTCGGCTCGCAAATGGAGAAACTTTTTCAGGGACTCGTTGCTCGTCAGGCCCGCTGCCTCGCGCAGCAGGCCGGCGGCCCGCTCCAGGTCGGCTGCATATTCCTTGTTATAAGGAACGGTGGTCAGATTTTTGGAAGAATCGCGGCGGATTACCGTGAAAAACCCTTCCGCCGCCTGGCGCCCGGTCGGCGGGAGCCCTTTCACCCACGCTTCGAACTCCTCTTTGGTCATGTCTTCGGGATAAAAATTGGCTCCCGGCAGCTTCCTCGCCGGGACTCCGGGCAGGAACGCCTTGTGAGCGTCCAACTCCGACCAAGGGCTCTTGTTGATCCAGAAGTAATGCAGCCGGGCGCGGCCAAGCGGCGTATGATCTTTTTGCAATCCGGCGTAGAGCTCGGGATTACCGCTCCAAATCTGTTTCAGAAAAATATCGTTCATCACCCGTGCGGCCTGGATCAGCTTCAGCAGGGCCTTGCGGTCGTTAGCGGAAAGAGCGGAAGTATCCACGCGCAGCTCGACGGGAGCGAATCGGGCCATCATACGCTGGAGTTCCGCCAGATTGGGCAGATTCTCCGGCGCGGCCATGGCGGCCACAGCAAGCAGGAGGAATAGAAAAAGCAAAGTTTTCATTGCGATTCTTACTGTAGCAAGGCGGATACAGAAAACGTCTTACAAATCTCTGCGCGTAGCGCGGTACGGCTTTTAAATCAGAAGCCGCGAGCGGCGGCGAGAGGCGAATCGGCTGCCCTTTCGTCACTGCGTCTCGGAAGCCGTGAGGCGATGAGCCGGGTTCAGCCAGGGAACAAAAAGCGCCGCTCTCAGGCGTTCCACCTGCTGGTAGTAGGTAAGAAAAGCATTTTCAGTTCGGTACCAGTGTACTGGTAGGATCGGTAGCCGGGAGCCGGACTACTCTTGAGGGAGGCCAACCATGCGGATACTGGCCCTATTGGCTTTTTCAACCACGGCGCTGAGCTTTGCGCAGCAGCCGCCTCTTGTGATCCCCCACTTCGCCGACGGCGGCGGCTGGCAGAGCACGATCGCCGTTTTCAACAACGGCGTGAACGTGACTCCCGTGCACCTCACCATCAAATTTCGCGGTGATGACGGGGCGCTTGTTCCGGTCGATTTGAATCACTACGGTTCGCTGAGCACGCTCGACACGGACCTCGGCGTACAAAGCGCACTGTATCTGGACACTGCGGGCACGCGCCCGGCCGTCCAGGTCGGGTGGGTGGAAGTCGATCAGACTAGCGGGAGCGCCGCCGTGGCGGGGTTTGTCATCTTCCGCAACCTCGTATCTGGAAGACCGGATTTTGAAGCCGTCTCTAACGGAATGCGTGCGGCGAGCTCCATGACGTTCCCCTTCGACAACACAAACGGAGTCGTCACGACGTTTGCGATTGCGAACCTGTCGGTTTCGACCTGCACCGTCGCTGCGTTTCCTATTTTCGACGAAGCGGGCGTAGCGGTTGTGGGACAGCCGCAACTGATCGGAAATATGTACGGCTCCGGCCACATGGGGTTTGTGGCTACGGATAGAATTCCGGAAATGGCGAACAAGCGCGGGCATCTCACATTCAATCCCCTGATCGGTTGCGGGTCCGGGGGTATTGCCATGTTGGGGCTTCGCTTTAACCCCTCCGGTGCGTTTACCAATCTGGAGCCGCTCAGCGTAACCACGCCATGACCATGCCCGAGCTCGGGTGAAGGCCGGCCGCGCAGTATCATGTACGCATGCTCGTGCTGGCTTGGCTGCTGCTGGCGCTGGCGCCCGCCACGGCGCAAGAAATTCTGCTGTATCCCGAGTTTCAGAGGCCGTCCGCAAACGGCGGCGTTGTTCCCGCCGACAGGGGCGCACGGCAATGGGAGATTATCTCGCCGGCCATGCCCCGCAACGGCTACGCCGGCTTTTTCGTCGTCGCAAGACTCCGCGAGCCGGGTTTGTTTCGCCTCGACGTCGCCATGAACCCAGTGGGACGACTGCGCGCCGATCTCTATCGCGTGTGGTTTGGCGGCCCCGATTCGGGCAGCGAACGCTACCCAGACCGGCTCACTCTGGTCGGGCAAACCGTCGCCGGACGCTTTCCTGACGATGAGCAGCCCGCTTGGGATCGGCAGGGACGCCAGCCAGGCAACGCTTCCAGTCAAACGCCGCCGAGAGCCGGCCCCGCGGGAATTTTCTGGCTCGATCTCTACGCTCCCCCCGACACACCATCCGAGAGAATTCGCGTGGAAGTCGTGGTCCAAAGCGCCGGACCGCGGGTCGTCTACCCAATGGAAGTGCGCGTCCTGCCGATTGCCTTTCCAGATTTCAAAGCGGCGAACGGAAAGGCTGCCGCTTGGCCGCACCGTCCCGGAGCTACCCAGCCGGCGCAAACAATCGCTCTCCAATTGTTTTCCGCGTGGCTGAATGCGCAACCCTTACCGTCGCCTGCGCCTCGGGATGAACCGCTGACAGTGGGGTCCAGGATCGAGCGGGACGTCTTGCAAGATCTAGAACTGCTCGAGTCGCTCGCGCCAAGAGTGGGCCGCAGCAGACTGCGGGCTGAGGTTTCCGGACTGCTGGCGGGAGACAAATTGCCTCCCGACCGCTGGCTGGAGGTTCGCCGCTGGATCTATCGCAGGGCACAAGGGCGCTGATCGGACAAGCCAAACCGCGGGAAGGCGGAGAGCCGTCCGATATTTTTAGTCGTACACGCAAAAGAACCGGCGTTGCATGGTGTCGATGCCGAGCTTCAGGCGCGGCAGTTGCTGGCGTGCGCGGGCGGCTGCATCGCCGCCCGGGTCAGCGGTCAGGAGCTGTTCATACAGTTGAATTGCCTTTTCTCTCGCCGCTTCGGCCCCTTCCTGGTATTTGGCGGGGTCCACGTAATCGTCGCGGCTGCCTGCCTGGCTCAGCGACCACCAGGTCTCGTAGCTTTGAGCAACAAACAACAGTACGTCGGGCCGGTTCTGGCTTTCGGTATATTCGCGTAAGAATCGTTCGCCGGTCTGAATGACCATACGAAACTCGTCGCTGCCCGCCTGGCAGCCGACATGGGTGTTCCACCCGAGGGATTCGAGCAGCAGGAACGCTTGTTCGCCCCAGGGCATTCCGGCATAGTCTTCCCAAATGCGCCATAACAGGTCGTGCGTGTAAGCCCAGGAGCCGCCGAGCTCGTCCCATTCGAAGTTGAGGCCGTAAGCCGCTAACTGCTTCCGTTCCTGCTCCCACTGGGGAGATTCGCGTTCGCTTGGCCCCAGGCGGCCCGCGAGGCGGTCAGCAGCCAGCAGCAACATGGCCCGGCGCTCGGGGGCTGCGGTCTTGGCTGCCTCCAGCAGCTCGACCACCGCCGGCCGCAGCGCGTTCTGGTCCAGCTCGGATTGACCGCCTGCGAGGAGGCGGGGGAGGCTTGGGAAGAGCCTTTCCAGCTCCTTGGCAAGGCGCAGATCGAGCGGCGTTCCCGCCTCGCTCCACCGGGCCAGATCGGACTCTTGCAGCCGGCGCTCGACCGCCAGCGCCTCGACCAGCGGACGCCGCCGGACTTGCAGTTGCAGGCGCGGGGTTTGCCCCGGCGCGTCGAGGAGATAGAGGTATAGATCGAGATCCCCGCTTCGCCAGCGCTGCCAGTTGCGCCAAAAAGCGGAGCCGGGTTCGGCCGGCGGAGCGCGGCGAGCGTCGATTTCCTCGGCGGCGCCAAAGCGATTCGAAAGGCGCTCGGAAAGCTCGCGGCGTACCTCTTCCAGGGAGGCCGGCGGCATTTCTGCGATCACTACTCGAAACTGCTCCAGCCGCGGAGTGATCGGCTCGTCGAGGCTCAAGGCGTAGAAGAGCCATTCGGTGAGCACTCCCTGTGCCGTCTGGGCGCAGCGGTGGGACCAGAGTGCATCGGGAAGCGTGGCGTGCCCGCCTTGGGGGAACTGGCGGCAAGCAGCCTGCGAATGATAGCGGCGCCAGCCGCTATAAGCCGCGCCCCAGGCAACATTCTGCAACTGCTGCGCGGCAGCCCTGGCAACGCCGGCAGCCGGAATCGCCGGCGCTGGTGGGGCTGCGGCGGGGCCCAGCAGAAGCAGTGGCAGCCAGGATAATTTCATCGCGGCCTCCGGTTAGTTTACATACATTGTCCGATTCGCCGGGACAAAGGGCAATCAGGACCTTATTGTTTGGTCCTCCCGTTGCGCGCGCTGCGGCGAGCCGGCCGCCGGCGAATGCGCGCGCGGAGAGTCCCCGAACGCGCGCCGGAAGAGTGTTCCGGAGGGGGACCGTTAGGCCGGAAGTCGCCGCCTCCTTGAGCCGCCGCTCACAATTCCGGACTGCGAATCATTGGGAGCAATGGCGGACTGTGTCCCGCCGCCCCGGCGATTGTGAACCCGCTCTATTCCCTGAGCCACCGCCATTTCACCCCCACTGTGAAGTTCCTGCCCAGGGCGGGAAAGCCGAGACTTTCCTCGTAGGTCCGGTCCAGCAGATTTCGTACCTTGGCGGTAAGGGCGACGCCACGGCTGATCTCGAACTGCGCTCCCGCGTCAAACGTTGCATAAAAGGGATTGAGATATTCGCCGGCCGCGAAGTTCGGCTCCACATCGAGCGTGCGGCCGTGCAGCACGGCGCCCGTTTCGACCAGAAGCCGCCGCTGCTGCCACACGGCCATGTAAGACCCGCTGTGGCGAGGCCTCCGGATTAATTGCTGCCCCAGACGAAAGATCCCCTGCACCAGCGTGGATGAGCCGTCCAGGCTGAGCACTGCCGTGTCCAGATATGTGTAAGCGCCCCGCAAACGCAGATTTCTTCCCGCGTGAATGTAGAGAGCGGCTTCGACGCCGCCGGCCTCCGAGTTGGCGAGGTTATCTGACGTCCAATGGCTGAGCGATTGCGCGGCGGGTGAAAGCGTCACGATCTGATCGCGGAACCGGCTGTAAAACCAGGTCACGTCGGCCATAATACGGTGGTCCCAAAACGACTGTGCCAGTCCCGCATCAAAGCTCACTGTGCGCTCAGGCCGCAGGGCGGGGTTGGTGGTAAACGTGAGCTCAAAGCCATTGGGAGGGCGCAGGCCCGTGCCCACGCTTCCGTGCAGCCGGGTGGTTGCAAGCAGCAGGTAGGCGGCGCTGAGCTTAGGATGCGCCTCCGCCTCACGATCCTCGGGCAGAAAGGGCCGCGAGCCGAACGCGTCCGGTGGAATTGCATTGCGCCGGATATACTCCAATCGCGCTCCGGCGTTCAGAAACAACTTGCCGCGCCACTCGAGGTGATTTTCGACAAACCAGCCGAAGAAGCTGCGTTCGACGGGGAAAAAAGCGGAGCCGGCATCTGTCAAAAACGTATTGCGAAAGCGCTCCCCACTCCAATCCATGCCGAAGATGAGCACGTCATGGCCGGCCAGGGCGATGCCGGTCTCCGAGCTGAGGCTGTTGCGGCTTTGGCGGGAGAACGAAGGGCCAAAGGAGCTGTGAAAATCGAGGCGATCGGAATAAACGCCGCCAGTGAGCCGTTGGTTGATCCGGCTGCCGAGCTGGGCGTCGTAATGGAAGGCATGGACATCGTAGTTTTCGAAAGTTCGCGATACGGTGTCGATGCCTGGAAACAGATGGGCAGGGTCGCTGCCGAACGCCCCCGGGTTTCCCGATTCATTGGAATCGGCGAGAAAGGAATATTGGAAGTGATGGCGGCGGTGAAGCACGTAGTCGGCCTTTAGGTGAGCGTTGTCGATCCGGCTGTCGTCGTTGGCTGCCACGCCGTCCGATTGCAGCCGGGAAAGGGAGCCATAGAGGCCGAAATCGCCGATTTGCCCGCCGCCGCCCGCGGTGAAGCGGCGCGTGCCGAAATTCCCGCCCTCCACCGAAGAAAAGAAATCATGGTGCTCGAGGCCGCTGGGGGTAATCACCTGCACCGCGCCACCGATTCCGTACGGCCCGTAGAGGGCTGCTTGCGGCCCGCGGACCAGTTCGACGCGGTCGATCAGTTCCGGAGGCAGGCTGGCGAAGTTATAAGCGCCGCCCACGTCGTTGATCGGGACGCCGTCCATGGCGACCAGATTGTAGTTGGAGGAGCCGGGCGAACCGGCGCCGCGGATAAAGATACCGGTGACGCTGCCGTAGCGCCCGGTCTGATTCACTTCCACTCCCGGCAGATAGCGGAACGCCTCGAACAGCTCCATCGCTTGCATTGCACGCACGTCGTCGCTGGTGACCACTGAGGTGGAGGAAGCAGCTCCGGCAGAGGACACGTCGGTGCGTTCGGCGGTAACCACGACCGTCTCGGCCACGGCGCTGGGGTGAAGAGTCAGAACGAGAGGCTCGCTCGAATCGCATGGCGTCTGCACCATGCCGCCGCTCAGCCCGGGCGCGGACGCAAACACGGTGCACCGGCCCGCTCCGAGATCCGGAAACCGAAAGGCGCCGGCGCTGTCGGCAGTGACCGCCCGCGATGGGAAAGGTTGTTGTAATACATAGATCCGGGCGTGCGGCACTGCCGCTCCCGAACTGTCCTGAACTGTTCCCTGAATGGCCGCCCAGCAGAGGGCAGCCGTAAACGCAAGCGAGAGGACGGCCGCGCCGCCCCTCAAAAAGAGGCATTTCATTTCTCTCTCCTACCCGCGTAGGAATTTCCGAGAGAGCTGCGGGCCGCATGAGATTGCTCTTTCGCAAACGGCGCAGCCGCCAGCCCCGGAAACCTTCAGAGGTTCTGGAGCGGGCTGTCCGGTCTGTCTCCTGACTCGCGCGTCAAACGGTCCGGCGCGCCTTCCCACCCCGGCTTTCCGGGGCAGTGGCTTGCGTGCGCCTTCCCTCCGCGCTCACAGTGGCGGGGCCGTGCCCGATTTTCACGGGCTTCCAGTTTACCGAACACGCAGGATCGGTTTTAGCAGGCTTTTTCACAATAGGGAATCGAAGCGGCGCGTGTCAAGACCAAAGTGCGCGGCGGGCGACGCCGGCGCGCGGAGATGTCTTTGCGATCTTTTTTCTCGCCGGTCGGAGTGCGATTGGGCGCGAGTTTTTGCCAAGCATGGTCTGATTGCGGGTCCGGCTTGCATTCTCACGGGCAGCGGAACCAACCGCCCTCGCACCGTGTTGTTTCCCCGCCGCCGCCTTTCTTCATCCCCGAAGATTCTCCTTGTCCCGAAAATGGCGGACGATCCGGCGGTCGCGTTCGGAGAACCCGCCGTGTGCAAGGCATCCTCTATTTAGGTTAAACTGTGGCTGTTACCGGAGTTCAGGGCAGGCAGATTTGAGCAGGTTTTTTGTATTTTTACTGGCTCTCGTGCTGGCGGCGCCCGGCGCCGGAGCTCTGGCCGCTGAGCAGGGTCAACTGGACTCTGACATCACGCTGTTTACCGTGATGGCGGCTATCAATGCGGCGGGTTATGATGCCGGCATCGATTCTCCCGCCGGCAGCCCGGTGCGGGCGGCGGTGCGCCGCGATCTGCGAGCATTCCAAGGCCCGACCCTCGAAGCTCTAAAGAATTTCTATCAGCAGCACAAGCCCGTTGATCCGGTTCAGGATCTTTCGCAGTACGTATCGTTTGCTTTGCAGTGCGCCGGTCCTCCTGATTTCAAGCTGCGCGGGCCTTTCACCGATATATCTCCAGACGCCCAGCCTCTCGCCGGCCTGTCACTTCTGCTCGCCAGCTTCTACCGGGAAGCGGATATCCAGAAACTCTACGAAAAGTATCAGCCCGATTTTGAAAAAGAAATCGAACGCTATCACGAGCCGATCACGCAGGCCATCTGGGAAACCAATGGATACCTTCGCATTCCGACCTCGGGCTATCTGGACCGCAGGTTTCAAATTTATATAGATTTGCTCTCGGCTCCGAACAGTCCGAGCGTGCGCGGCTATGGCGCTGCGGTTTTCGTGGTTCTGCACCCATCGCGCGAGCTGCGGACCCGAGAGGTGCGGCACGCCTACCTACATTATCTGCTGGACCCTTTCGCGTCGAAATATGCGGCGGCGGTGAGCGCCAAGAAACAGCTTGCCGGCCTGGCGATGTTCGCCCCGGCTCTGGACGAGTCTTACAAAACCGATTTTTCGCTGCTGGTGACGGAGTGTCTCATCAGGGCGGTCGAAGCCCGGATGCGCTACGGCTCGGAAAAGCAGAAGCAGGCAGAAGTGGAGCAGGCCGTGCGGGAGGGCTATATCCTGGCGCCGCACTTTTATGAACAACTCCTGCGCTACGAAGCTCAGGAGCAGGGAATCCGGCTTTACTATCCGGAGCTGATATCCAGCATCGACGTCAAGAAGGAGGACCAGCGCTTGCGGCGCGTGCATTTTGTCGAGCGCGCCGCCGAGCCGAAGCCACCGGTGGAGCCGGTGCGGCCGTCGGCTCTGACCGGAATGGCCAAAACGCTTCAGGAGGCCGAAGAAAGCCTCAGCCGGCATGAAATCGATCAGGCCAAAAAGCTCTTTTTGCAGGCGCAGCAGCAGAGCGGTGATAATAAGGAGCCGCGCGTTCTTTATGGCCTCGCGCGCGTGGCGGCGCTCGAAAAAGATCCGGAGCGGGCAAAAGAGCTGTTCCGCGAGGCCCTGGATGCTGCGCCGGATCCGCACGTGCGGGCCATGTCGCACATCTACCTCGGCCGGATCGAGGATTTGCTGGGGAACCGCGAGGGCGCCCTGGAACACTACAAGGAAGCGCTGGCTGCGGGAGACGCAACTCCCGGAACCCGAGAAGCGGCCGAAAAAGGTTTGAAGGAAAGCTTTACGTCACCCAAGTCGGAATGAGCGGGCGGCGCCGTCCGGCGCAGGGAAACAAACAGGGCGCCGCAGGAGACAACATGACGAAAACGATTCTCGCCATCGCCGCGGCTCTTGGGATTGCCTCCGCCGCGTGGGCTCAGCAGAAACAGCCGAAGGTCAAATCGCGGAAGGAAGCGGAGGCGTATAACGCCATGGTGACCGCTCCCACTCCGGATGCGCGTATTCAGGCGGCCGAGGATTTCCTCACCAAATTCGCCGATTCCGATTTCAAGGAAATGGCCCTTCAGACCGAGACGCTGGCTTATCAGCAGAAGAACGACTTCGACAATATGGTGATCTTCGGCGAACGGACGCTCGAAGTAGACCCGGATAACATCGAGGTGCTGGTGGCTCTTGCCCGCGGCATTGCGCAGCGCACACGGGAACACGATCTGGACAAAGACGAGAAACTGGCCCGGGCCGAGAAGTACGCCAAGCGCGCGCAAACCCTGATACCCAACTGGAGCAAACCGAATCCCCAGATCCCCGACGAGCAATGGACCGAGTTCAAGAAGGATCGCATGGCACAGGCGCATGCCGCTCTCGGCCAGATCGCGTTTGTACGGAAAGACTTCGCCAACGCGGAACAGTCGTTTAAGGCCGGCGTCGATGTGGCGCCGCAGCCGGATCCCGTGCTGCTCTATCAGCTTGGCATGGTGTACGGCGCCGAAGCCAAGTATGACGAGGGCATCGCCACGATGGATAAAGCCATCGCCGCCGGAGGGGTGAAAGTGGGGGGCCGGGACTTGGCCGCCGAACAGAAGGCGAATTTTGAGAAGGCCAAAGCCTCGGCTGCGTCCAAATCGTCTGCGGCTCCGGGATCCCCGCCGCAGCCGAAGCAGCAGTAAACGGAAATGGGCCGCGCGAGGCGGCCCCGTTTCACAACGAGCTTTGTGTAACGTCGTCGGTCAGACCACTGGGCTGGCCGAAGACGGTGCACAATGACTAAGGAAGTGCACCATGCCGGAAGACATTTCCCGGCTCGAAATGGAGCTGGGCTATCAATTTACCAATCCCGCTTTACTCACCCGGGCGCTGACGCACAGTTCGCACATCCACGAAACTCTGGGCCGCAAAAACGGCTTCGACAACGAGCGGATGGAATTTTTGGGCGACTCGGTGCTCGGCTTCGTCGTCAGCGCGCGGCTGGTGGAAACCTATCCGGAATACCGCGAAGGCAAGCTTTCCAAGCTCAAGGCCCATCTGGTCAGCGCCGCCCATCTGGTGGAAACGGCGCGCCGGCTCCGGCTCGGCGATTATTTGCAGTTGGGACGCGGCGAGGAATTGAGCGGCGGGCGCGGCAAGCGCGCGCTGCTGGTCAACGCACTGGAGGCTGTCATAGCGGCGCTCTATCTCGACGGAGGCGTCGAAGTAGCCCGTCGTTTCGTGGATCGCTTCATTATTGGAGAGTCGCCGGCCGAGCTAGAGCCGGCTGACGAGCTTTTTGAAGACTACAAATCGGCCCTCCAGGAATTCTTGCAGGCGGCGAAACTGCCGCAACCCAAGTACCTGGTGGTCAAAGAGCAGGGGCCGCAGCACCACAAGATCTTTACCATTGAGGTGCGCATTGGGAACGACTTCAGCGCTCAAGCTGAGGGACCCGCCAAAAAAGCGGCGGCTCAGGAGGCGGCGCGCCTCGCTCTGGAGCATTTCCGCACGATGTACGGCCCGGCAACCCCCCCTGCCGGCATTCTGCAACGCCGGCAGACTGCGGAACCGCCAGCGAGGTTGGCCGAATGAACCGCGGTTCCGCGCCGGGCTCCGGGATGCGGCTGCTTCCCAAGATTTTGCTTTGGGCCGCCGCGCTGCTGCTTTTCGCGGGGCTGGTGGTTCCTTTGATCCACGCCAATCGTTTCCACCGGCAGATCCGGGCGGCGCTTGAGAGCGCCTTGGGCCGGAAGGTCGAAATCGGCGAAGTCACACTGAACCTTCTTACGGGCCCGGGCTTTCAGTTGCAGAATGTCGTTATCGGCGAAGATCCTGCCTTTGGCATTGAGCCGTTCGCCTACATGGACTCGATGCAAGTCCGGCTGCGTCTCCGAACGCTTTGGACCGGGCAAATACAGCTTGCCTCTTTGACCCTCATCAACCCCAGCATCAATCTGGTGAAAAACGCGGGGGGACGCTGGAATTTCGAGGCTCTGCTGGATCGGGCTCGCGCAGGAACGGCGCCGGCGCGGCAAGGGGGCGGTTCTGAGGCATACTTTCCGTATATCGGCGTTCAATCCGGACGCCTCAATTTCAAATTCGGCGATTATAAGAGCGTCTTTTACATACAGGACTTGGAGGCGGCCCTGGCTCCCCTACGCGATGAAGGCGACCGGTGGCGGACGCGCTTCGCCGGGACGCCGGCCCGCACCGACCGCACCTTGAGCGGCATGGGGAGGGTCACGGGAGAGGGCGATCTAGGCGCGGCCGCCGGCCTGGTCCGCCTCGACCTGGCTCTCGAGTCGAGCCCCCTGGAGCACCTTCTCGCCCTGGTCTATGGGCGCGATTTCGGCATCCACGGAGAAGCGAGCGCACGAGCGCAATTAAGCGGCGAGATGTCGAACGTAAGGATCCAGGGTGTCTTACAGGCCGGAGACGTCCATCGCTGGGATTTGCTGCCCTCGCAGGAAAGCCGGTTTGCCGCGCCCTTTCTGGGCCAGCTTGATCTTCCGCACCAGAAACTAGAAGTGCAAACCAGCCCCTCGGCGCAAATACCCGTCCGCGCCCATTTCACGTTGCAAAATTACTTATCTGAGCCGGTCTGGAACGCGGTTCTTGAACTGGACCGGGCGCCGGCGGAGCCTTTTCTGCGTACCGCGCAGCACCTGGGCGCCGAGCTGCCCGGCGGCGTCGAAGTGCGAGGTTATCTGAGCGGCCGCGCGGAGTTCCACGGCTCGCTCTGGCCGCGAGGGTCGCTGCGGTTTGAGAACGGACAAGTCCTCTTGCAAAATTCGCGGCCGCTGGCGGTGGAGTCCGCCGAGATCCGGCTGGACGGCGGGGCGTTCGAAATCCCTCCGGCGCCGGTGACTCTCGGCGAGGAGGTTTTGCAAGCGTCCGCTGCCGGCAGGCTGAATCCGTTGCAAGTGGAAGGGCAGTTGAGCACGCAAGGAATCAGCGTCGAGACCCTGCGCGAGCAGTTTTCGGCGAAGCGCCCGGCGTGGATCCGTTCGCTGGCCTCTGGTTTTTGGGAGGGCCAGATCGCTTACCGGAAACAAGGGGCGGCCGCCGGCGTTTTGACAGGGTCGGGCCTGCTGACGAATGCGCGCTGGCAGCCGGAGGGCCTGGAATCGGCGATCGAGATCTCCCGAGCGAGGATTCGATGGGAGCCGAAGGCTGTCCAAATCGATGAGTTGAGGGGCTCGGTGGGAGAATCGTCTTTCACGGGAAGTTGCCGTTCTCGCATGGCTGAGGACGGTTCCGGGGCTGCGCAAAATTTTTGCGCCGTTCATTTTCCGGAATTGGACGTAAGCGAACTGGATCAGTGGTTAAACCCCCAGCAGAAGCGGAGCCGTTGGGAAATCTGGAAGCGCGCCCTGGGCCGCTCCAATGGGGATGCCGCAGCGTGGCTGCAAGCCGCCCGGATGCAGGGCAATCTGACGATCGACACTCTCACCGCCGGAAAATGGACCTTCCGCAATGTGCGGTCTGATGTGGCGTTCGGCGGAGGCTCGCTTGCCTTGAACCGCTTCCGCGCGGAATTGGGCAAGGGGCTGGTCCGGGGAACGTTTCGCGCGGAGTTTTTAAAACCGGGACCGCGATATCAGCTCATAGCGTCCGTGCGGGGCATCGATCTGAAGAGTCTCTCCGATTCCGCAGCCCTGCCGGCGAACTTTCAGCGGGGAGCGCTTGATGTCAATCTCGAATTGAGCACCCGCGGGCGGACAGCCGCGGAACTTCGCGCCGCGCTCAAGGGCTCCGGCGCGTTCTCCGGCCGCTCCATTACTCTGGAAAACGTCGAGTGGAACGAAGCGGCGCCAGAGGCCGACAGCCTGGAAATTCATTCGCTGGACGGCCGTTTTGAGCTGACCCGAAACGGCCTCAATCTGAAGGATTTGAATATGATAGTGGGCGGCGAAAAATATCAAGGGCGCGGATCGGTCGGCGGCCGGCCGGCGGTTCTGCTGGAGTTTGCGTCTCACGGGCGGCAGTCGCGGCTGATCGGCGCGGCGATGGAAGAAACCGTGGCCGGGACTCCATGAGTCGCCTAGCGGTCGCGGCGCTTTGCTGGGCCGCCTATCTGGCAGCTTCTCCAGCCATTTCTCCCCAAAAATCTCACTCAGCCAGGGAGAAACTCGAGCTAATCGCGGACGGGAAGCTGAAGCCGGGCGCGTCCCTGGTTATCAGCGAGGACGAGATCAACTCCTATCTCCGCTACGATTACGCTTCCGAGATTCCAGCGGGCCTCAGCGATCCGCACATCAGCCTGGAGCCGGATCGCGTAAGGGGCTCCGCTGTTGTTGACTTCCTCGAGTGGGAAAACGAAACTGGCGCCTCGCCGGGACCTTTGCTGAGTTGGATGCTGCGCGGCAAGCGCCCGGTCGAGGCCGTGTGTCACTACGCGTCGGCGGACGGCTACGGGCAGGTAGACGTCGAATCCGTGAAAATCGGCGGCGTGTCGCTTTCCCCGGCCGCAGTGACGTTTTTGATCGACAACCTGGTTACGCCGAGATTTCCCGGCGCTGTTGTTGGCCGGCGCGTGCCATTGGGTTTTCACCTCCGGCAGGTGCGCATCGAGCAGGGCAGGGCCGTATTTGTAGCCCGGTAGCGGAGCCGGGCGGTATGAAGGCAGCGGCCGTTGGCCAAAATGGACACCACCTGCCTGCCTGGCGTATGATACGTCTGTTTGTCAGGCAGGCGTAAGAGAAGGCGAATCAACAGGAGGGCAAGATGAAGTATTTCTTGGCGCTAACCTTATTGCTCACTGGGGCTGTTTTGCTCAGCGCAGCCGAGGGGACCACGCCCGACGTCAGCTACGTGCCCCACGACAAGGTCGCGGCCGTGCTGCAAAAAGGCGGCTCTATGGTGAACCAGTCGGATCTGGCTGTTCAAGGAACCCATCGCGTGAAACCCGGCGGAGCCGAGATTCACCTTAAAGAAACCGATGTGTTCTATGTCGTAGACGGCGAAGCAACAGTGGTCACCGGAGGCACCGTTTTGAATCAAAGAACGGGGAAAAATCCGAACCAGATTGGCGGCAGTGGCATCGAAGGCGGCCACGAATATCACATCAGCAAGGGTGACGTCATGGTGATCCCGGCCGGTGTGCCGCACTGGTTCAAGGAAACAAACGGCATCGTGTACTATGTTGTCAAAGTGAAAAAGCCGTAACGCGGGATTTTCCGTTCACCTCAGGCGGTGGCGGCCCAGCCCGCACGGAGCGCCCGCTCAGGCCAGCCACCGCATTCTTTTCACGCCTGTCTCTTCCACCATGATCGCCGTCCGTAACTCGAACGCATGCTAAGACGGTGGCGTCTGTTGGCCGTAATCGCCTTGGGCATCGGAGTCTGGGTGCTGCCGCGCCCCGAGGGAGTCAATTCGCAGGGGTGGCATTTGCTGGCCATCTTCGCCGCGACTATCCTTGGCATGATCCTACAACTTATGGAGGCCGGCGCCGTCGTTCTGCTGGGTCTAACCGCCGCCATCCTGACCCGAGCGATGACAGTCAGCGCGGTGCTCGGCGGTTTCAGCAACGCCATCGTATGGCTGATTGTCTCCGCCTTTCTATTCTCGCAGGCGGTGACCGGGACCGGGCTCGGCCGGCGGCTGGCATATCTGTTCATTCGAGCCTTCGGGCATCGGACGCTCGGCCTGGGTTATGCCCTGGTGGCATCCGAGATGGTGATCGCACCGGCCGTGCCGGCCAACACGGCGCGGGCGGGCGGGATCCTCTTTCCCATCGCCAGCAGCATCGCGCGGGCCTGCGGGTCATCGCCCAAAGAATCGCCGCGGCTCGGAGCGTTTTTGATGCTTAACCAGTTTCATGCGACGATCATTCTCTCGGCGATGTTTCTGACCGCTACCACAACCAATCCGCTGGTGGCGGAGCTGGCAGCGAAGGCCGCCGGCGTCAAAATCAGTTGGGGCCTTTGGGCGCTGGCCGGGGCCGTTCCCGGCGCGATTTCTCTCGTGCTGGCGCCGTGGGTTTTATACCGGCTGCATCCGCCCGAGACGGCGGAATCTCCGGAAGCCGCGGCCGAGGCGAGCCGGCGCCTGGCGGAGCTGGGGCCGATGAGCCGGGCCGAAATTGTCCTGGCGATTGTGGTCGGCTGCTGTCTGGTGCTGTGGTGTACGACCGCTCTCCACAAACTGGATCCTACAGCCATCGCCTTCGCGGGCCTAGCCGCGATGCTGCTGGGCGGCGTGCTGAAATGGCAGGATGTGTTGGGCACGCGCGGCGCCTGGGACGCGATGCTGTGGTTCGCCGGTCTGATCGGCATGACCGACTGGCTTGGGCGGCTCGGGGTCACGGCCTGGTTCGCACGCTCCGTCGCCGGCCACGTACACGGCCACTGGTTCTGGATACTATTGATACTTTCCCTGGTCTACTTCTATTCCCACTACGCCTTCGCCAGCATGACGGCACACGTCACGGCCATGTTCACGCCGTTTTTGGGCGTCGCCGTGGCCGGGGGAGCGCCCGCTCTGCTTGCCACACTGCTGCTCGGGTTCTTTTCCACGCTGAACGCGGCCATGACTCACTACTCGACCGGCCCGGCTCCCATTTATTTCGGGGCCGGCTATGTCAGCCAAGCCGTCTGGTGGAAAGCAGGGTTTGCGCTGTCGGTTCTGTATGTCATCATTTGGGCCGGAGTCGGCTTGCCGTATTGGAAGCTCATCGGGATCTGGTAGCCTCCCGTGCCTTTTGCGCCCGGCGCGCCCCTACTTCAAGGCAATAATCAGGGTCCGGTAGGTTTTGGCTCCCATGTTGACGAGCCGCGGAGCATGATCGCCCTTGTCGTGCCATATCACGTCACCCGATTTCCGTGTGACGCGCTGCTTGGCACCGGTGGCCGGGTCGATGCGGTCATAGGTGGCGTCGTCCAGAAACACAATCACCTGATCGGTTGGCCGCACGTAAGGTTCCCGCGGCACTCCGCGCAGGTAATCCATTTCCGTGACAGTAACCTTCGGATTTTCGAGTTTCGTGGTTGTGGGCAGGTTTGCCGCCGGAACGTAGTGAACAGCGACGAGGGTAGCCACAACAGAGAGAACCGCGGTTAGAACCATTTTTCTCATCCAAATAACCTCCGTTAGGATCTGCCTTCCTGCATCTTGCCACGATCGGCATGCGAGGGAAAGGTTTCCGAACGGAGCGGGGCCTCAGCCGCCCCGGGATCTTTTGGATCTTCGACGCCCTCGGACGGCCCCCTCATTTTTTAACCGGGCCGGGCCACGCGGAGCCGGTCCGGCAACGCAAGAGCCAAGAGCCAAGAGCCAAGAGCTTGTGGTTTTCACCGTTCCCAGCGCGAAGCATCGGCGGCCTTGCCGGCAGCCGACGCCCGAACCGGGCTAACAGTGGCTTTTAATACCACCGGCCAGGCGCTCGGCGAGGGAGGCGGGTACTCTTGCAGAGTCGGCGCCGAGCAACGCCGCCGGCTGTTTTTCTGTCCGCAAGACTTGCCCGGCTGAAAAATTGTGATAAAGTCTCAGTTTCCGTTTCGACTCTGATCGCGAGGCGAATTATGTGGGAACAAAATTATCGTCCGGTCGCCGGAAGCTTGGGGTTGTCTGCATTGGTAGCCGCCATACCTCTGTTCGTCCTTTTCTACATGCTGGGCGTGAAGCGCAAACCTAGCTGGATCGCGGGTCTTTCCGCGCTGGCGGCGGCCTGGGTGGTCGTGCTCGCGGTGATTCACATGCCTGTGCAGCAGGCCCTGGCGTCCACGATTTACGGCGCCGCCTTTGGAATCTTCCCCATATTCTGGATCGTGTTCTCAGCCATTCTCCTTTACCGAGTCACGGTCGATACCGGCAAGTTCGAAATCATCAAGGACTCGGTGGGCGCGCTGAGCGACGACCGCCGGCTGCAAGCTCTGTTGATTGCCTTTTCCTTCGGCGCTTTCGTGGAGGGCGCAGCAGGCTTTGGCACGCCCGTGGCGGTCGCTGCGGCGATGCTGGCGGGCCTGGGCTTTTCGCCTTTCTACGCAGCCGGGATCTGCCTGCTGGCCAATACGGCGCCGGTCGCGTTCGGCTCGATTGGCATTCCCGTCATCACGCTCGCTGGCATAACGTCGCTGCCCGTCAACCACCTCAGTGCCATGGTGGGCCGAATCTGCGCCATGATCTCGGTAATTATTCCGACTTATTTGGTCGTGACGATGGCCGGGTGGGCGGGAGCGGCCGAGGTGTGGCCGGCAGTGGTGGCGTGCGGCGCGACCTTCGCCGCCGTGCAGTTCAGCATCTCCAACTTTGTCGGTCCGGAACTGACTGACATCCTCGCCTCACTCACTTCGATCGGGGCCATGGTTCTGGTGATGAAGCTGTGGCACCCGGCCCAGATCTTCCGGCTGGAGGGCGACGCGCCGGTGAACAAAGCCCCTCGAAAACACAGCACGGGTGAAATCTTTTACGCCTGGTCGCCTTACATTCTGCTGGTCATTTTTGTGCTTTTGTGGGGCTATCCCCCGATCAAGGCTGTGCTGGAGAAAGGTATTACAAAATTGATCCCCATGCCGGGCCTGCACAACATGGTAATGCGGATGCCTCCGGTAACCAAGGCCCCCAGTCCCTACCCGGCCGTGTACACCTTCAACTGGCTGAGCGCGGCCGGCACATCATGTTTCTTTGCGGCCATTGTTTCAGCGCTGATACTCGGGATGAGCCCGAAAAAATTCGCGTCGGTCACCGTGTCGGTCAGCAAGCAGCTCGCGCTGCCGATGTTGACGATCGCCTCGGTTCTCGGGCTGGCCTTTTTGATGAACTACGCCGGCATGACTTCCACCCTCGGCCTTGCCTTCGCAGCCACCGGATCAGCGTTCCCGTTTTTCAGCTCGCTACTGGGATGGATGGGCGTGTTCCTGACCGGAAGCGACACGTCGGCCAACGCGCTGTTTGGAAATCTCCAGGTGGTAACGGCGAACACCTTGGGGATCAATCCGATTCTGACGGCAGGAGTCAATTCGGCGGGGGGCGTCATGGGCAAGATGATCTCGCTGCAAAGCATCGCCGTGGCTGTGGCCGCTACGGGCATGCCGCCCAGCGATGAAGGCAAATTGTTTCGCTTTACGCTGCGCCACAGCGTCATTCTGGTGACCGTGGTCGGTTTGATCGCGCTGGCGTACGCCTATCTGGCGCCGAGTCTTATACCATCGCCATGAAGTGGGACGCGCAGCTAGGCCGCCGGCGCGAACTGCTGGCCTTGAGCGGGCTGGTGGCGGTTGCGGCCTGCTTCGCGATCGTAGCCCATCGCTTCGCCAGCCGGGGCGCCCTCGCCGGAGGCTTGGTTGCGTCTCTGCTGGCCTTGGCTGTGGGACTGTATGTGGTGTTCCGGGCGTGGCCCAACTTGCCGCGCTCGGATATCAACCACCAGTTGACGCGTCACGGCGCGCTCTACATTCTGACCATCTTCGCCGTCGCTGCGATTGCGCTCAGTTCCGCCAACAATCTTCTCTTTCTCGTGCTTGCCTGTATGCTGGCGGCCCTGCTCGCCTCCGGCCTGTTCTCGCGCCTAAACCTGGCGGAGCTTGAGTTGCAATGCCTGGCTCCTGACAATGTTTTCGCCGGACAAGACGTTCCGGTGCGGGTTCTGCTGAGAAACCTGAAGTCCTGGATGTCGTCCTTTTCCATCTGGCTCGGCATGGATCTGCCGGGTCACCGGGGGGTGGCGTTTCCGGAGATCTATTTCCCCGTCGTGGCCGGCGGGCAGACGGCCTCGACGATGGTTTCGGTGCGCTTTCCGCGCCGGGGGCGATACCAACAGGATCGATTTTGGCTGCGGTCGGGTTTCCCGTTCGGGTTGCTCGTCAAGACAGTGCGGCTCCGCCTTCCGAAGGAAATTCTCGTCTACCCGGCGCTTGTTGACGCCCGGGAGTTGGAAAACACGCTGCCTCAAAGCATCAGCCAGTGGGAAAGGCGCTTAACGGGGCCGGGCCAGGACCTTTACCGAATCCGGCCATACCAAACCGGAGACAGTTCGCGGGTTGTCCACTGGAAAGCTTCCGCCCACACCGGCGATTTAAAGGTGCGGGAGTTCACACTGGAAGAGGACCGGCGCGTTGAAATTCTTTTCGATACATCGCTTCCAGAAGGGGAGGATTGGCGGTCCCGTTTCGAGCGCGCGGTGGAACAATGTGGGTCCATTGTATGGCGTCTGCATGAAATCGGCGCTGGGGTGAAATTCCAACCTGGCGGCTTGGAAAACGTCTATGACGTTCTCCGATACCTGGCGGTGGTGGAACCCTCGGCCGGGGGAGAACGTCTGCCGATCGAGCCCAGCGGGCTCTTTCAAGTGATTTTTACGGCCACGAGGAGAAACGTGCCGGCGTCGCTGCCGGAGTCCGGCTATTGCTGCTATGCCTTGGAGGACTTATAGGGGCCTGGCCGGAAGTAGGTCTGCTCCCCTGCCCACGGGCCGCCTTGCGCGCGCTCCGGAAGATTGCATAACCGCTTTGCCCGGATCCTCTTCTCTGGAACGGTCCGGCGAAAAAGCCGCGGGACCCCGCGCCATTCCCATTTTTGACAAACATTTAACGAAGCGAATCGGCCTCGCCACGGAGACTGCGGCGACGTCTGTGGTATTCTCTTGGCTCTAAAACCTCGCGAGGTTCTGTTCGAAGGAAGCTTCGAAGGTAGGCCGTCGCGGCAAGTTCCTTTCGAAGGCCGGCGGCGGTTTTCGAGTGGCGAACCGATATGACCCACAACAAGGACCTGAATCGGCCCAACAACGGGATGGGATCTGTCAGCAGGGCGCTATGCGGTTTGAGCTTGTCACTCGGCATGCTGGCGTTGCTCGCCGGCGGGCAGCCGGGGCGTGCGCAGGTCACCGCGGCGGTTGTTGGGAAAGTGGAAGACGCTTCCGGAGCCGCCGTCAGCGGCGCTGCCGTCAGCGTAAAAAATCTGGAGACCGGTGCGACCCGGGTCGTAACCACGGATGACACGGGCGCTTTTCGCGTGTTGTCGCTGCCGGTCGGGCCCTACGAGGTCAAGGCGGAGAAGACCGGTTTTAAGGCCGCGGTCAGGACCGGAATCAATCTGGCGGTGGGCCAGGAAGCGCGGGTGAATCTGCAACTCGAGGTTGGGGAATTCGCCCAGCAGGTCACTGTGCTGGCGGAAGCACCTATTGTCAATACCAGCACGGCGTCGTCCTCGGGCGTCGTCGGGGAGCGCCAGGTCAAGGAGCTGCCTCTAAACGGGCGGAGCTTCGATTATCTGATCACCCTGAATCCAGGAGCGATCAATTATAACCTGAAGAGCCCGCAAACCAGCACCAGCAACGGCAACACTTTCTCTGTCGCCGGAAGACGGCCGCTGGACAACTTGGTCTTGCTGAACGGCGTAGAGTATACCGGATCAAGCCAGCTCGCGGTGACGCCCGGCGGCGTCAGTGGAGATCTGCTGGGCATCGACGCCGTGCGGGAATTTAACGTCTTGACGGAGACGTATCCGGCCGAATACGGAAAACGCGCCGGCGCGCAGGTAACTGTCGTAACGCAATCCGGCAGCAACACGCTGCACGGATCGGTGTTCGAATTTTTGCGGAACAGTGCGCTCGACGCGCGAAATTTCTTTGACCAGGGACCTGCTCCGCCCTTCAAGAGAAATCAATTCGGAGGCGCGCTGGGTGGGCCGATCCGGAAGGACCGGTTGTTCTTGTTCGGCAACTACGAAGGCTTCCGGCAGAGGTTGGCGGTCAGCAACGTCAGCGTGGTTCCGGACGAACAGGCGCGGCAGGGCCTGTTGCCGAACGCCTCGGGCCAATACGTTCCGGTTCCTAATCTGAGACGGGAAATGCTGCCTTACATGTCTTTCTGGCCCGCGCCGAACGGCCCCGAGTTGCTGGCCAACGGTCTGCCTACCGGAGCTGCGCTGTCCTATAACAATCCGCGGCAGTCGATTCGGGAGGATTTCGGCACTCTTCGCGCGGACTACAACGTGCGCTCTCGAGACACCTTTTCGGCCTCGTACACCATCGACGACGGCAACAGCCTGATTCCTCTGGCGGATCCATTTTTCGGTTCCGCCTCCGTTCTTCGCAGCCAGGTCGCCAGTGTGGATGAGACGCACATTATTTCGCCACAAATTCTGAACACATTCCGTATAGGATATTCGCGGGCTGCCTTCAATCTGGACTCCGCTCTGCTGGCGAGTTTCCCGCCGAACCTCTCCTTCGTTTCCGGAGCCGGGCCGGGCGGGATTGTTATCGGAGGAGGCACGACCACCACGGGCGCCGCGGCGATCACTTCGGCCGGTCCCAACAACGCGGCCGGTGTCTGGAATCGCCGCAACATCTTCACTTATACGGACGGAGTGCAGATCAGCAAAGGACGGCATGAGATCAGCGCGGGAGTTTGGTTCCAGCGGCTCCGCGATAATGAAGACAGCGCCTCGCGGCAACTGGGCCAAGCCAGCTTCACCAGCCTGACCACCTTCCTGCAAGGGACGGTCAGCAGCTTTCAAGTTGTCCCGAGCGCTACCGAGCTCGGCTGGAGAAGCCTGTTCGGGGCCTGGTATTTTGAGGATGCCATCAAGCTGCGGTCGAATCTGACGCTGCGTGCCGGCGTGCGCCACGAGTTCACGACGGGGTGGAACGAGGTTTCCGGCCGAGCCGCCAATTACGTGACCGATGCGCAAGGTTTGCTGGTGACGACTCCTCTGGTGGGCGGATCGGCCTTTACACAGAACAACGCGAAGCGTCTTTTCGCGCCGCGAATCGGTTTGGCCTGGGATCCGTTCGGTAACGGCAAGACCGCGATCCGGGCAGGATTCGGCACGTATTACACACTGATTGACGCGCTGAGCTTTCTGTTGAACTCGCTGCCGCCATATAACGGCTCTGTCTCATTCACAAACACGTCACTCTTCTCCATTGTGCCCGTTGTACCGACTATTCCCATCCCCCCTTCCTGCGGGCCGGGGGTTCCCCAGCCTTGCACGACGTATGCGCCGCAGGGAGTTCAGGGCAATGCCAAAACTCCCACAGTTCAAGAGTGGAATTTCACGGTGGAACAGGAACTGCATCCGAATACGGTTCTCCGGCTAGCCTACGTGGGATCCTTCGGATACCATAACCTCCTCAGCGTCGATCCCAATACGATTCCGGCCCGGATTTGCGCCGATCCCGCCGGCTGCCAGGCCGGAGGCGTCGCATCAGTGGCAAACCAGAGCCATGTTCCGCAGGGCACCAAGTATATTCCCGTGGGAACCCGTCCCAATCCCTATCTGGGCGCCGGATTTTTTTGGTACACCGAAGGCAACAGCAGCTACAACGCGCTGCAAGTGGACCTGATGCGCCGGTTAAGTCAGGGATTGCAATTCCGGGCCAACTACACGTGGTCGAAAAGTCTGGACATGAATTCCGGCCTGACCGGAGCGCAGGCGCAGAATCAGGCCCAAATGATTTTGGACCGCAATGATTTGCGCCGAGATTGGGGCCCTTCCGCTTTGAATGTAACCCACCAATCCAGCATTTCCGCGCATTACGAGCTGCCGTTCGGCCACGGCAGGCGCTGGCTGGGCGGCGGCGCCGGGCTCCCAAACAAGCTGATCGGCGGTTGGGAGCTGAATGGAATTGCGACGCTGCTAAGCGGCTTCCCCTTCACGCCCCAGATCGGTTCGAATCGCTCGGGGGACGGCGATACCCGGAATCCCGACCGCCCCAGCCTGAATCCGTCGTTCTCCGGGCCTGTCGTGCTTGGAAAACAGACCCGCTGGTTTGATCCGAATGCCTTCGTGCTGCCGGCCGCAGGCACTTTCGGGAATCTGGGCCGCGGCGTGTTTGAAGGCCCGGGTCTGGCGGAGCTCGATCTCTCCCTGTTGAAAAACACCGCCGTCACAGAAAAGCTGAACTTGCAGTTCCGGGCGGAATTTTTCAACATTCTCAACCATACCAACTTGGGTACGCCCAACGCCGTGGTGTTTTCCGGCACGAGCGGAGCGATCAGCGGTTCGGCGGGACTCGTCACCTCGACTGCTACGACATCCCGGCAAATTCAATTCGGCATGAAATTGATTTTTTGAGGCCAGCGCCGCGCTGCCGCGGAATGCGCTCGCACCATCGTGCCCGGAGCGGGCAAGCCACCTTGGTCCGCTGCGAGCAACCAAGCTTGTCAGCCTGACAGGGAAAAGCTCGTCCCTATCTTGCCGTTCTTTGGTTTGCCGCCATAGCGGGCGTGAATCCGCATTTTCCGCGCCGGCGCCTTTCGCCACGCTTAACTTCCCTCAACGGCCCTCACTGGACCGGAATGTTGACTGTGTTGCTCGAGACGCCGTTGCTCGTGATCACCAAAGGCTGCAAGCCGCTGGGAGCTCCCGCCGGGATGGTGACGTTTATCTGATTGAGGCCGACGAAAAACGGCGCAAGGCCGGAAAAGAAAACGGAGGCGTTCTGGCCCGCGACGGTAACCGTGGGCGTCTGTTTGGTATTAGTCAGAGGCTGCGCCGCGGCCGGTTCCCCGCTGGCCTGCGGCTGATCTACCGGCCCCACGCCGGTGGCGTAGACGACCACTGTTTCATTCGCGTGAGCGGGGTTGGAGGGAGTCACAACGCTGCCGTCGGCATGAGTGACAACGCCCAGCGTCTGGCCTCCAAGGGAATATTGAAAGATCCCCGGAGCGCTGTCGCTCAGAGACAACTGGTAGACCGAACTGACTACATCATCGATGCGAACCTTCAGCATGGCCGTTGTTTGCCCGGCCAATTCCCAAGGCACTTGCACATTAAGCTGGCCCGGGCTGACGTAGAAAAAGTAGCCGGGCACGCTGATATTCGCACTGGGTACATCGAAACTGACGCTCACGTGATTGAGCGCCGGCGAAAGCGGCAGCTTGGATGCGCCGGCTGTGGAATCGGCAAGATTCGCGCCAAAGATGGATATGATGGATCCGGGCGCGACCGGCTGTCCGCTGGCGAAACTCGCGCCATTCACCACGCCGCCGCTGCCGATCGACGGCTGTGCGCGCGCCGTATCCACGAAGTTCACGGTCAGGCCGCCCGCGGTTGCGGCAAAGCTCTGCACCCCGATTTCCGGTCCGAGCTTGACGCTGGCAGCGGCGATGCCGTACACATCCGTGGCGGCATCGGCCTGTACGATGCTCCCGCTGCCTTGGGTCACTTTGAACTGTACGCTCGCGTTGGGCACGGGCAGCCCGAATTGATCGACCAGCTTGAATATCAGAAGATCCTGAAGCGGCTGCCCCGCTGTGCCGACGAGTCCGTCGCCGTCCAATGCGAATATGCTCGCCGGCTGGTTGCTTTCGACGGCGTAGTGATACACGACGCGAAGACTGGCCGGGCCGGTGGTTCCCTTGACCGTAATCACGCCCTCGTAAAGCCCCGGCGACGGCGTCGAGCCGGTCAACGCAACGGTGACATTGGCAGATTGTCCGGAGGTCAGCCGGATGCTGGTTGTGCTCCCGCCGTTTAAAGTGACCCGGGCCTTCGAGTCGGGGTCGCGCTGCTGCACCGCCAGTTGAAATGTGTCGGTGGCGGAACCAATATTGGCGACGACCAGAGTTCCGGAAATCGGAAGCGGGTTCGTACTACTGATGACTCCGAAACTGATGCTCGAAGGAAAGACCGTAGCTTCGGGATTAATGGCAGCCGCCACATTCAATTTTCCGGCGCCCATGGCGGTTTCCCGTGCCGGAGCGCCTTTGTCGGTCACATTCGGATTCGCCGTGTTGATGACCGCCGAAATGACGTCGGATATGAATACATTAGGGTTGCTGGCGACGGCCTGCTCGACCAGCGCCGCCGCTCCGGCCGCCATGGGGGCTGCAAAACTGGTTCCGTCGAGCATGGTAAAGCGGCTGGCGTCGTAAAGCGCTCCGTTTGGGTCGAGGCTTTGCGTGGCTGAATAAATATTCACGCCGGGAGCGACCAGGTCGGGCTTCGCGCCCAGGTCAATGCTGGGGCCCCGCGAGCTGAAATCGGCGACCACATCCGCTGTAGTCGGCTGGGCCACCAGTTTGGGATCCAGCGTGACCGCCGGGTTGGAGGTGGAATGGATGTAACTGCGCAAGGCGACGCCCGCCGAATTGCCCACCATCGCTGCCGGAATCGGAGCGCCGACGAGGCCGGTCATGATGATCGGCTGATCACTGCCGGGGTTGTTATAAACCACGACGGCGATAGCGCCGGCCGCGGCGGCATTTTGGACTTTGACCGAGAAATCGCAGTTTCCGCGAATAACGAGAACCATCATGCCTCCGAGCGAACTTCCCGGAAGAGGAGAACAAGCTGTGCCGTCGTCGCCGAGGTCGGTTACGTCGCGGATTGTCGCCGTCAGCGGACTGCTCGGCCGGGGTCCGTTGCCGAACAACGCCGGAACCGGGGCGCCCGAGCCGGCCTGCAACGTGGATGTGAGCTGCCGGGAATTCGTCGTAGCGCCCACTGTGATCGCGTCCGGCGCCGTGCCGGGGGAACTAATTGTGTTGAGCGTCGGCCGGACCATTCCGAGATCGCCGTCATTGCCGGCAGGAGTGGTCACGATCACTCCGAACTGCTCGGTGGCGGTGGCCACCGCTTCCGCTACCGGATCACAAACAGCCGCCGGGTTGCTCGAGCAGGCTGACCCCTGGTCGTTCGGACCAAACAACGCGATCGACCCCAAACTCAGGTTGATGATAAACATGCCGTCATTGACGGCGTCATCCATAGCCATCAGGACCGCGTCCTGGGACGGCCCGTCGTTGATGTCAGTGGATCCGGCGATTTTGTAGTTTCCGAGATAGGCCTTGGGCGCGATGCCCGTGATGGCCGGCCCGCCTGGACCGGTTACCGTTTCTCCGGCTGCGATCATGGCGACGAATGTGCCGTGGCCGACCCGGTCACGCGGGGTGTAGTCGTCGGGGCGTGATGTGGTGGGATCGATGGCGCCCGAGGGGCTCAAATATTCGCGGGCGACGATGATTTTGTTATTCGTGTAATTGGTAAGGCCTAGGGGATAACCCTGCGGCACGGGCAGGCTGGGGTCCTGAAAGGCCGGATGAGTATTATCAATTCCTGAATCCAGAATGCCGATGGTGATGCCGGCGCCGGCGTTGGAAACGCCGCCCAGAGCGCTCCAGGCGGCAGGCGCATTGATCAGGCCAGCAGCCGCATCCAGCTTGAGCCGGTATCGCGCCATACGGGCGACATTGCGCACGCCGGGCAGGGCCCGGAGCTGCTCGGCTTGTTCCGGGGTGGCCCGCACGAAAATCGCATTGAGCAGATGGTGCGTCGAACCGGTGACCGGGAGGCCCATTTTCTGAATGGCGCTGCGCACAGGCGCCTGGCTTTGCTCGACCTGAGCTGTGAGTTCCTGAATCTCGGGCATGCTGGCGAGCGGCCGGTGCGTTCGCATCGCCAAGGGAGTTCTGGGCCGGACGGAAAGGCGCTTGCCGACCGGCGGCGCGGAAAGCACCACGGCGTAGGTTCCCGCCCGATTTTGCGCCGGGGCTGCGCGCAAGCCCAGGCCCGGGAGCAGCAGACAGAACACCAGCAGAATCGCTGTGCATCGCGTGTGCATAGCTCAGTTCATCTCCTGAACGTGCAAACAATCCGGTCGGACACCAAAGTGATCTGACGCTTTCGCCAGCCTTCCCGTTGCACGCGTGTTATACTAAATGCGTTGTAATTGTTGAAAGGACTATTGATGAAGGCGGGCATCCATCCGACTTATAACGAAGTGAACGTCATCTGCGCCTGCGGGCATACGTTTCGAACCCGTTCGACGCACAAGGGCGATATCCGCGTGGAGATCTGCTCCAACTGCCATCCCTTCTTCACCGGCAAGCAGAAACTGGTGGACACTGCCGGGCGCGTGGAGCGCTTCGAGCGCAAGTACGCGAAAGTGCGCGGCGGCAAAGGCTAGTCTGCTCTTCATCGCCTCTCATTGACAATCGGGCTGCGCGGGCACGATTAGCTCCGCCGGAGAAAAACGGCGCAAATCCGCTGACTGCGCCGGCGGTGCAGTCACGGCAGGTACGCCCGGAGCGTCTCCGTCGGCTCCCGCGGGTGCCAGCGGAACGGCGGCAGCGCGGAAGGTATGAGAAATACGTTCCCTGGCTCGTACGGTTCCCGGTCCAGCGTGCCGCGGCCTTTCACGATGACCAGCAAATGCATGCGGGACGGCTCGGGCTCATAATCCAGGTCGGCGCGGCAGGCGAGGCGCTCCACGCGGAAATACTCGCACGCCGCCAAAGCTTCGGCTTGAAAGCCCTTCAGCGGAAAGGGCTCCGGGCGCTGAAGGCCGGCATGCGGCGCGAGGCGCGCAACTTCCACGGCGCGGTCGATGTGCAGTTCGCGCGGGCGGCCGTCGGCGCCGAGCCTTCCAAAGTCATAAAGGCGGTAGGTGAGGTCGGAATTCTGCTGGACTTCGCACAAGGCAAGTCCGGCGCCGATTGAGTGCAGCGTGCCCGCAGGGCAAAAAATGCAGTCGCCGGCTTTTACCGGAACCCAGTTCAAGTATTCCGCAATCTCGCCGGTGAGGGCTGCCCTGCGCAATTCGTCGGGGCGGAGGGATTTCTGCAAGCCCAGAGCGATAGCCGCCCCCGGCTCAGCGCGCAGCACGTACCACATCTCGGTTTTGCCGGGGCTGTTTTCGTGTTCCCCGGCATAGATATCATCTGGATGTACCTGGACGGAAAGCCGGTCGGCGGTGAACAGGAATTTTATCAGAATGGGGAAATGGACCGCGGCCCGGGACGCGGCGCCGGAGCGATGCCGGGACATGCCTTTCTCCGCGGATCGGCGGCGCAGGGGGCTCTGCCGGAAGGCGGTTCCCATGAGCTTTGCGCCTTCGCTGGCCATCAGATCGGCCAGCGTGCGGCCCGCCAGCGCGCCGTTGGCGATCGTATTTTCTTCGAAGGTGTACCAGACTTCTCCAACCGGCAGACCGGCGGGCGCCCGGCTGATTTCGGGGCCGGATTGCTCCGCCGTTGCAGCTTCCGCCGCAAGAAGCGCCGGCGGGCCGAAAAACGGTGAAAGATCGGTTGCTCCCCAGATCTTCTGCCGCCAGGAGGGCGAAAGGCGCAAGGGATACAACTGGCTCACGCTTGCTTTGCCAGAAAGTCCCGGATACGTCCTAGCCCGCGTTCGAGCTCGGTCATCGAGGTCGCGTAGGAAATCCGGATGTGTTTTTGTGTGCCGAAAGCCTCCCCCGGCACGACGGCTACGCGGGCCTCGCGGAGAAGCCGTTCTGCGAAGTCAAGTGTGGACGAGATCCCGTTTTTTCCCAGGAAGCGCCCGATGTTCGGGTAGGCATAAAAAGCTCCCTGCGGCTCGGCGCAGCAAACGCCCGGAATGCTCCGCAGGGCGGGGATCACGTATTCCCGGCGGCGGCGATATTCGGCCAGCATGCGGCTGACGGACTCCTGCGGCCCTGTCAGAGCCTCCACGCCGGCTTTCTGGGAAATCGAAGTCGGGTTCGAGGTGGAATGGCTTTGCAGCTTCAGCATGCTCGCTACCAGCGGCGCCGGCGCCAGCGCGAAGCCGACGCGCCAGCCGGTCATGGCATAGGTCTTCGACAAAGAGCCTACTATAATGACATTCTCCTTGGCGCCGGGCAGCGATGCAATGGAGTAGGGCTTGCCCTCGTATACGAAGTGGCAATAGCACTCATCGCTCATCAACGGAATGCCCCGGCTGGAGGTGAGGGAGTAGATTTTTTCGAACTCGGAAGGCTCCAGCACGGCGCCGCTCGGATTCGACGGCGAATTGATGATTACCAGCCGCGTGCGCGGCGTGAGCGCGCGCTCGATTTGACCGGCCGTGAGCCGGAAGCCATTGGCTTCATCCGTTTCGACAAACACACACTTGCCGCCGTTGTAGTGAACCACATCCGCGAAGGTCACCCAATAAGGCACTGGAAGAACGACTTCATCGCCGTGGTCGATCAAAGCCGATACCGCATTGTAAATGGCGTGTTTGCCGCCGACGGTCACAATGCACTCGGGCAGGGAGTAATCGGTACCAAAATCTTTGCGGTGCCTTTCGCATATCGCCTGCCGCAATTCGGCGGTGCCGCCGGCTGGAGTGTACTTGGTGAAATTGCGATGCATGGCCTCGATGGCGGCTTGTTTGATGTTGTCCGGCGTGGGGAAGTCGGGCTCTCCGGCGCCAAAATCCACTACGTCCACGCCCGCGGCGCGCAGCTTCTCCGCTTCGGCGCTGACCCGCATGGTCGCCGAAACGCTGATTCTCGAAATTCTCGCTGAAAATTGCATAAGAAAATGGATGCCGCCGGCCTGTCCTCAGATTCTCGCTTTCGCCTTCAATCGTTCGACCACGATAGGCGGCACTAAGTCGCTCACGTCGCCGCCCAGGCGGAATACTTCCTTGACCAGCCGGGAGCTCACATAGCTGTAGGCCTCGCCGGGCAGCATGAACACGGTCTCCAAATCGGGCTGCAATTTCCGGTTCATCATCGCCATTTGCAGCTCAAACTCGTAATCAGAAACCGCCCGGATGCCCCGCAAAATCACGCGCGCCCCCTTCTGGGCGGCGAAGCGCACCAGCAAGCCGTCGAACGACTCGACGCGCACATTTTTGAGGTGCTTCACCGCCTCGCACAGCATCTCCATTCGCTCTTCGACGGTGAACAGAGCCGCTTTGCCGTCATTGCGCAGAATGGCGACGATCAACTGGCGAAACATCTTGGCGCCGCGCTCGATGAGATCGAGATGCCCATTAGTGGGCGGATCGAACGACCCGGGATAAATGGTGACATTCCCTTCCGGCACAACGCCTCGTTCGTCGAGATGCGACGCGGGGAGCGGCTTGAATCTGTATTGTAGCGAAATGCGCCGGTGGAAAAAAGCAAAGCCCGGCGCTTTCCATATGCCACGAGAGGGAAGCGAGCGCGCGGCACCCGGGCCATAAGGAGAAGCGAGGCGAGCGCTGCCGCGGTGTTCAGCTTGCGCGCTGTTTCGTAAAGGACTCGCTTGCCGCCGTTTTGGTAGAGCCGGGCGCGGCGCTTGTGCGCGCCGCCGGGCGGGCCGCCGGCGGATGGAGAATAGCTCCGCAGGCAGGGCAGGCCGGGGCGTCCTCGCCGGGTCTGACAACGAATTCCCGGCCGCACGAAGCGCAACAAAACGTATCCAGGTTGGCCATAAAGCACGCTCTTCGATTGCGAGCCCGCGGCGTTCCGACGGCGGCCGGGCCGCTTAAAAGTTGAAACGCAGCGAGAGCTGGATTTGGCGGTTGGTTCCCAGTCCGATCTGGTTTGAAACCGTGGAGGTCAGCACGCCGAAATTGCCGCCTGCCGCGGCGGCGGTGAAAGGCTGCCCCGGCTGCAACTGATTCACGCCCGTTCCGAGCGCGTTGTTGAGCCGCGGCTGCCCGCCTCCGGGAGCAGCAAAGTTGGTGTGGTTCAGAATGTTGTAGAACTCGCCCCGAAATTCCAGATTCGTGCGCTCGGTGACCGGAAAGCGCTTGGAGATGGTCAGGTCCAGTTGCGTCATGTTCGGCCCATGCAGGGCGTCGCGGCCCAAATTGCCGAAGGCGCCCGGCTGCGGGATGGCGAAAGCGGCAGGGTTGATGAAGGCCCGGTCGTTCCCCAGATACGGGTCTACGCCCGGAACGAGGTCCGGACGGCGCACGTTCCGGCTGTTGCCGCCGCCGGGGACGTTGATGATCGCGGTCGTGAATACCGTTCCGTTTGCCGTCACTATCGGGCTGGTAACGATGCTGCCGGTGCGATTATCGCGATAAACCACGTCGGGACGCGTGATCAACACTTCGATGGGCAGACCGGAACGGGCGTTAGCCATGCCGCCCGCCTGCCAACCGCCGAGTAAAGCCTGAGAAAGGCGTCCGGCGTTGCTTCCATATTTGCGGCCGCGGCCGTAGGGCAGCTCGTAGAGCGCGCTGAAGTTGAAAGTGTGGCGCACGTCAAAGGTGTTGTTTCCGCGGTCGGCCGCGAAGCTGAAATTGTTGGCCGCCGTGCGGGCTTCATTCGATCCGTCTGTATTGCCGATGCTGTGAGCGTAGGTGTACTGTCCGCCCAGGGTGAGGCCGCGGGAGAAGCGGCGGTTCAGAGAAGTTTGCAGCGAGTCGTAATGGTCGGTGCCGCCGCTGGTTTTATAGTCGATCTCGGCGAAGCGGTTGCCGAACTGGCGCTGCACAATTGCCGCTCCGGTGACCGGATCGGTGGAAACGCCGATAATCTGGTTGGTCACTCCGCGCAGAAACAGATTGCGCCCCTGGCTGCCTACATAGGCGACCGTGAGCACCGTGTTGGACGGAAGCTGCTGTTCGACCGAAGCGGTGTACTGCAATATTCTTTCAGGAATCGTGTACCCGGGCGCGTACGCGCGCGGCTGAAATTGCAAATTGGGATCGTTGACATTGTACCCGGCGACAACGGCGGGGATGTCAAGCGGATAAATGAGCCGTGGTCCGGAGGTTATAGTCGTGCTGATGCGGTCGCTCTCCGCCGGCTGGAGCTGATCCTCTGTTTGGCCCGGCCCATAATAGTATCCGGCGCCGAGACGGAATATGGTTTTGTTATTGAGCCGCTCCGGCGCCCAGCTAATGCCCAGGCGGGGCCCGAAGTTGTGCGGGGAGCTGTTATACCAGGGCGTGTTTGGCGGATCGAGCGCGCCGGTAACCATGTCGAAGACAACGTCCTTGTTGCGGTCCTCGCGCAGCACCGAGTAGTATTCGTAACGCAGGCCGTAGTTCAGAGTGACGTTCGGCCGGATCTTCCACTCATCCTGCGCATAGCCGATGTAATAAGTCTGCCGGAGCCGCAAATTCCCGCTCAGGCCGGTGAACGGGCTGGGGGCGCTGACGTCGCCCAAGTACTGTATGCTGGACGGCCGGTTGGCCAGGAAGTCATCGAGGTTGGAGAACGTGTAGGTGGTGCCCCCGAGGCGGTCGGTGAAAAGCCGCACCGGGCGCACTTCCACCCCGAATTTGAGGCTGTGGTTGCCGTGGATCACGCTCAGGCTGTCAATGAACGACAGAGTGTAGTTGGTGTACGGCTGGCCGCGGCCGTTGGTGGCGCTGTTGGCGCGAACCAGGCCGGTGGGAATCGCCACGCCAGCGGAGCCGGCTTGCCCTGCAATTCCTGACAGCGCCACGCTCCCGCTGATGTTGATCGTTACGCCGGTCAGATCGAGGCCCGGGACGGGAGGCGGAATCGCGTTGATTCTGGTCTTGCTTCCGTTGAAGCCCACTTTGGTTTCATTGATGACGGTAGGCTTGAGGATCTGCTGGAAGTTCAGGATTGCATTCTGCGGGACGGCCGCCACCGTATAGGCGCTGCGGGTCGAGTTCTGGTCGGCGAAGAAGTCGCCTTGGTCGCGGAAGTACCGCGCGAAGATGCGGTATTTGTCGGAAAAATTGTAATCCAGCCGGATCCCGCCGGAATTTTCATTCACGTTGGATCGTCCGGTCGCCTGCACTAGGTCGAAGTCAGGGTTTGCCGTTGGCGTTTGCCCGAGCGGGAATGCCGCGAGCAGCGGCCGGATGGAGGGCACGGCTCGCATCCGCGCCGCGGCGCTGGGAGTGGTTTCGACAAATGGAATCCCCACCCGCTGGCGGAGACCCTCATAGCTGGCGAAAAAGAACGCTTTGTCCTTAACGATTGCGCCGCCGGCCGAGCCGCCGAACTGATTGAGGCGCAGTTTTTGCTTGTCGGGGCCGTCGAAGAAGTTTCGGGCGTCCAGGATGTTGTTGCGCAGGTAATCGAAAGCGGAACCGTGAAACTCATTGCTGCCCGACTTCGTGATGATGCTGATCTGCCCGCCGCTGCCGGTGCCGTATTCGGCGGGGTAGTTGCTGGAGTCAATTCGGAATTCCTGCACATTTTCCAGGCTTGTTTGCAGCCGGAATTGGGATGAGATTTCGCCGTTGAGATTGCCGGGCGAGGTGTCAACGATCGATGTGCCCTCGATTCCATCGAAGCGGATGATATTCTGCTCGTTCGAACGTCCGTTGAAGCGGATGTCGTCAAACGTGCCGCTGCCATTGATGACCGTGCCCGGCGCCAGCAGATACAACTGCGATATCTGGCGGCCGTTCAGGGGAAGGCTTCCCACTTCGCGGTTGCTCACATTGACGCCGAGGCGGGCGGAACTTACGTCCACAGTGACCAGTTCGCCGCCGGAAACGGTGACTTCCGTGTTGACCGATGCCGGCTGGAGCACGAGGTTCACGGTCCGCTCCTGTCCCACTTGGAGCGCGACGTCCTTCTGCTGCGAGGCGCCAAAGCCTGCCGCCCTAGCTGTCACGCTGTAGGCGCCCGGCGGCAACTGGGTGGCGATATAAGCGCCCTGATCGTTGGCTGTGGCGCTGCGTTCGAGGCCCGTGCGCTCGTTCTTCACCGTTATCGCCGCGCCGGGCACCACCGCCCCGGTGGCGTCCAGAACCGAGCCCACGATGCGGCCCGTATCGGTCTGAGCCGCCAGGACCGCGGCCGAAAGAGCAAGCAGGCAGACGATCTTTCCTTGTTTCATAGACCTCTCTTGTCCCCGGAGGGGAAAAACATGACCGAATCAGTTTGTTTTGCCCGCGTCCGCGGGCGCCGGGAAGTGTTGCCTAAGGGTTGAAGTTATCAGCCGAACGTTACAACATGATGAACGTCGCGTGAGATTTGAATAAACCGGGGCGCCGGCTAGAGGCGAGCCGCTACCATGGAGGTGATGTTTGAGAGTGCGGTGAAAAATGCGGGAGCTTTCGACGCGCGCCAGCGGGCATCCGGCGATCGATCTCCCGCTCTCGGCTCGACGCGGACAAACTCCCGCGTCGGGTCCCATCCGGAGGGGTCATTGTGACGGAACCGACTGCGGCGCTCAAGCGCGTGTTGTTCGTGTGCGTTGAAAATGCGAATCGCAGTCAGATGGCCGAGGCGTTCGCGCGAATATATGGCCGCGGCGCGATCGAACCCTACAGCGCGGGCTCGCGTCCGGCGGCGCGGGTGAATCCCAAAGCGATTGCAGCGATGCGCGAGGTGGGCTATGACCTCGCGAGGCACAGGCCGAAATCACTGGCGGAGATTCCCAACATCGAATACGACGCCGTGGTCACGATGGGGTGCGGGGATCAATGCCCCTTCGTAAGGGGTGCGCGCAGACAGGATTGGGACATTCCCGATCCCAAGACGTTCTCTGCTGAAGAATTTCGCGTTGTCCGCGACCGGATTGCCGGCAAGGTAAGGGCGCTGATCGCCGAGCTTACAGCACCTCCGCCGGCAGGCGAGCCCCGGCCGGCGCGGCCGGAAGCGTGAAAAAGAACGAGGACCCGCGCCCCGGCTCGCTTTCGACGCGCACCTCGCCGCCGTGCGCCAGTACAATGTGCTTCACGATGGAGAGACCCAGCCCCGTGCCGCCCAGTTCGCGCGACCGGGCTTTATCCACCCGGTAGAAACGCTCAAACAGGCGGGGCAGGTGCTCGGCGCCGATTCCAGCGCCCGTATCCGCCACGCAGAATTCCATTACGCCGTTTTCGGGCCTTGCTGATACGGTGACGCGGCCGCCGGAAGAGGTGTACTTCAGGGCATTGTCGAGCAGGTTGATCAGCACCTGGTGGATGGCGTCGCTGTCCGCCATCACCCAACTGCCGCCGGAGATTGCCTCGGCTGTCAGAGTAATATTGCGAGCCTGCGCTACTTGTTCGAAGCTTTGAATGGCGGCCTGCACGATGTCGGCGGCGGCGATTGGCTCAAACCGAAATTCATGCCGGCCCAGTTCGATTCGCGAAAGGGTCAAAAGGTCGGCCGTCAATTTCGCCATGCGCAAGGCGTGCCTGCGGATGATCTCCACGAACTCCCGGGAACGGGGATCGGCGAGCAGGTCGCTTTCCAGCAGGGTCTCGGCGTAGCCCTGAATCGACGTCAAAGGCGTGCGCAGCTCGTGCGAAACATTGGCCACAAAATCCTTGCGCATCTTCTCGACGTGCTCGAGGTCGGTGACGTCGTGCAACACGGCAACCGCGCCGGCCGCGCGGCTTCCCGCGGCCAGCATCGGCGAGCAGCTCAGCTTCAACCATCGCGGCGGAGAGCCGACGTGGAGATCGGCGGCCGCTGCTTCCTGGCTGGCCAACGCCCGGTGCATCGCCTCGATCAATTCCGGGGAACCGGTCGCCTGGTCCAGCGTCATGCCGGGAGCGATCGGCGCGCGAAGCATCCGGCACACGGCGCGGTTGGCGCACAGTACGCGGCCCCCGGCGTCGGTGGCGATCACTCCTTCTTCCATCGCCTCCAGGACGGCTTCCAGTTGCTGCGTGCTGGCGCGCAAGCGCGCGAAACCTTCCTCGAGCTTATCCGCCGTCTTGTTGAGCGCTTCGATCACGGTCGCGATCTCGTCGCTGCCGCCCGCCGGAATACGAGCGCCCAGACGGCCTTCGGCCACCGCATTGGCAAAACGGACCACGCGGTTGAGCCGGCGCGACGTGAGGCCCGCCAAGGCTGCCGCGAGCGCCATGGCCGCCAGCACTGCCATACCCGATCCGAACAGAATTTGCCGGCGCATCGCCGCCAGACTCCGATCCACTTCCGAGAGAGGATAAGCGAGACGCAGCGCTCCCCCGCGACAGGGGCCGGCTGAGAGCGGAACCGCCACATAAAGAAACCGGATATGTACGGTGCTGCTGGTGCGCGTGGCGGAGCCAAAGGAGCCGTGGAGCGCGGCCGCGAATTCCGGCCGCGTGGCGTGGTTTTCCATTTCGGAAGGCTTGGCTTCGGAGTCGGCCAGCACCGCCCCATCCGGCGCAATGATCGTGACCCTGGCGTTGCCGTGCAACGCCGCGCGCGCGGCCAGAGCGCCGATCTCCGGAGGCGGGGTGTTCGCCAATTCGTCGCCAATCAAGAGAGCTTTTTCGCGCAAGGCCATCTTCAAATGCTGAATGTGAGTGCGCTCGAATTGGCGTCCTGCCAGGAAATCCAGCAGCACCGTGGCCAACAGAATGACGGCGAGGAAGGAAAAAACGAATTTGAGGAAAATGCGCCTTCTCATGAGACTGCCTCGGCGGAAGGCACATCGAAGCGGTAACCCGATCCGCGAACCGTCACCAGATAGGACGGATTCTCCGGGTCCGCCTCGATTTTCTCCCGCAGGCGGCGGATATAGACGTCGACAGACCGCGGCGTCACAAACCGCGTCTCGCGCCAGACAGCGTCGAGCAACTGCTCCCGCGAATAAACCCGGCCGGGATGGCGGGCCAGGAACTCGAGGAGGCGAAACTCGGTGGCGCTCATACCGATCTCCTGCTGCCCGATTGTCACTTTCACCGCTCCGGGATCGATCAGAATCTCTCCCGCTTGGATGGGAGTTCCCGCCTGGGGCTGTTCAAGCCGCCGCAATACTGCTTTCACGCGCGCCACGAGCTCACGGGGGCTGAAAGGCTTGGTAACGTAGTCATCAGCGCCGAGTTCCAGGCCTACCACGCGATCGGCTTCCTCCGCTTTTGCGGTAAGAAAGATGATCGGCGTTGCCGAAAGCCGGGGAGAGCGGCGAATCGCGCGGCAGAGATCGAGACCGTCGGCGTCCGGCAGCATGATATCCAGGACAAACAGGGCGGGAGGCGTCTTCTCAGCCGCTGCCAGCACGCCGCTTCCGCCCGCAAACACACGAACGCTGAAGCCTCCGGCCTCCAGATTGAACTTCACCAGGGAGGCGATATCGAGGTCATCCTCGACGACGTAAACTGTCCGCGACACGGCTCTACAATTTTACCCCGCAGCCGCACGGACGCTGCCGGCGGCTGCGGTGCTTCTCCGAATTTTCATCGGCTGGTCATCTTTTTGTAACCGGACCTCGCGCCCGTTTTTTGTTTCTGTAGAGATGCCGTAAATATTTGTAAAAACGCTAACTTTCGACCGCCTCGCCGCACCCACTCCAAAAGGGGAGTGAATGATGCGGACCACACGAGGAAAGCTGCTGCTGGCCTGGCGATCGCAGGCTGGGCGGCATTCTGACGAGGCGGAGTGTCGGAGTATCGCACGGCGCCGGTGGAAAGAGGCGACGTGGCCGCCACGATCGCCGCTACGGGCGCTCCTAACGCGGTAGTTACAGTGCAAGTCGGCTCCCAGGTCTCGGGCAACGTCATGGCGCTTTACGCGGACTTCAATACGAAGGTGAAGAAGGGGCAGTCGGTGGCGCGCATCGATCCGCAAATGTTTCAGGCCAAGGTAGATCAGAGCGAGGCCGCTCTGGAGGTGGCTAGAGCGGCGGTGGTCAACGCGCAGGCAGGGGTGGAGAAGGCCAATGCCGACGTCGCCAGCGCCAACGCCAACTTGGCCAACATGGAGGCCAATCTCCGCAAAGCTCCTGGTCGGAACCGCATCGTCCGCGCTGATTTCTTATTTCGCGAACTGGTCCACGCTCATCAGTCCGGGGGCGGTCGTTCTCGCCTTCTTGTTTTCAGCCCTGGTGGGCGTCTTTTTCGGATATTATCCGGCCCGGAAAGCGGCCCTGCTCGATCCCATCGAAGCGCTTCGATACGAATAAAAGCTCGGCCTGCATGCGCCGCCAATCGCGTGCGGTCCGGCGTCTTCGGAAAAACCGGGGCACAGCCCCGCTCGACAAAACGGCCCTGGGCCCGATATGATGTCGGTTTTTCGGGTTCTCCGTTCGCGCCGGAAGGAGCTTCCGCTTGGCAAGAAAGCTCGGGATTGGTGTCGTCGGGATGGGCTGGATGGGTATGCTGCACAGCCGCTGCTATCGCCAGATCCAGGACCGCTTCCCCGATTACGGGATCGAGCCGCGCCTGATCATCTGCGCCGACGAAGTAGAGGAGCGCGCTAAACAGGGGCAGCAGCGTTTCGGTTTTGAGCAGTACACGCGCGATTGGAAGGAGGTTGTCGCGCACCCGGAGGTGGAAGCGGTCAATATCGCCGCCTCGAACGACATGCACCTGGAAGCGGCAGTGGCGGCGGCTGCGGCGGGGAAGCATATTTACTGCGAGAAACCGGTCGGCCGCAGCCCGGAGGAAACAGCGCTCATCGAGCGGGCGGCAAGACAGGCCGGGGTTCTGACGTTTGTGGGCTACAACTACCGCTGGGCGCCTCTGGTGCAGCATGCGCAGGATCTGATTCGGAACGGCGGTTTGGGCAAGCTCACGCACTATCGCGGCCGTTTTCTGGTCGGTTATGCCAGCAGCCCCTATGGCGTGCTTTCGTGGCGGTTTCAGAAAGAGAAAGCCGGCCTGGGCACGCTTGGCGATCTAATGTCCCACGTCATCGACATGGCGCATATGATGGCCGGCCCCATCAGCCGGGTCGTAGCCACCCGTGAGACATTCATCCCCAGGCGGCCCCTGGCGGTGCCTGGCGCCGGAACTCATTTCAGCATCCGGAAGGATGGCCCCACGGGAGAGGTCACAAACGAAGACTATGTGGGCGCGCTCGTGCAGTTTGCCGACGGCGTCCGCGGGACGTTCGAAGCTTGCCGCGTCATCACCGGCCCGCAATGCCAAATGGCTTTTGAGATCAACGGAACAAACGGCGCATTGGCTTGGGATTTCGAGCGCCTCAACGAGCTGGAACTGTTTCGGCTGAAGCCGGACGGCTCGCGGGACGGATCGACGAACATTCTCAGCGGCCCCGAGCATCCGTTTCACGCCCGATTCAATCCCGGACCAGGCGTGGGTCTGGGCTACGAAGACTTGAAAACCATCGAAGCCTCCCAATTCGTCAAGTCTATTGCGGAGGGGAGGCAGGGCCAGCCGGGCTTCGCCGAAGCGCTGGCGGTAGCGAATGTGCAGGCTGCCATGATCCGGTCGTGGGAAACAGGGTGCTGGGAAGAAGTGAAGTCCAGCGGCGGCTAGCATGATCTGGGAGAGATTCGCTGGCGGAGGCGGGACAACAACGGAAGCGGGCCGGGACCGCATGGTCCCGGGAGGCCCCGCGCTGGACGCCGCGCCCCGCAGGCTGGACGCAATTCTCCCGGAACGAGCCGCAGGGCGGAGCTGTTAATGTTCCGTCTTTCTGTGTGCGCTGAAACCGTCTTTTCCAGGTTGCCGTTTCTCGAGCGGGCCAGGCGCATCAGCCGGGCTGGATTTCTGGTCGAGTTCTGGCGGCGGGAGGGCGAGGAAGTGGAAGCGCTCGCCGCCGGGGGGATCCGCGTCGGCACGATGAGCGGCAGCGACGAGGGGAGCATGATGCATCCCGGCGGTGTTGCAGCGTTTCTGCAAGGCGTGGAGCGCCGGCTTGGGCTCGCGCAGAGGCTCGGCTGCCGCGAGCTGAACCTGCTGGCGAATGCGCTGGCGGAAAATGGAGCCAGCGGGCATCCTGCCGCGCCGCATCCGGCGACCATGTGGATCACGGCTTACACGACCCTGTCGCAAGTCGCAGAGTTGGCCGAGCAGCACGATGTGATCTACAACCTCGAGCCGCTGAATGCAAAACTCGATCATCCCGGATATCCGCTGCCGCGCGTCGAAGACGTGGTGCGGCTTGTAGAGAAAGTTGGAAGCCCGCGGATCAAGCTGCTGTTCGACGTTTACCATGCGCAGGTGCAAGAGGGAAATGTCATTCAACTGATTCGCGATTTTCATTCCTACATTGGCTATGTGCATGTAGCCGATGTCCCGGGGCGGCATGAACCGGGAACGGGCGAGATCAACTATCCGCAGGTGGCGAAAGCGCTCATGCAAGCCGGCTACGACGGCGCCATCGGGCTGGAGGCGTTTCCCGCCAGCGATGATGCAGAGGCGATGCGTCGTTTTCGCGAGATTTTTACAATACAGGAATAGATCTTTGTCCTCCATAACACCGGCGAACGAAATGGCCGGCCGCCTCGCCACGCCGCTGCGCCGGCGGCGCGCTTTCCGTTTTCGTTTGCACCTGTTCGCTCTCGTCATAGGGGTGGCTGCGGCCCTCGGCGCCTGCCATTCCTCGCGCAAGAAGGTTATAGCGGTTATTCCAAAGGGCACGATCCACGTCTTTTGGCAGTCTATTCAGGCCGGGGCGCTGGCGGCCGGGCACGACTCGAATGTCAAGGTCTTGTGGAACGGTCCGGCGGAGGAAACCGACTACAGCCGGCAGATCCAAATCATGGATTCGATGATCACCAGGCGCGTGGATGCAATCGCCGTCTCCGCCTCTGACCGCGTCGCCCTGAACGGCGCGCTCGATCGGGCTGCCACTGCCGGAATTCCCGTCGCCGTTTTCGATTCCGGCGTGGATTCCACGAACTATGTCACCTTTCTGGCCACGAACAACTATCAGGCCGGTGAAATGGCGGCGCGCGAGCTCGGCCGGCTCCTCCACGGCAGGGGGAAAGTGGCCATGCTGATGCACCTGCCCGGCAGCGGCTCCACGATAGAAAGAGAAAAGGCCTTCGACGACGTCATGGCCAAAGAATTTCCCGGCATTCAGGTTGTGGCCAGGCAGTTCGGCATGTCCGATCGCGCCAAGGCCATGACGGCAGCGGAAAATATCCTCACTGCACATCCGGATCTCGATGGGTTGTTTGGTTCGAGCGAGGCCAATTCCGTCGGGGCGGCGCAGGCGTTTAAGGGACGGGGTGTCGCCGGCAAGATCCGCCTGGTGGGCTTTGATTACAGCGACGGCCTGCTGGAGGATTTAAGATCCGGTACGATCGACGCTTTGGTCGTGCAGGATCCGTTCCGCATCGGCTATGACGCAGTGAAGACCCTGGTGGACAAATTGAACGGGCGGACGCCGCCGAAGCGCATGGACCTCAGCGCCCGCGTGATCACCAAAGCCGATCTTGAAAAACCCGAGGTCAAAGAACTGCTGTTCCGCGATTTAAGAAAATATCTCCACTAGGCGGTCGAAGACCTGCCTTGAACTCTTTCGCCTGAGAAAACTTATTTCTTCGCGGGGATGGGTACTAAGAACTATTGGTACGTATGAGTAATGTTCAGTCGGCGGCCGGCGCCTTCCGGCGGCGCGCCGGGAGAAAATTTGTGGTCAAAATTCCAGTCATCTCCGATAATAGTCCTGATGCCTGGAAGAGGAGGGCGGCAGTGGACAGGAATTCTCCAGCGGGCAAGAAGCATCTTGCGAGAGCAGGGATTCCGAGTCCTTGTTTGGAAAGCTCTCGGTGAAACTGTCTTCCGCCGCATGCGCTACTTCGAGCGCGCCTTGGCGGAGCCGATTCCGCAAATTGTCCCCCGAAGCAGGGTATTGCTCGAGGAATTGGGCGGCCACCAGCTTCAGGAGTATTTATTGTTCCGTCCCGAGGCGTCCGCGCGCGAGGTCAGCGCGCGCCTGCGGGCCGGGAACCGGTGCTTCGTTGCGCGATCGCAGGGCCGCATCGTTCACGCGCGCTGGGCGATCATCACCGGGCGGCCGCGCTGCGAAGTGCTCGGCGTGGAATTGCCGATCGCCGGCGACTGCGCGTACGTTTGCGAGTCGCTAACCCTTCCGGAAATGCGCGGGCTCGGCATTGCGGCGGCGGTCGATGCCTTCATGCTGCGTCGCCTGCGCGAATCGGGACTTCGGGCGGCCACGCTGGTTGTCGATCCGGACAACCGCGCGGGCATTCGGACCGCGGCAAAAACCGGATATCGCGCCGCCGGTTGGGTGGCGGTAATCAGGCTGGGGCCGTGGCGCCGGTTGATCCGGTGGAGCGGGGTTCGGGAACCTGAGCCCGCTTATTGGAACAACATAGGGGTCAAACTGCTTCCTGGCAATACGTATTTGGACCCATTTCTGGCCCGGCTCAAGCGCAGGATTCACCTGCGGCTGATTCGGCGTTGGACGCAGGGAATGCCGCCGGGAGCTCGCATTCTGAAAACCGATCTATTTGAAGAGGCCAACGGGCGGGATGCGCTCATTCCCGGCTTGGCTGGCGGCGGCCGCCGCGTTTTCGGCGTGGATATCTCCCCGGCTATTACGGCGCGCTCGGCCGGCTCTGTCCCGGATTCCACCCGGCTGGCGGCGGCCGACGTTCGCGCTTTGCCGTTTGCGGACGGCGTTTTTGATTTGGTGATTTCTCCCTCCACGCTGGACCATTTCCGCGACCCCGCCGACCTCGGCCGAAGCCTCCAGGAAATCCGCCGTGCGCTCCATCCCGAAGGGCGTCTGATTATCACCCTCGACAACCGACAGAATGTTCTCGATTGGTTGTTGCGCGCCGCGTCGCGGCTCCGTCTTACGCCTTACTACCTTGGGAGGTCCTATACCATCGATGAGCTTCGGCGGGAGTTGGCCGCCGCCGGTTTTTCGGTTCTCGACGCCACGGGGATCGTACAGACGCCCCGGCTGATGGCAATGACGGCTGCCGCGGTGGCGCGCTGGGTGAATTGGCGCTTGTTGACGCGGTTTATTCACCGGAACATCTTGCGGGCCCAGCGCTTCGAGCAAACGCCCTGGAAATACTGGACTGCCTGTTTTGTCTGCGCCTGCGCCGCTCCCGGCAGAGATCGAACGCCCCATGGCCGGGAGACTTGGGACAGTTGTTCTATGACGGTGGAGAGCGGCGGCGTGCCGCTCTCGCGCTGGTCCCGGTGATTTCGCCTTCACAGTGATGCCGGGCTGGGGGACACGGATTCGCTGGAGTGCGTTTACGGCCTGGCACTTGCGGCACGAATCCTCGCTTCCATTCTGGCCGCTGGAGCGCGTGCTGGCTGTGCAGGCGCGGCGGATTCGCCAAATCGCGGCTTTCGCCGCGCGCGAAGTTCCTTTCTACCGCGAGGCGTTTCGCTCCGCCGGCTTGCGCCCAAAAGAATGCCGCAGCGCCGCCGACCTGGCGCGTCTTCCTCTCCTTCGCAAGGAAGAGGTAAGCCGCCATCCTGAGCGTTTCCGGCCGGAACGCCTGAATCGCGCCAGCTTGCGGCTCCACTCGAGCGGCACCTCAGGCAAGGCCCGGACCATCGACTATGATGATCGGGCGCTTTTTCTTGCGCTGGCGCACGGCTACCGTCAGCGGCTCGTGCTGGCGCGGGTGCTGGGCAGAACCACCGGCTACCGGGAAGCCGTCATCGCCCGTCCCGAGGGCTTGCCGGTGCAGATCCGGCGCTTTTATGAGACGCATTCCTGGTTCCCTTCCCGCGTGGAGCTGGAGCGCATCATTATTTCTCCGGCGGAAAGTTATACGCAAATCTTCCGGCGTCTGGAGGAGTTTCAGCCCGATGCGGTTTTCGGCTACGGCTCCCATCTGGGCGCCTTTTACCGGTGGATGGCTGGGAACAACACCGGCGGTCATTTGCCTCGGGTCATTTTTTACGGCGCCGACCGCATGCCCGACGCGGACCGGACTTTAATCGAAGAGAAGCTCGGCATTCCTGTTTTTTCCTTTTATCAATCCGCGGAATCGCTTCGCATCGCCTTCCAATGCGAGCGCCGGCAAGGCCTTCATCTGAGCCTGGACCAGATCGCCGTGCGGGTAATCGACAGTTCCGGGCATGACGCCCCTCCCGGCGGCAGAGGTGAGATCGTGATCTCGAATCTTACCAACCGGGCGACAGTTCTGCTGAATTATTCGCTCGGCGATATCGTTACTGTGGCGAGCGGGCCGTGTCCCTGCGGGAGAAGCTTGCCAATCATCGACCGGATAGAAGGACGCGCCGACGACCTGGTGCGCCTGCCTGACGGCTCTTCCATTCACGCCCTCTCCGCCCTCGAAGGCGTTCAAGCCGTTCCGGGCGTAATTCAAGTCCAGATCGTGCAGGAAGAGCTGCGAAGGTTCCTGCTGCGGGCCGTCTGCTCGCCGGAGGCCGATTGGCCTGTCATAGAAAAACGTTTTGCCAGCGTGCTCTCTTCGACGCTTGGAGACGGCTTAACGCTTCAGATCGAGCGCGTACCGGAGATTGCTCCTGATTCGAGTGGCAAGGTTCGGGCTGTGGTCTCGCGCATAACCGGGTTGAGTTCCCGCTAGCACCCGCCGGGCGCCGATGTCGGTCTGGAATCCCCAAGCCATACGCGTTGCAGAGCAGCGGCAGCGCGCAGAGTTGATCCTGAGCCGGGCGGGCTTCAGCCGCGCCTACTCACTCCCACAGCTCGTCGATTGGCCCGTACACATCCTGGTCGGAGAAGGGCACGTATTCGAAGCCGCGGCCAAAAGGGTCGTCGTAGCGGACAGTGGTCCAATTAATACCCATGGCTGAATAGATAGTGGCTTCGACGTCTTCCGGCTTGACGTCGCGGCCCCTGGACCATCCCGGATCCGCCGTCATAGAGCCGTCGTCAGTAGTAGAACCAATGGCGCGGCCCCCTTTCACCCCCGCCCCGGCGAAGACGATGGATTGCTGCGGATAATGATCGCGGCCGCCGGCGGCGGAAAGCGGTCCGACGGTGCGTCCGAACTCGCCTACCATCACCACCAGGGTTTCATCCAGAAGACCGCTCGACTTCAGGTCCGAGAGCAGGGCTGAGGCGCCGAGATCGAACGTCTTGCCAAGCGTGTAGAGGTTGTTGCCGTTGGGATTTGTTTGCCCATAGATATTCTGATGCATGTCCCAACTGCCGAGGGTGATCTCGATGAACCGCGTGCCTTGATTCGCCTCGAGGATCTGCTTCGCCACCAGGCAGGCGTTGCCGAAGCTGGAACTGCCATAGCGCTGGCTATCGGCTGCGGAAAAAGCGAACGCCTGCTGGACGGTGGGGTTGTACATCAAGCTGCGGGCTGCCGTATAAAAGTTGTCGTAATCCTCGAGGGGCCTTCCCAGGGGCGAGTTGATGCGCAGCGGATCGTCCAGTGCGTGAAGCTGTCCCCAGCGCTCGTTCGACAGCGCCTGGCCATCAGGGTTTGTAGTATTCGCGAGACCTTTCGACGACGGCGTGATCTCAAACGGCGCATATGTGGCGGCGAAGTAACCGGGGCCGGCTGCCGAATTCGAGTTGAGGGCGATGAAAGTCGGGAAGACCTGGTTGGGGGTCCGCTCCGAATCTTTTTCGAGCGCTACGACGCTGCCGATATTGGGCGCGATGTCGCCCAGCGCTGCCGCCGGGTTGCGGCCGATCTGAGTCCACCGCTGTGCAAGGCTGTGCACCAGAGCCCAGGCGCGCATCGACCGCACAATCGCCATGTCGGGGAGATTGTTGGCCAGATTCGGCAGCAGACCGGTAGGCCAGGTGATGCCGGAAATGGTTTCCGGATTAAAGTTGTCGGGGGTGACCCCGGGGACGGGTTTGAAATCAAACGTATCGATGTGGCTGGGAGCGCCTTGCAGCAGGATGAAGATCACGTTCTTCGCCTTGTTCTGCGTCTGCACCGGCGTCTGCCGGACGACAGGCGCCGCGCGCAGACCGGGCAGCAGGCATGCGCCGCTCACGCCGGAGCCAAGGATCTGGAAGAACTGCCGCCGGGTGAAATGCGGCCTGTCGAGAAACGACCGCCTGGGCTGCGGATAGCGCTTCACGAACCGGTCGAATCGTTCCTGTGCGTTCATGAAAAGACCTCACTGGGCCGCCGCCGAGGATCGCGCAGGGACGAGCGCAACCCTCGAGGCCCATCCGGCCTCTTGCCGCGGCTTCGCCCTTGCAGACGTGGATTCATGCGGTACTCCGGCTCAGTAGTTAAAAACAAAATCCACTTTGTTGTAGAGGGACCAGAGCAGGTTCTGCGCCTCCTGCGTCCGGTTGCCCGATTGCAGATTCGCCAGCGCCGTGCTCATCTCCGCGGGCGTTGGATACCGCGAAAGAACGGCGAGAAACAGGTTGTTCACGAGCTGATCGTCAGGCAGGCTCAGATTCCGGGCGAGCAGGCTGGCCGAAGCGCCCGACCCGGTCGCCCGAATCCGGCTCATGATGAAGTTATCGTTCATCAGATCGAGAGCTTGGGAGATCGACCCGTCGCCCCGCCGCTGCTGGTCGTCGCGGTTTCCACGGAGAAACGCATCGAGGAACTGGACGACGGCGGCGTTACCGGCGGGCATGCCGGCTGTTTCGGGAAATTGCATGGCCCAATTCACCGGGCCGAAGGTGGCGCCGTTCTGCGTGATGGTGTAGGAGGGAATCACGTTGCTGCTTTGCGCCACCGCGTCATGAATTTCCTCGGCCCAAAGCCGCCGGACCAATTTGCGAGCGAACAGCGGTTCCCACGCCGGGTCCCACGGGCCGTCGTAACGGGCCGATAGCTGATAGGCTCGGGAATTGACGATTTCGCGCATGAGCGCCTTCAAGTCAAACTTGCTGTTGACGAAGTCCCGTGCCAACTCCTGAAGGAGCGCGGGGTTGGAGGGCTGCAACGTCCAGGGAGCCGGCGGCGGATTGTTCGGATCAAGCCGGGCCAGGTCAAACTGGTCGGGCGGATCCACAATGCCCCGGCCAAAAAACTGCGCCCATATGTAATTGACAGCTGCGCGAGCGAACTGAAAATCGGACGTGATAAATTGCCCCAGAGCGGCGCGATAGTTCTGGCCCGGAGCCGGTTTCGCTCCCGTGAACCAGTAAACCGGGGCCACGTTCTTTTCCGTGCCGCTGGGCGTCCCGCTCGGCTGGCGCGCCGGCCGGTTGCCGGTGGTCGTGTTCAACGGATAGTTCGCGCGAGCCGGGTTGTCCAGCACCGACCAGGAATAAAGATTGGTCTGGCCCGAGATGGGGACGCGGGCCACCACTGTCCGCGAAACGAACGAAGCGAATTGCCACGCCTGATAGCGCGTTCCCTGGCTTCCCCAAAGGCTAAGCTGATCCAGGTGCCCGCGGCCGTTGTGGCACAGCAGGCAATTCATATGAGCAATACCTAAAAAGGTGTCGGCGATGTTCGCGGCCTGCTGGTCCATGATGTCCTGCACGGGACCGCCGGTGACCACGCCTCCGACCATCCAGTTCAGCTCTCCCTGCTGGAAGCTGTCGGTTCCTTGGGCGCTTATCAGCTCGCGCGCCATTTGGTCATAGGGCTTGTTGGCCGCGAGCGAGTCGTGAATGTAGTTGTAAAACGCGTTCCGGCCCTGGGCAAAGCGCGCCACCTGCGAATTGCGGCTGTTGTTTTGAAACAGATCCCCAAAATACATGGTCCACTTGTCAACCCATTCCGGCCTGGCCAGCAGTTCTTCCACCAGTGCTTCCCGCTTGGTGGGGGAGGGATCGTTCACGAACCGAATCACGCGGTCGGGCGTCGGTATGCGCCCGGTCAGATCGAGAGTGACGCGCCGGATAAACTCAAAATCTGTCGTCGCAGGAGCCGGGCTGACGCCGGCCGCCTGCATGGCGGCAAATAAATTCCGGTCGATCGGGCCCATTTGGGCGATCGGCTGAAGGGCTCCAGTCCGCGTCGCGGAGGAAACCGGCGGCAGTTGCCCCACGACTTGCTGCGTCAGGGCGCTCAGAGAGAACGGCGAGTAGGTCCCCAGCGTGGACAAGGCCGGGCGGGCATATCTCGCGTGTTGCGGCCCGAAATAGACGCACTCCGGATGGGCGACAGGCAGTTGCGTTTCCGATTCATCCTGGGCCCGCAGAGCCCGTGAGCTAAAAATCGCCAGCGGCACAGAAATCGAAAAAAGCGCGATCCAGAAGCCGCCTCTTTGCATTGCTCTGATCGACATAACGGCAACTCTTCATTCCCTATGTTGCTCCTAAACCCGGCCGTTGTGGAAATGTTTCTTCCTGGATGGAGAAAGGCCCAGACGCGGGCCCTTAGGGCGGTGGAGCGGAAAGGGGCTTCGTCGGGTCACACCGAGCGCCTCCCGCATCTCACGAAGTCCAGTAATGGTGCAATCCCCTGGTTCTTCAATGGCTTGCGGCCACTGGGCCTTTTCTTAGGAGTAACAGTCCTCGAGCGCACGGCCGGGAGATCTCGCACAACTGAAGTCCCACGCAACTTGTCACCGGGGGGCCAGCGTCTTCGCGGGCCCCCGGCGGGGATTTCGTCGACCACCTGCCTGAGCGGCAGAACGGCATCGGCCGAGGGGCGCAGCCAGCGGAACCGGGCTATCTGTGCAGTATGCGGCTGCGCCGATCCGGCCGGACCGCATGGCAGTTACTCTTTCTTTACTTTGGCGTCGTACTTGGACATTCCATGGGCGTGCTGGACCGCGAAAATCAGGTCGTCTACTTTGCATTGGTCGGGGTCGTACTTTACTACGGCTTCGTTGTCACTCAGCGATATCTTGACGTCTTTAACGCCTCGCGTCGCCTCCAGTGCATCCTGCACTGTTTCGGCGCAGGAATTTCAAGTCATGCCATCGATGACCAGCGTGACTGTGGCCTCTTTCGGCGGCGCGGCGGGGCGTGCGACCGCAGGAGCGAGAAATGACAGCCCGGTGACGCCGAGGGCGATGAGCATCTGTCTTCTCTGCATGGGAACACCTCCGGCAGGAATTGTAGCATTTCGGGGCCGCTTGACCCGAAAAATAGCGCCCTTATGGAAGGAAGCTGGTTTGGCCAGATCCGGCGGAGAAGCCGGAGACCCTGTCTGGTGACTGCAAAACGCAGATCGAGAGCGAAAAATGAGGCTAATACGTAGCCCGGCCGCCGCTCACGTCGTAACACTGGCCGGTGACGAAGGAAGCGTCCCGGCTCGCCAGGAAGTGAGCCACGGCGGCCACTTCTTCGACGGTTCCGGTCCGGCGCATCGGAATCCGCTGGGTCATATAATCCACCTGAGCCGGCGTTAGCTGATCGAGGATGCGGGTCCGGATTACCGCCGGCGAGATGGAGTTCACACAGATTCCTTCGGTGGCCACTTCTTTAGCCAGGGACTTGGTGAAAGCAATGACGCCCGCTTTCGAGGCAGAGTAGGCGCACATGTTCGGATTGCCCTCCTTGCCGGCGATCGAGGCAATATTCACAATGCGCCCGTAGCGCTGGGCGCGCATGTGGGGAATCACGGCGCGGCAACAGTAGAAAACGCCGGTAAGGTTGACGCGGAGGACCCGGTCCCAGTCCTCATCGCTCTGCTCCCACACCGGGGCGGCGCGGCCGCCAATGCCGGCGTTATTGACCAGCACGTCAATGCGCCGGGTTCGTTCGAGAACCGAGTGCACCATGCGGCCGACCGAGGCGTTGTCGCTGACGTCCACGCCGACGCCGAACGCGAAGCCCCCTAAATCCTCCGCCGCGGCCAAAGCGCCGCTCTCGTTGTAATCCGCCACGGCCACAGTGGCGCCGGCCTTGACCAGCCGTGCGGCGATAGCCCGGCCGATGCCTTCTGCCGCTCCGGTCACAATCGCGGTCTGACCCTCGAGGGAAAGGAACATGGAAAAGGGCTATTCCGCCTTGGTGACGACCACTTTAATAGTGGTGGAAACGCCTTTGTGAAGGTTCACCACCGCCTCATGCTCGCCAAGCATCCGGATCGGTTTGGCAATCTCGATTTTGTGGCGGTCGATGTTGTAGCCCTGCTTGGCAAGCTCTTCGGCGATGGTTTTCGACGTTACCGACCCGAAAAGCTGGTCGTTCTCACCGGCCTTTTCGGCCACGGTCACCGTCAGCTCCTTCATCATTTCGGCAAGCTTCTCGGCGTCGCTCTTCAGCTTCGCCTCGCGGCGGAGTGCCGCCGCTTTCATATCTTCGATGGCCTTCTTGCTGCCCCCGGTGGCCTCGATGGCCAGCTTGCGCGGCAGCAGATAATTACGGGCGAAGCCGTCCGCGACCTTGACCACGTCGCCGCGGCCGCCCAGCTTGGGCACTTCTGCTTTCAATATGACTTCCATAATCCATGTCCTCCCGAGTGGCGAGAGAGCGGGGAAGGAGCCGCATCGGGCCGCGATGGCCGCCGGCTCCATCCTTCTCCCCTGCCCAGTGCCGGATCGCGCTTGTTACAACTCTGCCGCGAAAGGCAACAGAGCGATATTGCGCGCCTTCTTGATCGCGTCGCTCAACTGGCGCTGGTGCGGCGTGCAGACGCCGGAAATGCGCCGGGGAATGATTCTGCCGCGCTCCGCCACAAAGCTGCTGATCAGCTTGACTTCCTTGTAATTGATGTTGTCGATCTTCTCGACGCAGAAGCGGCACACCTTTTTTCTGCGGAAGTACTGTTTTTTGCCGCTGGGCGCGCCCGGCGTTCCGCCCTTTTCACCCGCGGCTCCGCGCGGTCCGCCCGCGGGTCTTCTTGCCTCTGCCATGATGGCCTCCAATTCTGATTGTATTGCGAAGAGCGGCTACTCTTTCACCGCTGCTTCAGCGGGAATCTGGGGAGTGGCTCCCGGCGACGGCGGCTCCACCGCGGCAGGCGGCGGTTTCCGCAGCGCGCGCTTCTCGCGCCTGCTCTTGAGCTTCTCCAGGCGCTTCAATTCCTCGTCGATTCGAACCGTCAGAAATTTGATCACCGTATCGCTGACACGCAGACGGCGCTCGAGCTCTTTGACCGTTTCGGAGCCCTTTTCCGTCGAGAATTGCAGCAAAACGTAATAGCCTTCCCGGTGTTTTCTGACCCGGTAGGCGAGCTTCCGCTTGCCCCATTTGTCGACCTTATCCACAACGCCGCCCGACGCCGTTATGACGTTTTTCAGCGGCTCGATGCTGGCATCGATCTCTTCCTCCGGCACATCCGGCCGGATAATGAACAGGATCTCGTAAATTCTCATTTTCCCTCGGTAATTTGGCCTCCAGCGCGACGATTGAATCTCGTCATGGCCTTAGCGGCGCCTTCGGCAAGTATGGAGCGAACGGCGTCAGCCCCGCGGCTGACGAGCTCTTCCACTTCCTTCTGCTGTGAACGGCGGAACGGCGTGAGGTCATACTCTGCCGCGTCCACCGGCCGGCCGGGATGAATCCCCAGCCGGACCCGCGTAAAATCTTTCGTTCCCAACGCCCTGATGACTGATTCAACACCCCGGTGCCCGGCAGAAGAGCCGCGCAGATTGATACGCAGGCTCATCCACGGCAGGTCCAGCTCGTCGTACACCAAAATCAGGTCGGCCGGAGTCAGTCCGTAAGTGGCGAGCAACGCCTTGACCGGACCGCCGCTCAGATTCATATAAGACTGCGGCTTGGCCAGCAGCACGTCCCTCTGCTCGATGACTCCGCGGCCCACCAGCGACTGGCACTCCGGCCGGTGCACGCTCAAGCCGCCGATCTGGGCCAATCGATCAATGGTCATGAAGCCCAGGTTGTGCGGCGTATTTGCGTATTCCGGCCCGGGATTGCCAAGGCCGACAATGAGGAACATCGATCGTCATTTACCGCCAGTGACCAGCCGGCCATTCACAACCTGGAGCGCTTGCGCATTACTGGCTGCGAGCAGAAGGCCGAATGATTGTTCGTTACTTTTTGCCTTTTTCCTTGCCTTCCTTCTTCTCACCCTCGGCAGCTTCGCCTTCCTCTACCTGCTTGCCTTTCTTAATCACTTCGGGCTCCGCCGGAACAGCAGCGGCTTCCGCCTCAACCACAGCTTCCGCCGGCTTCTCCTCTTCCTTCTTCAGCATGATCACATGCACCAGAATCTTTTCCGGATCGCTGGTTAGCCGGTACCGGTCATCGGCCGGAACATCCTTCACGCGGATCGCCTCACCGACACCCAGATCCGTCACATTGATCGTGATGTGTTCGGGAATGTTTTGGGGCAAACACTCGACTTCCACTTCGCGTGTCACGATCTCGAGCAGGCCACCCTGCGTCTTGACGCCTTTGGCGTCGCCCTGTGTGACAATCGGCACCATCGCCCTTAGGCTCTTGGTGAGATCGATGCGCAGCAGATCGGTGTGCAACAAATCGCCCCGCAGAGGATCCACCTGCCAATCGGCCAGCATGGCCGCTTCCCGCGAGCCCCCGGCAATGGCTACCTGAAAAATCGTGTTGTGCCCGGTGGCGGACTGCAAAATGTGGTTGATCTGCTTGGCGTTGACACTCACCGGAACCGAATCTTTGCCGCCCCCATATAAGACGGCGGGAATCTGGCCTTGCCGGCGCAGGCGCCGAGCTTCGTTTTTGCCTCTCTGCGCCCGCGGCGCGGCCTCAACGGTAATATCTTTAATCAAAGCAAACCTCCAAAAAGCCAAAACGGCGGAATGCCGCTAATCAGGCGCAAGCCTGTCAGCATCGCCGATTTGTAATTAGCGCCCCTTCATCGGCTGTTCCTTTTAGACGAACATCCTGCTGATGGACGTCTCTTCGTGGATTGACTGAATTGCCCCGGCCAGCAGAGGAGCGACGCTCAACTGCCGGATGCGGTCGCATTGCCGCGCCGCCTCGCTGAGGGGAATGGAGTCGCTGACGACGAGCTCCTTCAGATTAGATCGCGCGATTCGTTCCACGGCAGAGCCGGAAAGGACCGGATGCGTACAGCAGGCGTACACCGCCAGGGCGCCCTGACCGAGCAGCGCCTCCGCCGCGTTGACCAGGGTGCCGGCTGTATCCACAATATCATCCACGATAAGGCAGGTGCGGTCCCGCACGCGTCCGATAATGTGCATGATCTCGGCCACGTTCGGCTGATCCCGGCGCTTGTCGATGATCGCCAGAGGCGCTTTGAGGCGTTTGGCAAAGGCTCGCGCCCGCTCCACTCCGCCGGCGTCCGGTGAGACAACAGTCAGTTTCGGCAGATCGAGGTGCTGGAAATATTCAATCATCACCGGCGTGGCGAAGAGATGGTCCACGGGAATGTCGAAAAAGCCCTGGATCTGCGCCGCGTGCAAATCGAGCGTCAAAATACGGTCTGCCCCGGCGGTCACCAGTACACTGGCCACGAGCTTGGCCGAGATCGGCACCCGCGGCTTGTCTTTCCGGTCCTGCCGGGCGTAGCCGTAATAGGGAAGAACCGCCGTGGTTCTCTTGGCTGAGGCGCGCTTTAAAGCATCCATCATGAGGAGCAACTCGAGCAGGTTCTGATCCACAGGCGTGCAGGTCGGCTGAACCACGAATACGTCTGCGCCGCGGACATTCTCCAGGATCTGCAAATAGATCTCTCCATCGGAAAAGCGCTCCACGGAAGCTTCGGCGCGCGGAACTCCCAGATGCCTGCAAATCTCATCCGTCAGCTTCGGATTCGCGTTTCCGGTAAAGACCTTCAAACGGTCGTGTTGCATGACTCCGACAGGAATCGTGACATTCGTCTTCTGCGCCCGGGTCAACTTTCCCCCAGCCACTTCCGCCAGCGAGCCCGGTAACCAGTCCGGCTGACCGTCTGGACGACAAACGAGCGGGCGTCTTCCAGTTCGAGAGAATCGCAGGCGCGAAGGGCCTGCCGGCGGTCGGTGAACATGCCAAATAAGGCCGAGCCGCTACCGCACAACAGGGCGGGACGCGCACCCAGCCTTGCCAGGCGCGCCTTTACCTTTTTCAACTCCGGGTGCATCTGGAAGACGACGCTCTCAAAATCGTTCTCCAGATCGGTTTGCAGATCCCGGGCCGGCCCTTCCTTCGGTCCCGGGAGCGCTCCCGGCTCCAGCGCACAAACGCTTGAGCAGAAACGATCTATCTTACCTTTCCAGGATTCCTCTGTCAAACGCGGGCTCAGACGCCTATATGCCTCCGCGGTTGAGACGTGCTGGCGGGGCGCAACAATGACCGCGGATTGCGGGGACCCGTCGGGAAGGGGGTAAATTTCTTCTCCTCGCCCCAAGCCGAGGGCGCGCCCTCCCACCAGGAAAAAAGGCACATCGCTGCCGATCATGCCGGCGAGCCGCAGCAGCGTTTCAAAGGAAGGTCTGGGCCGCAGCATAGAACCGAGCGCCAGCAGAATCGCCGCGGCATCGCTGGACCCGCCACCCATGCCGGCTCCCGCCGGAATCCGCTTCTCGATTTGGACTCTGACGCGGCCGCCGGCATCCGCCGTTTCCAGTAACAGCCGCGCTGCCCGCGCAGCGATATTGGCATCCCCTGCCAGTTCCGGAATGTTGCAGGCGATCTCGACGCTGCTCCGCCTTGAGCGGCGATACTCGACCTCGATGCGGTCCGAGAGGGCAATCGTCTGGAAGACTGTCCGGATCTCGTGAAAATGGTCCGGCCGCCGATAGAGGACGTACAGGCCAAGATTGATCTTAGCCAGAGCCTCGGCGCGGACGACAGGCATCTATCGGGCGTATTTCAGCAGCGAAAACACGTCGTAGCCATTCAGCTTTTCGCGGCCCTTCAGAAATTCCAGTTCAATTACGAAAGCCAGACCCGTCACAACGCCGCCTAGCATCTCCACGAGCTTTACGGTGGCTTGGGCAGTACCTCCGGTGGCTAGCAAATCGTCGGAGATCAGTACTCTTTGGCCGGGAATGATGGCATCCCGGTGAATCTCCAGAGTATCAGCGCCGTATTCTAGATCGTAGGTTACAGCCACGGTTTCCGCGGGCAATTTTTTGGGCTTGCGCACCGGCACGAAACCGGCGCCCAAGCGGAACGCCAGAGCCGGCCCGAAGACAAATCCCCGGGCTTCAATACCGACTACAATGTCGGGCCGCTTGTCCTGGTAGTGGCCGGCCAGTTCGTCGATCAAATCGTGCAGGCCCTGCGGGTCTTTCAGCAGCGTCGTGATGTCATAAAACAACACACCGGGCTTGGGAAAATCGGGTATTTCGCGGATCAGTTTCTTCAAATCGGTTGTCGATACCATTCGTGTTCACCACCCAGGCTCGATGCGGAACGAGCCCAGCCTCCGCACCGGCGCTTCCTGCTCCTCGACCGCGCGGACCTCGGCATAGGGCGGCCCCTTCCACAGCACGCCCGCCAACTCGGAAAGCTTCTCCGGAGATCCCACAGCGTACACTTCCACCCGGCCATCATCCAAATTTTTGACGTAGCCGGTCAAGCCTAAGGCGGTCGCCGCCCGCTGTACAAAAAAACGGAATCCGACCCCCTGTACCCGTCCTCTGACCCAGAAAAGCCGCGCTTGTTCGGCTGATTGCTTCACCGGCGACGATCTCGAAACTAGTCGAAAGGCGGGCAAAAAATACCGCTGCGGCCGATCAGCCTAAGCCCAACGAGTTGAAAGCAAACAGGCCCAGACGTGGCCCTTCGATTGCTCGCCGCAGGGCCGGAGGCAGGGAGAAATGGGGTTGCTCGCCGTTGGTGGTGCATTGATGATCGCGTTTGTTTTGGCCTTGAGCTTACAGTGGCTGCTGCTGGCGGCCATTTTGCGGCAGGTAACCCGCAGCCGTTAGCCCCCTCCAGATCGCTTATTTCCGCGCACCCCTCTGTGGTTTTTTGAGCCGAGACCGGCGTAGCTTGGCGGCTCCCCGCTTCGGCTTTGAAATCGCAAAGGCTCCGCTTCCCAAGTAAACCACCTTTTTTGTTTTTTCTTCCTCAGCCATTTCGATCTCCGTTCTCAAACCCCCGGCTGGCAGACCCAAAATTTGGACCCCACAGGGCGGTCGGACCATGGTCCGGTCCACGCCATCCTCGGTTCCGGGTTCTCCGAAAAAACCGGCCGTGCGTCGCGAGGGCCGAGGCCGAACGAGCCCCGCCTCCAGCCTCTCGCACGATCTTAGTTTACTGTACCAGCGCGCGCAGCGTCCTCTTGCCGGGAAAACCCCAACTGATCGGCCAGCTCTTCAGCCGAAGTTACCGGCTGGCGGCAAGAATAGTTGCGGCAAACATAGGCCGTAGGCCGTCCGCCGATCATTGCGCGGTCTGCAAGCAGTGGCAGCCTTGGATCCGGCTGCTCGCTCCGGACCACAACCTTGTTGGGCAAATAGCCGCGATAAACGGCGCGCCACAGCTCTCTGGTCGCGGGCGACTGCTCGGGACCAATTATCGCGATCTCCACAAACCCGTCGTGCCAGGCTTCGATGCCCGCCAACATGCGATCGTAGGCAAACGGATGTTTCTCGATCGCCGCCCCGAAAAGGCGGATAATCTCCGCCGCCTTCTCGCGCAGATCCTCGCGGCCCAGGAGCACAGCCAGCCGCTGCAAGTTCATGAGCATGACGGAATTGCCCGATGGGATTGCGCTGTCGGTAGAAATCTTACTGCGATGAATGAGCTGTTCGTGGTCCGAAGCTGTGAAGAAAAACCCGCCTTCCTGCGGATCCCAATAATATTGAATCGCCGTATCGGTGAGGCGGGAGGCCTGATCCAGCCACTTCCGATCGCCGGACCATTCGTGCAGGCCGAGCAGCCCTTCGACTAGGAAAGCGTAATCGGTTATGTAGGCTTTGAAGCGTGCCTTGCCCTTGCCGTAAGCGGCGAGCAGACGGCCGTTTTCAACCAGGCGCGACAAAATGAAGTCTGCCGCCCGCTCGGCCGCGTCGCCGTAACGGTGGTCGTCGAATACGGCTGCGCCTTTGGCCAGGGCAGCGATCATGAGACCGTTCCACCCGGTCAAAATTTTGTCATCGAGAGCCGGCCGCGGCCGCTTCAACCGGGCTTCGAGCAGCTTGCGCCGCATGGCCTCGAAGCGTCTCTTGAGCTCCGCCAGATCGAGATTGTTCAGTTTGGCGATGGCTTCCAAAGGCCGCACGATATGCAAAATATTTTTGGGCCCCCGCGGGACGTGTGCGTCCCCCGGATGCTCCCAGTTGCCGCCTGCGGTGATGTCGTAGTGCGAGGCGAACAGGGCTGCGTCTTCTTCGCCGAGGATTTGCTGAACTTCATCGAGCGTCCAAATATAAAACTTGCCTTCCAAGCCCTCGCTGTCTGCATCCTCGCTCGAATAAAATCCTCCTTCCGGACTTTGCATGTCCCGCAGGACATAATCAAAAATGCCGCGCGCCCGCTCGGCGAACACCGCCCGGCCGGCCGCCTGATAAGCGTCCAGATAAATGGAGCCGACGAGAGCCTGGTCGTAGAGCATCTTCTCGAAGTGCGGGACGAGCCAGCGGACGTCCGTCGAGTACCGGTGGATGCCGCCGCCCAGGTGGTCGTAGATGCCGCCGTCGCCCATTTTTTCCAGGGTCTTTTCCACGACTCCAAGCAGAAGACGATCACCGGATTTGCGGTATTCCCGAAGCAGCAGATCCATCGACATGCTGGGGGGGAACTTGTTGCTGCCCCCACTGGGCAATCCGCCGTACACAGGATCGTAAGCCTCGGCCAAACGGCGCGCGATTTGCGAAACACGCTCGCGGCTGAGCACCTCTCCTTTTTCGATTTGCTGCATCGACGCGATCGCGCCGACGACTCGATCGGCCTGCTCCTGAAGCTCGCCGGGCCGCTCACGCCATGCCCGCGCGATGGCCCGCAGCAACTCTTTAAACCCGGGCCGCCCATAATGGCTTTCCAGCGGGAAATACGTTCCGGCGAAAACCGGTTTCAGGTCAGGGGTGAGCCAGACGCTCATCGGCCAGCCGCCTTGGCCCCCGGAGTAAAGCATGGTCGCCGTCATGTAAATCTCGTCGAGATCCGGCCTTTCTTCGCGGTCTACTTTGATTGAGACAAAGTCGCGATTCAGGATTTCGGCCACTTCCTCGTTCTCGAAGCTTTCGTGTTCCATCACGTGGCACCAGTGGCAGGCGGCATAGCCGATGCTGAGGAAAATCAGCTTGTTTTCGCGGCGCGCCAGATCCAACGCTTCAGGTCCCCAGGGATACCAGTTCACCGGGTTGTGGGCGTGCTGCAAGAGATAGGGGCTGGTTTCGTGGATCAATTGATTGGTGTGCATGTCTAAGCCAGTGGAGGCGTGCGATAATGCTATTGTCGCTGGAGTATCCAGAGAATACAACCTGCGTTTTTCTGAAAGGGAAGAACAAATGAGCTGCGCACCGCCCCCGGGATCGATGAGGCCGGAGAAGCCGGTCAAACGGAAGGTTTTCTGCGTAAAATTTCAAAAAGAGTTGCCCGGCCTGGACGAGGTGCCCTTCGATAACGAGCTCGGGCAGCGTATCTATGAGAACGTTTCCCGAGATGCTTGGGAGCTTTGGAAAGAGCATCTCAAGATGATCATGAATGAATATCGGCTCAATCTCGCCACGCGGGAAGCACAGGAAATCGTGATCAAGCAAATGGAAGATTACTTCTTCGGAGAAGGTGCGGCGCTGCCACCGGACTACGTCCCACCAAAAACCAAGGGGTAACCCCATCCAGATGCCGGCTGCGGATGCGCTCCCAGATGGCTCCGTGGGGGGCTCGATCCGCCGCCGCCGACCGGCATTGGTGATCCTTTTTTTTGTATTTCTTGTTCCAAAACACGGATAAGTCTGGCGGCGGTTGGATACTATAATTTAAGTGGTTTGCATGCTGCCAGTTGCAGAGGGCGCGGGCCATCTCCGAATGGCATGTGGCGTGCATGTTTCAGACCGCTCAAAAGGGCGCAGTGTATGGGTGCGCGCCCCGGCGGGGACGATGATCCACGATTTGCAGTTCCGGTTTTCGAGAACGCTGCTGACGCTGTTGACTGTGGCGGCCGGTTTGGCCGCAATTCTAAATTTTCAACAGCAGCGGCGATTCGAGCTTCCCGAGGACGGCGTAACGTGGGTGGATGGGCAGTCTGGCGTGCAAGCTCTCCGGGTAACGCCCGACGGCCCCGCGGACAGGGCCGGCCTGAAGAGCGGAGACGTGCTTCTGGCCATCAACGGCGTGCCTGTGCGCCAGGCGCTTCGGGTGCCGCAATTCCTGCTGGGAATTGGAACTTGGAAAAAAGCGGAGTACCGGTTTCTGCGGCAAGGTGTGGAACTCAACAGCACGCTGATTATCGAGCCGGCGAAGCGCAACCCGGTTCTGTATTACCTCTACGGCCTGGGGCTGATTTATCTGCTGATCGGCTTGTACGTGTTCTATCGCCGGGAGGGCGCGCCAAAGGCCCAGCATTTTTACATATACTGCCTGGCTTCATTCCTGCTTTACTGTTTCCATTACACGGGCAAGCTGAACGCCTTTGACCGCGTGATGTACTGGTCCAACGTGTGGGCTCTGCTTTTCGCGCCCGCCCTCTTCCTGCACTTCTGTTTGACCTTTTCGGACGCCGGAGTGTGGTCGAAACACCGGAAGCTGGCGGTGGCGGCTTGCTATGCGCCGGCCGTCGTTGTCTTTGGAGCCTACGTCGGGGCGGCCACTGGCATGCTGCGGACCTCGCTTCCTCTGGTCGAACTGCGCGAGCTGCTCGACCGTATTTCTTTCGCTCTACTCTCGGCGTGCTTCCTGGCGGGCGTGCTGACACTCGAGGCGGCCTACCGCCGCGCGTCCGCAGGCGAGGCCTCCACGGTCCGGCAGCAGCTCAAGTGGCTCAAGCGCGGCACATTTTGGGGCGTTGCGCCCTTTCTGGCCGTCTATGCGGTCCCCTACATGCTCGGAGCGGCGCCGCAGGCCTGGATGGGGCTGGGAGTGCTGCCGCTGGGCTTGATCCCGCTCACCTTCGCCTACGCCATCGTGCGCTACCGGCTGATGGACGTGGACGTAATTTTCCGGCGCGGCTTCGCGTACTCGCTGGCGACCATGGCGCTGCTCGGGGCTTTCTATGCTTTGCTTTTTAGCCTCGGCGATGCGATTCAGCGGAATTTCCGGGACCTCGGGCAAACGGGTTGGATCATCGCCATGCTCGCCGCCGCCTTTTTGTTTCAACCTCTGCGAAGCCGGATTCAGGAACGCCTGGACCGTTTCTTTTACCGCGAGCGCTATGACTATCGGCGGACTCTGGTCGAGTTCGCCCGGGAGCTGAATGCCGAGACCAACCTCGCCGCGATGCTCGGCTCGGTCACCGAAAGAATTTCACAGACGCTGAGCATTGAGCGCGTAGCCGTCTTTTTGCCCCGGGAGACTGCGGCTGCCGCCGGGAGCCCGTCCATCCCGGGTTGGGAACTGGCCAAGGGGCTGAATCTTCGGGACCGCAAAGGACGCCACATCCAGCCGGGGGATTTTCTTGACCTCAGTTTTCTGGAAGCCGCCCGGCCGGAGAGAAGCGTGCAAGCGAAACCCTATCTGTTTTTCGAGAGCACGCGCTGGGCTTTGGACAACACGGCGCCAGTGCGGAGCACGATCGCAGATCTCGATCTTACTTATTACCTCCCCTGCACCGCGCGCGGGAAAACGGTGGCCTTCCTTGGGCTGGGACGAACGTACAACCACGAGTTTCTGACTGGCGAGGATCTGGAGCTTCTCCAGACGATGGTCGGTTATCTGGGCATTGCCATCGAAAACGCGCGGCTGTACCAGTCTCTCCAGCAGAAGGTGGATCAGTACGAGCGATTGAAGGATTTCAGCGAAAACATCGTCGAGTCGATTCACGTCGGAATCCTGGCCGTGGACCTGGAAGACAGGGTCGAGAGCTGGAACACGCAGCTCGAGCTGATGTACGGCATTTCGCGCGACGAGGCCGTGGGGCGGCCGCTGAGCGCTCTGTTCCCCGACGATCTGGTCAAGGAGTTTGTGCGCGTCCGCGAGGAGACCGGCATTCACAACATCTACAAATACCGGCTGCGGCCCGAGACGCTGCCCAAACCTCCGGCCGAGCCGGCCAAAGACCGCATACTGAATATCGCCATCGCGCCGCTGGTGGCGAAGAACTTTGATCGTATCGGCCGGCTGGTGATTTTCGATGATGTAACCGACCGCATCGAGCTTGAGCAGCAATTGCAACAGGCGGAGAAGCTGAGCTCCATCGGCCTGCTGGCGGCGGGCGTGGCCCATGAAGTGAATACGCCTCTGGCAGTGATCTCGACCTACGCCCAAATGCTTGCGAAGCAGGTGTCACACGATGAGATGAAGACGCGCCTGCTGGATAAAATAGCCTCCCAGACCTTTCGGGCGAGCGAGATTGTCAACTCCCTGCTCAACTTTTCCCGCACTTCGGCGACCGATTTCTCGCGAGTGAATCTGAACCGCGTGATTCTCGACACCTGCGCGCTGCTGGAACACCAGTTCCGCAAAGCCGGCATTCGCGTTGACGCTCAGTTGGAGGAAGGCTTGCCCGAGATCGAAGGCAACTCCGGCAAGCTCCAACAGGTGTTTTTGAACCTTTTCCTAAACGCTCGCGACGCAATGCCCGCCGGCGGCGTGCTTACCGTCCGTACGGCGTCCGGAGACGCCGGAGGAAACTCCGCTCGAGACGTTGTACGGGCGGAGGTCATCGATACGGGAGAGGGGATCGCCCCCGAGCACCTGAACCGAATCTACGATCCGTTCTTCACCACCAAGGGCGGACAGAAAAAGGGAACAGGGCTGGGTCTGGCGGTGACCTATGGCATCATTCAGGAGCACTCCGGGGCTATCTCGGTAGAGAGTAAGCCGGGGCGGGGAACGTACTTCCGCCTGGAGTTCCCGCTCGCGAGGAAAGAAGTTCATGCCTGAAACCAAGGGAAAAATTCTGATCGTGGATGACGACGCAGCGATCCGGGAAAGCCTCGAGACCTTCCTCGCCTTTGAGGGCTATCAGGTCGATTTGGCGGTTGACGGAACATCGGGTTTGCTGGCTCTTGAGTCCAAAGCCTACGATCTAGTGCTGCTGGATCTGATGATGCCCGACCGCTCGGGCCTGGAGGTGCTCAAAGATCTGCGGCAGCGCGACGTCGAGACGCCCGTCATGGTCATCACGGCTTACGGTTCGGTGGAGAACGCCGTGGCGGCCATCAAGCTGGGCGCCAACGACTTCATCACCAAACCCTGGAACAACGAGAAGCTCCTGATCGAGATCGACCAGACCATCTCCAAGCGGCGTCTTGAGCGGGAAAACACGCAGCTTAAGCGCGCTCTGAAGCAGCGCTATAACTTCTCGAACATCATCGGCAAGAGCGAGGCCATGCGCAAAGTGCTCGATCTGGTCGGGCAGGTGGCGCAGAGCCGCTCGACTGTTCTGCTGCATGGCGAAAGCGGAACGGGCAAGGAACTGATGGCCAAGGCCATCCACACAAATTCGCCGCGCGCCGAGAAAGCTTTTGTCGCCGTCAACAGCGGCTCGCTGCCCTCCGAACTGCTGGAATCCACGCTGTTTGGCCACTTGAAAGGGTCTTTTACCAGCGCCATTCAGACCAAGAAAGGCTACTTCGAGATCGCCGACGAGGGCACGATTTTTCTCGACGAAATCAGCACGATCAGCCTGGAAATGCAGGCCAAGCTGTTGCGCGTGATCCAGGAGAAGGAGTTTGTTCCGGTCGGAGGCGTCGACCCGCGAAAGGTCGACGTCCGCATTGTGGCGGCCACGAATGTCGATTTGCGCAAGCAGGTCGAAGAAGGCCGTTTCCGAGAGGACTTGTATTACCGGCTGAACGTAATCCAGATCGATCTGCCGCCGTTGCGGGAGCGGCGGGAAGACATTCCAGCCTTGGTCGAGCATTTCTTCACGAAGTACTGCCGGGAAAACGATAAATTTCTCGACCCGGACGGATCGTCGCGGCTGCGCTTCGCCCCCGAAGCCATGCGCATGCTGATGGATTACCACTGGCCCGGCAACGTCCGGGAGCTCGAGAATGTCGTCGAACGGGCCGTCGTGCTGGCCACGGATACCACGGTCCCGGTCGATTTGCTTCCCGATACGCTGCTGACCATCAACGGCGTTCCGATCCGGCGCCGGATTCCCACCTTTACGCGGCCTCCTGAAGCATCGCTTTTCGACCTAGTGGATGAATTCGAGCGCCGCATCATTATCGAGCAGCTCGAGAAGTATAACTGGAGCCAGACGGATACGGCGGAGAGCTTCCGCATTCCCCTTTCCACACTCAATCAGAAAATCAAACGCCTCAATATCGAGATCAAGCGGAAGCGGGACTTGGCCTCGGCGGGGAAAAGTTAAGCCGCTTCCTTCGCTCACTCGTCGCGGGGGGCCTTTGTCTTTCAGAGCCGCCGAGCGCAGCCCGAATACGCCCGGGCGGGCATCGCTAGCCGATCGTGCCCATCCCTGTATAACCCAGACACTGAACAAGCGAATTGCGGTAGAATCCGTGGGATCTTAGTCCGCTCGCGGCTGAGGGGCTTCGCATATGGCCGGGTACCAGGTTTACGCTGATACCGTTCTTGAACTGACCGGTCTGATTTATGGGGCGGTGGCGGACTCATCGTGCTGGAAGGTGTTTTTGGAGGCTTTCGTCAGCGCCATTCGTGGCCAGGCCTGCTCTCTGGCTTTGCGGGACACCGCGGATGACCGGCTTTCCATGAACTGTTGGTATGGGTGGTCCGACGAAGATATGACTTTGTATTTTGAGGCGTACTCCGCCGCAGATCCGTGGCGGATCGCCAGCGCGCGCGCGCCGGAAGGCGCTGTGGAAGCCGGCGCCGATCTCTGTCCGCGGGAAGAGATGGAACCGAGCGCCGCCTTCCGCGAGTTTTATGCGCCTCGAGGCGCCATTCACGGAATGGGCGGAACCATTCTCGCGACTGAGGGGCGGGAGTCCATCATATCGACTGTGCGCGGCGCCCGCGAGGGTCCGTTCGGAGAAGGGGAAAAAGCAATCTTGCGCGCGCTCATGCCGCACCTCAAGCGGGCCGCTCTGCTGCATGGAGAACTGGCTTCGCTGCGGCGCCAGCTCTCGCTGTTGGCCGGTCACCTCGATCGATGTTCGCACGCATTCTTCCTGACAGACCCCGAAGGCCGCGTGCTCTACGCCAACACGGCGGCGCGCGAGATCGCCGATTTGCGGGACGGTCTTTCTCTGGAAAACGGAGTTATCCTAACCGCTTCCGTCCGGCAAAACGCGGAATTCCGGGAAGCTGTGATGGAGGCTGCCGACAGCCGTGACGGCGCATGGCGGCGAGTCACAGTCACCCGGCCGTCGGGCGCAGAGCCATACCGCTTGATTCTGATGCCGGCAAAAGATTCAGGCGCTTGTCCGGGCGTTTCCCTGCCCGCAGCGAGCATTCTCGTGATTGACTCCGTGCTCTCTCCCGAGCTCGACGTGCCGGTGCTGTGTGAGCTATTCCCCTTCACGCCCGCTGAAGCACGAGTGGCCGGCAAACTGGCCCTGGGACGGAGCGTGGAGGAGATCGCCGCCGAATTGAGGATCTCGGTGGAAACCGCCCGAACCCATGTCAAGCGAACCCTTTCCAAGACGGCAACCGAGCGCCAGGGGGAACTGATCTCCCTCATTCTGCGATCGGTACCAGTACGGCGCCTGTAAGAAAAATCCATCGCGTACCGAATTTGGGTGACGACAAATTTCGGTCCGCTGCTCATACTTTCCGGAAAGCAGTTGGCTCTTCACTCACCATGTGAAGTGGCCTTCGCTGCTGGGAGAAATTCAATTTGTGCCGGGAGGAAGGGCGATGTTCTCGAAATGCCCCACGATAACTGTCGGCTCGGTAGTGTTGACGGCCTTTTGCGAGCCTGTTCGGCGCGTTTTCCGGTGGCCGGTGTTCCTGCTCCTGGTCTCCGCGGTTATTCCGCTGCTTGCCGCAGCCCCCAACGTTGCCGCCGTGGGGAACGCCGCCAGCAATCTCACCTTCAATTCGCCCATCGCGCAAGGCGCGATCTTTGTCATCTATGGGACCGGTTTGGGCCCGAGTAGTATCTCCATTACTTCGACACCCTTTAAAAGCACGACCTTGAGCGGCACGTCCGTGGCGGTTACCGTCGGTACAACTACGGTAAATGCCCTCATGTATTACACATCGGCGACTCAGGTGGCCGCGCTATTGCCTTCGAACACGCCGACAGGCTCGGGAACGTTTACGGTCACCTACAACGGCCAGACCAGCAACTCGATAAGCCACGGTATAGCGCCCAGCAACGTGGGCATCTTTACCATCGATTCGAGCGGTCAGGGGCCGGCGATTGTCACCTACCCGGACTTCAGCCTGGTGTCGGCGGCCAAGAGCGCCAATTGCGGGGGGCCGAATACCTTCTGCGGCGCTGCCAACCCGGGAGATGTCCTGATATTGTGGACCACAGGATTGGGCCCGGTCAATGGAGATGACGCCTCCGGCGCAGGCCTGGGCCAGAACATGCCGGACGTCCCCCTCACCGTGTGGCTGGGCGGAGTGCAAGCTCCGGTAACGTACAAGGGCCGGTCCGGCTGCTGCATCGGGGAGGATCAGATTGTCTTTACGGTGCCAAACAATGTTCCCACCGGCTGCGCCGTGCCGCTAGTCGTGCAGATCGGCGCCACGACTAACACGGTCAGCAACACCACCCGAATGCCAGTGGCTAAAGGGAGCCGCGATTGCACCCCTTCGAATCCCGTGCTGGCATCGGTCAACGTGGAGCAGGCCGTCGCGGCAGGACCTGTCACCTACGGCGACATTGAACTGCACCATGATCTAAACGGCGCCCTCCCTCCTGTGTTCCAGGATGCGGTGCGATTCGGTTTCTTTAAAATTCTCAATTTAAAGCCGGGAAGGCAGCCTTTTTTCGCCACTTGGATCGACGACCAGCCGCCGGGCACCTGCCTCGCGTGGAACAATAACCTGTTCGGGGGCGGCGGTACGGATCCCACAGGTACCGTCAGTATTCTCGACGCCGGTTCGAGTTTCACCGTGAAGGGACCCAACGGGAGCGTTCCCATCACCGGGAACCCCGGGGAATTCTCTGCCACTCTCAGCGGGACAGGGTCGTTCCTGGTCCCGGGCTCCTATACCGTCACCGGGGCGGGTGGAGCGGACGTTGGCCCTTTCAGCGCCACCATCACGGTCCCTCCGGTACCGACGTTGGTTAGCCCCGCCAACAACGCTACCGTGACGCGCTCCAATGGATTGACTGTCACATGGACGGGAGGCGATCCGGCCGGAAATGTTCAGATTTTGGTAAACAGCGCCCTCAATAACAGTTTCGACGCCGGCGGGACGGCGGCATGCATAGCGCCCGCAGGCGCGGGAACATTCACCATTCCGCCCTATGTCCTATTGGCGCTTCCCGCTGGGAACCTCGCCGGAATCGTTTTGTCTCCGGCGGATACCTCAGTGCCATTCACCGCGACGGGTCTCAGTCTCGGACTCCTCTTGACCCATAATGACGGCGCGGGCTACGGCCTTGGTGCGGGCACGGGCGGCTTTACGTTAAGGTAGGCGCAGGGGCGCGCGCATCGGGCGGTGGTGCACACCGGCGGACCGCCGCTCGGGCAGGCAGTTACACGCTCGGGTGAGCCGGGCCGGCTGATGCCCGGCTGGCTCGCGGTTCAAGCCAAGCCGCAGGCTACGGCCCGGCAGCACCGGGGAACCAAGCGCCACGCCGTTTTTCTTCAGCCCCGATTTCCGCCGGCCGAAACGGATCGGGAGCATCTCTGAACACATCGATGAAGTGAAATCCCTGGGTTTCGATGCCGGGCTAATTTCGAAGGCTGTGAGGGCCCCCTGAGGATGAAAGAGCGCCCCAGCGCGGAAGCCAGGAGAATGCATTCTTAGTGATCTACCAGCCCTGGAAAACACCAATGGATCCATTTTCGCGGCCTCTCCGGCTTGCCCAGGGAATCGAGAGTGCATATACTGCGGCCAGAGCGGAGAGATGCAGGACAAAGCAACGGACCTTGGGGTCAAGCCGGCCCCGGCGGGCCGGCATGCGGGATCTCATGCAGCGGTGGCATGTCTTGCGGCCATCGCCGGCATTGTGGCCGCATCGAGCTGCTGCCTGCCTGTGTTTCCCTTTGTCCTGGCGGCTGGACTTGCGGGGGGTTCGGCTTTTCTTGATGCCGCGCGTCCATACTTGCTCGCCGGTTCGCTTTTGTTCCTTGCCTATGGTTTCTACCAGGTGCGGCGAGCGCGGCAATGCCGCCAGCGAGGAAGCTTGATGAGCATGGTTGTCTTGTGGGCGTCGGCTGTTTTCGTGTTTCTCTCTATCTTCTTTCCTCAACTGATGGCAAACGCGGCGGCCGGCTTGCTGGCCAGGTGATGCATGAAGCGGAAACTCAGTATCGCCGTGATTTTCGCCGCGCTCCTGGTCGCCGTGCTCGTGTTTTTCTATGGAGGCAGTCAGGTTCCTCCCGGTCAATCCCCGCTGCGAAGCCTGACGGCGGCATCCTTCGGCGAAGTCAAGAACGAATTCAATGAGGCAAAAAACGATGTCCGCGTGCTGCTGCTCTTATCGCCGACTTGAGCGATATGCTTGCAGGGGGCCTCTGCAACCGAACATGTTCTGGACGAGTTCGCCGGCAAGCCGGTGCGCGCGTTTGTCATCTGGGAGCCGGTGCTGCTGACCGATTGGTCATCTCCTTCCGCGGCAACCTTGCGCAGACTTTCCGATCCGCGAGTTGCGCAATTCTGGGACAAGGGCCGCCTGATTTCGCGCTTGATGGGGGAGCACGATCGCCGGAGCATCGTATGGGATTTCATTTCCGTATATCCAGCCGGAGTGCTCTGGGAAGACAGACCGCCGGAGGCTCTCTATGCCGGGGGGCCGGTGGTGAAAGTAGCTGGCCTGGCGCGGGCGGCGCTCGCCCGGGCGTTAGAAAGGCAACCGCCCCAGGGAAATGGGCCGGCGCGATAGGTACGATCCGAGCATTCCTTGGCAGCGAGGACGGATCGCGGGAGGCGGACCTGGGCCGTGCGCTCTGCGCCGGTCAGAGCGTCAGTTCCCGCGCTTTGCTGCGGATCAGTTCCCAAGCCTTCTCGATGTGCTGCTGCGTGGTCCGCAGATTCCCGATGGCGAGCCGGAGAACAAATTTATCGTGAAGAACGGTGTTGGATAAAAACAACTGGCCCGTGCGGTTCACGGCCTCGAGCAGACTTCGGTTCAGCCGCTGGAGCTGTGTTTCGCTGATGCGCTGGGGGCGGAAGCGGAAGCAAACCGTCGAGAAGACGACCGGCGCCATGAGTTCGAAATCGGGATGCTCCTGGATGCGCGTCCCAAACTCGCGCGCCAGGCGCAAATGCTCGCGCAGATTGGCCGCCAGCCCTTCGCGGCCGAAATAGCGAATTACAAACCACAGCTTCAGGGCCCGGAACCGCCGTCCCAAAGGCACGCCATATTCCATGAAGTTGAGCGCTCTCGCATCGCGGCCGCTCTGCAAATATTCCGGCACGAGGCTGAAGGCCCGCCGGAGGATTTCCGGCCGGCGGCAGTAAAAGGCGCTCAGATCTTGCGGGGTGAAAAGCCATTTGTGAGGATTGATCACCAAAGAGTCGGCGAGATCGCAGCCGGCAAGCACATGGCTCATCTCGGGTACAATAGCCGCGGCCCCGCCGTAAGCGGCATCCACGTGGAGCCATAGCCTGCGGCGGCGGCAGATCTCGGCGATTTTCGGCACCGGGTCGATCGAAGTGGTGGAAGTTGTTCCCACCGTCGCTACCACACAGAAGGGACGACAGTGGGCCAGCAGGTCCGCCGAAATTGCAGCCTCCAGAGCCTCCGGCTTCATGCGGAATTCGTCATCCACCTCGATTTTTCTGACATTATCCTGGCCGATTCCGAGAGCGATCGCGGCTTTTTCCACCGATGAATGGGCATGCGTCGAGGTGTAGAGCACCAGGGGCGGCGCGCCGCTCTGGCCGCGAGTGCGGATGGAAAGATCCTCCAAGGCCTCCCGGGCCGCCGCCACAGCGTGCAGCGTGGAGGTAGAGGCCGTATCGTGAATCATGCCGAAACAATGATCGGGGAGGCCGACAAGCTGCCAGAGCCAATCGAGTACGACCTGCTCCAGTTCGGTAGCGCCCGGCGAGGTGCTCCACATCATGGCGTTGGTATTGATGGAAGCGGCAAGCATCTCCCCGAGAATGCCGGGGGCGGAGGCGGTGGTCGCAAAATAGCCCAGAAACGCCGGGTGGTTCCACTGGGTGAGCGCCGGGAAGATCAGCTTTTGAAAATCGGCGAGAATGGCCGGCATTTCCTCGCCGTGGTCGGGCGGCTGCGCAGGCAGGGCCGCGGCTACCGCTCCGGGAACGACCGAAGGGAGGACCGGACCTTCGCCGGCATGGGCCAGGAAATCCGCTATCCATTCGGCGGTTTCCCGGGCCAAACTTCGAAACACCTCAGCCGGCATATCGCCCAGACGCCGCTCTTTCATGCAGCGGCCTCCTCGAGCACTGCTGGCAGCCATTTGCGGAACCATGCCCGGAACTGTTCTCCCAGGCGCCGGCGCTCCGGCCCCAGCACGACGGTTTCATGACCCGAGGGCATGCCGCGCTCCGCCAGAGCGAGCTTGATCCCGGCCGGCACGGGAAAGCGGTCCAGCCAGGCGATGAACTCCCGCAAGCGTCGGTCGAGCGATTGCGCCCGGCTGGCTGCTCCCGCCTGGACGGCGCGTTCGATGGCGATCACCAATTCGGGAACGACTCCGGACACGCCCGAAATGACGCCGTCGGCGCCCTGCATGCGCGCCTCGGTGAAGATTCGGTCGTCTCCCACCAAGAGCGTAAATGCGCGCTGCGAGCGCAACGCTTTCAGGCGCTGGAAGAAATCGAGCGAGCCGCTGCTGTCCTTGATCCCGGCGAAGAGCCCGGTGGAGAGCAAATCGCGCGCGGTTTCGGCCGAAATTTCGTTGGTAAACGCGGGAATGTTATAGAGCAGCAGGGGGAGGTTGGCCGGCCTGGCCTCCGCGAAACGCAGAAAGAACTCCCGGACCTCGTCCTGCGCATACCGGAAAAAGTAGGGCGGCATTAGCAGCAGCGCCCGCGCGCCCGCGTCGGCGGCAGCGCGCGCCAGCTCAAGCGCGCCGTCGAAAGTGGAATGCGCGATTCCCGCGACGACGGGAGCGCGCGTGTGCGCGATGGCGCAGGCCAGCATCTGCTTGCGCAGGCCGAGGGAATAATGGATGAACTCGCCGGTCGTTGTGCCGATGCAGATCGATCGGACTCCGTTGGCGAGAGCGAAGTCGATCAGCGCCCGCATGGCGCCGAAGTCAGGGCGGAAATCGGCGCCGTAGGGGGTTATGATCGGAGTGTTCACGCCCTGGAGCATAGTGAGCTACCAGAATATCAATATCAGCGCGCCGGGCAAGTTCCATACGTTCGTGCGGAAAGCCATGGGGGAACTGCTCCCGCCGGCGGTCCGGCATATGCAAGGAGAAATATGCAGCCCGGGGCATGGATTGTCATGCTTGATGGCAGCCTCGAGCCTGGCCGGGTAAACTGGGGAAACAGCGCCCTACTGGGAAGCGAGATCTTTTCACCCTTCTGCGGTCAGCTTCCTCGTGCCGCGCAGCACGAGAACGAGCGAGCCGGACAGAATCGCGGAACCGACAAGGTAGTAGATCCCGGCCGCATAGGTGCCGGTTCGGTTGCTCAGGAACCCCACTGCATAGGGGCCGACAAAGCCGCCCAGATTGCCGAACGAGTTGATCAGGCCAATGCAGGCCGCGGCCGCAGCTTCCGTGAGGAACGTCGTCGGCAGAGCCCAAAAGCCGGGCAAGTAGGCGTAGAGACCCATAACCGCTATCGAGAACATAGCCATTGCGAGCGGAACACTGCCGCCGACGAACTGGCTCAGCAGCAGACCCGCGGCGACGGCATAGATCGAAAGAGCGGTGTGCCAGCGCCGCTCGCCGGTACGATCCGAGTGCCAGCCGACTACCAGCATCGCCGGCAAAGCGCAAAGATAGGGAATCGCCGTAATCAGGGTGGTCTGGAAGGGACTTAAGCCCGAAAGCCGCTGCAAAATTTTAGGCAACCAGAAATTTACACCATAGCTCGCGGTGACGACAAAAAAGTAAACGAATGTCAGTAAAACTACATCCCGGTTGCGAAGAGCCTGCCAGACGCTCATTGGCCGGACTTTCTTTTTGGTTTCTTTCTCGCGCTGGAGCTCCGCGGTCAGCCATTCGCGTTCTTCCTGCGGAAGCCACTGCGCATCCCTTGGCCAGTCCGTGAGGTAGAAGAGGGTGATCGCGCCGCAGATCAACGCCGGAACGCCTTCGAGTAAAAGCAACCACCGCCAGCCGGAGTAACCAAGCCAATGAATGCGCAGCAGGAGACCTGAAACCGGAGAGCCGATAATATTGGCGACCGGAATCGCCGCCATAAACATTGCCACCGCCTTGGCGCGATCCTCATAGCGATACCAATGGGTAAGATACACGATGATGCCGGGGAAGAAACCGGCTTCTGCCATGCCCAGCAGAAACCGGATCCAATAGAACTGGTGCGCCGTGTGAATCAGACCTGTGAGCGAGGCCAGCAGGCCCCAGGAGATCAAGATGCGGGCGATCCACTTGCGGGCGCTCCATAGCTCGACCAGGATCGTGCCCGGGATCTCGAGAATTACGTAGCCCACGAAAAAGATGCCGGATCCCAGGCCGAAAACTTCGTTTGAAAAACCGAGCTCGCGCGTCATTTCGAGGCCGGCAAAGCCGACATTGACGCGATCGAGGTAGGCCACGATGTAAAGCAGAAAGAGAAATGGCATCAGCCGGCGGGTGATGCGCCGCCGGGTTCGATCGGCGATGGGCGAGACGGTTTGTCCCTGGGTTGCCCCGCTCATGAGGAAGCCTGAAGTGAAGGGTCAAGCATACCTGGAACCGGGGCCTGGAGCAAGTGCGGGCGGATGGCCGCGAAAAGTTCTAGAATCGAGGTTCGGCTCTGCCGTTCCCCCGGGGCGCTGCCGGCGGCTCCCTAGGCGGGGGCTGCGCCCGAAAGCGCGCCCGATCGGGCGCCGCCCAAGGACTGGAAAAATGAGTTCACCCGCGGCGGAGAAAGACAGAAACCGGGAGCAGATCCGCGCTCTCCTCAAGCTGATCAACGACGCTTGGCTCAACAACTCTCCAGAAAAGATCCCCGCGCTGCTGCAAGAGCACTTCCATCCTGAGATGACTATCAAGGGGCCCGATTTCCAATCGTTGTGCCGCGGGAGCGAGTCGTGCGCCCGCAGCTATGCGGAGTTTGCGCGGACGGCCCGTGTGAAGCAATGCAGCTTTTCGGATCCCGACATCGACCTGGCCGGCGATGCCGCCGTCGCTACCTATTCCTGGAAGATGGTTTACGAGATCCACGGCCAGGAATATAACGAATCGGGGCGCGATCTGTTCGTAATGTCCCGGGCCAAAGACCGGTGGGTGGTTATCTGGCGCGCTCTTTTGGCCGGCGTGCAATAAAAACGGCGGGGCGACGCCGGCCGGTCCGGCTTTCGCTGCGGGACCATTTTGAGCGCCGCAGTCTTGCTTGTGCTATCCCTTTTGGGAAAAACGGTGCAAAACCGGCTGGCGCAGCGCGCCGCCCGCCTGGCGCGTGAACCCCCGTTTGGCCAGCAGCGCTCCGAACTCGCTCTCCGCGGCCGGGCTGCCGTTGATTTGTTCGATTACCAGCGCGCTGTCGCTGTGAAAATCCACATACGCGGCCAGAGAAGCGCTATCGCCCGCGCGAACCCAGCAGCGCGCGCCGTGATTTTCGGCGTATAAAACACACGTTCCGTTGTGGAGCAGCACTTCATTGGCGGGGCGGCGCCGGATAGGAACGGATTGCAGTTCGCTGCCGCAAAGCCGGCCGCCATAGGGGCTCGCGGGGTCGCAGGCATTCAGCAATACATAACCGGTGTCGGGCGCGCTCCGGAGGCGATCCACTGCTTCCGGCAGCGCGAACTGCATGCCGCTCAGCGTGTCGAGGAAATGGCCCCGCCGCAGTTCGCCGCGCCACTCGGCCCTCTCGAGATGAGGAAACAGATCGCTCCAGCTCACCAGAGAATCCTCGTGCTCGTAGCATTCGCGGGCGAGCACCCCGTAGCGGCCGAGCGCGATGCGGGCGATCTCCTGGCGCCGGAGATCTTCCGTCGGCCGGCGCAGGCGCAGCGGAAACCAGCGGCCTTCCCATCCCGGCAATTTGCGGAAAGCCTGGCGGAAGCGCGCGATCGCCTCGGCGCGAGAAGGCCGCTCCAACGGGTCGATCAACACCGGCCGCAAAGCAGGCGCCTCGGGACGCCCTTTGGGTGGGCGCTCGAGTCTTTCGATTTCTCGCAGCCCGTCGCAGGAAACCCGGCCGTTCCAGAACAGTTCCGCCAGGGCGGCGTTCAGAGCGGCGAGCGTCAGATCAGTGTCGCGGCGCAGGTCGGCCAGGGTTGCCGGGCCTTCCTCGTTGAGGTACTCGAGCACCCGAGAGGCGCTGCGGCCCATGGGCGGTCCGGGATCACCGGCGGCAAACAGACCACCGCGGCCGCGGGCAAAGAGGGTAAACCAGCCGGGGCGAAGTCCCGCGGCTACGATGTTCCCCGAGCGAACCAGGTCCTCGATTTCCCGGAGGTCCTTCAGCCGCGCACCCAGGATTTGCCGCCAGCCCGCCGACGGCAGGGGCAAGCCTTCCAGTTGCTCGAGTACGTCGAGCGTGGAGGCAGAGGCGGCCGTCACGCGCTGCCAGGCGAGAGCAAACCGGGTGTAAGCCTCCACCGGGCGCGGTTCGATTTCGCGCCGGAGCACGCCGAGGGAAGCCCGATGGATGCGCCGCAGCACGTCGCGGGCGCAGCAGCGGTCGCCCACCTGCGCAATTTCCACGCCGCAGCCGGCGGCCAGCGCTTGTGCCGCTTCGAGCGAGAGTCCGTAGCGGCGGGCGAGATCTTCCATCAGGAATGGTCCGTGGGTTTCCACGTAGCGCCGGATGACGAACACATCCACGGCGGGCAAGTAGTGCGCTTTCTCTTCCGCGGCGATCCAGCGTTTTTCCCCCGCTAGCTCCACGGCTAACGCGCGGCCGTCGGCAGCGAGAAACTGAACCAAACCCGGCGAGGCGCATACCCCGGACAACTCACCGGGGCTCAGGTCTCCGACGCGCACCAAGATTTCCAGCAGATCCTCGGCGGATCGGGCGCGCCGCACCGGAGTCCGGAACTGCAATTCCGCTTCGGTGGATTCGACAGCTTCAGGCCGGATGATGCGGGCCGCCTCGGCTGGGGAAAGCACGCCGGCAAGCACCTCTCGATTGACGGCGAGCAGTTGCGCGGCGCGCTCCGCTGCCGGCGCATCGTAATCATACATGAAGCTCGCAATGAAGCTGAATTGAAATGCTGCCGCAAAAGGAGATGGGGTTGGGCGTTCGATTTCAACCACCTCAATCTCGCCGCTCTCGATCCCTTCCAGGACCCGCTGAAAATTTTCGTAATCCAGAGCGTCTTCCAGGCACTCCCGGGCGGTTTCGGCGACCAGGGGGAATTCCGGAATCTTCGCCGCTTGGGCCAGCAGATTCGCCGACCGGATGCGGCTCAGGTAGAGAGGAGCGCGCTTGTGCGGCAGCGGCCGTGAAAGCAGCAGCGCCCGCTGAGCGCAATGACGGAAACGCACAGCGAAGAGAGCGGAGCTGAGGACCTCCGCCTTGGTCCTTTCGGCGGCAGCGGCGGCAGCGAGGCCCTTGAACGGATTGCCGGGCGGGTTCCCGGCGCCTGGAAAAACCAGAATGACGCCCTCATCGGTGTGCATCGACTCCGGCTGAAATCCTAGCATTTCACGGGCCCATTGAACCGCCAGCAACTCCAACAATCCATTCACCCGCCCGCCAAATACCGAGTGGATCGCCATGCGCCAGTTCCCCAGCTCGTCAGGAAATGTTTCGACGACGATACGGCGGTCCGTGGGCAGCACGCCGGCCTCTTCGCGTTGCCGCAGAAAATACTCCCGCAAGTTCCAGGCGCTGCGCCGGTCGAGCCGGCATTCCGTTTCGAGTTTTTCCAAAAGCCCGGGATCGTCGAGGTTCAACTTCCCCCGGAAGCGGCCGATGGCAACGCTGAGCTCGTAATCACGGCCCAAGCTCTCCCCGTGCCAGAAGGGCAGCTTGGGCAGCAGGGCGCCGGGAGCCGGCTCAACGACTACGTGGTGCGGCGTCACCTCGGCCAGTCGGTAAACGCTCGACCCGAGCAAAAAAGCTGTTCCCACACGGGTTTCGAAAATAAACTCCTCGTCCAGTTCTCCGACTTTGGTTTTTTTGCCGGGCAGGTAGGCCGGATAAAGGCCCCGGTCGGGGATAGCGCCGGCATTCAGCACAGCCAGGCGGCGGCTGTGAGAAAGCGCTGCAACCCGTCCATTCACCACATCCAGAGAAATCGCCGGACGCAATTCGCGCGCATCCCGGCCCGCCAGCATTCGTACGATGCGATCAAAGAGCGGGCGGGGCAGATCCCGGTAGCAATAAGACCGGCGGACAAGAGCGAAGAGCCGGTCGAGATCCAAAGCCTCCACCGCGGCGCACGCGACGATCTGCTGGGCGAGCACATCCGCGGCGTTCTTGGGAATTCGGATGGGCTCGAGAAAATCGGTATCCAGCAAATGGGCGATCACGGCGCACTCGGCCAGGTCGTCGCGAAAGGTAGGAAAAAAGCGGCCCTGGCTGGTCGCGCTCACCAAATGGCCGGAGCGCCCGATACGCTGCAAGGCGCGAGTTACTGATTTCGGCGACTGCAATTGAACCACCAGCTCGATGGCGCCGATGTCAATGCCCAACTCCAGAGCCGACGTGGCTACCAGACATCGCAGCTCGCCGGCTTTCAACCGCGCTTCCATTTGAAGCCGCGCCGGGCGCGCCATGCTGCCGTGGTAAGCTTCGGCGATGCGCTCCTGGCAAGCCTCGTTCAGCCAGGCGGCGATTCGCTCGCACTGGCCCCGGTTCTGCACGAAGACGAGCGTCGTGCGGCGGGAGCGGATCAATCCCAGCAATTCAGGTATGACCTCTTTCCAGATGCTCGTATCCGGAAGATTCGCATAGTCCTCGACAACCGAGAGCACCTTGACGTCGAGCTTGCGCCTCCTTCCAGCATCCACAACTTCTACCGGCCGGGGCCGCAGCTCTCCCCCGGGCGGCCCGCTCCCGGTATATCCTCCGAGAAATTGCGCGGCCTCTTCGGCCGGACGGACTGTGGCGGAAAGGCCGATGCGCTGGAATTCACCGCTCAGTTCGACCAGCCGTTCCAGCGACAGGGAAAGATGCACTCCTCGTTTGTTGCCGGCCAGCGAATGCACTTCATCGATAATGGCGAAACGCAGGCCGGCAAAAATTCGCTCCCGCTCGGGTCCCGTCAGCAGGATGTAGAGCGACTCCGGCGTAGTGATCAGAATATGCGGCGGGCGCCGCGCCATCTCGCGGCGCTTGGGGGCAGGCGTATCTCCGGTGCGCACCGCCACGCGAATATCGCGGGCCCCGGCGATGCCTTCCAAAGGCGCGCGCAGGTTGCGCTCGATATCATTGTTCAGCGCTTTCAGCGGAGAGACGTACAACACTTTCGCGCCCGCTGCGTCAGCGTCGTCCAGATGCAGCATCAGCCATTGAATCGCCCACAAAAACGCAGCAAGCGTTTTGCCGGAGCCGGTTGGCGCGATCAGAAGTGTATGCCGACCCGCCGCGATGGCCGGCCAGCCCTTCTCCTGCACTGGGGAAGGGCGGCCGAACGACCGCATAAACCAGTCGCGAACAGAGGGCGCGAACAGATCGAGAGCGGACGGCATATAGGGAGGGGAACGGCAAATAAACCGCGATCCACCATCATAGCGAACGAGAGGCCCTGTTTACCCGGCGCGAAACAAAGCGGGCGACAGAAGAAAGGGAGTAAGGGCGTTCAGCAGGGCGTCGCGAAACACATGCTGGCGCGTAATCAAGTTTCGTGTCAGGACGCCCCATGTGCCTTCCTGGCTGCGAACGTCGGCTCGGCCGGCGACTTCGTCGATCACGTCGGCGAGACTGCGGCCCTTGCCGAGAACTTCTTCCACAATAGCTAGGGGCAGCGGCACCGCCCCGCCGCTGCCGAAATACCCGCGCTGGCCGTTGCTGGCGTATACCCAGTTCTCCAGCCAGAATTGCCCGCCGGCGGAATCGATGCCGCCCTCCATGCCGATGTAGATGTCGGGTCGGCAATCACGCTGGCTGAAATGTTCGATCAGGCGTTCCACGCGCAGCCGAGCGCCGCGCCGAGTCTCGTCTGCATGAAGGGGCGTTTCCCGCACCCCGCTTTCGACAGGGACGGCCTGAAGCCGCCATTGCCGGCCTGGATCGATTTCCGCGAGCGCGGCGCGAACAGCCTGCACCTTGGGCTCCCGGGCCGTGCCGACCGCGACAAACATTCAGGCGGCCGGCGCTCCCTTCCAGCTTCTGGCCTGAGCGATCACGTCTTCCACCTGACGCCGGTATTGCTGGAGCAGTTCCGGATGCGAGGCCTCAAAACGGAGCACCAGCACCGGCTGCGTATTCGAGGCGCGCACCAGCCCCCATCCATCCGGGAACAACACGCGAACTCCGTCCACATCGATGATCTCGTGATTTTTCCGCAGTTCCTCTTTGACCCGCTCGACCACCTGAAATTTCTCTTCATCCGGGCAATCCACACGGATCTCCGGAGTGCTTACCGTGGGCGGCAAATCGGCCAGCAACGTGGAAAGCGGAGCGTTGGCGCGGTCCACCAACTCGAGCAGCCGAAGCGCGGCGTAGAGGGCGTCATCGAAGCCGTAATAGCGGTCGGCGAAAAACATGTGGCCACTCATTTCGCCGGCCAGTTCGGCCTTCTCTTCCTGCATCTTCGCTTTGATGAGGGAGTGGCCCGTTTTCCACATAATGGCGCGGCCGCCGAGCTTTCCAATGTAGTCGTAAAGGACCTGCGAGGCCTTTACTTCGGAAATGAAAGTCGCGCCCGGCTTGCGGGAAAGAATTTCGCGGGCGAAGATGGCGAGCAACTGGTCGCCCCAAACGATGTTGCCCTTTTCATCGACGGCCCCGATGCGGTCGCCGTCGCCATCGAGGGCGATGCCCAGAAAAGCCTCCCGCTCTTTCACCCAATCGATCAGCGATTCCAGATTCTTCGGAACGGTCGGGTCCGGATGATGGTAGGGAAAGCGGCCGTCGGGGGTGAAGAACAGCTCGAGCTTGTCGCACCGGAGATGTTCGAGCAGTTGGTGCATGACCGGGCCCGCGGTTCCATTGCCGCAATCGATCACGAAGCGGACCCAATTTTTAAGGTAGAACTGGTCGGTGACCTCTTGCACATACGGAGCCACGATGTCTTCCTGCTGCACGCTGCCCGCGCCGGTCTCAAATTGCCCGGAAGCGATGATCTGGCGCAGCTTTTGAATCTCTTCGCCGTACAGCGTCGACTTGCCGCACATGACCTTGAAACCGTTGTACTCGGGGGGATTGTGGCTGCCGGTGATCATTACGCCGCCATCGGCTTCCAGCTTGAAAGAGGCGTAATACAGCAGCGGCGTGGGAACCATGCCCAGATCGGTCACGTCACAGCCGCTGGAGACCAGCCCCGCGACGATGGCTTCGTGCAGGCGCGGCGAGCTGAGCCGGCAATCGCGGGCGACATTCAGCCGATTGCCTCTTTCGCGCCGGATATAAGTGCCGATAGCGCGTCCCAGTTGCTCGACGCCTTCGCTGTCAAGCTCCTGATCCGCGATGCCTCGAATGTCGTATTCACGAAAAATCGTGGGCTTCAGCATCCGCTATCCTCCGGTGATTGCGCGATGGACCGGCTCCTCTTCACAGCAGCAGCAATCGCTGCAACGCCGGCAAACCTCACAGATGTGGTTTTTGCAGACGTCCTTGGTGCAAGAAGGACAGATGTCTTCCGAAGCTTCGGCACAGATGTGACACTGCCACGCCATACATTACGTTGATAGCATCCTTCCCGCAGTTCCACAAGGCACAGCCGCTATGCTGCTGATTCTTGGCAGCGACGGCCGCCTGAACTTGCCGGGCTCACTGTTTAGAAGCGGTGGGTTTCCTCGCCGGACGCGGCGGGCGCGTCGCCAGGGTCCCCCGGCAGCGCTGGGCTTCTTCATTGGCGATCTGCCATTCTTTCTCCCGTTCCACCGCCAGTTCGCGCGTATACTCGCGCAGCCGCTCCCGTGTCGCTGAATTTTGGCTCATCGCCGAGGCCAGCAGATCCGCCAGGTCGGGATTTTGATGGCGGCGGGTCCCGTCGGTGAGCGATTCCAGCAAGGAATGCAGAGAATCCAAACGGAACAGAACATCCAAGGCAACGCTGAGCTTATCGGGCTGGGCCGACAGCATTGCGGCCTGCCGCGTGAGGTAGGAATTGTAGAGCTTGGCCTGTTTCAACTGCTCCACATAAAGCTGAGGCGCGCCCTGCGCCACCCAATCCTCGGGTTTCAACTGATTCAGAAGACCCTCGACGACCTTGGTGTGTTTCTCGAGAGCTGCGGCCGCCTCACGGACCTCCCAATCGGGCATCACGCCGGAGGTTTGGGCTGCCGCGAGGAAGGGAATCAGAACCAGGAAGACCAAACGGAAGATGAGGCGCCTCATACTTGCCATAGTAGGGTAACTGAGCCCCGCAGGCAACCAGGGAAAACACGGCGGCGGTTTCCACGCCGCGGAGCCGGCGCTCAAAGATGTCCGGGGTTGCGAAAAGCGAAGTTGACTCGCTGTTATTTCTTGGCCGGCGTTGTCGCAGCCGGAGTAGAAGGGGAACCGGCCGGCGCAGAAGAGGGGCCTGGTTTCGGGGGCGCGACGACTCCGGCGGTCCCATCGAAGAAGCTCTCGTTGTCGTAACTGACCTGGACAGACTTCAACACCTTATCGAGTTCCGCCCGTACCTTCGCGCCGCGCACGGCAGGGGCCATGCTGACAGCCGCTTCCTCAAACGGGATGGTCCGCACATTCTCCACTTTGAAAATATAGAACCCGGCCGGCTGCCGCACCGGATCGCTTACCTCACCCGCCTTCAGGCCGAAAATCACCTGTCGCAGTTCGGCCGGCACGCCCGTGGCGCTCTTCCTGATAACGCCCAGTTCGCCGCCTTTTTGAGCCGTGGCCGCGTCGTCCGAATTTTCCTGCGCGACCTTGGCGAAGTCGCCGCCGCCTCTCAATTGCTTCACCAGCGCTTCGGCTTTGGCTTTGGCCTGATCTTCGGTCAACGATTTTTTGCCGCCTGGCGTGTTCGAAGAGGCGGGCGTGGTGGAAAACGCGATGTAAATAGCGCGAACGGTTGCTTCTTCGTAGTCCGCCTTGTGCTCGTTATAGTAGTTGAGGAAATCCTGCTGGCTGACGTCGATCGTCCTGCTCAGATGTTCAATATAAGACTGAGCCAGAAAGTTCATCCGGAGAAAATTGAGCTGGCCCTTGAAGGGTTCTTGTTCGGCCAGCTTCTCCTTTTCCGCAAGCTTGAACAGAGCCATCAGTTCGCCGTAGCTTTTCAGGAAGGCCTTGTTGTCCATGCGGCTGGCGGTCTGCTGAAACTGTGCGGGCAGGCTGTCGCGCAGTTGCTGGATCCGGGCAGGCGTCATTTTTTCGCCCTCGACGGTGGCAACCACGTCGTTGGGCCCGATCGGCTTCGCGCCAGGGGCGGGCAGCGTGGCCGGCGTTTGAGCCATTGACAGAACACTTGCTACGGTAAGTGCGCCGGCAAAGCGGCAAATTATTGATTCAAGCATCTAGGTCCACCATTCCGGAGGCGCTTTGACTCTTGCGATTCTATCACAGGCGTGGAAAACCCGCCGCCTCTGGTATTCTCATGAAAGATGGCTGAGTCCGCCGCCCTGGAGAAGCGCCAGGTGGCTTTTCGCTCGATTCTTGGCGCTGTCGTAATCACGGCTCTGAAATTGTTAACGGGGATTGCCACCGGCAGCCTGGGAATCCTCTCGGAAGCGGCGCACTCAGGTTTGGACCTTGTCGCGTCAGGGATCACCTACGTTTCCGTGCGTGTTTCCGATAAGCCCGCGGACCAGGATCATCTTTACGGCCACCAAAAGTTCGAGAATTTTTCCGCTCTGCTCGAGATCGGGCTGCTTCTGCTGACTTCTCTTTGGATCATTTACGAAGGCGTGCGCCGATTGCTCGGACATCCCTTCGAGGTGCAGGCCACGCCGGCCGCGTTCGGCGTCATGATTTTCTCGATCGCGGTCGATTTCTTGCGCTCGCGCGCGCTGCGCCGGGCGGCCGCGAGGTATCAGAGCCAGGCACTCGAGGCTGATGCCCTTCATTTCTCCACCGACATTTGGTCGTCGATCGTTGTCGTTGTCGGCCTGGTCGCCGTGTTGCTCGGGGAACGCTATGGCGTGCGCGATCTTCAGAAGGCGGATGCGGCGGCGGCTCTGGGCGTAGCGGGGATCATTCTGGTCATCAGTGTGCGCCTCGGAAGGCGCTCGGTAGAGGCGCTGCTCGATGCCGCCCCCGCGGGGCTGGCCAAACTCTTGGAGGAGACGCTGGCGAATGTAAAAGGGGTAGCCACTATCGAGCGAGTGCGCGCACGTCACGCGGGAAACCAGTATTTCGTTGACGCCAACATCGGCATCGAGCGGCACGCGCCGGTGGAGCATGCGAAATCCGTCTCGGACGCGGCCCGCGCCGCCATCCGCCGCGTGCTTCCCGGCGCCGACGTCATGATCCACACAGAGCCTCGTTCGACCGGCGCAGAAAGTCTATTCGATATTGTAAAGGCAGTCGCTGCCCGCCGGGGCCTGACGGTTCATGATCTCACCGCCTACGACACAGAGAATGGCGTCTCCTTAGAATTCCATCTCGAAGTCGGAGAAAAAATGACGCTCGAAGCGGCCCACCAGATGGTCTCTGAGCTGGAGGCCGAAATTCAGCGCGAAGCGCCCCAGGTCACTCAGATCAACACGCACATTGAAAACGAGGGGGCGGAAATGGGCCGAAGCCAGGTGGGGGCAGAGGAAGCCGAGGAGTGGCGAGGCCCGCTGGACGCCGTGGCCCGGAGCTTCCCCGAGGTGCTCGATTGCCATGAAATCACGGTTTTCGGCTCGAGCGAGCGACCCTCCATCTCCTGCCATTGTGTGTTCTCGGGCGACATGCCGGTGGACCGCGTGCATGAAATCACATCGCAAATCGAAAATCGTTTCCGGCAAGCCTATCCTCAGTTTCAGCGCGTTACGATCCATCCCGAGCCGCACACCGTGCTGGAATAGACGTGGGATAATAGAACCGGTGGAGATTTTCGTATACTCGCAGCCCACCTGACCGCCCTGCCGCTCACTGAGAGAGTATCTCTTGGCAAAGGGCGTTGCCTTCCAGGAATTCGACGTCACGCAAGATTCTGACGCGCTCGAAGATCTGATCGAGGTGCATCGGAGCCGCATCACCCCTACTATCGTGATCGACGGCCGGGTGATTATCGGCTTCGACCGGGAAGAGCTGGACAAACTGCTGCCTGCCTGATCGCGCTCGGCCCGGCCGCTCCGTTGGGCGCCTGTTTACTTTTGTGCGGACCTGGCTTTGGCGCCGCCTGCCAACTGGGCCGCAGCCTTCTGCCGCGCCGCCTGGCTTACCTCGATTTCGTTCCGCACGGCTTTTGCGCCCATCGATTTCGCCAAACGCGTCGCTACGCCCTTGTGCTGGATGACATCGGTTTTGCCGGTGATGCGCGCGACGCCTTCGTTTACCTCGACCTTAAACTTGTCCGCGGCAATGGCCGAACGGGCGAATCGCTCTTCGATGGCTTTCTTGAGTTCCGTATCTTTCCAGCGCGGCGCCGATTTGGCTTGCGTTTTGCTCGGAACCTCGGCGGGCCGAATCACCGCGGCCAGGGACAGGGCCGCTAGCGCTATCGCGGCAATGCGCATGGGTGCTCCTTCTTCGGAGTAAATTTGGGGAATGCGGCCAGACCACGGTGGCGCGGCGTCCAGAGCCGGCGTCTGCGACGTTCCAAATAGTTTAATCCGGAACGCTGCCGCGCGCTACTCGATCGTCAGGTTCACCGCTCCGAGCCGCCGGAATGTGGCGCGAAGCCGGTCGCCGGACTTGATGGGAAATGCGCCGGCCACCGATCCCGTGAGAATGATCTCGCCGGCGCGGAGCGGGTGAAAATTGGCCAGAGCAGCCAGAGCGTGAACCGGATTGCCGTAGATCGCCGCGCCCGTACCCTGCCCGCGAACCTGGTCGTTGATCTCTAAGTTGACGCCCACCTCGGCCAAGTCGATCGCGCGCGGAGAGCCCAGATGCGGGCCGATCACGGCGTAGGCGTGGGAGCTGTTGTCGGCAATGGCGTCCTCCGGAGTGAGCGCCTTGGGCTGGAACCGGCTGTCCACGATTTCGAACGCGGCGCACACGCCTTCAATCGCGGCCAGAGCGTGCGCGGCGGTGATGCCGGGGCCGGCAAGATCGCGGTTGAGCAGCAGCGCAAACTCGGCTTCGACCGATGGCTGGATCAAGTGGGAGCAGGGAAGCGCGGTACCGTCCACCAGGAGCGTGCTGTCGAGAATATGTCCCCAGCCTGGGCGCAGCACTTGAGTATGGCCGTTCCAGCCAAAGCTTATTTTCCCGATTTTCTTGCCAGCCGCCCTGCACCCGGAAGCCGCCTTGAGATCCAGCCACGCCTGGCGCACCGCGGCGGCTTTAGTAGCAGTGAACGATTCGTAGCGTAAACTGAAGGGAGGGACCGGCTGGCACAGTCCGGCGGCGGCGATGAGTTCTTCGGCCAGTTGTTTCGGATCGGGAGCCGTCAGCTTCGGTAACATAAGGCAACATTTTGGCATGAAACGCGGGTGGTCCGGGGCTCATTTCAAGCGATAGACGCGATAGACGCCGCTGGTGAAGGCCAGGGGCAGGGCGGGGCCGGCTTCCGAGGACCGTAGAACGACATAATCCACGCCAGCTTGCCGGAGACGGCCGAGTTGTTCCGGGTGGAAGGGTTCTGCGAGAGCTTGCCTCCAGCGTTCACCCCAGAGGTGGGCGAAGTCGCGAAAGAAATTGATCTGCCCACCGCTCTTCCAATCGGTGTAAAGCGCCCGTTCCGCGCGAGCGCGAAAAACCCCGGGATCTATCGAAGAAGCCGGACTATCCGGGAAAAGAAAAACGGCGTTCCTATCGGTGGATCCGCGCGCCCAGTCGCTCAGGACAGCCAAATCTCTATTTGGGGGCTCGCCCGACCAGCGGAACTGCGCCCTGCCGGGCACGATAAAAAATGCGGATCCAACCGCCAGGACGGCCGCAACAGCGCCCAGGCGCGAGCGGAAATGCAGCCCCGCGGCGCCTGCCAGCAAAGCCGCAAGAAGCAACGCTACGCAAAGTTCACGTCGCAACGGCGCGGCCCAAAGGGTGATCCCGAACGGCCGCAGCCAAGCTGACGCCGCCGCCAGAGTAATCCCTGCCGCCCGAAGCGGCCATCGCCCCAGACAGCCGGCCGCCGCCGGCGTCAACGCAAACAGCAGTCGCGGGTCGGCTGCCGAGGCGATCGCCAGCGCGCCCCAACAAATAGCCCCGGCGCTGTCTGCCCGGCGGCAACTCAATTCCATGGCAAGAGCCAGCGAAAGCAGGATCGTCAGCATTTGTAAGAAGAGGAGAGTACGCAGGGGCTGCCACTGAAGAACCAGCGCCCATTTCCATTTCTCGAGCAATAAGTAGGAAACAGGCAGGCTCAGCACAGCCAGCAGGGAGAGTCCCACAGTGAAAAACCGCAGCTCCCTGCCGATTCGCTGCCGAAGCCGCCAATACGCGGCCGCAGCGGCGACAAGCATCAGGCCATATTGCCAGAAGTAAGCGCTGGGCCACTGGTCGACGAATACGTAGGGAGACCGGAGCCGGGCCAGGGCTTCCCAATCCGGATCGAGGCGGCTTAGAAAGGTTTGCGGCTCACTGACTCCGGGCTGCCATGGGGCGGCAATTTGCAGAGCCAGAAGGGAGCAGCCCAGAAATAGAAACGGCCAGAGACGGCCGCTTGGCGTCATCGAGCCGCTGGGGGCGGCCAGAAGAAGAGTGCCCAAAATGATCCAGAAGGGAGCAGAGGTTGTGCCGTGCAAGACCAGAGCGACGGCGCCCGCCGCGCCGGCTGCGGCAAAACGGCGTTCCGCTGCCAGGCCAACCCCAAGGACGGCGGGCGCAAGGGCAAAGGCGCGAGGAACCGGCTCGTACTCGACCAGCAACACCGAAGGACCCGGAACGAGGCCGCCCAGAGCGTAAATTCCGGCACAGGCAGCGGCCGGCGGATTCCCTAGTCCCATGCCGCGGGCGATCTTGAAAATTCCCAGCAGCAGACACCAGCGGGCGAAAAAATGAAGCAGGCCGAGCGCCGTTTCCAGTTCTGATCTCGTCAGCTTGCGGAAACCGATGGCGATCTCGTCATAGAACGTCCAGGCAGTGTGGGCCCGCGTAACCATCGGGTCCTGCGCGAAGAGCGCTGGGTTCTCGAAACGCTCAAGCATCGGAACATAGATTTGGGTATCGCTCACCAGGTAGGTGTGGCCAGGGTACTGGAAGTATGAAAGAAAAGTGAAGAGAAGAAGGACCAGCCGGACGCGGGCAGGCGTTTTGATCACGGCTGTATCCTGCTCGCCGGCTCTTGTGCCATCACTGGGCCGGCGTCTTCTCGAGCTGCTGCTTGGCCCAAAGTCGGCCTGGATTCAACTTTACGGCTTGATTCAGAGCTTCCCGTGCCTCGCGGCCTCGGTTCAGCTTGCGAAGCGCGATGCCCTCCCAAAGATAAGCCTGATCCAGTTTCGGATCGAGTTCGATCGCTTTGCGGATGTCTTCCAAAGCGGCCTCCGCGCCACCACCGAACATAGGAGGAAGGTAGTATTTGCCGACTCCGCGGCTCAGATAGGCTTCCGGATTCTTGGGGTCAAGGGCAATCGCCCGATCGAGCTCATCCATGCTCTTTCGCCCGTACTTCAGCGCCGCGCTCAGATTTCCAGGGATGGCCTGCCCGTAAAGGGCGCCGAGCAGGCGGTGGTATTCCGACATGCGGGCGTCGCCGTTAACCGCTTTCTCGGCGCGTGGTATCCCCGCTTCGGCAGCTTTGCGGGCGCCTGCCTGGTCGCGGATCTCCGTATCCAATTCGGCGAGATAGGAGTAAATGAGCGCGGATTCGTACTGAAGCCGGATGTTTTGGGGCTGCGCCTGCGCCGCAGCGGCGGCCTGGGCGGCGGCGGCTTCGAGGCCCGCTTTGTCCTGGGCGTCCCGCGCCCGGCGAGCTTCTTCCACAAGGCCCGCCTGTGCCAGAACTGCCAGGCAGCCGATTTCAACAACAGCGCACAAAAACAACCGCATAAGGGAATTTTCCGGCAGCCATTATTGTAAGATAGCGCTGGGGCAGGCGTCCCGTGCGCGGATTACGCATCGCGGGAGGAAAATCATGCACAGAAGAGACATGCTGCTGACTCTGGCCGGCGGCGCGGCAGCCGCGCTTCGCGCGGCGCAGGCGGTGCGGATCACGCGGGCTAATGTGTGCTTCATCACCGACGAGGTCAGCAGGGATTTAGGTGTAGCGCTCCAGTTCGCCAACGAGTTCGGGATAGGCCAGGTCGAGCTGCGCAACGTTTATGACAAATATTGTTTTCGCCACGAACCGGCGAAGCTCAAGGAAATCCACGCTGTGTTGAAACAGCATGGCGTGCGCGTGGCCGTGCTCTCCACGCCCATTTTGAAGGCCGTTTTGCCCGGCAGCCGGCTCACAGCCGAGGCTGCGCGGGAAGTTAAGGCCGCCCAGCGCGACTTGCCGATTCCAGACGAGCAGCAATTGGCTATGCAGATGGATTTCCTACGCCAGGCCATCCAGGCGGCAAAAATTCTGGAGACCGACAAGCTCCGTGTCTTCTCCTACTGGCGATCGGAAAACCGGGAACAATTGCGCCCGCAAATCAAGGAAGGCCTCAGCCGGATCGCCGAAGCGGCGGAGAAAGAGAATATCCGCCTGGTTCTTGAAAACGAGAGCGGCTGCAATCTGGCTGATTGCGCCGAAACCATGGCGGTGCTGAGCCAGATTCGATCGCCCTACCTCGGCATCAACTGGGACGTTGTCAACGGGGCCTCTACCGGCGAGACGCCGTATCCGGACGGATTCAACCGGCTCGATAAGAAGCGTGTGTGGCACATGCATATCAAAGATATGCGCATAGACCCGCAGACCGGGCGGCAGCAGGTCTGTGCGGTCGGCGATGGCATCATTCCCTACGCCCAGATCTTTCCCGCCATGGCCAAAGCCGGCTATGCCGGCGCGGTATCAATGGAGACCCACTTCTCGATCAACGGGCAGCGGGAACCGGCCAGCCGGCGTTCCATGCAAGGCCTGCTGAAGGTTATCGATCAACTTGCCTAACCGCATCGGGTTCCCGCCGACTGGGGAATTCCCTAGACTCCCGTTCCGCGCAGTTTGTACTTGCGGCCAAAAGCCGGCCTGATTATACTGGCATTTCTTACGGATCGTAAATTCTGATGCAGCGATCCGCCGGACCGGTTATGTCAACGGCGTTCAAATCACCAGAGCAGTCTCCGCACCGCGAGGCGGCCTTTTTCTACGCTCTGTTTTTGCGGGGTCATCGTGTGGAATCCCTGCGCCGGGATATCGATGTGCCGGAGGAGCTGTTTGCCAAATGGATGCGTGCGGGCGATTTCGAGGCGCCTTTCCGGCAAGCCCTCCAGCGCATGTATGACTATCGCAAGCAGGTGCTGGCGATCTTCGATTCGCTCGTCGCCAATCAGGCCACCCTCACCCGCCCGCAGTAGCCGCTACCGCCAGAAAGCCCACCATTTTTTGCGCGCGCGCCTTCTCGGCCGGTTTACCGTAACGGGATTGCCTTCGATCACGGCTCGCGGAGCGTTCTCAAACAGCGCGTGCGCCTTTTGTTCACCCCAGCGGTCCACTACGAATTGAAAGCATTCGGCCAGCACTGGCGGCCGCCTTTTCAAATCGTGGCCGTCGGAAGCGATGATGTGGGCCAGGTTGGCATCGAGCATAGAAATCGCCGCCGATTCGGCCTGGCGGCCGAACCGCCCCAGCACCGAATCGGCGGTTATCTGAATCAGGCAGCCGCGGCGCACCCAGGCGGCAAGCCGTGCGTGGTGATTTCGCAGCAGCGGGTTGCGCTCCGGGTGCGTGATGATCGGCACCAGGCCGGCCGCCCGCATTTTTTCGAAAATCTCCGACGTGCCCTGTGCAATCACCTGATCGGAAAACTCGACCAGGAGGTATTGTTTCTGATTAATCGTGAAGCGTCCGGGAGAAGAAAGGGCCGCTTCTATGTTTTCATAGCTGAGATGAAAATCGCAGCCCAGGTGAATGCGCAACCTGTCTCCCACGGCGTCCTGCAACCTGCGGCGCTTCTCTTCGTTTTGCTGCGGGTAAAAAGCGAAAGTTGCATTGGCGTGGGGGGTGGCTACGACATCCGTTACTCCGCTTTCGGCGGCCATTGCACACATCGCCAGCGCCGTCGCCTCGTCGGCAGGTCCGTCATCGACCCCCGGCAGCAGATGGCAGTGGATATCAACCATAACGGATCAGCCGATTCTGATCCAACGCTTCCCGGCGGAGGCCCGCATTGCCGCGTCGAGCACCGCCTGATTGCGGACCCCGTCCACAAAATCGGGATGCACTTTGGACCGCGTCTCCAGCGATTTCAGAAAATCGTAAATCGTGTGGGTAAACGTGTGCTCGTAGCCGATGATGTGCCCGTCGGCCCACCATGCGCTGGCATAGGGATGCACGCCTTTCGCCAGGCACAACACCTTATGAAAGCCCTGAACGTCGGGCGGGTCTTCCGTGGAGAAAAATTTCAGTACGTTCAGGTTTTCCAGGTCGAATTCCACCGATCCTCTACTTCCGTTGATCTCGAATGTGTTCTGGTTCTTACGGCCCGGGGCGAATCGGCTGGCTTCGAGCGTCCCCAGCGCACCGTTCTTAAAGCGCACCACCATAGCGGCGGCGTCATCCACGGTGACCTTCGCCTTGCGCGATGAACCCGGCGCCACGGGCCGCTGTTTGATGAACGTCTCCATGGCGGCGGCGATCTCGGAGATCTCGCCGCAGAGATAGCGCGCCAGGTCCACAATGTGAGCCCCTAGGTCGCCGAGCGCGCCTGAGCCTGCGGATTCGGCTGCAAAACGCCACAGCATGGGCAGATCCGGCGACATGGCCCAATCCTGCAAGTAGCGGGCTCGGAAATGATAGAGCTTGCCCAAGCGCCCGTCTTCCACGAGCTTTTTGGCCATGGCCACAGCCGGCGCCCGGCGGTAGTTGTGCATCAGTAAATGCCGGACCTTGGCCTTCTCCACCGCTTCCAGCATCCGTTCGGCTTCCGCTAGGGTATTAGCCAGCGGCTTCTCGCACACCACGTGCTTGCCCGCCTTCGCCGCGGCAAGAACCATTTCACAATGCAGGTTCCCGGGCGTGGAGACATCCACCAGATCCACATCAGCGCGGGACACTGTTTTTCGCCAGTCGGTTGAAGCCTCCTTCCACCCGTAAAGAGCGCGGGCGGTCTCTGTTTCTTGCGCGTTTCGGCCGACAATCACCTTCATCTCCACCTGCGGCGCGTCGGGAAAGTACATGTTGACGCTGCGATAGGCTTGGCTATGGGCTTTGCCCATGAACTTGGTTCCCAGTAGAGCGACTCGTATCGGCATTTCACCTCACTCAGAGATGTGATTCTGCAAAAAGACCTTCAATCGTACTAGAAACGGCCCTCGGAGCAAGACATCCGATCGTTCATTTTGGTTCGCCGCTTTGGGGAAAAGCAAGCGCCGGAACGTGAAATCCCAGGCTGCCCCGATATATGTATACACTTGTAAGACATAAGAAGAGGCGAGGCGCTGTGGGGCTAAAGGCGAAGTTAGATGAAGAGATCTTCTTCCTGCGTGGGGCGCCCGTCCGCCGACCGGCGCCTTCCCAGATGGGACACAACGGCGCGAACGGCGGCAGCGGCTCCATTGATGCCGCGCACGGGAGCGAGAATGGTCCGCTGCCACCGGTTCACCGTTTCTTCGATTTTGGCGGTTGTGGCAGCCACAGCCCGGTCGACCAGCTCCAGATTGGAGCGCGTGTGGACGCTCACCTCGGCCAGCATTTCGTCGATGCGAAGCACCTGAACGCGGGTGGCTTCGGTGATTTGAGTCAGCTTTCCGAGTATCTCTCTGGCTTGCTGCCGCGTTTCCTCGGCCATGCGGCGGCTGGTGTCAATCAGGGGTTCGACCCGGTCGGCCAAGCTGGTGATGCGGGCCTGCGTCGCCTTGGCGGTGAGATAGAGTCCCACGAGCACGAACATCTGAACCAGCAAAGCGACTGCCGCCACTCCCGTGAAGATGCTGATAATCAGCAGAAACCGCGTATCCATGAGTTAGTTCGTCGCTCGGCCGGGCAAGCCGCCCGACGCGTTTTTTACATTCCGGTCGGGCCTTCCGAACCGCGCGGCTGATCGGCTGAGACGCTTTGACGATACGCCTGTTTGCCCGCTTCCAGCGCCGCCGCCAGGTTTTCCTTCTGCGATTGAAAAGCTTCGCGGCCCTTATTCAGTATCTCAGTCGTCGAGTCGCGAATCTCTTCGGTCTTGCGCCGCAAAAATTCACGCCCTTCGCCGGCCTTGCCCTTCAGGATCTCCCGGGTTTCCTCACCCGACTTGGGAGCAAACAGGATTCCAATGCCGACTCCCATTCCTAATCCGAACAGGAAGTAAGACAGCCTTTTGTCATCCATTCTCCTCCCCCTTTCGGCCTCACTATAGCACAAAGATCAAACCGACTACGAACCAGCCTGGGAGGCCGGAATTCCGGGCTGCGGCGTGTTGGGTCCGGGCACGGACTTGAGCGGTCCTGGAGTCAGACCCTACGCCTCACCCGACGCGGGAAAAGAGTTTTGGGGAGGCCCCGCTCCGAGCCGTATAATGGAGGAAGAGGTTCGGGCCATGTTTCACGCGAACTCTCGCAAGGGGCGGCGCCCGTGGGTGCTCGCCTCGCTTTTGGCTTCCTTATTGCTGTTTTTCCCAATATCCTTGCCAGCGCAACGGGGAGGGTTCCACGGCGGCGGTGGCTTTCACGGCGGGTTCGGTGGCATGCGCGGCGGCGGGTTTTCGGGCGGGCGCATCGGCGGCGGATTCACTGGAGGGCGCGTTGGAAGCAGCTTTATCGGCGGAGGCTCTTTCCACGGCGGGTTTGTCCGCAGCGGGGCGTTTCGTGGAGGCTTCGTTCGGAGCGGCGTATTTCGAGGCGGATTCCACCCGGGATTCTCCAGGTTCGGCTTTCGCAGTAGCCGCGTTTTCTTTAGCTTCGGTCTGGGCTTTTATCCTTACAGCTTCGCCTACTGGCCTTTTGCCTACGACTATTGGTGGCCCTACGGCTACAGCTATCCCTACTACTACTATCCACCTTATTACTATCCACCCTACGATTACTACTCCGAGCCTTATCCCAATGTGGTAGGGCAGCCGGCCGTGCCGGCGCCAGCGCCGGGCGGAGCCGTCCAGAGCCTTGCCCAGGGATATTGGCTGATCGCTCTTAAGGACAACACCATCATAGCGGCGACCGATTATTGGCTGGATGGATCGACACTGCACTATGTGACGCGCGACGGAAACAATCTGACAGTCCCTCTGGACCGGGTGGACCTGCCTTTTACCCGCGAATTGAATGCCGAGAGGGGCGCCCAATTTCGGCTTCCGCGTCCAAGTGATCCCCAGCAGCCGGCGCGGCGCGACTCCTACGGGCGCGTCTATTAGAACAGCGATTCAGCCTGTGGCCTGGCAGGCACCAGGGCCGGCAACAGCGAGCCGATTTCTCCGCGCAACACCAAGTCGGCAATGTCATCCAGGGGCGTGGCTGTCCGGTTGATAATAATTAGCCGTGCTCCGGCCTGCTTGGCGAGGGCTGGGAGCAGGGCCGCCGGCTGCACGACGAGCGAGGAGCCGGCGGCCAGGAACAGTTCGCAGTTCCGTGCGAGCTCGATAGCGCGGGCGAGCTGCCGCTCGGGCATCGGCTGGCCGAATGAGACCGTAGCCGGCTTCAAGAGTCCGCCGCATTTTTGGCATTCCGGGGCCAGCTCGCCGGCTTCGATCCGGCGAACCGCCTCATCCATCGGAATGCGATCGCCGCAACGGAGGCAGGCGGCTTCCGCGGTAGTGCCGTGCAGCTCGACGACCAGTTCGGGGCTTTGACCAGCTCGCTGGTGCAGCCCGTCGATGTTTTGGGTAATCAGGCCACGCAGCTTGCTCTGCCGTTCCAACTCAACGAAGGCGAGATGGCCGGCGTTCGGCTGCGCGTCGCGCATCGCCGGCCAGGATGCAATTTTTTGGCGCCAGTATTCGATGCGGCCGGCCCGGCTGGAGACAAACTCATCGAATTCCACGATGCGGGTGCGCGCCCATACGCCATGGGGGCTGCGGAAATCGGGAATGCCGGACTCTGTGGATACACCCGCGCCGGTAAAGCCCACGATGCGGCTGGATAAGGCAATCAAGCGGCGCGCGTCGCCGATTGTCATATTTCGATTGTATAGCGGCGGTGCTGCGCGCCTTCGCCCGAACCAGCGCCGGCTCGAAACGGCACATCTCCGTGCGGCAGTTCTTCGCAACCACGGAGTCCGAACGCAGTCGGACTAAAGGGAATGTGCTCCGGAGAGTTCTCGGTGCCGTAGATGCGTTCCCCGTTTTGTAAGGCCGGACCCGCTTTCGATGAACGTTCGCCTGCATCGCCGCTGGTTCGTCGTTCCTGAGTGGGCCTGGGTACCGGTTGCGTCCGGTGCGCTGGTGATGATTATCGGGTTGATCGGGATTTTGGCCCGGCGGCCCCTGCTCTTCGCCAGTCTGGGACCGACGGCCTATCTCGAATCGGAACCCCGGTTGCCCACTTCGAGGTTCTACAACGTGTTGGTAGGCCATCTGATCGGCCTTGGCGCCGGATTTCTGGCTGTTCTGGCAGTAGGGGCGGCGCAGGCGCCCCCGGTGCTGGCAGCCAAGGATCTCACCATGCCGCGCGTATGGGCGGCGACCTTTGCTTTGGGACTGACCGTATTTTTCAGCCTGATCGCTCGCGCTCCCCACCCGCCGGCCGGCGCAACCACGATTCTGGTGGCCATTGGAGCATTTCGCACATTGCAGGATGCCGTGGATGTTTTCATTGGCGTACTGGCCATTGCCGTTCTGGGCGAGGGAATCCGATGGCTGCGTCTCCGGAGACTCCCCCCGGGGCGACGAGAACTTAGGCGCTAGTGGAGGTTGGTGGGCAGCCCCAGGCAGGTCCCGGGGAAAAAGAATCACCCCCAGGGTTCGAGGCGTATCCTCCGGGCCCACATTTGGCCGGTTTAAACCCCCCAAGAATTTCTGGCCCCCGGGGCCCGGTTTGGATATAATCGCTTCGAAAACACGACCGCTAGGGGAGGCATGCATGCGACAAAAGCTTTTGCGGGTTTGCGCGTTGTTGCTTTGCGCTATGGCGCTGACAGCGGCCTATTATCGGAGCAAACCGAGCACAGTCATGGCCGATGCGGCGAAGCACTTTCTCGCGTCGCTCACGCCCGAGCAACGCGCCAAAGCCACATTTCCTATGGACAGCGAGGAGCGGCTGAACTGGCACTTCATTCCCCGCGTGCGCAAAGGCCTTCCCTTGCGCGAAATGGATGGCGCGCAGAAAGACCTGGCTCACGCGTTTCTGGCAGCCGGGCTGAGCCAGCGCGGCTACATGAAGGCCACCACCATCATGAGCCTGGACCAGATCTTGAAAGACATGGAGCAGGGCAAAGGGCCGCAGCGGGATCCGGAGGGATACTTCTTTAGCGTTTTTGGTGAGCCTTCGGAAAACGGTACGTGGGGATGGCGGGTGGAAGGGCACCACGTGTCTCTGAATTTCACGGTGATCAAGGGACAGATGATTGCTTCTTCGCCATCGTTCTTCGGAGCGAACCCGGCGGAAGTGAAGCAGGGGCCGAGGAAAGGGCTGCGAACTCTGGCGCGCGAGGAGGACCTTGCCCGCGAGCTGCTGAATTCTCTCGACGCCAAGCAGAAAGCGATCGCTGTGATCGATAAAACGGCGCCCAAGGACATCTTGACCTACAACAAGCGCAAGGTGGATCCCGAGAACCCCAAAGGCATTGCCGGATCGAAGCTGACCAAGAAACAGATGGAAATCCTGACCTCTCTGATCGAGGAATACGCCGACAATATGCCCGAGGAAATCGCGAAGACGCGTATGGATGCGGTGCACAAGGCAGGCATGGAAAAGATCTATTTCGCATGGGCTGGTGGGCCGGATAAGGGCCAAGGCCACTGGTATCAGATCCAGGGCCCCACGTTTCTGATCGAATACGACAACACGCAGAACGACGCCAACCATATTCACTCGGTGTGGCGCGATTTCCACGGCGACTTTGGCGAGGACTTGCTGGCCGCGCACTACCTGCAAACTCCTCATCGCGCGGTCGCCGCGGGCGACTGATCCAAGGCGATCCGCCATATCCAGGGCGTGCGCACGACGGGCAACCCCGCTGCGTACGCCCTTCTTAGTTTTGCCTTGAAACGCATGGTCACATCGCAGAGGCGCGCCGGCAGACCGCGCCCGTGGCTCCTCAACGTCGTACAATGATCGGGAGAGAAAGCGGCGCCGCCCGAGGCGGACGGCTTCCGTCTCTCGGTATGCACGCCAGCGGGGATCGTCTCAGGTATCAAAGAAAGCGGGCCGGCCGGCTTGTCCGCCAAACTTTGACGGCGATAGAACGTCGTTTAGCGGCGAGATCCCTCGTCTTTCGGCTCCGGCTTGGGCGGGGCCTTCTCCTGATTTGTGTTGCCTGCGCCGGTCTGGGGCGGGCGCAGACGGCTTGCCGCTCTACTCCCGTGTATCAGCCCTGCGAGATCGATTTTGAGATGACCGAACAGGAGGCCTCGCAGCACCCGAATCCTTATGCCAGCGTCGAATTGCGAGCGGAATTTCGTGGTCCGAAAGGCGACACCTACCGCCTGCCAGGTTTTTGGGACGGCGGCCGGAAATTCAGGATTCGCTTCGCGCCCCTGGCGGAAGGACGCTGGGATTTTCGGGTTACATCTAACATTGAGCGCTTTACCGGAAAGATTGAGGACTTTACGGCCACGCCGGCCGTGACGCCCGGCTTTGTCCACACCTTCAACGTGCACCACTTCCGCTACTCGCAGCCCAATACCGGACATTACTGGCTCGGCGACACCTGCTATCCGCTGGCGATCCTGCCGTTCGGCGAGTTCCAACGCCTGGTGGATGCGCGGGCGGGGCAGAAATTTAACCATCTGCGCGGGCTGCTCCTGGGGGATGAAGCGAACGCCAAGCGAGCGATTCCCACGCCTGATCAGATCTCGCCGGAATTTTTCCAGGGATTGGACGAGCGGGTGCGCTACATGAACCAGAAGGGCCTCACGTTTGACGTGACACTCGCTTCAAATGCCGCCCAACTGGCAAAACTTCTGCCGAACTGGCGCCAGCGGGAACGCTTCTTCCGGTATCTGGTGGCGCGCTATTCCGCAATGAATGTTACCTGGCAGGGTTTCCAGACCTTCGAAGATGACCCGGAGAGCCCCGCGCTCCTCAAAGAATTCGGAGATTTGCTCAAGCAGCTCGACATTTACCACCACCCGCGTTCCACCGGATCGGCGAGCACATCCGGGTCTCTGGCGAGCTCGGGGTGGATGGATTACGTCACATCGCAGACTTCCGATCCGGACGTCTTCGCCGTCGAATACCAGCTTTACGCGGCGCCTTTCGTGAATACAGGGGCTGGAGCCGCTGGCGGCGTAGCAGCCAGGCCCCCGCGGGCCAAGGTCGATGTGGATGCGATTCGCAGGCGCATGTGGAATGCTGCTATTAGCGGCCAGCACGTGACGCTGGACACTTCGGCTTTGGCGGCCGGCGCGGCCGACGCGGCCGCTACGCAGGCGCAGCACTTGCGCGATTTTTTCACGCAGACCCGGTATTTCGATCTCGAGCCGTATTTTGGAATCGAGGGCGCCCGTGCCTTGGCTCTCGAAGAAGTAGAATACGTTGTGTATCTGGAGAAGCCGCCGTCCTCGGGCGATCCGGTAGAACTTACGGTCCAGAAGTCGGGCTACGACGTCAGCTGGTTCAATCCGATTACGGGCGAGTGGGTGAAGGAGCACGAGTTCAAGGGCGATCACTTTAGAGTCGGCAATCCGCCGGATCCTTCACACGACTGGGTGCTCTATGTGCGCAAAGAAGGCAAGAAACAGGGGATGATGCGCTCCTACAAGCTGGAATCACGCACCCCGGTGATGCAAGAGCTTCAGGTCAACAGGAACGAGGTTCCCTTTACCATTCAGTTGCCTTCGGATTCCGAGTTGCCGGTGGGCGTCCCGTTGGAATTCAACGCCACCCTTACCCGGCCCGGACCGGCTACGCGCAACATGATCTGGATGTGGACCGGCGAGGCTTCCTCCAGCGGTTTCGGTTATCGAGTGCTGGGCACGAAGCAGTTCGGCGAATTCATCGTTCCCGCCAATATCGCGCGCGAGTATCCCACGGCTCTGCTGGTTCGTGTCTTCGGCCTTGACGGGAATGGCAAACTCTACGCCGCGGATAAGGTCTATACACTGAAAAAATGAGTGGATGGCGGGGCGTAATTCTGGCGATCGACACGACCAGCGAATTTGGAAGCCTGGCCCTCGCGCATGGCGCGGACGTGGACGAAATCGTCCCGCTTCGCTCCCGCGCCGGTTTCGCTCATCTGATATTCCAGGAAATCGTCGCCTTGCTCGATCGCCACGCGCTGCACCTGGAGGATGTCTTTGGGTATGCGGCGGCCAGCGGTCCTGGTTCTTTTACGGGAGTGCGCGTGGGCCTGACGGCGGCCAAAGGGCTGGCCGAGGCTCACGGGAAGCGCGTGGCGCCGGTCTCGAATCTCGCGGCGCTCGCCTACTCCGGGGAGGGAGACTGGCGAGCGCCCATCATGGACGCCAGGCGCGGGGAGATCTACGGAGCGGTTTACGACTCCGCGCTCCGGCCGGTGGTTGAGGAAATGGTCGCGCCGCTGCCGAAATTTCTGGAGAGAATCGGCAACCTGCCGGTAACGTTTGTCGCCAGTGACTTCGCGCCTTTCCGCGCGGGCATCTCCGGGACCCGGTTCGAAACGGCGCGGGTAGTAACGGCGCCTGAAGCTTTGGCCGGGGCTGTCGCCGCAGTTGCCGCACGTGTTTTCGAGCAAGGCCGGGCTCTGTTGCCAGAGCAAGTGGATGCCAATTACGTCCGCCGCTCCGACGCCGAATTGCTTTGGAAGGAAACCTAGAACCGTCTACCGGCGGGGTGTGGCGAAACGGCTCTCGGGCTGCACGCTGAACCACTCGGGACGGCGCGGGTCCCGGTCGTAAGGATATCCACCCAGCTCCTTATAGAGCTCCGCATAGCGCGCCAGCCGCTCGCGATTCACTTCCACCCCCAGTCCCGGACCGGTAGGCACATCGATCGCCCCGTTCCGATAGGGAAGTTTTCCGCCGACCAGGATATCGTCCGTCAAGTGGTGATAGTGAGCATCGGCGGCGAAGGCCAGGTTCGGCAGCACGGCGCCCAGGTGCAGCATCGTCGCTAACTGGATCCCCAGTTCGCCGCTCGAATGCACGCCCACGCCCCACTGGAACGTTTCACAAACCTGGGCCGCCTTGTGAGCCTGCCTCAGGCCTCCCCAGAAGGTCGTGTCCAGCAAAACTACATCGACGGCTTCGGTTCGGATGCAGCTTGCCAACTGCTCGAAGTTCACAACCACGGTATTGGTGGCAGTGGGGATGCGGACGAAGTGGCGCACGCGGCGCATGCCTTCCAAACCAAATGTTGGGTCTTCGAAATAGTCGTTGCGCAGGTGTTCGATCGCCTTGCCAACGCGAATCGCCTCTTCCACGCTCCAGGCGCAGTTGGGGTCGAGGCGCAGCCGGTGGTCGGGGAAGGCCGCTGCCAGCGCGCGATAAACCTCGATATCGTGATCCGGCGGAAAGACTCCACATTTCAATTTATGGCATCGGAAGCCGCAGCGCGCCGCCAGTTCGCTCGCCTGCTTGACCATTTCGTCGGGCGTTTCCTCGCCGCCCGCGCTTCCGTTGGGATACCGGAAAAACAGGTAAGCGGCGAACGGCACCTCGTCCCGCAAGCGCCCTCCGAGCAGTTCGCTTACGCTCACGCCCAGCTTCTTGCCGATGAGATCGAGGCAGGCGAACTCGATCGCGGCGTGCAACTGCGTCCGGTTGTTGTACAGCGATGCCGTAGGATTGGAGATTTTCCAGCGAAGCGCTTCGAGTTGAAAGGGATCGTGCCCGATCAGGTAATTTTTTAGTCCCCGAAACGCCGCTTCGGCCGATTCGCCGCCGCCTCCCATCTCGCCCCAGCCGCTCAGGCCGTCGTCCGTTTTCACCTCAACAAGGGTGCGGACAAAACGGCCCCAGTGTGCTCCGTTCGAGTGCCGGATCGGAGCCTCCAGAGGCACGGTCACCGTAGTTGGAACGATATCGACAAGTCGCACAGACTTGAATCTCCCCTTCGCAAAACAGCGCCCCGAGGCGTGCAAGCCGTTCCGGGCATCGGCCCGGAGCGATGCGGAGGCTCAGCCCCGCAGAATCCATCGGCTGTGCGGCCCATAGAAAGTTGCGGGAGGAGCAGCTTAACGGCGCGGCTCCCCCATGTCGAAACCGGCTACACAACCCAGGCGGCCTTTGCAGGGGAGGCCGCGCTAGGGCTTGATCACTTTCAAAATCATGACCGTGAAATGCCGGCCCGGTGCCACGACGGTTTGGTGCGGCATGCCGGCGGGAATGAAGGCCATATCGCCCGGCGCCATTTTCTTGCTCTGCGCGCCGACCAGCTTGCCGCCCCCGATCTCTCCCGGCCGGTTTTCTTTTCCACCCTCGATCTTGCCGCCGTAAAGCAGCGTAGCCTCTCCCTCGCGGGCGATGAACACGTCCGACCAGCCTGCATGAATTTCTGGTACGCCGCTCTCATCACGGCGCGTGAGCTGGGCTGAATAATTCCCGCGAAAATCGAAACCTGTGGTTGCGTACATGTTATTGCCGTTGCCGGCGGGCTCTTTGGCTTTCAGTCCGGCGGAAATGGCGTTCAGCTCGGCCGTAGTCCAGAAGCCGAGCCCTGTGTTTATTTGTCTCTTGCGCTGCTGCGCGGAAACCGCACCCAAAAAACCAAGCACTGCGGCCATTGCGATCCACTTCTTCATGAGATAGGCTCTCCTGATTTGAGTAGCCGGCATGTTTCTGCCGCGTCGCAGCAATTTAAGCAGTCCGGCGCTGAAATGTAAAGGGTAGAACGCCGCCAGGCTGGCGGCGGCCCTGGTATTATCGAAATCGCCATGGCCAAGCGTGCTCCATCGCGGCGCCGGCCTGCCAAAGCCAAGCCGCAGTCCAAGGGCTTGGAAGCACGGGAGGCTTGTCTCACTTCGCCGCCCGAGGAACTCGCTGAGGCGGCGGCGATCGTCGAGAAGCATCAGGGCTCGGTTGTCGGCTGCTACCGGGATCCGCTGGGAGGCCATCCGTTGCTGCTGGCCGTGCTTCCGATCGATACGATCCAGCCTACCCCGTTCCAGCGCGATCTTTCGGAAACCCACCACAAGCGCCTGGCCGATGTGATTAATAAAACCGGAGAGTTTCTCGACCCGATCATCGCCGTTACCGCGCCGAATGACGGCTTCTGGACGCCCAATGGCCGCCACCGGCTGGAAGCGATGCGCCGGCTGGGAGCCAAGGCCATCACGGCTCTGGTTGTCCCTGACCGGCAGATTGCCTGGCAAATCCTCGCCCTGAACGTGGAAAAGGCGCATAACTTGAAAGAGCGTTCGCTCGAGGTGATCCGTATTTATCGGGGGCTGCTGGAAGAAGACGGCTCCCGTCCGGAATCCCAGTTCAGCTTTTATCTGGATGACCCGGCCCTGGTCACTCTCGGCCTCTGTTATGAGCGGACACCGCGTTTTGGCGGCGGAGCTTATCATCCCATCCTGCGGCGTCTCGAATCTTTTTCAGAAAGCCCGCTCCGCTCGGCGATGAAAGAACACGAGAAACGTGCCGCTCTGCTTTTTGAACTCGAAGAGCAAGTGGCGGCGGTCGTCCAGAAGCTCAAACAGCGCGGCTTGACCAGCCCGTATCTGCGTTCGTTTGTGGTGGCCCGGGTCAACCCTTTGCGATGGATCAAGGGTGAGCCGGCGGCGCTCGAAGAAGTCTTGAAAACAATGCGTGACCGGGCGGCGCGGTTCAACGTAGAGAAAGTGAGGCCGCAGGATCTCGCCAACGTGGCTGGCGCGCCTGAGGAGGAAGACTGACTGGGGCGACAAAAGCCCGGAAATTGTTCCTCGCGGAGGAAACCAGCGCGGCTGCGCCTACTTGCGCATTTCCAATTGGTACTCCGAAAAAGGAGAACGCGCGCTGCGGATTTCAATGTTGATGCAATACGGGCGGCCGGAGGCAAGCGCGCGGTCCAGGGCCGGACGCAATTGATCGATGCGCTCCACGTGCTCGCCCTCGCCCCCGAGGGCCTTCATGACCAGATCATAGCGCGAGCGGAGCAGGCCGCAGGCCACGGCTTTTTCGCCACCGGACGCGCCTGCTCCGGCATCTCCAAGCTGGAGCTGTTTCTCAATGCCCCAGCAGCCGTCGTTGCCGATGATGATCACTACGGGCAAGTTGTGCCGCACCGCTGTATCGAACTCGGCCATATAAAATCCGATGGAGCCGTCGCCGGCGAAAACAATCGCCGGCTGGCCGGGGCGGGCGAGCTTGGCGGCAAGGCCGATCGGCAGGCAGGCTCCCAGCGTAGCCAGCGGACCAAGGCGCAGCCAGTGGCCCGGGCGTCGCGCCCGCAAAATACAGCGGCCCCAATGAACGAAATCGCCTCCGTCCCAGCACAAGGTGGCCGAATCCGGAATGCCTGGCTCCAGGGCTTGAAAAACGGCCGCGGGATGCAGTGGCGTCCCGGCATCGGCGGCTGTACACAGCGCTTCCTGCCATTCGCGGTCGCCGGCTCTGAGATCCCTCAGCCATTCCTGACGCCGCGCCCCCGGCGGGCTGCCCAGGCCGCTGCCTGCCCTCTGGAGAGTAGCCTTGATATCCGCGCAAATGGGCAGCTCGAGCTTCCGGTTCAGCCCCAGCTCTTGCGGGTGGATATCGACTTGTACAATTGGCGCGCGCGGATTTAACACCTGCGGGCCGCCCAGACCCAGCCGGTAATCGATCCTTTTGCCGAGAATCAAGAAAAGATCGGCATCCCGGAAGGCCTTCCTGGCCGCCCGGTTCAGCGACGGATCGGCGTAGCCGAAGCACAGCGGGTGCAGGTCCGAAACCGCGCCGCGGCCCAGGCAAGCCGTGTAGAGGGGCGCCGACGCCTTCTCGATGAAGCTTTCCAGTTCCGAGCAGGCATCGGACCACCAAACGCCGCTGCCGGCGATCACCACCGGCCGCTCGGCTCCCGAGAGCAGCGCCAGGAGCCGCTCCACGTCTTGATGGTGTGGGGCGGGGCGCAGAGAGACCGGCGCCGCAGGCGGGGCCGCGGCGGAAACCTCGGCCGAAAAAAAATCAAACGGAACGCTCAGGTGCACCGGTCCAGGCCTGCCGTTGATGGCTTCGGTGAACGCGCGATGCAGGTAGAAGGGAAGTTGAGCCGGCTCGGGCGGAATGGCAGCCCATTTCGTAAGGCCTCGCATCGTGCTGACCTGGTCGAGTTCTTGAAAGGCGTTGCGCTCTGCCAGTTTTGAGTGACGCATGCCGCTGATCGCGATCAGGGGGCTTCCGGTCGCAAACGCGGTAGCCACGCCGGTGATGGAATTGGTGTGGCCGGGGCCGCCGGTGACGAGGGAGACTCCGGGCTGTCGCGTCAGCCTGGCCCAGCCGTCCGCCATGTGTGCGGCGGCCGATTCATGACGCACATCGATGAGACGGAGGCCCTGCCGGTCAGCCACGCGCAAAACATCGTTCAGATGATCCCCGACGAGCGTAAACAGGTGAGTAACGCCGAACTGCTGGAGGGTGGAAATGAAGAGCTCAGACCCGCTCGGCATGCCTTTGATTTACCGCATGAGGCGCTCGATTTCTTCAGCCTCACGGGGTAGGGCGGCGCTGAGCACTTTCGCGCCTGTATCCGTCACCAGCACGATGTCTTCAATACGGATTCCGATCTTTTCCTCGGGTATGTAGACGCCCGGCTCGACCGTGATCACCATTCCCGGCGCGAGCTCGGCGCCGGGAGTGGACGGATCGTGAACTTCCAGCCCCACATGGTGGCCGATGCCGTGAATAAAGTATTTGCCCAGCGGGTTGCCTTCTCTGTCTTTTCCATGGGTATTGATGTATTGAAAAGCGATCTGGTGGAGGCTGTTGCCGCCGCTGCGCCCCAGAGTCATGCCCGGCTTGATCGCGGCCAGGACGGCCTTGTGCGCGCCCAAAACAACGTCATACAGCTCGCGCTGCCGCGGGCTGAATTTTCCGCTTACCGGAATCGTTCGCGTGATGTCGGTGGCATACATCGAGTATTCGCCGCCGACATCCATCAAGAGCACCTGCCCGCCGTCCATGCGGGCGGAATTTTCGGGGTAATGCAGGATCGTCGAATTGATGCCCGCGCCTATGATCGGGCTATAGGCGGTGCGCTCGCAGCCGCGGTCGAGCAGAATGCCCAGCATGGCGGCGGCGATCTGGTACTCATACGCGCCCGGCCTGGCGCGCTTCCACGCAGCCAAGTGAGCGGCGATTGTGGCATCGGTGGCTTTCTGTATCAGCGCAATCTCGCCGGGCGACTTGACCATTCGCAGGGCGGCGATGGCCTGCGCCGCGTCGCCGATTTCGGCGAGCGGGGTAATCTTCTCCAGCGACTGAAAGCGGCTCGGAACCGGTTCCCGGTCGGCGGCGTGCGGATGAGGTTTCAGCGTGTAAATGCGGCCAAACCCGGCTACGGCGCTGGCCAGCTCTTTCTCGAAGACCTCCGTCCCCAGCACCACCGCAAAACCCGTCTTCTCGCGCACGCCTTCGTCGTACGGGCCGGATTTGACGCCCGTCCAGCGCTCTTCCACAGGGTCCCGCGCCGGCAGAAACAGAATTTCGCGGGGCATTTGGCTGACTTCCGAATAGGCGGGGGAGTTCCTTTCGCTGGGAGGCGGGATGAGCATCAGAATGGCGCCCGGCTCATTCCACCCGGTCAGGTAATAGAAATCGCTTTGCTGCCGGAACGGATTCCGCAGGCTCTCTCCCTCTGCCGCCGTATAGCCGAAAAGGACCGTGACCCCGTTGGGAAGGCTTTTCATCAGCCTCGCGCGCCTGCCGGCGAAGACCTCCGCAGGCTCCCGTTCGAGGGCCGGCGTCAGTCCGGCCAGCAGGCAAAGGCTCAGGAACAAGCCGGCGGTTTTGCGCATGCTTCGCAGTATACAGTAAAATGGCGAGTCCGTCGGTGAACGGCCGCCGCCAAAATGCGAACTCTAGGGAGGGCGTTGCGCTTCTTCGCGTTCTTGTTCAATTTCGGGCTCTGCTTGGGCCTTTTCCTGTTGGCCCTATTGGTAATGCCTAGTGGAAAGCATAATATTCAGCTCTCCGCGGTTCCCCTGAGCGGCGCGCCGCTGACCGAGGCGCTCCTGATCGGCTCGATTGGGGGATTTGTGGCGATGGTGCTCGCCTTGCGGAAAAGCCGCGCCGCGCGGCTGCCCATGGTGTTGTGGAATCTTTTGGTGTTGGTGCTGCTGATCTCCACGCCTTTGCGACCCTCTTTCACCTTCGCCGGCCGCGATCAACTGATGGAAGGCCTGTACGCGGCGATCGCCGCGGCCCTCGCACTGTGCGGAAGCTGGCTGCAATGGCGCGTGAAGCGGCCACCCAGCCGGCGTCTGTCGTCCGACGCGCGCTACTAGCAGCCTCATGCTCCGGCACGAGGCCCGGCCTGGCGAATCGCCTGGTTGACCCCTGAGAATTTCTCAAAGTTCCGTGCAAAGCGCGCAGCCAGTTCGCGCGCGGCCCTGTCGTAGGCCGCCGGGTCCGCCCATTGGCTTCGTGCGTCCAGCACTTCCGCCGGAACGTTGGGGCAGATCTGGGGGACCTGAAGGCCGAACACCGGATGCTCGGCGTAGGGCACGTCGCGGAGCTGCCCATCGAGGGCGGCGTGCAGCATGGCTCGCGTGTGGCGAAGGCTCATGCGGCGCCCCACGCCAAAGGGACCACCAACCCAGCCCGTGTTCACCAGCCAGCATTCGGCCTTGTGCCGGCGCAACCGCTCGCCGAGCATCTTGGCATACAGGGCCGGAGTACGAGGCAGAAACGGCGCGGCAAACCCAGCGCTGAATGTCGCGGTGGGCTCCTTGCCCAAGCCGCGTTCCGTGCCGGCCACCTTAGCCGTGTATCCACTCAGAAAGTGGTACATCGCCTGCTCCGGGGTCAGACGCGCGATCGGCGGTAACACGCCAAAAGCATCGGCGGTGAGAAATACCACGTTCGAAGGGTGGCCGCCCAATCCCGGTATCACCGCGTTCTCGATGAATTCCACCGGATAGGCCGCCCGGGTGTTTTCAGTGATGGAAGCGTCATCGTAGTCGAGAACGCGAAGATCCGGATCTATGGCGACGTTCTCCAGCACGGCGCCGAAGCGGATCGCATTCCAGATCTGCGGCTCATGCTCCCGGGAGAGGTGGATGCACTTGGCGTAGCATCCGCCTTCAAAATTGAAAACGCCGAAGTCGCCCCAGCCGTGCTCATCATCGCCGATCAGGCGGCGGTTGGGATCGGCGGAGAGAGTCGTCTTCCCGGTCCCGGAAAGTCCGAAAAACAGGGCCACGTCCCCTTTAGCCCCGATGTTGGCGGAGCAATGCATTGGAAAGACACCGCGCTCCGGCAGCAAGTAGTTCAAGATGCTGAAGACGCTCTTTTTCATCTCCCCGGCGTAGCTGGTCCCCCCGATGAGAACCGTCTTCTTGCAAAAATCCACAACGATGCAGTTTTCCGAACGGGTTCCGTCTTCCGCCGGGTCGGCGTGGAACCCCGGCGCAAACACGATCGTGAATTCCGGAACATGATTGCGCGTTTGCTCCCCGTCAGCGGGTATGAACAACTGCCGGGCGAACAAATTATGCCAGGCGAGCTGCGTGATCACGCGGATGGGCAGCCTGTAGGCGGGGTCAGCGCCGGCAAAACAATCCCGGACAAACAAATCCTGACCTTGCAGGTAGGCGAGAAATTTGCTGTGGAGCAGGCGGAAATGCTCCGGCGACAGGGGCTGGTTTACCGGACCCCAGTCCACGTTCGACTCTATGGCTGCGTCGCGAACAATGAATTTATCCTGAGGCGAACGCCCCGTGAACTGGCCCGTGCGGACTACCAGCGGGCCGCCGGCGGCGAGCAGGCCTTCTTTGCGCGCGATCGATTTTTCGATCAATTGGGCGACGCCAAGGTTCCAATATGCGGTGTTGATATTGCGAAACCCTTGCTCGATCAGGCCGAATCGGCTGGGCTTGACGCCGGCGTTTTGCATCAGCGAGAATCCCCTTGTTTCTCAGTCACCCTCACTTGCTGCCGGCCAGCGCCTGATCTAAACACGCGTGCGGAATTTTGATTGGAGCAGAGCCAGCTTCTCTTCGAGCGTAAGCGGCTTGGATTTCACCTGCGGCGGCCGGTTCTTCGCTTTTTCCGGCGGCACGGCTATTTGGTCTGCGGGCCTTTTCGCCGCCGGCGCTTGCTCCTGGGCTGGCCGCGCCGGACGCGGCTGCTTCTCCTTCAGGCCGTTGCCGGCGGCCTTGGAAGCAGCATGCCCGTTCGGCGGGCGAAACGTCGCCGCTGCCATAGCCTGAGGCCGCGCCGCCTTTTCCGGAGGCCGGCGGGGAGGCTTCATGGAAAGCGAGATTCTCTTTCCGGCGGCGTCCGCGGTGAGAACGCGCACCTTGACGATGTCTCCCACCTTAACGGCTTCCCGTGGATCTTTGATGAACTTGTCGGAAAGCTCGGAGATATGCACCAGCCCGTCCTGATGCACTCCCACGTCCACAAAGGCGCCGAAATTTGTGACATTGGTGACAATGCCCTCGAGCTCCATGCCCTCCTTGAGGTCCGAAATCTGGAGCACGTCGTCGCGATAGCGGGGAGCGACAAACTGGTCGCGCGGATCGCGTCCGGGCTTCAGGAGCTCTTCCCGGATGTCCTGAAGCGTGTACATCCCGATTCTTTCCGTTTGAAAATCTTCCAGCTTGCATTGCCGGATCAGGTCAGGCCGGGAAACCAGCTCGGCAACTCCAACACCCGCCGCGGCCGCCATTTTCTCGACCACGGGATAGGCTTCCGGATGCACGCCCGTTTGGTCGAGTATATTCTCGCCGCCGCGGATGCGCAGGAACCCGGCCGCCTGCTCGAAGGTCCGGTCGCCGAAGCCCGGAACGTCTCTTAACTGGTGCCGGGCCACAAACCGCCCACTGGCGTTGCGATACTCCACGATGCGTTTGGCCACCCGTTCGTTGACGCCGGCCACGTACTTCAGAAGCGCAAAAGAAGCGGTGTTCAGATCGACGCCGACCCGATTGACGCAGCTCTCCACAGTGGCATGGAGCCCCTCGCTCAGCTCGTTCTGGTCCACATCATGCTGATACTGCCCGACTCCGATCGACTTGGGGTCCACTTTCACCAGTTCGGCCAGCGGGTCTTGCAGCCGGCGGGCGATCGAGACTGCGCCGCGCATAGTCACATCCAGCTCGGGGAACTCCTCCCGCGCAAGCCGCGAAGCGGAGTAGACGGAAGCGCCCGCTTCGCTCACCACGATCGAAAATACGCCTTCCAGCTTTTCGTCGCGGATCAGGGCCCGCACGAACAGATCCGTTTCCCGTGAGGCCGTGCCGTTGCCGATGGCGACGGCCTGTACCTTATGCTTCGATACCAGTTCTTTGAGCGCGGCGCGCGCCCCGGCTACGTCGTGGCGGGGCTCGTTGGGGTATATGGTGGCGCCCTCCAGGTATTTGCCTGTCTCATCCACCACCGCCAGCTTGCATCCGGTGCGGAAGCCGGGATCCACTCCAATCACGCGAATCGGACCGGCCGGAGGGCTCAGCAGCAGGCTCTCCAGGTTTTCCTGGAACACCCGGACCGCTTCGGCGTCGGCTCGTTCCTTGAGCTCCTGGCGAATTTCGTTTTCAATGGAGGGTTTCAACAGACGTTGATAGCCGTCCCGGATCGCAGCCTCCAGTTGCGGAGCGAAAGCCGAGTTGCGGTCCCGAATGATGCGCGAGACGATGCTCTCGAGCGGTACGGCATCGTCGATCTGAATTTCCGAGTGGAGGAAGCCTTCCTTCGTTCCCCGCCGGATCGCCAGCAAGCGGTGCGAAGGGATCTTCGCCGCCGGCTCGCGGAAATCGTAATACGTCTCGTACTTCGATTTGTTTTCCTTCTGCTGGGCGAGCAGTTCCTCCGCTTTTTCGCTCTTTCGGGCGACGACCACGCCGTGCTCCCAGATAGCTTTGCGCAGCAATTTGCGGATTTCGGCGTCATCGCTCACCCGCTCGGCGATGATGTCTCGCGCGCCGGCCAGGGCTTGCTCCGCTTTTTCGATTCCTTTCTCGGCGCTGAGGAACGTTTCGGCGGCCGCCTCCACCGAGCGGCCGTCGGCCTGCTGCATCCACAGCCAGTCGGCGAGCGGCTCAAGCCCCTGCTCGCGGGCGACGCTGGCGCGGGTCTTCCGCTTCGGCTTGTAAGGGAGATAGAGGTCTTCGAGCTCGTGCTTATCGAGCACGTTTTCGATCGCCGCCCGCAATTCCGGAGTCAGCTTTCCCTGCTCCTGAATGGTGCGCAGAACGGTCTGCCGCCGGTCTTCCAGGTCGCGGAAGTAGTCGAGACGTTCCGCGAGCAGCCGCAACTGCTCCTCGTTCATGTTCCCGGTCGCTTCCTTGCGGTAGCGGGCCAAAAAGGGAATAGTGGCGCCCTCTTCGAACAGGGTAATCGTGTTGAGCAGATTTACGAGAGGAACCTTTACTTCTTCCGCGATCTTCAAATAAGCGGCAGGCAGGAGGTTCGTAAGCGGCTGCATAACGATCGGGCTGGCAAGTTCCGATTCGAGGAAACTTATACTGTATCATAAGGATGAAATGCAAACAGGCCGTCTACTCGCGGCGCTGCTCCTGGCGGCTCTGGGCAGCCGCGCTCAGGTCATTGAATTCTATTCCAACGGCCTGAAATATCTCACATTGACCAGAGCCGGGGTGACGGTGATGTATACCGAAATGCCCATGCAGGTGCATCGGTATGCGGTTTTGCAACTGGCCGTAATCAACGGCGGCTCCGTTCCGCACACCGTGCAGCCGACCGGAATCACCTACCAGTTGCCGGATGGCCGCGTGATTCCCGCGCTGGGAGAGCAGCAGGTCATCGCCGAACTGCAACGGCACGGCGGCCGCAACGACGTAATCAAGCTGGTCACAGCTTACGAGAGAGCGATTTCGGGGGCTACGGAAATCCGCTCCAATAACGGCTACGAGCAGCGGCGCCAGTTTGCTCTTTCGATGGGTGGACCGACGGGCCTGAAGGCGGCTGCCGCCGCCTCGGCGCTCGCTTTGGTGAAGACACGGCTGCGGCCCAAAGATTCGACCGATGGCGCCGTCTTCTTTCCCAATGAAGGCAAGCCGCTGGGGCCGGGTATCTTGCGGGTCCGCATCGACGACCAGCTTTTCGAATTCCGGCCCGATCAGGCCGGGTCATGAAAGACTTCGAGGAGTACGTGGCGCTGGCGGAGCAGGCTCATGGACACATTTGCGCCGGCCAGATCCTCGGCCTGCGGCTGGCGCTTTACGGCTTGGCTCTGCTGGGCATTGAAGACCCGACGGGCCGCGACCGCAAGCGGCTGATTACGTTTGTGGAGATCGACCGATGCGCCACGGATGCCGTCTCGGTGGTGACCGGCTGCCGGATGGGGAAGCGCGCCCTGAAATTCCGGGATTTCGGCAAGGTAGCCGCCACCTTTGTCGATCTCGCCGGGAACCGCGCCGTGCGCGTGGCCGCCCGCGACAGCTCGAAACGGCTGGCCGCCGAGCGCTTCCCCGAGATCGCCGATCGCAACCAACAGCAGATGAAAGCCTACCGCGTGCTCACCGACCAGGAGCTCTTTACGTATCAGTGGGTGCAGGTGAAGCTGGCGCCGGAGGATCTCCCGGGGTGGAAGGGAGAAAAAATCGTGTGCTCCGGATGCGGCGAAAGCGTCAATTTCGGCCGGGAGATTATGCGCGGGGGCCGCCCGCTTTGCAAGGCCTGCGCGGGCGAGACATATTACGTGGTGCTCAAAACGGAAACGCCGCCCGGCGGGAGAAAGCCGTAACAATATCTGGATCCGCAGTGGGATCAGAGTTCTGCGCCAGGCACACTATGAATCCATTTCAAATCGTGAAGCAGGAATGGTCTCCTGGAGATACGCGGGAAGTACAAGCGGCGAAAATCGACCGGCAGATCGGCGTCGAGTACGACTCTTATCGCAGGGTCTACATCATCGACGGCCATGAATGGATTATCGCTGGCAACATCGTGAAACGGGACGGCCAGAAGTATTACATCCTGGAATGCGCCGGCTGATAGATGGGGCGCCGCTGTTTGGGATCGCCGGTGCCTATTGGCTGGGCGGCCGGGTGGCTCGGCTGCTCGCCCGGCCCGGCGCTGACTTTTTGCTCCGGGCATGGGATCTCCGGCTGTTTGGCGCGATCCCCGGAGTCTGGATGCAGCAGCACGTCCCGCGGCCCGCTCTGGACGGCCTCGAGCTTTTCTATTTTTCCTATTACCTGTTCGTTCCGCTGGCCCCCCTGCTGATCTTTGTGCGTCACGGACGCGCAGGGTTGTGGCACCTATGGATTAGCGGAGGCCTCGCCTACGCAGTTTGCGATCTGATCTCTCCTTGGTTTCCTTCGACGCCGCCGCGCCTGCTCTGGTCCGATTTCGCCTCCGGGGGATGGCCCCAGGCCATGAATCTTTTTGTGTTGGACCGGTTCAGCATCGGCGCGAACGTTTTTCCCAGCAGTCATGTCGCCGGAACCATGGCGTTTGCCCTTTGCCACTGCCGTCATGGAAACCGGTGGTTTCTGCCGTGGGCGCTGGGCATTGCGGTCTCGACTGTTTCCGGTGGATACCACTATGGGGTGGACGCAGCGGCCGGTGTGGCAACCGCCCTGGCCGCCGACCTGGCAGGGAATGGGATTTTCCGGCGTTGGAATCCCGGCCGCCCCAAGGCTGAGCAGGGTCCCGCTCCCCATTCAAAGTGACGAGGTATCCGGCGGCTCGGGGCAGCGCTGTGCGCTGGGATTTTTCTTGCCTGCCTCTCCCCTGGGTCGCCGCACCTTCCCAGAGTGGGCGCCCTTCCTTGCGTTGCGACCCCCTCCTATGACGCCCTCGGACTCGAGCCGGTCGAGCGCAGCCTCGTCCAGACAGAGTAACGACCGCAGCACGGCGCGGGTGTGCTGGCCGCGCCCGGGCGCGGCAAAACGGATCCGGCCGGGCGTAGCTGACAATTTGACCGGCAGCCCGGTGACCGTCACGTTTCCTGCCGAAGACTGAGTTAAGACGGGAAACATCTGCCGGACGATCGCTTGCGGATCGGCCCGGACCTCTTCGAATGTCCGCACGGGCGAGCAGGGCACGCCGGCGCGACTGAGCCGGGACACCCATTCGGCGCATGTGGCTTGGCGGAAAATTTTCGCGAGCAGCGGCTCAAGGGTGCGGCGATTCTGAACGCGCTGGGGATTTGTCGCGTAGCGCGGATCATCAGCGAGGTGCGGCGCACCAATCGCGGCGCAGAAAGAAACCCAGAGCTTGTCGCTGCCGGCGGCCACGGCTATGTCGCGGTCGGCGGCGGCGAAGGTCCGATAAGGCACGATGGTTTTGAAGGCGGTGCCCATTGGTGAGGGAACATCTCCGGAACCGAGATAATAGGCGAAATTGGAGCACATCGCTGAAATCATGCCGTCGAACATGGAAACGTCGATGGATTGCCCTTGGCCGCTGCGTTCTCGAGCGTGCAGCGCCAGGAGAATGCCCATCGCAGCGAACATGCCGGCCGTAATGTCAGCCACGGAATGGCCGCAACGGGCGACTCGACCATCCTCCGAGCCGGTAATGCTCAGCAAGCCGCTGGCCGCCTGCATAATCAGGTCCATGGCCGGCAGATCCCGGGAGGGCCCATTCTGTCCATAGCCCGAGATCGAGCAGTAGATCAGCCGCGGATTGCGCGCGCGAACGTGCTCGTAGGAGAGCCCCAGTCGCGCCAGGCTCCCCGGCCTGAAATTTTCTACCACTACATCGACCTTCTCCACCAGACGCAGACACAGTTCCCGGCCCGCCCGCGTTTTCAGATCGATTGAGATCCCAAGCTTGTTCGAATTCAGGCCCAAAAAGAAGGAAGCCTCTTTCCCAGTAAACGGCGGCCCCCAGTGGCGGGCGATTTCACCGCTTCCTGGCGGCTCCAGTTTGAACACGCGGGCGCCATAAGACGCCAGCAGGAGAGTGCAATAGGGGCCCGCCAGCGCGTGGGAAAAATCGAGAACCTTCACGTCGTCCAACGCGTAGCGCATGCCCTTTCCGTCCCGCATCATACCCTGAAAACTGCCCGGATACGATTTTTGTTCTCCCGGACGGAGGAACGGCCTGGAGTTTTCGCATGCATTCGCTGCCTCCAGTCGCTCGAAGGCGTCGCGATTGCTCGAGGGGCGCCGCGTGCGGAACAGCGAACCTCGTTGTCAAGCCGCGAGCATTGTGCAATCCGGCCTTGAGGCGCCGGCAGTTCCGTCTTTGCCTGCCCTGCGCATCCACACTTGTTCACAGGTTGATAAACTGATCCGGATATATGAGACGAAGCGGGGCGTATTCGCTGGCGGGCGCGCTATTCGCTATGGCGATTCCGGCGGCTGTGTGGAGTCAGAGCGGTGCGGTGATCTCAACGGTCGCCGGCAATGGGATTCCCGGGTATAACGGCGACGGCATCCCGGCGGCTCAGGCGCAATTCAATTTCCTGGTGAGCATTGATCCAAGGTTCGAGGAGTACAGCCATCCCGCCGTCGATCCGGTCGGCAACTTGTACGTCGCCGATCAAGGCAACGACCGGATCCGCAGGATCAGTCCCGACGGGACGATCACTACGATTGCGGGCAACGGGCAGACCGGGTTCAGCGGAAACGGCGTGCCGGCCACACAGGCCGAGCTGAACTCGCCAATATCGGTGGTTCTGGATCAAAAAGGCAATCTCTACATCGCCGACCAGAACAACCATCGCGTGCGCAAAGTGGCTCCCGATGGAACCATCACGACCATAGCGGGGACCGGGAACGATGATCTCAGCGGGAACGGCGCCCCCGCACTCCAGGCGGAGCTGAACTCGCCGGGCGGGCTGGCTGTAGATGCCGCCGGAAATTTGTATATCTCCGATACGTATAACAGTCAGGTGCGAAGAGTGACTCGGGAAGGCGTGATTACCGCATTTGCCGGCAAAGGCGGCGAGCCGGCGTATTCCGGCGATGGGGGCCCTGCCACGCTCGCCGGCCTGGCTTTCCCCGCGGGACTGGCGTTTGACAGAGCCGGCAATCTCTACATCGCCGATCAGCAGAATAACTGCATCCGTAGGGTCGCTCCCGATGGGATTATCACAACTGTCGTGGGCGACGGGACCGGCGACTATGGATTTCGGGGCGACGGCGGCCCGGCGAAGCAGGCGCTTCTGAATTACCCTTCCGATGTCGCGTTCGATGCCGAAGGCAACTTGTATATCGCCGATGAGGACAACAACCGAATTCGAAAGGTCAGCCCTGCCGGTATTATTACGACGGTAGCCGGCAGCGGGCAGGCCGTCTTCAGTGGGGACGGCGGGCCGGCCGCGGGGGCCGGTTTGAATCGTCCCAGCGGGTTAGCTTTTGACCAGGGCGGCAATTTATACGTCGTTGATCAATACAACTGGCGGATCCGCAAAATCGTTTTCAATCCGCCCGTGCTATCCGTTTCGGCCGCGAAACTCGTATTCGCCGCCGGCGCAGGCGGCCCGAATCCGGCGCCGCAAACTCTTACGGTCAGCAATGCGGGTTCAGGAACGCTAAACTTCACCATCACCAGCAATCAATCTTGGCTTACCGCAACCCCGGCGTCGGGCGCGGTTTCCTCCGGAACATCCGTTACGATAACAGTCAACGCCAGAAGCGCGAACCTCAACGCGGGCGATTACGAAGGGGCGCTGGTGATCTACGCTCCGGGAACTCTTGAAGGCAGCAAAACGATCCAGGTCAGCCTGGCAGTCCGACCGGTGACGGCGCCGGGGCCTGTGTTCACGGCGGCCGGCGTGGTCAACGCGGCGAGTTTCGCCAGCGGGCCGGTCGCGCCCGGTGAGATCATTTCGATATTTGGGTCGAATCTCGGGCCTGCGGCGAGCACGGGCGCGGTGATCGACGCCTCTACGGGACGATTGGCCACCACTGCCGCAGGTGTCGCCGTTTTCTTCAATAACCTCCCGGGCGCTCTTTTCTACGTGCAGGAGAAGCAGATCAATGTGCAGGTTCCCTATGAATTAGCGGGCCGTACTGGCGCCGTGCCGGATGTAGTGACGATCGTGGTGAGCTATCAGGGGGCAGCGAGCGCTCCCGTATCCGTACCCGGGGCGATGGCTGCTCCCGCTGTGTTTACGCTGAGCCAGGGCCTGGGGCAGGCCGCCGCTTTAAATGAGGATAATTCGCTGAATTCCGCCACTAATCCCGCCGCCCGAGGCAGTGTGGTACAGATCTTTGTGACGGGGCAGGGGCCGACGACTCCGCCCGCACTGACCGGCCAGTTGGCGCAGCCGCCTTACGCTGCGCCATTGCAAACCCCTACGGTTAAAATCGGTGGTATCACCGCTAAAACGATTTTCGTCGGCCTGGCTCCCAATCTGGCGGGTCTGCTGCAAATCGATGCCGTCGTGCCGATGGATGTCGCGCCGGGGCCGGATGTGTCTCTGGAAATTTCGATGGGCACGGCCTCGACGCAAACGGGAGTGACGCTGGCGGTGCGATGAGGAGCAGCGCCGGCCGCGCGGATTGACGCCAGCCGCGTAAGAAAGCCCTGGGTCTGCTGGAAACGGCTTAGCGGTTAAACCGCCGGAAGGAACCGGCCCGTGGCCGGCCGAGAGCTGCCGTGAAAGCGGACAGAAATCGATTTCGTTCTTATGACGCGTGTACAAAATCTTTTTGATTTGAAAGGCCGGGTGGCTCTGGTCACCGGCGGATCTCGCGGGCTCGGCCGCGAGATGGCCGAGGGGCTGGCCGAAGCAGGCGCTTCGATTATGCTGGTGGCGCGCCGCGAGCAGTGGCTGAAGCCCGCTGTGGCCGAGATGAAAGCGGCGGGGTTCACATGCGAGGGCGCGCTGTGCGACGTCTCGGTCCCCGACCAGGTGGATGCAGCCGTTACGCGCACCTGTGAGCTTCTCGGCGGCATCGATATTCTGGTGAACAACGCAGGCGTCACCTGGGGCGCGCCGATTGAAGAGATGCCGTTAGAGAAATGGCGCATGGTCCTCGACACCAACCTGACTGGCGCATTTCTGGTGGCGCAACGCGCGGCGCGAGTCATGTTGGCCCGCAAGAGCGGCGTAATCATCAATGTGGCCTCGGTCGCGGCCCTGAAAGGAATAGCGGAGCTGGACTACAGCACGATCGGCTATATCGCCAGCAAGGCTGGGCTGATCGCCATGACGCGGGAGATGGCCGCCCGCTGGGGGCGGAACGGAATTCGGGTAAACGCAATTGCGCCGGGGTTTTTCCCTTCTCGCATGACAGAGAAGGTGTTGGAACGCATTCGACCGGAATACGAGAAGCGCACGCCCTTAGGCCGCGTCGGCCGCGAGGGGGAATTGAAGGCGGTTGCGGTTTTTCTGGCTTCTCCGGCTTCGAGCTACATCACCGGCCAGACGATTGTGGTGGATGGGGGAGCCTCCGTCGTGTGAGCGCCTGGGAGCTCAAGGACAAACAGAGGAAGGCCGTCGAGAGCTGGGGCGGCGACGTCTGCGTCGTGGCCGGGCCGGGCTCCGGCAAGACGTTCGTCCTGGTAGAGCGCTTCCGATGGTTGGTACGCGAGAAGAACATCTCGCCCCGCCGCATCCTGGCCATCACTTTCACGGAGAAGGCCGCCGCCAACATGCGGCGCAAGCTGGTCGAGTCGTTTCCGGCAGGCAGCGGGGAGCGAGCGGAAGTCGAGCGCTCATGTATCTCGACGATCCACGGCTTTTGCGCGCGCCTGCTCCGGGAAAACGCGATTGCAGCGGAAGTGGACCCGGAGTTTCGCGTGCTTGATGAGTGGGAGGCTGATTTCGAGCTGCGCCGGGCTATCGAGGAAGCGCTCGAGCGGGCATATTCAGACCAGCCGGAGCGCGCGCGGCGCTTTCTAACCGCGTTCGGATCGGACCAAGTTCACGAGAGCCTGTTCCGCCTCTACGAGGCGCTCCGTGCGGCTGGAGCAAGCATCGAGCAGGCGAGCCGCACTCGGCCCGCTTACACTCTCCGGGAAAGCTGGGCGGCTCTTGTCGAGGCGTTCGATCAGACCGCGGCCTGCTCTACAGCCGGGTGGAATCCCGGCCAGCGGCATGCGCTGCGCGATGCGCTGGCCATGCGGAAACGGCTTGCCGGGCTCGCAGGCCTTCCGGCGTCGGTCGAGCACTTCCAGGCCCTTCGTCAAATCGATTTTCATCTGACAGCTTTCAAGCCAGGAAGCCGGCAACGGGAACTGCTCACACAAATTCGCGACGAATTGAAGTCGCGCTGTCGGCGCGCCTTGCTTCTGGAGACGAACCTGGAGAACCGGCAATGGTTCTTGGAGATACTCTCGAGCGCGGACAGCCTTTATCGCGACGGCAAACAACAAAGGGGAATGCTGGACTATGCCGACCTGGAAGAACATGCGGTCCGGCTCTTGGAGCGCACGAACGGACGGATTGCGGCCACTTTCGACCACATTCTAATCGATGAATTTCAGGACACGAATGCGCTGCAATCGCGGCTGGTGAGCCTTCTCCGGCAAGACGCCAGGCTGTTTGTGGTGGGGGATATCAATCAATCGATTTACGGTTTTCGGCATGCCGATCCTGAGGTATTCCGCGCGTATCGAGAGCAAACCCGCAACGGCGGCGGTGAAGTCCACGAAATGGCTGAGAATTTTCGCAGCCGGCAAGAGGTGCTGGACGCCGTCAAAGCGATCGCCCGAAAGGAGAGTGGCATTGAGGCGCAGGAACTTACGGCGGGAACTTGCTTTCCGGCTGTTGGCCGGCCTTGTCTGGAGATCCTAGTAGTGCACGCGGAGGACGGCGAAAAAGCCCTCCGGCTTGAAGCGCAGCATATAGCAGCCCGCATTCAGGAGCTTTGCGGGCGTTTGACGCTGAAAGCCGAGGGGGAGAATTTCGGGGCAAAGAAATGCGAAACCAGAGTAGCCCGACACGGCGATTTTGCCATCCTGTGCCGCACTTCCATGCAACTTAGAATTATCGAGCAGGTTTTGCGTGGCCAAGGCCTTCCCTGCCAGATCACCGAGGGCCGGGGGTTTTATGACACGCGCGAGGTCAACGATCTGATCCACTTCCTCCGGGCGCTGTGGAATCCATTGGACGAGATCAGCCTGGCGGCTGTGCTGCGGTCGCCGCTGGCGGGCGTCAGCGATGAGAGCTTGTTGCGGGCGAAGCTGGCAGCGCAATCGCTACTCGCTGGATTGCGGGTCGGGTTGCGCGACACTGCGGCTGCGACGTATTGCAAGCTGCCGCCGGAGGAAGCGGTTAAGGTAGAGCGCTTTCTCACGCTTTTCGATCGCTGGCGCGCCCGGCGCGACTACACGACGATTGACCGCCTGCTGGCGGGGGTGCTGACGGAAACAGGGTACTTCGAGCAACTGCTCCAGCAGCCGGGCGGCTCACAGAAAGCTGCGAACGTGAGCAAACTGATAGCGCTGGCCCGGCGTTTTCACAGCGCAGGGCAGGCCGGACTCGACGAGTTTATTGAGCGAGCCCAAGAGCTTCGGCGCGTTCAGGTGCGGGAGGCAGAGGCGGAACCTCCGGACTGGAAGGCCGATGCCGTGCAGCTCATGACGATCCATGCAGCGAAGGGCTTGGAGTTTCCGGTCGTGTTTGTTCCGGCCCTCAATCGCTCCCTTCCGAACAACGGGGATTCTGCCGGCTTTCTTCCGTCGGTTGGGATCGGAATGCAGTGGGTCGACCCGGCTACGGGAAAAATCGAAGCGGATACCTTTGCTGCGGAGATATCCAAAAAGCAAGACGCGGCCCGCCAGGAGGAGGAGCACCGGCTGCTGTATGTGGCGATGACGCGCGCCAAGGAGCTGGTGGCCTTGAGCGCATCGTTTGGGCCGGCTGTGCAGGTCCGGCACTGGGCTAAGGCGCTGGAGAAGCTGGGTATAAAGCTGCCCCACATCGAGAATCGCGTGATACAGGTAGAGCTGGAAGGAATTCCGGTGCGGTTGCTGCAAACCAACCAGCCGCCAGCGGCAACCGAAGAGAAATTGAAGACAAGTCCACCCGAATCCGGAGTGATCTGGTGCGAGCAGCCGGACGCGGGAGACCAGAGCGACGCAGCGGTCTCGGCCAGCGCGGTGACCTTGTTCGCGGTCTGTCCCCGGAAATATTACCTGTCGCGGTATCTGGGCTTTGAAGAAAGCAGGATGAGCTCCCAGCCGCTTTCAAAGGATGATGCTTCCGATAGCGAAAGGGACGAGACCGACCCGAGCGAGTTTGGCCGGCAGGTACATGCTCTGCTAGCCGGAGGAGCGGCGCCTGGGGCGGGGCCCGAAGCGCACCGGCTAGTCAAAAATTTTGAAGACAGCGAGTGGGGCCGGCGCCTGCTTCGAGCGACACGCAGCGAGCGGGAGCAGGAGTTTCTGATTCTGGTGGGTCCTCCCGCTGAGCGGCGTCTGCTGCGCGGCCAGATGGACTTGTGGTTTGAGGAAGGCGGAGAGATTGTGCTGCTCGACTACAAGACGGACCAGGCGAGCGCGGCGGAAGCGGCTGGAAAAGCCGCCGAGTATGCGCTGCAACTACATTTGTATGCTCTTGCCCTGGAGCAAATCGTGCGCAGACGGCCTGACCGGGCCGTTCTTTACTTTCTTCGCCCGAATATAGCAGCCGAAATCCCCATGGATGACGCTTCGCTCGAAGCCGCTCGAGCCAAAGTCGAGGAACTTTATCGGGCGCAATCGGGTCTGACCTTTCCTCTACGTGTTGGGAAGCACTGCTTCCAGTGTCCCCATTACCGCGGCGCTTGCCCGGCGCAGCATCGGATGGCGCAAGCTGCTTCGCAAACTGCTCAAGCGGAGTAGATCGATAAGGAGCCGGCGTCAGGCGCGCCACGCCGGCCACTCGCGGCGCTGGACCTATGGCTTTGAAACCGCCTCGGAACTTCGGAAGCGCGGGAGAAGGGAACACTCGAAGCAGCCGTTTTCGGCCGCTTCGAGTGTCGATCCCATCGATCGGCGAGAACGGAGAGCTCCGGCCGTAGCGGCCGTTGCGGGCCGCTGCCGCCAGGCCTCCGGGGTCAGAAAGTCAGCCGCAAGCTGCCTTGCATCGAACGATTCATATTCACCTTCACCGACTGATTCCCTTGCGCCGTCGTCACCTGGCCGAAGGCGGCATCCTGAAGGTTGGTGTCCGGACGGTCGAACCACGGCGTGTTGCTCAGGTTGAACGCGGAAGCGGTGAACTCCATGTGCACGCGCTCCGTGATCCGGAATCGCCGGAGCAACGAGAAGTCGATGTTGAACAGACGCGGACCGTTAAGAATATTGCGCCCCACGTTCCCGAAGGTCAGGGCCGGGGGATTGGCGAACGAGGACGCCGTAAACCAGTACTGGCCGGGTCCCACGTTGCCGAGAATCTTCACCGGCGCGACCTGGTTCGGGCGATTCGTCAGGCCTGGAGCGTTTAAGCTGGTGGAGCTGGTGACGATATCAAGAGGCAGCCCGCTTTCCCAGGTCCACAGCCCGGTAACTTGCCAGCCTCCCAGCGCCCACTTGGCGGGGCCGCTCGTCGCCCACTTCTTACCCTGGCCGAAGGGCAAGTCATAGGTACCGCTGTAGGTGAAAATGTGCCTGCGGTCCCAGTCAGCAAGTCCCTTATTGCGCTTGATATCCAGATGATTCAAGCCGCTGCTGCCCGCCAGGTAGTCGATCGACTTTCCATAGGCGTAGGAGGTGGTCATGGTGAAGCCGTTCGAAAACCGGCGATTGAGCTTGACCTGCAACGCGTCGTAAAAGGTCGATTCGAAATCCGGCACATTGGTGGCGGCGGTCCGTCCAAACAGAATATTCAGCGGCTCGCCCGCCGTTCCACTGCCCGGGATCCGGCTGGCGTTAATGTTGATCGAGTTGCCCGTGGGAGGCCCGATGTGGACGCCGTGATTGCCCACGAAGGCCACATCCAGAGCGAGATTGGCCGGAAGCGACCGCTGCACCGCGATATTCCACGACTCAACGTAGGGCACGGGAACGTTCTTTGGCAAAGCCGTAAAGGTCTGGTTCGGGGGATTGGTGATGATCCCGTTGGAGGGAATCACGGCTGGAATCGGCGCCGGAAATCCGGTGGCCATCGAGCCGGCGGCGACGAAGGAGTTCGGCGCCACGAGCTGCTGATTCTGCTTTACCGGATATTGCCACAGCGAGCTGGTGGTGTAGCGGTAGAACTGGCTGATGCCAAACCCGCCGCGCAGGACCGTCTTCTCATCCAGCCGGTAGGCCACGCCAAACCGAGGGCCGAAGCCTAAGGGGTGGTTGTCGATGCCCGAGTCCATGGGGATGTTCCCCAGCCCATTGAGCTGGAGTGTGTTGTTGGTCGGAATATAATTGGAGGCCCCGCCAGGGAACGCCGAAGTGCCCGCCGGCCAGTATTCCCAACGCAGGCCGAGGTCCAAGGTCAGCTTGCGCGTCATCTGCCACTTGTCTTGGAAATAAAGGTTGTAGACCCAGTCCCGCTGTGTGGGGAACACAACCGCCAGGTCGCGGCCAATGCTGTTCGGCTGGTCGAGCAGGAAGGCGGCGAAAGCGTTGAACTGGCCGCTGGCGGGACCGCCGTTCAGTGCCGTCGGGCCCGGCGTGAACGTGAACCGGCCGCGTGGGCTGAACGTAGCGGTTTGCAGCAGGTCGCGGCGCTCGCGGCGCAAATCAAAGCCCCACTTGACCACGTGTGTACCCTTGGTCTTGGTCCAGTTGTTCACAAAGTCGAAGTTGGTGACAGCGCGCCGCCACGGAAGACAACCGTTGATGCCGATCATGGGCGTGTCGTAGCCGTTAACAAAAACCTCCGCGAGACCACTGGTCCAGAAATCTCCCAGGTTGGCATTGGGAATTCCGAGCTTCTGCGACAGCGGCAGGCCCGTGTCAACATTGGTAGCATCGTTGCGGTTCCGGACGATGCCGAACCGCGCCTCCATGACCAAGGTCGGGCTGAAGATGTGCGAATAGTTGAGTCCGGGGCTTTGATTGCGGGAGGGTCCAGTGGCGTCAAAGCCGTTATTTGATGGGCCGCCATAGATGCCCAGACCGGGCCCATACAGGCCGGGATTGGTTACGAATGCCCGCTGGAAACTATACCGGAAGAACATCCGGTCGTTGGCTCCGATCACATAGTCGATTTTCGTATCGAACTGATCGATTGCCTTATTTTGCGAATTGGGTCCCTGGTAATTGTTCGACAGCCCGGGAGTGGTGGGCGGCGGCAGAAAGCTCAGGTATTGCGCGGCAATCGGACTGATCCGGTTGGCCGGAATCTGATTATTCGGGAAGGGTGTGCGCCCTCTGCCGCTCGAATCGCCGGTATTCGGATCGTAGATGATGGTCGGCGATGCGCTGAAGTCGCCGCTGCGCATGGGCATCGTCGGAATGGTGGGAATCGCGTTTTGGCCGACGATCTCCCGGCTGCCCTGATAATCACCGAAGAAGAACAGCTTGTCGCGGATGATATGCCCGCCGCCACTGCCGCCGAACTGGTTGTAAACGCCGTGCGGCACGGTGGTGGCGAAAACGTTCCTGGCCTGCAAGTCGCTGTCCCGGTGATATTCGAACAAGCTGCCATGAAAATCGTTCGTGCCCGATTTCATGATCACGTTGACCACCGCGCCGCCGGCCCGGCCCAACTCAGGATCGTAGTTCGTCGTGCTGACGTCTACCGTGGCTATCGCATCGGCGGGCAAAACGACGGCTGTCATATATCCTTCGATGTTGTTGTCGATGCCCTCGATCATGTAGTTGTTTTTCTCGTCCAGCCCGTTCACCACCGACTGCAAGTGTTCCTGAGAGTTGAAGAACGGGGAATTCGACCGGTAGCTCCGCTGGACTCCGGGCACCAACATGAGCGTGTTCTGGTAATTGCGGTTGTTGAGCAACGGCAGGTTAGCCAGTTGCTGGCTCTCGATTTTGCCGCCCGTATCCGCCCGATCGGTCTGGAGCACCGGAGCTTCGGCAGTTACATCGACCACTTCGGTCACCTGGCCCGGCTGGAGCTCCAAGTCTACACGCACCGTTGTGTTGGCGGCCAACTCGATATCGGACCGGACCACCTTGCGAAAGCCGGGTTGCTCGACTTCGATCCGGTAATTTCCTGGATCGAGGTTCGCAAAGGCGTAGAACCCGCTCTCATTAGTTGTTTCCACTCGATGAAAGTTTGTGTTGGTTTCCGTGATGTTAACCTGCACCCCTGGAATCACCGCGTGCGAGGCGTCAGTAATAGTTCCGAGAATCGTTCCCTTCAAGGTCTGCGCTGAAAGTGACGAAGGTGATATACATGCAAAGACGGCCAACGCCAGCAGCGAAGCCCCATACTTCAGTCGTCCTGGATGAACCATCATTTCCTCCCATCGCCAGCAAAGGCGACAGACTCCCGATACCGCACGGCTTTTTCAGGCTGTGCTGCTTTAGGGGCGCCAGCGAGCGACTTCACTGGCACTTGTCTATCAAGCCTCTATGAAAAACGAAGGACGCGAATAGCCGGCATCGCCACCCCGGCGGCGCCAGTTCGAAAGCTCAGTCCGTTCAGGCCCACTCCCCAAAGCATCCTTGATCAAACACGTGCTGGACCAAGTATAAGACGAAAAATCGAAATTGCAAGGGCCGAAACCGAAATTCGAGTGGTGGTACTAACCGGGTAGGGATTCGCCTAGAACTTTCGATTCGGGATGTTCCTTGAGGGCAACCTGGAAAAAGAGCAACCTGGAGCGAGTGCAGGCCGGCGAATCCTCCGAATCCATTGCCCTGGTATTCGGAATAGGCGCTTTTAAAAAGGGGACGAACGCACAGTGCGAGGCGCAGCCCCGGATCGGTTTCATAGATCGCTCGCCGAACTCACGGCATAGGCAAACCCAAGAGCCGCGCCATCCGCTTGTGTCTTGACAGTAACCGAACATTTGTAAAATTTCTGTCTTGGCAGATGAAAGTCCGGCTGCGGTCATCGTGCCATCCGTTCCGGACCTGCTGGGAGCGCCGGCTGCGCGGCCGATGTCGGGCTCCGGTGCTCCTCCCGGTCAGACAACCGCTGGGCGCTCAGCAGGGCTTTTGGGGCCGGCCCATCGGCAAAAAGACGGAACGGCAAAGAACGGTTATACTCGCTATACAGATCCGCGAGTCGCTGCTGCCCGTGCGGCGCTGCCCGTGGCCGCGCGGCGGATTGGCGGAGGAAGGAGGACTGTGTTTCTACGGCTGCTTTTCGCTTTGCTGTGCTTGGAACTGACGGCCGGCTTGGTCTTCGCCCAGACGCCTGAGCCGGTTCGTTCGCCGGAGGTGCTGCCCGACCATCGCGTGACTTTCCGCTTTCGCGCTCCCAACGCAAAAGAAGTAGCGGTCGCCCGCGAGGGACTTTCACAACCGATTCCCATGCAAAAGGACGAGCGCGGTGTGTGGAGCGTCACAACGGACCCCCTGGAGCCGGATTTCTACGGATATTCTTTCCTGGCCGATGGAGTGCGCCTGGTGGATCCCTCCAATCACCTGATCAAACCGAACCTGCTGACGCTCACCAACATGGTGCACGTACCAGGTCCCAGTTCGCTTCCCTGGGAGCTCAACGACGTACCTCACGGGGCCGTCCAGGAGCGGTGGTACAAATCCGCCGTTGTCGGGGATACGCGGGATTTCTTCGTCTACACCCCGCCGGGATATGATCCGCAGGCCAAGAGACAGTACCCAGTGCTCTATCTGCTGCATGGTTTCAGCGACGATGCGAGCGCCTGGGTTTCAGTTGGCCGGGCGAACGTAATTCTCGACAATCTCATTGCTCAGGGGAAGGCCAAGCCTATGATTGTCGTCATGCCGCTGGGGTATGGCGCACCGGAGATCGTAGCGCCCGGGGGACCCGGCTTCCGCGATCCCAACGCCCGCCAAAGAAACCTGGAAAAGTTTCGGGATGCCCTGCTGACGGAAGTGATTCCCCAAGTTGAAAAGGAATATCAGGTTTCGCGGGACAGAAATGCCCGGGCGATTGCCGGACTTTCGATGGGTGGAGCGGAGTCCCTCTACGTCGGCCTGAATGCTCTGGACCGCTTTGCCTGGGTGGGTTCATTTAGCGCAGGCGGTCTGGGGGAGAACTTTGATGCGGTGTTCCCGTCGCTCAATGCGAAGGCCAATTCGCGGCTTCACCTACTCTGGGTTGCCTGCGGTACCGAGGACCGCCTGATCGAGCCCAACCGCAAGTTTCGTGAGTGGCTCAAATCCAAGGGAATTCAGCACACGACCGTTGAGACCCCCGGGATGCATACCTGGATGGTGTGGCGGCGCAATCTGGCCAATTTCGCCCCGCTTCTGTTCCAGAAGAGCGCGACGTAGCCCCTTTTGCCTGATGCCGGCCCCGCCGCCCCAGCCGTCTACGGGTGCAGGCTACGGCTCCGGCCAGCGGGCTAGAAGATAGACACGGGCGGGGCGCCCAGGCGCCACTTGGAAGTAGTAGCGATATCCATCCAGGGAAGTCTCGTAAAAGCCGGCCCGCTTGGGATCCGGTTCCGCGGCGGTTCCCGTTTCCAGGCTGCGGCGCAGAGCGTCTTGTATGCCCTTGTCGCCGCCATTGGGGCGCAAATCGATTATCCGCGGGCCGGCCACGCGGATCCACAGTGCCGGTTTCGTCGCCGGCCAGCCGGTTTGGAGCGTATGCATCATTGCAGCACCACCTCCTGCCCTTCTCGCAAGCCGGCCAGAATCTCTGTGTTGGCGCCGTTGCTAATGCCGGTCTTGATTGGTATCTTGCGCTTTCCGGTTTTTTGCGACGCATCGGGCACTTCCACCCAGGTGCTCTTGTCGCGGTCATAGAGCACGGCCGCTTCGGGAAGCATCAGCACGTTCTTGTGTTCCTCGAGGATGATCTCGCCGTTCGCCGTCATCAGGGCCTTCAGGTCCCGCGGGTTCAAGATCGAAATGCGCACCTCGAAGGTGGTGACGTTGTCCTTCTCCTCGCCCATGGGTGAGATTCGCGTCACGCTTCCCTCATATTTGCGGTCTTTGAAGGACTCGACAGTGATGCGCGCGCGCTGCCCGAGGTAGACTTTGCCAATATCGCTTTCGTCGACCTTTCCTTTCAGATAGAGTTCCCGCATGTCGCCCAGGGTCATCACCAGCGTGGCCGCCGAGCCCATCACCAAAATTGACGACACGGCATCCCCGATCTCGACGTTTCGCGAAAGAACGATTCCATTCAGCGGCGAGCGGATCGTGGCGTACTGGAGGTCCTCGCGCGCCTGCTCGAGCGCCGCCCTCGATTCTTTTACGCGGGCTTCGGCTTGGCCGATTTCAGCTCTGGCCGAGTCCGCGCTGGCGATAGCTTGTTCCTGCCGGTTTACAGCCATCTGGTACGCCTTCTCCGCGTCATCGAGGGCTTGAGCCGGAATCAACCCGTCCTTATAAAGACCCTGGCTGCGCTCGAACTGCCGTTTCAGGAACGGCACATCGATGCCTTTCGCGTCACTCAGCATTTTTTCGTACGACGCTCGTGCGGCGACCACATTCGCCTCGGAGGCGGCGAGCGTTGCTTCGAGCTGCCGCACACGGGCGTTTAACTGGTCGCGGTCGAGCTCCGCCAAAACCTGGCCTTCCTTCACGATGTCTCCCACATTCACCAGCAGGCGCTCGATTATTCCGCTTGCTTTCGACTTGATTTCTACTCTGGCGATCGGCTCGATTTTGCCGGTGGCCACCACGCTGCGCGCCAAATCTCCTCTTTCGACGCGCGCAAGCTTTGTCGGATCAAGCTTGACGGAGGTCTTGGAAAGAGCGGTAAAAAGGATCACCCCGCCCCCGACCAGCGCAAGGGCCGCCGCAATGCCCCACCAGCCGCTTTTTCTTTTCTTGTTCACGCAGACGCCTCTTTATTGACGATCATTTTATAAATACGGTAGCAGCGGCAGTTTGGTTCCGGTCTCTGCGCAACAAGGCTGGGCGCTCTGGGCAGGCCATGATGTAGCGAAACGGCCAAATCGCTCGACGAGTCGGCTTCCCGAAATGCAACTGGAGGCGTGATAGGATGATCGCAATGGAAGATTTTCCGGTCGTTTTCCGGTTGATCTTGCTGCCGTTGCTGCTGGGGATCAATGGTTTTTTCGCCGCCGCCGAAGTCGCTCTGATTTCCGTACGCGTCACGCGCATCGCGCAGCTTGCAGAAAAAGGAAATCCGAGAGCCCGCGCTGTTGTGGATCTTCTGGGGAACCCCGACCGGCTCCTCTCCGCCACGCAGCTAGGGGTCACGCTGGCCAGCCTGGGGCTGGGATGGGCCGGCGAGGACACGGTGTACCGCTTGATCCTAGCAGTAATACCTTCCGGCTGGCCGGCCGTTTCCACCGCTCTCAATCATCCGCAATGGCACCGCCTGCTGCATGTGGCGGCGTTCGTGATCGCCTTTTTGGCGATCACCTTTCTCCACATGGTAGTCGGCGAAGTCGTCCCCAAAAACCTGGCTTTCGAGAGGGCGGAGCGCCTCGCGCTGGCTGTCGGCCCGACCTTGGAGTTTTTCGCCGGTGTTACGAATTTTTTTATTCGGATCGTCGAGCGTTCGAGTGAGTCCCTGTCGCGGCTGCTCGGCGTACGGGGAAAGCCCTGGCCGGCCGCGCACACGGCGGAGGAATTGCGCCTGATAGTGACCGCCAGCCGGCGGCATGGTGAACTGCCAAGGTCGCAGGAGGAGATGCTGCACAACGTGATCGATTTTTACGAGCTCACCGTCCGGCAGGTGATGGTTCCACGAAATGAAATTATCTCCGTCTCCGCCGACGCCACATTCGACCAGGTTGTCCGGACGATCGTAGAACACCAGCACTCGCGGCTGCCGGTGTATGAGGGGACGCCGGAGAACATCATAGGAATCCTCTATGCCAAGGATTTGTGGATGTTCCAGCCGCGCGGGCGCGGCTTTCGACTGCGCGCGATCATCCATCCCCACAAGGTGGTGCCGGAGACCAAGCCGCTGCACCAACTGCTCGCGGAATTCCAGCAGGAACGGTTCCACATGGCCATGGTGGTCGATGAGTTTGGAACCATTGTCGGGCTGGTGACCGTGGAAGATCTGCTGGAGCAGATTGTGGGTGAAATTCGCGATGAGCACGACTTGCCCGCACCGGCGAGGGCCCCGGCGAGCGGCCCCATCGAGCTTGACGGCGCCACGAACGTCCGGGATTTGGAAAATCTATATTCCATTCGCTTGCCTTATGACGCCGGCTTTCAGACCCTGGCCGGTTTTCTTCTCGAAAAGCTCGGGGCGATCCCCCGGGGAGGCGAGCAAGTCGAGCATGAGGGCCGGCGATACACGGTGATGGAAATGGAAGGCCGGCGCATTGCCCGCGTGCGCATCGAAGAAATCAGCGAGGGGCCGGCGCAAGAGAACGCGCAGCCACGAGAACCTCTCGCCGAACGCTGAATGGCGTCTCGGTTCAGGCGGCGCGTCCGGTTGCGATACAATCCAACTTTCGTGGTTACCTTTGATCTCGCCAAGTACCCGAAGCGAATCGCCGAAGTGCTGGCAAAGGCCGGCCCGGAAGACCGGCCGGGCGAGCGGCTGATGCCGCTCGTGTTCGGGCCTTGCGTCTCTCCCGCCTCGCGCGAACTGCTGCGCAGCCTCGACACAGCCGATTTGTTTGCCCCCCGACAGATCGCGGCGGCCGATTTCGCCGACGCGGTGCGAAGCGGCCTGTTTGTGTATCTCTCCTGCATGGACGACGCGCACGCCATCGCTCAGGAGGTTAACACTGCGGCCGGCAGCTACTGGCATGGTATTTTGCACCGCATGGAGCCGGATTTTTCGAATGCCCGCTATTGGTTCCGCCGCGTCGGCCGGCACGAAATTTTCCCCGCGTTGCGCGACGTCTCCGCCGCTCTGACCGGCGAAGAGATACCCGAGTTCCGCAACGCTCCCCAATGGGATCCTTTTGCTTTCATCGATCTTTGCGAGCAAGAGAGGGGATCCGGATCGGGCAAGCGGACAAAGGCGCTGGAGCGGGTGCAGCTTGCTGAATGGCAATTGCTGTTTGATTTCTGCTGCTGCCGGGCGTTGGGAATTCCCTGGGGAAAGTGAAACGATGCGCGTGCGCTATTTCTGTCTGCTTGCCCTTTTTGGGCTGTCAGCTTGCTCCTATCAGCAGGATACGCCATACGATCTGATCATCAGCGGCGGCTCAGTTTTGGACGGAGACGGCGGCGAGGCGGTCCGCACCGATGTAGGTGTAAAAAACGGCAAGATCGCGAAACTCGGAGACTTATCCCAAGCGTCCGCGCACCGGCGGATTCGCGCCGTGGGCCTGGTTGTGGCGCCGGGATTCATCGACATTCACAACCACTCTGACTATACGATCCTGCTAGAACCGAAGGCCGAAAGCATGATCCGGCAGGGCGTGACGACGATGGTGCTCGGCGAGGGGGAATCAGCCGGGCCTGTTAGGGCGGGATCGCCGCAAACCAGAATCGACGGAGTGAGCGTGGATTGGACGACCCTCGGCGGGTACTTTGCACGACTCGAGCGGCAGCATATGGCGACCAATATTGCTTCCTACGTCGGGGAGGGGCAGGTCTGGGCATATGTGAAGGGAGAGACCCAAAGCCCGGCTGCTCCCGCCGAACTGGAACAAATGAAGCGGCTGATTGCCCAGGCAATGCAGGAGGGGGCCATGGGCCTTTCCACGTCCCTGCTCATGCCGCCTTCGAGCCTCGCCACTACAGGCGACCTGATCGAGCTGGCGCGAATAGCGAAACAATACGGCGGCCTCTATTCCAGCCATATCCGGGACGAAGGGGAGGGCGTATTTCGCTCGGTGGCGGAAGCGATCGCTGTCGGCAGAGGCGCCCAGATGCGTGTCGATATCATTCACCTGAAGATCGCGCATCAGAGACTTTGGGGGCGCATGAACGAGGTGGTGAGCATGATCCAGAAGGCGCGGGACGAAGGTCTCGACATAAGGGCCAATGTCTATCCTTACACGGCCGGCCAAAACAATCTCTCAGCCATCATTCCGCCCTGGGCTCACGACGGCGGCAACGAGAAAATGCTGGAGCGGCTGCGCGATCCCAAGCTGCGCGAGCGCATGCGCCGTGAAATCCTGAACGGCTTGCCAGGATGGTATAACCACTACCTGGCGACCGGCGGCGGCTGGGCCGGCATGCTGTTGGTTTCCTTGAAGGCAGAGAGGAATAAGCCGTTTCAGGGCAAGCGTATGAGCGAATTGATCGCCGCTCGCGGCGGGGATCCTGTCAACGTGCTGTTTGACGTGCTGTCGGAGGAGAACGGCAGCGTCCCGGCCGTTTACTTTCATCATTCCGAGCCGGATATGGAGCTGGCGCTGAAGCAGCCCTGGACCTCCATCGGCTCGGACGGCGCGGCGGTGAGCCCTTACGGGCCCACCGGTCACACGCATCCCCATCCCCGCTACTACGGCACTTTTCCTCGCGTACTCGGGCGCTACGTCCGCGAGCTGCACGTGCTGTCCCTGCCGGAAGCGGTGAAGAAAATGACGAGCATGAACGCAGACAAGCTGGGAATCCGCGATCGGGGGCGCATCAAGGAGGGCAATTGGGCCGACATCACCATTTTTGACCCGGCGATAGTCGCCGATCAGGCCACGTATGAAAATCCGCACCGGTATCCCCTGGGCATCTTGTACGTGATCGTGAACGGCGCGGTAACGATCGACAACGGCAACCACACGGGCGCTCTGGCCGGCAAAGTGATCTATGGGCCGGGCCGCAAATAAGACCCGGCCGGCTCGGACGACCGAGCCGGCCCGGCATTCCCGGTCCCAATTCGCCGCCGGACTGCTCTTTCTCGCCGCCTGTGCTGTGTACGCCAATTCGCTGGGCGGGCAGTTCGTTTTCGACGACACGTCCATCATTGCAAGCAACCCGCAGATCCGGTCACTAGGATGGGCCGGCCTGGAGCGCATCTTCGGCTCCCATTATTGGCAGGCGGTCGAGGGGCAGGGTGGGCTGTATCGCCCCGTGGTCGTTTTTTCTTACGCGCTGAACTATGCCGCCGGAGCACTCGACCCCTGGGGCTACCATTTGGTCAACGTGCTTCTGCACGGGGTGAATGCGGCGCTGGTATTCCTGATCTTTCAAGAGCTGTTCGCGGACCGGATTTTCGCCGTCTGGACCGGCTTGCTCTTCGCCCTGCATCCTATTCACACAGAGGCCGTGGCTTACGTGGTGGGCCGGGCCGAAACGCTGGCCGCGCTGTTCTTCCTGATAGCATGGCTGTGCTATTTGCGCCGGCGAATTGGGGCGGCCGCCGTCGCGTTCCTTCTTGCCGTCCTCACCAAAGAAAGCGCGTTTACGTTTCTGGCTGTCCCTCCGCTGAGCGACTACGTGCGCGAGCGCCGCCTGACGCCGCTGCGGTACGCGCCTTTTGCGAGCGCAGCGGGGCTTGCCCTGGCCCTGCGGTACGCAGTGCTGGGGGGCGTCGCGCCGTTAAGCATCAATCCCACATCGAATCCCCTGGCCGCCGCCGGAACCGCTGCCCGGCTGCTGACGGCGACTTGCGTTTTCGGCAAATATCTCTGGCTGCTCGTTTTTCCGGTGCCTTTGTCGGCCGACTATTCGTTCAACCAAATCCCGCCGGTCATAACTCCGTGGAATCTGTGGTTTGCTGTTTCAGCCGCAGCGCTGGCCCTGATGGCTGCGGGGATCGCTTTCGCTTTCCGCCGCTCGCCGCCGTTGTTTCTGTGCGGGGCTTTTTTCTGCGCCGCATTTTCTCTCACGTCCAACTTTATCCGGCCCATCGGAACGATCATGGCGGAGCGCTTGCTGTATCTGCCCTCGCTCGGTTTTACCGGCGCGCTCGCGTGCCTGATAGCGCGCGGGTCGCGGTCGCCCCGCCGCCGCGATATAGTGACAGCCGCGTCCGTGCTGCTCGCCGTGTTTTATGCCGGGCGGACTGTTTTGAGAAATGCGGATTGGAAGGATCATCTAACGCTGTTCTCGAGCGCCGCGGTGGTCTCGCCCAACAGTTCGTTGGTCCAGGCCAATCTGGCCAGCGCGCTTCTCTACCAGAAGGGCGATGCCGCCGGAGCCGCCGAGCATGCCCGCGAGGCGATCCGGATCGAGCCGTCCGACCCCGCCGCTCACATGACGCTAGGCGAAGCCTGCCAGCGCCTGGGCGATTTGCGGCAGGCCGCCGAGGCTTACCAGGCGGTGGAACGGCTCGCGCCGGGCACCGCGGGTGCGCTGGAGGCGGCCCGGCGGAGACAAGCGATTTTACGGTCGCTGGGGCATAGCGCGCCGCATTAATCCTGCCTGCTCGCGCTCCAAATGCTTACGGGACCGGTCCACGGCGTGGAAGGCCAGCCGGCGCGCCAAATTCGCAGTAAAATGATTGCGAATCCCCGGGGCCGTCGGAGATGGGAAAGCCCTGCCCGGCATTTGCCGAATGGCGAGCCTGAGCTGGTGGAAAGCAACGCCCGGAGAAATTCGGAATCCGCGGAAAGGCCGCTTGCCGATGCGGAAAGCTTGTATAAACGTCTTGCTGGGAGTGCTCGTTGTAGCCGGCCTGGGAAGTGCGCAAACGCCATCCCCTGTATTTAGCGTCAAGGCGTACGGCGCGAGAGGCGACGGCAATACGCTCGACACCGCCGCGATCAACAACGCGATTGCGGCGGCCAGTTCGGCGGGCGGAGGAACCGTCTACTTCCCTCCCGGAACCTACGTTTCCGGTTCGATCCACCTGCGGAGCCACATTACATTGTTTCTGGGCCAGGGGGCGACCCTGGAGGCCTCGGCGGATCCGGAAGTCTACGATCCCATCGAAGAGAGCCAGAAACAATGGGCCAAGTTCCAGGACTTCGGTCATACCTATTTCCACAACAGCCTGATCTGGGGGGAAGAACTCGAAGACATCGCGATCGTAGGGCCAGGGCTGATTTACGGCAAGGGTCTCACCCGGGCCGCCGACCAGCGCGTTGGCAACAAGGCGATCGCCTTGAAGCTTTGCCGGAACGTAACGATTCGCGACGTCTCCATGCTGATGTGCGGGCATTTCGCGATCCTGGCGACGGGCGTAGACAATCTCACTATCGACAACATCAAGATCGACACAAACCGGGATGGGATCGACGTGGATTCCTGCCGCCATGTGCGCATTTCCAATTGCAGCGTCAATTCACCCCGGGACGACGCTATCGTCATCAAGGGATCGCACGCCCTTGGCTTTGCGCGAGCCACCGAGGACATGACGATCACCAATTGCGAGGTCGCCGGTTTTGAAGAGGGGAGTTTTCTCGATGGTACTTACAAGCGCAGCGGCCCCCCGCCGGAGCGCAACGGCCCCACGGGGCGCATCAAGATCGGGACCGAATCGGAAGGTTCCTTCAGAAACATCACCATCTCGAACTGCGTCTTCGATTACTCCCGCGGCCTGGCGCTGGAAACAGTGGATGGGGCCCGCTTGGAAGACATAAGTATCAACAATATCACAATGCGCGACATTGCGAACGCGCCAATCTATCTTCGTTTGGGCCGCCGCATGCGTGCCCCCGAAGGAACTCCCATCGGAGCTTTGCGGCGCGTCAATATCAGCAATCTGGTGGTCTATAACGCCGACCCGCGCTACGGATCGATGATTCTCGGCATCCCTGGCCATGACATTCAGGACGTCAAGCTGAGTAACATCCGCATTTACTACCAAGGGGGCGGCACGAAGGAACAAGCGGCCATCGATCCGCCCGAAAACGAAACCGAGTATCCAGAACCTTACCGGCACGGCGTGATGCCCGCTTACGGCTTCTTCATCCGCCACGCGCAGGGCATCGAGATGACCAACGTCGAGGTCAGCTACCTGAAGGAAGATCTTCGTCCGGCGTTTGTGCTGGAGGGGGTAAAGGGCGCCGCATTCAATCTGGTGAAGGCCCAGCACGCTCCGGGCGTCCCCACGTTCCGCTTGAAAGGCGTCGAGGACTTCAGCCTGCACCGCTGCGGCGCTTTGCCGGATACGCACCTGGCCAAGGCGCAGCAGAAAGAATTCTAGCAGGCGCCGAGAGGCTACGCAGCCGATCGGGCGCAGATAGCAGCGCTTGACAGCGGCAGGCGGCTGGGTGTCCTCTGAAAGGCATGAGAAGCAGAAACGCAGTGTTCGTTCCAGCTTTCGCGGCAGCCCTGGCGTTGGTTCCAGCGAGACCGGCAGCCGCGCAGTCGGGCGACGAAATCAAGGCATTACGGCGGGATATTCAGGAGCTCCGCGAAGGCCAAAAAGCCATTCAACAGCGGCTGGATGATCTTGCGGCGCTGTTGGCCAAGAAGGATCCGCCCGAAGGCATGGTTCTCAGCGTCGAGGGCGCGCCGTTTCTCGGCGACAAAGACGCGAAGGTCACTCTCATCGAGTTCTTCGATTTTCAGTGCGGCTTTTGCGCGCGCCATGCGGCCAAGACCTTCCCCCTGCTGCTGAACGAGTACATCAAGACCGGCAAGCTGAAATACGTGGTCCGCGACTTCCCTTTGGATACGCACCCCTTGGCTCCCAAAGCCGCCGAAGCGGCACACTGCGCCGGAGAGCAGGGCAAATACTGGGAGATGTTCGACCGACTCTTTGAAAACCAGAAGCTTCTGTCGCCCGATAGCCTGACGGCGTATGCCGAGGCCATCCCTCTGGATGCGGCGAGATTCCGGCAATGTCTGGATAGCGGCCGCTACGAAGGCCTGGTGAAGAAAAATCAGCAGGCGGGAGAACTGGCAGGAGTGGACGGCACCCCTGCGTTCTTTTTCGGCCTGACCGAGAAAGGAAGTTCCACGATCCGCGCCACCAAGAGCATCCGCGGCGCGGAACCGTACCCTTACTTCAAGGATGCCATCGAGGTGTTGCTCGGCTCAGGCAAGTGACCGACCGTCCGGCCAGGCGGCCGCCTGCTCCATCCACCGCGCGCGATGGGTCTGGATCCGGCGCTTGTTTTCGGGGAGCGGCGGGGAACGCTGTTCCCGCATGGGGTGCACAGTGGCTGGTGGGCGCGGGCAGGGCCTAACACCGGTGTTGCCTTGACGGTTCTTCGGCTTTCCCGGAAAATTTTTCCAGCCTTCGTACCCTTAGGTAAGCCGCGATAATGAAGCAAGGCGTGCCCAGCGGCGGCGAGCTGGTTGCAAGCCGCCTTCGGAGAGGGCGCCGAGCCTGGGAACACATGCCCCACGGAAGCCGAAAGGATTTCCATGAGCCGACAGGCCAGCGAGACCCTGCGAGCAGGGCGTCAGATCATAGAGATTCCGCGTCCCGACAAAGTGCTTTTTCCAGCGGATGGGATCACTAAGCGGGAGCTCGCGAGGTATTATCACCAAGTCGCGCCGATCATGCTGCCGCATTTGCGTGGCCGGCCCCTTGCTTTGGAACGCTATCCAGAGGGGATCGGCGGTTCTGGCTTTTTTCAGCAAAAGGCGGGTGCTTACTTCCCCAAATGGATTCGGACAGCGTCTCTCCCGAAACAAGGCGGATCGGTCCGCCACGTTATTTGTGACAACGCGGCCACATTGGTGTACCTGGCTGGCCAAGCTGTGATTACACCCCACGCATGGCTGAGCCGCGCCGATAAGCCAAACAACCCGGATCAGATGATTTTCGACCTCGATCCTTCGGATCGAGATTTCATAGCTGTGTGTGCCGCAGCGAAGAAGCTCCGCGAGCTGCTGGGGGAGTACGGCCTACCGGCGTTTGTCAAGACGACGGGCTCGCGGGGATTGCACGTGCTCGTTCCGCTGGATCGCCGCGCCGGTTTCGACCAGATCCGCGTCTTCGCCCGGCAGATCGCGCACCGCCTGGCGCAAGGCGACCCGCAACGTCTGACGACCGACGTGCGAAAGAGCAAGCGGAAAGGACGAATTTTCATTGATACGGCCCGGAACTCCTACGCCCAGACCGCGGCTCCGCCTTACGCGGTACGGGCGCGCGCCGGCGCTCCGGTGGCGGCTCCCCTCCATTGGGAAGAACTGGACAATCCGCAGGCGAGCTCCGATCAATTCACCATTCGCAACATTTTGGAGCGGCTCCACAGCGTCGGCGATCCCTGGAAAGACCTGAGAAGGACAACACGCAAAGCACTCGACGAACTGCGCACTGTGTTGTGGATGCCACGGCCTACCGGTCCGGAGAAAACTGCCTAGCGGCTCGACCGCGATAACCGGTACGAGTACCACGAAGGCTGAGGACTATAAGTCACATTTTCCGGCCCCCTCGGTTTTTCCTCCCGGGGCGCCCGACGCCCTCGGAGAAGAGCCGTTTTCTCTTTTTGTAATCTGTGTATTATCAATCAGTTAGAAAATTATCGACAACCCCTCTTGTGAACAAACGAACATTGTGGTACGTTTGCTTTTGTACCCGGTAGTTCTGGGAAACATCCCCGAAGGATTACCGATTCCGCCATGGCTGTGACGTTGCTGATTATCGGAGTGTGCTTGGGTCTGTTCGTTTACTGGTTCCGGTATACGGTGGTCCTGATCCTGCGGACTCCGGCCGGTCCTGAGTACGCAAAGCGGGTTGCTGCTGCCAACCAACTGAACTTCGTCCAGGTCCGCCAGAAGTTGCATTCCCCGGTCGATGCCGTCCAACTCGGCCTCCTTTGCGATGCTCTGCATCGAGATTACGCGTCGCTCAAATATTTGCTGCGGCATGCCGCCACCCTGCAAGCCAACGGATACACCGCCGAACAGCGGCTGTTGATGGTCAACTTCCGCTGTATGGCTCTCTGGTGCAAGGCAATCCTCCGGTTCCGGCCGGCGGCTGCGAAGATGGCGCTCCTGGAGATGTCCGGTACACTCGAATACTTCGCAAACGCCATGGGCCGTCGTTTCGCGACGCTGGCCGGCGAGACCTCTCAAGCCTAAGTTTTCCGAAACTTGATTCGGACTGCCCCCTGCTGTATCGTAAGGCTGTAACCCGTTCCAGAAATCTCGCGTCCGCTATCCACGAGGGGCTGCCATGAGCACGTACCATTTCGCACGGTTCTTAGGCCGGGCGTTGGCCTGCATTTTTCTAGGGATTGTCGCTCTCTCAACAGGGCAGGCGCAGCAGGCGCCGGCGCCAGTGCAGGCCTCAGCGACGGCGTCCAATCCTTCCATTCCGGTGGATGAGATCATTCAGAAGTTCGCCGCGAAGGAACTGGAGTTCAAGCGGGCCCGCGACAACTACACTTACCGCCAGACAGTGCGTGTGCTCGAGCTGGACGACGACGGCGCGGTCCGCGGGCGGTACGAGATGGTGTCGGACATCATTTTCAGCCCTTCGGGCAAGCGCATGGAACGGGTTGTGCGCGCTCCCATGTCCACGTTGAAGCGCATTTCCTTGGATCCCGGCGACGAACAGGATCTGCGCAACGTGCAGCCCTTCGTCCTGACGACCGAAGATATCCCGAAATACAACATCTCGTATGTCGGGCCGCAGAGAGTCGATGAACTCGACACCTACGTGTTCGCCGTCAAGCCTAAAAAATTGGAGCCGGGCCAGCGGTATTTCGAGGGTCAGATCTGGGTGGACCAGCAGGATTTGCAGATTGTCAAGACCTACGGGAAGGGAGTGGGCCTGCAAAAGAAAGGTTCCGACCACCAGTACCCGCGCTTTGAGACCTACCGCGATCAGATCGACGGCAAATACTGGTTCCCGGTTTACACGCGCGCCGACGATGTCTTGCATTTCCAGAGCGGCGATCAGCGCGTGCGCATGACCGTGAAATATGAAGATTACAAGCAGTTTAAGAGCCAGATCGGAATCGAATACGAGGGCGTTGTAAACGACAAGAAGCCGGAAGTCGAGAAGAAGAAATAGCCGCTGGCCAGGCTCACCAATGCCTTCCGGGGCTATTCCCTTTGGATTTTAGCGGCGATTGGGTTTCGAAGCGCGTCACTTTTGCGGTTGGATCCGTTTAACGCCGCGCGGCGCATGAATTTCGAGACGGGACGTCTGGAACTTCGGATCATTGAGCTTAATGTTCGTGTAGGTGGAAAGCCGGTAGTCGCCCGGAGTAACGTCGTAAAACTTCTGCTGCACCGGCTGCCAGTCCACCATTGAAACCCACATCTCGATTCGCGGGACGTGCTGGAGCAGTTCGGCGGATTTTGGGATCAATTCCAGCTTGACGGCAGGCTGCCCTTCCACGCTTTCCGGCTTCTCCATTCGAACCTGATAATTCGCGGCCAGATCCCGGCCGGAAGTTCCGAAAGAGAGCAGCCAGAACTGGTCGCGAAGAGTGGCGTATTTGGTGACATCGTATTCTTCGATGGTCGCTATCTTGGGCCGGTAAATTTCCGCTTTCTTTTCGGTGACCGACACGTAATACTTATCCGGACTGGTGAACTCGATGAGCATGCGGGACACCCGCGGCTTCACCCTCATGACCCAGATGGTCCCTTCATCCACCGTCTGATCGTTTACGATTGCCGTGTATTTCACGCTCCGGATGTGCGCCGTGAGATTGCGGAAGGCGGCCGAAGCGGCATCCATTTTCGCCAGGACAGACTCGAGGCTGGGCGCTTCCGGAGTCTGCGCCGGCAGGAGGGCGAAAGACAAGGCCGCGATCAGAAAAGTACGCACGCTTAGAATTGAGCCCGGACCAGGTACCCTTTCAAGCTGCCCTCACTGTCTCTGGCAGGTTCGACTTTCAATATACCGACTTGGCGGCCGGTCCGTTTCTGGAGTAAAGCGTGGATTTTCGCTTCAAGCTGCTCCGGAGGCGCATCCGCGACCAGTTCCGGGTCGATCCAGAACACGGGGCGGCCATTTTCACTGGGCAGCATTACGATCTGCTGCGGATTGGGAATCCTTGGCTGGTCGCGAAACCATGCTCTCGGCGTTGCGAAAATGAAAACCAGAATCAGGCCGACGATGACATCGTATTGCCAGCTCCCACGGCGGTACTGCCAAAAGACCGCCGGCCGGATCAGCTTCCAGATCTTCCGCATAGCATCAGTGTAGCAGAGGGGCGAACCGGCCCGGCAGGCCGGGAAGGAGCCGTTCCAGCAAGCGCCCGGATTTTCCAAAGATCGCGGCAAGCGCTTCCGCGTGAATGGGATACCAGAGAGAAACATAGCGCGATTCTGTTATAATCGGGCATATGCGTGGAATGGTGCGGGAAGCGCGCCGGTTCATCCGGCTGGCGAGTCATATCCAATTGATGCCTGTGCTGGAAAGCGGCGAAGAGCAGCTTCTGGTAGGAGGCCAGGCGGTGATCGAGGGCGTAATGATGCGGGCGCCCCACAGCTATTGTGTTACGGTTCGACGTCCCGATGGGTCCGTAATAGCCCAGCAGGCTTCGCTCCGGCGGCCTTCCGAAAAGCACCGGGTTTTTAAGTATCCGGTTTTTCGCGGCTTGGGAACCCTCGGACAGGCGATGGCTTTGGGAATCAAGGCGCTGCGTTTTTCGGCCGACGCCGCCATCGAAAAGGATCCCGCGCAGAAGGATAGCAAGGCCGGCCAGATCTCGAACGGAATGATCACGGCCAACGTTCTGTTTTCGGTTTTGTTTTTCCTGTTCCTTTACAAGTTCGTTCCGCTGTTCCTGGCCACACAGCTAAAGAACCGCTTTGCGGCGCTGGACAACTATTTCTTGTTTAATCTGATAGACGGGTCGGTGCGGATCTCCATTTTTCTGGCTTTTCTCGGGATCATTTCGCGGACCAAAGACATCCGCAGGGTGTTTGAGTACCACGGCGCAGAGCACAAAGTGGTTTTCAATTTTGAGTCTGGCAAGCCGGTGAGCGTTCCCAATGCGCAATCTTTTTCCACTTTGCATCCGCGCTGCGGCACGAGCTTTCTGCTGGTCGTGATGGTGATCAGCATGCTTATTTACGCCCTCGTTCCTTTCCAGGGCTTCGGGCTGCGGCTCCTTTCGAGGGTGCTGCTCCTGCCGGTGATTGTGGGATTGAGCTATGAGGTGATTCGCTTCGCGGCGCGCCGCCAGGGGACGCTGTGGGCTTCCATGGTCGCCCCTGGACTCTGGCTCCAGAAAGTCACTACCCAGCCGCCGTCTGATGAGCAGGTGGAAATTTCCATTCTGTCGCTGGAGGGAGCTATGGCTCTCGAAAAGCAGCAGGGCGGAGAACTGGTGATCGCCTAAGCAGCCTTCCGCCATAGCGCTCCGCAATCGCGAGCACCCCAATGGGTGTTCCGCCCGCGTCACGGGCCGCTGAAAGCTCTGGTATGCAATACATAGCCAAACTCGACCAACTGGAGGCCAAGTTCGAAGAACTGACGCAGCAGCTTGCGGACCCCAGTGTGATCGCCGACAACGCCCGTTACCGCAAATCGGCCAAAGCGCACAGCGATCTGGCCGAAGTGGTGGAGAAATATCGGGCGTGGAAGACAGTTCAGCGAAACATCGAGGGAACGCGGCCGATGCTCGAGGAGGAGGATCCGGAAATCCGCGAGATGGCGCAACAGGAGTTGGCCTCGCTCGAGCGGCGCGCCCATGATCTCGAGCAGGAGCTGAAGATCTTGCTTCTGCCGAAAGATCCCAACGACGAAAAAAGCATTGTTCTTGAAATTCGGGCGGGCACGGGGGGCGACGAAGCCACACTGTTCGCCGCAGAAATTTTCCGGATGTACGCCCGCTACGCGGAAAGCCAGGGCTGGCGTGTGGAGGTCACTTCGTTGAGCGAGTCCTCGCTCGGGGGAATTAAGGAAGTAATCGCGCTGATCTCGGGAGAGAAGGTTTACAGCAAGATGAAATATGAGAGCGGCGTGCACCGGGTTCAGAGAGTGCCGGCGACGGAGCAGCAGGGTCGTGTGCACACCTCGGCCGTGACTGTAGCCGTGCTTCCCGAGGCCGATGAGGTTGAAGTGGAAATCGACCCGAAGGACATTCGCATCGATACGTTCTGTTCTTCGGGTCCCGGTGGCCAGTCGGTGAACACGACATATTCCGCGGTACGCATCACGCATCTGCCGACCGGGTTGATTGTTTCCTGCCAGGATGAAAAATCCCAGATTAAGAACCGGGCGAAAGCGCTCCGAGTGCTCCGGTCGCGGCTTTATGAAATGGAGCGGCAGAAACAGCATGAGGCCATGGCCGAGGAGCGCCGCAGTATGGTCGGTTCGGGCGACCGCAGCGAAAAGATCCGCACCTATAACTTTCCGCAAAATCGCGTGACCGATCACCGCATCGGCCTCACGCTTTACCAGCTCGATCAGGTGATGGATGGGAAGATCGATCCCCTCATTGACGCGCTGGTTACTCACTATCAGGCAGAAAAATTGAAGCAGGAGGCAGTACTGGTTTAAGCCAGGCGCCGTTGTTGCCGCCCGGCTGGTCCCGCCCTCGGCCCGCGTGTTTCAGCCGACGGTTTATTGCGCCGGCGTTCCTTATAACAAAGCCGGTCTCTGCCGGCGCCGCAGAGCTGCGGTTCTGAGTATTCTGATAGTTGATCTCTGAAGGCGAAAAGTCCGTGACCATCGCCACATCCCTCAAACAGGCCGCTGCAAGGCTCGAGCGACACGGCATAAGCGCGCCGCGGCTTACAGCAGAAGTGTTGCTGGCGCATGCCCTCGGGTGCGACCGGGTGGCCTTGTATGCGCATCCTGAGCGGGGCTTGAGCGAAGCGGAGCAGCGTCGGTACGAGGCGTTCCTTCGGGAGCGGATTCAGCACCGGCCGACGCAGTACATCACCGGATGCCAGGAATTCTATAGCCGGATGTTTCATGTGACGCCCGCGGTCTTGATTCCCAGGCCGGAGACGGAAATCGTGGTCGAAACAGCGCTGCGCTATGCGGGGCAGCCGCGGCGGTTTCTGGACGTGGGGACCGGATCCGGATGTCTGGCCATCACACTGAAGAAGGAATGGCCGCACGCTGCTGCCTTTGCCTGCGACATTTCCGTCGCTGCTCTGCACGTCGCACAAGAGAATGCCCGGCGGCTCGAAGCGGACGTGCATTTCTTTTGCGGGAATTTGCTGGATGCATGCGGGCCTCAGGAGATGGACTTGATCGTTTCCAATCCGCCGTATGTGCCGGAAGAAGAGCTGCCCGGGCTGCCTCCGGAGGTGCGTGAGTATGAGCCGATGGTGGCGCTGCGGGGAGGCCGCATCGGCACCGAAATCTATGCGCGGCTGCTCGCGGCTGCCGGCCGGGTTTTGCGCCCCGGCGGGTGGCTGATCACCGAGTTGGCCTACAACGGCCGGCCGAAGATCGAACCAATGATCCGCGAATGCTGGTCGCGGGTCCTATTTGAGCGGGATTCAGCAGGATTGGACCGCGTTCTGGCATTGCAAAAGGCCGGGCGGCAAGACGCCCCGCCCCGAGGAACCTGCCCCGGCCTCCCCGGCGGCCGTTGAACGCGGTGGCGAGCTACCGGAGTTTGACCGCGGTCCCAGACGTGTCTTATAATTTATAAGGTTCCTGCTGATCTGCGGTGGTGGTGTACACCCTCCTTCCAGCGAGGTGATTCGGCGCAGTTCTGGTGTCTCGTTGAACGTTGCGGCGGATTCCGGGAACAGATAGAATGAACGGTTTGCCTTTGCTGGCGTAGCTCAGCTGGTAGAGCATCTGATTTGTAATCAGAGGGTCGGGGGTTCAAATCCCTCCGCCAGCTCCACTGAGCGGTTTACTTGGCTGGGACCCTGAAGGAGATCAGTATCGCTCCAACCGTAATCAAAGTGGCGGCGCACCCTGCGGGGCTGCGGCGAGACGGGACGTTGGAACCGTGCTGATCTCAGGTAGTGAAGTTGGAATGGCGCCAGGCGGGAGTAACTCAATGGTAGAGTCACAGCCTTCCAAGCTGTTGGTTGCGGGTTCGATTCCCGTCTCCCGCTCCAAGCTGCCAGGCGAGATGGCGGGCCGATGTAGCTCAGTTGGTAGAGCGCGTCCTTGGTAAGGACGAGGTCACCAGTTCAATCCTGGTCATCGGCTCCAGCATTTCTCCCGCGCCGGTCGGGATGCCGGAGAGTTTAGCACCGTAGATAAACCAAGAGGACGGGTGGCCGAGCGGTTAATGGCAGCAGACTGTAAATCTGCCGCCCCTTGCGGGCTACGGAGGTTCGAATCCTCCCCCGTCCACCAGGTTTGCCGCGCGGCTTGCAGCCGCAGGCTGCGGGCGGCGGATGATTTTTTGCGAGGAGCATAATGGCGAAGGAAAAATTTGATCGGAGCAAGCCGCACGTAAACGTAGGGACGATCGGGCACATCGATCACGGCAAGACGACGTTGACGGCGGCGATCACGAAGGTATTGGCGAAGAAG